>OGTH01000027.1_pt1 | contig 173928 bp, 173 predicted proteins | sample 1574621 | NCBI WGS metagenome assembly OGTH01 (sample SAMN03295844, study PRJEB24534) | human gut metagenome | isolation source: fecal sample 4 from infant 6 | host: Homo sapiens | place: USA: Pittsburgh, PA | collected 2014-07 | reverse complement strand
AATAATGTTGGAAGTGACACCGTAATGGTGTCACCCCAACATTTATTATAGAGCCCAAAAAAAGGCGTACCTTTAGGTACGCCTTTTAATATGGCTAGAATTATTTCAATTCTACAGTTGCGCCAGCTTCTTCCAATTGAGCTTTTAAAGCTTCAGCTGCTTCAGTAGCTACGCCTTCTTTTACAGGTGCAGGAGCGCCGTCAACGATAGCTTTAGCTTCTTTCAAGCCAAGACCAGTTGCTTCACGAACAACTTTGATTACGTTGATTTTGGATGCGCCAGCTTCTTTCAAGATTACGTCGAAAGAATCTTTAGCAGCGCCGCCTTCAGCACCACCTGCAGCTGCTACAGCTACAGGAGCTGCTGCAGTTACGCCAAATTCTTCTTCAATTGCTTTTACAAGATCATTAAGTTCAAGAATAGTTGCTTCTTTTAATTCAGCAACGATGTTTTCAATGTTCAATGCCATTTTAGTTTTCCTCCATAAAATAGTTTATTGTATCGGTCTTAAGCGACCAATGAATAATTCACAGAAATTATTATTCTGCAGCTTCTGCTGGTTGAGCGTCTGCAACAGCTTTGACAGCGTATGCAACATTGCGAACAGGTGCTTGCAATACGGAAAGCAACATGGAAAGCATACCTTCGCGGTTTGGAAGGCTTGCGATTGCTTTAACGCCTGCAGCGTCCATAACTTCGCCTTCAACGATACCAGCTTTTACAGTAACAACTTCTTGTTCTGTAGCTTTGATGAATTGTTCGATTACACGAGCAGGTGCAACAGCATCTTCTTTAGAAGTAGCCAATGCAGTTGGACCTTCTAAATGCTCAGAGAAACCTTCAAGATTCAATTCGTTTGCAGCAATGCGAGTCAAAGTATTTTTGATTACTTTGTATTCAACACCTTCAGCCAACATTTTGCGACGAAGATCAGTTGCTTGCGCAACAGTCAAACCAGAGTAACCAATCAATACAGCACCTTTTGCTTCAGAAAGAGTTTCTTTCATTTGAGCAACGATTGCTTTTTTTGATTCAGTGACAGCCATTAGATTACCTCCTTATAGATTTTGTGGTGCTCTATGTACTATCTTAGCGTAAAAACGACCTCATCGCACGCGATGAGGTCGTAACTAGTCCTAGGTTGTTCTAGTGTCAGCCTCAGCGGGCGGATTTACATCCATTATACATACCAGCCGTCTACAGCTAAGAGACATATGTGATTATTGCTCTTTGGTTACGTTGCTCAATTTGAACACGTTCAAAGGCACACCAGGGCCCATTGTAGCGGACAAGGTTACAGATTTAATGTATTGACCTTTAGCTGCTACAGGTTTAGCCTTGATAATAGTATCAACGATTGTACGGTAATTGTCAAGTAATTTTTCATCATCGAAAGAAGCTTTACCGATGGAGCAAGAAATGATACCTGCTTTATCAGTACGGTATTCGATTTTACCAGCTTTAATTTCGTTTACTGCACGAGCAACGTCTGGAGTTACAGTACCAACTTTAGGGTTTGGCATCAAGCCTTTAGGACCCAAGATTTTACCAAGACGGCCAACTTGACCCATCATGTCTGGTGTAGCAACTACTACGTCGAAGTCGCTCCAACCACCTTGGATTTTAGCTACTAACTCTTCAGAACCTACGAAATCTGCGCCAGCTTCTTCAGCTGCTTTAATGTTGTCGCCTTTAGCGAACACAAGAACGCGTTTAGTTTTGCCAGTACCATGAGGCAATACTACTGCACCACGAACTTGTTGATCAGCGTATTTAGGGTCGACATTCAAGTTGAAAGCGATTTCAACTGTTTCATCGAAATTTGCAGTTGCAGTTTTCTTAACTAACTCAATTGCTTCAACTGGTTCGTAGAACTTACCAGCTTCAATAAGTTTTACTGCTTCAGCGTATTTCTTACCTACTTTTGCCATTATAATATCCTCCTTATGTGGTCAAACGGGAATTCCCTCCCACCGATTTGCGCTTATGCGCAAGTCGTACGCTTATTAGTCAACGATTTCAATGCCCATGCTGCGAGCAGTACCTTCTACCATGCGCATACCTTGTTCTACGGTATTAGCATTCAAGTCAGGCATTTTCAATTCAGCAATTTCACGAACTTTATCGCGACCTACTTTAGCTACTTTATCACGATTAGGTACACCAGAACCTTTTGGGATACCTGCAGCTTTTTTCAACAATACTGCAGCTGGTGGTGTCTTAGTGATGAAGTCGAAGCTACGATCTTCATATACGTTAATAACTACTGGAATAATCAAGCCAGCTTGTTTAGCAGTACGTTCGTTGAATTCTTTTGTGAAAGCAACGATGTTAACGCCTGCTTGACCTAATGCAGGACCAACTGGTGGTGCTGGAGTAGCTTTAGCGGCTTCAATTTGTAGTTTTACTTGTTTAACTAATTTCTTAGCCATGGGTAATTAAACCTCCTATGATTCTACTGTGGTGGTAACGGATAAACATCCTCCCACTGCAACCAAAATCGATTGCTCTTTTAGAGTTATATTTATATATTAAAGAGCTTTTTCAACTTGAGAAAACTCTACCTCTACCTCTGTATCTCGATTGAACATTTCTACATTAAGTTTCAATGTTCCTTTTTCAGGGTTAATTTCGGTAATAACACCTAGTCTATCTTCAAAGGCACCGGATGTAATGCGTACCGTTTCACCAACCTCTACATCGACGTTGATTGTTGGTTTCTTATCCAAGCCCTGAGACTTAAGTATATGTTCTACTTCGGAATCAGAAAGTGGAACTGGTTTAGTGGCAGAGCCAACGAAACCTGTTACACCTGGTGTGTTGCGCACAACATACCAAGAACGGTCGTTAACTTCCATTTCAACCAATACGTACCCAGGAAATATTTTACGTTTTACTACTTTTTTAACCCCATCTTTTTCATCTATTTCATCTTCAAGAGGTACTAGAATTCGACTAATAACATCTTGTAAGCCCATAGATTGAACCTTAAGTTCTAAAGTGGTTTTAACTTTATTTTCGTAGCCTGAATAGGTATGAATTACATACCACTTCTTATCTGCTTCCATGTAATGGCCCCCTATCCAACAATCCGCAACAACATATTAATTAGTTGAGCAAAAATCGCATCAAACACATAGATGAGTAAGGCAATAAAGATTGTTACCAAAAATACTACAATTGTGTAATTGATGAGCTCTTTTCTTGTTGGCCAGACTACTTTTTTCAGTTCAGCCTTAACACCGCGGAAGAATTTACCAAAACCGCCACGTTGTTGAACTGCTGAGTTAGACTTTGCCATTTGTTCACATCCTCAAATCAACAGGTAATGAATGATAAGATTATTTTGTTTCACGGTGTAATGTATGTTTACCGCAGAATTTGCAATATTTCATCATTTCAATACGATCAGGATTGTTTTTCTTATTCTTGTTCGTTTGGTAGTTACGTTGTTTGCAATCTGTGCAAGCTAAAGTAATGGCATTACGCATCCGGACACACCTCGCTTTATATTTACTAATAAGTCTCTTGTACTCGAAAACGCTCGACTACATACTAATGAATAGTATCATATGTGTCTAGTAATGTCAAGATTTTGAGCAACTCAAAAAAGCCAGGCACATGTACCTGACAGGGATAGTATAACAAAAAATGGCGTTCCTTGTCTAGAACTTTACACAAAAATAGGACCCCTTACGGAGTCCTATTTATTACAAAGGCTACTAATTAACCTTCGATTTCAGTTACAACGCCAGCGCCTACTGTATGGCCACCTTCGCGGATCGCGAAACGAAGACCTTCTTCGATAGCGATTGGAGTAATCAATTCGATATTCATTGTTACGTTATCGCCAGGCATACACATTTCTACACCTTCAGGAAGATTTACAACACCTGTTACGTCTGTTGTACGGAAGTAGAATTGTGGACGGTAGTTGGAGAAGAATGGAGTATGACGACCACCTTCTTCTTTAGTCAATACGTATACTTCTGCTTTGAATTTTGTGTGTGGGTTGATGGAACCTGGTTTAGCCAATACTTGACCACGTTCGATGTCTTTACGGTCAACACCACGAAGCAATGCACCAACGTTGTCGCCTGCTACTGCAGAGTCCAAAGTTTTGCGGAACATTTCAAGACCAGTTACAACGTATTGTTCAGCTTTTTCTTTCAAGCCTACAACTTCTACTGTGTCGCCTACATTTACTTGACCACGTTCAACACGGCCAGTTGCTACTGTACCACGACCAGTGATTGTGAATACGTCTTCCACAGGCATCAAGAAAGGTTTGTCAGTATCACGAACTGGAGTTGGGATGTAGGAGTCTACAGCTGCCATCAATTCGTCGATTTTAGCTACATATTGAGCGTCGCCTTCCAAAGCTTTCAAAGCGGAACCTACAACGATAGGTACTTCGTCGCCAGGGAATTCGTAGGAGGAAAGAAGTTCACGAACTTCCATTTCTACCAATTCGATCAATTCTTCGTCGTCAACCATGTCAGCTTTGTTCAAGAATACTACGATTGCAGGAACACCAACTTGGCGAGCTAACAAGATGTGTTCGCGAGTTTGAGGCATAGGGCCGTCAGCTGCGGAACATACCAAGATAGCGCCGTCCATTTGAGCCGCACCAGTGATCATGTTTTTAACATAGTCAGCATGGCCTGGGCAGTCAACGTGTGCATAGTGACGGTTTTCAGTTTCGTATTCAACGTGTGCAGTGTTGATTGTGATACCACGTTCACGTTCTTCTGGAGCTTTATCGATCATGCTGTAATCTTGGAAATCAGCTTGGCCTTTTTCAGCCAATACTTTAGTGATTGCAGCAGTCAAAGTAGTTTTACCATGGTCAACGTGACCGATAGTACCAATGTTAACATGCGGTTTCGTACGTTCAAATTTTTCTTTTGCCATTAGGATTATATCCTCCTTCACAAAAACAAAATACTTTTATAGTATTACTATAATATAATAACCTAATTTAATCAACGGAATATACATTCCTACAGATTATTATACCATAATACACAAATGTCAATAAACAAAAAATTACATCCTATTTCGAGGGATGTAATGAGTTATAATTATATTTTTATAGTAGATACAAAAAAATCCCCACCAATGTGAGGTTTAATGGTGGCGGCACACGGATTTGAACCGCGGACACACCGGGTATGAACCGATTGCTCTAGCCAACTGAGCTATGCCGCCATGTATGGAGCTAGTGACCGGGATTGAACCGGTGACCTTATCCTTACCAAGGATACGCTCTGCCGACTGAGCTACACCAGCACAATGAACGTTCACTTCACTGTGAAATTATGGTTGCGGGGACAGGACTTGAACCTGCGACCTTCGGGTTATGAGCCCGACGAGCTACCAACTGCTCCACCCCGCTATAAATGGTGGAGGGAGAAGGATTCGAACCTTCGAAGTCGAAGACGGCAGATTTACAGTCTGCTCCCTTTGGCCGCTCGGGAATCCCTCCATAAATAAAATGGAGCTGGCGATAGGAATTGAACCCACAACCTGCTGATTACAAGTCAGCTGCTCTACCTATTGAGCTACGCCAGCATCATTACGACAAGATGTATTGTATCATCTGACACACTAAGTGTCAAGAACCTTTTAAAACTTTTTTGAAAATTTCGTTCGTTCTTCGCAGTCACCCTTAGTGCTATATCAATATATCATGAAAGTTTTTCTGACGCAAGTATTTTTTTAGAATTTTTCCAACTTCATTTTTGCCTCATAGGGACTCACATCTAAACTCACATATATAAATAGATTATTGCTAGAATAGCAACTATAATTCGATAATATCCAAACGACGCCAACGAGGATCTATTTAGATACCACAAAAAACCTTTTACCGTTATATATCCCACTATATATGATACGGCGGTGCCAATGATAAACATAATAATATCATTTAATCCCAATGCATGTATGACACGCACTAAATCATACACACACACGATAATCATAACAGGCACAGCCATGATAAACGAAAAATCAGCTGCAGCCCTCCGTGTACAGCCGATAAGCATCCCCCCTGCAATGGTTGCGCCAGAGCGCGAAAATCCAGGCCATAGACAAAGCATTTGATATAGACCAATTTGAAAGCATTGATATATAGTCAAATTATTTACAGAATCCACCAATCGCCCAGATACTGTTCTTTTTTTCGCATAAATCATAAATATAGCACCTATAATAAGGCCTACTATAACGGGAATTGGTCCAAATAAAGACTCTTTTATAATGTATTGCAAAAGATAGCCAGCCATTAATACGGGTAACATGCCCGCACTAATATGTAGCAAAGATACGCCGCGTGTTTTTATCCAATTTTTCCGTTTCAAAAAGCCGTTAAATGTACGTCTATAATGTGTATAAATAGCAAGGATGGCACCTATCTGAATAAACACTTCAAATACATCAGCATGTGTGCCTTCAAAATTGAGCATATGCCCAATAATAATCATATGACCTGTACTCGATACAGGAATACATTCTGTTATACCTTCTATAACACCTAAAATGAGGGCTATTACATATTGTTCCATGTCATTCACCTTCTTTCAAAATGTGGTCACAACGCATGGCAATATATAATGCCCTCATTAATTAATGTAACGCTAATTAATCAATAACCATAACACGCTCAGGTTTAGTGATTGTCACTACCGCATGTTTTGGATCATTATTGTGTTCTAAGTACAATTGATCACCTTCGAGATGACCACGCCAACCTACAACAATCGGATATGTTTTACTAATAGTCTTTAATAGTTCAAGAGGATTTAAATTTAATATCGGTGCAAACAATACATTAATACCATCGATAAGAACAACTTCTGTATCACTGCGACTTAATGCACGACGAATTACTTCTTCTGCAAGTTGTGGTCTTTCATCACGAGGTACCAATAAAAATTCTTCTTCAATAAGTTGTTTTGCTTCTAAATACTTCCAACCTTTTTGTTCAGATAATTCACGAATCAATAAACTTTTACCAGAACCAGGACCACCAACGATAAACAATATGCGTTCATCATTATTTTGAATTTGTTCCCACCGTTCTTTCACATCTTGTACAGTAACCATATCCTTGCCTCCTCACATAAGATGACCTATTTAACAGGTCTGTCAGACAACATCACTGATTTGATATATTGATTTTTATCATCTAAGGCGAACTGCAAATAGGAATTATTCAACCTTGGATTTTTATATTCATATACCGTAGCCGTTCCCGTACTAGTTGTAGATTCAGCAATACGTGTCGGCATACCATATACAAAGAGCAATAAATATTTAGTATCACCCATAGCGATACCACGACGTGTTGGTGTGTAGACATTTAATAAAACGCGATTAATAAGCGAATTACCGTCAACACTAACACCATATTCATTATAGCCTATGAACGTAGACCCAAACAGCATTCCCTGTGTACGCCATTCACCATTTGCATCATTTACAAAATGCTGATTCAAATGCAATCCGCGTAGTACAAAGTCATCCTCAGTCAACTGACCGGCATGGAAGGAATACATAGGCGCCTTAGGCAATCCAAATCGAGACCATACTTGACCATCCAAAATATCAACAGCCTCTACCGTATTATTTTTAATGGTGAAAGCCACATAGAACTTTCCATTTTGAATAGTTTCTGGTAATTGGCTATTATTATTTGTATTCGCTACGGAAGAAGAAAATTCCTTTTTTTCTGACCATGAATTTTCGGAATGCCCTTCATATAAGAAGATATATGACTCATCAGTCTGATTCCGCCACATCGCATTAGGGCTACCATAGGAGAAAATCATTTCCATACGAGAACTGCCTACGCCGATATCACGAATTGTAACTAATCCTTTATCAGTAGTATGAAGATTAGTAATAGTACCAACAGGGAATAAATAGGTCGCACCTTGTCCACGCAACTGATTATCTACTAAACGCGATTTATCTGGACCTGTATACACAGTTATATCTATATCTTTTTCATGATACGTCGTGAATACACCCTTCACCGTCTTTTGAGCAGATGGACTAGGTACATACACATCACCAACGCGATAAACCGGTCCAATACTTGTACCATCTTCAGACTCGGGCTTTTGAGCCAGACTATAGTCATCCTCATCACCAAGCGCTAGTAAATTATTAGACGTATAAGAACGTCCGATATCTGCTAGATTATTTTTTGAATCTTGTGGCATGACACCATCATTTTCACTAGCAGCTTGCCAATACTGTAAGGAGTCACCAAAAGCAGTGACAGCCAACTGTTCTGCTAACCAACCTGTTTTCGAAGATTCATCAGCAGCAGGAGCTTTTACAACAGCTACTGCATTTTTTACTTCCGGTATTGTTGGTCCTGCATCAACGGCCCCCACCGATGCGGTTCCTAAAGCACTTAACACTACCATCGTCATTGCAGTACGAGATAACATATGTTTCATTAACGTTTCTCCATTTGTTCTCTAATCCATGTTAACCAAGGCGCCAATCCATCCTTAGCAGTACAGCTAATTTCAAATATATAGCCTTGAGGATTTAAATTACGAATATCTTTAATGGCTTTATCTTTATCGAATGGCACATATGGCAATAAGTCAATCTTATTGAGCAATATAGCTTTTGATTCCTTAAAAATAAGAGGATATTTCAAAGGCTTATCTTCACCTTCTGTAACAGATAAAACGGTAACCTTCATCGCCTCACCAATATCGAACTCAGCAGGGCATACTAGATTACCTACGTTCTCGATAATAATCATATCGAGTTCATCAAGATCTAAATCAGTTATAGCATCTTGAATCATATTAGCATCTAAATGGCAACCTCCAACGGTATTAATTTGTATAACAGGCACACCTAGAGCATGAATACGTTCTGCATCCTTAGATGTAAATAAATCACCTTCGATAACAGCTAATTTATAGTCTTTAACTAAATCTTGAAGTGTTGCTTCTAGCAAAGAGGTCTTTCCGGCCCCTGGAGAGCCCATTAGATTAAAGACAAATATATTTTTTTCTTTAAATACTTGTTGTAACGATGATGCAATGGCATCATTTTTCGCCAACACATTTGTTTTTACTTCTACTTGCATATATACCTCAATCTATATCAATAGATGTCACTTGTAATTCGCGACCACCTATAGTATTTACAAAATGGCTTTCACAATGAGGACAGATGAATTTGTAATCTTGTACATCAAATATAGTATCACAATCTAAGCATTGCCCTTTAATAGGAATCGTATGAATATCGATTTTTGAATGCTCTGCCGGCGTATTCTTTGTAACGGCATCCCAGCAGAATAAGAGTGCATCAGGTTCTACACCACTCATCAACCCCAAATCGAGTTGCACAGAATGAACGATAGACGCATCATTGTTTTTCATGGTCTCTAAGGCAATATCTAATATACCCTCAGCGATTGACATTTCGTGCATGGTACGCCTCATAAACAGCTTCTAACATCATCGTAGTCGTAACAGAGCCCACACCACCTGGTACAGGTGTGATAGCCGAAGCTACCGTGCTCACCGCATCATAATCAACATCCCCTACTGTTTTTCCGTCTAATTCATTAATGCCTACATCGATAACAACAGCGCCAGCTTTCACCATGTTAGCTGTAATCATATGTGCTCGGCCCGCAGCAGCAATCACGATATCAGCTTGTTGTATATGATGTGCTAAATCGGCCGTACGAGAATGGCAAATAGAAACCGTAGCATGACGTTCAAGCACCATCAACGCTACCGGTTTGCCAATCACTTGGCTACGACCAACAACGACCACATGTTTACCTTCTAAAGGAATACCATAATGATCCAAGATTGCTAGGCATGCCTTCGCAGTACAAGGTGCAAATCCACCTTTACCAGCTGTAACAAGACCGATGTTATAGGTAGTAAGACCATCGATATCTTTCTTAGGATTCAATGCATCGATTAATTGCTCCGTATCAATTTGTTTTGGCATCGGCATGAGTGGCAATATGCCATGCACCGCATCATCATTATTCAAAGCCATCAATGCATCGTATACCTCTTGATGCGTAGCTGTACTTGGTAGTTGCTTACGCACGAAACCATAGCCAAAATTTTTGGCCGTTTTTTCCATGAAGTCCGCGTACATGTTAGCGCCATGATCATCACCAACGAGCAATACAGCCATTGTAATTGTACCGGACTCTAGACCGGTCATCTTCTCTTGTAAAATCTCTTTATGTGCATCAGCCACCGCTTTACCACGTAATTCTATCATGTATATCTCCATTCATTATCTCAAGGATAAACTTCATATAAATTCATGTAAAAAGGTGCCTATAGAGGCACCTTTAGTTTTCTCTTATTCTATTATATAACGTTTTGTCTATAGTTGCAGTTACCTATCCTGCGACTAATGACTAAATTGAACCACAATAGGTGTACCAGGAGATACTACGGTTCCCGGTAATTGTTCCTGTGAAATCGCCTTACCAGTACCATCTGGTTTAAAATATAACCCCGCAGTATGCAACCAATCACGTACCTCTCCAAATGTATAGCCTCTAAAGTCTGGCAATACTACACTGCCATCACCATTAGGTTTTACTGCTGGAAGTTTGGCCGCTGGTACAGCCGCTACAGTAGCGCCATCCTTAACGGAAGGTGACATTTGGTAATACCGCACTAATTGAGACACGATATTCTTAAATACTGGGGCCGCAATTTGACTACCATAGATAGAACCTTTTTTAGAATCATCGATGGCAACAAGAACAACAAATTTAGGATCTTCTACGGGACCAAAGCCTATAAAGGATGCGATATAACGTCCTGCTAAATAGCCGCCATTTTTAGTGTCTAACTTTTGAGCAGTCCCTGTTTTGCCTCCAAAGTGATAGCCTTCAACCATCGCTTTAGTACCGCCACCTTCAGAGACTTCTTTTTCAAGAATATCCGCAATCGTTTTAGCCGTTTCTTCTGGTATTGGTTGCCCCACAACTTCAGGGTCAGTAGTACTAGTTACCTCACCTTTTATATTGCTGTAAGATTTAACAATATGTGGTTTCATCATGCTACCACCATTAGCTATAGCGCCAAAAGCACGGACCATTTGCAATGGTGTTACCGCAATACCTTGACCGATGGACATGGTTGCTACATCAAGCTTACTCATATCATCAGGATTATATAAGATACCATCACCTTCACCAGGCAATTCAATACCAGTTTTAGAACCAAATCCATAGTTACGAACATATTTAGATAATATATCCGCGCCTGTAGTGGTACCAATTTCTGCCATACCTGTATTGATGGAGAACTTCAAAATATCGATCAATCGAACAGGACCATAGCCTTCACCATTCCAGTTTTGCATAACATGTCCATTGGCCGCAAAGGAACCTTTGTCGTTATACACTTGGTCTAGTTTCCATTTACCTGATGCCAATGCAGCAGATGCAATAATCGGCTTAAATGTAGAACCTGGTTCATACAAATTTGTTACTGCAATATTCTTAAAATCTTCCTCTGAACCTTGGCTATAATGATTTGGGTCATAGGTTGGGCGGTTCGCCATCGCCAAAATTTCACCCGTTTTAGGATCCATAACAATAACGCTAGCATGTTTAGCGCCTGTATCTTCCATGGCTTTATCGAGAGCACGTTCTGCTATAAATTGAATACTTGCATCAATCGTTAGTGTCACACTCTTACCCTTATCAGGTAAATATTTAGATAGTACGGAGCCAAAGATGGCATTCCCCTTTCTATCTGTTGCAACTAGTTCCTTTTGGATACCGCCCTTCAATTCATCATCTAGTACCATTTCAAGACCATCAAGGCCTTTATCATCGGTACCGACAAAGCCGAGCACTTGTGCGGCCAAATTACCATTAGGATAATATCGTTTAGACTCTTCTACAAAATTAAGACCTTCTAAATTTTTATCCTCAATCAATTGGGCTACCGCTTTCGACTTTTCTGGTTCCATCATACGGTCAATCCATACGAACGCAGTATCCTCTTGTAATGATTTCACAATGTCCTCTTTTGACATCGTCACATATGGCGCTATAAGTTCAGCAACTTCACTAGGCGATTGCTTAATCATCTTAGGATCCGCATATAGGGATTTTGTAACCACACTCATAGCCAATGGTCTTCCATTGCGGTCATAAATCGTACCGCGCGGAGATTGTAATTTTCTATCCACTTGCACTTGGCTCAAGTTCTTCGCCTGCAAATCAGACTTATCTATTATTTGTAAAAAGAATAAGCGCCCCACTAATACGACAGCAATACACAGTAATACGCGTACCGTATATTCAATTCGCTTATTATCATTCCCTGAAATATTCATTATGGTCTCCCACTCAATATATTACTTCGATGACCTCTGCAACTTATGGATAAGCGCTTCATATAAATCATCCGGTGTATTGTTAACGACACCATTTTGCACCTGTTGCATCAAATATTGTAACCCTTTCGCCACATTATCGCCACAGGCTTCTAGAACGCAGTTGTCATAGTTCAAATCTTTTGTATGTACAGGCATTTCTAGGCTTAAATCAGCCATGCATTCCCCGAATGCCAATGTACCATCAGTAACGGAATATGGCTTACCACAACCAAGGACGTCGGCCGCACAAACCTTCGCCAATTGCAACCACGCTTCCCGCATACTTTGACTATCTCTAAACTCGCCACTTCGAATTTCCTTGCGCATCCATTTTTTCTCATCTGCCTCTTCATTTTGCACGAAGAAATGAAAGCGCATGTGATTTTTAACAATCCACGAAACGCGACTAGCAAATTTCTTATTATAGCCGAGACGAATCAATAGGTCATAGGCCATCTCTGCGCCTAGATTATCATGGCCTCGGTCGGTGTAGCGTCCATTGATAACTTGCCTAATAGTAGGCATTCCCTTTGCCACATCATGTAATAGGGCGCCCCAACGAAGGGTTAAATCAGGTTCCGTTTCTGAAACGACAGCCAATGTATGATACCATCCATCAAATTCGTGAAACGCCTTTTCTTGAGGCAATCCCACCAAATGATATAGCTCTGGCAATATAGGAACCTCTTTAATTGCCCCATTTTCAACGACGCGGCACGAACATTCTGCCAAGCGCGATTGGACGAGTACATCTAGCCCTTTTGCAACTGCTGGTTCCAATAATAACCGGTCTAATTCATTGCGCACTCGTTCTAGTGAAAGCCCCGATACACGGTGGAATGCTTTTGGCATGGCCTCTAATAGGGATTTATCCGGAAGAAAATCGAGTTTTGCAACGAATCGGCAAGCTCTAAATAATCGCAGTGCATCCTCTTGGAACCGTTCCGTTGGATTCCCGATGGTGCGCAAAACCTTATGCTTAATATCTCGGCGTCCACCGACTAGGTCGATAACCTCTTTATAGCGATTCATCGCCATACCATTAACGGTAAAATCGCGACGTTTTACATCTTCTTCGAGCGTATCTGCATAGATGACTTCTTCAGGGCGATGGCTATCTGCCCCATATCGTTCCTTGCGATACGTAGCCACTTCATAATGTTTTCCATCTACAATGGCCACTACCACACCGAAGGACTTACCTATGATGCCTGTGGTTTCAATATTCGCATCACCTAAAACAGAGATGACCTGTTCAGGTCGGGCAGATGTAACGATATCAAAATCGTGTGGCTTTACATGCATGAGCATATCTCGCACAGCGCCGCCAATAATGAAAGCCTCAAAGCCCGCTTCTTCTAAAATTGTCAGCAAACGTATAGCTTGTTCCATACATCTACCCTCCCTTCTATTTATCTTTTTATTGTACTACAAATAGGGTTATGAAAAAAGGCTCACATACTATAAGCACATTGCAGATTATGCTCATAATAGTGAACCTTTTGTATATATGTAATTATAGTGAACAAACTTTCTCCGCTATGGCAAGACCTGTTTGAGTGACGGCTAAGCCACCATCACTTGTTTCGCGAAGGGCTGCAGGCATAGCGCGGCCAATATTATTCATAGCCTCAATTACCTCATCGGTAGGAATTTGGCTTTCAATACCAGCTAAAGCAAGTTCAGCCGCTGTAATGGCATGAACGGCATACACGCCATTCCGTTTCACACAGGGCACCTCAACAAGACCTGCCACAGGATCACACGCAAGGCCTAGTAAATTTTTCATACACAATGACACGGCATGCCCGACCTGACGAGCAGTACCGCCCATCATTTCGACAATGGCAGCTGCCGCCATACATGCAGCTGTACCAATCTCAGCTTGACAGCCACCGACCGCACCGGCTACACAAGCGCGATTGGCAACCACATTCCCTACGCCTGATGCGGCAAGGAATCCTTTCACCAAGACATCTCTATCTAGTTTGTATTGCTCAGCCACGGCCTGAATGGCGCCAGGCATAACGCCACAAGACCCCGCCGTTGGGCAAGCCACAATTCTGAACATTTTCGCATTAGCTTCGTTGACCGCAATAGCATAAGACATCGCCTTATAAGCAGTTTCACTCATGAATAATGGTTTTCGTTCCATTAAACGAGCCGCATCTCCACCAGACATATTGGATTGAGTCCGCTGTAAATGACGCATACCATCGTGAATGGAGGCCTCAAAAATACTTAATCGATGCTTGATTTCTTTAACGATTTCCTTTTCACTACGATCATACTGTTCTAGCTCACTGCGCATTACCACATCACCAAAGGATATATTATTCTCTTCGCTAAGGCGGATAATATCAGCTATCGTTTCATATTCGTAACTCATCATATCCTCCTATAGGGCCTCAAAGGTCATCACATCTTGGATGCCTGGGCATTCACGCATAAATTGTACTGTAATAGGGTTTACAACGGAATCTGTAGTAATCACCATAACCGCGTCCTTGTATTTACCCTTTCTAAACACGCGCATGGACGCAATGTTGATATCCGATTCACTCAAGGCCTGACTAATAAGAGAAATTGCACCTGGTCTATCCTCATGGAATACAACAAGAGTAAATTCATCGCCCGTAATGGACATATCATTGCCATCAACCTCGGTGATCATGATTTGACCACCACCAATCGAACGACCTACAACGGACATATGACGATTATGGTCGCCGTATAAATCAAACTTAACTACATTCGGATGTCCTATATCGAGTGGTGATTCGATGAAAGTATAGTCTAAACCTGCTTCATCAGCGAGTTCCTTCGCATTGCGGATACGTTTATCATCCTCTTTAAAGCCTAATAAACCACCTAATAAGGCACGATCTGTACCATGCCCTTTATATGTTTTTGCAAACGACCCATACAAGGTCATTTCAACCTTCTTCGGCGTATTCCCAAATATACAACGAGCCATCTTGCCAAGCCGTGCTGCACCAGCGGTATGCGAACTAGATGGGCCAATCATAACAGGGCCGATAATATCAAAAATACTGTTCATAATGAACCTCTATGCATATATAAATAAAGATATAATCTAATTCTTATCTATAGTATAGCAATCAATATTCATAGATGTCTATATACACAATAGAGGTATGTTTGTCCACTTATGACAAACATACCTCTATTTTATTAATTAACTATTAATATAACTCAGCCAAGAAAATAATCGCAAATCCCCATAGTACAAGACCATATGTCGTATTTATTTTTACGACAAAAAAGGCTATACCATCCGAAGATGGCATAGCCTAATTTATATAGCAACAACCCGAATCATATAAGAGAGAGGGGATTAGGGCCGCTGTTATCAGGTTTTAATCCGATTAGCCCAAGATAGCTTTCATATCAGCTTCTGGAGTTGTAATTGGATGTAATTGGAATTTTTCTACCAAAATGTTCAATACATTGCTGGAGAAGAATTTAGGCAAGGAAGGTCCGATGTAGATATTGCGGATACCCAATGCCAACAATGTTAACAAGATACATACTGCTTTTTGTTCGTACCAAGACAATACCAATGTTAATGGCAAGTCGTTTACGTCACATTCAAATGCACCAGCCAAAGCTACTGCTACTTGAATAGCGGAGTAAGCATCGTTACATTGACCCATATCAAGGATACGAGGGATACCACCGATTTCACCGATGTTAAGGTCGTTGAAGCGGAATTTACCGCAAGCCAATGTCAATACTACAGTATCATCTGGAGTTTGTTTTACGAATTCTGTGTAGTAGTTACGGCCTACTTTAGCACCGTCACAACCACCAACTAAGAAGAAGTGTTTGATTGCGCCAGCTTTTACAGCATCGATTACTTTATCAGCAATACCCAATACTGTACCGTGACCGAAACCAGTAGTTACTTCGTGACCACCGTTGATGCCAGTGAATTCTTGAGCTTCTTTGTAGCCGCCCAATTCGATAGCGCGTTCAATAACAGCGGAGAAGTCTTTAGTGCCATCAGCTTTTTCTTCTACGTGTGCACAGCCGTCGAAACCTACCATATCTGTAGTGAAGATATTAGCTCTGTAGTTTTCTTTTGGTGGCATAATGCAGTTTGTAGTGAACAAGAATGCGCCAGGAACGTCAACGAATTCTTTTTGTTGATTTTGCCATGCAGTACCGAAGTTACCTTTCAATTGAGGATGTTTTTTCAATTCAGGGTAAGCGTGGCAAGGTAACATTTCACCATGAGTATAGATGTTTACACCTTTACCATCAGTTTGTTCCAACAATTGATTCAAGTCGTGAAGGTCATGACCAGTTACAACGATGAAAGGACCTGGTTCTACAGTTAAAGGTACTGTAGTTGGTACTGGAGTACCATATGTTTCAGTGTTAGCTTTATCAAGAATAGCCATGCATTTCAAGTTGATTTGACCGAATTCCATCAACAAGTTCAACCATTCTTCAGCACTGTGGTCTTTAGCGAATTCTACCATGCCTTTGATGAACCAAGCATCAACTTCAGGATCATGGAAACCAAGGCGTGCAGCATGCCATGCATACGCAGCCATACCACGCATACCTAACAATAATGTGGAACGAAGGGATACGATATCTTCTTCACCTTTCCACAATTGTTCCCAATCGAAGTTTTGAGCTGCGCTATCGATTTTTGCATGATAAGCGTTTACTTCGTCGATGAATTCTTGAACGCGGTCTTCAGAGAAGTTTACGTTTGTTACACACATGAACAAACCGCGCATTAAATAGTCAACGCCTTCTTTAGTTTGGCCTTTTACGTCTAAAGCGCGTGCTAAACCAACTAAAGCAGCAGTTAATTCGTCTTGTAAATTAGCAACTGGTGCAGTTTTACCACATACACCTTGTACAGTACAGCCGCCTGGTGCTGCAGATTGTTCGCATTGATAACAGAACATGCTCATTTAAAAATCCTCCTTTGCGAGACTTCCTCGCATTCAAGCTAGATAATATAAAACCTATACATTACACTGATGAATTATCAGGTGTCTGATTGATTACATTGAAAGTATAACGTAAAGGTGATACAATTTCTGTAGCTTGAGCAACAATAAAAAAACTTTTTCAAAAATTTCCTGACTCTTCTTTTGGAACAGGCTGCTCACAAGAGCATATATAATCATTTTACAATACTCATTACAAATTACCTATAAAAAGCATCACACCATACGATGTATAATTCGGGCTAAAATAGCTATATACTATATTAGGAGGTACACATGATTAAACAAGTTCTATCCGATGACATTATCAAACAATACTTACCAATCTTAACAGCTTGCCCCCTATTCAACACATTGGGTATACCAGAATTAACGAGCTACTTACATAATGCAAAAGTAATTGTAAAGAATTATAAAAAGAACGACTTTATCGCTATTTCAGGAGATCCTATGGAAGGAATTGGCGTTATCTTGGAAGGCAGTGCTCTTCTTACGCGTGAAAATGTGCTAGGCCAACGAGTTATCATGGCCAATTTAGAGGCATCCTCTATTTTTGGGGAAGCCTTGCTATTTAGTAAGCATCCACTTTGGCCAGCCACCATAAAAGCATTAAAGCCAACAAAAATTATGTTTATACCACTCGAAACATTTATCGAAACATTACCGGATTGCCATCAATGCCAAACCAAAATCCTTTCTAATCTATTAGAGGATTTATCGGAAAAAGCATTGCTTCTTACCAAAAAAGTTCATTATTTAACATTAAAGGGCATGCGTGAAAAAATTTACGCATATCTTACAGATATATACACGATGCAACACAGTGAAAAACTGGTGTTACCTCATAATCGCGAACAAATGGCGGAAGCTCTCAACGTTTCACGTACTGCGTTAAGCCGTGAGCTTGGAAGATTGCGCGACGAGGGTATCATTGAAATCAACGGCCGCCATGTTACATTATTAGACCCTCAACAAATTGTAGAATTTGGATTTAACAATTAAATACATCGTGCACGCAACACAAAACCGCCTAGGCATAGCCTTAGGCGGTTTATTGTATATATGTATGAATTAGAACCAATGAGATAAATCAAATTCTTCCCCAATGGTTGCTTTCACATGAGCTCGACCTAAATAGAGACCAAGTAATGTAAGAGAAATAGAACACATAGGACTTTCATCATAGACGCGAGCCAAATCAGAAAGAACCGGACTAATATCGTCCATGATTTGACGAGCCTCTTCCCCTCTAAATGCAGTAGGTTTACTCTTCATCAAAGCTATGAGATCACGTTGCACCATTGGATCAGAGATGCGAGCCTCTCTAAAGAAGCGTTGTGCCAAGGATTCATCGACGACAGCCAATTTATAAAGATTAGAGTTTAGGCTGCGCACCACAAATCGTGGATCTACGCCACGGCCATCAGTAGCACGGAATAACTCTTCCTTTGTAAAGCCACGATAGTTAAATACAAACGGATAGGAATTACTCAATAATTGGGTCAATGTTACGGACTCACGTTCTTGCTGAGTACAACGTAAATAATCTAGCTGACGATAAAACGATGAGTCATGAGGCAAATCCGAAATAAATGGTTCGATATATTTTTCCACATAATGTTGGAAATGAATACGTCCATAGTTATTAGAATTACGAGAGTATTGTAATAATAATGTTAACGCCATCACTTGAAAGTGTCCTAATGTAAGATGGGGCAAAACGCGCAATGCATCAAAAGCTACTAAGTACGGTGTACTCGACTTAGGCGATTGAACCACATCGGAAAAGGCTTCTAGCGCAGCTGTTTTCATCCAAGTCGTTGGAGATCCTGCATAGGCTTTTTGCATAGCCAATAATGCTTCTTGAATTACGATATTTTGCAATAGTAATTTAACTTCGCTTAATTTCGTAATGCCCAAAACGGCTAATGCATCCCGCGTAATATCTGCAACGAATTGCATAGCATCACCATGAACGACACCGAAAGCATGAGCAAATGGTTCAATTGCAAGGGCTACGCGTTTATCCTCTTGTGCAGCCTGTGCCCATGGACCAATTGGTTCTGGCTCATCCTCTTCTTTGTTGGATAAATGTTCATTAATTTCATCGGCATTAAACATGCGTGTTTCTTCTAATGCAGATGGACCTTGTGGATTTACAATTTCACTATTTTCACTGCCAAACATCTGCGTTGCATCAGCATCAAAGCATCGTGTTTCGTCCATTACATCAGGAGACTCGCCTAATGCAATAGTATCCTCTGTAGAAGATTCAACAGCAGGAATTTCCATCGTTTTTTCTGTATCAGTCACAGCATCAATAGGTTCTGCAACAACGGGTTCTGTAACAATAGGTTCTGCGGTAACAGAATTCTCAAAATCATGTTGTTCTACAGGATTATGTAATTGAATAGTACCCTTACTAACAGATGTTTGTTCATCAACATGAGCCTCATATACATCAACACCATCATGTGTTTCCCGAGGTGTTATATGTACCTTCTCTTGTTCATACAAACGCCCTGGACGTGATGTTTTTGGAGGCTTTGATATTACAGAATGCGCATCACTGTTACTTTCACTTTTATTAAATACCGCATAGCATACTCCAAAGAAACCAAGTACGACAACGGCCAATACGACATATGGGATAAACGTTGACATTACATTCTCCTCTTATAATAATGCGTCATTATATACCGCACGGATACCGCCGATACTCTTAGGGCGAACACGACAAGCTGTCACATGCGCTTCCCCAATTTCTTTTAAGCTTAATCGTACAGGAACCGTTACATGTTTCATATGCATACCAATGAAAGTATCTCCTATATCGATTCCCGCATCTGCTTGTATAAATTCAACAATTACAGGATCCTTAAAGCGGTTATACGCCGTCATAGCCATAGCGCCACCAGCATGCAATTGAGGAACAACATTACATTCCTCTTCCCAAGTCATAGCCTCACGTTCCATTACAAGGGCTCTATTTAAATGTTCACAACATTGTACAGCAAGATATAAACCTCGTTCGCTAACGGCTTTATAAATCTCATCAAATACAACAGCTGCTACATCCTCATGAGAATCAGTGCCAATCTTTTTACCACAAATCTCACTTGTAGAACATCCCACTACAAATAGCTGTCCTTCGTGTACCTTTGCTACTGTTAAGAGTTCTTCCATAGCAGTATGTACTTCTTGTCTAATTGTTTCAATAGAATGCATGATATCGCCCCTTTTTAATATTCAAATCTATAAATATATTATCATAAATCATATGTCTTTTATAGACCAAACTATAGGACATATGCGTGAAATTCTTATGATAAATTAATCTATTGTATATGTTACTAGTTTGAAATACAAAAAAGAGGCTCGCTAAAGCAAGCCTCTTCCAATCACTCAGTGGTGATATTAGATTTTTCTGTAAGGTTTTTGGCCTTGTTCGTAGAAGTTGTTACCTTCAGTATCGCCAACTACGATGCAAGGGAAATCTTCAACTGTCAATTCAGCCAAAGCTTCTGGACCAAGTTCACCATAAGCAAGTACTTCGTATTTTTTGATGGATTTTGCAATCAATGCTGCAGCGCCACCAACTGCTGCGAAGTATGTGCAACCATTTTTCTTCATGGATTCAACTACTTCTGGTTTACGGGAACCTTTACCAATCATGCCTTTGATACCTTGGTCAAGCATTGTTGGTGTGTAAGCATCCATACGACCGGAAGTTGTAGGACCAGCGGAACCAATTGGATCACCAGGTTTTGCAGGTGTTGGTCCAAGATAATAAACGAATTTATTTGTCCAGTCGATTGGTAATTTTTCACCACGCGCTAAAGCTTCAGTCATAACTTTATGAGCAGCGTCACGAGCGGAGTAAATTTTACCAGTGATAAGAACGCTATCACCAACTTTTAATTTGCGGGAAAACTCTTCATTATATTCTTCAGTATTAATGCGAATTGATTCAGCCATTGTAATTACCTCCTATCGATTAAAGTACTACGTGAGCATGACGAGCAGCATGGCACATGATAGTAACTGCAACAGGAAGACCTGCGATGTGAGTTGCACCCCATTCGATGTTTACACCGATACAAGTTGTAGTGCCACCCAATTGTGGTCCAATACCAGTTTTGTTAACCATTTCCATGATTTCTTCTTCTAATTTTGCATAGTCTGCATCTTTATGAGGTACGCTAATGTCACGAAGCAACGCTTTTTTGGACATAACAGCTGCTTGGTCCATAGTACCGCCAATACCAATGCCGAGTACAATTGGAGGGCATGGGTTAGGACCTGCATGTTTTACGATTTCAAGGACTGCATTTTTAACGCCTTCCACACCATCAGCAGGTACGAGCATAGCTACATCGGATTTATTTTCAGAACCGAAACCTTTTAATTCTACTTGAATATCTACTTTATCGCCAGGAACGATTTCAGTATAGATGATTGCAGGTGTGTTATTTTGTGTATTTTTACGATTGAACAATGGTTCAGCTACAACGGATTTACGAAGATAACCTTCAACATAACCAGCTGCAACACCAGCATTGATAGCTTCTGTAAGATCACCACCAACGAAATGAACATCTTGACCAACTTTTAAGAATACCATAGTCATACCAGTATCTTGGCAGTATGGACGATCTTCAGCATCAGCAATTTCTGCATTTTTGATGATTTGATCGAGAACGATGCAACCAACTGGAGACTCTTCTGTTTCACGGCCTTTTTTCAAGCCTTCATAGATGTCTTTTGGCAAGTGGTAAGCTGCGTCCATACACATTTGACGGACTGTTTTTGTGATTTCAGATACTTGAATCTCGCGCAAGATAATCCCTCCTCAGGAAAATAATTAGATATTAACTCTAATACAATGAGATACATTTATTCTCAAAGTGTTAAGCTAAGATTAACTCTATGACTCCATACTAGCACACTACCGAAGGCCTTTCAACGCTTTACCTATACAGTTTTCTCAATGAAATTTATCGATTTGATAATTATTTTCAATGATTAATTATACCTTTTTTATGCACTTTGATAATATTAAAAATAGTAGCTTAACTCTAATAAAAGGCTATATAACTGTAATAAATATCACATTATATTATTGTATATGGTTCGTTTCCAATCAATATGTGTTCTAACCATAAAATATATTGCTTTCTTTAATGAGATTATCTATCATTTTTATATAAAAAGATTTTAATTATGAGTATGTATAACGATTATCTTCAATACAATTAATTTACTAACTCCCCTATTCATCAAGGAGTTCATATACACAAAAACACGCTTAATTAGTGGATTTCTCACCAATATATATAATTATCGTTTTTTATGACTATCTCATCAAATTATTTTATCATTCCTCAAGCTCTGTCTATTATGTGTTTTAGTTATAGCATATGCTAAAAATTTTTAACTTTTTATAACATTTCCCCTTGCTATTATCGATATGTTCCTTTATAATAATCACTATATTATTCCTCGATAGCTCAGTTGGTAGAGCAATCGGCTGTTAACCGATCGGTCGTAGGTTCGAGTCCTACTCGGGGAGCCAATATTGGCCCGTTGGTCAAGCGGTTAAGACACCGCCCTTTCACGGCGGTATCCCGGGTTCGATTCCCGGACGGGTCACCACATGGACGATTAGCTCAGCTGGGAGAGCGCCTGCCTTACAAGCAGGATGTCGGCAGTTCGATCCTGTCATCGTCCACCACAGTAAGAAGCAAGCTGACGCTTGCTTCTTTTTTATTGCAACTATGGTATACTGTAAGATATAGTTTTGATTATATTTATATCAAGGAGAGTCGAATATGAACTTTAGAGAAGCAACCATGCGTATCAGTTTTTGTCTCGCCTTAGCATTTGTTTCAACTTTTACAATCGCTAATGCAGCAAATGTAGATGCTCAAACTACAAAAGCCCGTTCTATTCCTATTGCGCCAGTAAAGATCATCCCTGATCCTGGCACTATCAAAACGTCGCCGATTCAAATTACTTCGACCACGTCAAATACACCATCTACAGTGGGAAAGGCTAACTACGATGGCCATTTAGACAATTTCCCATCTCGCAAGGTAACACTTGTAGTACCAACAACATTGCGTAATGAAAATACGGCTGCCTTTGGTAAATATTTATCCGATTCAGTGGCAAATGTCTTGCGCTATCCATACTATGATACAACCGTAGTAAGCACCAACACACCATTAGCACAAATCACAGCCGTTGATTTAGCCGAAGTGGCAGCATCACAACATTCCGAAATTGTCATTATGCCTGTGCCAATGCAAGACATATATGTACAATTACCAACGTCCTATCTCAGCCAATACTATCATGATGATAGCGACGACATTCACATTCAAGCTAAAGTATCTGCTATGATTTATTTCTACGATACTAATGAAGGTATCGTTCACACCATCCGTAGTGGTTTTAACCAAATCGATGATACCTTGACTATGCCAACACATAAATCCATATGGAATAAAGTTATTAAAGACTTACTTGAACAATTACCATATAAACGTGTTCCAACGGATCGAGATCGTTATCAAGCTCCTGGTATTAATGCAGAAATGCCAGTTGTTCCAGACTATGAATTTCAAGTAGAACAACCAAAAAATACAGCTTACTCTCTAAAAGGTGTTAGTGTATTATAATTCAAAATAATGCAACAGCAAAAGGGTGTCGCCCACATGGGTGACACCCTTTTTGCGTATACAAGCAAATAAGGAGTACTACAAGAGTACTCCTTATTTACCAAGGCTATATCAATGTATAACTACTATATGCGTTGTGTTACCTTTAAACGAAGTAATGCCCGAGCTAAGGCGAGTTCAGCACGCTCTACATCTATATCAGGTGTAGGGTTAGACAAACGGCCTTCAGCGCGTTCTTTTGCTCGTTTCGCGCGATCGATATCGATGGTTTCTGGGCTTTCACAATTAGGTGTTACAATGCTCACCTTGTTGTGTTCAATTTCAACAAAGCCCCCGAAAACAGCAAATGTATGCTGTTGTCCATCAGGATTATCGACACGTAAAGGGGCTATATCTAGGGCAATAATCATAGGTGCATGATTAGGCAATACACCAAATTCGCCATCGATAGCATGCCCTACGAAAAAGTCAGCCTTACCATCATATACAATCGCATCAGGTGTTATTATCGTTAGGGTCATAGGTTCCGCCATGGATTATTCCCCCTTCTCTTGCATTTCCTTTGCTTTTGCAACGGCTTCATCAATGGTACCAACCATATAGAATGCGCCTTCTGGTAAATCATCATGTTTACCATCAAGGATTTCTTTAAAGCCACGCAATGTTTCTTGTAATGGTACATATTTACCAGGAGAACCGGTAAATACTTCTGCTACGAAGAATGGTTGACTCAAGAAACGTTGAATTTTACGAGCTCGAGATACAGTTAACTTATCTTCATCAGATAATTCTTCCATACCTAGAATTGCGATGATATCTTGTAAGTCGCGATATTTTTGCAACACTTCTTGAACGCCACGAGCCACGTTATAATGTTCATCCCCAAGTACATGAGGATCCAAAATACGGCTTGTAGAATCAAGTGGATCTACGGCAGGATAAATACCAAGTTCCGCGATGGAACGAGACAATACTGTTGTTGCATCCAAGTGAGCAAATGTAGCTGCTGGTGCAGGGTCAGTCAAGTCATCGGCAGGTACGTATACGGCTTGTACAGACGTAATAGAACCTTCTTTTGTAGATGTAATACGTTCTTGTAAAGCACCTACGTCATTTGCCAATGTAGGTTGATAACCTACAGCAGATGGCATACGACCTAAAAGAGCAGATACTTCGGAACCAGCTTGAATGAAACGGAAGATGTTATCGATAAACAAGAGCACGTCTTGTTTCTTCACATCACGGAAATATTCAGCCATTGTAAGACCTGTCAAACCAACGCGCATACGAGCCCCTGGTGGCTCATTCATTTGTCCATATACCAAGGCTGTTTTATTAATAACGCCGGATTCCTTCATTTCGTTCCAAAGGTCATTACCTTCACGAGTACGTTCACCTACGCCAGAGAATACGGAATAGCCACCATGTTCTGTGGCAACATTGTGAATCAATTCCATAATCAATACAGTTTTCCCTACGCCGGCACCGCCGAACAAACCGATTTTACCACCTTTTACGTATGGTGCGATCAAGTCTACGACTTTGATACCCGTTTCAAGAATTTGTGTATCTGGTGAAAGGTCATCAAATTTAGGTGCTGGACGATGGATAGGCCACATTTCATCTGCTACTACAGGAGCTGAATCATGGTCTACGGTTTCACCCAACACATTAAAGATACGACCCAATACGCCTTCACCAACCGGTACGGAGATTGCAGCACCAGTGTCTTCTGCTTCCATACCACGGGTCATACCATCAGTAGAACTCATAGCAACGCAACGAACCATATCGTCCCCTAAGTGTTGCATAACTTCTACTACAATTTTTTGTCTATCGTGCGCTTTATGGTCATGGTAGATGTGAATGGCGTTATAGATAGCTGGTAAATGACCAGCTTCAAAACGCACGTCTACAACTGGGCCGATGACCTGCACCACTTTCCCAATATTATTACTCATTAAGAGGTCTCTCCTTATCTATTGCAAGGCATTGGCACCGCCAACAATTTCAGAAATTTCATTCGTAATACTGGATTGACGTAATTTATTATATTCAAGCCCTAAGGAACTGATGAGATCCCCAGCATTATCAGTAGCAGATGTCATAGCTGTCATACGAGCACCTAATTCACTTGCCGCCGCTTGTAATAATCCATTATATACGGTAATTTCTAAATATTTTGGTAATAATGCATCCAGAACTGCTGCAGGGTCCGGCATAAATTCATACTCTTCGCCCTTTACTTCATCATCTGGTTGCTCTAACGGTAGAATGCACTCTGCCTGTGCAATTTGCGTCATAGAATTTACAAAGCGCGTATAAATCATGATAACTTCGTCAACTTCATGACGTTCATATAATGAAAGTGCATGATCCATAATATGTCGCGCATGTTCGTAACTCGGTTTATCGGAAAAACCACTGTACGATTGATCAATATGATAGTTACGAGATTTTAAACTATCCTTTGGTTTTCGCCCAGCTGTAATGAGGCAATATTCATCAGGTGTTTTTTGACCGATTTGTTCTATTGCCAATTTTAATACGTTAGACGAATAGGCGCCTGCAAGGCCCTTGTCAGCACCGATAACGATATAACAAGTCCGTTTTACAGGTCTACTTTCAAGTAGAGGGCTCACATAATCTCGTAAATCACTAGTGGAGATATGACGCAAGATTTGCCCTATTTTTTCTGCGTATGGCCGCGTTGCATCAGCTTTTGCTTGAGCCCTACGAAGACGAGCAGAAGCTACCATCTTCATCGCTTTTGTTATTTGTTGCGTATTAGTAACACTCTTTATACGCTTTCGCAAATCTTGTGCACTAGCCATACATTACGCCTCCTTACGGGAAACTAATGTATGTGTAGCACCAAAGGCTTCTACACATTCTGGAATAGCTTGTTTTAACAAGTTTTCTGTTGCTTCATCAAGTTTATTTGTGCTTTCAATATTGCTGATAATTTCAGGATAATTTGCACGAATAAAACGTAATAATTCCGCTTCAAATGCCAACACATCAGCTACTTGAATGCTAGCTAAGTATCCCTTAGTACCAGCATATAGGTTAATAACCATTTCAGCTACACTCATTGGCTCATATTGACCTTGTTTCAACATTTCAGTCAATCGTTCACCACGATCTAATTGTGCTTTTGTGGCTGCATCAAGATCAGAACCGAACTGAGCAAATGCTGCTAATTCACGATATTGTGCAAGGTCCAAACGCAATTGACCAGCTACTTGTTTCATCGCTTTAGTTTGTGCACTACCACCTACACGAGATACGGACAAACCTACGTCAACAGCAGGACGGATACCGGAGTAGAACATATCTGTGCCCAAGAAAATTTGACCATCAGTAATGGAAATTACGTTTGTTGGGATATAAGCAGATACGTCACCAGCTTGCGTTTCAATGATTGGCAACGCTGTAATAGAGCCGCCACCAAGTTCTGGTGAAAGTTTAGCAGCACGTTCCAATAGACGGCTATGTAAGTAGAATACGTCCCCTGGATACGCTTCACGCCCTGGTGGACGACGTAATAATAGAGACATAGCGCGATATGCAGCCGCTTGTTTTGTTAAATCATCATATACGCAGAGTACATGTTTTCCTTTGTACATAAAGTATTCGCCCATTGCAACACCTGCATATGGAGCAATGTATTGAAGTGGAGCGCCTGTGGAAGCACTCGCAGAAACGACGATTGTGTAATCCAATGCGCCTGTTTCTTCTAATTTTTGTACTACACGAGCTACGGTAGATTCTTTTTGACCAATCGCTACATAGATACAAATTACATCTTTACCCTTTTGGTTGATGATTGTATCAAGAGCAATTGCAGTTTTACCTGTACCACGGTCACCAATGATAAGCTCACGTTGACCACGACCAATTGGTACCATCGCATCGATAGCTTTCAAACCTGTTTGCAAAGGTTCGTTTACAGATTGACGATCCGCAATACCAGGTGCTGGATGTTCTACAGGACGACGTTCTGTCGCTTGAATAGCACCCTTGCCATCGATAGGTTGCCCCAACGGATTAACTACGCGACCAATAAGGGCATCCCCTACTGGTACGTCCATGATTTTGCCAGTACGGCGTACTTCATCGCCTTCTTTAATCAAGAAGTCGTCACCAAGTAGTACGGCACCAACATTGTCTAATTCTAAGTTCAAAACCAGGCCATATACGCCGTGTGGTAATTCTAACAATTCACCGGCCATGGCTCTTTCAAGACCATAAATATGGGCGATGCCATCCCCTACGTCGAGGACAGTACCCACGTCATCGACATTAAGGTCAACATCATAGTCCTGAATCTGCTGTTTGATTATAGCAGTGATTTCTTCAGGCTTCATTTTCATATATACCCATTCACCCCAATCTAATAGAGTCAGTTCGTACTAACGTTTTTTTCAATTCGTCTAAGCGACGTGCAATCGATCCATCAATGCGTTTATCACCGATTTGAATGATAATACCACCCATGATTCTAGGGTCTTGACGCACCGATACAATGACATCCTTGCCGGTCATCGCTTGTAATTTAGCTTGTACATCATCACGCAATGTATCAGTTAATGGTTCTGCTACAGTTACAATTGCTTCTAAAATACCTCGTGCTTCGCGAGATTTTTTTATGAAAGCTCTAATTGTATCTGGCAAATAACGATATCTGCCACGTTTAACCATAACATACATGAAATGAAGTACTGTCTTTTCTACAGCAGTGCCAAAGACCTTTCCAAGTAGAGAAATCTTTGCATCTGCTTCCACAATAGGATTATTAATAAACCCTACCAATTCTGGTTGTTCATTAAGAACAGAGGCCACATATAAAAGATTTTCTTCTGTAGTCACTAAATTACCTTGTTCTTGAGCTAGCTCTAACATAGCTGAACTGTATTTATCTGCTACAATTTCTGTGCTCATAATATCACAACCCTATCGTTTTACTATCAAGTTTCGCAATAGCGTCTTCAATTAATTTTGTATTAGTTTCGCTGTCCATATCTTTTGCCACAACCTTAGTCGCCATTGCAACAGATAAGGAAATAACTTCGTTACGCAAATTATTCATAGCACGATCACGTTCGTTTACGATATCTTGACGAGCTCGTTCTTTTTCACGTTCAATTTGTTCACGAGCCGCTGCCAATTGTTCACGCGTAGTCGCTTCTGCTTGTTGCACTGCCTTTTCAACGATTTGTTGAGCCTCTTGACGTGCATTCGCTATTTGCGCAGCATAATCAGCTTTGAATTGTTCCGCTTCATTACGAGCAGCTTGAGCATCTGCTAAGTCCTTAGCAATGCGTTCTTTACGCTCTTGCATCATAGAAACCAATGGTTTATATGCAAAACGGGCCAAAATCCAAACTAATATAAAAAAGTTTAGCATTTGAGCAAGAATTGTCCCTAGCGTTAAATCTACCAAGGTCGTTCCTCCTCGCTATTATCTGAACAATAAAATGAAAGCAACTACTACGCCGATGATAGGCATAGCTTCGATTAAGCCGATAGCTACGAACATTGTGGACATTAATTGACCGCGCAATTCAGGTTGACGTGTAATACCTTCAATAACTTTACTAGCTACCATGCCGTCACCAATACCTGCCGCGATAGCACCACAACCTACTGCGATTGCCGCAGCTAATGCGAATAAACCTTGAACTTCCATAATAAATCCTCCATTAAAATTAGTGTTCTTCACTTAATGCCATACCTAAATAGTTGGCTGTTAGAACTGTAAAAATAAAAGCTTGAATAATACCAATAAATAAACTAAAAGCAATCCAAACCCATGGTACAGGTACGAACCAAGGCAAATTATAAAGGATTTCCAATAAAATTTCGCCAGCTACAATATTACCAAATAGACGGAAAGCTAATGTGATAGGTTTTGCTATTTCTTCAAATATGTTTAGAACTAGCATAGCCTTATAAGGCTGTAAGAAATGATTAAAATAAGATAAGCCTTTTACTTTAATCCCCATTCCCCAAACTATAAAGCTACTGCACAATGCGAGTGCTGCTGTTGTATTAATATCCGCCGTAGGCGAAGTAACAGCATGTAGCGTTGGCAATAAACCAAGCTCATTACCAACAAAGATAAATAAGAAGAATGTGAATAACAATGAACTCACCATCGGCCAGTGTTTCCCAAGCGTTGGCGATAATTGACCTTCTAATGCTTCCAATATAGTTTCCACTACATTTTGAACACCCGAAGGCACTAATGCTCGATTTCGCGTAGCAAGCACGGAAATGATGATGACGATCGCCATCGTAATCCACGTAGCAATTAAGGTATCGATGTTAAACGATAAACCTAGCCACTGTACTACTTGATGGTGACCTGCATGCAGTTCCACAGACTCAACCCCTTTCTCACGTAGCAATATAAATTTTATATATATCCATATAATATATATCTATGTATTATCATACCTCTTTATAGGTATATAATCAACACTTCTGGAGTAAACAATTCGTGATTTACATATTAAAAATGCATTTTATGCATTTAAAATTCATAATAGGAATGTAATTAACCCTTATTTCATGCGATTTAGTCCTATCGCCCAATGCAATAAATTTTATTACTTACTTAATCGCCAAAACACGATATACAATACAGGCTGTATAAGTACAACTGAAATCAATAAACTTTCAGCTCGTACACCAGGTATTTGCAATCCTATAACTACGAAGGCGCCAATCAGAGCCAATCGCCACATCATTTGACGTCGCGCCTTAGCTACAGCCTGGTGTGGATTGCCATATGCTAGCCCTTTATTATGTAGACCTAACAGTACTAAATAAACCATCATAGTCAACATGCCCCATAACCAACCGAGCACGTACTGATTCCAGCCCACAATATATTGGACAAGTAGACCTAAAAAGGTAACAAAAAAACAGGCCCATAGCACATGACGTATGAATTTAATATATTGATTCATAAATACCTCACTATTTAACCTGTTTATATAACATATAAAAGCCTGTTAGGGCACCGATTAATCCAAGAATAACCATGCATAATGGCATGGTATCCATCCATGTATCCAGTTTATATCCTATCCAGATAAATCCACCGATACAAAATAAAAGGGTCAGCCCTGCCGATGTAGCCATCGCCAGAGCTTTCACCATATCCTTGTCCATATTATTTACCAAATCGTTCTGGTCGATTAGCATCGCCTAAGAACTCGTGGCGTAAAGCTTGCAAGATACGCTCAGATGCTTTGCCATCACCATAGGGGTTAACCGAATTCGACATCGTCTTATACGCTGCTGCATCATGTAATAGCTCATGAGCAGCTTTATATACCGCGTCTTTATCAGTACCTACAAGGCGTACTGTACCAGCATCAACAGCCTCTGGGCGTTCTGTAGTATCACGCAATACGAGAACTGGTTTACCGAGAGCGGGGGCCTCTTCTTGAATCCCACCAGAATCTGTAAGAATTAAGTAAGACTTAGCCATCAAGTTTGCAAATGGCTCATAATCAAGAGGATCGATAAGTGTAACACGGTCAACATCCCCTAGTTCCTCTCGAACTACTTGACGAACTTTTGGATTTTTATGCACCGGGAATACCACTTGAATATCATCAAAATCATTCAATAAATCACGAATAGCTTGATACACATGGCGCATAGGTTCACCAAGGTTTTCACGACGATGTGTGGTGACAAGAACTGTACGCTTATTTGGATCGAGTGCATTAATAGCCGCATCATCAAAGACATAATTATCTTTTACCGTAGTATCTAGTGCATCAATTACAGTATTACCAGTAACATAAAGGTGATCAGTATTAATATTTTCTCGTTTTAAATTCGCTTCAGAACTAGCGGTAGGTGCAAAATGATATGTTGCCAAGGAACCTGTTAATTTGCGGTTCATCTCTTCTGGAAATGGAGAGTAAATATCGCCTGTACGAAGGCCTGCCTCCACATGACCTACTGGGATTTCTTGGTAAAAGGATGCCAACGCACCTGCAAAGGTTGTTGTCGTATCACCATGAACGAGTACTACATCAGGTTTTGCTTCTTCTAAAACAGATTTTAATCCCATCAATGCACGATTTGTCACATCGTACAACGTTTGACCTTGGCTCATGATATTCAAATCATAATCAGGCGTAATGTCAAACAGGCGCAACACTTGGTCGAGCATATCTCTATGTTGTGCTGTTACAGTTACAATTGGCTCCATATCTGGTGCCGCTTCTAAGGCTTTTACTAGCGGAGCCATTTTGATTGCCTCTGGTCTTGTACCAAAGATAGTCATTACTTTCAACATTTACTCATCCTCCACAGAGTCTAATAAAAAAGGGGCGCATTGCGCCCCTACATTGGTTACTCTTTTTTAGAGTCATCATCTGCATGCTCTAATGCTTTTGCCAATTCTTTGCGATCAAACGAAATAGTTTCATCTAAATTGCTACGTTCAATTGTAGGGCGAGGTAAGGGATGTCCCGCCGCATCACTATGTGTAATAACACCCAAGCGACGAGCCACATAGATACTACATAGGAAAATAGCTAAGACTAGTACGCAACCAATCCAAGCATTAACCTCTGCAACGATAACAGAAACACCACCAAAGAGAGCGGTAACAGCATACATCATCAATACTGCTTGTTTTTGAGATAAGCCTTGTGCCAATAAACGATGGTGTACATGACCTTTATCTGGTTTAAAGATAGGTCGTCCACTAATCTTACGACGTACGATAGCAAACAATGTATCTAATATAGGTAAACCAAGAACGATAGCTGGAACAACTAAAGCAATGGTAGCTGCCGTTTTCACGGCCCCCATAACAGATATAGCTGCTAAGGTATAGCCGAGGAGCATCGAACCGGTATCCCCCATAAATATCTTGGCGGGATTAAAATTGTACCGCAAGAAACCTACCGTCGCACCTGCAAGAGCCAATGCGATACAAGCTAAATCAATTTGACCTAATTGTAATGTCATCGCACATACGGCAATACAAGCGATAAAGGAAATCCCTGCTGCCAAGCCATCAAGCCCATCGATTAGATTGACAATATTGGTAAATCCTACAATCCAGAATATGGTCAACGGAATGGCCCAATACTTTAAATAAACTACACCACCCCAAGGGAGGTTGATAAAGTCTACGCGAATATCATAGGCCACAAGAATGGCGGCAGCAATAATTTGCCCCATCAATTTCGTCTTCGGCTCGATTTGTCGAATATCGTCCCAAATACCAACAAGGACTAGAATAACAGTACCCAATACGAAGCCGAATAATTTATGGTCATGAGGAATACTATTGTTAAATAACACAGATCCTATATAACCAAGGAAAATAGCCAATCCACCAAGACGGGGAATAGCACCATGATGCACTTTACGAGCATCAGGTTTATCAATGGCCCCTACGGCAACGGCGAACCGTTTTACCAAGGGGGTTAGTGCAAAGGTTATGACGAGAGCCAACACAAAGGCCCACACATAATCAGGCACATACTCACTCATAAGTACACCTCCAACAACTCGAATTCAACAGATTCGAGGTTTCAACTTAGTTTGTTAAGCTGCGAATAGGTGCTGGAATACGACCGCCACGAGCAATAAACTCAGCTGCGCTGTATGGACTTACTTCAATAATTGGAGCATAGCCAAGAAGGCCGCCAAATTCAACAACTTCACCAACTGTTTTACCAGGAACTGGGATAACGCGGACTGCTGTTGTTTTATTATTAATCATGCCGATAGCAGATTCGTCGGCGATGATAGCAGAAATTGTATCTGCTGTTGTGTCGCCAGGAATAGCAATCATATCGAGACCTACGGAACATACACAAGTCATAGCTTCTAATTTATCAAGGGATAGACTACCGCAAGATACAGCATCAATCATACCTGCATCTTCAGAAACCGGAATGAAAGCACCACTTAAACCGCCTACGTGAGAGGATGCCATAAGGCCACCTTTTTTCACCGCATCGTTTAACAAGGCTAATGCTGCTGTAGTGCCATGACAACCACAAGAAGATAAGCCCATTTCTTCAAGTACATGAGCTACGGAGTCACCTACTGCAGGCGTTGGTGCCAAGGACAAGTCGATGATACCAAATGGTTTACCAAGGCGACGAGATGCCTCTTGTGCTACCAATTGACCAACACGTGTAATTTTGAACGCCGTACGTTTAATAGTTTCGGCCACAACGTCAAATGGTTCACCACGCACTGCTTCAAGAGCATGTTTTACAACACCTGGGCCAGATACACCTACGGAAATAGCGCTATCACCTTCGGTTACACCGAAGAAAGCACCTGCCATAAATGGATTATCTTCTACAGGATTACAGAAAATAACGAGCTTAGCACAACCAAGTGCATCATTATCTTTAGTAAGGTCAGCCGTCTTTTTAACGATAATACCCATATCACGAACTGCATCCATGTTGATACCTGTTTTAGTGGAACCAACACCAACAGAACTACAAACGATGTCTGTTGTGGCTAACGCTTCAGGAATAGAATCGATAAGAATACGGTCAGCTTTAGTCTCACCTTTTGTAACGAGTGCAGAAAAACCACCGATAAAATTAACACCCACAGTTTTGGCTGCGCGGTCAAGCGCTTCTGCAATTGGTACATAAGATCTTAAATCACTGCCACCAGCCACTAAGGAAATCGGTGTTACAGAAATACGTTTATTGATGATAGGCACACCAAATTCACGCTCAATGTCCTCACCGGTTTTAACCAAATGTTCAGCTTCTTTTGTAATACGGTCATAAATGCGATTGCAGAGTTCTTTACCAGAGCTAGATGCACATTCTAACAAGCTAATGCCCATTGTAATGGTACGCACATCGAGCTTGTTATCATGAATCATCTGATTCGTTTCAAGAATATTGTCAATAGATAACATGTGCGCCTCCCTATCCTACGCGGTGCATACTAAGGAAAATATCAGCATGTTGCGCACGAATTTCTACGCCTAATGTATTACCTAGTTCGGATAAAGCATCTTGAATAGATGTTAAATCTTTTACGTCGTTAGTTTCGGTTTCACACATCATAATCATATTAAACAAACCATCTAGAATCGTCTGATTAATAGATAAGATATTTACTTTATGGTCTGCCAAAATACTGCTGACACCAGCAATGATACCTACACGGTCGACACCAACTACGGTAACTACTAATTTCATACAATCACCTTTTCTGACTCACTACAAACTATGTACATGAAAATTCATTCATTCTATAAACTATATTAATATATTATATCACATATATCATATTAAGAGCGTGAAAACTTTATGAGAATGCTCATTCAGTCTCTATGGTGCCATTTAATGCAGCATTGACAATTTCCTCACCTGCAGTGAGTAGTGCCACAAGACCTAAATCGCCTTTGTAACTTTCACCATAAATTTTGTATAAATCTTCTGTACCAGATGGTCTAGCTACGAACCACCCTTTATCAGTTTCTACGCGTACACCATCGATTGGCATATCATTATACAATGATGTGGTACGAATATTCATGATGGGATCACCATCAACAGTAGTGGCAGTAATTAATTCAGCACTCATTTGTTTTAGGATTTGTTTTTGCTCTTTTTTGCATGGTGCATCAATACGGCCAAAACTTGGATTTCCAAACTCCTCAACAAATTCGTCAGCCATTTTTAGTGCAGATTTTCCCATAACGGCCATGATTTCCATACTTAACAAAGCCATAATCATACCATCTTTATCGGTAGTCCAAACAGTGCCATCCTTTTTCAAGAAGGAAGCGCCCGCACTTTCTTCACCACCTATGCCAATGGCTCCATCAAATAAAAGCTGTGAAAAATATTTAAAGCCCACAGGTACTTCAAACACAGGAGTTTCAGCATCAGCAGCCCATTTATCAATCATCGTAGTGCATACAACAGTCTTACCAACACCCTTATTTTTCCATCCCCGCGTGGTAAATAAATAGCGAGCTGCTAATGTTAAAAATGTATTAGCCGATATAAGCCCACTGGACACGACAATGCCATAGCGATCATAATCAGGATCATTACCAACTGCTAAATCAAAATCCCCGATTCGATTAATAACCGAAGCCATCACATAAGTGGAAGAACAGTCCATACGAACTTTGCCATCATGGTCATAGGTCATAAAACTAAAGGTCGGATCATAATCATCATGAATGATAGTTAAATCAAGACCATATCGTTCCTTGATAGCATTCCAATAGCTGGCACCGCTACCACCTAATGTGTCCACCAATACCTTTGGACCGGCCGCTTTAATGGCCTCCATATTAATAACATCGCCTAATTCTTCCACATATAAGCCTTTATAGTCATATGGCACTTGTGCAGTAGGTTCAATATTATCTATGCTAATGCGCTTAAAGTCCTCACTTTCACAATAGGCAGTCAAATACTCGTTGGCACGCATCTCAATCCATTTTGTCACCACCGTATCAGCAGGACCACCGATAATCGTATTATATTTAATGCCTCCATTATCAGGCGGGTTGTGAGACGGTGTAATAATGATACCGTCCGCCTTATCGTCATGTTCTTCATTGTATCGAATAATAGCGCGTGATACAGAAGGTGTTGGAACGAAAGCCATATCACAATCTACCATAGCTGTAACGCCATTACCAGCTAATACCTCAAGCACGGTCACAAGTGCGGGCTGAGATAATGCATGCGTATCTTGGCCTACGAATATAGGACCAGTAGCACCAAATTGTTTACGACCATCACAAATGGCTTGTGTAATAGCCGCCACATGAAGGTCTGTAAATGTACCATCTACGGAGGTACCACGATGGCCAGATGTACCGAATGAAACCAATTGTGTAGGATTTGTCATATCTGGAACATTATCAAAGTACGCATCTACAATGGTCTGTACATCTATAATATCTTGTTCTTGAACAGGTTTTCCTGCTAATGCATGAGCCATACTAGCCTCCTTATTCTAATCTTTGTGTTCTACATAATGAGCATTATCCTTACATTCTTTGACGAGATTTTCTATCGACGTCGGCACAACAGGTGTAGTGAATCCTTTGCCGATAACCTCTTGTGCATCTGTGATGAGAATGAAAGCCTCATTATCCACTTCTTCTATAACTTCTTTTAATTTATTGACTTGCAGCAAATTAACCGCTACCATTACAATCTGTTTCGGCGTTCTAGTATAAGCACCGATACCATTGATAATCGTCGCACCACGGCCGACCTTACTAATGACCGCATCACAGACCTCATAGGTTCGATAGGTAATGATGAAAGCTACCTTTCGTTGATTAAAACCAATGACGACCTTATTAGTAATAATCGTATATACATACAACGATACGAGTGTAACCGCTACAGCCTCTAAGCCAACCACAAATACAGCAGCTGCTAAGATAGCAGCATTGATGACACTATTAATGGATCCCATTTGAAGTCCATAGTATTTTCGGACAATCAATGCTATCGGATCAAGTCCACCCGTATTACCGCCAACACGATATACCATACCGAGGCCTATCCCCGTTGTAACACCAGCCATCATAGAACTCAATAATGGATCAGAAATGACCATATTGTATTGCAAGAAATCAAAGGCATCTACCATCCAGGACAACATGACGGTACCATACAAGGTATTGACCACCACGCGCTTGCCTAGCCAATGCCAAGCCGCCCAAAATATAGGAATGTTTAAAATCACATTCCATGTACCAACGGAAAGTCCTGTGATGTAATAGAGTATAAGACCAACACCACTAATTCCTGTGCTCACCAATTTGTGCGGTAACACAAACGCATCAAGGCCAGCGCCAAAAATAGCACAGCCAATGGCAACGATTATACATTGGTATACATCATCTTTATATTTAGACCACATATAGGCCTCCCTAAATTGCCATTTCACTATAAATATTCTATAATTAATTAATTGAATATATAGCAGTATCACTATATATTTACATACATATACAGTTTCATCATAAACTACTTAATGTTTATTTTCAATCATTTTTAATCTCATGTACGAATGGTATAGAAATTTGTACAAATCATATGTCGCATCGAGGATTTTATGTCAAAAAGTATCGAACAATTAGGTCATAGTAAAATCAATATTGGCCTTGCTATTACTGGTAAACGCGATGACGGATATCACAATATCGACAGTATATTCCAGTCTATTCGTTTGGCGGACTCCATCTACTTTGCCAAACATCACTCCGTTGTATTCTCCGGTGTAGCACCAGAGTTACCACAATACATTCAAGATCTCATCCCCTATGATGAACGCAATTTAGCATTAAAAGCATTGCGCGAAGTACAAAAGTATACAGGATGTAAGGCAGGCGCCGCTATTCACCTCATGAAACGCGTACCCGCGGCGGCAGGTCTTGGCGGTGGCAGCGCAGATGCAGCAGCGATGCTACTAGGCCTCAATAAGTTTTGGGATTTGCGCCTCACCATGGATGAGTTGATGACATTAGGTGCTAAACTCGGCTCCGATGTACCATTCTTATTAAAAGGTGGCACGGCTCGTGGTACAGGTCGCGGAGAAAAACTCGTCTATCATCCATCACCTGAACCTCATTGGCTATTATTGGTAAAACCTGAAATTTCTGTATCCACTGCAGTAGCCTACGGTCGTTATAACGGCCAGTCCAACGCTACATCAGATACAATTACTAATGTATTACACCATTTAGAACAAAATGATATGTATGGGGCTTTCACAAATAGCGCTAATACATTTGAAGAATTATTATTCCCTGATCACGACGAACTGATTACGTGTAAACAGTTCTTTACGAGCCGTGACTATCCAACCATCATGACCGGTAGTGGCCCTACCATGGTTGTCTTATTAGAAAAACCGGCTCAAGCATTGTCCTTACAAGAAGAAATCAAAAAAGCTGGTCATAACTGGCTTTCACTAATTACAAAAACCTGTACACAGGAGGAGGTACAATGACAAAACGATTGCAACCTATACGTCTAGATGCCTATAAACCATTAAGCGAAGTAGTGAGTGAAACATTACGCTCAGCCATTCAGGACGGCACCCTTAAACCGGGTGAGCGCCTCATGGAAATTCCTCTCGCCGAAGAACTCGGTGTGAGCAGAACCCCTATCCGCGAAGCTATTCGCAAACTCGAACTTGAGGGATTCGTCGTAATGGTTCCACGTCGCGGTACCTATGTGGCAAATATTTCGTTAAAGGATATTACCCAAGTATTCGAAATCCGTTCCGCCCTTGAAGAATTAGCCGCTGGCCTTGCAGCAGAGCGCATTACAAGCGATGAAATAGAAACGCTAGAGCGCATGCTCGTGGAAATCGGCGATCACATGGAAAACAAAGATATGGATAGTGTGGTAGCCGCAGACGTAGCATTTCATGAGGTCCTATACAAGGCTTCCCGTAATGAACGCTTAGCAGACATCGTCCACAACTTGCGCGAACAAACATACCGATTCCGCAGCTTTTCCATGAACCAACCAGGCCGGTTACGCAAAACGTGGGAAGAGCATCGCCTCTTGGTCGAAGCCATCGCATCCCATAACGCGGTACAAGCTCGTAAACTAGCGCGTATCCACATGGAACATTCTGAACAAACCTTATTACAAGGCATGGAGGATGCCAAGTCCTTTAGTACAGAGGATATATAATACTAGAAACTCCTAGATGACTGCATACTACACGCATACATAGATATAAATTGTATTTATGTATGCGTGTTTGTTATATTCTATAGAAGAATGTTTCATTTTTTGGTACAATAGATACAAATTTTATAGTGTTATTAAAGAAAGGTGAGTTTTATGGAAGCTCTACTCAATGATGCAGTCTCCACGGTCAATACCTACCTGTGGAACTACTTAATCATCTTTATTCTCATCGGTGCTGGTCTCTTCTTTACGATGACCACTGGTGCCGTCCAAATCCGCATGTTTAAGGAAATGGTTCGCCTTGTCGCTTCTGGCGCTGGTTCTAAAACAGAAAAGAACCATGTATCCTCATTCCAAGCATTCTGCGTTAGTACCGCATCTCGCGTAGGTGTTGGTAACATCGCTGGTATCGCTATCGCCGTTGTACTCGGTGGTCCTGGTGCCGTGTTCTGGATGTGGGTTATCGCCCTTATCGGTGCTGCTACTGGCTTTATTGAAAGTACACTCGCTCAAATTTACAAGGAACCTGTTGCTAAAGGCGGTTTCTACGGCGGTCCAGCCTACTATATCCGCTACGGTCTTAACAACAAATTCCTAGCCGTTTTATTCGCTATTTTAATCAGCATTACCTATGGTTGGATTTACAACTCTGTACAAGCCAACACATTGGCTGCATCCCTTCAAATTTTCAACTTTGATGTAGCCTATACTGGTGTTGTTGTAGCCGTACTTGTTGGTCTTATCATCTTTGGTGGTATCAGCCGCGTTGCCAAAGCATCTGAAATCATCGTTCCAATCATGGCTGTTCTTTACATTGCGACTGCCTTATTCGTAGTCATCTCCAATATCAGCCAATTCCCTCATGTAATCTATACAATCGTTACATCTGCATTTGAACCATCTGCAGCCGGTGGCGGTCTATTAGGTGCTACTGTAATGAATGGTATTAAACGTGGTCTATTCTCCAACGAAGCCGGTGAAGGTTCTGTACCAAACGCAGCTGCAACAGCCGCTGTTAATCACCCTGTAGAACAAGGCCTTGTTCAAGCATTCGGTGTATTCCTTGATACATTCATTATCTGTACAGCATCCGCGTTTATCGTTCTCATGGTTGGCGACTATAGCACAACAGGTCTTACTGGTGTAGCACTTGTTCAATACAATCTAGCTCAAGAGCTCGGTTCTTGGGCACCTACTGCTGTTGCTGTATTCATCGTAATGTTCTCCTTTAGTTCCCTTATCGGCAACTACTATTATGGTGAAATCAACATCAGCCACTTAACAGACAAAAAATATTGTCTCCATTTATTCCGTATCGGCGTAGTCCTAATGACATTCATCGGCTCTATCGCATCCCTTGATCTTGTATGGAACCTAGCCGACTTATTCATGGCGTTCTTAGTGTTAACAAACATTAGCTCCATCGTTCGCATGGGACGTACCGCAGGTCTTGCGCTTGATGATTACATCAAACAACGTAAAGCTGGTATCGATACGCCTGTATTTAACCGTTCCGTTCTTAATCATACATTTGGTATTGTATGGTGGGGTGAAGGTCAAACTACAGATTCCTCTGTACCTGCTACACCTGTAGAAGATACAATCGAAAAATAATATATACCGATTCTTAGGGTCTTTATTCTTTGGAATAAGGACCCTATTTTTTGTGAAAGCTCTAACTATTTACAATCATATCCAACTATAGAATATAGTTAACATTGTATGTAGGGTATTCATTCGTCCATGTCGAATACAATAAATAGCAAGATATTTAAACGATCCATTGATTCTGAATTATCAGGAGGACTTTTATATGCAAAACTATAATCCCTATGAAAACATGTTAAACACACTTGATGTAGCGGCCGAAAAGCTTGGCTACACAAGAAATGATTATGAAGTACTACGCCATCCAGAACGGGAACTAAAGGTATCCGTTCCACTCCAATTAGACAATGGCGAAGTCCGCGTATATGAAGGCTATCGTTGCCAACACTCCACATTGCGTGGCAGTGCCAAGGGCGGTCTTCGTTTTCATCCAGATTCTGATGAAAACGAAGTTCGTGCATTAGCGGCTTGGATGACTATAAAAAATGCTATCGCTAATATCCCTTATGGTGGTGGTAAAGGGGGCATCAAGGTTGATCCTAAAACATTGAACCCTCGCGAATTAGAACGGTTAACGCGTAACTTTGTACGTCGCATTGCACCTATCATCGGCGTTAATACCGACGTTCCTGCTCCAGATGTAAATACAAATGCACAAATCATGAGCTGGATTGTTGACGAATACAGCACATTAAAAGGCGAATGGAGCCCAGGTATCGTTACAGGTAAACCTATCGAAGTAGGTGGCTCCCTAGGCCGTAATGAAGCTACCGGCCGCGGTTGCCTTATCGCATTGCAATGCTATTTAGCTAAAAAAGGCTTAGATATTAAAAACATGACTGTCGCCGTTCAAGGCTTTGGTAATGTAGGGTCCGTTGGTGCTCGCCTCATTGCAGAAGCGGGGGCTAAGGTTGTAGCTATCGGCGACGTAGCTGTTAATCTATACAATCCAAATGGCCTCGATGTTGAAAAAGCTTATGAATATGCTAATTCTCATGGTCGTTCCTTGGTTGGTTACACCGAGCCAGGCATGACTACCATTACCGGCCAAGAATTGTTAGCCCAAGATGTGGATATTCTCTATCTGGCAGCCCTTGAAAATCAACTTAACAAGGACAACATGGAAAATGTACGTGCTAAGATTATCTTAGAAGGTGCTAATGGTCCAACTACAAATGATGCGGATACATACTTCTTTGAAAAAGGCATCGATATTATTCCTGACGTACTTGCTAATGGTGGCGGTGTAGTTGTATCCTACTATGAATGGGTACAAAACAAAGCTGGCTTCTACTGGTCCCTCGAAGAGGTAAATGAACGCCTCACTAGAAATATGCAAAACAGCTTTGAAGCAGTATGGCAAATGCAACAAAAATACAATGTAGCCCCTCGCCTAGCTGCATACATGGTAGCCCTCGAACGACTTGTCATCGAAACAACACTTCGTGGCTACAATTGCTAAGGTTATTCTCCAACAATTTCATATAGTAAAAGGACTGGCTTTCCATTGTGAAAGTCAGTCCTTTTATGTTATATGTTATGTAGTTATTTAATGGCGTTCATCAAAGCGGCTACTGTACGGCGAGATGCGAGAGCTTTCACCAATGTAGCACCTACGATGCCTGGGATTGTTTGACCAATCAATAAATTGATCACCAATGCCCAGTACGGAACACCTACGAGTGGGCTAAGCCACAATGGTACGCATAATGCAGGTACTAAGATGATTGGTAGCATCGCCCACCACGCGCTAAGTCCAGCACGGCGCATCAATACGATGATACCAGTCGTCAAAATACCAACACCAAAGCCCCCTACCATATCAAGGATGCCAAGGCCCCCGAACAAGAAATTAGAAATGAGGTTACCTATGCCCATAGGAACGATTAAGAACGGAAAGGCATAAGCAAGTGCATATAAAGATGTAGCTATACGAATTTGGTACGCACCGAAGGAAATTCCTTGGGTTAGATAAATAAGAACAATATACAATGCTACTACCATAGCAGAAATCGTTAATTTTCGTGTAGAAATCATGCACTCACCTCCTTTTCAATAAAAAAGAGCATGGCAAAACTACCATGCTCGAATGTGCTTATGTTTTCCGTAGTTTTGTTTAGAGACAGGATGGTTGCAAACTGTCTTATGTAGTTGTTCGCCGTTTGGCGGTACACTTATATTAGCATACTTTATGAATTACGGCAATGTACTCTTTGCCTGATAGAATTGATTGCTTTCGCACCCGCTCCAGCTAGCTTAACGGTCTTCGGCCGAGGGCCTTGACCTACTAAAGTCGCTCTGCAAAAGCAATCAATTCTACTGCATAACGGTTTATGCTCAATTGCATTCTTTACGTTATGCTAACATTGGTCCGACAAACGGCGAGCAACTAATAAACGGGGTTTCCGCATAGGGCCTCGGCCTACTAAAGCGCAGGATCTTCTATTCCGTTTGCTCGGAAGGCTTCTTGACGGTCGATGCAGGTGCCGCAGTGGCCACATGGGCGGTCGCCGCCTTCGTAGCAAGACCAAGTGAGTTGGTATGGTACGCCTAGGCGAAGGCCTTCGCGAACTACGTCGGCTTTGTTGCTATTGATGAATGGTGCTTCGAGGGAGCATTCTTTACCGGAACCTTCAAAGATGGCATTCCCCATGGATGTGTAGAATGTTTCTGTGCAGTCTGGGTATGCATTGCCGGCCGCATCGTCGGCATGGGCGCCATAATAGATATAGCCACAATCGAGGGATAGTGCTAAGGACGCCGCAGCAGATAGGAATAGTCCATTTCTAAATGGTACATAGGTACTAACAGGGCCTTCCCCATGTTCATCTTGTTGTTCCTTGTAGGAACCGGTAGGGACGTCCTCTGTGGACTGTTTCAATAGGGATGAGTTACTGAATGCAAACAATTTTGTTACATCCATCGTCTTACCTTCTATGCCATAGTATGCTAATACGTTGGCCGCTGCCTCTAGTTCCTTACTATGTTTTTGACCGTATTGTATGGATAAGGGCACCACATTTTCTTTGCCAAATCGCTCAATGGCGAGCGCCAAACATGTTGTGCTATCTACGCCGCCGCTAAATAATACAACGGCTTTTTGCTTTTGTGCCATCGTTCCTCCTTATGAAAGCCTCATCCGTAGATGAGGCTTTATACGTTAATATCTATATATGAAGCTAAGCTTTCACCATATCACATATTATAATTCAATATCGAGTTCCACTGGACAATGATCACTGCCAAAGATGTGTTGATGAATTTTGGCCTCTTTAATCTTGTCATCTAAGCGTTTAGATGTAATAAAGTAGTCAATTCTCCATCCCACGTTTCTATCGCGAGCCTTGCCCATGTAGGACCACCAGCTATATTCATCAACCGCATCAGGATACAAGTAACGGAATGTATCGGTAAAACCAGATTCCAACAATTCTGTCATCTTAGCCCGTTCTTCGTCAGAGAAACCTGCGTTCTTACGGTTTGTTTTAGGATTTTTCAAATCGATTTCATTGTGGGCCACATTGAGGTCGCCACAGAGAATAACCGGTTTCTTTTTATCCAATTCTAATAGGTATGCACGGAACGCATCTTCCCATGTCATACGATAATCTAGACGCGCCAATTCACGTTGGCTGTTCGGCGTATAACAGCAAACGAGATAAAAATTATCATACTCAGCAGTAATAACACGGCCCTCTTGGTCATGTTCTTCAATGCCGATACCATTTGTCACCGCAATCGGTTTAATACGTGTAAATACAGCGGTTCCACTATAGCCTTTTTTCACTGCACTATTCCAAAACTGTTCATAGCCTGGTAATTCTAATTCAATTTGATGGGGTTGTAATTTTGTTTCTTGCAAGCAGAAAATATCTGCATCTAATTCGTTAAAGGAATCGATAAAGCCTTTTGTTACTGCTGCACGCAATCCATTTACATTCCAAGATATTAATTTCATTGATACTCCTTATAAGGCATTTATATACAATATTATTTGTGAAAGCTAGCTTTCACGAGCATGTTTATGTTTTCGATCATGCTTAGCCTGAGCACGTGCTTGTCGCGATGCTTCATTGGCTTTCATTTCGTTTTCCTTACGATATCTAAAGTAATTCGCCACAACGGATAACAGGAAAATAATCATCACCGTCACGTTGAATAGGCCCGGGCCGTAGGTATACAGATGATAGCATAAATAAGCAAATGCAACGACCGATAAAATATGATTTAACATTCTCATAATGTTTCGACCCCCGTTTGAATTGGGAATTCATCATAGGTTACCCAATCACTAGAACTACCTACATATAATGCAGAGTTAAGACCTGCTTCGCTCATAACAAGTAGAGCATTACATGCGGTAATACCGGATCCACAATAGGTAACAACAGGTTTTTGTTGATAGATTTCATTGTAGAACTCATTTTCTAAGTCCTTAATAGACCGAGGACCTTCCGAAGTATAGCCACTTTCATAAAAATGGTTAACAGCCCCTGGAATATGACCTGTCATGCCATCCATAACATCGACCACTGAACCATCATAACGTTCTGGAGCGCGAGCATCGACGATAACATGAGAACCAGATTTACTAGCTTCCAAAACCTCATTACGACTCATGGTCATATCGGTTTGTAGAGTATAGTTGAACGTCGTCGGCTCCGTAGGCAAAGGCGTAGGATCCTTGGTCAACAAATGACCTTCTTTCACCCATCGTTCAATACCGCCAGATAAAACGCGGACCTCCTTAAGGCCCATGTAGCGCAAGGTCCACCAAAGACGACCGGCCAAGAAAATCCAAGAATCATAGACAACGATCTTAGAGTTTTCATTAATTCCAAATGTCTCGAAGGTTTTCGCCAATTGTTCCATATCCGGCAATGGATGACGACCCCCATGTTCACCGATAGGACCTGTCAAATCCTTATCTATATCCACAGGAAAAGCGCCTTTAATATGGCCTCGTTTATAATCTTCAAACCCTCTAGCATCGAGGATAATAACCTCATCCATGATAGGTAATAATTCGTTAGGAGTGATGAAATTAGACATAATAACTCCTTTCATGTGATTATATCGAAAAATACAAATCTGTTAATACCATTATATACGAGAGGGCAGGGATATACAAATGAATCTCAATTATAAATGTTTATATAAAGCATCAACTGCCTCTATATCTGCAGGCAACCAATCTACAGAGTACAAAGTCTCCTTAGTCAGCCATTTTGCTGCTTCATGTTCTAACAATGTTACATGCGAGTCTTCTGTTAACGTACACAAATAGCAATGCATAGTGAGATCGAATTTTTCATAACCATTATAGTTAACAGTAATTAGTCTTTCACCTACATTAATATCTGCCTGTAATTCTTCTTTTATTTCACGAATCAAAGCTTCATCATGCGCTTCTCCAGGCTCAACCTTACCGCCTGGGAATTCCCAACCATCTTTTAAATCACCATATCCACGTTGAGTTGCTAATATAGCGTTCTCCTTTTGAATTATGGCAGCAACAACTTCTATATGTTTTCTAGTCATTATATAATCTCACCTATCCATTTAATAAATAGTCATATATATCATCTCGTACAGGAATGTCCAGTCTATACTCAAGTTCTACAGCCTTCGTATCACTTGCCATCATAATTTCCTCTGCATTTTCTCGCCCCGTCGAATGGATAGGACCTAAATAATAAAATTCCTTTGACTCTTCATCATCTTTATTTTTACGCATAAATAAGTGCATTGCAACACCTAATTTATCTGCATCAAATGCTGTTATTACATCATCAGATGTAAAGGATCGATTATTTTTTGAAATAGCTTTTAGCAAAGTAGGAGTCTCAAATCTATCCTCATACTTTATGCTATCCTGTATTCCTTCGTCTTTATGATAGTTTATAAATAAAGGGTACGTCTTGGTATCACGATGATATTTATATCCACCGATATTTAACGGTACTTCATTCTGAGGCCATTCTAACAACTGGCATACTTGCTCATAATTATATTTTTCATAAAGAGCAAATGGCGTTGGTCTCAAGATAGATGGCCCATATTTACTATGATATCTGTCCAAGCCAAACTCTATAAGCTCATTAACATGGTCTCTAAAATTATCATCCTCTAATGCATTCTTAAAGCTATCAGAAATGGAATAGTCATCGCCATCAGGCTCAATAAAAATACAATCTTTAAATGTCTTTTTAGTTAACGACACAGAGAACTGATTACTTAAAAGGTTAACGAGATTAGTTTTTCCGATATCAGACAATTCAACATCATATTCACCTCTTAAAACATCAGTTACAGATTTAATGATGTTATTCTGCCCCTCTAACAACAGTCGTAGTGCCAATAAATCTCTAACGCGCATCCCTGTTGCCAATTTTTGAGAGATAAAGTGTAACATCTGTTCCTGAACTGGCGTAAAAACTATCTTATAATCTTTATCCTTTATTTGAGTTAAGAAATGATGATAGGACTTATATTTAGTAAAAATTTTTGTAATATCAATAGCTCCATAGTCCTTAAAATCTTTAATTTTAGGAATATGACCAAGCTTATATTTCAAATCTAAATAGGCTTCTTTAATAAGTTTAGCACTACTCAAATTAGCTATATCTATAGCAGCAAAAATACGTTTTTTAGCTATTGCATCAAAGTGAACTGTGGAAGTTCCCGGAATAATACGATTACCGGATTGTACATATTTACGTAGTGTATCCTTGTTATAGCTTCTATCGCCAGATAATGCGAGCGGTATCATATAACTGTTAGAATAATTACCAATAAAGTCTAAAATGACCACATATTCCTTATCTTCAAATTTACGCAATCCACGACCTAACTGCTGAATAAATACAATAGGACTTTCTGTTTGACGCAACATAATAACTTGGTTTACTTCAGGGATATCTACACCTTCATTGAAAATATCTACTGTAAATATATAGTCTAGTTGCTCATCTACTAATCCTTGATAACCTCCAGTACCAGTCAAACGCGCTATGGCATCCTCACGCTTTGCTTGTGAATCATCACCAGTCAACGATATAGTCCTGAATTTTCTTTCATTAAATGCATCAGATAGTTCTTTTGCTTCTTTTTTATTGCTACAGAACACTAAGCCCTTAACACGACTACCACTATGACCAAAGTAACGAATTTTCTCTATGATTTTATCAACGCGTTCACTTTCTGATAGGTTGGAGAAACTAATATTATCCTCTTCAAGATTAATCTCTTTACCATCTATCCAGAGGTCACTTATACCAAAGTAATGGAATGGACATAATAAGTCCTCCGCTAAAGCTTGTTCTAAACGAATCTCATATACAATATTATGATGAAATAAGCTATATAAATCATATCCATCCGTACGTTCTGGACTAGCTGTCATTCCTAATAAAAATTTAGGCTTAAAGTAATCAATAATCCTTTGATAGCTATCCGCACCGGCCCGATGCACTTCATCAATAATAATACAGTCGAAGTCATCTGGATTATATTTTTGTAAAATCTCAGTTCTTCCCATCATTTGCATAGTAGAGAATACGTAATCTGCATCGAAACATTTTACATTACCAGAAACAATTCCAAATGAAATTGATCTGTCATCAAATACTCGTTGAAAGCTACTGAGGGCCTGATTGGCAATTTGCTCACGATGTACTAAGAATAACAATCGTTTAGGTCTCATTTCACGCATTGCAAATGCAGCTGCATATGTTTTACCCGTACCAGTAGCAGAAATTAACAAGCCCCTACGTTCATTCTGACGACGTAATTCATTAAAGTTATCTATAAACTGCTGTTGCATTAAATTAGGTTCTAATTTCAACGAGCCTTTTAACTCTACCTGCTCAGCAATATTTTTCTGGGATAAACGATTAGCACGCTCCCATCTTGGTCTATACCAAGGTAAGAAATCCGAATATTTCATAGTAAATTCGGAATTCCAATACAGTTCAAACTCCTCTAACACCTCTTTTGTATAGGTATCATCTACATAGGATTGTGCTCTAGTATTCCACTCTCGATTCGTCTTTAAGGCGTTAATTGTTAAATTTGAACTTCCTACAATTATCTGATATGACTGATCTTTTTTAAAAATATACCCTTTAGTATGAAAACCATGATTGCTAGTGCAATATACACGTAGCTCAACATTTTTTAAATTGCCTAAATCATCTAATACCTCTGGCCTATTAAATCCTAGATAATCAGTAGTTAAAATGCGTCCCTTTACACCTCTATCTTCTAATTCTTTTAAAATTGGTTTTAATACTAGTAAACCATCAGGTGTTATAAAGGCTACACTTATAATAAACTCATCACATGTACGTAATCCATCTTCAATAGCAGATAAAACATTACGTCCTTCCCCATTAGCAATGAGTTCTGTTGTAAAAATGTTATTCATAATCTTTAAATCTGACATAGTACACTCCCTTATCGGATTATATGTGTATACTATTATAGCAGCCTATAAGTTTTACTCCCAGATTAATATCCCAAAACAATTTTTTCTAATATTTTATATATAATTTTGTATTTATTTTTCATATTTATTTAATAATTATCGTTTATATGTATCTTTTTTGACCCTATAATCTATGCTATAATAATACTGATATCAACTGTATAGAATATAAAGTATAGATATTTTTTCACAAACACGTTTTATAAGGAGTATTGGCAATTGAAAAAGGGTTATATTAAATTAATCTTAGCCGTAATTCTAGGGATTGCTGTTATTGGTGGAGGCATTTATTGCGCTTATCACTTCCTATCCAATAAAGCAACTACAATATTATATCGCTCTACAATTGAGGACAAGATCAATGCCTTACGACCTTATATCGAGGCAGCTGATACATTTAATTTAAATAGTGTTGCCTATACCTATCAAATACAACCAACCCTTGAAGAATTGCGCAATCATACACATAATACATCTGTAACATTACCTGACTACAAACAACTAAAATCTCAACTCGAAGCAGCTAAAGAAGAAAGCTCTACTCCATACGAAGATGTAAATAAAGCAACAGACGAATTACTCACGATTTTATCGCAGTTAATTCCTGTAGCCGACCAACTTCAAAACTACTACACAGATAGAACTTTTGAAAAAGATAATTTTGTAGGTAGTGATAACTTAGCTAGCCAATATGTACCATTAGCGGATCAATTCAATGCAGCCTATAATGCATACGATTTAGCACTTGAAAATCGTAATAACGAATTATATACAGAACGCATGAAAGAATTCGCTGATGAAAACAGAGTCAATGCAGTTAATTTCATCGAATTAAATATACTATTATCTCAAACTATAGATATTATCGATCCTGATGGTAATACAGATACACAAAAGGTCGAAACCAATCTACAAGAAATTACAAAACGCTTGAATGACTTGCAACCTGGTACAAAACCAGAAACGCAAGCTGCGGTTAAACAATATCAAGATGCTGTAAAAGAATTTATTGCAGAAGCAAGAAATTACATCATTATCAACTCCTCCTATGGCGAAGCATATACGCAATTATATGTGAAATACAATCGCATGATTGGCCGTGCTAACGAGGTGGATATGAATGACCTCGATGCAGTAGACAGCAAAAAATAATAATTAAACAACACAAAGGACCAGCCTTCTAGCTGGTCCTTTATTGTGTCTAAATCAATGATACTTATTCTTTTTTTAAATCTTTAGTAATAATGTAGTATTCACTAGGTGAGATATTAAGCCCCTTCAAATAATTTTTACAAATCATATTAATCTTAGGATAACCTAGGAATAATGCCGCACTATCATCTAATAAGATTTGTTGTGCGTCTACAATAGCATTATATCGTTGTTTATCATCTAAAGTTGTTTCTGCTAAATCAAGTAACTGATCATACGCTAGATTACTAAAACCAGAAACATTTGTAGGATTAGACCCGTCAATGTTTGTTCCCCAATATTGTTTTAAGAACCATACAGGGCTACCTGTGCTAGCTGTAGATACACTAGTTATCGCTAAATCATAATCGCCAGATCGTGTTACTTTATCCACTACACTAGAGTCTACAACCTCCACATTTACATCAATACCTATTTTCTTATAATCAACTTGTAAAGCTTCAGCATATAGAGTAACCTCAGGTCTAGATGTATAAGTATAAAAATTGAGACGTAATTTTTTACCGTCCTTATCTACATAACCATCGCCATCAGTATCAACCCAACCTGATTGGGCTAACAATTCTTTTGCCCGCTCTGGATTATAAGTTTCTGGAATTTTAATATCATTAAAACCATAATTCAAACATGGTGGTAATGGAGTTCGACCAGCAACAAAAGTATCTTTAAATAATTTCTTTGCATAACTTTCACGATCTGCTCCAGCAACTAGTGCTCGTCTTATATTGATATCATTCAAGTATCCATTGTGGTTCATGCGAACCATTACAACGCGCAATGATGGGGTTTCTTCAATAATATAATCCTTATTATCTGCAAATAACCCATACTCTCCAGCAGCAATATTTACAGCCATATCAATATCTCCTGCTTGTAATGCCAATGCACGAGTATTAACATCTTCAATAGAATCTACTATTACATGTTTAAACCCTACGTCTCCATCCCAATAATTTTCGTTTTTATCTAATTCTATACGTTCTTTTGTGAAAGATGTTGCTACATATGGTCCCGTTGCAATAGGTCCTTCCTTACTAAAGTTGCGCCCATCACGCTCTGATTGAACATCTACAATCAAAAATAAAGGATCGCCCAATAGCCCTGGTAAATTGGGATAAACCTTATCTGTATGAATAATTAAATTCTGCCCATTTGCTTCAATGGAATCATAAGCAAAAAACGATTTTGCCCGTTTGCTTTTTTCAAATGTACGTTCCAAAGACTCCTTAACAGACTGTGCTGTTACCTTACGCCCATTAGAAAATTTTACTTTATCATTAATTACAAATGTCCATGTTTTATGATCATCCCCTACGGACCAAGATTCGGCAATCCACGGTTGTGGCTTCATAGAATCATCAAATTTAACTAGATTCTCACCGATGCCATACCTCACAATCCCCCAACTAAAATAATTCTCTGTAGGCTCCAATGTTCCCGCATATGACATGGCCCCAACCTTTAATGTATCCTTATCAGTATTCTTTCCACATCCAAGAACAGTAAAAATAGCTATCAAAACTACACAAACACCCAAGAAACTATACTTTTTTATTTTCATGTAAACCTCCTACTATACACCGTCCTCATCATAAATAGGAATATATATATTAATATGTCGACATAACAACAATATAATATATACGTCTCAACCAAAACAAATGAGAATATTTTATAAAACTATAACTTTCTTAAAAATTAGTAAATTCCATAATAACTAAATTATAGTTAAATAAAAGCCTCCGCATACGCGAAGGCTTTCACCAATAAGATTATATATTTGTATCATTAGTAACGGTATCCATCGATAATGGATTGTGTGGTTTACCAATTTCAAAAATAGAACTCAATAACACCTTTGTATATGGATGTTTAGCATCTGCTAGATGGAACGCATCTAGTTCTTCAACGATAGCCCCTTTATACATGACTACAACCTTATGGCACATAGTACGAATGAAAGCAATATCATGAGCGATGAACAAATATGTTAAATTCCGTTTCTTTTGCAATCTAGCGAGTAGATAGGCAATAGAGTCTTGCACAGATACATCAAGGGCACTCGTTGCCTCATCGAATACGAGGATTTCAGGTTCCAAAACGATAGCTCGTGCAATAGCTACACGTTGACGTTGACCACCAGACATCTCATGAGGAAATCGATGCATGAACTCGCGCGGTAAATCTACCATTTCAAGGTAATCACCAGCGATTTGTTCTTCTTTTCCCTTTTCAAGAAGCCCAAAATTATATAGTGGTTCAAGGATAATATCCTTAACCTTCATGCGTGGGTTAAATGCAGCAGATGGATCTTGGAATACCATTTGAATTTTCTTTCGGTATTCTTTCGTTTGCTCAGAGTTCATATGTTGAAGCTCTACACCATCTACATAAATCTCGCCTTCTGTAATAGGTAACATCTTCATGATCATACGAACTAGAGTTGTTTTACCAGAACCAGATTCACCTACAATACCAAGAGATTCCCCTTTTTCAAGGGTAATGTTGATATCTTTACATGCTTCTAGCTCTCCGCCAGTCGGAAGAGGGAATCGTTTGCATACATTTTTAATTTCTACTGCGTAGTTAGTCAATGTAACGACCTCCTTCCAATGTTGGTACCGCATCTTTTAGTTGTTTTGTGTATTCATTAGATGGGTTTTCTAAGATTTCTTGTGGCGTACCTGCATCTACAACACGGCCCTTTTTCATAACGATGATGTAATCGGACATATACGCCGCCACACCAAGGTTATGGGTTACCATAACGATAGCGGAATTATGCACTTTAGATAATTCCATCATTTGCATAACAACTTGAGATTGTGTTGTCACGTCTAGAGCAGATGTTGGTTCATCACCGATGAGTAATGCTGGGTCTAATGCTAATGCCATGGCAATGCCAACACGTTGGCGTTGACCGCCAGACAGCTCATGTGGATAGCGGCGAAGGATATCTGCGCAATTAGGTAACGCAACAGACTCTAATAATTCAATAGCACGACGATCACATTCGTCATTGGAGATTTCAATGTGAGCTTTGAATAGTTCTCTAAATTGTTTACCAATACGTACAATCGGATCGAGTGCACTACCGCTATCTTGGAAAATCATGGCCATGTCTTTGCCACGTATGGATCTCCATTCTGACTTAGATAGGGTGCGAAGGTCTTGACCATTAAAGATCATTGTACCATCTGTGACCTCACCACCTACAGGCAATAAACCCATGAGGGCCCGGATCACGGTAGTTTTACCGGATCCAGATTCCCCTACAATAGTCAATACCTTGCCGCATTCCAAGGTAAAATTTACATCCATAACAGCAGGCACGCCTTGATACGCAATACTAAGATGTTCTACTGTGAGTACGTTTTCTGCCATTATAGCTCCTTATTATTTAGTAATTTTGTTTGTAATCCAGTAGTAATCACTTGGGTACATGACAGCACCTTTCAAGTAAGAACCAGTAATTATATTAGTTTTAGGATAACCTAAGAACAATGCAGCGCCATCATTCATCAATAATTGTTGAATTTGAATTGCATATTCACGACGTTTTACAGGGTCGAATTCAGTTTGAGCAGCATCTAACAATTGGTCAACTTGTGGATTGGAGTAACCAGAACCGTTTTGAGGGTTAGAACCATTATTATTAGTATGCCAGTAGTTAGCTAAGAACCAGATTGGATCGCCTGTATTAGCAGTTACGATGTTGGAGATAAGCATATCATAGTCGCCCTCTTGACCCATTTTATCAATCAAGTTATAGTCAACTGTTTTGATTTTCATATCGATACCAACTTTTTTTAGGTCTGCTTGAACAGCTTCCGCATAAAGTGGTAATTCTGCACGAGAGTTATATACTACGAAGTCAAATGTTAATGGTTTGCCATCTTTATCAAGGATGCCATCGCCATCTGTATCTTTCCAACCATCTTCAGCTAATAATTGTTTAGCACGATCTGGGCTATATGCATTAGGATCTTTCAAATCTTTGAAACCATAGTCCATAGATGGTGGAATTGGAGCAGAACCAGGAATGAATGTACCTTTTAACAATACATCGGCATAGTTTTTACGGTCTGTGGCGGAAATAACAGCAGCGCGAACCTTGTCGTCACCAAGAACACCTTTTTGGTTAATACGAGCCAATACTACGCGAAGGGATGCAATTTCATCAACCTTGAACTTATCGTTATTTTGGAATAAGCCTATTTCCCCAGGACCGATGTTAACAGCCATATCAACATCACCAGATTGCAAGCTCATAGCACGCGTATTAGGATCGTCGATAGAAGGAATTTCAACAGTCTTGAATGGTACTGCACCATCCCAATAGTTTTCGTTGGCAACCATTTCAGCACGTTCTTTTGTGAAAGATTTTACTACATATGGGCCTGTACCGATAGGACCTTCTTTAGCAAAGTTACGACCATCTTTTTCAGATTGTACGTCAACAATTAGGAATACCGGATCCGCCAAAAGACCTGGCATATTAGGATATTCTTTATCTGTTTTGATAATTAATTGTTGGCCATTTGCTTCAATGGATTCATATTTAAAGAATGTTTTAGCATAGTTAGACTTTTCAAAAGAACGCTCAATAGAAGCTTTTACCGCTGCAGCATCAACTTTTTTACCATTAGAGAACTTCACTTTATCATTGATTGTGAAAGTCCATGTTTTATGGTCTGGAGATACTTCCCATTTGGATGCGATCCAAGGTTGAGATTTCATTTGCGCGTCGAATTTAGTCAATGTTTCGCCTACACCATAACGCATTACAACCCATGAAAAGAAGTTTTCTGTAGGATCTAATGAGGATGCGAAGTTAGTTACACCAACCTTTAACACATCCTTGTTAGCAGCGCCATTATTATCAGAGCCACAACCAGCGATGAAGGAACCCATCATAACAATACTGAGGCCTGCTAAGAGAGCTTTTTTCCAAGATTTTTTCATATAAAATCTCCTTGTACAATTACACAATTACATATAACCATAAAATATACACATCATGACTACTAAATTTACAATAGTCATAATGGAAAAACCATAGTATTGCTTATTTATCCAACAACTTTCACAAAACCATCTATAAATAAGCATCACACTAAACTAACCTTGATTTTTAGGGTCTACTACGTCCCGTAGAGAGTCAGACCAAAGGTTAAAGATAGCTACTACGATAAGGATGGACATACCAGGGAATGCCATAAGCCAAGGGCTCGTTTGCAAATATTGGCGTCCTTCATTAAGCATAAGACCCCATTCAGGTGTAGGTGGTTGCGCACCAAAACCAAGGAATGATAAACCGGCAACTTCAATCATAATAGCCCCAATATCAAGAGCACCTGTGGTTACAACGAGTGGCAAAATATTAGGAATAATATGACGACGCAAAATCGTCCATGTAGAGGCCCCCATCATAACGGCAGCCGTTACATATTCTTCACCGCGTACTTTCAACGTCATAGAACGCACAAGACGGGCATATTTAGCCCACCCTACAACCGATAATGCTAAGATGGTATTTACAATACTACCACCTAAGATACCGGCGATGGCAATGGCGAGCACTACACCTGGGAAAGATAACATGATATCCGCCAAGCGCATAAGAACCATTTCAACTTTGCCACCAAAGTAACCTGCTACGGCACCGATGACTGTACCGATGCTTACCATAATCACTACGATGGATACGCCCATGAACAAGGATAATTGAGTACCATAAATGATACGAGACAATACGTCACGCCCCAATTTATCGGTACCAAACCAATGCTGAGCACTAGGGGCTTGTAATGCTTTAGACATATCCGATGAAAAAGCATCTCCCGGTGCAAGCCATGGTGCAAAGATAGCAATGAATACGATGACGAGCATCAATGCAGTGTAGAAAGAGAACAATTTATGTTTCTGAATAAATTCTTTCATTATGCTCTCTCCCTTTTCAATCTAGGGTCCAACAGAACATAGGATGCATCAACTAGAGCATTGATACACATATATGCAATAGCAACCCATAACACAAAACCTTCAATCAATGGATAGTCACGCATAGTGATGGCATAAATGGCCATATTTCCGAGGCCAGGCCAGGAGAATACCATTTCAACTACCGCTACACCACCTAATAACCAACCAATAAGTACGCCTAAAATTGTAATTAATGGCAATACGGCATTAGGCAAAATGTGACCGAATAAAATCTTCATTTCGCTCACGCCACGCGCACGGGCTCCGATAACGTAATCCTTTTGCATCTCTTCAAGGATAACGAGTCGTACTTGACGCATGTATTTAGAGCCAACGACAACCGCTAATGTAACAGCCGGTAAAATAACACCTGTCGCCGTTATACGAGACGAGGCAATCGGAACTAAACCGAGTTTTAAACCAAAAATATAGATTAATACAAGGCCTAACCAGAATGATGGCATAGACACGCCTATGAAGGAAAGGCTTCTCAGTACATAGTCTATCCATTTATTCCGATTATACGCACTCAGTATACCTGCCGGTAGTGCATAGAGAATCGTAAATACCAATGCGGTTCCTGCCAATGCAAGCGTACCAGGTAATGCTTCTAGCATACGATCTACTACCGGTTTTTTAGCAGAGTAACTCATTCCTAAGTCACCTTGTGCTGCATTGACTACCCAGTTTGCATACTGTACGATAAACGGCTTATCCAAGCCTAATTGTGCTCGAGTTTCATCAATCAGTTCTTGAGACACGATAGTATCCGCCGTTTCCAGTAGCATCGTAACTGGGTCCCCTGGAGCTAAATAGGTGAGACAAAACGTCAAAAATGTGATGCCAAACAAGGTGACAATAAACTGTCCTAGATGTTTGACAAAGCGTTTTCCCATAGGCACCTCCTATACCCTTTTCAAATAAAAACACATAATAGTGAATAAACATAGAAAGTAAACATGTAATATGATGCTGTGTAATAAGATCTATGAAATAACCATAAAAAAAGATTAGCCTGCCTGACTAACCTAAATTAAAACACCGTGTTCTAGCACAATGTTCCTCAAGATTGAGCAGGCTTTCTGACTTTTGATTCATCACAATATTTCAGCCTTCCCAGTTTCCCAGTGACCCTAATACGAAATATTGCTCCTCATAACAGCTATTTTCATAGTATAGGATTTACACCCATTTTCCTCTTTTACGCTCGGTAAAACCGACACTCAGTTTATTCACTTTTATTAATTATAAATATACTATATTTGTAATTCACTAACAATACATATACCCCCTATAGTATTTAAAGGATATAAAATCAGTAATTATAAATTATACAAAAAATACAGAGTTACACATTCTAATGTAACTCTGTATATGCAGATAAAGTCTAGGACAATTGACACCAATAGCATCACATTTAACTACGTGCAAATACATATATATTTAAATTATAAAACCAATAAAACTTTATAATCTTTAAGAATTGGCCTATATTTCTCAGTTATATTGAAAATCCACATTATCAATTATATAAATTGATAATCTAATCTATTTTACAACGTATAATAAGCATCTAATAATTGTTTCATAAATTGAGACTTTGGATTTTTTAGTACAGATTTACTAAGTCCCTCTTCAATGATTTCTCCACGTTCTATAACACCTACATCATGTGCTAAATACTTCATCAGATCAATATCATGACTTACAAATAGATATGATAAATTTTTTTCTAGTTGGAGTTCTTTCAATATAGTCATAATTTGAAATTGTGCACCTGTATCCAATTGTGTTGTTGGCTCATCTAATAAAATAAGTTCCGGATTAACTAAGAGAATCCTAGCCAAACACAAACGCTGTAACTCACCACCACTCAACTCTGTTACACGCCGTTTAAAAATACTTGTACTTAATCTAACCATTTCTAATATAGCTGCTATATCTTGCTCAATATTCACGGTAGATAAGTTATGAATTTTCACAACTTCAAGTATGGCTTCTTCAGCTAGAAACTTTGGATAAATTGATTGTAATGGATTTTGAAATAACATCTGGCACGAACTTCTATACTCATGATTATTATAGCGTAACCAATCTGTAACTCGACGATTTTTGAATAGTATTTCACCACTATCAATCGATGTTAACCCTGCAATCATTTTCATAATTGTTGACTTACCACTACCACTTTTACCGATTAAACCATACGTCGTCCCACGACGTACTGTAAAAGACACATCATGAACAATATTATGTTGTTTATTTCTAAAAAGCCCCATATTGTAACATTTAGAGATATGATTAATTTCTATAATTTTATCATTCATGAGAAATCATCCTCTTAGGCATAGAAGACAATAAACTTTGCATATATTTACTAACAGGGTTATGCATGATAGCATCTGTTAAGCCTTCTTCTACAATACGCCCCTTTTCCATAACAATAATATAATCACTAATGTGCTCAGCAAAATCTAAATCATGTGTAATGATAATCATACTATTTTTTAGATATTCCTGCATGGATAAAAATAAACGATAAACCGATTTTCTCGATATTGCATCGAGCCCCTTCGTGGGCTCATCTGCAACAATCCATTGAGGTTTTATTACAGATGCAAGTGCACATATAACTCTCTGTTGCATACCTCCACTTAGTTGAGATGGATATGACTTTAATATGCGATCTACATCTTCAAACTCATAAGCCAAAAGCTCTTGTTTAATTTTATCTAATGCAATATCACCTTGAATGTGTTGGTGAAAGTACAACGTATCTTCCATCTGTTCTCTAATAGTAAGCGATGGGTTCAATGCTGTCGCAGGATCTTGTGGAATATAGAATACCCTCTGCCCCCGCAAAGATTGTTGGATATCAGGAGTCAATAGAGTATTACCATACAAAATTTTCCCAGTTACCTCTGCCCGATTTAGTAAACCAACTATAGATTTACCCAATACAGATTTACCACTTCCTGACGCTCCAACAATGGCAGTTATATGTTCCGGTTGAATAATTGTATTCAATTGTTCAATCACAACCCCTTGTTCCTGAGGGAATGAGATTTTCACATCATTAAATGTAATAGTTTCCATATACCCTCCTTAAACTAATTGTTTTTTATAACTTTCACCAATATAATTTAAAGCACCACAAAAAGTGAGAATGCATAAACCAGGCGCATATAGCAAAATTGGGTATGTTCTAAAATAGGTTTGCCCTTCTTGAATCATTGTTCCCCAATCAGTCATCGGTGGTTGTAAACCAAGGCCGATAAAGCTAAGACCAGATACCATAAGAACAGTAGTACTTATACGAATTGATAATAAAACTAATATAAGTGGTAGTAACAGAGGCAAAATATAACGAAATATAATATATATATTTGAAGCTCCTAATACTTTAGCTCCTGCTACATATTCACGTGATGTAATAGATAAAACTTCACTACGAACAACTTGTGAGAACGAAGTCCAGGACGTAATAACTACTGCAATAATTACACTGTATAGGCTCGGCTCTAAGATACCGGCTAAAGCAATCATAAAAGCATATCCGGGAATACCTTGAAATATATTAACTAAACTTTGAATAGCAAAGTCAACACGACCCTTATAATAACCGCCAACAACTCCTAAGATAAGCCCTAAAGTCATTGTCAATGCAGCAGTTATGATACAGAAAAATATAGATATTTCTGCAGAAACCATTAGACGACTCACTACATCGCGCCCCAAAGAGTCTGTACCTAACCAATGATTCCAGCTCGGTGTCTCAAAAGCATGATAAATATCGACAACAGTAGGATCATAGGGTGTCCAAAATATACTAATGATGGCGATACATAAATAAAAACCAATTACAAAGAGGCATGCTTTTTCAATGTTTGTAAACTGTTTCATGTTAACCTCTTCCCAGACGAATAGATGGCTGTAACCATACATATATAATGTCTATTATAACGTTTATCATAATTGTCATAATTCCAATTATTAAAACATATCCTTGAATAACAGGATAGTCACGCATCTGTATAGACTGCAATAAAAGCATTCCAAATCCAGGAAGTGAGAAGATTGTCTCAATAATAATTGCACCACCTAAGATTGAACGCAAATGATTACCTATAATCGTAATCGATGTAACTAATGCATTCTGTATCATATATTTATAGACAATAACCCAATTAGGCAAGCCTTTTGCTCTAGCTAACAATACATAATTACTTTCCTGAATCTTAAGCATCGCATCTCTCTGTATCCGCATTACCGAAGCAATCGTTGGTATCGCCAAAATAATTGCAGGAAGCAAAAGATGCCTAAACGAACCATATCCGCTAGTAGGAAATAATCCTAAATTCTCTGCAAATATATGAATACTAATAATTGCTAGCCAAAAAGTAGGTACAGATGTCCCCGCAATAGATAATACATCTAATAACTTTGTCACTCGACTAAATCGAGACTGCGCCATAAATGCACCAATAGGTATTGCAAGAACTACGGTAAATAAGATTGATACTAGAGACAGTAATACCGTAACCTTAGCTGCAGTTAGTAGCATCTCAATTACAGGTTTGCGAGTAATATAGGATACGCCCCAGTCACCTATAACGATAGAACATATCCAATTTTTATATTGCACGATTAATGGCAAATCTAATCCTAACTCATGCCGTTTATTTTCTATTTCTTGTAAACTAGGAGCTGATACACCATCCATGGATAAAGATATCAATGCCGGATCACTAGGGGCAAGATTTAAGAGAATAAACGCTAAAAGCGTTATACCAATCAGTGTTGGGATCATTAACATCATTTTTGTTCCAATATAACGACTCATGCTACCTCCACTCAATAGTTTGTAAGGATACACCATATGTTAGTGCATTATAACCTTTTATTTTTGCTTGATTATATATCAAGGCATTCAAATCACTACCCAATATGATAGTAGGTGGATGTTCTATACCAATGACCTGGAGTCTATCGTATACTGGAATGCGTTCCTCTATAGTTGATAATCCATCTAGCTTCTTTAGTAACATACTTGCCTCATCATCATGATACCCAACCTTATACAAAGTATTCATACGCCCCTTATCAGCTAAATAGGTATTAAAAATTGTTTCAGGTGCATAATTTGCAAGGCCCATAGTGCCTAAGGAAAGATCATAATTACCTTGAGATGATAGCTTTGAAAAGGCAGAACCATCTAATATAACGATAGATATATCTATGCCAAGTTCCTTATACAAATATTGCAAATATTGAGCAACCTCTTTATAGGAGTAACGATTCAAGCCATATTGAGGAATCAATAATTTTGCTTGTACTCTTTTGCCCTGCAATACTTCAGCTGAAAGCTCTTTTGCTTTTTCCATATCATAAGTGATTGGTAAATCAATAGAGAATGGATTTAAACTGTTCAGAATATTAATGTTTGGTTGTGCTTGTCCAGAAAAATATTGTTGTAATAAAATATCTCTATCAACAGCAAGTGATAAGGCTTTAACCATACGTGAATCAGAAAAAGGCCAACGACTTTCATTAACAGTTAATACCTGATTAAGAGTATTTCGATTCTTAGACATAGCAAATCTTGAATCACCTAACAATTCCAATGATAAGGCAGGGGTCATCGCACCAATATCAACCACACCATATATTTCTTCTGCTTTTAAAGCCGCATATCGAGTTTCTGCACTCGGAATGGTACGAATACGAATAAATTGGCTTTTAGCCTTCTCACCATAATATTGGTCATTACGTTGAAGAACAACATATTGATTTGTTTGTCGGTCCACAATTTTAAATGGTCCAGTACCAATATCCGTATTGATAAAGTCTCCTGTTGTCATATCATAACTATTCGGATTAAACATGGCTGAGGAAAAATTAATTAAACGCTCTGGGAAAACAGGATCTGGCTTATCCAAATGAAATACAACAGTATAATCATCGATTTTTTCTATCTGTGTAAGCCCTGGGTATAAAGCTTTATAATTAAATGTGTAAAATGGCGACGGTTTCGTCTTCATATTTTGCCAACGTTCAACATTTTTTAATACCGCATCAGCATTAAACGGACTCCCATCATGAAAAGTAACATTTTGCCGTAAAGAAATCACCCAATCTTTATTATCATTTTGTCCCTTCCAGCCACTAGCCAATACACCTGCTATTTGACCGTTTGCATCTACACCAATTAATGGTTCCCAAACCATACCAATACTACTTATATAATAGGGATCTTTCGGTCCTGGAGCTATATCTCGAGGTGCAGCTAGAACAATTTCATTATTATATTGAGTTTTAGGATTATAAAATAATAGTAGTCCACCTACTACCCACAAGGCTAATATTATCCAAATCCACTTGCAATATTTAAGTAAGTACATAGTAATAAAGAGGCTGCAAGGCAGCCTCTTCCTTTCTGTTAAATACCAAAATTATAATTCATATTGTACCGATAGCATGTATGTTCTTGGTGTAGATACATATACTTGATCACCTCTTGATGCCATCCAATAATTTTTATTGAAGAGATTATATGCCATCAAGCTGAATACAGCAGATGAACCTTTCCATTTTGTTTTATAACGAACACCCGCATCAAATACTGTATAAGATGGAACATTAACAAGTTTGCTAGCACCATTGCGAATATAAGAATCTCCAAAGTATGTCATACGAGTCATAAGGCCCCATTTAGCACTTGGATTATATTCAACACCAATAGTACCACTCCAATAAGGCTGTGCACTAACGCGTGTGCCATCTTGTCTACCGCCTGCCGTTTTTTCTTTCTTCGCATTTAAATACATAGCGCCACCGAAAATAGACCACTTTTTCGCAAGACGACCATTGATGGTCCATTCAACACCTTTATGACGGTCTTGTCCATCTTGAAGTAACCATGTACCAGTATTACCCGCTACTGTCCGATTTACAACAATATTATTAGCCATTTTAATATCAAATAATGCCAATGTTGTTAATAGACCATTGTTTTGATATTTAACACCAATTTCATTTTGTTTTGTTTTTGCTGGTGGTAAAATTTCACCAGCATTACGATATGCGGAACCAACAGGAGTACCAGCATCAAAATATTCTGAATGACTACCATAAATAGACCAATTATCATTTGGTTTATACATAATTGCATATGTTGGTGAAGTTGAACTTGATGTATTGGAGCTAACAAGATTACCCGTTTTATTATTATAATTATTAGTTGTAGCGGAATGATGATGTATCCCTAAAACAAGATTCCATTTTTTATAACTAATTTCATCTAACGCAGTTACACCCCACATTTGTTGTCTTGCCGCAAGGCCCGTGCGATATCTTGTAATAGGCATGCCAGTTTGGTGTAAGCCTGTATACAAATTGCCAGTACCTAATACACCGAAAGAGTTAGTCCCATTATTATAGTTAGGTGTAATACCAGACTCTCTTTCTTTCCAAGACTTATCAAATGCAACAGTTACTTTATGCTTAACGGAAGGGCTACCAAACTCATGCCGTGTCCCTAATTGTGCATAATAGGTATTTTGTGGCGTACCACCGATTTGATATTCTAAATTATAGTCCCCATTACTATTATTAATAGTATATGAACTAAATTTAGCCATTACATTATTATCTAGGTTATTATGATTTAATCCACCATTAAAGAAAACTGTAGTAGTTTTATTTAATTTTTGTTCGTGGTTTAATCCTAAAATATAACCATATGTCGATTTATACATACCATCGAAAGCATAGTTATTCTTTCCATTAGGAGCTTTTGGTAGTGAGTCCACATTCCCCAATTTAAACCAACGCATACCATTTTCAACTTCACCATCACGATATCCCATAAAAAGATTTGTATTATGATGAGTTGTCTTATGGTCAATGTTAACATATACACTAGCGGTGTTAACACGTTCGCCTTTTACACCTGTTTCACCGCGTAAATTTTCAGCATTAATTCGCACCCCCCATTGTTTCTGTGAACCGAACCGTTTACTAACATCTATATATTCGCCCAAGTTACTACGGCCTGTAAACGTTTGTTTATAGATTAATCGTGGTTCATCGCCAGCTTTTTTAGTAACAAAGTTAACCATGCCACCTGCTGCAGTAGATTCATACTGAATAGAAGATCCTGTATATCCACCTGATGGACCATCTATAAACTCAATATGGTCCATAGCATACGTTGGTGCATTGAATTGAGTCATCAATCCAGGAATACCATTGATTAAACTGCTTGTGCCATTAGCACGGATTCCACGATATGTAAAATCATTATGCAAAGTACTACCAGCCATACGTATAGACGGATTAACACTAAGTACTTTATCTAATGGCAATGTAGACGCGGTAAACGATTCAACAGTTCTTGGTCCAATAACCATAGCAGATGCCGGAGTATCAATTACTTCACGATTACCTAATAAACCAAATGTTGTATCAGTTCTTGCATAAGCACCTTGTAATACCTTCTCACGATAACCTGTAATTACCAAATCATCCATGACAAAATCCGCCAATTTTGATGATTTCACTGATGAATCAGTACTTGCTTGTGATGCATCAACACCTTCACCTAACACAGCATATGGCACTGCTAATAATGCCATACCAATCAAAGCTGATAAATATTTTTTTCTCATATTCTCCTCCTACACACATTTTACTTATGAAAATCATATTCCCTTTCAAAATTAAATTCACCTGGATACATGTAATTAGCCATATAACCAATTGAATCTATGGTCCTGCTCAAAGGACCATATACATATTTTAAGGGTATAGGATACACACGTTTATTCTCTACAAAATTTAATTCTTTAAATTGTGGTTTGCTTAGTAAATTATCCAATAAAACTCTATCTGAATCATAAGTAACAACAAATACAATATCAGGATTTTCACGCATTATATATTCATCACTTACAGGAGCAGTCGTTCTTGGTACATCGCCGCCAATAGAATTAACCATATCACCAGCAATCTTATTAGCACCATATGATACTGTCGATGATAACAAATCTAAAATCATAACCTTAGGTCGAGATTTTCCAGTACGAGCTTTCTCAATATCAGATATCCGTTGATTTGTAGCATCTATAATCTTTTTAGCTTGCTCTTCCTTATGGAAAATCATACCTAAATCCCTAATATACTGCATTTGATCTGCTACAGTTTCATCTTTGTTGACCTTCATAGGTTGTGTGGTGCCTGGCGTCACCATAGTAGCAACATTTTTTCTATTCCAGTAATCAGTGCTACCTAACTTAGTTTTCGTATACCACGATTCCTCACCAATAATTAAATCCGGATGCATAGATAATATTCGCTCTGCATTAATTTGTTTTCGAGGTACAAAATTCAGCTTTTTATAGACCTCCATATTAGATGCTTTAATAGGATAGTCTTTACTATCTTCATATTCTACAGCACCTAAAATATCATCACCTACATTTAAATCCAATAGAGTATCAATTTGAGAGGCACCTATTACAAAAACACGACTAGGAGTCTGTATAAAAACTTGTTCATTGTTACCTACACGAAAATAGTTTTCTACGCGAATATTCTGTACTTTTACAACATCTGTACTAGAGTTAGACGGAACTACCTGACTACTAAACTGACAGCCAGCGCTTAATATCATTCCTAATGCACCAATTACAGTTATCGTTATCCGTTTTCCAAGTTTCATCGTTTGCTCCCCCGTTTCAACAACAACCAAAGGAACAATGGAGCACCACAAACAGCTGCAGAAACACCAATAGGTAGCTCCATACCTGAAATAATATTACGTCCTATCGCATCAGCCCAAATCAAGAATGTGCCACCTATAAGCATAGTAAGAGGTATGAGTCTTTTATGTTTTTGCCCTACAATAAACCGTGCACAATGTGGAATAACCAACCCCACAAATCCAATTATCCCTGATGCATAAACAATAAAGCCAACGATAATAGACACGATAACAATATAGATTTGACGATATACAACTAATGAACGTCCCATTGTAATAGATAACTCTTCACCTAATAACATCATATCTAAAATTCGACTTTGTGAAATAAAGAAAATTAAACCTAAAATTATCACTACAAATAAAACCGTAGTTAAAGATACACTTACATTTTGCAAACTACCTAATAACCAAAATTGAATTGATTTAGTCTTACTTGTATCAGCCATCAAGGTAATCGCAAAACTAACAAGTCCCATGATAAAAGCATTAATACCAAATCCAATAAGAATCATAGTTACAGCATCTAGTCGTCTCATTATATTAGCAATCGACAATATAATGAAAGCTACAATAAGCGCTCCCAAGAATGCAAATATACCAATACCTGCAACATTTGCAAATGTAGTAATTCCTAGTATAATAGCTGCCACTGCACCTAAATTAGCACCTGATGAAATACCCAATAAATACGGATCTGCTAAATCATTTTGCATAACAGTCTGCATTACTAACCCTGTTAATGACAATCCAGCACCAATTAAAAATGCAGTTATAATATGTGGTATCCGAATATATGTAATAGCTGAGCTAGGTATAGTATTTACCTCTTGCCCCAATAGTATATGATAAAAATATGCTTGTACATCATTCATTGATACAGATACTTCACCATATATAATTGATAAAATAATGGCCACTATTAATAAAAATACGGTTATACCATAAGTCAATCTTACATTCATGGCTAACCTCTTTCATAAATAATAATGCTACGCCCATTATGATCTACAACACTAGCCTTAACCCCATATAAAGTTTCTATTAATTGAGGTGTCAATACAGTCTTTGTAGGTCCTTTCTCTATAATCTGACCATCTTTCATTGCAATAATATCATCACAATACATTGATGCAATATTCAAATCATGAATTGCAGCCACAATAGTTAACTTGCGATTTACAATAAGATTCATAATTTGAAGTTGATATGTAATATCTAGATGATTTGTCGGTTCATCAAGTATCAAACACGGAGTTTGTTGTGCAATAGCACGTGCTAGCATTACCCGTTGTTGTTCCCCACCAGATAATTCAGAAAAGTAAAAATCTTGAAATGATGCTACGCCCGTTTCTTCCATTGCAGTTTTAGCAATTGCATAGTCCTCATCACATTCTGCCTCAAAAACACCTTTATATGGATTCCTCGCCATAAGAACAACATCAAGTGCTGTTATTTCTAACGCATCGCTATGATGTTGCATTAATACAGATGTTTTTTTCGCACTATCACGGTAAGACATAGACGTAAGGTTCTTACCAGCGATAATGATGTCGCCTTTAGTCGGTCTTACAACGCGATACAGACATTTTAACAATGTACTTTTACCTGATCCATTAGGCCCAATAATACCAGTGCAACGACCTTCAACTAAAGATACATTAATATCATGCAAGATTGGTGTATCACCATAACTAGCATGTAGTCCCTTTACTTCTATAAACATAATACCTCCTCATGCTAGCGATTACGACGAATTAATAAAATAATGAATACAGGTGCCCCCACGATGGAAAAAGTGATACCAAGTGGAATATCTACACCAGTTAACATAGTTCGACCAACTACATCAGCTAATAAGGATACAATCATTCCTATAAAAGCAGTCAAAGGAAGTAAAACACGTGTATTATCTCCGACAAATAATCTAACCAAATGAGGAATAAGTAGTCCAACAAAGCCTATAAGGCCAGAATTCATTACGATAGACCCTACAAGAATAGCATTAATAAATAGGTATGATTTTATATACCAATTTAAAGAATATCCCAAAGTAATGGCAACTTGTTGGCCTTCTCTCATGAGATTTAATATACGTGACTGACTAGTAAAGAAGATAAATGCAAGTAAAGCTACCACAAAAGCATATATCGATTGCCCTAAAGGCACAAAGGAGATACTCCCCATCATCCAATATAATGTTAAATCAATGCCCGATTTGCTAGCACCTATAAAAATAAGTACACCTGATAATGCAGAACAAATAGCTCCTAAAGCCACACCAATCATTAAGAATCTGCTTGGATTCTTCTGATATAAATTAGATGCAAAAATAGCGACAAGGGAAATAATAAATGCCCCTAAAAAAGCACCAAATTGAATAACATTACTTCCTATAATAGCGTCTAATCCTAGTGTAACAGAAGCCACAATACCAAGTGCAGCACCCGAAGAAATACCTAGAATATAAGGATCTGCCATAGGATTTTTAAAAATTGATTGCATTACAATCCCTGATGTAGAAAGCCCCATGCCTACTGCCATAGCCATAATAATTCGTGGTAATCTCAATTCACCAATAATAGCTGCATCCATATCAGTATTTGACAATCCCTGAACCCAATGTAATACCCCTTCATATAATTGAACAGGGCTATACGATGTATAGCCCTGCATAAGTCCCTCTGTAATACATAGGATTAACAGAATAAACAATCCAAAATATATAAAGGGGAGTCGTTTACGGAACATAGTATGTTTCATAACCACTCACTTTCAAATTATAAATGCATTGTTGCAGACATAACAAATGTTCTAGGTTGACCCAATAATAAATTATTACTACTAGCCATAGGTAACCAATAATTTTTACCAAATACATTATGTAACATTGCGTTAAATGTTACAGGAGTACCTGAAATTTTTGTATCATAATTAGCACCTAAATCAAATGTGATATGGGAAGGTACATTAAACTTTTCATTTATAATTGTAGCTTTACCCATGTATTGAGCTCGTCCAATAATAGATAATTTAGTATTTGGTTTATATACCAACGCCATAGTACTAGACCATTTAGCTGTACCATTTACTTGTTTACCATTAAGTGCTTGTTTTGCATCCAAATAAGTAAATCCACCAATAATATCCAATTTAGGACTGACACTTCCTGCTACAGTATATTCAATGCCACGATCTTTTTGCTCACCATAGCGACGATAATAGTTATTACTATCCACATTATAGTTTGCTTGTTTAATTTCAAATAAACTCAATGTATGAAGCAGTTTACCATTTTTAATTTTTACACCTACTTCATTTTGTTTTGTCTTATTAGGATCTAATACTTCACCTCTATTAGCATAAGCACTACCCACAGTTTGACCGCTCATAAAGCTTTCAGAATGACTAGCATATACCGATACATTTGGATTTACTTTATAGATAATTGCATAGGTTGGGTTAATACCATTATAGGAATTCTTACTACCATCCTTTTTAGAAATAGTCGTATTATGACCATGCAATCCTACTAGGAATTGCCATTTATCATTTTTCGTACTAATAGTATCTGATACATGCCAACCATTAACAATTTGTGTGGAATTCCATGGAGAACCACCTTCTACACGATTATGAAGATAATATTGAGAACCATCTAAGGCATGAGTATAAATATTACCCGTTGCAGTAATGCTACCATTGTTTCCCCATGTTGGAACATTACCGCCAAAGCCTTCATACCAATGTTTATCAACATTCACTACATAATCATGTTTTAAGCTTCCTGTCTTGAATTTACCTTTAATGCCAACACCAGCATATTTTGAAGTAATCCCCAAAGGGTAATTAGACATATTGATTATGTAATCGCCATTGGCATTGATAATTTTAGGACTGCCATCAATATATCCAAACCAATCTTCACGGTGATAGCCACCATTGAAGAAAGCCGTCATATGGTCATTTAACTTTTGTTCATGATTTAATGTAACAATCCAGTTATCAAATTGATTGTAAGAATATGACGTCTTATATGTTCTATTAGCATCTGGTGCACTTGGAAGTGTTGTTAAACTGTTATCAAAACCAAATGTATATGGGCTCGCATGTTGATTCATATAATTATAGCCAACTAATAAATTAGTCTTACTATTAGCCGTTTTTTGATCAATATTAACAAAGAAATCATGCCCCTTAATATTTTCTCCTTTAATAGCCGTATTTCCATGAATATTATCAGCCATAATTCGAATGCCATAACGATTATTATGGAAACGACGACCAATATCAACGACCTCTTTCATTGAAGAACTACCAAGATAGGCAAGAGTGATATCTGTATTCGGCTTTACTTGGGCTCTCTTAGAAGTGAACTCTACAGTTCCTGCAGCAGATTCACGATTAGGTGTCCCAACAATACCAATATTAGGCCCAGAAATCACTGTTGCCTTATCGATGTAAACATCAGCTGCATGCTGTTGATCCAACATTCCAGGAATGCCATTTAAATACATGCCGTGACCATTAATTTTAAACCCGCGAATAGATATATCATTATATAACGAACTTGAGCTATCACGCACAGAAGGATTTAATGACAACATATCAGTAGGCCCTTTTGCAGGTGTACCGAAGTAGTCCAAGGATTGTCGTGTTGTTGTCATGGATGTAAATGGTGTGTCGAGGGCATCTTTAGCACCTAGTAGTCCTGCTGATTGTTCTTGATCAGCAATTCCCCCCAATGGTTTGACAACAGATGTGGAATCCACCTCAGTTGATTGTCCTTCACGTACACCACTAATAGTCATGTCTGGCATAACATAATCCGCTGCATATACACTACCAGTCAATGATAATGCGGAAAATACTGCTAATGCCAATAGCGAATTCCGCTTAGATGTTACATAATGCATTATAAAAACCCCTTTACTACAATGAGAATCTATACTGTAGAATTACTATACACACTATAATTCATACTCTATTAATTGTATCTAAGGATACATTAATTTTATATACCCATATCGGTATATATACAGTTTTAACGTATGAATATTTCTTATTTGTAGCAACAATTACGTTATAAAGCGATATAGTCATAAAAACAATACCCCTATATATATATATTTATACATATAGGGGTATCACTATATAATTTTAGTATCCTTTTATCTTGCAATAATTACTTATCCTTTATCTCCAGTTTAAAACCACGCGTTGTATGAACTGGAATAGGATTTCCATCATAATCAGTTCCTGGTTTAAATGACCACGATGAAATTGCACTTATAATAGCATCATCTGCAGGCCCATAGCCAGAAGATACTTCGATAACAATATCTCTTGTTGAACCATCAGTATCTATTACAAATCCAGCTACAGCTCTATTAGTTGTTCCTTGATCTGCTGGGATAACAGGTAAATCCGGATATGGTGTACTAAGTGGAACAGGCGAATGTGACCGATCCTCATGATGTTCAGGTTGTGGTGGAGTCGGAGTAGGTCCTGGGCCTGGATTTTGCCTTGATTTATTAACTTGTGAAGTATTTGTATTAGAATCTTGTTTTGTATTAGGATTTATTTCACTAGATGTACTTTGGGTCTTCTGCACATCTTCCTTATTCAATACATCATTTAAAGGAATACTTCCATCCACAATCTGCTTAACCTCTTCCTGCGTGGGTGTTGGAGGTATTTCAACCTTTTCAGGCTTTGGTACTACTATTTGCGGTGCCGAAGTACCTCCACCACTATCAGAAACTATTTCCATTTCAATGGGTTCCGGTTTATGTTCTGCATCTGGTTTAGCATAGTAGTTAATATATACTGCACCACCAAGAAATATAACAATATTAATCACTATAGATATCGCAAAGGAGGATTTCCATCTAGACATATAAACCTCCTATTTAGAATCAGTAGCAATAGCAATTTTTGTAATATTCATCTGCTTCAATGTATCTAAAACTTGAACGAATGTACCGTATTGGACCGCTTTATCACCACGTAAAACAACTGTCATCTCAGTACCTTTACCTTGCTCAATTTGTAAATACTTTATCATCCCATCAATTGTTGTTTTAGTTTGTTCTACATATATACTGCCATCTGCAGTTACAGTAATTGGTACTTTCTTTTGAATATCTACCTTTGCAGTTTGAGAACTTGGTAAATTAATAGGAACAGATTTCTGAACTACCATAGAAAGCATGCTCATCATAAAAAATACAAGGAGAAAAAAGATGATATCAATCATTGGGATAATCATCAGTTTAGGTTTATTAGTTGTACGTAAACTTCTAAGCTGCATTATTATCACCTACCAATGCAGTCATATATACAGCACCAATTTCTTCCATTTGAGAAACAAGATTATCTTCACGTTGCGTTAAGTAAGTGTGAATAACTAATGCAATAATAGCTACACATAAACCCGTAGCAGTTGCAATTAATGCTTCACCAACACCACCAGTTATAGCAAATGGTTCTCCATCTGAAATCGATAATACAGAAAAAGAACCAATCATACCAGTAACAGTACCAAGTAGACCTAATAATGGCGCCAATGTAACAATCGTTTCAAGGTAATTTAAATACGCACGTAATCTCGCTGCGATTGCTATCGCTGCACCTTGCAATGCTTGTGTTTGTTTATCGATATCATGAGATTGAGAAGCTGCGGTTTTAACCAATTCTGCTGCGGCACCACCATCTTCTTCACATATATCGCGTAACTCTTGCCAATTTCCTTTAACGACAAGCTCAGAGACCTTTGCTTTTAAATTATCCATATCAGATTCAGCTTTATTATAAGTACGAATACGTTCTATTAATATCGCAATAGCAGCAATAGAACAAATCAATAGTGGATACATAACCAATCCACCTTTTTCAAATAAAGAAAATAACTCCATAAAAACCTCCTTGCTAATTTACTTGTTTTCGCAAATTACACTAAACTACACTTCTATAATGTACTTATAATAATCGAATTAAAAATAATCATCAATACCATAGAGCGTATAGGTTTTATCTATATTTGTATATATTCAAACTACATACAGACTAAAACAATTACAAAAAGAGGCTGTTACCGAAGTAACAGCCTCTATAAGACGAGAAAGTATTCAATTAATCGATACTTTGTTGGAATCGTTGTGCACGATACGCTAACCAACCTTTGCGTATCATATAAATGCAAATGCCAATAGTTACTGCAACAGCACTACCGAGCATGGCATCAACACCGCACGCATATACTGCGTATGAGCAGTATAAAACACCTGCAACAGCAACGAAATAGAAACGATCAATACGACGTTTTTCCAATCCAGACATGTGCATCATAGTTGGTACTGCAAGAATGCAGAGAATATAAGGCACTACATTAGTTACAACCGCAAGGTTTACCAATGTCTCGAATTGATCGCGTAAAGAATCATTAGCTGTGAACAATGTAAGAATTGTTTCAATCGCTAATAAGATAAATACGCCACGCACAGGTGCATCCTTGCTGTTTACACGAGCAAACACCTTAGGGAAATAACCTGCCTCTGCTGCATTCTTGAATACGCGAGACAATGTAAATTGCCAGCAAAGTAAAGCACCACAGCAAGAGATAATCATGAGCGCCATGATAACATTTGCAATTGTGTCATTAAACATGTATGCAAATGTGAGACCAAATGGTGCATTGGAATTAAGTAATTCTGTGTTAGGCACGATACCGGCCATAACGTTTGTAGACAAGATGTAAATCACCGCCACTGCTAATGTACCTGCAAATGTTGCAATTGGCACGTTTTTCTTTGGATTTTCTACAGCATCTGCATTTGCTGCTGCAGATTCAAACCCTAGGAATCCCCACAATGTTAAAGCAATAGATTGTTTAATTGCTTCAAAGAACGGCAAGTCGTTTGGATTCCATGCCGCTAAATACGTATCTGGGCTAAACCAGAACCAACCAATTGTACCGATTAGAAGAACCGGCACAACACAACCCCAAATCGTAATATTGCTGAGCTGACCTGTAAAGCGATTTCCTCTAAAATTCAAAATCGCTGCAAACCATAACAAGACAATCGTTACTTGACTTGTTTGCGTTGCATTTAGATCAACACCAAAGAATTCTGAGCCATAGCCAACTGCGGAAACTGCAATCGCTATATTAGCAATGATGAGAGATATGCTATAAGCATAACTCGCCATAAAATGTCCAGTCTTACCGAAGCGGTGTTCTGCATAACCGCCCATGCCTCCTTTAATTTGAGAGAACATACCCGCTTGAGCAAAAATATACGCTAGCAAAAGCGCACCCACAGCCGTCACGAGCCAAGATAACACTGAAATAGTACCAACTTGAGCCAAATTGGTTGGTAACATAATGATCCCAGCTCCTAGCATATTGGCTGCTACCATTGTGGTTAGCTGGAATACAGACATTTTTTTAGCGGTGGTTTTCATGTATCAATCCCCTTTCGTAAGGTGAATTTTTTCTCGTCCATAATTCACGTAACTATATTAAAACCGCTAAGTACATTCAGTTCCTGCTGTAATGGGCGGGAATGTGAAGGTACCGTTTTTATTTGTTTTTCGAATTAATAATAACACCATAGGTGGTAAATTAAAAGTATTTTATTAGTGGACAAAGCATATTACACGAATTGAATAAAAATATAGTAATTATATATTATTTTTGATTAGAAACGGTATGATGAATGTAAGAGTATCATTTTATTTTAGTTTAATCAATTAAATGTGTGAAAAATCACTATCTATTCAGATTATAGTATTGTTCCACAAGACCATTATCCGCTACGAGTCCACCCAATATAGACAAAAATTGACCCCACCTAAAGGTGGAGCCAATTTTATAAACTAAGAAAGCATCTATGATTCTAATAAAAAGGATTTACTCTTGTACAGAGTTTACGATAGATTTCCAGCTATCGATTTGTGCTTCTTCGTTAGCAATAATTTGCTTCCCATTATTACGTTGTCTTTTCACACATTCTGGAGCCGTACCAGAATAGTTGTTACGACCTGCTACACAAGCTTCAATGGAAATAGCATCTAGAATGTCCGCATCAAAATATGGAGAAATTGCTTTGAAATCCTCAACGGATAAGTCAAGCAATACACAACCTTTTTCGATACAATGATGTACAGCATTGCCTACAATTTCGTGCGCTTCACGGAATGGAACGCCTTTTTTCGCAAGGTAATCGGCCATATCTGTAGCATTAGAGAAGTCATCATCAAGGACAGCTTTCATATGCGCCCCATTGACCTTCATACCGCGAATCATCGCCGCATTAATGGACAATGCAAAGTGTACTGTATCGATAGCATCAAAAATACCCTCTTTATCCTCTTGCATATCCTTATTATAGGTAAGAGGCAATCCTTTCAAGGTTGTCAAAAGACCCAACAAATGACCATAGGTACGACCTGTTTTACCACGAACAAGTTCACATACGTCAGGATTTTTCTTTTGTGGCATAATGCTAGAGCCTGTGCAATGCGCATCATCGAGTTCAATGAAGTTAAACTCATTGGTAGACCACAAAATCAATTCTTCGCTAAGACGGCTCAAGTGCATCATCACAAGAGATGCAAAAGACAAGAATTCAACTACATAGTCACGGTCGGATACGGCATCCATACTATTTTCGTAAATACGAGAGAAGCCGAGTAGCTTTTGCGTATAGGTTTGATCAATACCGTATGTAGAACCAGCTAAGGCCCCTGCACCAAGTGGCATGATGTCTGCGTGTTTGAAGACCATCAACAAACGGTCAAAGTCGCGTTCTAGCATAGAGAAGTATGCCATCATATGATGACCGAACAATACAGGTTGTGCCCGTTGTAAATGCGTATAGCCAGGCATGATAACATCGCTGTATTTTTCAGCCGTTTCGATGAGGGCTTTTTGCATATCTACGATGAGCTCGCCCATTTCTACTACGGCTTTACGCACGTACATGTGTAAATCAACTGCGCATTGGTCATTACGGCTACGGCCTGTATGTAAACGACCACCTGCTTCACCAATATCATCGGTTAGGCGCTTTTCAATATTCATATGAATATCTTCAAGAGCCACGGAGAATGGGAACTCACCTTTATCGATTTGGCCTTTTATCTTTGTTAAGCCCTCAACAATAGCGTCCCGATCTGCGTCGGAGATAATATTTTGTTTTGCCAGCATTGTAGCATGTGCTTTACTGCCTGCAATATCTTCGGCGTACATCCGCGCATCAAAAGCGATAGAGGATGTAAAATCCTCTACCGCTTTATCTGTGCCTTTTGTGAAACGCCCGCCCCACAATTTAGCCATTATTTACCTGCCTTTTCTTTCATTAATGCATTAATTTTAAGAGGTAAACCGAACAAGTTGATGAAACCAGCCGCATCAGCTTGGTTGTATACATCATCTTCTTCGAATGTTACGAAATCTTCGCTGTACAAGGAGTATGGAGAAGTTGCACCAGCAGAAATAATGTTGCCTTTGTACAATTTAAGTTTTACTTCACCAGTTACAGTTTTTTGAGTTTCATCAACGAATGCTTGCAAAGCGTTCATCAATGGTGCGAACCACATGCCATCGTATACAAGTTCAGCGTATTTGTTAGCAATAAGTTCTTTGTAGTGGTATGTAGCTCTGTCAAGGCAAAGGTATTCAAGTTCTCTGTGAGCATACATGATGATGGATCCACCTGGGTTTTCATAAACGCCACGGGATTTCATGCCTACTAATCTATTTTCAACGATATCTACAACGCCTACGCCATAGTGTGCACCGATTTCGTTGAGTTTTTCTAACAATTGTAATGGAGTACCTTCTTGGCCATCTACTGCTACAGGTACGCCATCTTTGAAGGATACAGTTACATAACCAGCTTCATCTGGAGCTTGTTCAGGCGTATGTGTTACCAAGTACACATCATCTTTAGGCGCATTTGCTGGATTTTCAAGATCGCCGCCTTCATGGGACAAATGCCATACGTTTTGGTCCATGGAATATGGATGGGATTTCGTAGCTACAACTGGAATATCATGTTTAGCTGCATATTCCATGCAGTCTGTTCTGGATTTCAAATCCCATTCTCTCCAAGGAGCAATGATTTTCATATTAGGAGCCAATGCTTTGATAGCAAGTTCAAAACGAACTTGGTCATTACCTTTACCAGTCGCACCGTGAGCGATAGCATCAGCGCCTTCTTTTTTAGCAATATCTACAAGGATTTTACCGATTAAAGGTCTAGCGAAGGATGTACCTAATAAATACTTGCCTTCATAAACTGCACCAGCTTTTACTGTTGGCCATACATAATCTTTTACGAACTCTTCTTTAGCATCAACGATGTACGCTTTAGAAGCACCAGATTTGATTGCTTTTTTCTCAACTGCATCATAATCCTCAGGTTGGCCCAAGTCTACGCACACTGCGATAACTTCAGCGCCATAATTTTCTTTTAACCAAGGAATGATAACGGATGTGTCTAAACCACCAGAATATGCGAGTACTACTTTATTTGCTTTACCCATGATAACACCTCATAAACTAAATTATACTAGGTATGATTCATACCATTTATTATTATACTACGAATTCATTATGAATTCTTCATGTCTTATCGACTACAGGTGTTAGTATATCACTGCATATTTATAAATGCAAGTAGAAATTTTATTCATTTATATAATATATTTCGTTTACGAATATTATATCTTATTCTATACCAAGTTCTTGCTTATATGCATAGTCCGCCTCCGCTTGAGATATCATACCTTGATCTACCATTTGAGCGAGAACTAATTTTTGCCGAGCTTTAGCACCTTTATAATTTTCATAAGGATCCAAATAGGTTGGTGCATTGGGCAATGCCGCTAACATTGCACATTGACCTAAGGTCAATCGACTAGGGCTAGTACCAAAATACCCTTCGGCAGCCTCTTTTATACCATAATAATTATGTCCATAATAGACCGTATTCAAATACATGGTTAAAATTTCATCTTTACTATAGTAATGCTCCATCTCTACCGCTAGAATAGCTTCCTCCGCTTTACGGGACATCGTCCGTTTAGACGATAGAAATAGATTTTTTACCAATTGTTGTGTGATAGTACTACCACCCTCAACAGTTTCACCAGCAACGCTGTTAACATAAAAAGCGCGTGTTACACCGAGCACATCAATAGCACCATGCTTGTAATAGCGTTTATCTTCAATGGCCACAAGAGCACGTTTCGCATTGTCTGGAATGTTTTCAGATTTCACCCATTTATCCCTTGGCACACGTTGATGAAGCGCGGCTTCAACCTTTTCTCGGAAGGTAAAAATACGATGCATGCGTTCCCACCGACTTAATGTATCTTCATTTTCTTCAATTGTCTGTTCTACAGTTGTATGAGCCTTACTAACGCGATTTGTTCCTTGATAGCTTTGATATGTATCATACACATATATAGCCCCTAGCACTATGCAAATGATAAGAACTAATCGGCGCACCATTCGAAATATAAACATAGATTCACCTATATCTACCTTACAGCAGACTTCTAAGTATACAAACTTTCACAAATAACATCTCTATAATACAACTATCATATATTGATTGTATTGTATCATAAGTTATCTATTTTTAGCATACTTGTATGTATTGTATTTGTTAACCATATTGTCGTATAATAGATAAGATGATGAAGCATGCCCAAATTGGAGGAGTATTATGAAACAGTGTATGGATTCAGACAATCTACATCGTCGATTGCGTAAAATTTTAGGTCAAGTGCAAGCTATTGATCGAATGATTGAAGAAGACATTCCTTGTGAAGATGTACTAGCCCAAATCAATGCAGCCAAGTCCGCGTTGCATAAGGTTGGCCAAGTGGTCCTCGAAGGACATATCAACCATTGTGTACGCGATGGTATACAACATGGTGATGTAGATAAAACAATTAATGACTTTACAGTTGCTGTAGAGCGCTTTGCCAATATGGGAAAATAAAAAGAGGCAATATCCTAATGATCAGGGTATTGCCTCTTTTGCGTATTAGTCGTGATTCGTTGTTAAGAACTCGCTAAGTGCTGCTAATGCATCATCTTCATCAGCACCATCAGCAGTTAATACTACGGATGTGCCTTTTGTTGCACCCAATGTTAATACAGTCAAAATGGATTTAGCATCTGCTGTTTTACCATTTGCTGCGATTGTCAATTTGGACGCAAATTTTGCAGCCAATTGTGTAAATGCAGTCGCTGGACGAGCATGTAAACCAGATTCGTTTGTGATTTCTACTGTTACTTCTTTCATGAGTTACCTCTTTCTACGGAGCGCACAAAAACGCCTAATATCTTTGCTATTAATATAGGTATTGTATCAGTTTACCCCTATCAAATTCAAGTTTGTTTTTATGAAAGCTATGGTCTATGCCAAACCTTTTTCAGCGAGTAATGATTTTGCATAGGCTGTGATTTCTTCAGCTGTATCCATAGTCAATGCTTTTTGAGCAAATGCTTCACATTCTGCTTTTGTAACAGAGCGTAAAATATTTTTAATCAATGGAATGGATGATGCAGTCATAGAGAATTCATCAAGTCCTAATCCCAATAAAATCATAGTTGCAACTGGATCACCAGCTAACTCACCACACATACCTGTAAATTTACCTTGTTCGTGACTCGCATCAATTACGTGTTTGATAAGGCGTAATACAGCGGGATGCAATGGTTGATATAAATTGCCGATGGCCTCATTCATACGGTCAACCGCCAATGTGTATTGGCAAAGGTCATTGGTACCGATACTAAAGAAATCTACATATTTAGCCAAAATCGGAGAAATAACGGCTGCCGCTGGCACCTCAATCATAATACCTACTTTGATATCTGTATTGAAAGCTACCCCTTCAGCCATTAATTCTTCCTTGCATTCGTCGAGCATAGCGTTTGCCGCTTTAACCTCTTCTACGGATGCAATCATAGGATACATGATGTGAATGTCGCCAAACGCACTGGCCCGAAGGAGTGCACGTAATTGGACCTTAAAAATATCCGGACGGTTCAAGGAAATACGAATGGCACGATACCCGAGGAATGGATTCATTTCTTCAGGTAAGTCTAGGCATTTTAATTCCTTATCACCACCGATATCCATAGTACGGATGATGACAGGTTGGCCCTTCATACTCTCTGCTACTTGTTTATATTGTTCAAACTGTACATCTTCTGTAGGTAGTTCATCATTTTCCATGTAAAGGAATTCGGTGCGATATAGGCCAATACCTTGAGCGCCCATGGTCAACGCATGGTCCGCATCTTTGGATTTACCAATATTACCGAATAAATCAACATGATGTCCGTCCTTTGTAACGGCTTCTAAATTAGCAGAGTCCTTTAAACGTTTCAACTCGTCTTGGAAATCTGCAGCTTCTTTTGTATAACGTTCCCACTCTTCATCGGATGGTTCCGTAATCACTTCACCATCAGTGCCAAGTACAACAGCACGCACATCGTCAGTAAAGCTTTCAATATCACCAACGCCCATAACGGCAGGAATTTCTAAGGTACGCGCCATGATAGCTGCATGAGATGTCGGACCACCAGCAGCTGTTACGATACCTTTTACAACATTTTTATCTAGTGAAGCCGTATCAGATGGAGCCAAATCGTGAGCCACGATAATAACCTCACCGGAAATATGAGATAAACCACGAGGGTTCATGCCAAGCATGTTACGCATCAAACGATCGCCAATATCTTTAATATCCGCACCACGTTCACGCATATATGGATCATCCATGCCGATGAAAATAGCCGCAAAGGTTTCTATCGTTTGCGCCGTAGCAGCTACGACGTTCATCTTTGAATTTTCTACAAGGGACTTGATACCATCAGACAAGGATGGGTCTTGTGCGATTTGCATATGAGCTTCAAAAATAGCAGCCTCATCTGCCCCCATATCAACCAATGCTTTTTGACGAATCGTATCTAATTGTTTAAGGGTTGCAGCCATAGCGCTAGCAAATTTGCCAATTTCACCCTCTACTTGGTCATCAGTCACCTCATAATCAGGTATTACGATTTCTTCTTGTATATATTTGTACACATTGCCAACAGCAACGCCTCGAGATCCAGAAATCCCTTGAATTCGCATGTGTGTTCCTCTTTCTATATCCGATAAACTACATTACATTATATTTTAACATTTTTACATTGAACAATAAAGAGAGACCCTATCTGTGATATAATGTTATATTATATATAGTTAACCGTAGACTTTCACGAGTATCATAGTGAAAGTCTACTCTATTGTAAGGAATAGTCGCATTTATCTAGTGTGACATCGAATAGGAGTATGTATGAAATTAACAAAAATGCATGGCCTCGGCAACGATTTTATCCTCTTTTCTGACTCACAAGGGGCCAATAAAGATTATACAGATCTCGCCATCCGCCTCTGCGACCGTCGTACAGGTATCGGCGCCGATGGTCTTGTAATCGTTGTACCATCTAATACATGCGATGTACGCATGCGCATCATCAACTCAGACGGCAGCGAAGCAGAAATGTGTGGTAATGGCATTCGTTGCTTTGCCAAATATGCCTATGAACACGGTGAAATTACAAAAGATACTTTCACCATCGAAACATTAGCAGGCGTTATGAAACCAACGTTAACCATTGAAAATGGCATTGTTACACAAGTGACAGTAGACATGGGCAAACCTTTCTTTAACAGCAAAGACATTCCCATGAATGTAACCATGGATAAGGTCATCGATGTGGACCTCGATGTAAATGGCGAAACAGTAACAGTAAGTTCCGTCCTTCTCGGTGTACCTCACACAGAAGTTTTTGTGGACGACATCACGAAAGCACCGGTTACAACACAAGGTCCAATTCTTGAAAAACACGATGCATTCCCATCCAATACAAACGTGAACTATATCGAGGTCGTAAACGACCACCATATTAAGGTCCGCACTTGGGAACGCGGTGCTGGCGCCACGCTTGCATGCGGTACAGGTTCTTGCGCATCGGCGATCATGTCCCACGAAAAAGGCCTTACAGGTCGCGAGGTCGATGTAGAATTATATCTTGGCACATTACACATCAGTTATTTGGAGGATGGCACGGTTCTTATGACGGGCCCTGCTGAGGAAGTATTCGAAACCGAACTTCCTATCGAATAATATGAAGTGGCTACAATTACTATTACAGGCATACCTAAAATATAAACAAGGGCGCACCATGATGCCAAATAATATGGGACTATTGATATCATTAATCGTTTCTATCATCATTATTCTCGCATCTGTCATGTTTAGTGTCCCCATCGGCTACGCATTAATCCTCGTATGGTTGTGCTTCGCTTACGCTCTATATCGACAAGGATATAATCCAAAAGACTTACTCCGCATGTCCTGGACCAGTGCCAAAACCTCAATCGTGGTTATGCAAATCTTTTTGCTCATCGGCTGGCTCATAGCCATGTGGCAAGCATCAGGGATTATTCCCATGATTATTGCGTCTAGTATTGAATTGATTAATCCAAATCTTTTCATAATCTGCGCATTTTTAATTACATCCTGCGTGAGTATGTTACTTGGTACATCGCTAGGAACAGTGGGCACCATCGGTATTGTACTAATTACAATTGCCAAAGCTGGTAATCTGCCTATTGATATTGTAGCAGGTGCCATTATGGCAGGCGCCTATTTAGGAGACAGAAACTCACCTCTATCCTCTAGCGCCTCTCTCGTAGCTGCTCTAACGCACACCAAAGTAAATAGCAATATACCAATCATGTTGAAAGATAGCTTACCTGCTCTCATCATCAGCTGTATATTGTATCTACTCTTATCCCTATGGTTTCCACTAGACTACACTAACAGTTATCTACCGGATACGATTCATTTCGTGTTTAATATCCATTGGACATTATGGATACCAGTTCTTATCATTATTGGTTTGTTACCAACAAAGCTATCTATACGTTGGCCTATTGGTATTAGTGCACTGGCGGCAACCATCCTCGCAGTTATCCATCAAAATTATACAGTAATGGATATGTTACAATTTACCGTATTGGGGTTCCATCTGCCGGATTATAATCCGCTATCGGATATTATCCACGGCGGAGGCCTACAAATGATGTGGATACCAACCCTATCTATATTCATGGCTTGTTCCATTTCCGGCATGCTTGAAGGCGTTGGTTTTTGGAATGATATTCGCAGCCTTTTACAACACGTATCAGGTCGCGCCAAACTCTTTGCGTCGAATGTACTAATTGCATTTATTACAGGTGCTCTAGGTTGTAGTCAAGCAATTGCAGTAATCATGACGCATTCAATTATGCGTACCACCTATGCAAAGGAACGCATTCATGATGAAGATGTCATGCTAGACTTTGAAAACAGCGGCATCCTTATTGCAGCCTTACAACCATGGAATATCGCGGCACTCGTACCTGTCATTATGATGGATGTCTCGCCTGCCGGTTACGTACCCTTTGCGTTCTTCTTATACTTAGTACCACTTATCTACTGGTATCGCTTACGACGCAAGGAACAACAAGTCCATTAATACATTCTATTTATACGAAATATAGAGGAAAACTTATGATTTATACGATTACTTTCAATCCTGCATTGGATTATATCGTTCGCTTAGACCACTTAACCACAGGTACAATCAATCGCACTGAACAAGAATATGTGCTGGGCGGTGGCAAGGGTATCAATGTATCCATCGTCCTCAATAACCTAGGCATGGATACAACGGCACTCGGTTTTATCGCTGGCTTTACAGGTGATGAAATTGTGCGTCAGCTCAATGAATTTGGCGTTCGTGAAAGCTTTATCCGTCTTAGAGAGGGTTTAACCCGCATCAATGTTAAAGTAAAAGCATCCGATGAAGAAACGGAAATCAATGGTCGTGGTCCTATCATAGCCGATGAGGAACTACAGGCCTTATACGCCCAACTTGATGCATTAACAGAGCAAGATACATTAATCTTAGCAGGCAGCATTCCGTCTAGCCTCCCAAGTGATATGTACGAAATCATTATGAAGCGCTTAGCTAATAAACATATTCATATCGTCGTAGACGCAACTAAGGATCTATTAACTCGTGTATTGCCATACAAACCATTTTTAATCAAACCAAACAATCACGAATTAAGCGAAATCTTCGGACGTACATTGTCTACAAAAGATGATTTAGTCACTGCAGCTAAAAAATTACAGTCCCAAGGTGCACAACATGTGCTCATCTCCATGGCTGGAGATGGTGCTATCTTGGTATCCGCTGATGGTACAGTCTATACAAGTCCTGCACCTAAAGGAACGCTTATTAACTCCGTTGGTGCCGGCGATTCTATGGTAGCTGGTTTCATGACTGGATACCTCAACACCCAAGATTTACAACAAGCCCTCTATTGGGGTATTGCTACAGGCTCTGCTTCAGCCTTTTCGGAGAATCTAGCCACCAAGGACGAGGTCCTCGCCTTGCTTAACACCATTCGTTAATTTTATTATTCATTATATATGTACAGTAAGGAGTACACACATGAAGATTACTGATTTATTAAAGCCCCAATCAATCCTGCTGAATGCATCACCAACTAACAAAGCGGATGCCATTTACACTCTAGGTGATTTAATGGATAAAGGCGGCAACCTATCTGACAAGGCAGAATACTTAGAAGCTGTCTTTGCCCGCGAAGAATCCGGTTCTACTGGCCTTGGCGACGGTATCGCCACACCACATGCTAAATCAGCAGGTGTAAAGGAAGCTGGCCTTGCTGCTATGGTCGTTCCTAACGGTGTTGATTTCGAGGCCCTCGATGGACAACCATCTCGCCTATTCTTTATGATTGCAGCCCCAGAAGGCGCAGCTGATACTCATGTAGAGGTATTGAGCAAATTAGCAACTATGGTAATCGATCCAGACTTCAAAAACGCTCTCATCCAAGCTGCTACAGTTGACCGTTTCTTAGAACTTATCACGGCCAAAGAAGAAGGCAACTTTGATCCATCTGTAGAAGGCTATATCAAGACGGAAGATGAAAAAGCACCAAGCATTACCGATGCTATCGAAGCAAAAGCGACAGAGGCTATCGAAAAAGTTGTTCCTAAGGTATCTGTAGATAATCCACATTACGAAGTATTAGCTGTTACAGGCTGTCCTACTGGCATTGCTCATACATACATGGCTGCAGAATCCTTGGAACGTAAAGCTAAGGAAATGGGCATTTCTTTAAAAGTAGAAAAAAATGGTGCTTCTGGCATTAAAGATGCACTTACAGCAGAAGAAATCGAGCATACTAAATGCATCATCGTCACTTCTGACCGCCAAGTTGAAATGGCTCGATTTGATGGCAAGCCAATGATTCAAACTAAGGTGGCAAACGGCATTAATAAAGCAGAAGAATTATTGCGTGAAGCTATGTCTGGTACAGCACCGGTATACCATGCCTCTCAATCTGACAAAGATAGTGCTGAATCTGCTATCGATGCAAAAGATAGCTTTGGCCGACAAATCTACAAGCATTTGATGAATGGCGTATCTCACATGTTGCCATTTGTTATCGGCGGTGGTATTCTAATCGCTCTCGCATTCCTATTTGACACATTCGATCCAGCTAATGCCAAAAACTTTGGTTCTGGCACACCATTATCCGCATTTCTAATGAAAATTGGCGGTGCTTCCTTCGGATTTATGTTACCTGTTCTAGCAGGTTACATCGCTATGAGTATTGCAGACCGTCCAGGTCTTGTAGCTGGTTTTGTTGGGGGCTTGCTAGCAAACCAAGGTGGTTCTGGTTTCCTCGGTGCCTTGATTGCAGGCTTTGCAGCAGGTTACTTAGTACTGTTAGTTAAGAAACTCGTATCCGGATTACCTCAAGCATTAGAAGGTACAAAACCAGTACTCTTCTACCCTGTACTGGGCGTATTGTTCATTGGTATCGCTATTACATTTATCATCAATCCACCAGTATCTGCTTTGAACGAATGGCTTATGAATTCCTTGCAAACAATGGGCACTACTAGCCGCGTATTATTAGGTCTTGTCTTCGGTGCTATGATGTCTGTTGATATGGGTGGTCCTGTCAACAAAGCAGCCTATGTTATCGGTACAGGCGCTCTAGCAACTGGTGAATATGGTATTATGGCCGCTGTTATGGCTGGTGGTATGGTTCCTCCATTGGCGATTGCCCTTTGTACAACATTCTTCCCTAGCCGCTTCACAGAAGCAGAACGTAAATCTGGTATTACAAATTACATCATGGGGCTTTCCTTCATCACAGAAGGTGCTATCCCATTTGCCGCAGCTGATCCTATCCGCGTATTGCCTTCTTGCATCATCGGTGCTGGTACAGCTGGTGCATTATCCATGTTCTTTGAATGTACATTACGTGCACCTCACGGCGGCATCTTCGTAGTACCAACAATCGGCAACCCACTTCTTTACCTTGCATCCATTGCAATCGGTTCCGTTGTAGCTTGCATTATCTTGGCTATCGTAAAACCAAAACTCAAAAAATAATATCACAATTGGTCTATTTAGTTTAATCATTATAAATGACTGACTAATAACTAATGTATGCAAAACACCCTATGTCACAATACTGACATAGGGTGTTTGTATATATAGATTATATTTTTATCTGATTATCGGATTACATCATCATAAAATGTACCATACACCATTTTAAATATGCGATTAGCAACATGATAGCTTTCAAAATCAAAGTCCGTAGGTGTTAAGAATGTAACATTCTCATAGCCTTTAAGAGGTGGTTGTGTTGGTTTACTTTCACCATTGAGAGTGTAATCCTGTTGATTTAGTACCGTCCCTACAATACCAGATTCCATCATTTTTATATTCCATATTTCATTTAAAGAAAAATCTGGCAGTCTTGTTTTTAGCTTTGATGCCTTGGCTACCATATTAGCAAAGGAACGGTTTAAGTCATAGTCATAACGAACCTTATATTCCCTAATTAAATCAGATGAAGGCAACACAACATATATCTTAGCCTCTATATTTCTTATACGCGCCTCTGGAGAATTATCTCGAATTGTACTTAATTCAATATATTTACCATCTCCACCACCTGTATCACCTTTAGATATAATCCGGGCAAAACGACTAGTATCTTGCAACTCAGTATTGGATACAGCCTTCACAGGGTTAACAGAAGCACACAAAACACATACCAGCGCCATAAGAACTAAAAAATGTTTCATAAGGTACCTCATTTCACTACAATGTCATCAAAATGCTGCTGATACGCTACAGCAAACATAGCGTCTGCTACAGCAAATAAGTCTTCATCAAATCGTCCACGATCTAATGGACGTAATTGATGTTCTAAAGGAACTTTACTAATAACCTCTGTACCGTCTACATTATATCGTTTTACCTCTTGTAACTCGACTTGTATCCCTGATTCATCCTGTGCAGCCTTAATCACGGCGTACATAGATGGTGATGGTTTTACAAGATTCATAGCTTGTATTAAGGACCCTAATGAGTAATTCGTATCGTACGTAGCAGTTAATTCATATTCTGTAATAGATGCACTTCGAGGAGTTTCATAAACAGCATAAAAAGTACCTTTTAATTTATAGTGCGGTGCTGCGTATTCTAGAGACTCTACAGAATATGTATTTAAATAACTTATTAGCTTATTTTGTATAGAACCGCCTTCATAAGGATACGATTTTTGATATACATTTTTAAACTGCGATGAACTATTTAATTCATTAATTGAAATAGCTTGAATTTGCATAGTAAAAGTAGCCATCACCATACATGCTAATAAGAATTTTCTAAACATGTTCTCTCCTTTAAAAACAAAACTCGATTAAATTACCCAAAGCATACCATATTTTATTGAGAAATGTATACATAAGTCTAATATTCTCTCGACTTCAAATTGTCAGCATTAATACCTGTATTACCATCAATTATTATAGTAGTATTACCTTCTGCTACAGTTTTTTCTTACCGCTATTTTTACAAATTTAGAAATAACTACATAATCAGTCTTAACCTTATTCCAAATTACTTGATATACTTTATCTTCTCAACATTTAGATGATTTAGTTTCTCTTCTGTTTTCTATAATCAGCTATTATGCCTCTATAACATATGATTTTAAATTTAATTCTAAATTTCTAATTTCCTGTAATACCATTTTCACTTGATATAGCCTATATTTTTGGAAATTGTACAATAAGCCATATTTATGATAAACTATATAAATATAAATAATTTTTAAAATTATAAATTATTATTTGAAATCTAGTTCGGAGAATAATTCATGAAATCATCTAAGAAACGTCAAGTGACTGCTGCGTTTTTTGCAGCAGCAGCATTGGGTGGCGTTGCTCACGCAGCTCCGGTCCTTAACATGAATGATTTAGTAGGATCTAAAACTACTTCTGAATCAACGACAGAAACTATTAATAATGTAGCGACTCCAGTCATGCGACCAATGGATACTCAACCTACGGCACCAACTACACAGCCAACAGTGATTACTCCTCAACCAGCAGTTGCACAAAATGTACAAATACAACAAAGTGGTACAGTACAATTAGCTCCAAAAGTAACGCCTATGGTCCCTCGTGTGCGCCCAGTACCAGTTCCAGATACAGCTAAAACTTTAGAAGAACAATATAGAGCTGTGTCGCAACCACAATATGTTGTTAATAAACAAACGAATACTATGATGGAACCAACATTGGCAATGCATAGTTTAATCAATGTACAACGTAAAACTGAACCGGTTACCATTCAAAAACAAGTAGATGGCAAGCAGCAAATGCAAACAACGCAAGTACAACGTACACCGATCATTGTGCAAGAACAATCTACTACACCATTAGTAGTTGCCAATACAACCACGACTAAATCAGTTATTGCCAAACGGACATTAACAATTCGCGATATTCAACGTGCTGAACGTGAGCGTTTAGCTAAATTAGCAGAAGAACAAGCTGCACAACAAGAAGCAATGCAACAACAAAGCAGTGAACAAGCGCAAGCAGTGCGCCAAATGGCAGCTGAACGAGCTGCCGAAGCTCAACGCCAAGCCGCATTATTAGCACAACAACAAGAGGCACAGCGCCAAGCGGAGTTATTAGCTCAGCAACAAGAAGCTCAACGTCAAACTGCTATCAAAGCGGAACAAGAGCGTATTGCTGCAGAGCAAGCTGAGGCTCAACGCCAAGCTGCTATTAAAGCGGAACAAGAGCGCATCGCTGCAGAGCAAGCCGAGGCACAACGTCAAGCTGCTATTAAAGCGGAACAAGAGCGCATCGCTGCAGAGCAAGCTGAGGCCCAACGTCAAGCTGCTATTAAAGCGGAACAAGATCGCATCACTGCAGAGCAAGCTGAGGCTCAGCGTCAAGCCGCTATTAGAGCGGAACAAGAGCGCATCGCTGCAGAGCAAGCTGAGGCTCAACGTCAAGCCGCTATTAGAGCGGAACAAGAGCGTATTGCAGCTCAGCAAGCTGAAGCTCAACGTCAAGTCGCTATTAAAGCGGAACAAGAGCGTATTGCAGCAGAGCAAGCCGAAGCTCAACGCCAAGCCGCTATTAAGGCTGAACAAGAACGCATCGCTGCAGAACAAGCTGAAGCGGATGCAGAAAGAGCTCGTCTAGATGCAGCGGCAGCAAAGGCAGCTGCTGACGCTGCTGCAAAAGCCCAAGCCGAAGCCGAAGCTCAACGTCAAGCCGCTATTAAGGCTGAACAAGAACGTATTGCAGCAGAGCAAGCCAAAGCAGAGCAAGAAGCAAAAGCTAAGGCTCAAGCGGAAGCTGAAGCTCAGCGCCAAGCCGCTATTAAGGCTGAACAAGAACGTATTGCAGCAGAGCAAGCCAAAGCAGAGCAAGAAGCAAAAGCTAAGGCTCAAGCGGAAGCTGAAGCTCAGCGCCAAGCCGCTATTAAGGCTGAACAAGAACGTATTGCAGCAGAGCAAGCCAAAGCAGAGCAAGAAGCAAAAGCTAAGGCTCAAGCGGAAGCTGAAGCTCAGCGCCAAGCCGCTATTAAGGCTGAACAAGAACGTATTGCAGCAGAGCAAGCCAAAGCAGAGCAAGAAGCAAAAGCTAAGGCTCAAGCGGAAGTTGAGGCTCAACGTCAAGCTGCCATCAAAGCTGAACAAGAACGTATTGCCGCAGAGCAAGCAAAAGCAGCACAAGAAGCAAAGATTAAAGCAGAACAAGAAGCTAAGGCTCAGGCCGAAGCAAAAGCTCGAGCGGAAGCGGAAGCAAAACAAGCTCAAGAGCCTAAATTGCCTGAATCGTATGTTAATGAACGTAATCAAGCTTCTACCAAAGGTTCTACTACAACAGGTGAAAAAAATATACTTTCACAGCCAATTGATCCACCATTACAAGCTGACACATCTGCAAAGATTACCCTCACCTTTGATATCAATAATTACGAGTCAATGACGGGAACGGTGGATAATAAAGAGATTAAATATCGCGCATTTGAATATATCCCATATGTATCAAATCCTATCGATATTGATCAGCAGTACATGAACATTTACATACCTGAAGAGTATTTCAATAATGGCACTGTAAATGGTTATAATACACAAACAGCACCAATCTTTATGCCAAATAATGTTGGCGGTTATATGCCAAGCCAACCTATGGTACCAAAGGTAGAAAATAATAAGCCAAATAGTGCTCTCTATGCATTGTCTAGAGGTTATGTTGTTGCGTCCCCTGCTACACGTGGCCGTACAAATAAAGCTTCTGATGGTAACTTCATCGGTAAAGCACCAGCAGTCATTGTAGACTTACAAGCGGCTACAGCTTATTTACACGCTAATGATGCGACTATGCCTGGTAACGCAAAACGTATTATTACGAATGGCACTAGTGCAGGCGGTGCCGTTTCCTTATTACAAGGTGCAACAGGGAATACATCTGATTACCAACCATATCTACAGGCTCTCGGCGCTGCTACTGCATCTACCGATGTATATGCATCCTCTGCTTACGCACCGATTACAAACCTAGATGCTGCAGATATGGCTTACGAATGGAGCTATAACGGTATCACATCATTTAACAAAGTATCTATGGGACAAGGTGAATTGCCTCAAGCGAATGTAGGCGGTGCACCAGCGCCAATGCAACGTAGTGTACAACGTGTGAACTTAACGAATAATGATGTAGCATACTCAGATTTACTTAAGAGCCACTTCCCTGACTATGTAAACAACTTACAATTACGCGATAGAACCGGCGTTATTTTAAAACTCGATAAGAAAGGTGATGGCACATTCAAGCAATATGTAAAATCTTTCATCATCGATGCCGCTAATAAAGCTAAATCTAATGGCGCTGATTTGTCTCGCTATTCTTTCTTACTATTAGATAAGAATACAGGTCTGGTGAAAGACATTGATTGGGATGCTTATAATAGTTTTACTAGTCGTTCTAAGGTACCAGGTGCATTTGACTCTAGATCTAATGATTCTGGTGAAAACAGCTTATTCGGTACAAGCACCAGCGATACTAATCACTTCACGATTACAGCGGCACTACATGATACAACGCCTAATAACGATGTATATGTAGAAAACGCTAAAATCGTTACTATGATGAACCCTATGAACTATCTTGGTTCTCCTAGTGCAACAAACGCTAAATATTATCGAATTCGCTATGGTACATCAGATAGCAATACATCTGTTGCCATTCCATTAATCGTAGGCACTCGTGCACAAAATCTCGGATATAGTGTAGACATGGCTACACCATTTGGTGTGGATCACTCTGGCGATTACGATTTACAAGATTTATTCAACTGGATGGATTCTATTGTAAAAAACGGTAGATAATCTATCTCGATTATAAACTTATTCCATAACGTAACAAGTCTGTAATAGCCTTCATACATGATGCTATTACAGACTTGTTTGTTATTTTTATCTTATATCGACAACAAAGGCGTCCTAAACAAGCAGGACGCCTTTATTACTAATATTATATTGAAATGCTATTAATCTTCAGGGAATAAAGCAGTAGACAAGTAACGTTCACCTGTATCTGGAAGAATAACTACAATATTCTTACCTTTGTTTTCAGGGCGTTTTGCCAATTCTGCAGCGGCCCACAATGCAGCACCGGAGGAAATACCTACCAAGATACCTTGTGTATGACCAAAGTCTTGTGCTGTTTTAAAAGCATCTTCGTTAGCAACTTGAATAACTTCATCATAAATTTTAGTATCCAATGTTTCAGGAATAAAACCTGCACCTAAACCTTGGATTTTATGAGGACCTGGTTTACCGTTAGATAATACAGCAGAGTCTTTAGGTTCTACAGCTACGACCTTAACATTAGGATTTTGTTCTTTCAAGAAACGACCTGTACCAGTTAATGTACCACCTGTACCAACACCAGCTACGAAGATATCTACAGCACCATCTGTGTCACCCCAGATTTCAGGGCCTGTAGTTTTATAGTGAATTGCAGGATTAGCTTGGTTTACGAATTGGCCTGCTTCTACAGCACCAGCAGTAGCTGTTACGATTTCTTTTGCCTTTGCAATCGCGCCTTTCATACCAAGTGCACCATCAGTTAACACGAGTTGTGCACCATAGCCAAGCATTAATTTACGGCGTTCGATAGACATTGTTTCAGGCATTACGATAACAACCTTATAACCAAGCGCAGCGCCTACAGCGGATAAACCAATACCTGTATTACCAGATGTAGCTTCTACGATAGTACCGCCTGGTTGTAATTCACCAGATGCAACAGCAGCTTGAATGATAGCAGCAGCGATACGATCCTTTACGGAACCACCTGGGTTAAAGTATTCAAGTTTAGCTAAAATATTAGCATCAGCACCTACGCTTTCACTAAAACGAGTAGCTGCCAATAATGGTGTTTTACCAATTAATTCAACAAAAGATTTTGCGATTTTAGACATAATCAACACTCCTTATATTCGGATATTATGGATACTATAAATGGTATATAATATATAATTATGTGTCTCTTAAATAGAGCCATCCCAATTATCATATTTTGTATCTAGTTTTGCGTATGTACCATCGATAACGTCTTGTAAGGTCACACTTTCTAGATAATCGTGAATGTAATTTTGTAACCCCGCCCAGAATCCAACGGTGCGTTCATTAATGACATCATCCGTAGATACACCTTCATCTAGAGATGCAATAATAGCCATTGATTCCTCTGTAGCCATCAAAATTTCAATGATTGTATATTCACTAGGTTTTTTAGATAAACGATAGCCGCCGTATTTACCACGAATGCTATCAACTAAACTGGCCGCTCCTAATCGAGCCACAATACCTTCTAAATATTTCTCAGATATGCCTTGTCGTTCTGCAACAGAACGTAATGACACTGGTTTTCCCTGACCTTGCTCAGCTAGATCGATGAGAACCATCAAAGCATATCTTCCTTTTGTAGAAATTCTCATGTATATTGCCTTCCTTTTTAAAAGCTAGCGTCCCTTGAACAAACATTTTATATACCTTCTATGCGAATGTATAAAACCTTGTACATCGCTAGGAATTAATTTCATTATAGAATACTAACTGTAAAAATGCAAGAGTTTATTTCCTACTTTGTCAAAAGGTTTTACGAATAACAGTATTTACCTATACTAAATGGATACACTGCGACAAAAAGACCAGCCAAAAGGCTGGTCTTTTTGCGTATAGTTTGTAGTTTGTTATATGAGGTTTACATTAGTGAATTGGAGAGTGTTTCACCATGTAATGGGGCTTACCGGTATCGTTGGAGATACGATCCGTGCCCAAGAGTTGTCATTTGAGTAGGTTGTTGGTATATCTAATACTCTTAGATTTTACCTACTAGGTCAAGACCTGGTGTTAATGTATCTTTACCTGGTTTCCAACGTGCAGGGCACACTTGGTCACCATGTTTAGCTACGAATTGAGCTGCTTGTACTTTACGAACAAGTTCTTCTGCGGAACGGCCAATACCCATATCGTGAATTTCCGCTGTGCGGATAATACCTTCTGGGTCAACCACGAATGTACCGCGGTATGCCATAGCAGATTCAGGATCGAATACATCGAAGAAATCAGCTAATTCATGTTTCTTATCAGCTAGCATGTAGTATTCGATTTTATTAATACTTGGAGAAGCATCAGACCATGCTTTGTGAACATATTCAGAATCAGTGGATACGGAGTAAACTTCGCAACCCAATTCTTTTAACTCTGCATAAGATTCTTGTACGTCTTCTAATTCAGTAGGGCATACAAATGTGAAATCTGCTGGATAGAATACGAATACAGACCATTTACCTAATACGTCTGCAGTGCTTACTTTTACCAATTCAGGTTTCTTGAAAGCATCAAGTGTAAATTCAGGGAGTTTCTTACCAATAATAGACATTGTGTCCTCCTTTATATTTCTAAATAACGATTACTATATGTTCTATTGATGTACCTACATCAAATCTATATCTATCTTTGTCTATATAATAACACTAATCATTTAAAATAGCAAGCATTATTTTTAAATTTATCGATATATTTTTGCAAGTTTTTTCGATACAGCAAAAAAAGAAGGAAGATACTCATTTCTGAGTATCTTCCTTCTTTTTACGTACCACAACGGACTTACTACTTATAGCGTGATCAAAAGCAATAAGTCCTGCTATATTAGCAATACCACGCCGCGTCACATGTCCAGTTGTAGACTGTTGTTTCCCCGATTTACCATATACGAACTGCTCTAATTTAAGTGCAGCTAATATAAAGATACCTATAATAGATAAAATGGATCCCATTTCTATTCTCTACTTTTTAAGTTCCAAAATCGCATCTACAAATCCACGGAATAATGGATGTGCATTATTCGGACGAGATTTTAATTCTGGATGCGCTTGTGTACCCACGAAGAATGGATGGTCCTTAACTTCGATGCTTTCAACAAGACGACCATCTGGAGATGTACCAGAAATAACAAGGCCTGCATCACTCAATTGTTGACGGTATTCATTGTTGAATTCATAACGATGACGATGACGTTCGTATACAAGGTCTTCGCCATATACTTCACGCGCTTTTGTACCCGCTTCTAATTTACATGGATAGATGCCAAGGCGCATTGTGCCACCTTTTTTATCTACATCCACTTGATCACTCATCAAGTCGATAACTTTGTATTTTGCATCTTCATCAAATTCGCTAGATGTAGCACCTTCCATTCCACATACATTACGAGCAAATTCCATTACAGCAGATTGCATGCCAAGGCATAAACCGAGGAATGGAACTTTGTTTTCACGAGCATAATTGATAGTACGGATTTTTCCTTCTACGCCACGGGAACCAAAGCCACCAGGAACAACGATACCATCAATGCCCTCAAATACTTCTTTAGGATCTACAGAAATATCATCAAGTTCTTCGGAATCAATCCAACGAATGTTCACCTTAGTATCAGTCTCGATACCAGCATGGCTCAATGCTTCTGCTACAGAAAGATACGCATCGTGCAAAGCTACATATTTACCTACGATAGCTACTGTAATATCTTTGCTAGGATTCAAAATTTTATGAACCATTTCTTTCCATGCAGTCATATCGCAAGGACGTTCTTCAAGGCCCAATTTCTTAATGACAATATCATCAAGCCCTTGATCTTGCATCATCAATGGTACTTCATAGATGGAATCACATGTTTGGTTTTCAATTACGGCTGCTGGTTCTACATCGCAGAACAATGCCAACTTTTCCTTCATTTCGTCGGAAATATGTTTTTCACTGCGGCATACCAAAATATCTGGTTGAATACCAATACCGCGCAATTCTTTTACGCTATGTTGAGTAGGTTTTGTTTTTAATTCACCTGCTGCGTTGATATATGGTACTAATGTAACGTGAATATACAATACATCGTTACGACCTACATCTTTTTTGACTTGGCGAATTGCTTCCATAAATGGCAAGCTTTCAATATCGCCGACAGTACCACCGATTTCAGTGATAACTACATCAGCATTATCTTCTTTACCTACGCGGTATACATTTTGTTTAATTTCATTTGTAACGTGAGGAATAACTTGTACAGTGCTACCTAAATAGTCACCCTTACGTTCTTTATTGATAACGGACCAATATACTTTACCAGCAGTAATATTGGAGCGCTTGCTAAGATTAATATCGATAAAGCGTTCATAGTGACCCAAGTCCAAGTCTGTTTCAGCACCATCATCGGTTACAAATACTTCGCCATGTTGGTAAGGACTCATTGTACCAGGATCGATATTGATATATGGGTCAAATTTTTGAATAGTTACATTAAAACCACGGTTTTTCAATAATCGGCCCAAAGATGCAGCTGTAATCCCTTTTCCCAAGGAAGAAACTACGCCACCTGTTACGAAAATATACTTAGTTGCCATGATGCCTCCCACCTACTACATTTTTTCCGGAGCGGAAATACCTAAAATACCCAAGCCTTGACGAAGTACAAGGGCAATCGCTGTGATTAACCCAAGACGAGCTTGTTGCAATGATGGATCTACGCCAATGATACGACCTTGACGATAGAAGGAGTGGAACATACTTGCCAAATCGTATAAATAACGAGCAATACGATGAGGTGCACGATGTTCGGCAGATTGAACAACCTCTTCTGGATATTCAGCTAATTTTTTAATTAATTCTAATTCCATTTCACTTGTAAGCGTTGTGAAATCAGTTTCACTATAATCACCAAATGCAATGCCTGCTTCACGCACTTGGTTATAAATACTGTGAATACGGGCATGAGCATATTGGATATAATACACAGGATTATCATTGCTACGAGATTTTGCCAAGTTAATATCGAAATCAAGTTGACTATCTAGCGAACGCATCAAGAAGAAGTAACGAGATGCATCTACGCCAACCTCTTCAATCAATTCATCTAATGTAACGCTATCGCCGCTACGCTTAGATAATTTAACGAGTTGTCCATCGCGGAATAACGCTACCATTTGTAACAACAATACAGTCAATTTATCTGGGTCATAACCAAAGGCTGCCATAGCCGCTTTTACACGACACACATAACCATGATGGTCAGCGCCCCAAATGTCGATCATTTCTTTAAAGCCACGATCATATTTATTGCGATGGTATGCAATATCTGCTGCCAAATATGTAGGCACACCATTGTCACGGATGACTACGCGGTCTTTATCATCGCCATAATCAGTGGATTTCAACCACAAAGCGCCATTCTTTTCATACACCTTGCCAAGAGCTTTCAAAGCCTCTACGGAGTGATGAATTTCATCAGTTTCATGAACCGTACGTTCAGAGAACCAATTATCGAAAGTAACACGGAAATTGCTTAATGTTTCCTCTAAGCGAGCTAATTTTTCTTTTAAGCCCTCTTCTTTAAACAATGCTACACGATCAGCTTCGTTCATAGCATTTAATGTATCGAAGCCTTCGCGTTCTGCAATAGCTTTTGCAGTCTCGATAATATCAGGACCACGGTAGCCATTTTCAGGGAATACGAGAGCCCCTTCTGGAATATCGAATTCAGGCATGGAACCATCTTCGTTGCGCTTAGGTGGGAATACCAATGTAGCGCCTTGCAATTCTTGGAAACGGTACTCAATGGAGATAGCCATATTATCGATTTGGTTACCTGCATCATTGATGTAGTACTCGGATTGTACATTATAACCTGCTGCACGTAACAAATTTACAAGTGCACTACCATACGCAGCACCACGACCATGACCGACATGTAACGGACCTGTTGGGTTCGCACTTACGTACTCTACTTGAATCGTATCGCGCGCGCGCAATGGTTGAACGCCGTATTGGTCACCAGCATTTAAGATAGCTTTCAACGTATCATATACCATATCGGATTTTAAGAAGAAATTGATAAAACCTGCACCAGCTACCTCAGCGCGTTCAAGCCAATCAAAATTCATATGGCTAATCAAAACCTCTGCGATAGCACGAGGGTTTTGACGAGCTACACGAGCGGATTGCATCGCAATGTTCGTAGAAAAATCGCCGAACTCCTTTTGAGGTGGCACTTCGAGAACGATTTCTGGATATTCCCCAGCTGGTAAGCCACCACTCTTAATCGTTTCTTGTAATGCCTGCTCAATCCCCGATTTCAGGATTTCCTTCATTTCCATGCTCTGTATCCTCCCGCACGTCTATATCTAACTGATTATAAAATTGCCATTCACCTTCTATGGAAATATCGTATCCAAGATGAACACGACCCGTTCCATTGTGAAAGTCTACTGTTAATTCATGTGTTTTTACGGCCATGTGAAGATCGCCTAATGGCGTTTCATATGTGGACTGGCGTTCCTCACCACGAATGTATTGATGTCGCATATTAACCGCACCAGTACGCAAAAGAACAATAGAATCTTCATAAATCTTGATGGTCGTCTTAACCCCTTCAAGACCTGTTACGCTCGATTCTTCATAGCGAATATATTGGACTCCGTTCTTTTCATGCGAAGTACCTGGAGAAATCAATTCTACCACGGTATCCTGTCCATCTATGTCTCGTTGTACACTTTTTACGGATACTAAAACCCGTTTCATGTTTTTCTCCTCCATGGTCATAACATATCAATATATTATACTCCAATTTACTGTGAATTATCAATTCTTTCACAATTATTGTTATACTTACAATCAATCTTAGTTGCGGTAAATATTACTTCTCATATTTTACCATATTTTACAATTAGAATTTGACGAATATTTGACGAAACAAAAAAAGAGGGTAGCAATTACGCTACCCTCTAATACGTTTAGTCTAATTCAATTAATCGGTGTAGTTCGCCGTTTACGAACCACATTTCACATGTTACATTATCGCCATCTTTAAGAGTGGCCATATATAACCCCTCTTTGTTTGGTTGAATATCTTCTGCAAATTGATGTGTTTTTCCTTCAAATGTAAATACTTGTGCCATTGTGTTATTCCTTTCAGTTATAAAGTAATACTTTTCAACTGTCAATTAACAGTTGATTGTTGCAATCCGTGCAACTCGGAGATAGTTAGATCACCATTCCTTTACTGTGTAAAGTGCGCTAGCGCCCTCTAAATGTTGTCCGTTGAAATGTGTCAACACTTCAAACTTACCTGCTTGATAGCCTATAGTTTCATAGGCTTTATTATCTATCAAAGTAACACCAGCTTTTATCTTGTGTCCTTTGTTTAGATTGATTTTGTACACATCGACTTTTTGTTCATCGGTGTTAGCAACTACTGCGGTTCTATCAGATTTTTCTGTAACGGCTTTAGGTACATTAGGGTTGCTATGTGCAATATCCTGTTTTACCTGTTCTGCTGCCTTTTCTACAGTAGGTGCTTGTGTGTAATATGTCGCTATTGGTTGAGTTCTTTCCTTTTTGGAAATCACTTCCTGTGCTTCCTGTTCGGTAACATGAATTGCCTTTGATAATTCTTTAGGTGATTTAGCCTGTTCTTGTGTGATTACAACAGGTTTTTCTAATTGCTTTTGTTTGTGATGATATATCCATACACCTACAATAGCGATAAAAACGCATAGGGCAATCGCTACGGCTATTTTGTAGTGTTCCTTGATAGTTTGTGCCAACTTACTAATTAACATGGCTTACACCTCATTTAATTCATTTTGTAGCATTTCCAACGCTCTAAATTTTTCATCGGCGAAACGTTCATTTAAGTTATCACGTAATGCACTATTATTCCATTCTGTACTCATACATACATCATAGATACAAGCGATGATGTCGTAATCAAAGCGTTTATCATCTACGTAGGATAGGTTAGGCAATTCTAAATTCAAGGCCTTTTCCATTAACTTCAATGCATCGTTGAACATATCGATGATATTACCTACGCCATATTGTACTGTTCTACTCCATATCACATCTTTCAATGTGTCGGAGTGTTTATCTACATGGAATAGATTATCTTGTAACAATTTACACGCTACATCATAGTATTTAGCCTTGATGTAGTCATGTTGCATTTTTGCAAATCCTTGTCTATCAATAGATCCCAGTTCTTTCCATTGGTCGATAAACTCATCACTATTGATTTCGCCACTATCTACCAATGCTCTTGCGTAGTCGGTGTAGTACCCACCTTGCCGTAACCCCCAACCTAGAAATTCACCAACGCTACCGCAATTACTAGCTAATTGATATGTTCCATAAGAAATACCACCTGCATCATTAACCCCACTTGATACACAAGCAGGGTCTCCATTACTTTCATATACCGCACTTAATCTGCCTAATTCCATTTTTGTTGCTCCTTTCTATTACTTTCACGTCCGCCTAGGTATCCAACCAAGCCTGACGATATGCTCATCGCCAACTCGTTGTAACCATATAGGATAGCCATTATATTTACAGTTCCTAATATGATGATTGTCAGTACTTCTCGTATACTTATTTTTTCAATCATTTAATCGCTTCCTTTACCGATTTAACGAAATCAATCACTTGTTTAAATAGCCCTATCGCACGTTTGAACCACCTCGTTTCTACTAATTCGAGTTCTATCATGTTCTCCACGCACGATGCCAATTCGATAAATATAGGTATCAAATACAACAATGTGCATAGGAATACATCAACACGGCCTAATACAGGTACTACCACATCAGGCAATGTTAATAGAATGAATGCCAATAAAAAAAGCCACGGATAGGATTTGACTAATTTCTTAGTCATATCCGCTCGTAGCTTGCCACTTACTAAAAATCGTTTAGGTTTTCCGTTAATTTCTACAACCGCCCAACCTCTCCATAGGATAGCTAGTATAGTATTTTTGATTGTAACTTCCCTCTTTGTTGCTAGGTTGTAATTCCTTGCTTCAACTAATACTCGTAATATTGTGTCTATAAACACAAGAATAACTGTTGTGAATATAGACAATGATATGCGTACCGCTTCACTCGCATTGAACACCTCGTTAAATATCGGAATAAAGATTTCTATCATACTAATCTCCCTATTAAATTTTTGTTATAGATACAGTGCCTATACCGTAAATTTTCAAATTAGCTATCACATCACTACCATTTGTTATTATCATATTCATTTGATTTTTAAAGCCATTTTTGGACAGAATGGTGGTTACTTTATAAAAGCTAGCTGTTGATATACTGATTTTTTGTTCAAATATAGAGATATGATAATTTCCAACTGGAAAATACACATCGAACGAGTGTTGACCACGTTCTTGGTAGGGAAATAATTTCTCAGAAAAATAAACAGGTTCTTTTTGCACATAGAATTTTTGCTTGTTTTTTACAACAATTAACTTAGTAGCATTATTCCCTAATCGTGCATACTGTTTTTTGTTTCCGTTAGATACAGTTAAATAATCATTACCGCCAATATCTCGTGCATCATCTGTCAATCCAAATTCCTCGGATTGACCTTTAATATTTACTACCAACTTAGCCATCTATGTATACCTCATTCGTTCCATTAGCACTCCACAATTGCAACTTACTATTCAATGATGTTTGTACTCTCCCCCAAGAACCCCATTTATTAGCCATGAAAGTACGATGATAGGTTTCACCATTTAATGTGTGCAATGTATGGTCGATTAGCTTACCATCTCCAAAGTTAAATACAATCAGCATACCTTGCTTATGGCTACGTGGTGGATTATTAGCACCGCCATCGAAATTGATTTCATAGCACCCTTGCGTTGTAAGTGTATTCCAATCTGTTGCGGTATCTAATTTAGAGTATGGAAAACCAAATGAACCAGCCTCATCCTTTTTAACAAATGTTTCATCGGCTTTGGCTTTACTATAAATAGCCGTTCCATAATGCTTAGTGGTTAATACTGTGCTACTATCTGTGCCGTCATAGTGTTTTAAGATTGTACCTGTCAAATATACAGGAACGCTAGGGTCTCCCAATTCCACCGCATCAGATGTAGATACTTTACCAATACGCACACCATGTCCATCGGTCTTTTTACCCTCTAGCAATATATTATTGTTGAGTACAATTGCACCACTTACATTACCGCCTGTGAGTTTTAAATAATCTAGGCTTGCCAATCGAGCCGTATTGATTGAGTTTTGATAATCTCGGTTTGGATCACCTACATAAATATCTACTTGATGCCGTTTACTAGGCTTTTCTGTTAACACCGCAAAATAGAATTTACCATTACAATATGCTATATCTTCAATTTCAGTAGCTCTATTGATTTCGATGATTTGTTTAACTGTGCCAAATGGTGTACATTCTACCAAACTACCGAGCGTTGCACTCATGATACATCCGTTAAGCATTAATGCACCATTGTTGTTAAAGTCATCGTATTGGTAGTCGATTTGATATGTTTTCATCTTTTGGAAATCATCATTGTACAAATTGACTTCACGCAATCGTTGTTGACCACTAATTGGTACGATGCTTACATAGGTTCGTGTGATAGGGTCATATCCGATATTGAATACACGTTCATTCAATGTAATGGTCTTTTCAAATGTCATGGTGTCCGCATTAAATACAGATAAGTTGTTACCATTCTTCAATCCATTGGCAAGGTAAATCTTGTTCGTGTATTTGTTGTAGCACATAGTGTTACAATGACCCATTTTGTCAGGGTCGCTAAACTTATATGTACCTACGATTTCAAATGTATCTGGATTGAGTTCGTACAAGTTTTGTTTTGTACCATCGCTATTAATACAAGCTAACAAAAACACATTCTTTTTATCGTTATATGTAAAACCTTGACATTGGTTAACCTCATCACCATATTGGATGTTTTTAACAAAGGCGATGTTTGATGCACCTTTTAACATCGGTGTTTCAGTAGGATAGAATGGCTTAATGTTATTGTATGTACCCATATCCATAACACTATCAACAGTATCGAATGAAACATGTTCATTCACTTTGTAGATGCCATTAGGAATTAACAATATCTTATTTTTAAGATTGTCATTAGCACGTTTAAATGCTGCGGTATCATCAGCTACACCATCACCAACTGCCCCAAAGTCTTTAACGGATACGATGCCATACAAGCTATCTTTGGGAATAAACTTTGTATCTGCTTCGGTTTTTGTAATCAAACCACCGCCATTAGGCAAGGCAATTTGTTCCGCTTTATTGGCTGCGACTTCTGCACGTTTCGCCGCATCAGTTGCCTTGATAGCGTTACTTGCAATTGATGTTTGTTTGTTATCAATGTCTGTTTTAAGTGTACGTGCTTGGCTTACCAATTCGTTAATATCACGCTTATCAACTGTGGTTTGTCCTGCATATGCTTTTGCATCTGCCACTAGCTTTTCTGCTTTCGTTACATTTGCACTGGATGTATCAAGTGCTGTATTGCTGGTAGCTAGTTTATCATCAACTGTACGGCTTAATTCTGTGATTTCACCGCCTAATGTCTTTATCGTTTCTGCATTAGCATTGATAGCATCACTTTCGGCTTTGATTTTTGTATACGCATCTATAGCATCATTTGCTGCCTTTGTCGATGTATCTACAATCTTACGTGCAACTGTTGCTGCATCTTCATCACTACCAACACGGATTAATAAAGCCCTATTCATTTTCTCTTGCATTTCTTGCATGATAAGGGTTAGTTTGTCAGCCATTCGTTCAATGTTTTGGTATGGGTATTCATCAGGTAAATCTGTACCTTGATTGATTGGTGTTCTACGTTCAAGAATAATCTTGTGCGTATTGTCTAATGGATCACCATCAGCAGGATATGTTAAAGTTTTGTTTTCTTTGTCATAGTCGATATTGCCTGTTTGTACGCTTTCTGTGCCGTCTGCATCCACCATGATTAAGGCTATATCTTCAATCATGTAAAAGTCATACGGCCATATCCATTTTTTATTCACTCCATCACATTGATAAACTACACTAGGTTTATTGACCTCTGGTATCATATTTGTTCCCCTTTCTAATTAAACAGGACTACCCATAATTGAGTAGTCCTTATTTATTAATGTTTATTTTGCTTTTTTTCCTTTTGTTTTTCTTTCTTAGATTTCAATCGTTTATCAAAGATGACGGAATATAGCAAATCTTCGAGCTCTGCATCTATATCCGTTAAACCGTATTTTGCAATTGTCATGACGCCATCGGTTAGTGTATTGCTTAACCCTGTCATAGAATTGGCAAATTGTAGTCCTGCACGTCCTACGTCCGTCCAATCCTTTTTACTACTATTCACAGCAGTAAATATATCATCGATTTTATCGATTACCGCATAGGATAACGGCGACGTTCCACGATTGTATACCTTTTCGCCTAACATTCTATTCATAGCTTGTGTGATACCCTCACGCACGAACGGTACGCCCATGACGCTTTGATTTACAAATTCTTTAGTTAATGACTTAGCTACTTTTGTAGGGTCATCGTCATCATCGCTACCAAAGAGATTATTATATATAACCATGATTACAGCTTGCATAAATAGGTCATAGAAGATTACACGAGCGAATTTCTTGAAATCACCTCTATCTTTAAATGCATAGAATCCGTCAAGTTGCATATTCCATAGTGTGCCAGCATACGTGTAGAACGTAGTTGCAAAATTAGCGATACTCCCTTTGTTGCGTTGTATGCCTGCTTGGTCTTTAATATCACCACTACCAAATATATCAATGATAGCCTTATCAGCTAGTTCAATTGCTCGTTGGTCTGCCCACTCTAAAGATATACCCTCTTTTTGTACAAGTTTAGAATATTCCACATCGTATACATCTTTCCAAATCGGAACAGAAAGCATTAGATCCGTTTCAGAAAGTAGACTGTAACCCCAACTATTAATAGCATCACGAGCCTCGCCTAATTGTTCCATGGTGTAACCGCCTACAGATTTACCATCAATCGTAAATCCTTTACCGCCGATTTCTAAACCTCTACGCATATCCTTATCAAGTGTTTGTGCACGCTCACGGAGCATTACGGATTTTCCTAATACGAATCCATAAGTTTCGTTATACCGTCCAGAACCTCGGCCATATACGCCTACACCTGTACGATATAACGCACGCATTACTCTTGCTGCGCCTAATTGTTCCATAGCCACAGGAATATTCGCCACGTTTTGGATAGCTACACTTACCTTGCCTGCCATAACAGCAGATGAGATATTACGCTTAATCGTTTGCATCATATTGTCAAATTCGGTTAACCGAGATACTTCCGTTGTCCATTGGTCTCGTACCCATTGGCGCAAGTATTGGTACTCACTAGCACCGAGTTTATTTGTAATATAGTCCGCAAATTCTTTACGATTAATTAACGTATTTACATCCGTAACCGCCTCACGCATCGTAATGTGATTGATGCTTTCTGTAATTGCACGAGGTATTACATCTAAAGACAATAACAATTGTTTATCTTTCACCTTATCAAGACGTGATTTAGTAGCACTCATGCCATAACCAAAGGTAGCATTACTACTCATGAATGATTGTGCTATATCTTCCATTTCATGATTAGAAGATTTACCGCTAGTCTTAGGGTCGTACATTATAGGGTAATATTGCCCCTCTATGGTACGTCCGCCGATTCTAAATGTAATTCCTTCTTCTTTCTTTAATGGATTACCTGTCATGCGTTCTTGTACTGCACTACGTTCTGGATAAAATGAGTTGATTTGCTCCCATTCACGGATAATAAATTCCCAGTCTCTATCATCGAGTACGTCTTGGAATAGTCGTTCTATTTCAACCTCATTGGCTTTTACGGTCTCTATAGCACGTTGTCTATTACGTTCTGTCCCCCAATTCAAGGCTAGGGCCATAACTTGCTCTTTAGTGAGGTTTCTTGCGTCCCCTACTTGATAGCCTCGTTCGTTACGGATTTTATAGAGTTCCTTACGAGAATATAATGCTACGTTTTTAGCTAGGCGCATCGTTTCACTTTCAAGACGTTCGTTGAAATGTTGCCGTGCACGGTTAATAGTATCGTAGATATACATTTCAGCAGGGCCACCCTTGCCACCATCTAAACGGCGCAAGATGGTTTTGATTTGTTGTAACGATTCAACAAAGTTAGCCATCTTATTGAATATAGCGTTTTTAGTAGTCTTGCTATTTTCAATGTTGAAAGTGCTTTCTTCTACTTCGCCAAATGTTTCAATAGCCTTATCAAGGATATCACGTTCTACATAATCAATAGATAAAGGATTGCCGTTTTCGGTTAAAAAGCTATTATGCTCATATTCCCTACGTCCGTTTTGATACATGCCAGTCATTAATTCTTCGAGCATGTTCAATTCATTAACGGTTAAGGTAGCGAATGTACGAGGTGATTTAGCATTAAAAATACCGCTTACAGTATCATCCATACTAATTAATGTATTGAATCCTGCTATACCTGCATCTGGGTCAAGTCGATTAGTAATAACCGTTTCATCAAATCCATCTGTAGGCATCAATCCGTCACGCTTAATCAACCCCATTTGGTACATCATATGAGTATAGAAGTACCGCAATTGAGGATCTAGCATTACAGGGTTTTTCGCACGAGTAATGCGTGCATTTTGTTCTAACAATTTAGTACGTAATTTCTTGATACGTTGTTGATTTTCAAATGCCACTCTAGCCCTTGCTTGATTCATCATTTGAGATTGTTTATGCTCTAATGCTTCCTCTACCTTATTAACGGCTAATGCTCTATCTGCATTCTTACCATCTCTGATTGCTTGATTTTGGTATTTCTTATATTGGCTTGCTTGTGCCAATGTCAAATCACCTAATTCAGCACGGGCCTTATTCATGTATTTAGGAATAGTGCCAAATCCACCATCACGGATTGCACGAACAGCATTAATGCGTTCTTGTAACTGTGCTTTCAATTTCTCTATTTTATCTTCGGCTTTGTCGAGTTCCTTAGAAGTAGAGTTCAATTCTTTAGCTACTTTTGCATTATCCTGTTTGATTTGTTCCGCTTTAGTAATTGCCTTTTCAATCGGTGCTAGTTCCGCATCAAGATTTTCTCTATTAGGGTCTAACCGCTGCAATTTATCCAATAGTTGCCAATTGTTAGCCAAATCCTTATTAGTATATTGCTTAATAAGTTTAGCCTCTTCTTCTGTAAGTGCCATTTGACCTTGGTTAGATAATAGCATTTCTTCCGCTATTTGCTCATTGGATTTTCCGATATTGTTGACCTCAACAAATTCGGATCTTGCGTGTTCCATCTCTTGCTTAATAGCATCTTCAAAGGTGGCCACTGTCTCTTCTATTTCTGCTTTCTTTAGGTTTTCGATGTTGCCGTATTGAGTATTAACCAACGCTGCATCGCCAATTGCAAGATATCGTTGATGTTCTTTATAGATAGGATATTCTTCGATTAAACGCTTTTCGATTTCCACTTGCACATCGTCTTTCACTTCTTCCCATTCTTTAATAGGCCGATTATCTAATTCTTTCATGTACTTACGCATTACACGTTCTTTAGCTTTTTCTTTAATATCAGCGATGTATCCTTGTACTCGTGCCTGTTCGCTTTCACTCAACTGTTGATACAATTTTGTATTTTCAAACTGCTCTAGTGCTTGCTCGTGTGCGTAGTTTTCAATATCATCTTGTGTAGCTATCATGCGTGCCATTATATCCTTAATGTCAGATGGTACTTCACCGCCTAATCGTTGAACACTACGATAAATACGAGTTAACCATTTAGAGAATTGACGGAATACACGTTGTAGTCCTTTTGTTGGTGCTTCACCACTTCGTAAGTAGCTTTCCCAACCTCGTGCAAATTTCTCATGTGCTTTGGTATTATCTACTTTTTCGCCATCAACCCAACCGCTCCACTCTTTGAGTGCATTCCAATCATCAAGTAATTGTTTAGGTGCATTGTCTATAGATGCTAGTTTTTGAATGTCATCAAAGAATACATGGCCCATTTCATGTAAGAATGTACTTCTATCAGCTGTCTTGAAAATGCTGATAATACGTTCACCATCACTCATGATTTCGGTCATGCCATTAACAGATTGGTTGTACTTTTCAATGACTTTGATTGCCTTGTCATCGAACACTACAAAATTATGACTAAGACCATGTTTGTATTTAATCCCTTTTATACCTAACTCGTTTAATTTAAGAGATGCGTTTTTGTCGCTACCTAAACGTTCTGACAAATCATTATAAAATTCCTTACCAGTTTTATTAATATCAGTCGAATCTAATTGTTTTATTTTGTTTAAAACATATTCCGACTGTTTGTTAATTGGTTTTGAGTAATCTAACATTGTGTCTGTATCTGGAATTTCAACATTATATAGTGTTGGTTGGTAAACAGAAGTTACTTCAAAACTATCAATATTATCAATTAGATATGAAATTTTAGAAACGATATCATTATAAAAAATATAATGTTTCTTGTATCTGTTCTGCAACTCCTCAATAACATCAAATAGGTATTCTTTATTCACTCGTTTGTTATCAGATTTAGCTTTGGTTTTAGCATCGTTTAATATAACAGTTGCCATTCGTTCAAACTTATTATCAACAAGTGTTGGTAGTTTATTAATAGCAAATTTACTATTTTGTGTTATAAAATCTAAAACACCATCTAATTCATTCAGATTTTTAGTAACTAAATCTAAATTACTTTGTTCAGCATCTCTATTGAGAACCAACCGATTTAATAGGCTTTCTTTATTATTCTCTACATTAATGCCACCAAATATTTGTTCTATAACAGGAGCATACTCAATTGGTATATCATTACCATTTAAAGTAAATTTATTTTTAGATTTACGCTCTACTTTATATTTTTCAGCTACATTTTTGTTTTCAGTAAAATATAACCCCCAACCAAATGCTTGCGTTCCTAAACCACCACCGATACTACCCAAATCAAATTCATCAAAATCATATGGTGAACCATGCCATGCGGATTGATAATATTGATAATTATGTTTCTTTCGGAGCTTGTCTAAATCATTTTCGTTTGGTATACTATTAATAATATTAGACCAACTAACACTCATTTGTCCGCTTGATTGGACGTTATTGACTGTTAGTTGGTTTATTTTTTTGTATTAACATATAACAAATCGCCATTATTTATCGCATTAGAGTACCATGTAGTATTAACTCTAGGGAATATACTTTTAACCCTAGTTTGATAGCTATTTCTTCCGCTTTGAACATCAAAAACCAACGGTACATGAACAAGGTTATTTTGCGTATCTCTTAATTCAACAACGGCCACAATTTCACCTTTTACCGATGCATTAGCAACAGGGTCAAAGTTTTTGAATATTGCAATCGGATTAGATAACGCACCAGGTAACTGTTTCATAACATTTAAGTCAAACTTATGTGCATGCTTAGTGGCAAATACTTTATTAAGCATTTTCGTTGTTATATAAACATCACCAGTTGTAAATTTGTAGTCAGGATCTTTAATTGTGCTAAACACTAAAGGTGCTGACATTATTTTATTTACACCTTGTTTAAGCGTTCCGTTTTGTAAATCGTTTAATATTTTTCCCCATTGAGTTATATCGGCTTGTAATTTTTGATGCATTACCAATTGTTGTGCATACCCTTTTTGGTTTTCTAAAACAGCATTCATATTGATACGCACGCTATCACGCAAATAATCCATAGCAGTATAACCGCCTTTGCCCTTTTGTCGCATATATTGTGCCATTACATCAGCATGTTGCGCCATCAACAACGCATTAGCTTTTGCCGTTTCACGTTGTTTTCTATCGGTACTTTCGCCAATCGCTTTAACAACTTTGTTGTACACTTCATAGCCACTCTTGGATAATTGCATTCGTAACGCTATATCGTTATCCGCTAATGTAAAAATCTTATCGTGCAAGCGTTCAAGGCTTTCAACTTGTTGTAGCATATGTTCCATATCAGCATGATGGATATTGCTTTGGTTAAGTGCTTCCGTATTATCAGCGAATGCAGTTTGTGCTTTTGCTACGCTTGAATGAAATGCTGCACGTCTACGTTCTGCATTCGTGCGTGGTGCTTTACCGCCATTATTAGACTTATAATCAGTCAACCATTGTGGCTCTACACCACTTGCCGTAGCTTCTTTAATGTCATTGTCCATGTTGTCAAAGTCGCTTGCGTAGTTTTCACGATACTCTTGCACTAGGTTTTTGTATAAATTATTGTATGCTTGCTTAACCTGTGTAGGATTAGCAAATACTTGGTCTAGCACTTCACGATCTACATCGCTTGCATCTTCAAATTCATCACGGATAATGCTTTCTTTAACACGTTCGGCTTTCTTTTCGGTAGCATCAACTAGGTTATTATTAAAGGCTTCCACTTCCGCTTTTGCACGTTCAAGGGTTTTCATGCTCATACCGCCACGAGTAAAGTATGTACTTTCTTCTAATGCCTTTACAGTTTCTTCCGTCAAGCCACCGCTTAATTGTGCATACTTCCCGATTGGTACAGGAATATCTGCATTAGCTTCAATGCTCTTTGATACTTCCTCTTGCGTTACCAAACCACTATCAATCATATTCTTAATAGCTTGTTGCCCTTGCTCTGTTTCTGCCATTTCATTAACATTTACATATGCAGTAGATACACCTACATTATCGCCCTGTGCTTGTACAATCTTTCCGTACAGTTCAGGGTTTTCTTTTGCCATTTTATTTGACGATGCATCTTGCTTCAACGCTTGCATGATAGCATTACCATTTCTATTTTGTTCCGCCATCACGGCTTGTTGTTGTTGCTCTGGTGTTAGCTTTTGAAATTCATGGAATGTTTTCATAGTGTGGATACCACTCACACCGCCACCAATTGCACCCAAACCAATAACGGCTGGTAGTGCTTGTAGCATTGCACCGCCTGCACCTACTGCCATATCACCTATGGAATATACTCCCTCAGGGTCATTAGCATTGCGGTATAGGTTGTGTTGGAATTTTTCGTTGATGTCTTGCAATCCCTCTTCGACTAATTCAGAACCGCCAGCCTTAACAGATGCTTTGGCCATTTGTGCAACAGTAGTGCCAATTCCCCTATTGAATGTTGCTATCGTATCACTTGTAGCACCTTGTAATACTTTTGACATAACTGCTTTAGGCGCTACTTTACCTACACCTTTAATCATGAAACGTGTAGATGCCATTTCAATACCTGTATCAACTGCAGCGTATGTCATAGCGTATTTATAGGCTTCATCATTAGAGTATACTTTATTACCATTTGCATCACGTTTATTAATGAGTTCTAGGTATTTGTTACCGAATGACATTTTGTACATTTCATATGCCATGTCAGCACCGCCACCCCATTTAGCACCAGTTGCTGCACCTGCTCCTATACCTACACCATCGGTAGTTAAACCGCCAATTACCGCACCGATTGCACCGCCTATGATTGCACCTCTACCGCCTTGTTTACCCATCATATAGGCTTGTGCTGCCGTATCACCTACAATTGATTGTAATGGATTAAGTGCATCTGCTTTTCTGTATTGTTGCAAGTTACCTTGCAAGCGTTCCATTTCATCATTAAGTTCTTTAATTCTATCTGTATCAGTAGTATGTGCCATTTCAAATCCAACATCGCCTAGTTTCATTTGATCATTCATGGCCCATACGCTTTGTTGGATACTGTCAAAAATACCACGTGTAGCTTTTACCGATTGTAAATTTTGGATAGCTTGAATACCCTCAGCTTGTGAGTTGTATTTTATTTTATACATTTCTGGGTATTCATCGTAGATTTCTTGTACTGTTCTACCTCTATCAACTTGTGCAGCTAATGTTGCAGCCGCTCTAAATCCATCTTCATTGCTATTCATGATTACATCAGCACCGATATTTAATTTGTTAGCGTATTCTAATGCAGCATTAGCTTTCAATTCATCATTATTATATTTGAATTGTAATGCGGATGTTCTGAATGTTGCATTATATGCAATGCTAGGGTCAATGCCTGTTGCATCTGCAATAGCTTTTAACCTATCCGCAACAAGCATTTTATTGTCATTACCTGTTGTATCAATTATGAACGGCTTATCCTTTACAGTATCAGCAATAGAAGATACCGCATCAATAGCATTGCCAATAACACCGTTAACAGGTTTTAACTCTGTTTGATGTTCGTCTAAATTGACTGTGCCGTTCGGTTGATACTTATTAAAATGCCATTGATTAGCCATTATGCTATCTCCTTAGTTATCTAAATCACCAAATGTTTGATGGAATGTACGTTCATCGTAATCGTTGTAATCGCCGTTTTCGTCTGTGCCACCATTTCTATATAACCTTACGTAGTGTCCGCCATCATCACCTATTACAGGTTTGTAATCCACATATCCTGCACCATGTAAAGTTGCAAGTGATACATCGCTTTGATAGTTTTCACCACTTTCCCAGAAATGGTTCACTTGAGTTGTTTGTATTACTTTAGGCCCTGCAATTTGATTTGCATACCATATTTGATCACCAACGCTTGGTGGTTCTCCGTGTTCCATCATGTACTTTTGATAAAATGCACTAAAATCTTTCCTAAATCCTTCTTTAAATAAGCCTTTTTGACTGTCTTTTAATCCGTTCATTGCATCATTCATTACAGATTGAACGGCGGATAAATCAACAGAATATGAACCTGTTCCGTTATCTCTATCAGTTAGTTCTTTATTCAATTGGCTCATTTCTTGCATGGAAAGACTTCCGTTTTCTGCTGCGTATTTCAAAATATCGCTAGCAGGTGTACCATTTTGTATCATCTGTACAATATTAGTTTTGTATGCTGCATTATTAGCTGCGGATGCTTCTGCACGTTCTGCTGCTATATATCTATTTCTAACACCACCAAATGCAAGGGTTAACTCTTCATTACCTGCAGTAGCGTTATCAAGAAAATTAGCTAACTCAGCATTAGATGCTCCGTTTTTCTGCATTTCTAAATACTGTAGTTGAATAGCTTTCTTTTGCCTATCCAACTCTTCTGCACGTGCCTTTTTTCGCTTTCCAACTTCAACATCATATGCTTTTAAATACATATTGCGTTCTTCTAGCAATTCTCCATCAGTTAATTGTCTACCGCTTCCACTAAACTTACCAATACCAACTATAGGGTAAATATCAGCACCAACAATGGATACACCACTGCTACCAGCTTGTGCGACTTTACCATCGCCCATATATACACCTACATGTGTTACCCCTTTATAGGCTTTATCATCTGAGTTAATAGCATTAGGGTCATCACTCGTTGCCCATCTAGCTTCATTACTTGGAACGTGCCAAAATACCAAATCGCCTTTTTTAGCCTGTGAAATATCGGTTGTAAGTTTTCCCTCTTGTTCGGCTTGTAGGTATTGTCCATCAGCCGTTCTATAATTTAGCTTAACCCCTGCACTTGCCAATGTATCGAGTGTGAATTTACCGCAATCAGTAGCATCACCGCCATCACTACCTAGCACATAAGGTTTACCAATAGAACCATTCACCGCACTATCTAATGCAGCAATATTGATAGAACCGCCTTTGTTTTGATTCCTTAATCCATTTACATATGCATCAGCTGCTTTCTCTCGTCCACCCTCACCATATGTATCAACATCACCAGAAATCTTTCCATTTATAGTTTGTTGCGAATTAACTTGTTGAAACGCTGCATCAGCTTTGGCTAATATTCCCTCGCTTACACCTGCTTGCCGTAATGCTGCAATAACCTGTGGGCCGTATTTTATATCATTTCTTGTTACCGCTTCGTTTACAACGCTTTGACCAATAGTATCGTATACTTCTTGCTTTTTACCTTTTACAAATTCTTCGCCACGATCGCCATACATTAATTCAATATTCTTACCAATACCATCCAATGCAGTTTGTACTACATTAGGGTTGTTAAATCCTAGTACGGCTATTTGTTTTGATTGGTCTAGGTTATTATTAAAGGTAACATCCTTGTACTTTTCACGTTCTGACCGCTCGTGTACTTGAACCCTTGTACTATTAGCGATTGTATCGTTATCGGCCATTCGTAAAAATCTATCTCTAATTCGATTGTTATTAGGTAGATTATCTAGTATTTCATGTCTAGCCTTACTTTCAATTTCATTGAATGAATACCCTATATTAGCTGCACCACCCAATGAAGTATGTAGTAACCCATTATCCTCATTTGTTAGTGCATCTGAAATACGTTTTTTATAATCTGTTTCAGCGTTCATGTAGGCGATGTTCAAATCTTCATCGAGTTTCTTTTGATATTGTTCGTTAATATTAGCAATTCCATTGGCGATGCTACGCAACCCGCTTTGGTCTGCACCATATGCAATTTCGTTTGCGTAATTGTGTATTTGTCCATTAATGGTATTTAGTTGTTCTTGGCTTTCATAATTAACAAGTTTCATATCAGCCTACCTATATCTAACCTTACGTACAGTAATAACAGATGATGGCCCTGTGCCGTTTTCCATTCGCATTGTGTCCGCTTGTCGCATTCCACTAAATGCATCAAATGTTGTATCACCACCATATACAGTTTTGTACTTTTTAGCACTTGCGCTACTACCTGCGTATTGTTGTTTCAATCCGTACATACTAGATGCACCACTCAAGATAGTACCAAGCATTTGCAATCGCCCTTGCGTTTTTGCATTAGATGCAGCTGCTCTTGCACTACTAGCTTCATTGCGATAATTAACCCCATTAAGATATTCATTGTAGATACTGTTATTCTTGTTAGTTTCCCAATTGTTAATATCCTTGTTGTATTCATCGTAGCTACTAGCCATCAATTGTAATGGTGTACCACTCATGGATAACCCTGTAGCGCCTGCTTCTGCCGTATTCTGACCTGCCACTAACCGCATTTTGTTGTCCATCTTATCACGTTCTTGTAACGCTTGATTGGCAATATCCTGTTGTTTTCTATCAGATATACGTGCATTAGCTTCTGCTGCCTGTGCCTGTGCATTGTACATTGCAGTTTGTGCTTTGGTCTGTTGATGTTGCCCCCATAACTGAGTAACCATTTGACCTGCCATTAATGCAATAGGATTACACATTCGCATCCCCCTTTCTCAATGTAAATAGTTCCATTCCGTTATGTGTAATATCAGAATGAATAACCGCCCCTAGTGATGTTAGCCATCGCTTCGAGCGGTTATTTTCTTTATGTATGAAATTGAATAAACATTCATGAGTGGATAACCACTCTTTTATGATTGCGTTACTTCGTTTTAGAAATTCTTTTTGCAATTTCAAATTCGTATCCAGTATCTTATTCCCCAAGAAATAAATACAGTACATTCCGTTGATTGGCTTTTTCGAGATACCATATACGGCTATTGGTACATCATTCTCAATTACAATGTGGTTTTCGTAATCATCACTGCATATATCCCTCACAAAATCATTTTTTCCATAATTCGGGAAATTTTGGTTCGCTATATTGACCTCTAAGGTGTCTATAGCTCGTAAGTTGATATATAAGTCATGAATTAATGAAGTGTGCCTTACAGGGCAAATCTCAAAGTCCTGTAACATTTGGAAAACCACCGCCTATTTCTATTTCTCTTGTAACGCTTAAAAGGTTAAATGGATAAGGTTTTTCGTGCAAAATACATACAGATGCATCGGTTGAGTACACTCCATCGAATTTTGGCAATATACATACCTTATCGCCACTGTATAACTTGAGTGGCGGTAATGAAATATCATCCATATGGTTGAAGTTTCTTCCGATTTTGCCACCGAATGAATTTAAGATGTTCATCGATAATCTACTCATTGTTAATAGTCGGCCTTGTAATGTACCATCTTGTATTTGCATTTCAATACTCGGAATACGTAATCGTGTAGTGTAGTTAATACCAACAGCTACGCTTTGTGCCTCACCATCGATATTAATAATTGCCGTAGGTGGTACTTCCTTAATTGGCCGTTCCCTACCATTTACAACGATTTGCACATCCTCACCAATCAGATGAGGTACTGTGATAGTGCTGATATTCTCTGTGCTAGTTTGTCGAATATAGCAATCCATATACACATTGTTATTATCAGCGTTATACATTGGCTCAAATCGTTCTATACACATCACTGTACCGCTTTTGAAATCACGCTCTACGATTACATACAAACTATCTTGCTCGCCCTCAGCTACACTCTCAGCATATTTATATTTGCCTTTTGTGGTGAAGTGCGACCATGCATACACCTTTTGTTCAGGAATATAAGTTAGACAATCGATATTGCCATCATCTGTTACGTAGTAAACGATACTATCTGGATCTTGCGCATAAGCACTTGTGATAAAGTTACGATACTTTGTCAGATGCTTAACAAATAGAGTTAGGTCTGCCCCTGTGTAGTTATCGCTTTCATAGGAATATCCTAAATCACGCACTACACACCCTCTAGCTTGCACGTAAACACATCTATTCCCTATGTATTGTGGCTCACATTCAGATGCACCACGTTGGGTTTGTGTACGTAGATTGCAGTTAGTCGGTGTGATAGTTTTAGAACCATCTATAATCCATTCGTTACCGCTAGTTAAAATCAATAAGTCATTAGCAGGTATCAAATGTCTGATGTCATACATTTTGCGGTTAATTACTGGTAGTGTGATTGCACTATCATCTGTAATCGTACCGCCTACCTTTTCTACACCAAAGTTTGAATAATCACCTGTGCGACTAAACCATATGTAGTTAGGATATTGAAAGCTAGATGCTAGGATAAACCTATCTTGGTAAAACGTGCATACACGAGGATAACCAAGGCCTTTTCCCCATTGTCCAAATCTGAATTTAGAGGTGGCTTCGTTATCTACAACGCTATTCAATATATTTACTTTAACGTGCTTACTATCAACAAATTCTTTAATTTCAACTACGCCATAATTAGAATGTGGCAAGAATGATAAGTCTACATTAACGCTACCGCCTTTTAAATCAGATACAACTTTCAATTTAGCACTAGGTGTAACCTTGCCTGTGTCGGTTACGTTGTAGTCATTGTTGGATGTATATACCCTGTAATCTTTCCATGTAGTGCCGTTGTCATTGCTGATTTGGATTTTAACAGTGCCATTCCAAGTGCCATGTGATGTGAATTTCCACGATAAATCCTCATCACTACTGAATTGTTCTACATCATAATTGATGTTGTTGTATTCATTTTCAGCCATAAGAATACGTTCATCATCACCATCATAACTGCCTTTTATCACTTTTCCTGTTTCACTTGTTATAATCGCTTTTACATAATGTTCAATCTGCATTACAGAATGAACCATATCAGCGTTGAATATATCTTTTGTGGCGGTTAATGTATCGCCATTTAAGATTACAGTACTTTCTTTATCGATGTTAACTTCGCCGTATGGTTGCTCTGATAACTTGTATGTATCAAATCTCCAGTCCGTATCACTATATCGTGATAGCGTTTTAACAGGGTATTTACCACTACAAATAAACATTACATCACCACTTTGGATGCAGTTCAATTTATCGACTACATCGCTTTCAAATGGTGTTTCTAGTTCTATACCTGTATAGATACCATTCCGCCACACTCGGATATACTGTTCTCCGATTTCAAGTAGAAACGATTTATTCTTTTCTGCCGTAAACTCAAATAGCCGTGTAGACTTATCCTTGTTTTTGACTTGCCCTATATACTCTGACCCTTGCCGTCTAGCTACTGCCCCATAAGGTCTGATAACTGCATTTTCTGCTAATAGTAACGCACTTTTGAATTGATCTAAATCAAACCGCCTAGATACATCTGGTGAAATCTCGCCCGTTGTAAATGCAAGTTGTGATATATACATTGGTTTCATAATTACCAACTCCTTGCTTTTACATAGTTAGAAATATATGGCATATCTTGCCTACGTTCTTTAGCGCTCAAACTCTTGGCCTCTTGCGTTGCTGCTTGATAGAGTTTATAGCATTGGTCGAATAAACCACTGTTACCAGTTAATGGCATGGCTAGTTCTGCCCCCATTTTAGATTTCAAGGCCTGTACGAATACAGGACTGAATATATCTATATCTTGCACATCGTACACGTAATCGATGTACGCAAGCGGTACATCACTCACGATATATTTTGTGTTATTGTCAAAGGTAAATACATCATATTCCTTTTGGCTTTCCGCTCTAAATCGTTCCCCTTTAGGAATAACCCCAAGGATACGGATGCACTTTTCAGGATACGCATATACATATTCATAGCCAGCTAACTTATGTTCAGATAATACGCACTCTTCACGCTTACGAGCGAAATTCCATTCGTATTGAGATAGTAGCATCTTTCGTGTCGCATCATAGTGCAATCTGCATTGTCTAGCCGTTTCTGTTTCTTCGTCAAGGCTATATATCCTACCACCATTGATAAGACTAAGAGCCATATTACAAATATCAGTAGGTGTCATATTGCCCCCCCTTGTATTAAAAAAGAGGGATGCATACGCACCCCTCATTCTGTTATTCTGCAGTTTCTTCCGATTTCTTGCCACGTTTCTTTGGCTTATCTTCTCCAGTTTCATCTGTAGCATCGGTTTCTTCTGTGCCTACAGTTTTAAACAAAGTATCAAAATAATCTTTGTCATATTCTGCAACTTCTTCTTTTGTGAATGTTACTGTTTCACCCTCATTAAGTAAGCCTAATGTATTGTGATACAGTTTTTTCTTAACGATATATTCCATGTGTACCCCCTATACCAAACGTACATCTGGTGTTAAGAATGCAGTGATTGTACCTGCAGTCATGTTATTGGCATTAAGTTTTAAGTATTTCTTAGCACCACTTGCCAAACGTACTGCAACTTTAGTGCCTGCTTTAGCATTAGCTGCAAGCGTGATACCATGCAACAATACCGCATTTGCAATATTTTCTGTATTGGATGTATACAAGTTAAACAATGGTGTGCCAGTTACGTCTTTATCGATACGGATAACAAGCCACAAGGATTTTTCAGCATCACCGCCATTACCATTCATAACAACATCGGAGCTGACATTAGCAGTTACTGCTTGTTTGTAAAAGAATGTATTTTGTTTATCGATATACATGTAGTTACCCCCTATTATTGTACTCGTGCTTCAGTAGACAATAACGCATCAGTTTTGCGTACTGGAATACCATTTGCACGTACTACTGTATGACCCATTTCTTGATCTTCAGAAATAGTATATTTGTGTGCTTCGTTCTTTTGCATACGTAAGAATGTACGTACAGTTGGGTTCATATACCATACCGCACGGCCCATACCCATATTAGGGATAAGTTCTTCCGCTTTAATCATCAAGTTGATTAAATCAGCACCAGTTTTAGCATCCTTAGTCAATGCAGTAACATCGATATTTGCGATACGCACAACATATCTCCAATCACGTACAGTTAAGCCTGTATCGAGTTTGTAGTGTGTACGATAACCTTGGTATTGACCGCCGTCCGCATCTGTCAATGTTTGTTCGCCTAAATCTTTATGAGTGATACCGCCAGTAGAACCTTTAGGATAGATACCATGTACAGTATTTTTGCCCCATACTACAAGATAGATAGATGTAAGGTTAGATGTACCGCCTGCATCAATAATGTTTTTACCGCTATCTGCGGATTTATCATTATAACGTGCTGCCAAGCCTACAAATTTTTCTGGGGAATTTTCATCGCCATAAAATAATGTAGAAGCCCATTCTTGGTTCATTGCTTCAAGGAAAGCATAATCTTCGGACAAACGGAACGCTGCGGAATTGCCGTTCAAATCTGCCAAGGATTTATCAATTTCAGCATACGCTTCCAACATACCGCAAGTATCTGTTACTTGTTTGGTTTTGGATTTGCTTGGTTTTACACCATAGTTAAGCATGCGCCATGTAGCTTCTGGTAAGCCAGTACGTACAGTTGTTTTATGGCCTGTAGGCAAGTTGCCCTCAACCATTGTCATGTCTTGTACGATTTCATTTGTTTGGTTCATCATTTCGATGATTTGTGCAATTGCGTTGTTAGGATCTAATCGAGATTGCACATCTAAAAGTGTTGGGTTCATAATTCCAATTGTAGCCATTTATTACTCCTCTTATTAATCACTACTTCATAGATGGATAAAGCATTTTTGCACGTTCCTCTTCGGAAATGTATGTGCTACCGCCTTGTCCGTTCCCTGCATTGTTATCTTCGCTTGCCATTCCAGCAATATGTGCGAATAGTTGAATTACTTCTACACGATTACCCAAGCCATTTTCTGCTAGGATTTCACGGATATTAGGAATTGTCTTTTCTACCGCTTCAACACCAGCGGCCGCTTGGCTAACAGTAGTATCGAATTTGCTCCCTAATACCTTTTTAGCGTTTTCTGCATACCCATCGTATTGTGCTTTTAGTGCCTCTTGCTTTTGGTTTTCGTAAGCTGTTACAAGGTTAGTTGCATATTGATTGCCAAACTTAGCCATCTGTAATGCTTGCTCTTGCGTAGCACCTACACCATTTAGCATTTTTGAAAACTCATCTGCGATGGTTTGGTCTACTTCACCACCCTCAAATGCAGTTGAGAAATCATACACAATAGGTTCTGCAGGTTGGTCGGTGTTAGTATCACCGCCACCGCCTAAAATCATACTTTGTTGGTCTTGTGTGTTCGTGTTCTGTGGTGTACCACCATTTGCACTATCCGTGTTATTGTTTGTGCCTTGTTCTAAATTTTCATCCATGGTTATTCACCTTTCTTTAATTCGTTTTCTTCAAGCGTTTTAAAATATTTCTGCATCTGAATATTTTCTATTTGTGCTAGGTGATATTTCTTAACACCCTCTACACCATCGCCAATCTTTCCCAAATCGTTTTGTAACAAAATAGCAACAGCCCTCATTCCCTCGTTAAAGAATGTTGTACTGTTGCCTGTGAATGATTGGCTATTCAGTTTTGCTCGGTCTAATATGCGATAAAAAAACCACCTACCAAGTTCATCACTCAGTACGTGGTTCAACGCTTCAATATCGCGCTCTCGCATATAATCTCTTTTTTGTTTCATCTAGTACCCCATTCCCATTAACTGTTGCATTACAGGGTTTCCATCATTTGCTGCATCAGTTGCTTGTTTAGCCGCACTAGCCATTTGAGGTGCTAATTGTGCCGCTTGTATCATTTGTGCTTGTTCCTCTTGTTCCTGTTGTGCTTGTTGTTGCTCTTCCATCTTAGCTTGATATTCATCGTTGGATACAATTACTTTTGCAGGTACACCGAGGTTAACACCATAATAATCCGCTGCTTCTTCAAAGTTAAACTTTTGTAGAATGTTAGGATTGCCCTGTGCTAATGACATAAGGAACGCAAAATACTGTTCAATTGAGGTTAATGAAGATACTTTCTGAGCCTGTGCCAATGGTGAAATGTACTCTATCTTCACATCTTGGCCGTTTAACTCTTCCGCTAATGCTTCATCGATTGGTGGAAACACACCTGCACGATCTAATATCGCATAGGTACGTTCGATAATCGGATTAAGAAATTCAGATAGTAGCCGTTCCACTACAGGCCCTAATTGTTGTAACTTCTCTTGCGTGCGTTCCATGACTTCCCTTGCCGTCATTTGTCCATTGTCCATGTTATCGAGCATTAGAAATAAGTCAGCACTATATGCACGCTTGATACTGTCTTTAACTTCAATGATTTGTTGCATAATCCAATCAAGATTGATACCTACATTAAAGATAGGCTCAACCTTACCGCCTGTATCGACCTCTGTTATACCGCCCGGAAATAGTGATACACTACCGATTACATCGGATGTTACGGCCATTGGTGGTTTCACTCCCAACTCAATAGCGGTTAGTCGGTCTAGTTCCAACTTCTGCAACATCATTGCATCAGATTGTGCAAACCATGCACTACCTTTACCATAACCATTTAGATCATGTGTAGTGTGCCGTGCAATCGGAATAGGCCATTCCTCATAACCACTATGTCGCAAGATTTCATCATCCCTACTCCCCTCAACCCAGTAAATAGAGGAGTAAGGCATGTTCTTATTACCTAGTTTTCCGTTGCGGTCTTTGTTTTCGCATACAAGCCAACAAACAGTATATGTAGATGCATTACCCTTGCCGTCATCGTATGCGTTTTTAATCTTATCGGTACAGTTATCATATCCAAACTCTTCCACGAGTTGGTCGCAAGTCATGTTATATTTCCGCCCAAATGTATTAACCTCACCATTAGCATTACATTCTAATGCGTAAGTACCGATTGGATACGATGTGAAACGTACACCAACTTTACCATCAGGCATGATTGACATCGGTGCTTGTCCGAATGGTAGTTCCATATAGACTTGGTGAACAACATTGTAGAAATTGGATTTTGCAAATACTGCATACAATATTTCTTCACGTTCATCTAATACTTTTGCTACATCGCTATTCGCCGCCATATCCGTATTTTCCATGGTTAACTTAAACCATTTACGGCTAGGCGGTGTCATTCCACTCATTACACCACTAGCAAATATCTGGCAACTTTCCCAAGCAATACCAGTAAGGATTTTATCGGTATACAATTTCGATTGGTCTTGTTCGCCATCGAATACACCAAGGAATGGCAACTGATAATCTCTAATCATCTTCCATTTCTCAACGTACTTTTGACGATTGGTGAACATCTGATTGAATTTAGCTTTTATTTTCTTGTAGTCTTTTGGTTTAGTTACAGGCTTTTCTGTCGGTTGCCTTGCTAGGCTTGATAAGATAGTACTCATATTAACCGCCTAATGTTGTTTTGCCTGTGGCTTGATTTAACGCACTAGCCAAGATGGTACTATCATAACCAGTTTTCTTACGCTTTTTATCGGTGAACCATTGTTCATCTTTCTTTTGCGTCATGTCATCAGTCTGTGCGACTGGTGCAGGTGCTGGTGTAGTAACACTTGGTGTCTTAGCTTTCATACACATTCACATTCCCCCTTTACCCAAATGGTTTGTACTCTGTATTCGCTACTCTTCTGTGATTGCCATTTACTTTTTTAGTGACCCTAAATGCAAAGGTCAAGGCTAATGCATCGCCTTTATTTGGTGATGGTAGCCCTCGTTCTTTCATATCTTTTTTGCTTTCAAGTTGGATACGTCCGTTTTTATCAATGATCGCTTCTGGCCCTACGAGGTCATCATACAATCCTTGTTCATTAGGAATTGAACCGCCCTCTTTTAGCCACTCTTTCATTTCGCCCCACATATACGCTCTCATATTGAGGTACATATTGTTAGGCGATGCACCACCAAAGGCAACTAACCGCCATCGTCTACCCATTGACTTACCGATACTATAAATACCAGTGCCGTACCCTTGGTCTATGAACACTGCATCAGCTTTGTATTCATCTTCAAATTGTGCTATGAGGTTAGCCATACGCATATCATCGTCATTCTTTTCAATGGTTGCCAAGCATTTCATGGAATAGCCATTACGCATTACGATTTCTAATGTATCGCCACCAGTCCATGCAGGGTCTACACCGATAATTACAGGTAGGTTATTAAACTCACCAACTCTGTACATTCGCTTTTGTGCTTCATCTACAATTGATGCGGATATGAATTGTGTGTCAGATGCACTAGGGAATATTCCTCTTACACGCACTTTTACAAAGTCGCTATCCTCACCATGAATATCAACCCATTCTTGTAATTTAGCTTTGTTTGATACTTTAACAGTTCGACTATCAATTTGTTCCGTGTACCAATATTTACGATACTTTCTGAAACACTCTCTAAATCTTCCACTGTTTCGTGTAGGGTTACCAAAAGCACACCATATAATTTCTGTTTCTTTATCTGTTAAAGCACCCTCTGTTACTTCCCAAATACTATCAGATATAGCTGATGCTTCATCAAATATGATAAGTATTCTGTTTCCTTGATTGTGTAATCCTGCAAATGCTTCTGGATTACTCTCACTCCATGGAATAGCATCTATCCGCCACGTTTTTTCATATAGTTTATCAGCACTAAACAATGCAGTAGCCGTATACGTGAATAATTCCTTACCAATAAATAAGTTGTACCATTTGTTAAGTTCTGGCCATGTTTTAGATATTAACTGCTTTTCTGTATTAGCAGTAACTACTCCTCTTGTGTTTTCGTGAGTAGCCATGGCAAACAAAATCAAAAATGATACCAATGTTGATTTTCCGATACCATGTCCAGATGCAATCGCAATTTGTATTGCTTTAGAAAGACTTTTCCCTTTCTTTAGTTCTTTACCAATCTTTTTCAAGATTTTAATCTGCCACTTATCTGGCCCATCGAAACGTTCAAGGATAGTATTCTTTTCTCCCCAAGGGAATGCGAAATATACAAAGCCTAATGGATCATGCGTAAATGAACCCAACGCATCAATCAGTTGTGCCTTGTTGTACTTCATCTGATTTCACCCTTGCTTGTTTCATGCGGTCTGAAATATCAATTTCTATTTCTGCATCAAGTTTTACTTTTTCAGTAAATAGCATGTGCCGTTTACCCAACAATTCGGCTGCTTTAGTTCTATCTGCAATTGAGGTATCCAAACCAAATGCATCTTTCTCTTCGCCATTCATCACTTTGGTTAGGTACTCCAACACTTCATCAGCAGTTGCGATTGTGTTTTTACTACGCTTTTCCATTACATCGTCTATATATTGACGTACCTTTACTTTTCTTAATAATTGGCTTCCCTTGCTTGATGCACTTTTCTCTGAATATCCAGCTTTAATTGCACTCTGTGTCGCATTGGTAGTCTTGATATACTCATCTGCAAATATACGTTCTTTTTCTGTTAAGGTGTTAGCATCTGCCATATATCAATCACCACCTTTATATGTTCTAACTAAAAATAGCAACACCTCATGTTGTTTGGTGCTGCTATACTCACTTTCTTTCTTATAGAGTTGTCCTCGCTTGAACGTTTTCCCTTTCTTGTACTTATGAGGGAATGTCAGTTTGTATTCTTCCTCTGTGTACATTCGATTGACGATATACACCTTGCAAGGCTTATCATATTTACTCCATGATTGCCGTACATCGACTACATACCGCCTACCATTCATTTGTAATGCTTTGAGTAGTTTCTTTATTGTTGGTTGATAATTCACATCAAGCACCACACAATACCGACTATAATTAATACACCGCACACAATAGCTAGGCAATCAATAATGCTCAATACGTTATCTTCACGATGTTCAAATGCATATTTCGCTTTCGCTTGTAGGTCTTTGTTGTCTAAATCTTGTGCAGCTTTTTTGAATAACGCTCTATCCTTAATGAATTGTTTAATCGCATTAATCATTTTAATACTTCACCACCTTTCCGTTTTAGCTTTCCATTAGATCGTATACACAAACCGCATGCACTTTTTCTTGCGTTCCCTTGTGTGATATATGTTTGGCATAATCCATCATATTCAATGACACTAGCCGTACATTTCCCTTTCTTGTTGTTTAAGCATTTGCTTTTACAACACAATATATCAGTCATCATTTTTCCCCTTTTGATAACTTTATACAAAAAATGAGATATATCGCCGTGGATATACCTCATTATGTGATAGTTTTATTCATTTTTATTGCATACTCAAAACCAAAGTTATATAGTTGACTATTTACCAACACGAGCATATGAATTGTAATCACGGCTAGCACTCGCTATTTATCACTAACCAAGATGCTCGGTTCTTAATGGAACATATATAGCTTTAGTTTTCAGTATGCAATTGCACTCTCTAAACTAATACCGCCAGTTGTTTGTAGTATGTAACATTTTTTCGCTTAAGGTTTTATCTCATGAAACGTATGGTTGGTTGTTATTGCATAATTGGAAAGTATTATATGTGCGGTATTAGTTTACAAAATGCAATATAAGAGGTGCGGTGCGATTAGAAAATAATATAGATTGTAATGACTTAGAAACAATACTCGTTGATTTTCAAATACAAAATATAAAACCGCACCTCAATTGCTATTTAGTTTTTAGAATTGCTCATTGGCAACTCTTACACCTTATATCCTACTATATATTTTTAGCAATGGATACTGACATTTACTGACATTTACTGACATTTAATGTCATCTTTCTTGCCACCTCTAGGAACGCTTCATCCCTATATCGCATGGCTTGTCTTTCTTTAAAATGTTCCTCGTAAATTGCACATGCTTGTTGTGTAGTCATACCTAATAGGTATTCCGCTCTTAACATCTTAGCACCCTTAACTGCATCCAATTTATATAATAAATCCGTTGCATTGCCTTTATACTGTGTCAACTCATCAATTCGTCTACGTTGTTCCTTTTCTATGTCAATAAATCTTGCAACGCTATTTTCTAATCCACAAGGGACACCGCCACCACTTACCCTATCTTTTGAATAATCAAGGGCGCTGATCGTTGTTATATTACTTTGTAATTGCTTTATTTCCATTACCATTAACTCAAGGTCTTTATCTACTGTTTTTAATGGCTCTAGATATTCCTTAGCACTATTTATCAATCTCTTTTCTTCTTTTGATAATTCACTCAAACACTCACCCCCAATATAAACGCTAAACACATTACAATTAACCACAAGCCTAATATAACTGCGCTTTTAATTCCAAACTTTATATCAACAAAGTTTATCAATAAAAAAGTAACTATAGATGTAATACCGCTCACAAGTAATGTTTTAAGCATAATCTATTTATACCTCTGCTAGTTTTACAAAATTCCAATCGGTTGTATCGCCCTCATAATCAGCACTCCAAGATGTTGCACCACATAACCAAGCACACACTTTCCCATCTTTAAAATATGCAAAATGTCGTTTTTCCCATTCATCTTGTTCATACTGTTTAACTAATATAGGTGTATCAACAGCTACTTTTGACCAATCAACAATACCTAATTCTTCTGCAATATTCATTACCTCGCCACATTCTAAACTAGGTAACACGCTTTTCAACTCAATATGTTTATATATTTCACAAAGACCGATACTCCTAAAGAAACCATTAACTATAGTTGGTTCTCTTTGAGTTATATAAACATAGTCATCTAAACTACCAACTATATACCGCCATCCATCATCATATAACTTCTGTAGTACCCACTCTCTACCTTGTTTATCTGTGATCATACTCTACCCATTCTCCTTTATCTTCATTCCATTTGTACCATTCAACTTGTTTCAACTTTAGCATTGCTCCTTTGTGTAGTTCACCGATGCAAAATTCATCATCGCCACTTTCACAAGCCAGTTGTTTTAGAAATTCAAACGCACTTTCCCATGTATCATGCGGTGCTATGTAATAATCAGAATGTTCTGTATATCCGCTATAGCCTAACATACTAACCTCTTATGATAAGGCGGATATTTCACCGCCTATATCTATTCAATTAACACTTTAATTAAAATCACAAACCCAAATATCAAAGCTACTAGCGATACACCCATAATTGCGTTAAAGAATAACTCTTGTGCAAATTTAGTCGCTTTTTTCGTTTGTAGTTTTTCTACATTGCCTTTATATGATCCTATCGGTGTACACATTTATTTACCTGCTTTCAATTCTTCAACTTCTGCCACTAATTGATTTACCAACTCTTCAAGTTGTTTGATTTTTCCTTTATGGTTAGTTTCGTATTCACTACCTTTACCAAGTCTAAAGGATACACCTGCATTAATCATTTTGTTGGCCAATGTAGCACCCAAGCTAAACATTACATGCTCCGTTGGTGCATAGAACATTCCAAGTGCTACATCATTTGCGTTTTTGTAGTGGCCGTAACCTACTGCAAATGTTAATTTATCATCGGAATTGTAGCCTAGGTAGTGTAACGCACTTAGTGCAGCATTAGATGCACCAGCTTTTGCCACTTCATGCATCACGTTTGAGATTTGACCTACTGTATTACGTTCTAAATCCGTAATGCGTGTTTCGTGGTTATTAATTCTATCCGTATTATTTAAAATGGCTTGGCTATTTTGCCCTACACGCTCGTTTGTAGTGTTTAGAGTGTTATTAATCGTTGTAAATCCGTTATCCACCTTAGAGGTCAAATTAGAGATATTCATAGTATTGCGTGTAACTCGTTTGTCTAAACAGTTCACATCTTTTTGAAGTCTGGCAATGTGTGTTCCGTTTGTTTCAATTTCGTCATATGCTGCGAATAACTGACTGCCATTTACCGCATCTAAACTGCTAGGGTCTACACGGCCCGCACTTACATTGTGCAGTTGTCGGTTGTAGTTACTAATTCCACTGTATGTATCACTTTTCTTACTGCCAAAGGATACTACGCTATTAGGGCTTTCACCTGCGAACACGTGAGTTACCCCATTTAATACAACTTGTCGAACACCTACAGGATTATCCGTTTGACTGTTTGTGCCAATCGCAACGCTATTTTGAATAGGTGCTGAGGCATTGTTCCCAATGACTACCGCATCAATACCACGCACTACGCTATGTGTGCCTACTACTACTGCACCTTGATTGTCTACAGTATTGTTAGCACCTAATACAGTTTGTTCTTTATTGTTGCCTACATAATTGTTGTACCCAATTACACTTGCTTGGTCAGCTTCAATTGTTCCATTGCCACCACCGATTACAACACTATCATTTCCTGTAACTTTATTGTCACGGCCAATTGCAATTGTATTTGTGCCTGTAACTACTGTATTTGCACCTACTGCTACCGAATTGTAACCGCTTACTACTGGTGCTTGTGTGTTAGGCTCTACAGGGCCTGTAACTACACCATTTGCTAATACATTACCGCCAATTGTACCCATAATCATTGTTGCTAATACTAATTTATTCATGTTTGTTTTCTCCTTTTACTGTCTACTTTCTGTCTTTCTACTGTCTTTTCTGTCTATTTACTGTCTATTTACCTGTGCTACCGAACCCATTACTACCTCTTTCCGTTTCATATAATCGGTCTGTTTCTTCTACGTTAGGCAATAGAATTGGAACAATTAACAACTGTGCTATACGTTCGCCACGCTTAATCGTGTAATTCTTGCATGATACATTGTCATACACCGCACATATCTCCCCTGTATAGTCGCTATCAATCACACCCATACTATTTGCCATGCGTAATGGTGTCTTGTGCATGCTACTACGTGGCACTAACAATCCAACGTGAAAGTCAGGTATTTGTACCGCTATTCCTAATGGTATTTTTTTCTGTGCATCTGCTGGCACTACAACATCGAACGGACAATATAGATCTAAACCAGCACTCCATTTACTGCCTCGTGCAGGCAACTCAACATATTCATTTAATATTTTTACTAACATTATTCCATTCTCCCCAATTCTTCGCTCTAACAACTCGATTGCTCGATATATTCAACTCAGCCATAATTTGTTTATTCGTTAAGCCTTTCTTGCATAACGAAATTACTTTATCGATTAGTTTAAATTCATCTTGTATGCTTACTTTCTTAGGTAGTCCGCAACCTTTACCGCCTACAATCTTGATTGCTTCACTTGTATCAAGGTTTCCCCATACAACAGATGCTAATGCTAACCAGTTTTTGCAGTTGTACGGAATACCATAAACCGATGTATTAACCGCCATGCTCCTCACTCCATTCACTTCCTCTATATATGCGGAAGAAATCATCTGCACTCATGATTACGAGCCACTTTTGATTACTTTTCTTCCATGCGACTATTGGCATATTGCCATTTTCTGCTTGAATTGCATCATGTTCCGCCTGCTCATACGCTTTACGCACATTGAGATTTTCCACAAATTTCACTTCTTGATGTATGTTAGGAAGTCCGATACAGTCCGATGCATCGCCTGTGTTACCGCAATATTGGACTGTCCGCCTTACTTTATCGAACCCATTGGCACGACATACATCTCTCCATAACCTTTCGCCCCTTGCTCCTTTTTGCTTGCTGTTTATTGGCAATCTTTATCACCTCTCTATGTATTGCTCACATCGTTTCAATATATCCGTTACCAGCTCAATCGGAATGTTAGATCTAGTGTTGTATCTATTACTCCCATTGCTATAATGCTTTAATCCGATTTCAGCTTTTATATTTTCGTTAAGCAACTTCAAGTCAATATTGCTACCAAATTTCGTTGCCTTTTTGATTGGATATCCATAGTTGTTGTAATAGGTTAGGTTTTCATATTTAATATCGAACCCTATTACATTTGCTATGTATTCCCATATCCGCCCATATGCTGGGTTTTCTATCACAAATACTTTAGGTTGGTAACGCTCAATGATTTTTAATGTATTGTAGATACACATTTCACCATTGATACGTGTTAGGAATGACTTGTCATATTTAAACTGGTAATTTTCATAATCAACATGGTTTCTGATTGTGAATTTACTCCCTTGTTCATACTCACCAAATAGATTGATAGTCATATCCTTTTCTTGTTTCCAACACGCATTACCGCCTTTCATTGCACTTGCTATACTCCAACTTTCACAAGGTGGACTAGCTAGAATTACATCTGGTCTATCCAGTTTATCCAGTTGTTCCCATAGTGCCTTTGGATTGTGTAGTGTGTTGACTGCTAAATCTTGATTGATACACGCATCACCAATTCCTATTGATGTTATTGTGTGTTGCCCCCCATATTCACGTTATATTCATCTACCGCTTGACGATAACAACCATTGCCATCATCAAATAATCCCCATATGTGCATCTCCTAATCATTCACTTTCGCCCTTAAAAAATACTAACCACACTGTCTTACCTCTGCGTTGGCCAAATATCGGTTCACTAGGAAGTAACCCTTTAACCATCGGTAATGTTATTTGTTCTTCATTCCATTTAAATATCATCGTTCCATTTGGTTTTAATACTCGCCAGCATTCTGATAAACCTTGTTTAATATCCTCTTGCCATGTTTGTTCTAGCCGTCCATATTTCAATGCTAGGAACGATTTATCACCAACATTTAATAAGTGTGGTGGGTCGAACACTACGAGGTAAAAACTTTCATCATCAAAAGGCATCTTGCGGAAATCTGCGATCACATCAGGTTTTACAATCAACTTCCTACCATCGCATAGTGTTGTGTCCAATGTGCGTTTATCCATGTAACATGTTTCATTATTTTCTTTATCGAACCAAAACATCTTGCTTCCGCAACATGCATCTAGTATTTTCATATACTATAAACACTTACTCCTTAACATAATCACTAATTCGGTATTTCTTTGTTTCAAAAACCACCCATGCATTATTTTCGAACCCATATTTCTTCTCCCATGCTCGGAATACTTTTGTTAGTTCTTCGCTTAGTTCGTCAATATGCTCTTTCTTTACATCGTACAAGTAATCGTCCGACCATTCTTTAATTTCATCATCCATATCATATTCAATTAAATTCCAAAGTACTCGTTCACTATCAATCTCTGGAACATAATGATAAGGGTGTCCAACACGTACCCATTCAATATCTGAACATTCCCCTAAATAGCTATGGTCGCTATCTCCTACATCCCACAAGTTACTGTAGTATTCCAAGTAATCTGCGATGGCATCTTTAATACTGTCTTGTGGCTCTCCTGCTATTTTGCCGTCTAACCAGCAATATTTTGTTCTATCTTCGACTAGCATTTCTATCCCTCTAACTCTTCAACTTCTTCAACCTCTACTTCATCAATCCAATCATTCATATCACTATCATCTACATCTGTTGCACGTTCGATTAATTCGGCTAGTTTGTTAGCCATTGCTTGGCTTTCACACTCTACAATTTTTTCAAAACCAATTTTTGCGTATCCTGTAATTTTAAATTGTTTCATCTTTCTCACCTCTTAGAACGGAATATTTTCATTTTGCGGTTGTTCAAAACTATCAAAATTACTAGCATCATCAAAACCGCCATCAAGCTTTTTGCCAACAAAATCGGATACTACTTCCGTAACGTATCGTTTTTGCCCATCTTGCGTATCGTATGACCGTGTTTGAATACGGCCATTCACGAGTAGTCTTTCTCCTTTCTTGCAATTACCAACAGCTTCCCCTGTCTTGCCCCATGCTACGCAATTAATGAAAGCAGTTTGTTCTTTCGTTTCATTCGTTGTAGAGTCAATATAAGTATTCGTAGCAGCTACTGTGAAAGTCGCTACGGCTCTACCTGTTTTTGTAAAACGTAATTCTGGATCACGTGCTAAATTCCCTAAAATCTGTACTGTGTTCATATCAATTTCCTTTCAATATTAATCTTGCCTTTGTATGTTCTTATCATGTCATGCATACACTCAAACTCTTTTGCGTTCGCTTGCATTAACATTGACATTTGCTCTGTTGCTTCCTGCTCGGTTTCCACATTGAGTGGTATTTCGATTAGGATTACCATTTTGTGTTTCTTCATACCTAGTACTCACTTATATAATTGGGTTCTACGTTGCACTCATCAACGCTCACATCGTATTCACTACCTAACTTGCAGTCGATTGTTACATTGTCATTCAGATAGTCGATAATCTGATGTAACTTGTGCCACGCTTGCCCCTCTGTTTCTGCATCGATATTGGTGCTAATACTAAATTCCACTTTTATACTTCCCATGTATTCCATACGTTATCTCCCTATCACTCGTCTTAGTAATGCTTTTCCTTTTTCAGAAATATCAGCATTATCTAGTATTTCATTTAAATCAACAGGCTTACGTTCCTCTTTGACTGTTTCAACTAAATGTCCATTAGGTAGCATTTTGATTTGTGCATTGCCTGCTTCTATTTGTTTTCGCTCTTCCTCTTTCTTCATCTTCATTTCTAAAAGCAATCCATCATTCTTGATTTCAGATGCTTTTTCATCGTTTTTGTTTTTCCTTTTTACTAACTCTTCATAGCATCTGACAAATTGAGACATACAAGCAGCACGATTATAATCACCACCCCAAGGGTTAAATGCACTCCATATTGTTTGTGCTGCCTGTTTTATTATTCCGTCTAAATGTTTCAACCCATGCTCATAGCTATATAATCTAACTGCATCTTCAACTACTCCATAGGCTTCTTGTGCAGTCATCATTTCTTCTTTTCCGTTGATGTAATTATCAAGTTCTTTATACTCACTCTCTATTTCTGCAAATGATGGTAAGAATTTACATTTACTCAACAGGTTAAGCATGGCTCGTTGTAAAATTAATGGATCAGCATACGATAATTGATGTACATACAACTTGATTGTTTCTTTAGATGGGCTAGTGTTCCACCCTGTACTCAATATCAATAGTGCTTCCAGTATCTTCTGTTGATGGTTCATTTGATTGTTCATTTACACCCCCATATTCATTCATCAAATCTCGCATATCGTTTAATGCATCTTGCTTATTGTTTTTCTTTTTGATTGGTTTATCGTAACCATTACGTTCCCATGTTCTTACACATGCTTTCCAATCTTTCATAGAGTTCTTTCCTACTTTCCAGCCGTTGCTTTCGTAGTAGTCATAGAATTGTTCAGCGTTTACATTATTATTGCGTTCAAGACAATACTGTGTAATTTGAGATAGAGTAGGTTTTTCAAAACGCTTGCGTTTTGTTGTAGTGCTTTTTGCACTACTATGTATCTCTTTCTCTATCTCTATATCTTTCTCTAACTCTATCTCTATCTCTGGTGTAGATTTGTCGGAGATTTGTCGGAGATTTGTCTGGACATTTGTCCTATCTGTTTCTATTCGTTGCCTATATTCACGCTTTCTGTCTGCTTCGCTACTGCCTTTACCTATGAAGTTTTGAATATCTAGCATGTAAATTGCACCATTATCCAACACATCAATAAGCCCTAAATCTTTAAAAACAGATAACGCTTGTTTGATTGTGCCTACTTGATGTCCTGTTACGCTCGCTAACATATCCGCACTATACGGAATATGTTCATTTACTACTAACTTTCCGTCATTCTTTAGACTTCGTAAGTAGAGTTTTAAAAGAATATTACTGTACAAGTAGCCATCTTTCATGCTTTCTAATATCTTCAACTCATCACTGTCAAAGAAATTATCTTTCAGCCGTAGATAGTAATACTTTTTGTTGTCGCTCATAGGCTAGTCCTTATAGATAGCTGGTAGTTTGTTTGATGAGTTTATCAACATCAAAACCATTAATCTTTGTCAAAGTCTTACCACATCTAACAGTTCTTGTTTTTGCGATTACATCCAGTACATCTTTTAACTCGTTGATTTCTTTTTGATTAACTTTATATTCGCCATTTTCACGTTCTAGAATTTCAATACGCTTTCTTACATATAGTTCAACTACATCAATTCTCTTCATATCGTTTTGTCCTTTCTTCGATGATCGCTTCTAGCTTTCTTTTGGTTTCTTTTGCAAATACTCCATGTGCTAAATTCTCATGGCAATATCTGCACAAACAAGCTAAATTGGTTAATTCACTCGTACCGCCCCTACCTCTTGGCAATATGTGATGCACTTCCGTTGCAGGTGCGCCACATATTACGCAACACGGATAGCCGTCTATACTATCCCTTTCTACGGCTTGTGGCCTCGTTTTTTTGTAGAGTTTATCATCAAGTTTTTTCTTCTTGTTCATTTCCCCACTCCTTAACTAGCGATTGTATGTAATCGCTATCTTCAAGTTGTATTCCTAGTTGATGGCATTCATCGACTAGACAATCTATCAATCGTTGCATTTCTGATACTGTATATACGCTGCTTCCGTGGTAGCACATGATGTTGTGATAACCTTTGATGCTTTTACATTCACCTGCATCTTCAGCTATCCACCCTATTCCATGTGCTTGCCATATCGTTATATAACGTTCAACTGCATCTTCTCGGATTGGAACATATGTGAAATGACTACAATCTTTTATTGCTTTTCTATATACATCTTCCTTAGACATATACGAGTGATTACTCATGACTTCCGCTATCTTTTGACATAGAACCCAGCAATATGCATTAGCGTTCATACTGCGTGATTTTGACTTCTTTTTAATCTCTATCACGTATTCTTTGTCTTTATCTAGTTTCGATAGTTCATTGTCATGTGGTGCTGGTATGACTACCATTACACCGAGTGGCGAACGCAACAGTCCAATGTTATTTGTTGTCCACTTCATAACCTTTTACCCAGTCATAAAGCATAGACATTTGGTCTCTCGTAATGTTATCGATAACACACATTCCAAACATTTTAGTTGCTTGTTGTGCTACTTGTTCTGCACTCACCCCATGTTCACTTGCCATCTTCAAAACAATTCCATATGCATTGTGTGGATCAAATTCTTTTTCTTTCCGTTCTTTTTCTGCTGCAGCATTTATTTTTGTATCTTGCAATCCTCTATATACATCAGCACCTACACCAATCATTTTTGCTGCAGTACCTAGCGCATCAGTAACGGCCATCTTAAACGCTTCATCGTTGCCGTGAAAACCATTTTTATCTTTGTAGATTAGGAAATCTCCACCATATCCCGGAATTGGTTCACTCCATTCATCACCATCTTTGATATATAGATTTACCAACACATACAACATAGTTTCTTTGGTTTCTTCGACTGGTACTTGTTGAGTACTAACAACTTCAAACTTCCAACCAATTCCACACATACCATATGTTTCGGTTAAAACTTCCCATCGCCATTGAGGAGAAATATCATATTTCCCTTTAAGCTTCCCAAAGTCAATTACCTTTAACGCTGATTGCGGTACAGTTTTTACCGCATTATATCTACTATCCATCTATACCTCTTTATACTTGTAACAACGCATTTCTAAGAAATCAGTCAAATCTTTTACAGCATCTTCCGTTAAGTCATAAACAGTTACTGTAAAACCAGTTTTAGTTTCTACAACTTCGATTGTTTCAACTGTTTCATTTGTGATACTTGCTCGTGCAGCCTCTTCCATTTCATTACGTTCAGCAAATTTTGCATTGATAAATTCTCTAGCTTGATCTAGTGGCATATCTTTTACTGCATCCCAACATTCATTAAATGTGATTGGTGTCGCTAGTTCGTATTGTTGGTTGCAAGTATCAACAACAAATTCAATCATTCCTTTTTTCTCTGCTAAGATTTGTTTATAATCATCATCTGATTGTTGTCTTTTTGAAATCTCAATCATCATTCCCTCAATAGAGATTTCAATGTCTTTCATCTTTGCAGTTTTATTTAACCAGCGTTTATCACGTTGTAGTTGTTCTGCATATTCTGCACGAATGTTATACTTTTCAACCATCTTTTCAATAAATTTGTTGATAGTTTCTGTTTTTGCTTGTACTTCTTTTTCGTCAAAGTATTTAATTTGTTCTGCGAGTGGCTTTTCTGCATCGTAAACAACTTTCAATACTTCATTTACTTCTTCCTCAAACAGTTCAATCGGTCTTTTGAGCTCTCGTTTTTTCTCTTTACAGAATTTATCAAGTGTTGTTCTGTACTTAACGATTTCATTTTTAGCACTTACCATGTCCTTATAGTTTTCTTCCGTTACTACAAGCCCTTTATACTTTTCTAGTTGTGCTTCAAAATATGTTTTGATTTCGTCTTTGTTCCATTTGAATACTTGTTCGTTTTGACTAACAATCGGTGTTAAATTAATTTCCATTTATTTCTCCTTGTGTTAAAATACAAGTAGAGATATTTCACATACTCTCTACTCGCACGCTTATGGCTTTGGTCGGCTTAGCGTGCTTTTTTTATTTCTCTTACCCAAAAATTGGATAAGATTAACAGCGTTACCCCTAACGCAATTTGCAAGAACCCTGTATATCCATCTATTTTTTCTAGTTCAACAGAACCCATTGAACCAGATATAAGAATTACGGATATAATTCTTACTAACCAAATAAACTTCATTACAAATCCTTTCCAACTATCACTAGCAAATCGCCAGTGATTTTTTTAATGCTATTTTTCAAGTTTTGATTTTCTGTCTTTAACTGCTCAACCTCACATTTCAACTTCCGATATGCTATCGGTGTATACTCATCATCAAGTCCTACAAGGTTTTCAACTTCCTTTTTGCTGAACCTAACTCCAGCTACTCCTTTTAATTGATGAAGTGTGCCTTTATCCCTCATGTTGTATACGCTTGTTTCTGTGCATTTCAGAAGTTTTGCCACTTCTGATACTGTATAAACTAGGCTCTCCATTTTTCGTTCCTTGCGTGTAAATCAGCAGTTCTAGCTAGCTTTACCCAAGATAGAATGACTTTCTTATTCCATCTTGATTGATTACGTTTAGGCCATTTAGCCTTGATGAGTTTTCGCCAGTATTGTGCGTACTCATCATTTCGGCCAGCATATCCGAATGTAGGTAGTTTTCGTCCGTACATTCGATTTGCTACCCTTAAATCTTTTTGATTTTGTACTAGCATTTTATCCTTTCCTACACTCTAAGTGTAATTACTTAGCAAAAAAAATTGACTGCACTGATTTCCCAAATACTTTTGCCAATCTAATTTTTACTTCATCTCTTGGAATTCGCTTCCCCGCTTCATACATGGCAATCGATGTAGGTGCTACACCAACTTTAATTGCTAGTTCATTTTGTGTTAAATTTTTTGAATTTCTTAATTCTACTAATCGTGTAGCGATAATATCTGTATTCAATATTTCATCACCTCTCTTCTTGCTACACTCATAGTGTAGTACATAATTAAAAATATGTCAACACTTAAAGTGTAGTTTTTATTGAAATTTTCTTCACTTTGTGTGATAATGAAAACATAGAAGTATATATTTATATAAGGTGGTGTAAAAAATGACATTTGCTAAAAGATTGATAGAATTAAGAAAATCAAAAGGAATCTCTCAAAAAGAATTGGCAAACTATATAGATGTATCACCTAGTCTAGTAGGTATGTACGAGCAAGGTAGGAGAAAACCTAGTTTTGAAATATTAGAAGCCATAGCTGATTATTTTAATATAAATATTGATACGCTATATGGAAAAGATGAAATTGAAGCACCATATTATTTAGATCCATCTGTGTCAGAATATGCACAAGCCATTAAAGATAATCCAGATTTACGCATACTATTCGATGCTAGTAAAGACATGTCAAAAGATGATATAGATTTTGTTCTTAATACAATTGAAATGTTAAAAAAGAGAGAGGGCAAATAACTATGAATAAGTTGATAATTTTAATTTGCATGATACTTATTCCGTTACATATCAATGCAATTTCTATAAACGAAATCCGTAATAATCCAAGTCAATTCAAATTAGTATACTCGGATGAAACACGTGAAGCATATGTAGATAATTCAGCAATTTCTGTAACAAGATATAATCCGCCTTATTACGCTATTAACGCTACTATATATTCAGTGTGGTATGACCGAAACATTATTGTAGAAACAAATCAAACCTCTTTTTACAATTACGAAAGAAGTATAGAAAAACTGTCCCATAAATATAAGGATGTAGATGAGATAGTTAAAGAGGTATCGAATGATACTGGAGTAAGATGGAAAGCTAATACATTTGTTTTTTATGACTTTAATGGTAATATGCTTAGTTCCAAACCATTATCACATCAATTTGATAATTCCATTGCAGGTAAAGCGATACTTTTTTCTCCCTCATATCAAGTAGCAATGTATATATTCTATAAATCTTATCACATGTATTTTAATTACCCACGATAAAATCAATTATTAAAAAGGAATTCACTATGAATAAAAAAGGATATGCACTATTAATCATTCTAATTTTAGTTGTTATAGGTCAAGCAGCTTATACCTATAATTTAACAATGAAGATAGATAGACTATCACATACTATTGCTAATTTAGATGCTGATAGTACAATCAATAATTTAGATAACAGGATTAAAACAATCGAACAGGAATTATCAAATCATGACTTATCTGATATTGATGCATTAAAAGATAATGTAGCAACGAATACAAGCAACATAGCATCTATCAATCAATATTTAGATAGCATTAATTTTAAATTAATGGATATCGAAAGTAGTATTTCTAATATCAATTTAAGATCATTAATCAACTAACGTATGAGAAATTTTATACACATACTACTTTGTACAATAACCCTATAAGGGGATGATAGTATGAACATCAATTTGATATATATAAAGCTACGGAAAACACAAACTGCGGTATTAAAACTAAATGATGATGGTACTTACACCATTCTTGTTAATAGTGATAAACCTATTGATGTACAACGTAAGGGAATATTACATGAGATAGGTCATATATTAAATGATGATATGTACAGTCACGCACACATTGATTTGTTGGAACGCATGGCTCATGCAAGGCAATTTGACGATGTAGAGGGTATCAACTTTTACACTCACATCATATGAGGTGAATTATGCAGTACAATTTCACTATCAGAAAAAAAGATAAAGGGTTTCAGATTATAGTTAGCTATAAGGACGGCTATAAGTGGAAACAGAAATCTAAACAGGGTTTCTCCACACAAAGAGAAGCCAAACTTTACGGCCAGCAAATAGTCGATAACCTAAAAAAGACTATCACCAATCCACTTGATGATAGTCTAAAAGATATAACACTTATTGAGTTTTACAGAATATATACAGATGAAAACAAAGCAAATGTATATGCTACGTTCAAAGCATATGACAATGCATTTCAGAAATTCAACACGCTATTCAATATGAAAGTAAAAGATATTTCTGAAATACAAATTCGGAAAGTAATTAATGACTTACAACAATCAATAGCCACTAAAAATATGTGCATAACGATTATAACAAAGGTATTTGCTTATGCAGTATCGCCATATAGGATTATTAATAGTAGTCCGTGTAAGAATATTAAGCGGTTGCATAAAACACAAACAACTAAAATCAACGCTATAAATGAAGATGATGTAACACACCTATTAACATCGTTAAAAGGCCATAACTACAAATACTATATCGTGTGTTCCATTGCTGCTTATACAGGTATGAGGTATGGCGAAATCTTAGGCCTTACATGGGATGATATAGATTTAGATAACGCTATTATTGATGTGAATAAACAATTCGCATATAGTGGCGAAAGTACATATGCGATCCGTAATCTAAAGACAAAAAACAGTTACAGAAAAATACCAATACCGCCAATACTAATCGATATACTACTTGAATACAAAAATACCACCAGTGGATTATATCTATTCAACAATCCAACTGGCGGCACTGGTGCAGTATCAGTGATGATAAAACGATATTTACCAAACACTTCTATCCACGATTTAAGACATACCTATGCTACAAGGCTATTAGCAAATGGTGTTGATATTAAAACAGTAGCTTCCTTATTAGGTGATACTGTTGATACAGTCATTAATACGTACATTCACTATACCGATGAAATGAGATTAAAGGCACATGATAGTGTGTCTAAAATTTTCGGCTAGAATTTTTGACGGATTTATTGACGATTAGACAATAAACCTTGTATTTACTGGTATTTTTAACTGATAAAACATATCAATATATTATAGCACAAACAAGGGTCGTTTTGAATGTTTTGTACACTCTATTTCAATAGATTTATACGTTCAATTTCTCTATTCTCACCTGACGCAATAAGCTGTAATTTTTGTATCCTATTGAGTCGTTTAATAGCATATTCTCGCGACTGTGCCTCTTGTTTACTTTGAAAGCTTTCATAATAAACCAAATACACTGGTCTACGACATTTCGTATACTTAGCCCCACCTTTTATAACGCCATTATGAGCATCCAACCGTTTTTTTAAATCCGTTGTCCACCCGCAATACAAGCTTTCATCAGCACATCTCACAATATACGTGAAAAATTGTTCATGATTCATCTTATTTACTAGCATCGTCCTTAATTGGTTCAATGGTAATCGAATTAATAGTCACCGGATCAACAGGCTTATCATTTTTATCTGTTTTCACCTTACCAATTTTTTCGACCACATCCATACCTTGTACAACTATACCAAAAATGGTGTGTTTATTATCTAGATGAGGCGTAGGTCCCAAGGTAATAAAGAACTGAGAACCACCTGTATTCGGCCCACGATTTGCCATGGCAAGAATCCCCATTTTATTAAAATGAAGGTCATTAGAAAATTCATCTGGAATCTCATAACCAGGGCCACCTGCACCTGTGCCTGTTGGGTCGCCACCTTGAATCATAAATCCATCGATAACACGATGGAACGTAACGCCATTATAAAAGCCTTTTTTTACAAGGTAGTCAAAGTTTTTAACGGTAATAGGCGCTTTAGAGCCATATAAACGAATTTTAATTTGTCCATAATTTGTATCAAAAACAGCATATTCATCTGCAATTGGAGCATTTGTAAAATTAGGCATCTTATTAACCGTTTCAGCTTGTGCAACAGGTGTAATCGTTTTATCTGCACTATTATTGCCACATGCTGCGGTTACTACCATCATGCCCCCCAATAGAGCACAAGCTAATATTCTTTTAACATTCATGATAATCCCTCACAAAATATAGAATTTCCCCAAATTATATATACATAGAAAAACCGCTCAACCCATGAGCGGCTCTTTATTAGTATATCATGTTTTCACTATGAATTTCTTTAAAATTCTATAAAAATTTATAATCTAAATGGTCTTATGCCAACGATTAATCAATCCATCCGAAATGCTTACATGCATTGTAAATACCATCCTTATCACAGTCAGTTGTAACATAATTGGCCTCTAATTTAAGCTCCGGACGAGCATTTCCCATGGCAATGTTTAACCACTCCGGTCTAAACATAGACAAATCATTATAGCCATCACCAAACACGACAACTTGATTTGGCTTCATATCGAAATGTCCAATCATATCGCGAATCCCCAATGCTTTTTCCATAGGTTCATATAAAACGCACCCATCGCCATAGCGAATAAGCTTATGCGTCATATGCTCGATATCTTTTTCCTCTTCTTCGCCATCTTTGAAAAATACATAGATTTTATAGAAATCTTCTACACTGTGAAAGTCAAACTCTGGATCCACTACGGTTTTAAACACATCCCAATCAGGGTGCCATTCTAATATTTCTTTATACGGTGTAATGCGCCCCAATTTATTACGGTCTGTTACAGCCCATGGGATATGCTTTGACTCAAGATATTCTAAATATTGAATACACATATCTCGATTCATGCCAATCATAGATACCAATTTCCCATCAATGGTGATACTATGACCTCCATCAGCAACTACATTCGTAATTCTAGCTTGCTCGGCAAAACGCATAGCATCGACTTGTATTCTACCTGTTGCAATCGATACTAAATGGCCACGCCGTTGCAATTCATCTATACAGTACTGAGCACTATCTGGAATTTTTCCTTCCGGCCACACAGCCAATGTGTTATCGATATCAAAAAAGAAAAATTTTTGTTCCACAAGTCCTCCTATCTATCGCTATATACGAGTTCATATACAAACTATAAACTCTACCCGGTAAGCACTATTCATCTCGTCCACTCATTAATTGAAAGCGTTTTTGTTGTTTCACATCAGGATATTTATCTCGCTCTACATCGCTACAAAACATGCCTAAGGGACGTACATACAAATCGCGGTCATCATATAATTTTTGATATACCACCAATTTTTCACCCGTTTCAGAATGTGTAGCCACATCTAACACGTAATAATACATACCTTTAAAATGACGATACAAACCACCTTTTACGATTTCGTTCATAACTACCTCGGCTTACTAAAAACGATCTTTCATTTCTTATTAAACATTATACTAGGAAATACTATTTGAAAAAAGATGTTTATCACTATAAACAAAACACTCGCATCCCCCCTTTTCTTTTACTGTAATCCTTCTAAGAAGGACTGAGCCAATAGAGTATAAAAGGAGAATGCGAGTAACATTCTACATTTATTTAGTTGTATCTGAAACCAAGCCCTTATGAATAAGACCTATGATAAAGCCAAGGATTGCAAAACTTACCCAGCCCATACCAATACCTTGGAACGGAATATATTGGGTAAACAAACCTTCGATGGCATCAGGTGCCCAACCAGCAGTTTCAAGACCGCTCATTAAGGCAGAAATCATGGTCAATCCAATAGTCCAACCATATACGCAACGACGACCGCCAAAAACAGTATCACTTAAGGCTAACAAGATAATAACAATCGTCAACGGGTACAACAACATCAATACTGGAATAGCTGCACTAATGATTGTTTTCAATCCGAACAGCCCAAGTGCAAATGCAGCTACAGAGAATATGACAACATACATTTTATAGCTAATTTTGCTATATAGTTTGTGGAAATATGTACTACAAGAAGTAATAAGACCAATACTTGTACTCAAGCAAGCTAATAGAACGATGATAGCCAAAATAATTTGACCAGTTCCCCCAAAGAGGAAGTCCGCACTAGCTGTTAACACCGGTGCACCTGTATCAAACAAGCCAAATCGCTCTACGCTTGTAGCGCCGATGTTCGCAATGAATATATACACAATGCCGAGTAATGCTACCGCAATAGCACCAACCTCCATCACAGTTTTCGTAATAACATCGCGAGATGTAGCACCTGTAAGACGTACAAAATCGATGACGAGAATAGCAAACACCACAGAAGCCAATGCATCCATTGTATTATAGCCATCGAGGAAGCCTTGCAATACGGCTGTACCATTAGTCGCGTAAGCTGGTTGAGGCACCGCATATGCCCCAATCGGTGTAACAAAAGATTTGATAATCAATAATAAAATAACAAGCAATAATGCAGGTGTCAAAATATTGCCAATACGATTAACAAGCTTTTGAGGACTAATCGATAGCCACAAAGAAACGCCAAAGAATATAGCAAGGAACAGTGGTTGCATATCCAAAGTCATGCCTTGTAAAAATGGCTTGATCGCAATTTCATACGCAACGGTACCCGTTCTTGGTGTCGCAAACATAGGACCAATACTTAAATATAAGGCCACTGTATAAATAAGACCATATATAGGATGCGCACGACCTGCTAGTTCCTCAACGTCTTTACATCCGGAATAGCCCATGGCCATAACGCCAAGTAACGGTAATCCTACGCCAGTTAATACAAAACCAGCTAATGCCCATCCTACATTAGACCCTGCGTGTTGACCTAATGCGGCCGGGAAAATAAGATTTCCCGCACCAAAGAATAGGGCGAATAACATCATGCCTATAGCTAAATAGGCGCGCAGTGATAGATTTTCTTTTCCATCCATAAGGTTATCTCCCTTCGTACTACACTATCATATTAGATAACATTATATATGATATGGTAATCTGATTCAACAGCAAAATCGAATTATATCGAACTTTCATTACACCTTACGAATATTAACTTGTACGTCATAGAATGTACTCCCCCATGCTTCATCAGTCGGTCTAGATGCAGTTACAGCATTGATTCCTACCTTAGCGTCACTGGACTGAGATTGCCACCATACACCAAGGGTCACAAGTGTACCTCGTTGTACCGTATCATCTAGATATACTTTAATACGAACAGCCCCTCGATTATTATAAATTTCCACAGCATCACTATTATTAATGTTATATAATGCAGCATCATCTGGATGCATTCGTAGCTTCATCAATTCAGAATCATCAAATTCTAGTTCACAAAAACTAGAATCTAATATACGTATATCATTACCGATAATCAACCAGAATGGTTCATCATCACCATAAGGTTCTGTATAGGTAATCAACGGAATGGATTCTCGAGGATTTAAGATTTCGATTTTGCCTGACGACGTTTTAAAATCCATCTTATAATTGTCTGGCAATGCTACTTCAACCAAGTCGCCACGTAAAATGGCATCTTGTTCGTCTTGTGAAAGTTTAGACGAATTGCGAACCATATGCTCAATTAGTTCTCGTTCTGTCATGGCAAAGAAAGGATCATCTAAACCCATATGCTGAGCAAGTTCAGAAATAACTTGCCAATTAGATTTCGATTCACCAACCGGAGGAATAGCTTGGTAACTAGCCGCAATTGTATAGTGTCCGTAAGAGTTAAAAATATCATCGGATTCAGCAGAGCTCGTGGCTGGTAAGATAATATCTGCATATGCACATGTATCTGTAAAGAAGCGTTCATGCACAACGGTAAATAAATCATCTCTCATAAGACCTTGTCTAACGAGATTTTGATTTGGTGCCGTTATAGCTGGATTTGATGAAAAGATATATAGACTATGAACAGGCACCCCGCCACTAGTATCCTCTAATCCATGCTCTAGAAGCGCTTTTGGATTTGTCAACAAATCCCCTAATAATATCATCGGCATCATCCGTTTAGACGGCGTTGGTGTATTAGGTTGTTGCATGAATGATTTATTAAAATATTGGCTACTACTAGAACTAGATAATAAGCCGCCACCTAAATGTTGCCATGCACCTACCACGGCAGGGAGTGCATTGATACACCGGCAACTCATTGCTCCATTACCATAGCGGGATACACCACTACCGAGACGGATAAATGGAGCCTTTGCTTTTGCATAGGCATGAGCTAGTTCTTCTATGATTTCAACCGGTACACCACATATAGAGGAAACATATTCTGGAGTAAATGTAGGCAATACATCTCGTACTAGCTCATCATAACCTTGCACATATGCTTGAATAAATGTAGTATCCTCAAGACCATCCCGATGTATGATATGAATCATACCAAGTGCTAATGCACCATCAGAACCGGGTTTTACATACACATGATGTGTGCCTTGATCATAAGTATATGTTTTATGGGTATCTATAATCCATACAAAAGCGCCGTTTCGTTTTGCCACATTCACATCGTGTAATATATGTACATCTGTAGCCGTCGCATTAAGGCTCCATAATATAATCAAATCACTATGTTGTGCTTCTTGTGGTTTGATAGCTACTGTGTCTCCATAAACAGACTTAAATGCTGCTTGTTTCGCAGGAGAACAAATCCCTCTGTCTTGACTAGTAGCGCCAATACAACGGAAGAAATAGTCCGCTGCAGGACTATTTACAGCCCCCATGGTCCCCGCATAGGAATAACGAAGAATACTTTCACTACCATAGGTATTAATAGTATGGTTAAAATTTTCTACAATTCGCTCTAAGGCCTCGTCCCATGAAATGGGTGTAAATTGATCTGGACCAATACCTTTTTTACCAATTCGGCGTAATGGTGTCATCAAACGTTTAGGCGAATGAATAACACACTCATAATGAGCCATCTTAGGACATAATGTGCCCCGTGTGAAAGCGTGCTCTTTATTACCGCGAACCTTTGTCACTTTATTGTCATCTACTGTAAGTATAAGTCCACAAGCATCAGGACAATCATAGGGACATACACTTTTATATTCTTTCATATAAGCACCTCGCTTATTATCGTCTCTCTAGTAATAATAATTCTATATGTATATTTATAGTATCATACATAAGCCACTCAATCTGTAATAAAATTAACGAATATCGATATTTTTCAAACTTCGTATCAATGAATACATTGTATATCAATGCATATAGCAAAATCACTTATCAAAATAAGTGTGTGATGTTATAACTTTTATTAATGTATACCATGTAGATACACAATAAATATCGATACTTTTCAGTATTTATTTATAGTTTCTCCCCTACAATACAAACAGATAAGCAACGCATAAAAGTACCATTTTTTACGTTCAGGAATGTATCTATTACCAAAAGTCATAATTTATAATTTCAAGGTATTATCGATTATTTCAGCGCTTTTTGTCAACCTGTGTAATAAATTTCACGTAAGTTATGCAAATTATGTAATGTATTAAGTTATGTAAAACTATTCAATAACTCAACTTTGTGTGCTATACTGACATTGTCATTTGAGAGGATATAGAACTCACCGGACATCATATCACATTCATTGATATAACGGAGTGGAGTCAACTATATCAGGTCATATTTTCTGAAAAGAGGTTTTAACAATGGCAGAAGCTAAAAACACTGTACTTTTCCCTTATGAAACACTTCACAAACTTTGCATGGATGCTTTCCAAAAATTCGGTTTTTCCGAAAAAGAAGCTGACATCATTCAAGACGTACTTTTGACTTCCGACTTATTCGGTATTCAAAGCCATGGTATGCAACGTATGGTACGTTACCACAAAGGTATCTCCAACGGCTTGATTAAAATCGATGCAAAACCTGAAATCGTAAAAGAAACTCCAATCTCCGCAGTTATCGACGGTCATGACGGCATGGGTCAATTATTAGGCCACAAAGCTATGGAAATGGCTATCGAAAAAGCTAAAAAATCCGGTGTTGGTATCGTATCCGTACGTAACTCCAACCACTATGGTATCGCTGGTTACTATGCTAAAATGGCATCCGACCAAGGCTTAATCGGTTTCTCTTGTACAAACTCCGAAGCAATCATGGTTCCTGTATATGCTCGTAAAGCTATGCTTGGTTCCAACCCTATCGCTTGGACTGTACCAGCTGATCCTGTTGACTTCTTCTTCGATTGCTCCACTACAGTAGTAACTCGTGGTAAACTTGAAATGTACAACAAAATGGGCAAAGCTACTCCAGATGGCTGGGCTGTTAACAAAGACGGCGTTCCTTCCACTGACGCAGCTGAAGTATTGGGCAACATTTCCCGTCATGAAGGCGGCGGTATCCTTCCTTTAGGTGGTGCTACAGAAGTTCTTGGCGGCCACAAAGGTTATGGTAACGGCATGATTGCTGAATTGTTCTCCTCCATCCTTTCCCAAGGTGGTACTTCCAATAAATGTATGGTTGGCGGCAAATCCAATATCTGCCACGGCTTCATGGCTATCAACCCTGAATTCTTCGGTGACCCAGCTGAAATCAAAAAACACTTCTCTCAATTCTTACAAGAATTACGTGAAGCTCCTAAAGCTCAAGGTCAAGACCGCATCTATACTCATGGCGAAAAAGAACATGAATCTGTTGCTAAAGTTAAAGCTGAAGGCATCCCTGTACTTAACGGTACAATGCTTGAAGTTCAAGATCTTTGCAATGAATTAGGTTTAGACTTCAAATCCTACTTCGGCGATTATGTACCAGAAGCTCCTGCTACAATGTTCAAAGGTAACTACTAATATCTAATTAGTGTTGGCCCTAACACGGACATGTAGTTAGTACAGAGGGGGACATAAACACTGTTTATGTCCCCTCTCTTATATTTTTTTAACCTCATAAACTATGAGGTTAAAAAATTTTAAGAGATATATCACTTTTTCTGATAAGTATATCTGTTATTTTATTGTAATCTTTTATTATTACTGAACTTTTACAACTCAATCCAATAGCGAATTACTCATCAATTAAATTGATTATTGCTACATCGTCCTGTTAAGCATATATTTTTATTTTTCTTGAAAGGATGATTTTAGAAATGAGTGCTCTCACCGTTCTATTAGCGCTATCTCCAATCATTTGGTTGATTGTAGCGTTATCCATCTTGAAATTACCTGCATGGCAAGCAACAAGTGTTGCTGCAATCGGTTCTTTCATCATCGCTATTACAGCATTTCAATCCGACCCATTTATTATGGTCACTGGTGCCCTTGAAGGTGCCGCATTGGCAATTTGGCCTATCCTATTAGTTATTACAGCAGCTATCTTCGTTTACAACTTGGTAGTACATACGAAAGCTATGGAAACTATTAAAACCATGCTTTCCTCTGTAACATCTGATACTCGTGTACTTGCATTATTACTTGCATGGGGCTTCGGTGCTTTCATGGAAGGTATGGCTGGCTTCGGTACTGCCGTTGCAATTCCTGCAGCTATGATGGTTGCCGTAGGTTTTGACCCACTAAAATCTATCATCGCATGTCTCGTTGCAAACTCCGTACCAACAACATTCGGCTCCATTGGTATCCCAACAACTACATTGGCTTCCTTAACAAGCCTTGATCCAAGCCATTTAGGTACATTCATTTCCGTACAATTATTCTTGCTTAACCTTATCGCTCCTTTCTTCGTAGTTATGATTATCGGTGGCGGTATCAAAGCGTTAAAAGGCGTATTCCTTGTAACATTACTTTCTGGTTTAGCATTAGCTATTCCTGAAACTGTAATCAATGCTGTAATGGGTCCTGAATTATCCGTAATTTCTGCATCCATCGTAATCATGGCAGTGATCATCGGTTGTGCAAAAATTATGCCTCCTAATGATCCTCAATACGCAGTTAAACAAACTGGCGAAGTTCCTAAAGTTTCTGGTGGCGAAGGCCTTGTGGCTGCAATGCCATTCATCTTAATCTTCGTATTATTATTATTAACCTCTAAATTGTTCCCAGCAATCAATGGTCCTCTTGCATCCATTAAAACATCTGTACCTATTTACCAAGGTGCTGGTGCAAAACCTTACACATTCGTATGGATTGCAACTCCTGGTATCATGATTTTCATCGCTGGTATCGTTGGTGGTTTCATCCAAAAAGCAAAAGCTGGTGAAATCTTCGGTACATTAGGTTCCACGGTTAAAAACTTGAAGTTCACATACCTTACAATCATCACAGTTGTTATGACTGCTAAATTGATGACATACTCCGGTATGACTGCAGATATTGCGAAAGCAATGGTTGCTGGTACAGGTTCCTTATACCCTCTATTCGCTCCTATCGTAGGTGCATTGGGTGCGTTCTTAACAGGTTCCGGTACAAACTCCAATGTATTGTTCGGCCCACTTCAAATCGCTGCAGCTCAAGGTTTAAATCCTACAAACTTCGAAGATCTTGGCTTCTGGTTAGCAGCTGTTAACTCCGGTGCAGCTGGTATCGGCAAAATGTTGTCCCCACAATCCATTGCAATTTCTATTGGTGCCGTAGGTCCTGCTTTGAAAGCATACTTAGAAAACCACAAAGAAATCAATGCAGAAGAAGCTCACAACTTAGAACATGAAATCGAAGCAAGTGTTATCATGAACAGCGCGTTCAAATACTTCATCATCTTCATCATCATGCATGGTTGTATCTCCTTCTTCGGTCAACATTTCATCCATGAAATTCACCACATCTTCTTCTAAGAATTGGTAATATAAAAGAACAGCTCATTCGTGAGCTGTTCTTTTTATTTCAAATACTAATAAGCAATACCCATGTTACTCATACATAAACCTATAGCTTTTTCTTATTAATCATGTTACAATACCCTTATTAAATAGATAAAATTAAATGCAGTCTGCGAAGTGCGATTCGCAGACTTTTATTTTTCCCTTTTTTTAATATAGGAGATTTTATGGAGTCTACAAAGAAAATATCTTTATTCATTGTCGTATTTCTAGGACTTCTTACGGCTATCACACCACTTGGTACTGATTTATATCTACCAGCATTACCAATCATGCCTCATGAACTTAATACAAATGCGTCCCTCATTCAGATGACAATTGGTATTATGACTTTTGGTATCGCTATCGGTCAATTGATTGGCGGTCCGCTTAGTGACTCATTGGGGCGAAAAAAACCACTCATCATTGGCAATATCCTCTGTGTAATCGCTAGTATACTCTGTGCTATTGCGCCCAATATTGAGATTTTACTAGTTGCACGATTTTTACAAGGTTTAACAGGTTCTATCGGAGTTGTTATTGCTAAGGCCATCTCCCGGGATTTTGCATCTGGTAAGGAATTAATGCGACTCATGTCTCTACTCATGCTCGTCAACGGATTAGCTCCTGTTATTGCACCGCTTATAGGTGGTCAGCTTTTATTATTTTCTACATGGCGCTTTATTTTTATTGTCCTCGCCGTTTTCTCTGCACTGTTACTTATGGGCTCTTTCATTTTTACTGAAAGCCTACCATCAGAAAAGCGTATTTCCGGTGGTATAGCAACAGCATTTAAAAACTACGGTGCTCTACTAAAAGATAATTCTTTCTTAGGCCAGACTCTAGTTCAGCTATTCGCCTTTGGTGGTTTCTTTGCCTATATTTCGGGTTCATCCTTTGTATATCAAAATATATTCAATTTATCTGCACAAGAGTTTAGTTATATGTTCGGGATTAATAGTTGCGGTATTATCCTCGCTAGCGTAATCAATGCCAAAGTAAGTAATGTTGTAAAAATAAAAACCATTTTACATACCAGTCTATTGCAATTAACGATTGGTTCTATCCTATTCCTTTGTGCAATGTATTTTAATTGGTCCTTTATTATAACTAGTGTCATTCTGTTCTTTACAGTTTGTACCGTATCTGTATTTGGATCAACAGGGTTCTCTATGGCAATGGCGAAATATGGACATAAAGCAGGTAGCGCCTCTGCTATTTTAGGATTTGCAGGCATGTTTTCAGCCGGGTTCGTATCGCCATTAGTTGGTATTGGTGGAAGTCATACTGGTATCCCTATGGGGATTGTTATGGTTGTATGTGCTGTATTAGCATTAGTATGCTTCTATACAATGATTAAAGAAGATTCATCAATTTCATAAAAAAGCGTCCCTCATATGTCCCCTCTTTACTGGTTGTTCAGTAAAGAGGGGACATATCACTAGGGACGCTTATTTTACATTCAGTAATTATATAATTGATTATTACATTATCATTCAAACATTGTTGCTAACAACAATTTCAATCGATTTGCTTGGTTAACCGCACTTGAACCTGGGTCATAGTCGATGGCTGCAATGCGCACATCAGGATATGCTTCGGATAATGTTTTTACCATGCCTTTACCACTAACGTGGTTAGGTAAGCAGCCAAATGGTTGCAAGCAAACTACTTGTTTCGCACCTTTTTCGATAAGATCAATCATATCACCTGTAAGGAACCAACCTTCACCGCATTGATTACCAAGGTCAATATAATGAGCCGCTTCTTTTGCAACCTTCGTCATCCGTTGCAATGGATCAAAATGCTTAGATGCTGCAACAGCTTTTGCATATGGCAAGCGGTATAATTCTAACGCTTCGCGAGCCAAGGATCCAAAGAATCCGGAAAGCCATGTACCATCTAAGTGTTTAGTACGATATGTGCTATCCATAGCACAGTACAAGAAGAAGTCTAATAGACCCGAGGTTACAACCTCGCCACCTTCCTTCTCTATAAGTTCATTAATATGGTTGTTCGCACTTGGATGGAATTTAACGTAGATTTCACCTACCACGCCAACACGAGGTTTCGGCTTAGATTTATCGACTGGTAAATTGTCAAAGTCTTCAATGATGTTCTTAATATATTTACTATATTGGAATATATTAGCTTTTGTAATACGTTCCCGTAATTTTTTAACCCAATAATCGCACAATGCATCTGCAGATCCTGGATTAATTTCATAAGGGCGCGTAGCCAATACACATTGCATCAACGCATCGCCGTATACTACGGCTTGAATCATGCGATGTAAGAAGGATTTAGTCAATTTAAAGCCTGGTTGACGTTCCATATCACTCGCATTAAGTGACAAGATTGGAACTTGTTTCATACCTGCATCGATGAGGGCTTTACGCAAATAACCAATATAGTTGGTAGCGCGACAACCGCCACCGGTTTGAGAGATAATAACAGCTGTTTTATTAACATCGTATTTACCAGACAATAAGGCACTCATCAATTGGCCTACAACGATGATAGCAGGATAACATGCATCATTATTGATATATTTTAGACCTATCTCTACATCTTCACGCGTAGGTGCTGGTAACATGTCAAAGTCATAACCTTCAGACTTAAGCACTGGCTCCAATAGTTGGAAATGAAGAGGTGACATTTGAGGCACCAAAATCTTATAGGTCTTACGCATTTCTTCAGTAAAGACAACACGTTCATAATCATATGCTGGTGTATCATCAATAACGGTCTCTATAGGAGCTTCTGGATTATGGTGTTTACGCATACTCCGTTCCATTACGGATTGCAAGGAACGTAAGCGAATAGTAACAGCGCCTAAGTTTGTACCTTCATCAATTTTAAGCAATGTATGAATCTTATGCTTTGCAGATAAGATATCCTTTACTTGGTCTGCCACAATGGAATCAAGACCACAACCGAAAGAGTTCAACTCAACAATTTGGAACCCTTCTGTACGACTTACGAATTCAGCTGCATGATATAGACGACTATGGTATGACCATTGGTCTACAACGCGAAGATGTTTAATATCCTTACCTAATGGTGCTACACCATCTTCGGTAAGAACCGCCATACCAAGAGAGGTAATGAGCTCAGGGATACCATGATTAATACCGGAGTCTAAGTGATATGGACGACCTGCCAATACGATGGTAGGCACTTGTTCTGCTACGAGACGAGATACAGTTTTCTTTGTCATCTCGCGATAGTCAGCCTTACATTTTTCTTGTTCGGCCCAAGCGGTCTCAACGGCATTAGAAATTTCAGATTTAGAGAATGGCAAATCTTTTAAGGCTTTCACCAAAGCAGGCACCAATGATTTTTTATCTGCTAGTGGTAAGAATGGCGCATAAAATGGCGTTTTTCCCATCACATCTTGCATATTGTTTCGAATCAATTCTGGGTAAGAAATAACCATAGGGCAATGGTAATTATTGTCGCGGCTAAATTCTTTTGGACCATGTTGAATACATGGATACCAGATTAAATCGATTTGTGCTTTTGAAAGGTCTCGGATATGTCCATGAACAGCCTTAGCAGGATAACACGCTGTATCGGAAGGAATCGTATCAATGGCTTTATTATATTGATCCTTCGTCGTATAATCTGACAATACCACTTCGCAGCCTAATTGATTGAAGAATGTAAACCAGAACGGAAAATCTTCGTACATATTGAGGACGCGAGGAATACCAATACGCAATTTACCTTCAAACTCAGGAATATTTTTCTTGAGGAAGTAATCAAAATAACGGCGTAATTTTACGTCTACCATATTGGGAACAGGCTTATGTTTCTCTTGAATCATATCACCGGCACCACGGTCGCAACGATTACCCGTTACATAGGTACGGCCATCGGAGAACGCATTGATGGTAAGCATACAATTATTAGAGCACAATCCACAATTACGCATGGATGTAGATACTTGCAAGGATTTCAAACCGTCACTATCAAGCAATGTGCTATGTTGATTTTGTAACTCTTCTGCCGCTTCAGAAGCGAGCAATGCCATACCATAAGCACCCATCAAGCCGGATACATCAGGGCGAATTACTTCGACGCCCATTAACTTTTCAAAGGCACGAAGCACCGCTTCATTATAGAATGTACCGCCTTGTACGACGATGTGGTCACCTAATTCCTTAGGATCTTTTACCTTAAGCACCTTATACAATGCATTCTTGATAACAGAATATGCAAGGCCAGCGGCGATATCCGGTACAGTAGCCCCTTCTTTTTGCGCCTGTTTTACCTTGGAATTCATAAATACAGTACAGCGAGACCCCAAGTCGATTGGCATAGGTGCCAATAAACCTTCCTTGGCAAATTGCTCAATCGGCAAACGCAAGGATGTAGCAAAGGTATCAATAAAGGAACCACAACCAGAGGAGCAGGCTTCATTCAATACTATGTCTTCAATGTATCCATCGCGTACCTTTGTACATTTCATATCTTGACCGCCAATATCCAAGATGAAGGATACATCAGGGCAAAAGAATTGAGCAGCGCGATAATGGGCAATTGTTTCTACTTCTCCAATATCGATACCAAGAGCTCGTTTCAAGAAGGCTTCGCCATATCCAGTTACACCAGAATGAGCGATGTAAGCCCCTTTTGGCAATAAGCTATAGATTTTCTCTATTAGTTCTTGGGATTTTTCTAATGGTTTACCATGATTTGGGCCATAGTGAGAGAAGATGATTTCATTCTTGCTATTGATCAAGACGACTTTCAACGTCGTAGACCCCGCATCGATACCGAGGTAACATGGACCTTCAGCATCGTTAATATCACCCTTCGGTGTTACCGCCTTAGCATGACGTGCACGGAATTCTTCTAATTCCGCTTCATTTCTAAATAGCGGATCCACACGATCGGTTGCTTCCATTGGTACACCAATAAGCGCACCGATTTCCTTCGTCAATTCACCTACTGTAATATCACGACATTCATCATTCATGAGAGCTGCGCCTAGGGCAATAAACAACTCACCATTTTCAGGGATAATACGATGTGCTTCATCGAGTTCTAAGGTGTCACAGAAGCATTGACGTAATTCGGATAAGAATGTCAATGGACCACCGAGGAAGGCTACATTCCCTTCAATTTTATGACCACATGCAAGGCCTGCAATCGTTTGGTTAACGATGGCTTGAAATACGGACTTTGCAATATTTTCATGAGACGCGCCTTGATTTAGCAATGCTTGTACGTCTGTTTTCGCAAATACGCCACAACGAGCGGCGATTGGGTAAATAGTATCCGCATTCATCGCCAATTGATTAAGGCCGGATGCATCAGTTTGCAATAATGTTGCCATTTGATCTATGAAAGCACCTGTACCACCGGCACAAGAACCATTCATGCGATGTTCTGCAGTACGACCTAAATACGTAACCTTAGCATCTTCACCACCAAGTTCGATAATAACATCAGTTTGTGGGTACAACGCTTTTATCGCCTTTGTTTCGGCAATTACTTCTTGTACAAAAGGTATACGCACCTTATCAGCCATCGCCATACCGCCAGAACCTGTAATTGCTACATGTACTTTTGCGTCTTCATAGCCCACTTGAGCCTCTTGTAGCAATGTATGAACAGTATCCAAAATATTGGCGTAATGTCGGATATATTTTTTATACAAATAATTATCTTGTTCGTCCAACAAAACGACCTTGACCGTTGTAGAGCCAACATCGATCCCCATACGTAAGGATTTTTGCATATATACCTCTCTTGAAAAAAATGAAGAATTAGTACGCTCGCACCATTTTTCTTCATACATTTAAGTAAAAGTTAAATAATAAAGCTTTTAACTACACATCTAAAAAATTAAATATTAAATATATTATACAACAAACAGAGATTAATTCTAGGTTTTTCCATATTCCAATGTGGTATATAGAACATGACTATTCCTAATAAAATATATATAACTCTATATGTCGTGTATTTTTTATTATACCACTTCAAAGTGAAAAATATTGTACGTAAAGATACATTCTAAAATTAATATGGTTAGTTATTACTTATTTATATATCTAAATATATCGAATTGTCTTTTTATTTATAAATAATTTTAGTCTATAATGTTATAATAACTATTAATGAGTCATATATTTCATTAACTGTAATTGATTTATCCATTAGTATGGATCATGTAGGAGACCTATGGAACTGACAGACATTCAAATTCCTAGCGATTTGCGCGACTGTTCTCTCACAGAACTCGAGGTCATCGCACAACATATACGCAATTTAATTATCCATAGAACATCACACATTGGCGGTCACATTGGTTCATCTTTAGGAGCCACTGATATTATTGTTGCCTTGCATCATGTGTTCAGCCCTGATGATGCTCAATTTATATTTGATATTTCCCATCAAAGTTATGCTCATAAAATTTTAACAGGCCGTTACGAAGGCTTTAAAAATAAAAACAAATTTCACACCGTATCCGGTTATAGCAATCCTGATGAAAGCACCTACGACGCATTTCACTTAGGTCATGCTTCCACAAGCCTCAGTTTAGCTTGTGGGCTCATGATTGGACGCGATTTACAGCATAAAACGCATCCAATTATTACGTTAATCGGCGACGGAGCTCTCTCTGGTGGCGAGGCTTACGAAGCATTAAATCACTTAGCTACAATGTCCTCTCAATGTTTGATTATCATCAACGATAATGACCAATCTATTGCAGAAAATCACGGCGGTTTGTATAGCCATCTTCAACAATTACGCGAAACTAATGGTGAAAGCCCTAATAATATCTTTAAAGCTCTAGGCTTTTCGTATCGTTACGTCGATGATGGCAATTCCTTGCCAACCGTAATAAAGGCTTTAAAAGAATGTAAAACAGAGACAACACCGATAGTGCTCCACATCCATACGACAAAGGGCTACGGTTACAACAAGGCTATTACCAATCCTGAAAGCTTTCATAATCCATCCGGATTTGATATTGACACAGGGGAAACAAAAAAACGCTATACCAACAGCTATGAATCTATCGTTGCAAAACAACTCATTGATGCACTGGAGCAAAACAAAGCTGCATGTATCGTTACAGCTGCTACGCCTGGCGGTTTCTGTTTAACCAAAGATATACGTGAAAAATTAGGTGCTCAATACATCGACGTAGGCATTGCAGAAGAACATGCTACAACATTACTTGCTGGCATTGCCCACAACGGTGGCACGCCGATTTTACCGATTTACAGTACATTTTTACAACGTGCCTATGATCAAATTATTAATGACCTATGTATTAATAATAGCAATGCACTGATCCTTGTATATCGCGCGTCCATTTATGGTAATAAGGATATGACACACCTTGGATTCAACGATATTACTATGCTCAGCAACATGCCAAATCTCATGTACCTAGCACCTACAACAGTAGAGGAATTAGAATCTTCCATTCGTTATGGAGTAGAACATCACAATCATCCTATCGCCATCCGTATTCCTGTAGGATCACCGATTTACGAAACTAGTCAATCCAATACAACAGGATGTCCTGTAACGTCGTGTAACATAACTCAATCAGGTAATACGATTGCCATCATAGGTGTCGGTAATTTCTACCATAAGGCGGTCGAACTTAGCCAAGCAATACATGATGCCATTCATATCTTTCCGACGCTTGTCAAACCACTTTGTATTTCTAGTTTAGACACTGATACATTGAATGAATTAACAAAGGACCACAATATCGTCATCACCTTAGAGGACGGCGAACTCGAAGGTGGCTATGGTCAAAAAATTGCTAGCTATTATGGAAAAACGTCCATGAACGTCTTAAACTATGGCATTTCCAAACAATTCTACGACCGATACAACCCAGAAGATGTATTACAACAAAATCACCTAGATTTTGAACACATTTTAGATGATATACGAAACGTACAACATTAATTCAATATATATATACCAAAAAGGGGCTGTAACAAAACAGCCCCTTTTCGTATCTATAGAATTTGTCATGAGAAGGTATTATATCAGATACATATATTATTAACGATCAATGAGAACGCTGGGATGATAGCTCCCTTATAGAGTTGACGTTGTTTGCTCCACAGAAATAGTTACAGGTGCTGATAATTTAGCCTCTAACCAAGCTTTTATTCGTTCCAAATCTGCATCAGATATAGTGGATGTAGTATGGATAATCACCATATAGCGACTCGCTTTAGGCTGTTCTAGATTATCTATTAAAGGCATGCCTTCCACTTTGCTTACAAACGGGAATAACGCCTTTGCTTCAGCTTCTGTCGTTTTCATAGTATTTATAGTTTCACTTACTAATTGATAAGTCGGCTGGTATAGATTGCTCAAGTTTTTATATGTTTCAAGATTCTCTGAAGATTTATTCAAGTTCGTCTTATCCATAGTAGATTTTTTCTCATCTACGCTATTAACAAATCGTAATGTATAATTCTGCAAGTACTCATCCTTATGTAACTTGTCATCCAACTGGGCTTGCTCCTCTGAAGTCACAGGAGCTCCTATAACTACTATGTTTACTAGCTTATTCGTTTGATCCAATGAATAATCAATCACTTGTCGACGTCCCTCTTGATTAATATCATTCTTAATAAACTGCTCCATATGATTTGACTCAGAATACTTGATGGTCATATCATAGCCTGCATAAATACTTGGTATAGCCATAATAAGACCAATTACGAGAAATATTAGTTGGTTACGACGATTAACCTCTTCTGCTTGTTTATGGAATGGTAAACTATATACACCCTTTAAAACAATAAAAGATGCAAAGAAGATGAAAAATGCATTTATAAAGAATAAATAGCTAGCCCCAAAGAAATAGTTCCAATTTCCATTAGCCAGTCCATATCCTGCCGTACATAGTGGTGGCATAAGTGCAGTCGCAATCGCAACACCTGGTATAACATTATCTAAGGTCTTACGCGTTTGCCCAATAATCCCAGCTAACCCACCAAATATAGCAATGAACACATCAAAAATATTCGGTTCTGTACGCGCTAATAATTCAGATGTAGCCGTCTGAACGGGAGAAATATAAAAATATAAAGCAGATGCCAAAACAGCAATCGTAATCTGTAAGGACAATCTTAAAATACCACTCTTCACAACTGTAAAATTAAGCGTAGCGAAGCCAAAACCAATTGCTAAAATAGGTCCCATCAACGGTGATATAAGCATAGCACCAATAACAACTGCCGTACTATTCATATTCAACCCAATAGAGGCAATAAACATGGAGAGGATCAGGATAACCAAAGCAGGTCCCTTAATCTTAGCACCACCTATCAGTCTTTTGGCGATAGTTGCATCATCAGCTCGCTCAAAATGTATATCAAAGTATTTATTTATTTTCATTCGTCCTCCTTATAATTTCATCAAATCTGCAAAGGTCCCTACGTTTACAAACATATGCTGTGTAGTTTTGAGCATTTGAACCATTAAGATAGCTCCTGTCCCTTCCCCCATCGACATGTGGGCTTGAATAGGAACCATGTCTTGTGTAATATCTACCTCTGCTAAAGCTAGCTCTGTGCCTTTTTCTCGAGAGTTATGAGATGGCAATGCATAATCCTTAACACGATCATTCATATGTACCGCACAAGCTGCTGATACAGCTGTAATAAAGCCATCAATGACGAAGGGCTTTTTAAACTCAACACAAGCGAGCATAGCCCCAAGAATAGCAGCAATATCAAAGCCCCCTACATGGGCTACGATTTTACGAACTCTTTCAACTTCACTGTCAGAAACGATACTAGTCTTATGCTTATCTAATACAGCGCGCACAAAATCAATTTTTCGTTTCATCAAATCTGGTTTATTCGGCCAAGAACCAGGTCCTACTGTTTCAGTGGGATCCGCTCCAGTTAAGGCAGACAACACACAGGCAGAGGTCGTCGTATTACCAAGTCCCATTTCACCAAAGGAAAAAAGATTTATCCCTTGCTTTACATAATGTTCAACTCGTTCATAGCCAGCTTGAAAGGCACTATTAAATTCATCCTCACTCATAGCAGGATGGTTTAATATATTCTTTGTCCCCTTTGCGACCTTGCGATCCACTCCGATGCCATCATCTGAGGCAATTCCTACATCCACAACTTCATAAGGAATGTTGTTAAAGTTACAAAACTGTGTAGCCGACGAACGACCTAAGAGCATATTACGCGACTGCTTTTGCGTTACCTCATAGTTATAACCTACATAACCTTCCATATTGCACCCATTATCGGCGGAAAATATGATGTGCTGAGGTCTAATTTCACTATCGATACGGCCCCAAGCCGTACAAATTTTACGAAAATAGGTTTCCCATAAACCAAGGCCACCAGGTATTAGGCACTTAGGTTGGAGGAATTTATTCAATTCTTTATCAAATGAAGTTATTTCGTTAGCTTTCATTTTATATAGTATTACCTTGTCGATATAAATCTAAGAAATTTTTGAGGACTCGACCTGTTAATCCCCATATCGTATATTGCTTATAGGGATAAAAATAAACAGAATAGTTCTGCCGAATTTTCCAATCTATTTGATACCCTTCTAATAAATGGAACGGAAAATCTCGTAATGGTTTAGTTCCGATATCTAAGTGCCCTACCGTTGGTTCCATATTCAATAAATACGAAAGTGGTACCGTAAAAATTTCACCGACCTCATCAATATTAGGGCGAAATTCATCCGTATGTAAACGTACCGCCACTGCATGTAATTTAACACCAATGGCAGATACTAAACAATCTAATGAACCTAACAATTCAATTTGCTCTGTATCTATTCCTAATTCTTCCGAGCATTCTCGAATAGCCGCAGCAGCTCCAGTTTTATCGGTGCTTTCACAATGTCCACCAGGAAAGCTAATTTCACCAGGCTGTCTACGTAAGGTCTGACTACGCACCGTAAATAGGACGTGATCCTCACCATCAATTTCAAGCAATGGCACTGCTACCGCTGCCGTTATAACATCAATATCTGTAGCCACTTGTGGTTCTCGTCCATTTAAATATGCACTTAATTGTCTATCCATAGTCATCCCCCTTTTCTTAATTATACCAAGAATCGTTTTCCAGAAAATAGTAAACGTGGCACATTATTATATTTTTTATTTGAAAGCAAAATAGGTTGCCTCATATATAAGAGGCAACCTATATATATATTATGCTTTTATAACGTATAATCTACGCACCTTGGAATTGAGGCATGTCATCATGAGAGTCAGGATCGTCTAATGTACCTTTCAAATCATTATCAACCATAGCACATACAGATGCATCGGACCAAACGTTTTCGGCCGTTTCAATCATGTCGATAATTGTATAGATTGGTAAAATAATACCAAGCAAACCGATTGGCGCGCCAATGGAACTCATCAAGGACAATGTTAAAAAGTAACAGCCCATTGGAACACCGGCATTACCAATCGCAGCAAGAACAGCAATGAATAACCAAGCAATCATTGTACCCATAGTTAATTCAATACCTGCATTTTGCATTACAAATAAGGATGTTACAAGGATGAAAGCTGCGCAACCATTCATGTTAATTGTTGTACAAATTGGTAATACGAAACGCGCTACAGAAGGATGGGCTTTCAAATTGTCTTCTGCAGAGGCCAATGTAACAGGCAATGTAGCAGCAGAAGATTTCGTGAACAATGCAACAGCTACGGCTGGAGACATTTTGCGGAATACATCGATAGGATTTAAACCACGGAATAACAAGAACAATGGAATTACAATAAAGAATTGAATCAAGTTGCCGCCGATTACAACAGCTGTATATTTACCTAATGCACCAACGATGACACCTGCTTCGATTTGTGCAGATAATTGACCTGCAAAAGCAAGGATACCGATTGGTAAAACGTAAAGTAAACCTCTAATCAATGTGAATAGTAATTCTTGTAAACCAAATAACACCTTCAATACTGCTTCACGACCTTCTGTACGAGGCATGAAAGCAAAAGCTAAACCAACAGAAGCAGAAATGAACATCACGGACAATACGTTACCTTCTAAATACGGTTTCAAGATATTGTTAGGAATAACGGATAAGAAATGATCATAATATGTTACGTGACCTAATTTTTCAGGTACTTGCGCTGCACCGGCACCGATTACATCAAGTGGTAAGTTACCTGGCGCAATCCAAAGGAATAAACCAAGACCAACAGCGGCTGCACAAATTGTTGTTAACAATGTATAGGTGACAGCATGACCAAAGATACGGCCTGTATCCTTCTTAGCACCCAACATGGACAATGTGGTAATAACCGCTAGTGATACAGTAGGTATTGCAATGAATTGGAATAAATGCGTAAATACTGCAGCAATGAAATTAAATAAATCATTAAGAACTGGAATATGTTGCCATCCTAAGATAGCGCCGATGATGAGCGCACCCATCCATAATATAAATTGACGTAATTTACCTTGACCACGACTTTTCAAGGTAATCTCTTGCGCTAAGGCATCAACATTTTTGTTATTTTGATCTGCCATAAAAACACCTCTCAACTAATAAAACTACTAGAGACTAATAAATAAATCCCAGCCCTTGGGGCTGGGATAATTGTCACATCCGAATCTCTTTATAAAACCTATTATAAAGATATGTTTTAAAATTGTCAAACCAAATAATTTGATATACAGATTAATATATTCAATTAATGCGTCACTATAAAATCATAGAAGACAACACGAGTACGATCAGGGCTAAACAAAAAATAAATCACATACGAATCAAGTCCACTCTCTCGGTGCATAACATAAACCGTATAGCCATAGGTAGGAACTTGTTCAAGTTGATAATATCCACCTGCTAATTGACGACCATATAGAAGCCACACAAATAAGTTCCACTTTGTATAATCTTCAATTAAAAGGTCATAAGTGCTTTGTATATCCCCTTTTGAAAAAATAGAGTCTGCCACAGACTTATATGTGCCCTCCTTAAATAACTCCGGTGTAATAACTACGCCAGGTGCTGAGGATTCGGCAACAGTTTTCTCAAATTCTTTTACAACTTCTCGGTTACCTTCAAAAACAATAGTGGTTGTGAAATCATAAAAACTTTCTATTGTTCCCCTTGAAGATATAGGATGCAATCCTTTCGGCACTATATCAGGGTCTCTAAAATGATCTGGTAATACTGTTGCATTTACTGGCCATCTTTGTTTCCATCGTGATACATCATTAACTTCACTTCCAAAAAGAATCTCATATATAAACATAGACATTAATAATAAAGGTACTGCTACAACCAATGTGCACCAAGCATATAAAATGTGTTTCTTCGGTAATGTTAAATGATAAAAGTAGTAATAAAACTGTATTCTTATTGATAGTACTAAGATTACACCTACAATTACAAACCATAGTCCTGGCAATTGAACATGTGCATTTCCCCAAGAAAAAAAGGCAAAGAATACGATTGATAGAATAATATGTTTACCACAAGGAGGACCTATTAGCATTTGTAAAAGTTTAATAAATCGATTCACAATATATAATCCTTACTTAGACTGATAAAACACAGCTCGTGTCCCATCATTACTAATCAAAAGTTCCACAAAATGAGGTCTTTTAGTATTCCCATCGTCTACAAAGACATATAGTCTATGATTTTTAGTAGAATTATAGGTGTCGTTCACCACTCTTTTCGTTTCTTTTCGAGGTGCAAAGCGTAACCACTCTATAAAACTCCGTTTTGGTAAATTTAGAGGTTCCTCCTCAACGCTCTCTATAATGCGATAGCTATTAGGGTGAGATATAAAACGCTTTTTCTCCCCAGTATCTAACTCACGTAATACACCATCCGCATCAATTTGCGCTGTATAGGCTGCATTTTGTTTTGCTATCGCCTCATATTGAGCAATTACTATAGGGTCTCCCTCTAAAACTACATAACGATAAGGATACGCAGTAGCCCAAGCAACATCTGTTCGTACCATAGATACCTTATCAATACCTTCCGAAAGCTGCTCAGGAGATTTAAGCCCTTCTGGTAATTCGCTATTATTAGGCCATCCTCGTTTCCAATCAGTTGTACTGTACTCAAAATCCTCAAACTGATCAACAGTTGTATTAAGATCATATTGAATCCAATCAGCTACGAGCCAATATATACTAAGGGTTATGATAATAAACAACGCATAAGCCAATCGGCTATGGGTACGTTCAGATATAGATTGTTTCTTAAAGCGCCTATATTGTAGAAATACACTCGATACTATGGCTATGCCAAAAACAATATATGTAATAGGCGCTATATTAAATAGCACTACCACAATTGCAAACAACACGCATAGCATAACCGTTAATAGGCCATAAAATCCTTGGAACAAAACTCTCTCCTATTATGACAACACTTAGAACATTTTCTTATACAATACTTCAATATCTTCACGGCTTATTTTAGCTACTGTATTAGCTATATTGCCTGTAGCTACAACGTATACATTATCTACGAGCCATGGAATGTCTTTTTTCGTAAATCCTAATTCTGTAAGGTTTGTAGTAAGATCTAGGTCATGTACGATTAGGCGTAATGCTTCACCCAGCTCAGAACCATCACCATGGTTGAATATACGTGCCAATGAGTTGAATTTTTCAGAGTTAGCACTCCATGTGTATTCCACTACAACAGGTTCAATAACTGCAAGACCAACACCATGGGTAATATCTTTAAGGCCACTAGCAGGGTGTTCCATACCATGACCAAGTGTGACGCCTGCTGTATTGATAACCATACCGCCAATAGTGCTAGCCAATGTAACGGACTCCCATGCTTTTGTTAATTGTTTTTTGTTAAGTACAGCTTCTTGACCATTCGCAATCGCTTTCACATGTTTATATAGAGGTACAAGATATTGTGCTAGTAATGTTACTGCATAATAAGCAAGTGCATCGGAGAAAGGTTGCGCAGTTTTAGATGTGTACGCCTCGATGTTGTGACACAATGCATCGAAACCAACAGATGCCAACACATGAGGAGGCATAGTCCCCATTACAGCAGGGTCCACGATAGATACCTTAGGCACGATGGCATTACAGCGTAAAGATTTCTTATCCCCTGTTTCAGGGTTCGTGAGGACACCAAAGCCATTACCTTCAGAACCTGTGCCACAAGTGGTTGGAATCACAATAAGCGGTAACGCATTATCACTCGTTTTACGGTTAAAGATATAATCATTAATGTCGCCGTCATTCACAGCCATAAAAGCAATGCCTTTTGCACAATCCATAATAGAACCACCGCCGATGGCAATAACCATATCACAGCTTTCAGATTTAGCTAACGCAGCGCCGTCTAAGGCAGTCGTAGTCAACGGATTGGCATCCACTTGGTCAAAGAGAACATGTTCAATATGGGCCGCATCAAGCTTTGCTACCACCCGGTCATATAAACCAGATTTTTTAGCACTAGTACGACCAGTTACAATAAGTGCTTTCTTGCCATACGGTGCAGCAAAACCAGCAACATTATCTACTTTATTCCAACCGAATTGGATGTTTACAGGTAAAAAATAAGAGAATTCCATGTGATAACCTCTTTTCTTTGAAAACTAGTTCTTAGTGTTATTGTAAAGGATATTTAAAAGCATGTAAAACCTCATAGGGCTTTCACCAGAAAACAGGTATACTAATAATAAGAGGGGGTATTTATATTTATAGAGGGAGAGAACATCTATGAAATTTGCCATTAAACATGTATGGTCTTCGCTGCGGGACCTAGCAACGCAGTCGCCTATATTACTGGCATTAATTGCCATATTTTCATGTACACCGTTGTATATTGAACAAGATTGGTTTGCCGAAATCGACATTAAGCTTTACTCACTGTATTTCTTTATCATTATATTACAGAGCTATATAACAAGGGCACGAAAGTTTTCCATACTATATACCTTGGTAAGTATCGGAATCAGTATTGGCCTTTATATGATTCACGAAAGCTACGGCTATGTGCGGGGTATTGAACTGGCTACGGAAAATATATCGTACCTATGGCTGTACTCCATGATTGCCTTGTATTTCACATCGCCTGGCGAACACTACATCGGTGAAATCATTAACCGCATCAAACGGATTGGCATCACCCTTGTTACGTCTACTCTGTATAACATTGTTATCATCATGAGTTTATGGTTCTTCTTCATCATCGTGGACCAACCATTCAACTTTGAAGAAACCATTTTTAAGGTACTCGCATCCATTAATATGTTCATTTGTCTATCTATGGTATGTTCTTACAAAGAAGATCCCGCAGGTCCTCCAGCACCAAACTCATTTTTTACTGTTGTATTCGGCATCATCTTGCCTAAGGCGTCCATTATTACAGGCATTCTAGCTAATATCTATTTGGTCTTGATCCTGTTAGGGCTTCGAGAGGATACGCGTTTCTTCTACACCTATTATCCGTATGTAGCCATTTTCTACCTATTCTACTTGGCTAGCTTTAGATCTAGTGAAAGTAGCAGAACACAGCAAATCCTATGCTTCTTATTCATTACGCTAACTACACTGTGCTTAGCTCTTATCGGTAAACGTGTGATTAATGAACCAATTCTCTGGCTCAATACAATTTACGTGAGTGCATTCAATTTAATCTTCTTAGTACACAATGTATATTCCCTTGTGAAGGGTTTAAAACCTTCTGTACACACAACCGTTATGGCTCTAGCCTTAGGTACTGTTCTCTTGACGCCATTCATAGGCTATACAACGTATCGTGAATTTGTGACCTATACTAAAGTTGATGGCGAATGGCATGCAAGCCTACCAATAGCATCCACTTTTGATCCTAACTTCACAGACTACGGCACACCATATGTACCTGTAGATGATTTAAAACTGCCAGATACCAACCCAATAAACGGCAGACGCATCGAATATATTAATTTTGATGCTATAACTGCACCAAAGGTTATTTCTATTGCAGGATACGATAAATACATTGAAAACATCGAGTTAATTGTATACGAACAAGATCTTAAAGAATACCAAGTGGAATCTGCTAACTTCGACTCCATCTCCTTCAAATTCCTCAACAACGGCCTTGATTTAGAGGTATCTCTACCAAATGGTGTGACAGAGGTGCATCATATTTATGATAAGTTCCTTACAGTCGACAAAACAGCTGTCGATCCTGTCATTATAGAAGGCAATGGATATAAGCTATTGATTACGTCGTACTTCATAAACCAATTCGATACACGTAAACTTAAATTTAACGTACTTTATAATTAAGCATATAATACAATATAGTAATAATTACAACATCATATATAATATGACAAAAGCAGTACCCCAGAAGGGTACTGCTTTTATTCATCGCTCTAACTTGGCTAGAATATCTTGGGCAAAGTCTTGGGCCGCTTTAAAATCGTCTTCATTTGGGTGTACGGCAGCTTGTTTGTGACGTGCATCACGGTCAGCCGATTGACCGTGGCTATGTCCTTTTGGGAATATTTTATACATCATTTCTATAACCTTAGGATCTACCTTACCTTGGCAGATGAAGGTTCCTACAGGCTCTACGCCATCGGGTAAACAATTTGCTGCATTAATTAAGCTCTCCTTAGCATGTGCCATTTGTGGAGGTACGCCAGCCGTGGCAAACAGAGCAATGTGAGGGTTATGTAATGTGCCTAGTACATCACGGGCCTCCTTATTAGCTGTCCCTTTATCCACCCAAAATCCTGCAAATACAAGATCATAGGATGATACATCGGGTGGCAACTCTTTCATAGATATACATGGTGTACCTGCAGGCAATACGCTAGTAATAGCCTCTGCCACTTGTTTAGTATTTCCCGTAAGGGATGAATATATAACGATAGACTTCATTTTCACCTCTATTTAGGTATTATAAATCAATATAACCATTAGATTAAAATCTATATAATATTATATAAAAATTACTTCTTTACCAGATATTCACTATAGCAAATTATTAGCATTATGTCTTATAGATGTTTCATTTAACTCAATAACTTTATAAACGCCTAATAAGTAATTCTTATTTTTATTAGATATTTGTGTTGCAAACTCAATATATTTTTCATCAGATACATTTACAGAAACTAATGTAGAAATTTCAGCTCCTACTTGTGTAAATGGATATTCATGTATATATGCCTTTGTGTCTTTTCCATCTGACGACTTAATCGTCATAACTGTTTCAGTATCCCAAAACAAAATCTTAGATTCCTCGGTAATATTTACACTCTGCCCAATTGTACCATCATTAAATATAAGACCTTGCTCACTAAGCTTTAGAATATCAGAATATGCTATATTATATTTTTCAAGATAGTCATCATATCGTGGCAAAATTGGAATTTGATTTGCATTGCAAAATGAGTAAGAACATACTCTCTGAAATAACTCTGCATCTTTTTTGCTTAAATTTCTCAATACATCAATAGTTTTAAAAGAATATGTTGATGGTTTGGAAACTTCCCCAGCTAAAAGTTTCGCCCATAAATCCTGCATTGTTTCATCACTAACATTACCTGATGCTTGATAAAACCTGACATACCAATCAAAATCATAATTTGTAATTTCATCTACGTTATTATCAGAATGTATTTCTGAATAATATTTGTCAGCTTTTTTAGCAATTTCTAAAAAATTGTTTGATTGATAATAATCAACATAAGTCATTTTACCTGATTCAAGTAACCATTTAGTAACTTCTTTAAACTGTCCTGATTTAATTTTTTCAAATTCAGTTACTGATGTATCATGTCTCAAAAAAATAGATGTTAATAATCCGCCTACTACTAAATTAATAGGACTCATAACTGTTGAAAGATTATTACTCAAAACTGTTATAATCTCTGTCCCTGTCATAAACCTTCCCCTTCTTATAATAAACACTAGAAAAACTAATACAATACTAACACGATCTCTAATAATCTCATTTACTCTGATTTACTATACCTAATTATAACTTAATATTAGTTTTTATAAAATTATTATGACTCAATAAAAAGGTATCTCCATTCCAATCTACAGTTAAAACTTGCCACTTTAATACATTATAGATTAAATACACTAAAAAAATATATTTAACAAAAGTAGAAAATATCACTCTAATATATTGTATTGAAAGACTCACTCCTTAAAATACTCCTCTATATCATAAGAGTAAATCTATGAATAATTTTATACAACCTATATAACTTAATAATTATTAAAACTACAATATTACAATTTTTATATATGCGTCTCATATTATATTTTCTAGCATTTATAACTATATCGATAAATTTAAGCATACTATATTTATAATTTTCTAAATGTCAATATTGAATGTATAGAATTTTTTCGCTATAATCGTAACATAATGTATAAGCTTAATAGGAAAACTACAATATATAGTAGTTTTCTTGTTTTTCTGATTAGATTTAGCTTAAAGAATTTTTATATTCTTCACGCTAATCTTATATATCGTTTCAGATAAATTTATGATGTAAGGGGAACCATAATGGAGATTATGATCAAGAAGCGGGATGGCCATTTCGAGCCGTTGTCCGTTGAAAAAACGAAACGTATGATTGCCTTCGCTTGTTTGGGGTTAGATTCTTGTGATCCACTAGAATTGGAAATGGATGCGAAGTTACAATTCGTTGATGGCATGACAACTAAAGAAATTCAAAAAACGTTAGTACAAACAGCTATCGAAAAGGTTATCGCTAAAAAAGACGACGGTTTCGGAAACCAAGTTAATAAAATGAACCAAGATTGGCAGTTTGTTGCAGCTCGCCTCTTCTTGTTCGATCTCTATAAAGAAGCAGCTATCACTCGTCGTTATAAAGCATTCGGTTATGGCAACTTCCCAAATCTTGTACATATGCTTGTAGAAGAGAAAAAATACGCTGACTTCTTCGTTACAGAATATACACCTGATGAATTGCAAGAGTTAGGCGATTACATCAAACCTAAGCGTGACTACCTCTTCAACTATGAAGGTCTTAAATTATTGGCTGACCGTTACTTGGTAAAAGGCTTCAACAAAGAAATCTTTGAATTGCCACAAGAACGCTTCATGGCGATCGCCATGCACTTGGCATTGGTAGAGGGCGAAAACAAAGTAGAATACGCTAAGAAATTCTACGATTTGATGAGCCAGTTAAAAATGACAACAGCTACACCTACATTGGCAAATGCAGGTACACCATTCCATCAGTTGTCCTCTTGCTTTATCTCTGGTGTAGATGATAACTTATGGTCCATTTACGACGTAAACAGCAAGTTCTCCCGCGTATCTAAACACGGCGGTGCTCTTGGTATCTACCTTGGTAAAGTTCGTGCATTGAACTCCGATATACGCGGTTTCAAAAACTCCTCTGGTGGCGTTATTCCTTGGATCCGTTTATACAACGATACAGCTGTTGCAGTAGACCAATTGGGTAAACGTAAAGGCGGTGCTACAGTAACACTCGATATTTGGCACAAAGACTTCTACGAATTCGTAGAGCTTCGTACAAACAATGGTGACGACCGTCGTAAAGCACACGATATCTTCCCTGCTATCTCTGTTCCAAACATCTTCATGGAACGCATGATCGCCCGTGAAAACTTCACCCTCTTCGACCCTCATGAAATCTTGGCTGTAAAAGGCTATGCTCTAGAGGACTTCTACGACACAGACGATAACAAAGAGTTCACAAAACGTTACCTTGAATGTGAGCAAGATCCGAACTTACACGGCATCGAAGTACCAGCACTAGACATGATGAAAAAAATCATGCGCTCTGCTGTTGAAACTGGTACACCATTCATCTTCTTCCGCGACACTGTAAATGCTGCCAACCCTAACAAACATGCCGGTATGATTTACGCGTCCAACTTGTGCCACGAAATCGCACAAAACGTGGGCTTCACAAACCTTGCTGAAGAAATCATCAACGAAGACGGCACCATCACTACGAAAACAAATACAGGAGATATGGTTACATGTAACTTGAACTCCATTAGCCTTGGCCGTATTACTGACGAAGAGTTAGAAGAAAACATTGCTCTTCAAATTCGTATGCTAGACAATGTTATCTCTATCAATCAAGCACCAGTACCAGAATCTCGCATGACTTCTGATAAATACCGTGCTATTGGTCTTGGTACTTCTGGTTACCACCACTACCTTGTAAACCACGATATCCAATGGGAGTCTGATGAACATATCGAAGTAGCGGATAAGTTGTTCGAAAACATCGCGTACTATTCCATCAAAGCTTCCATGGAATTGGCGAAAGAAAAAGGTGCATACCCTGCATTCAAAGGTTCCGAATGGGAAACTGGTGAATACTTCACACGTCGTGGCTACACATCCGATCGTTGGACACAATTGGCTTCAGATGTTGCAAAATACGGCATCCGCAATGGTTACTTAATGGCCGTAGCTCCTACAGGTTCTACTTCCAACATTGCGAACACAACGGCTGGTATCGATCCTATCTTCAAAAAATTCTTCATCGAAGAGAAGAAAGGTTCTTTCACTCCAAAAACTGCACCAGATTTGAACGATAAAACTTTCTGGCTCTACAAAGAGGCGCATACAATCGACCAACAATGGTCCATCAAAGCTTGTGGCGTACGTCAACGTCATATTGACCAAGCACAATCTTTCAACTTGTATATCACACCTCAAATGAAAGCAAAAGAAATTCTAGACCTTTACGTTGAGGCATACAAACAAGGGATAAAAACAATCTACTACATCCGTAACCAATCCCTTGAAATGGACGAGTGCACTAGCTGCTCTTCATAGAAACAGAGTAATCTTCACAGATAATATAAAGGAGTCCACTATGGATAAAAAACTGATTTTCAACGAACACGGTGAACGTGGCACGCAATCTATGATTGGTGGCAACACCACAAACCTTCGCGAATGGAACCGTATCAAATACGATTGGGCGAACCAAATGTACCGTACAATGCTCAACAACTTCTGGATTCCTGAAGAGATTTCCTTGAACGAAGACGTTAAGCAATTCCCATACTTAACAGATTACGAACGCCGTGCATTCGACAAAATTATTGCATTCTTGAACTTCCTTGATTCTATTCAATCTGAAAACTTGCCTAACTTGAGCCGTTATATTACAGCATCTGAAGTGGCATCTTTATTGAATATCCAAGCATTCCAAGAAGAAATTCACGCTCAAAGTTATTCCTACATTTTGGACACTGTAACAAATCCTATTACACGTGACAAAATTTATGACGAATGGCGTACAGATAAAACATTACTTGAACGTAATCGCTTCATCGCCGATGCATACCAACGTTTCAGTGATGATCCTAGCGAAGCAAACCTCATTCACACAATCATCGCTAACTATATCTTAGAAGGTATTTACTTCTACTCTGGTTTTAGCTTCTTCTACACATTGGCACGCCAAGGTAAAATGACAGCTACATCCACTATTTTCAAATACATCAACCGCGACGAAGTAACTCATCTTGTATTGTTCCAAAACATCATCCGCGAGTTACGTCGTGAACGCCCTGACTTGTTCACTCCTGAACTGGAAGCGAAAATCACTGACATGATTCGCCAAGGTGCAGAAAACGAAATCGCTTGGGGTCAATACATCACTGATGATAAAATTCTCGGTCTTAACAACGTTCTTATTGAACGCTACATCAAATACCTTGCCAATATCCGTTTAGAAGCAATCGGCTTGCCTCATCTATATCCTGAAATCAAGGACAATCCAATGGAATGGATTGAAAGCTTCTCCAACTTAAACAGCACAAAAACTGATTTCTTCGAAGCAAAAGTTACAAACTATACAAAAGCAGCAGCATTTGATTTTGATGATTTAGAATAGATAAAACTTAAATATAAATCATAACCACCCGTAGAACGGGTGGTTTGCTCTGACCCTATAAGGGTCTTTCTCTAGTGGTAGCCCTCTAA
>OGTH01000017.1_pt1 | contig 225312 bp, 253 predicted proteins | sample 1574621 | NCBI WGS metagenome assembly OGTH01 (sample SAMN03295844, study PRJEB24534) | human gut metagenome | isolation source: fecal sample 4 from infant 6 | host: Homo sapiens | place: USA: Pittsburgh, PA | collected 2014-07 | reverse complement strand
ATCGAAGGCCGCCAGATGATCATGGTGCTCGCTCCTAAGAAGAAACAGTAAGGCCTTCAAGCAGCAAAATCTGTGGAGCCTTCGGGTTTCATAGGTTTTGTTCGCCTATGTTTCGTTTATTTAACAATGCGAAGTGGAAGTTATTAAGATGCCAAAAATTAAGACCGTACGCGGTGCTGCTAAGCGCTTCAAAAAAACCGGTGGTGGTGGATTTAAGCGTAAGCACGCAAACCTGCGTCATATTCTGACCAAAAAATCTACTAAGCGTAAACGTCACCTGCGTCCAAAAGGCCTCGTTTCTAAAGGCGATCTGGGTCTGGTTATCGCGTGCCTGCCGTACGCATAAGCCGTTAACGTTTAATTTTTTTACTAAGAATATAGATACAGGAGAGCACATATGGCTCGCGTAAAACGTGGTGTAATTGCACGTGCACGTCACAAGAAAATTTTGAAACAAGCTAAAGGCTACTACGGTGCGCGTTCACGCGTTTACCGCGTTGCCTTCCAGGCTGTTATCAAAGCAGGTCAGTACGCTTACCGTGACCGTCGTCAGCGTAAGCGTCAGTTCCGTCAACTGTGGATTGCGCGTATCAACGCAGCAGCACGTCAGAACGGTATTTCTTACAGCAAATTCATCAACGGCCTGAAAAAAGCTTCTGTTGAAATCGACCGTAAGATCCTGGCTGACATCGCAGTATTCGACAAAGTAGCGTTCACCGCTCTGGTCGAAAAAGCGAAAGCAGCACTGGCATAAGCCAGTTGAAAGAGGGGGCTTTGCTCCCTCTTTTCATTTAACACCATCAGAAGATTGACATTTATCCATCCAGGCTTTTCAATAAGGTCTTAACGGTTTTTACCAGACAAGGTAACGCAAGCATGAATGCTGCTATTTTCCGCTTCTTCTTTTACTTTAGCACCTGATTTCAGGAGGCTAGCGCGTGAAAGATGAAACGAAAAACAGCGCCAGATAAGCCTCCCGATGGAGGCTTTTTTTGTGCCTGAATTTGAGAGAATAACTCCACCAAATCGGTGTCTGCACCGACATAATGAGGAAAATCATGTCACATCTCGCAGAGCTGGTTGCCAGTGCAACAGCCGCCATTAATCAGGCCTCAGATGTTGCCGCGTTAGACAATGTCCGCGTCGAATATCTTGGGAAGAAAGGGCACCTGACCCTTCAGATGACAACCCTGCGTGAGCTGCCGGCAGAAGAACGCCCGGCAGCGGGTGCGGTGATTAACGAAGCCAAAGAGCAGGTACAGCAGGCGCTGAACGCGCGCAAAGCCGAGCTGGAAAGCGCGGTGCTGAATGCGCGTCTGGCCGCAGAGACGATCGACGTTTCTCTGCCGGGTCGCCGTATCGAAAACGGTGGTCTGCATCCCGTTACCCGCACCATCGATCGCATTGAAAGTTTCTTCGGTGAGCTCGGCTTTACCGTGGCGACTGGCCCGGAAATCGAAGATGATTACCATAACTTCGACGCCCTGAACATTCCTGGCCATCATCCGGCACGCGCTGACCACGACACTTTCTGGTTCGACGCTACGCGTCTGCTACGTACTCAGACCTCCGGCGTTCAGATCCGTACCATGAAGGATCAGGCGCCGCCAATCCGTATTATCGCGCCGGGCCGCGTCTATCGTAACGACTACGATCAGACCCACACCCCAATGTTCCACCAGATGGAAGGTCTGATTGTTGATAAAAACATCAGCTTCACCAACCTGAAGGGCACGCTGCACGATTTCCTGAACAACTTCTTTGAGGAAGATCTGCAGGTTCGTTTCCGCCCGTCCTACTTCCCGTTTACCGAACCGTCTGCGGAAGTTGACGTGATGGGTAAAAACGGCAAATGGCTGGAAGTGCTGGGCTGCGGCATGGTGCATCCAAACGTGCTGCGCAACGTGGGTATCGATCCGGAAGTTTACTCCGGCTTTGCCTTCGGCATGGGCATGGAGCGCCTGACTATGCTGCGCTACGGCGTGACCGACTTACGTGCATTCTTCGAAAACGATCTGCGTTTCCTCAAACAGTTTAAATAAGGGCAGGACAGAACAATGAAATTCAGTGAACTGTGGTTACGCGAGTGGGTGAACACCACGCTGGACAGCGACGCGCTTTCTAACCAGATCACCATGGCGGGTCTGGAAGTGGACGGTGTTGAGCCGGTTTCCGGAGCCTTCAACGGCGTGGTCGTCGGCGAAGTGGTAGAGTGCGGCCAGCACCCTAACGCTGACAAACTGCGCGTAACAAAAGTAAACGTGGGCGGTGACCGTCTGCTGGATATCGTCTGCGGTGCGCCAAACTGCCGTCAGGGCCTGAAGGTGGCCGTGGCGACCGTCGGCGCAGTGCTGCCGGGCGATTTCAAAATTAAAGCGGCTAAGCTGCGCGGCGAGCCGTCTGAAGGCATGCTGTGCTCCTTCTCCGAGCTGGGTATTTCCGACGATCATAACGGCATCATTGAGCTGCCGCTGGATGCGCCAATCGGCACCGATATCCGTGAATACCTGAAGCTTGATGACAACACCATTGAAATCAGCGTCACGCCAAACCGTGCCGACTGCTTAGGTATCATCGGCGTGGCGCGCGACGTGGCCGTGCTGAACCAGACCGAACTGAACGCGCCGGAAATCGCGCCGGTTGAAGCGACCATCAGTGACGTGCTGCCTATTCAGGTTGACGCTGCGGATGCTTGCCCGCGCTACCTCGGTCGCGTGGTGAAAGGCATCAACGTGAAAGCGCCAACTCCGCTGTGGATGAAAGAGAAGCTGCGCCGCTGCGGTATTCGCTCTATCGACGCAGTGGTCGACGTGACCAACTACGTTCTGCTGGAGCTGGGCCAGCCAATGCACGCGTTCGATAAAGACCGTATCGACGGCGGCATCGTTGTGCGCATGGCGAAAGAGGGCGAAACCCTGGTTCTGCTGGACGGCAGCGAAGCCAAACTGAACGCCGACACCCTGGTGATTGCGGACCACAGCAAAGCGCTGGCAATGGGCGGTATCTTCGGTGGCGAGCACTCAGGCGTCAACGACGAGACGCAAAACGTCCTGCTGGAATGCGCGTTCTTCAGCCCGCTCTCCATCACCGGTCGCGCACGCCGTCACGGCCTGCATACCGATGCCTCTCACCGCTACGAGCGCGGCGTTGACCCTGCTCTGCAGTATAAAGCGATGGAACGTGCGACCCGCCTGCTGATCGACATCTGCGGCGGCGAAGCGGGCCCGGTTATTGACGTCACCAACGAAGCGACCCTGCCGAAGCGTGCGACCATCACCCTGCGCCGCAGCAAGCTGGATCGCCTGATTGGCCACCACGTTGCCGATGCGCAGGTAACCGACATCCTGAAACGTCTGGGCTGTGAAGTAACCGAAGGGCAGGACGAGTGGAAAGCCGTTGCGCCATCATGGCGTTTCGACATGGAAATTGAAGAAGATCTGGTGGAAGAAGTGGCCCGCGTTTACGGCTACAACAACATCCCTGACGAGCCTGTCCAGGCGGGTCTGGTAATGGGCACCCACCGTGAAGCCGACCTGTCTCTGAAGCGTGTGAAAACCATGCTGAACGACAAAGGCTACCAGGAAGTGATCACCTACAGCTTCGTTGATCCAAAGCTGCAGCAGCTGATCCACCCGGGTCAGGAAGCGCTGATCCTGCCAAGCCCAATCTCCAGCGAAATGTCCGCGATGCGTCTGTCTCTGTGGACGGGCCTGCTGGGCACTGTCGTTTATAACCAGAATCGCCAGCAAAACCGCGTGCGAATTTTCGAAAGCGGTTTGCGCTTTGTACCGGATAATCAGGCAAATTTAGGCATCCGTCAGGATCTCATGCTGGCTGGCGCCATCAGCGGCAACCGCTATGAAGAGCACTGGGACCTGGCAAAAGGCACGGTTGATTTCTACGATATGAAGGGCGATCTGGAAGCGATTCTGGATCTGACCGGTAAATTATCTGAAATTGAATTCCGCGCAGAAGCTATCCCGGCCCTGCATCCTGGCCAGAGCGCAGCTATCTATTTAGACGGCAAACGCGTTGGTTTTATTGGGGTTGTTCACCCTGAGCTGGAGCGTAAGCTGGACCTGAACGGCCGTACCATCGTGTTCGAGCTGGAATGGAACCCGGTGGCTGACCGCGTTATTCCTCAGGCTCAGGACGTCTCCCGCTTCCCGGCAAACCGCCGTGATATCGCGGTTGTGGTCGCGGAAAATGTGCCTGCAGCAGATATTTTGGCCGAATGTAAGAAAGTTGGCGTAAATCAGGTAGTTGGCGTAAACTTATTTGACGTGTACCGTGGTAAGGGTGTGGCGGAAGGGTATAAGAGCCTTGCGATTAGCCTGATCCTGCAGGATACCAGCCGTACACTCGAAGAAGAGGAGATTGCCGCTACCGTTGCCAGATGTGTAGAGGCATTAAAAGAGCGATTCCAGGCATCATTGAGGGATTGAACCTATGGCGCTTACAAAAGCTGAAATGTCAGAATATCTGTTTGATAAGCTTGGGCTTAGCAAACGGGATGCCAAAGAGCTGGTAGAGCTGTTTTTCGAAGAGATCCGTCGTGCTCTGGAAAATGGTGAGCAGGTAAAACTCTCCGGTTTTGGCAATTTTGATTTGCGAGACAAAAACCAACGTCCGGGCCGCAACCCGAAGACGGGGGAAGATATTCCCATTACAGCCCGCCGCGTGGTGACCTTCAGACCCGGCCAGAAGTTAAAAAGCCGTGTCGAAAACGCAACGCCCAAAGCAGAGTAATATGAACTAACTAAAAAGGCCGCCCACGCGGCCTTTTTTCTTTGCGCTCTCCGGCAAACCCGCCGTAAAATCAATTACATCTCACGCTACTAAAACCGTACACATGCTTGATTATGCCCATCGCCAGCACCGTTCAGATAAGCGTCGCCTGTTTTTGCTGGTGCTGTTGCTCATTGTCGCCGCAGGCGTGAGCCTCTGCGCGGGCGACAGATGGATCGGGCCTGAAAGCTGGTGGAGGTCGGACGGGCAGCTCTTCGTCTGGCAAATTCGCCTGCCGCGCACCGTCGCGGTGGTTCTGGTCGGCGCCGCGCTGGCGCTGTGCGGTACCATAATGCAGGCGTTGTTTGATAACCCTCTGGCGGAGCCCGGGCTGCTCGGCGTGTCAAACGGCGCAGGCGTAGGCCTGATTGCGGCGGTAATGCTCGGCGGAGGTGAACTCTCCGGATGGAGTATTAGCCTGAGCGCTATCCTCGGCGCGCTGCTGATCACCGCGATCCTTCTTCGTTTCGCCAGACGGCACTTATCGACCAGCCGTCTGCTGCTTGCCGGCGTGGCGCTGGGGATTATCTGCAGCGCGCTGATGACCTGGGCGGTCTACTTCTCAACATCCTTTGACCTGCGTCAGCTGATGTACTGGATGATGGGCGGTTTTGGAGGCGTTGACTGGCACCAGGGCTGGCTGATGGTGCTGCTGGTACCGGTTATCGTGTGGGCTACCCTGCAGGCGCAGCCGCTGAATATGCTCGCGCTGGGTGAAACCTCTGCCCGCCAGCTCGGCATGCCGATTGGGTTCTGGCGTAATGTGCTGGTAATAGCCATTGGCTGGCTGGTCGGCGTCAGCGTGGCTCTGGCGGGCGCGATCGGCTTCATCGGGCTGGTTATTCCGCACATGCTGCGCCTGTGTGGCCTCACGGACCATCGGACCCTGCTTCCGGCCTCGGCGGTTGCCGGGGCCGTCACGCTGCTGGTGGCCGATATCATCGCCCGGCTTGCCCTGACGGCCGCAGAGCTGCCGATTGGCGTGGTGACCGCTACGCTGGGCGCGCCGGTGTTTATCTGGCTACTATTAAAAGCTGGACGTTAAATCAACAAGCCGTAAGACAACCTGAGGGAATGCTATGCAGTCAGATATCCTGAATACTGAAGTGACCACCATTGATGGCGATAACACCACGCTGGAAGGCTACAAAGGCAACGTGCTGCTTATCGTCAACGTGGCATCGAAATGTGGCCTGACGCCGCAGTACGAGCAGCTGGAAAACATTCAGAAGGCCTGGGAGAAAGACGGTTTCACCGTGCTGGGCTTCCCGTGCAATCAGTTCCTGGGGCAGGAGCCGGGCAGCGAAGAGGAGATTAAAACCTTCTGCAGCACTACCTATGGCGTGACGTTCCCGATGTTCAGCAAAATCGATGTCAACGGCGAAGACCGCCATCCGCTGTATGCGAAGCTGATCGCTGCCGCGCCGAAGGCCGTTGCGCCGGAAGGAAGCGGTTTTTATGAACGCATGGCCAGCAAAGGCCGCGCGCCGCTTTACCCGGACGATATCCTGTGGAATTTTGAAAAATTCCTGATTGGCCGCGACGGCCAGGTCGTTCAGCGTTTTTCGCCGGATATGACCCCTGAGGATCCGATCGTTATGGAATCGATCAAGCTGGCGCTGGCGAAATAATGTCGTTGCTGATGCAACTCACGGACGTTGCCGAGAGGGGACGTCTGGAGCCGATAACCGGTACCATCAATGCGGGAGAAATTCTGCATCTTGTCGGGCCAAACGGAGCAGGGAAGAGCACGCTGCTGGCACGGATGGCAGGCATGACCGACGGAGAAGGGCAGATAACGCTGCTGGAGCATACGCTCGCCGACTGGTCACCGGTCTCGCTGGCGCATCGGCGCAGTTACCTCGTGCAGCAGCAGGTGCCGCCCTTTGCGATGCCGGTCTGGCACTATCTGATGCTGCATTTGCACGACAAACAACAGACGGCACTGCTGACGGACGTTGCCGCGGCCCTGGGGCTGGAAGATAAACTGTCCCGGCATGCCAGCCAGCTTTCCGGCGGAGAGTGGCAGCGGGTACGTCTGGCGGCGGTCATTCTTCAGATCCACCCGACAGGTAATCCTCACGGGCGAATGCTGCTTCTCGATGAACCCATGAGCGGTCTGGACGTGGCGCAGCAGGCGGCACTGGATACGCTGTTAAGCACCCTGAGCCGAAAAGGTATCGCCGTGGTGATGAGCAGTCATGACCTCAACCACACCCTGCGTCATGCCCACCGGGTGTGGCTGCTGTCGCAGGGAAAGATGATCGCCAGCGGCGCGCGGGATCGGGTGCTTACGCCGCCCCATCTTGCCCGCGCGTACAACATGTCGTTCCGCAGGCTGGATATTGAGGGACATAAGATGCTGATTTCTACCGGGCAGACGTAACCGTTTCTTGCCTCTTCGCACAATTGCACGCTAAATTACGAAAAGAACAAAAAAAGCAGAGGATTCGTCTGAAAATGCGATTCTGGTTTCTCCTGATGGCAGCACTTTTTCTTGCGGGATGCAGTAGCCATCGTGCGCCGCCGCCTAACCCACGGCTTTCAGATTCGATCACCGTCATTGCCAGCCTTAACGATCAGCTGAGCAACTGGCGCGGCACGCCTTATCGCTACGGCGGAATGAGCCGCGGCGGCGTGGATTGCTCCGGCTTCGTGCTGATGACGTTTCGCGATAAGTTTGATTTACAGCTTCCGCGCGAAACGCGCAAACAGGCAGAAATAGGCACTGAAATTGATAAAGACGATCTTCTGCCCGGGGACCTGGTTTTCTTCAAAACCGGTTCGGGTGAAAGCGGTCTTCATGTGGGGATATATGATACAGACAATCAGTTCATTCACGCCTCGACAAGCCGCGGCGTGATGCGCTCTTCTCTTGATAATGTTTACTGGCGTAAAAATTTCTGGCAGGCTCGACGTATATAGTCTTTGTCAGACACTTCTCTTATGACGGCATGGTATCTAATAAATCATGCCGTTTTTTCTCAAATAAGATGCTTAAAGTTAAATTTATCTAAAATTAGCGAATCCTGCATGTGTCTGATTTATCTAAAACTGGCTATTATTCGACAACCAGGATAAAATTAATTTAGATTCAGGGATAAATCTGAAAATAAATACGGAACTAATGAAATTAATCTTATTAAAATCAAGACAGTGGAATTGTGTCGGCAATTGCTCCAGGATGTCCTCTCTCATCTTTAATGTGGAGCGAGTGCAATGATTATTACGCTAGATAATGCTTACCAGTCTGAACTGCTGCTTCTGCCTGCTCGTAATAGCGCAGGGGAGCTTAAAGGTTTAGAGGTTCTGGTTAACTTTACTGGCGTCGGCAGCGATGTGCGGATCCCCACTGAGCTTGTTATCCCTCGGCTTTCAGCAGCTGAAGAGTTAGTGCTGTTTAACGAAAAATTGCAATTGCTTGATACCTGTAAACTGTTTTTTATTCAGCATCAGTTAATTGCATGGATCAATATTACACCTACAATAGTTGAATTTTTATTAAGTAATGGAAACGCTGTTTCAATCCTTGAGCGTTACCCGTTTCTTGAGTTTACTGTTAATGAGAATTATCCAGGTTTAAATAACGGAAAGGACGATCTGCAGCTGGCGAGAATGGCCATCCATTTCCCGTTGGTCCTGGCAAACTTTGGCGCAGGCGCCGCATCGCTCAAAGCGGTCTATGATGGATTATTTAAACGGGTTATTCTCGACAAAGGCTTCATTCAGCAGCGTGCCCCGGAGCTCTCTTTTGAGCCTTTTATGCGCGCCATCCTCTGGCAAATCACACCGCACTGCCAGTCAGTGATTGTCTCAGGCATTGACGACCACGGCCTGTTGCAACGCGTTTTGTCCTTCAATGTTGGCGCCATGCAGGGCGCACTCTGGCCAGCCGTCTCTGCGGAGCACGTTACATCGCTGGTTCAGCAGCGATAACCCTTGCTTTCGCCCGTGTTTAAGTCCGGGTAAACCCTCTACACTAAAAGCAGGAGGACTTATGACCCTGTCTTTTACTGCTCACTGGCATGACGAGTTGCCTGGCTTTTACACCGCACTCAAACCAACACCGTTACAAAATTCACGCCTTATCTGGCATAACGATTTGCTGGCAGAAGAGCTGGCCATTCCGCCTGAGCTGTTTCAGCGTTCAGAAGGCGCAGGCGTCTGGGGCGGGGAAACGCTTCTCGCCGGGATGCAACCTCTGGCTCAGGTCTATAGCGGCCACCAGTTTGGCGTCTGGGCGGGACAGCTGGGCGACGGCAGGGGGATCCTGCTCGGCGAACAACGGCTTCCTAACGGGGGAACGGTTGACTGGCACCTGAAAGGCGCAGGCCTTACTCCCTATTCGCGAATGGGCGACGGGCGCGCGGTACTGCGTTCAACGATTCGCGAGTGCCTGGCGTCCGAAGCGATGCATGCCCTGGGGATTCCCACTACGCGCGCGCTGTCGATTATCACCAGCGATACGCCGGTAGCGCGCGAAACGGTGGAAAAAGGGGCAATGCTGATGCGTATTGCGCAAAGTCATTTGCGCTTCGGCCATTTTGAGCACTTTTACTATCGCCGCGAGCCGGACAAGGTTCGCCAGCTGGCTGACTTTGCCATTCGTCACCACTGGACGCATTTGCAGGACGAAGCGGACAAATACGTTCTCTGGTTCAGGGATGTGGTTGCCCGTACCGCAAGCCTGATTGCCCGCTGGCAAACGGTGGGCTTTGCGCATGGCGTCATGAATACGGACAACATGTCGATCCTCGGGCTGACCTTTGATTACGGTCCGTTTGGTTTCCTGGACGATTATCAGCCTGGCTATATCTGCAACCACTCCGACTATCAGGGACGCTACAGCTTTGACAATCAGCCCGCGGTTGGCCTGTGGAACCTGCAGCGGCTTGCGCAAACCCTGTCGCCGTTCATCGACGTAGATGCCCTTAATGATGCGCTCGACAGCTATCAGGACATATTGCTGCGAGAATACGGCACGCTGATGCGCAACAAGCTGGGGCTGGTGACGCAGGAGAGGGGCGATAACGACATCCTCAACGGTCTGTTTGCCCTCATGGCGCGTGAGGGCAGCGATTATACCCGCACCTTCCGGATGCTGGGACAGACGGAGCAGCACAGCGCCGCCTCGCCGCTGCGCGATGAGTTTATTGACAGACAGGCGTTTGACGACTGGTTTGCATTGTACCGCGCGCGGCTGCGGCAGGAACAGGTGGATGACGCCACTCGCCAGACGCAGATGAACGCGACGAATCCAGCGATGGTGTTGCGCAACTGGCTGGCGCAGCGGGCGATTGAACAGGCAGAGCAGGGTGAATACGACGAGCTACACCGCCTGCATGTGGCGCTGCGCACGCCGTTTGCCGACCGGGATGATGACTACGTCAGCCGCCCGCCTGACTGGGGCAAGCGGCTGGAGGTCAGCTGCTCAAGTTAGAGATTTTGCCGGGTGGCGGCGTCGCCTTACCCGGCAAAAATTACTGCGCAACCCAGCCGCCATCCATATTCCACGCGGCGCCGCGAACGTTCACGGCGCCCTCGCTGCACAAAAACAGCGCCAGTTCACCCAGCTGCTCCGGGGTTACAAACTCGCCCGAAGGCTGTTTCTCTGCCAGAAGCCTATCGCGAGCCTGCTCCGGCGGGACGCCCTCAGCGATACGCTGGTCGATTTGCTGTTGCACCAGCGGCGTCAGCACCCAGCCGGGGCAGATGGTGTTGGCGGTAATACCGGTGCGGGCGGTTTCCAGCGCCAGCGATTTCGTAAAGCCCACTACGCCATGCTTGGCGGCCACGTAGGCTGACTTCTCTTTTGACGCGACCAGCCCGTGAACGGAGGCGATATTGATGATGCGCCCCCAGTTTTTCTCGCGCATGGCGGGCAGCGCCAGCCGGCTGGTGTGAAACACCGACGAGAGATTAATGGCGATAATGTCGTTCCATTTCTCCACCGGAAACGCATCAACCGGGGCGACATGCTGTATCCCGGCGTTGTTGACAAGAATGTCCACGCCGCCAAACTGCGATTCGGCGTAGCGCATCATGGCTTCAATTTGCAGCACGTCACGCAGGTCCGCATCGTGATAGCCCGGCTTTTTGCCCAGCTGCGCAATCTCTTCTCTTGCTGATTCGCTGTCGCCGAAACCGTTGAGGATCAGCTGCGCCCCGGCCTTCGCCAGCACGCGGGCGATCCCAAGTCCAATGCCGCTGGTCGAGCCCGTCACCAGCGCGGTCTTACCGTTCAGATTCATCTTTCTCTCCTTACACAATGCCGGTCAGATAGAACACGGCAATGACAAAAAGCACTGCCAGACTTTTAATGAGGGTGATAGCGAAAATGCCGCCGTAGGCCTGACGATGGCTCAGGCCGGTAATCGCCAGCAGGGTAATCACCGCGCCGTTATGGGGCAGCGTATCCATCCCGCCGCTCGCCATCGAGGCCACGCGGTGCAGCACCTCAAGAGGGATATTGGCGGCGTGGGCGGCGGCGACAAACGAGTCGGACATGGCGGCGAGGGCAATACTCATCCCGCCGGACGCCGAGCCGGTGATCCCCGCAAGCACCGTCACGCTGATGGCTTCATTCAGCAGCGGATTCGGGATGGCCGCCAGCGCTTTGGATAACACCAGGAACCCGGGCAGGGCGGCGATAACCGCGCCGAAACCGTATTCCGAGGCGGTATTCATCGCCGCCAGAATGGCACCGCTCACCGCGGTCCGGCTGCCTTCAGCCAGACGCCCCCGGATATTGCGAAAGCCAAAAATCAGCACCAGCACGATACCGGAGATCAGCGCCGCCTCGACGGCCCAGATGGCGGTGATCTTGCCCACCTCGGTCACAATAGGTTTCGCCAGGCCTGGCAGAGTCAGCTCGTGGGTCGTGCCGTACCAGCCGGGGATCCAGCGGGTAAACAGCAGGTTCAGTATGCCCACGACAAGCAGCGGGGAGATAGCAATCAGCGGATGCGGGAGGTTAATGTTATCCGGCGTCTCGGGTTCATTTTTCAGATCCGTGCCGTAGCCTTCGTTGTTATTGAACGCCTTACGACGCTGGCGTTCCAGCCAGAGCAGGCCAAAGATGATAATAAACAGAGAGCCGATAAGCCCCAGCCACGGCGCTGCCCAGGCATTCGTGCCAAAGAAGCTGGTGGGGATGATATTCTGGATCTGCGGCGTGCCGGGCAGGGCGTCCATGGTAAACGAAAACGCCCCCAGCGCCACGGTGGCCGGGATCAGCCGCTTAGGGATGCCGCTCTGGCGGAACAGCTCCGCGGCAAAAGGGTAAACCGCAAACGCCACCACGAACAGCGACACGCCGCCGTAGGTTAACAGCGCGCACACCAGGACGATCACCGGAATAGCGTGGCGACGACCGAGGATCTGAATCGCGGCGGCGACGATGGAGCGTGAGAAACCGGAAAGCTCAATCAGCTTGCCGAAAACGGCCCCCAGCAGGAATACCGGGAAGTAGAGCTTGACGAAGCCGACCATTTTTTCCATAAACAGACCGGTAAACGTCGGGCCGACGGCACCCGGATCGGTCAGCAGCACGGCGCCGAGCGCCGCAATCGGCGCAAACAAAATAACGCTGTATCCGCGATAGGCCGCCAGCATCAGCAGCGCCAGCGCCGCCAGGGCAATTAACACACTCATTACGAATCCTCACTTTAATTATTATTCGGGTATCAACGAGATGCTTAACGCTCGACGGTCAGAGCAATGCCTTGCCCGCCGCCCACGCACAGGGTGACGAGCCCTTTTTTGACTTCACGGCGCTGCATTTCGTACAGCAGCGTCACGAGGATGCGGCAGCCGGAGGCGCCAATCGGATGACCCAGGGCGATAGCGCCGCCGTTAACGTTCACCCTACGCTCATCCCAGCCGAGCTGCTTGCCCACCGCCAGCGCCTGGGCGGCAAAGGCTTCATTGGCTTCAATGAGGTCCACGTCATCGAGCGTCCAGCCCGCCCGCGCCAGCGCCGTCCGGCAGGCGCTGACCGGTCCGATGCCCATCACCGACGGGTCAACGCCCGTCACGGCGTAGCTCACGATGCGACCGAGGATCGGCAAACCGCTCTCCCGCGCCTTTTCGCCGCTCATCAGCAGCACCGCGGCGGCACCGTCGTTGAGCGTTGACGCATTTCCGGCCGTAACCGTGCCTTCCGCCTGCAGAAAGGCGGGGCGCAGCTGCGCCAGCTGCTCAGCGGTGGTGCCAGGCCGGGGCTGTTCGTCACGGCTGACGATAAGCGGCGGTTTTTTGCCCTGTTTTACCGTCACCGGCGCTATCTCGGCGTCAAACCGACCCGCTTCGATGGCAAAGGCCGCTTTGTGCTGCGACCGGGCGGCGAAGGCGTCCTGCTGCTCGCGGGAAATGGCATTCTCCCGGGCGACGTTTTCAGCGGTGATCCCCATGTGGTAATCGTGGAACGCGTCCCACAGGCCGTCGGTAATCATGCTGTCCTGCAGGCCCGTATGGCCAAAACGCAGCCCTGAACGCGCGCCGTCCAGCAGATAGGGGGCGTTGCTCATGCTCTCCTGACCGCCAGCGATAGCCACGTCCGCGTCGCCGCAGCGGATCGCCTGCGCGGCGAGCTGCAACGCTTTTAGGCCCGCGCCGCACACCAGGTTGACCGTTGTCGCCGGCGTGCTGACGGGTAACCCGGCGGTGATGGCCGTCTGACGCGCCGGGTTTTGCCCGCATCCCGCGGTTAGCACCTGCCCGAAAATCACCTCATCGACCGCTTCAGCAGGAAGACCGCTTTTTTCAAGCAGACGACGTACCGCGACGGCACCCAGATCAGCCGCAGAGAGGGGGGCGAGCGATCCGCGAAAACTGCCAATGGGGGTTCGCGTTGCCCCGACAATCATGATCTCTTTCATCGTGAGTCCTCAGTTGAAGCGCATCTCGCGAACGTCGTCCGCCACAATCATTTTCCCGGCCGTCTTAGCCGCAATTTCGTCGATACTGACGCCGGGGGCGTATTCCCGCAGGATGAACGCGCCGTCCTCGATCTCCAGCAGTGCGAGGTCGGTTAAGACCCGACGGATACAGCCCGCGCCCGTGAGCGGCAGCGTGCAGCGCGGCAGCAGCTTTGACTCACCGCTTTTCGACGCGTGGGTCATCACCACAATGATGTTCTGCGCCCCGGCCACGAGATCCATCGCGCCGCCCATGCCCTTCACCATCTTTCCGGGGATCATCCACGAGGCGATATTGCCCTCGACGTCCACTTCAAACGCGCCCAGCACGGTCAGATCCACATGACCGCCGCGGATCATGGCAAACGACTGGGCCGAGTCGAAAATGGCCGCGCCGGTGCGCGCGGTCACGGTCTGTTTACCGGCGTTGATCATGTCGGCGTCAAGGCTCCGCTCGTCAGGAAAAGCCCCCATCCCCAGCAGCCCGTTTTCGGACTGAAGCATCACGTCCATCCCGTCCGGAATGTAGTTCGCCACCAGAGTAGGGATGCCGATCCCCAGGTTGACGTAATACCCGTCGCGCAGCTCGCGGGCGACGCGCATGGCCATCTGTTCACGGGTTAACATCGTCAGACTCCTTCCGCGCGCAGGGTGCGCTGTTCAATGCGTTTTTCAAACTGGCCGACAATCAGCCTGTCGACGTAAATTCCCGGGGTATGAATGGCTGACGGGGGCAGCTCGCCCGGGGGAACTATCTCTTCCACCTCGACGACCGTTATCCGGCCCGCCGTTGCCATCAGCGGATTGAAATTTTGCGCGGTATGGCGATAGACAACGTTGCCGTACCAGTCCGCTTTCCAGCCCTTAATGAGCGCGAAATCACCGGTAATCGCCTCCTCGAGGATGTAGTGCTTTCCCGCAAACTGGCGCACGTCTTTGCCGACAGCCACTGGCGTGCCGTAGCCGGTGGCCGTGTAAAATGCCGGAATACCCGCGCCGCCCGCGCGCACCTTTTCCGCCAGCGTGCCCTGAGGCGTGAGTTCAATCTCCAGTTCGCCGCTCAGCACCTGCCGCTCGAACAGGGCGTTCTCGCCGACGTAAGAGGCCACCACTTTGCGAACCTGCCGTGTTTCGAGCAGTATCCCGAGACCGAAACCGTCCACGCCGCAGTTGTTTGATACCACCGTCAGATCTTTCACCCGACGGCGTCTGACCTCTGCAATCAGGTTCTCCGGAATCCCGCACAGGCCGAAGCCGCCCGCCAGCAAGGTCATTCCGTCCGTCAGCCCTTCCAGCGCCTGCGCATAGCTGCCGACGCGCTTATCCAGTCCCGCCATCCTCATTCCTCCTCTTAACCGTGGCGGTATCATTAGGGGCGGCGACTCATTTGTTAATTTTGAATTTGTGACCCAATTATTTGGTTTTTTTATTAATTTCCTGTTAACTAAATTTTTTCAATTAGTTAACAGGATGAAAAATGAGAATGAGTGTCAAACAGTTACGCGCGTTTTTAGCGGTAGCTCACACTCTCAATTTCGCGCACGCCAGCGAACGGCTGAATCTTTCCCAGCCGGCCCTGAGCCTGACGATTAAGGCGCTGGAGGATGCGCTCGGCGGGCCGCTGCTGCAGCGGAGCACGCGTAAGGTCGCGCTGACGCAGGAGGGCGAGACGTTTTTGCCGATGGCGCGCCAGCTGCTTGCCGACTGGGATAACGTCGAAGAGGCGATGCACCAGTGCTTTACCCTGCAGCGCGGTAAAATCTCGGTCGCGGCCATGCCGTCGTTTGCCGCGAATGTCCTGCCCGAGGTGCTAAAAGCGTTTCGCGATCGCCACGCCGGGATCAACGTCACCGTGCATGATGTCATTAACGAGCAGGTGATAGAGATGGTGCGGGAAGGGCGGGTCGAGATGGGCATCGCCTTTGAGCCCGCGCCAACGCACAACCTGCTGTTTACCCCGCTGGGCCTCGACAGGTTTGTTGCTATTGTGCCGAAAGATTCCTCGCTGGCAGGCAAGAAGCGCCTGTCATGGGAAGATCTGCTGACGCTGGATTTCATCACCCTGCAGCGCCCGTCGGCGGTACGTCTGATGATGGAGGAGGAGCTGGCGCGAAGCGGCAGAAAGCTGGACGTGGCGCTGGAGAGTCATCAGCTGGTGACGGTCGGGCGAATGGTCGCGAGCGGTCTGGGCGGCAGCGCCGTCCCGGCGCTCTGCGAGGCGCAGATGACGGCGCTGGGCGCGGTCTGTATCCCGCTTGATAACCCGCCGATTGAAAAGTGCATCGGGGCGATCCATCCAGGGCACACGCAGCTCTCTAAGGCGGCGCATGCCCTGCTGGAAACGCTGAAGGATTTTTATCAGCCCGATCAGGGGGCGAGAAACACCTGCGGCGCGGCGTGAGCCGGATGCCTGCCGACGATAACCTGCGCGCCGTACCAGCGCGCCAGCGTATCGGCCTGCAAAACGGTTTCCGGTTCCCCCCGGGAGACGATTTTACCGCCGTGCAGCAGCAGGATGCGATCTGCCCACAGCGCCGCTAAATTGAGGTCGTGCAGCACCGCGCACACGTGCAGATGTCCCCGGCTGGTCAGGGATTTCAGCAGGCGCAGCAGATGCTGCTGGTGATAGAGATCGAGCGCAGACGTCGGTTCATCAAGAAACAGCCAGCCGCGCGGCGCGCCGTCGCACCAGAGCTGAGCCAGCGCGCGGGCGAGCTGGATGCGCTGCTGCTCGCCGCCGGAGAGCGCGGCAAACCGCCTACCCGCCAGCGGTAAACAGCCGGTGACGTCCATGACCTCCTCAATAACCGACGCCTCGGGCGTGCGGGTCCAGGGCGCTCGCCCCATACCGACGACCGCCTCAACCGGCCAGTCAAATCCTAGCTGCGTGTTCTGGCGCATTACCGCCCGGTAGCGGGAGAGTCTGTGCGGCTGCCAGGCCGCAAGCGGTGTGCCCGCCAGGCTGCACCGTCCGCCCGCAGGTTTAAGGTAGCCGGTCAGCAGCCGCAACAGCGTCGATTTTCCGGCGCCGTTGGGGCCAATCAGCGCTACCAGCTCGCCCTGAGATAAGGTCAGCGACACGTCGTCAATCAGCGTGCGTTGTCCGGCGCGAAAAACAAGGTTTTCAGCACAATAGCGTTCAGCCATGCGCACCTCCGCGACGAAAGATAAGCCACAGAAACCACGGCGCGCCGAGAAGGCTGGTCAGTAAGCCGACCGGCATTTCCGCCGGGGCGACCAGGCTGCGCGCCAGCGTATCGGCAACCAGCAGAAGCAACGCGCCGGCCAGCACCGAGCCGGGGAGTACGGCCCGGTGGTCGGCTCCCAGCCACATGCGCACCAGGTGCGGCACCAACAGGCCGACAAAGCCGATCACGCCGCTGACCGCAACGGCGGCGGCCACCAGCAGGGCGCTGCACAACAGCAGGATCCGCTGCACGGCGGCAACCTCCACGCCGAGGTAGTGCGCCTCTTCGTCCCCCAGCTGGAGAAGGTTGAGGGCGCCTGCCAGACGCCAGATCGCGAGCGCGGTGGGAACCATCAGCGACGCGACGGCCAGCAGCGTTGACCACTGCGCCTGGCCGAGGCTGCCCATTCCCCAGAGCGAAAGCTGGCGAAGCTGGGCATCATTGCTGAGCCATGACAGCACCCCGACGGCCGCGCCGCACAGGGCGTTGATGGCAATTCCCACCAGCAGCAGGCGCGACAGGGAAGCATCACGCTGTCGGCTGAGCAGGAAAATCACGAAGGTGGCGGCCAGCGCGCCGAGAAACGCCGCCAGCATCGGGGCATACAGCATCACCAGTGCAGGCAGCGAGAGCGGAAGAACCACCCACAGCGCAACGGCGAGCGCCGCGCCGCTGCTGATGCCGAGCAGTCCCGGGTCCGCCAGCGGATTTCGAAACAGCCCCTGCATCACGCAGCCCGCCAGCGCCAGTGAACCGCCGATAGCCAGCGCCAGCAGCACGCGAGGCAGGCGGATCGTCAGCCAGATTTGACGCAGCGCCTCGTCGGTGCCGTTCCACAGCAGGCTGATCGGCAGGCGTAATGCCCCAACCCCGGTCGCTGCGAGGGTCATGACGGTCAGGATCGCGGTCAGCATCCATAAAGATAAGGCTATCCGCCGGGACATCAGGGCAGTTGCTCCGCTTTGGCACGCAGCTGCTGGATGGCTTCCGGCGTTCGCACGCTGAAGCCCAGCAGCGCCATATCGTCAATCGCCAGCACCTGCTTGTTCCGTCCCGCCGGGGTTTGCGCCAGGCCGGGCAGCGTCCACAGATTTGCTTCACCGCCCAGGGCGTTGAGACCGTCCTGAGAAATCACCACCAGATCGGGTCGGCTGGCGATCGTGCCTTCCTGAGACAGCGGCTGATAGCGGGTAAACCCCTGCATCGCGTTCTGCAGTCCCGCCGCACGAATGGCAGCATCCGCGCCGGTCTGTTGTCCGGCGGCCATGGCGGTCATCCCGCCGTGGTTGAGAATAAACAGCACCCGCTTATTGAGCGGCGACGCGGGAAGCGCCGACAGCGCCTGGCGCAGGGTGCTGCGCAGGACCTCCCCCTCGGCCTCGCGGTGCGTCGCTTCAGCGACGATCCGCACCTTTTCGTCAATGACGTTCAGGTCGTTACTGGCAGGAACAGCGATCACCCTGACGTGGCTTTGCTCAACCTGCTTTAGCGCCAGAGACGGCTGCGCCTGGGCGCTGGCCAGCACCAGCGTGGGGCGCATGGACAAGATCCCTTCCGCATTGAGCTGGCGCAGATAGCCCACGTCAGGCAGTGAATTCGCCGCCTGCGGCCACTGGCTGGTGCTGTCGCGCGCCACCAGGGAAGACGCCGCGCCGAGGGCGTAGACAATCTCGGTGACGTCGCCGCCGAGGGTAACGATTTTCTCCTGCGGCGCAGCAAACGCCAGCAGGGGCAGGGCGCTGAGCAGGGCAAGCCACCGTTTCATGCGGCCAGCCCTTTCGCCGTTAAGGCGTCAATCTGGCTGCGCCACTGGCTCTGCTCCGGTTCGCCTTCCGTACGCTGGCCGTACAGCTGTGCGATTTGCGTTCCATCGGCGGCAAACAGCTCCAGGCTGGTGACATGCCCGTCAGCCGTCGGCTTGCGCGTGACCCACGTTTCCGCAATGGATCCTTCAAGCAGATGCAGAGTAAAGGTTGGGTTAAAGACGTTCAGCCACCCTTTCATTGGCACCAGCTTTTCCACCGCGCCGGTGAAGATCTGCACGCAGCCGCGGTTGCCAACGAAGACCATGATTTCGTTACCGTCCCGACGCGCCGTCTCCAGGAGCTGCGCCAGCGCGGTGTTTTCTACCCGGCAGGCCAGATCGTCACCCACCAGGCGAAACGCCTGCTGGCGGCTGAGGTTATGGCGCTTGAGCAGGCTGAAGAACTGATGAACGTCGGTCATGGCGCGCCACTCGTTATCCACGAGAGCAGCATTTGCGTTTTCTGCATGAGCCGGGGCATCGGCCATCTTCAACGCCAGCGGAGGATTCTCGGCAAAGATAAAGCGGGTCAGCACGTCGCCCCAGGCTGAAACGTCGGTATAATCCGTGGCGTAGACCTTCAGCAGGGCATCGCCCTGGTGGTCGAAGAACTGAATGCTCTGCCGCTCGCCGCGGGCGGTGGCTTCACTGATGTGAAACGCGCTCGCCCACTGATTGAGGAACAGGCGCAGATCCAGCGCGCGCGGGTTCAGCACCAGCCCGGCGTGGCCGTTCAGGTGCTGGTTGGTAAATTTCCCGACCTGCTCGTGTACGGCGTATTCGTTGCGGCAGATACATTTGGTTTCGCCCACCGCCTCCAGCGCGCCCAGGATCTCGCGGATTTCACCGCGCAGTCGCCAGGCGTCGTGACCTACGCGGGCAAAGGTCAGCTCTGCTTCACTGATGTTCATTAACCCCGCGACGTCGCGCGCGTACTTACCCGGATTGGCTTCTTTTAGCTCAAGCCAGCGCGTGTAGTGATTCATTGTCTCTTCCTTCTGAATAGTTGCCCCGAAGGGAATTACCACTGATAGCTTACGAAAATCTTGCCGTTACGACCGTCCTGCGGAATGCCCTGAGGTGACCAGTACGCTTTGTCAAAGGCGTTGCCCAGCACCAGCGTGGTGGTCACGCCCTTGAGCTGCTCCTGGCCCTTATAGCTGACGTAGAAATCGTTGACCGCATAGCCCGGCTGCTTGCTGTAGCTGCTGCTGACGTGGGTTGAGCGATCGGCAAAGGTGCCGATCCAGCCGACGGAGAACCCGCTTTGCGCCACCGGGATATCCAGCTTGCTGGTGACGGTGTCCGGGTTAATGCTGGAGATGTACTCGCCCGTATCGGTGTCTTTCCCGCGCGTGCGGTTATAGGCCAGATCGAGGCTGAAGAGATCGGCCGAATATTTTGCCATCATATCCCAACCCCAGATTTTGGCATTCGGGACGTTGTACGACATGGTGGTCGCGGCGGCAAAATCGACGGTGGTGGAGATATAGTCTTTGGCTTTGGTATCGAAATAGCTGGTTTTAAACTCCAGCGCATCGTTGGCAAGCATCAAATCGTCAAAGCGCAGGCCAAAACCAAACTCCTGCGTTTCGTTGGTTTCCGGGCGCAGGTTCGGGTTTGGCACCCAGTAGTTGGTATAGAAGCGGCCAATGGAGAAGTGTTTGGCGTCGTTATACATCTCGCCCATGGTCGGCGCGCGGAAGGCCTGCGCGTAAGAGCCAAACAGCATCAGCCAGTCGGTTGGGCTGACGGTTAACCCGGCGCGGGATGACCACTTGTCGGCATCCACATCGTTGTAGCCGTCGCTGCTGCCGCGGTAGTTGTCATAGCGCGTGCCGCCCAGCAAGGTAACAGGCAGATCGCGCAGGGTGATCTCATCCTGCAGCCAGCCGGAGCTGAAGTCGATTTTCGCGTCCGGGAAGCCGGTGGTTGCCCCGCCCGGATGCTGCTCCTGACGATAGTATTCCCCGCCGTAGGTCAGAAGGTGTGCTGCAAAGGTGTCGCTGAACAGACGGGTGCGGTTTTCCACCTTGCCGCCTTTGGTCGTCTGCTTACGAAACTCACCGCTGCCGTCGACGTTCTGGGCATTAATGCGCGCTTCGGACCAGTAGACCTTCGCGTCGGCGTCCAGCCAGTCGTACCCTTCCGGTGCAATGTGGTAGCCAACCTGCGCATCGCGCTGGATGGTGGAACGGTCGGTCATCGGGTTACTGCTGTCCGCCCCGGTGGTTTGCGGATTTTTTGGCTCCTGGGCGGCGTTGTTGTAGTAGCGCAGGGAGCCGCTCAGGGTCTGGGCCGGGTCGATTTTCCAGCTGCCTTTCGCCAGCATGTTGTTGATGGATTCGTCGTTAGGCGCGGTAGCACCGTCGCTCTGGCGGATGTCACCGCGATCCCGGCTGGACCAGGAGACCAGACCGTCCAGCGTATCGGTGCGGCCATAGGCGCTGGCGCCCATCCCGAGGCTACGATCGCCCGTCGCGCCCGTTCCAAACACGCGGTAGCCGCTGTTTTTACCCGGTTCGAGCAGATCGTTGGCATCGGCGGTGTCATAAGAGATCACGCCGCCCAGCGCGCCGCTGCCGTACAGCAGGGCCGACGGGCCGCGGACCACCTCGATACGTTTGATTAGCGCGGGATCGAGGAAGGTGCTGTTCAGGTGGCCGGTATCGGTTCCCTGGCGCACGCCGTCAACCAGCACCAGCACCAGCACGCCGCGGCGGTCATAGCCGCGCAGGTTGACGTCCTGCCCGTTGGTGCGCCCAGTGCCGTCAAGCGTCAGACCGGGGACGTTACGCAGCAGATCGGCCGCCGAGCTGGCGGTTTGTTTCTCCGGCGCGCTGGCGTCAATCACGCTTACCATCATGGGCGCTTCAAAGGCGCTGCGGGCGTTGCCCGTGGCGGTGACGGTAATGTCGTCTGTGGCGGCGAACGCGATGCCCGGCAGGGCGCTAACAATCGCCAGCGCCAGAAATGACGGACGTAAAGATGCGGAAGGCAGGTGTGGCATAGCAACTCTCCATAAGAAGTGAAAAGCGCTGGCTGCCTGGGTATCACCTGGGTGGCTGGCGTATTTTTAGGTGTTGTTTATTTTGTGAGGATCAGTTTTCCGGCATGGGTCTGGCGCAGAAGATAGCGCTGTCCGTCATGCTCGATAATGACCCGTCCCTCATCGCCGAGGAGGGTTTTGCTGTCAATGCGACGCTCGGTAAGGGCTGGTGCTGTGTCTGTTTTTGCTGGAGTTGCCGCGCTGTTATCCGTACGTGACATAATGTATATAAATAACAATCAATGTAACAATGATAATCATTATCAATAAACTGCAAATTGACGGCAAGCGTTTTTGTGAAAAAAGGGTGAGGGGATCAAATTTGGGGGTGAGGTGCGGTCTGATGCCCTCACTCCGACCCTCTCCCACTGGGAGAGGGAGAAGGGCACAATCGTAGGTCGGGTAAGCGCAGCGCCACCCGACAATAACATCAGAAGCGAGAATCTACCGCAGCTGCCAGCTTCTCCAGCAGCAGTTCGCTGTCTTCCCAGCTCAGGCACGGGTCGGTGATCGACTGGCCGTAAACCATCTGCTGTCCGGCAACGATTTTCTGCGTGCCTTCTTTGATAAAGCTCTCAGCCATAATCCCTGCAACGGCGGTCGAGCCGCTGCGGATCTGCTGGCAGATCTCATCGCAGACGTCCAGCTGGCGGCGATGCTGCTTCTGGCAGTTGCCGTGGCTGAAATCCACCACCAGATGTTCCGGCAGGTCGAACTCGGCCAGCGTTTCGCAGGCCGCCGCAATATCTTGGGCATGGTAATTGGGCTTCTTTCCGCCGCGCATAATGATATGCCCGTAAGGGTTACCGCTGGTCTGGTAGATGGTCATATGACCGCTCTTATCCGGCGACAGGAACATGTGGCTGGCACGGGCAGCGCGGATGGCATCAACCGCGATACGGGTGTTGCCATCGGTCCCGTTTTTGAAGCCGACCGGGCATGAGAGGGCCGAGGCCATCTCACGGTGGATCTGGCTTTCGGTGGTGCGCGCGCCAATCGCGCCCCAGCTGATCAGATCGGCGATAAACTGCCCGGTCACCATATCGAGAAACTCGGTCGCCGTCGGAACGCCCAGCTCGTTGACCTGTAAAAGCAGCTTCCGCGCCAGCTCGATACCGTGGTTAACGCGATAGCTGCCGTTGAGGTCAGGGTCGGAAATCAGGCCTTTCCAGCCCACCACGGTGCGCGGTTTTTCAAAGTAGGTGCGCATCACGATCTCAAGGCGATGCTGGTACTTATCCCGCAGTCCCTGAAGTCGTTTTGCATAATCCATCGCGGCATCCAGATCGTGGATGGAGCAAGGCCCAATCACTACCAGAAGACGTTTGTCTTCACCGTTCAGGATTTTTTCAATGCGGCGGCGGGAGGCCGTCACATGTTCCGCGACGGCGGCGGAAACGGGATGCCGCTGTGCCAGTTCAGCCGGCGTGACCAGGCTGTCAATGCGCGCAGTGCGGAGTTCATCGGTTTTATTCATGGAATGTCTCAGAAAATTTTTGCTTCATCGGCAGACTACCGGGAAGTGATGGGCATCACCTTAAACCAATCCCTGCTGATTTCAAGTTCGGGGCGACACCGCCCCGTGGTTGCAGATGATGATACCTGAATCCGAGCTAATGTACTAGCATATTAGTACATGCGGCGATTAAGCCCCATGATGTCGAGAATTTTGGTGGCAATTTCTTCAACCGAATAGTTGGTGCTGTTCAGCCACGGGATCTGGTTTTTGCGGTACAGCGCTTCCACTTCGGAGACCTCCATCCGGCACTGGCGCATGGAGGCGTAGCGGCTGTTCTCGCGGCGCTCCTCGCGGATGGCAGCAAGGCGTTCCGGGTTGATCGTCAGGCCGAACAGCTTGTGCTGCAGCGGCTTAAGGGCGGCGGGCAGCACCAGGTTATCCATGTCGTCGGCGATAAACGGGTAGTTTGCGGCTCGAATGCCAAACTGCATTGCCAGATAGAGGCTGGTCGGGGTTTTACCGCAGCGCGACACGCCAAGCAGGATCACCTGCGCCTGGTCGAGATTTCGCAGCGAAATACCGTCGTCGTGGGCGAGGGTGTAGTCGATAGCGGCGATACGCGCGTCGTACTTGGTCAGGTTGCCGGGGTTCAGCCCGTGGGTACGGTGGGCAATCGGGGTCGGGTCGAGCTTCAGCTCGCTTTGCAGCGGAGCCACCAGCGCCTGTACGATATCCTGGCAGAAGCCTTCACTTTGCAGAATGATGGAGCGAATCTCCGGGATCACGATAGAGTAGAACACCAGCGGGCGGACGCCGGTCTGCTGGTAGATGGCGTCAATCTGGTCCTTCACCGCTTTGGCGCGGCTCTCGTTTTCAACAAACGGCAGCGTGATGCTGTTAATCGAGACGGGAAACTGCGACATCACCGCGTGGCCCAGCACCTCGGCGGTGATCGCCGTACCATCAGAAATATAAAAAACGTGGCGATCGACAGCACTATCCATTTTACTCACCCTGAATATCAGACCTAATTGTCTGAAAGCATAAATTAAAAAAGTAAATTACACAGCAAAGAACTTATCCTAATTATGAATGAAACGCTGTTTTTGATTTTCCTGAAAAGTGGATTTCATTTTTCAAATAGCGACTTTATTTTTGGGGTTTCTGGCTGAATATAGAGGAATCATCGGGTTAATCGTTGATGGGAAAGTATCCGAAAAGTTGAAATTTTAAATTGCTTACACGATTCACCGTTTTTTTAGCGGAAATAAATATGCCAGTATAAATACGTAGTCAGGTGTTACTTACTCCGATCAAATATCACAAAAGGATTGTTTCGATGTCCAACAATGGCTCGTCACCGCTGGTGCTTTGGTATAACCAACTCGGCATGAATGATGTAGACAGAGTTGGGGGCAAAAATGCCTCCCTGGGTGAAATGATTACAAATCTGTCAGGTATGGGTGTCTCCGTACCGAACGGGTTTGCCACCACCGCCGATGCCTTTAACCTGTTTTTAGACCAGAGCGGTGTTAACCAGCGCATTTACGACCTGCTGGATAAAACGGATATTGATGACGTCACCGAGCTTGCCAAAGCCGGGGCGCAGATCCGCCAGTGGATCATCGACACACCTTTCCAGCCGGAACTGGAAAAAGCCATTCACGACGCGTACGACCAGCTCTCTGCTGACGACGCGCAGGCCTCCTTTGCCGTACGTTCCTCTGCGACCGCAGAAGATATGCCGGACGCCTCGTTTGCCGGGCAGCAGGAAACCTTCCTGAACGTCCAGGGTTACGATGCGGTGCTGGTGGCGGTGAAGCACGTGTTTGCTTCCCTGTTTAACGACCGCGCCATCTCCTATCGCGTGCACCAGGGCTATGACCATCGCGGCGTGGCGCTCTCCGCTGGCGTGCAGCGCATGGTGCGCTCGGACGTGGGCTCATCCGGCGTGATGTTCTCCATTGATACCGAATCCGGCTTCGACCAGGTGGTGTTTATCACCTCCGCGTGGGGTCTGGGTGAGATGGTGGTGCAGGGTGCGGTAAACCCTGACGAATTCTATGTCCACAAGCCAACGCTGGCCGCTGGCCGTCCGGCGGTGGTGCGCCGCACCATGGGCTCGAAAAAAATCCGCATGATCTATGCCCCGACCCAGGAGCATGGCAAGCAGGTTAAAATTGAAGATGTACCGCAGGAGCAGCGCGACCGCTTCTCCCTGACCGACGCCGAAGTGCAGGAACTGGCGAAGCAGGCGGTGCAGATCGAAAAACACTACGGTCGTCCGATGGACATCGAATGGGCGAAAGACGGTAACACCGGCAAGCTGTTTATCGTGCAGGCGCGTCCGGAAACCGTCCGCTCGCGCGGTCAGGTGATGGAGCGTTATACGCTGCACGCGCAGGGTAAAATCGTGGCGGAAGGCCGCGCCATCGGTCACCGCATCGGTGCCGGTCCGGTCAAAGTGATCCACGACATCAGCGAGATGAACCGTATTGAGCCCGGCGACGTGCTGGTAACCGACATGACCGACCCGGACTGGGAACCGATCATGAAGAAAGCGGCGGCTATCGTCACCAACCGCGGCGGTCGTACCTGCCACGCGGCGATCATTGCCCGCGAGCTGGGTATTCCTGCGGTTGTCGGCTGCGGTGACGCCACCGAGCGCATGAAGGACGGGCAGAACGTGACCGTCTCCTGTGCCGAAGGTGATACCGGCTACGTCTACGCCGATATCCTCGACTTCAGCGTGAAGAGCTCAAGCGTGGATACCATGCCGGACCTGCCGCTGAAGATCATGATGAACGTCGGCAACCCGGACCGCGCGTTTGACTTCGCCTGCCTGCCGAACGAAGGCGTTGGCCTGGCGCGTCTGGAATTTATCATCAACCGTATGATCGGCGTTCACCCGCGTGCGCTGCTGGAGTTTGACGACCAGGATCCGAAGCTGCAGAACGAAATCCGCGAGATGATGAAAGGCTACGACTCGCCGAAAGAGTTCTACGTCGGCCGTCTGACAGAAGGGATCGCGACGCTGGGCGCTGCCTTCTATCCAAAACGCGTGATCGTGCGTCTGTCTGACTTTAAGTCTAACGAGTACGCCAACCTGGTCGGCGGCGAGCGCTACGAGCCGGAAGAAGAGAACCCGATGCTGGGCTTCCGCGGGGCCGGACGCTACGTGTCCGACAGCTTCCGCGACTGCTTCGCGCTGGAGTGTGAAGCGGTGAAACGCGTGCGCAACGACATGGGACTGACCAACGTCGAAATCATGATCCCGTTCGTGCGTACCGTGGATCAGGCGAAAGCCGTTGTGGACGAGCTGGAGCGTCAGGGTCTGAAGCGCGGCGAGAACGGGCTGAAGATCATCATGATGTGCGAAATCCCGTCCAACGCCCTGCTTGCCGAGCAGTTCCTCGAGCACTTCGACGGCTTCTCTATCGGCTCGAACGACATGACGCAGCTGACGCTGGGTCTGGACCGCGACTCCGGCGTGGTCTCCGAGCTGTTCGACGAGCGCAACGAGGCGGTGAAAGCGCTGCTCTCCATGTCCATCCGTGCGGCGAAGAAGCAGGGTAAATACGTCGGGATCTGCGGTCAGGGTCCATCCGACCATGAAGACTTTGCCGCATGGCTGATGGAAGAGGGGATCGATAGCCTGTCCCTGAACCCGGACACCGTGGTGCAAACCTGGCTGAGCCTGGCGGAACTGAACAAGTAACGCCACGCTGACCCGAAAAGGCGAGGATATTATTCCTCGCCTTTTTTATTTCATTTCTTATTTGCTCCCCATCACAAATAAAGTAAAAAACCAAATATCATAATTTGTCTGTCAATTTAGACAATTGTTAGCGCGCAAACCGTTGCTAATACTTGAGCCTTACTGCGCATTTCCCTTAAGAAGATGCGCAACTGGTTGAAATACGTTTTAACCTGATAAAAAGGCAAATAACAATGACACTCTCCTCTGTATTGCGTACCAAAGATAAAATAGGTTATGGCTTAGGCGATATGGCCAGCGCGCTGGTCTGGCAAACGGCAACCTTATTTCTCGCTTATTTTTATACAGACGTATTTGGGCTACCCGCCGCGATTATGGGCACCATGTTTTAGTGGTGCGCGTGGTCGATGCGTTTGTCGATCCGTGCATTGGCGCACTGGTTGACCGCACCCGGACGCGCCACGGTCGTTTCCGTCCCTGGCTGTTGTGGTTTGCCATTCCGTTCGGGGTGAGCTGCCTCATTACCTTCTATGTGCCGGACGTTGGGCCGACGGGAAAAATCGTTTATGCCTGCGTGACCTACGCGATTTTAAGCCTGATTTACTCCGCGATTAACGTGCCTTACTGCGCCATGCCCGGCGCGCTGACGCTGGATCCGCGCGAGCGTCATTCTCTGCAGTCGTGGCGCTTTGGCCTGTCGTTTATCGGCGGGCTGATCGTGACGGTTATTGCCCTGCCGCTGGTCTCACTGTTAGGCCAGGGCAACGTGCAGAAAGGCTATTTCTATGCCATGAGCCTGATGGGGCTGTTAGGCATTGTGCTGTTCTTCTGCTGTTTCCTGATGACCCGAGAGCGTTATTCTCCGCGCAATGATACCTCCGGCTCCATGCTCACCGATTTAAAACTGCTGGCCGGTAACAGCCAGTGGCGTATTGTGTTCCTGTTTAATATTTTGCTGTTAACGGCGGTGGTGACGCGCGGTTCCGCCACCATGTATTACGTGAACTATGTGCTGCTGCGTCCGGATCTGGTTTTTGCCTTTATTGTTTCCGGCATGGTGGCCTCCTTAAGCGGCGCATTATTATCTGAACGACTGCTGGGGAAATTTGACCGCGTGCGCGCCTACCAGTGGACGATTATCTCCTTCGTTATCTTCGGCGCGCTGATTTTCTTCCTGCCTCCTTCACAGGTGTGGCTAATCTTTGGCCTTAACATTGTCTTTAGCTTTATTCAAAACCTTACCACGCCGCTGCAGTGGACCATGTTCTCCGATGTGGTCGACTACGAAGAGCACCGGAGCGGCCGTCGTCTGGACGGGCTGGTTTTCTCCACCGCGCTGTTTGCCATCAAGTTTGGCCTGGCGCTGGGCGGGGCGGTCGTCGGCTGGGTGCTTGGCATGGTGGATTACGCCCCGGGCCAGGCAACCCAGTCGCCAGGCGTTCTCTCGACCATCAACGCGCTTTTCACCCTTATCCCGTGCGCGCTGTTCCTCTGCATGGTCGCGCTGCTTGCCATCTACAAGCTAAACAGCCGGCTGGTGGATTCCATCGCCCGGGAGCTGGCCAGCAAGCGTGAAGTCAGACCCGAAGCGGGGCAGCTCAGCCCGGCAACCCCTTCCGCACTACAGGAGTAAAACATGACGACTATCTATAAGGACGCGGGACGTCCCTTGCACGAGCGCGTCGCCGATTTACTGGCGCGCATGACCCCGGAAGAGAAGTTCGCCCAGATGCACGCGTACTGGCTGATCCTCGATGAAAACGGTAACCACCGCGAGCGCAGCGATCTGAGTGACGAATTCGCCGGCGTGAGCGAGCAGGCTGCGCTCAGCGAACGGCTTAAGCTGGGCGTCGGGCAGATCACGCGGCCGCTGGGCACCCACATCGTTGACGCGAAAACCGGCGTGCGCGCGGCGAATCGCCTGCAGCGCATGATGATGGAAGAGACGCGGCTCGGCATTCCGGCGCTGTTCCATGAAGAGTGTCTGGTGGGGCTGCTGTGCAAAGACGCCACCCTCTTCCCGTCGTCATTGAACTACGGTTCGACCTGGGATCCGGAGCTGGTGCAGAGGGCGGCAGAGCAGATCGGCAAAGAGGCGCGCTCCGTCGGCTGCCAGCAGGGGCTTGCGCCGGTGCTGGACGTGTCCCGAGACGTGCGCTGGGGGCGAACCGAAGAGACCTTCGGGGAAGATCCCTGGCTGGTGGGCGTGATGGCGACCGCCTACGTGAAGGGTTTACAGGGCGATAAGCGCGACCTGCTGGCAACCCTGAAACATTACGTGGGTCACTCGTTCAGTGAAGGAGCGCGCAACCATGCGCCGGTCCATCTGGGGTTCAGCGAGCTGAACGACACCTTCCTGCTGCCGTTTGAAATGGCGGTCAAGCTGGCAAACGCCGGTTCGGTTATGCCCGCGTACCACGATATTGATAACCAGCCGGGGCACAGCGACAGCTTCCTGCTGACCGCCGTCCTGCGCGAGCAGTGGGGATTCGACGGTATTATTGTGGCGGATTACGGCGGCGTCAGCCTGCTGCACCAGCACCACGGGATTTCCCACGACGCGGCCGAATCTGCCGCGCTGGCGTTCAACGCCGGGCTGGACGTTGAGCTGCCGAAAGACGACTGCGCGCGGCATCTGGCGGAAGCGGTAGAGCGCGGGCTGATCTCTATGGCGAAGGTCGATGAGATCGTGGCGCGTACGCTGACGGAAAAATTCCGCCTTGGCCTGTTTGAAAACCCGTACGCGGATGAAAACGGTATCGACCTGCAAAACGATATGACCCGCCGGGCCGCGCGGGAGGTGGCGACGAAATCGCTCACGCTGCTGGAAAATAACGGCATTTTACCGCTAGGCGGCAAACCTCGGGTCGCGGTAGTGGGGCCGACGGCAGACGATCCGCTGGCGTTACTAAGCGGCTACAGCTTCCCGGTGCATTTGATCATCAGCGATATGGTGGAAGAGACCTCGCAGGTCACGACCCCGCGCGCGGCGCTGGAGCAGTATCTCGGTGCTTCGAACGTCCGCTATGCCAAAGGGTGCCACATCATCGAAAAACGGATGGCGGGCGCGCCGGTCTTCCCGGGCGACAGCGGCGGCAAACCGATGCAGCAGTCACCGGTATCGCAAAGTATCGCTCTGATCCCCGAGGCCGTGAACGCCGCGCAGGAGAGTGACGTGGTGGTGGCCTGCGTGGGCGATCTCGCCGGGCTGTTCCAGAGCGGTACCGTGGGGGAAGGTTCCGATACCGACTCCCTGAACCTGCCGGGCGTGCAGCAACAGCTGCTGGAAGCGCTGGTCGCCACCGGTAAACCGGTGATTGTGGTGATGACCGGGGGGCGTCCATACAACCTGCAAGGTCTGGAAGACAAGGTCGCGGCGCTGATGATGGCCTGGGGGCCGGGGCAGGAAGGGGGCTGGGCGATTGCGGACGTGTTAACCGGACGTGCGGAGCCGCAGGGTCGCCTGGTGGTGAGCGTGCCGAAAAGCGCCGGCGCGATGCCGTATTACTACAATCACAAGCTCAAAAGCGGCGGTACGCCGTTTGCGTTCCATTTCGGTTCGCGTTACCCGTTTGGCTTCGGCCTCGGCTGGACGCAGTTTAGCTGGGGTGCAGCCCGCGTCGCCGAAAGCAGCGTGCCGGTCGACGGAGAGGTGATACTCAGTGTCGATATCACCAATACCGGGGAGCGCAGCGGCAGCGAGGTGGTGCAGGTTTACGTCAGGGATAAGGTCGCCACCCAGGTGCGGCCGCTTCAGGAGCTGAAGGCCTTCCAGCGCGTCACGCTCTCACCGGGCGAAACCGCCACGCTCACCTTTACGCTGCCGGTTGAGATGTTCAACTTCACCCGTCGCGACGGAAAACGCATCGTTGAGCCGGGCGAGTTTGAGCTTCAGGTTGGCGCATCGTCGGCGGATATCCGCGAGGCGGTGACGGTCAATGCGACAGGAGAAACGCGGGTGCTGCCTGCTGAGTGGCGGATGCTCAGTACCTGTGAGGTCAGACGCGCGTAGTCAGGATAAAAAAAAGCCCATCGTGGGAGATGGGCAAAGACTACACACAGCAATTCGTTGTTTCACTCAGGGGATTTCCATGCTTATAAATCAAGGTGTTGATTTATAACCGTGTGCTAATAGTAGGCATTGTGTTATTTAGCGTCGATCGGATTCGTCTCAATAGTTAAAGAGACGTAAAGAATTCTTGAGGTTATTAGTAGACTTACTGCTGAAAAGGCGGGTCTGACCAGTGAGCAACGAATAAATACTTTAGCAGCGTTTAAGTATCATGCGGGAGAGTGTAGGCCGGGTGGGCGTTAACGCCACCCGGCAGCATACCTTAATGCGTGTTCTTCTCTTCCAGCTCTTCCAGTTCGCTCAAAATCACGTCCGGGTCAGTTCCCGGCGGCGGAATTTCATGCACCCAGGCAGAGAACAGACGCCAGGTGACGGCGAGCAGCACCGGGCCAATAAACAGGCCAATCATGCCAAAGGCAATCAATCCGCCAATGACCCCGGAGAGGATCAGGATCAGCGGCAGGTCTGCGCCCATGCGGATGAGGATCGGACGAATCACGTTATCCATGGTGCCGACCACGCAGCTCCAGACCAGCAGCACCGTTCCCCACGTGGTATCGCCCGTCCAGTAGAGCCAGATAATGCTGGGGACCAGCACCAGCAACGGTCCCAGTTGCGCAAGACAGGTCATCAGCATGACAACGGTGAACACGGTGGCGTACGGTACGCCGGAAATTGCCAGACCGATCCCGCCCAGCACCGCCTGCACCAGCGCGGTGACCACCACCCCCAGCGCAACCGCGCGCACGGCCTGTGCGGCCAGCAGTACCGCGGCGTCACCGCGTTTGCCCGCCAGGCGGGTGGCAAAGTGACGAACGCCTAAAGCCACCTGCTCGCCGCGCCAGTAGAGCAGGGCGCTGAAGAGCAGCATCAGGGTACAGTGCATCATAAAGCGGCCGATATGCGCCGCCTGACCGACAAACCAGGTGGTAGTGGTGCCAATATACGGGCGGACTTTTGCCATCAGCGCGCTGCCGCCCATCTCCAGCAGGCTATGCCAGCCGCTGTAGAGTTTTGAGCCCACCACCGGAATGCTGTTCAGCCAGGCGAGATCCGGCAGCGTCAGGTCACCGCTGCTAATGGCGCGAATAACCGGGCCACTGGAATCCACCAGGCTATTCACCAGCAGGGCGATCGGAATAATAAACAGCAGGAACAGCAGGAGCGTCATGACCAGTACGGCGAGCCCGCGGCGGCCAAACAGCAGCTTCTGCAAGCGCAGCAGCAAAGGCCACGTGGCAACGACTACGGTCGCGGCCCACGCAAAGCCGAGAATAAAGGGTTGAACAATCCACAGACACGCAATAATCATGAGGGCCAGAAACAGCACCGACAGCAAAATTTGCGCAACATCCCTGGGCTGGCGAAGATTGACCATAAATGAAACTTTCCTTAAAAGAACGCCAGTACGACTGGCGGGAACGGAAAACCGCGTCTCTTTAATCATTAATGATCTCAGCGGTTTTTAACAGGCGAATTCTGCCTGTAATTCAGCAGAGATTATAAGAAAAAAATGTGATAAAACTTTTAAGATACACGCAAACGATTTCATACAACTCTAATTAGGGTCGACAGTCATGATCCCACAGATTTCTCAGGCACCTGGCGTCGTTCAGCTGGTGCTTAATTTTTTGCAGGCACTGGAGCAACAGGGTTTTACAGGTGATACCGCCACGAACTATGCCGACAGGCTGACGATGGCGACCGATAACAGTATCTACCAGCTTCTTCCCGATGCCGTGGTTTTCCCCCGTTCAACGGCCGACGTCGCGCTTATCGCCCGGCTCGCCACGCAGGAGCGGTTTGCCTCGCTGGTCTTTACGCCGCGCGGCGGCGGCACCGGGACCAACGGTCAGGCGCTGAACCAGGGCATCATTGTTGATATGTCGCGCTATATGAACCGCATCATTGAGATCAACCCGGAGGAGGGGTGGGTGCGGGTCGAAGCGGGCGTCATCAAAGATCAGCTTAATCAGTATCTCAAGCCTTACGGCTACTTTTTTGCCCCGGAGCTCTCCACCAGCAACCGCGCGACCCTTGGCGGGATGATTAACACGGATGCCTCCGGCCAGGGCTCGCTGGTCTACGGTAAAACCTCCGATCACGTGCTGGGCGTTCGTGCCGTTCTGCTGGGTGGCGATATTCTTGATACGCAGCCAATGCCGGTCGAACTGGCGGAAACGTTGGGTAACGATAATACCGCTATCGGGCGCATCTATCGCACCGTGCTGGAACGCTGTCGCGACAACCGCCAGCTTATTCTCGATAAATTCCCCAAGCTGAACCGCTTCCTGACCGGGTACGATCTGCGTCACGTCTTTAACGATGACCTGACCCAGTTTGATTTAACCCGCGTGCTGACCGGCTCCGAAGGGACGCTGGCGTTTATTACCGAAGCGCGGCTGGATATCACCCGCTTGCCGAAAGTGCGTCGCCTGGTAAACGTCAAATACGACTCCTTCGACTCCGCGCTGCGCAATGCGCCGTTTATGGTGCAAGCGCAGGCGCTGTCGGTGGAGACCGTCGACTCTAAGGTACTCAATCTGGCCCGGGAAGATATTGTCTGGCACTCCGTAAGCGACCTCATTACCGACGTGCCGGACAAAGAGATGCTCGGTCTCAACATCGTGGAATTTGCCGGCGATGATGCGGAGCTGATTGAGCGGCAGGTCACCACGCTCTGCCAGCGGCTGGATGAGCTGATTGCGCAGGGTGAAGGCGGCGTGATCGGCTGGCAGCTCTGTAACGATCTGGCCGGGATTGAGCGTATCTATGCGATGCGTAAAAAAGCCGTGGGCCTGCTCGGTAATGCGAAAGGGGCGGCGAAGCCCATTCCCTTTGCCGAAGATACCTGCGTGCCGCCCGAGCATCTGGCGGATTACATCGTGGAGTTTCGCGCCCTGCTGGACAGCCACGGCCTGAGCTATGGCATGTTCGGCCACGTCGACGCCGGGGTACTGCACGTGCGTCCGGCGCTGGACATGTGCGACCCGCAGCAGGAGATCCTGATGAAGCAGATCTCCGACGACGTGGTGGCCTTAACCGCCAAATACGGCGGCCTGCTGTGGGGAGAGCACGGGAAAGGGTTCCGCGCGGAATACAGCCCGGCATTCTTTGGCGAACAGCTCTACGCGGAATTGCGTAAGGTGAAAGCGGCGTTCGACCCGCACAACCGCCTCAACCCGGGTAAAATCTGCCCGCCTGAAGGCGTAGACGCGCCAATGCTGCAGGTGGATGCCGTCAAGCGCGGCACCTACGACAGGCAGATCCCGATTGCGGTGCGCTCGTCCTGGCGCGGCGCGATGGAGTGCAACGGCAATGGCCTGTGCTTTAACTTTGATGTGAAAAGCCCGATGTGCCCGTCGATGAAAATCACCAGCAACCGTATCCACTCGCCGAAAGGGCGGGCGACGCTGGTGCGCGAGTGGCTGCGTCTGCTGGCCGACCGCGGGGTGGATCCGCTCAGGCTGGAGCAGGAGCTGCCGGAAAAACGGGCCAGCCTGCGCTCGCTGATTGAGCGCACCCGCAACAGCTGGCATGCCAACAAGGGCGAGTACGATTTCTCCCATGAGGTGAAAGAGGCGATGTCCGGCTGTCTGGCCTGTAAAGCCTGCTCTACCCAGTGCCCGATTAAAATCGACGTGCCGGAATTCCGCTCGCGTTTCCTGCAGCTTTACCACACCCGATACCTCCGCCCGGTGCGCGACCATCTGGTGGCGACGGTGGAAAGCTACGCGCCGCTGATGGCGCGGGCGCCAAAGACCTTCAACTTCTTTATCAACCAGCCGCTGGTGCGCAAGCTCTCCGAAAAACACATCGGCATGGTCGATCTCCCGCTGCTGTCGGTCCCGTCTCTGCAGCGCCAGCTTGTCGGCCACCGTTCGGCGAACATGACCCTCGAACAGCTGGAGGCGCTCGCTCCGGAGCAAAAAGCGAATGTGGTGCTGGTGGTGCAGGATCCGTTCACCAGCTACTACGATGCGCAGGTTGTGGCCGATTTCGTCCGTCTGGCGGAGAAGGTGGGTTACCAGCCGGTGGTTCTGCCGTTCTCTCCCAACGGCAAGGCGCAGCACATTAAGGGTTTCCTGAAGCGATTTGCGAAGACCGCGCAGAAAACGTCTGACTTCTTAAACCGCGTGGCGCAACTCGGGATACCGATGGTCGGCGTCGATCCGGCGCTGGTGCTTTGCTATCGCGATGAATATAAGCAGACGCTGGGCGATAAGCGCGGCGATTTTAACGTCATGCTGGTGCACGAGTGGCTTCCGGTGGCGCTGGCAGATAAGGCCGTTCAGGACGTCAGCGGTGAACCGTGGTATCTGTTCGGCCACTGCACGGAAGTGACCGCGCTGCCGGGTGCCCCCGCGCAGTGGGCGTCCGTTTTTGCCCGCTTCGGTGCGAAGCTGGAGAGCGTCAACGTAGGCTGCTGCGGGATGGCCGGAACCTACGGACACGAAGTGAAAAACCACGCCAACTCGCTCGGCATCTATGAGCTGTCCTGGCATCAGGCGATGCAGCGTTTGCCGCGAAACCGCTGTCTGGCGACAGGCTACTCCTGCCGCAGCCAGGTAAAACGGGTAGAAGGTAACGGTGTGCGTCACCCATTGCAGGCTTTACTGGAGATAATTGGATGATCTGGAAACGTGCCGTCACGCTGCAGGCGCTGAACGCCATGGGCGAGGGGAATATGGTGGGGCTGCTGGATATCCAGTTCATCCGCATTGGCGACGATGAAATTGAGGCCACCATGCCGGTCGATAGTCGCACCCACCAGCCGTTTGGTTTATTGCACGGCGGGGCCTCCGTCGTGCTGGCCGAAACGCTGGGCTCGGTGGCGGGGTATCTCTGTACCGAAGGGGAGCAGAAGGTTGTCGGACTCGAGGTGAATGCTAACCACATTCGCTCGGTGCGCAGCGGGCGCGTGCGCGGTGTTTGCCGCGCGCTGCACGCCGGAAGCCGCCATCAGGTGTGGCAGATAGATATTCTCGATGAGCAGGATCGCCTGTGCTGCTCGTCGCGGCTGACCACGGCGGTTGTGTAAAGTTTTCAGATGTTTTGCCTTTGGTCAAAAACTAGCCAGTCCGTTGTGATATACTGGTCAGGTTTTGTACATAAGCGAGGACATCATGGATACTGAAATAACCCCAACACAGCTGGCAATTGAATATTTACGTCGCGATAAAAGCAACCTGTCTCCGGCGCAGTACCTGAAAAAGCTGAAACAGCTTGAGCTGGAATTTACAGATTTGCTGGCGCTCTCTTCGAATGAACTGAAAGAAGAGATCTACTTTGCCTGGCGGTTGGGCGTTCACGTCCATTAAGTACATGAGAGTAAAAGGGCCGCGAGTGCGGCCTTTTTTGTGTCTGAAATTCAGTATCGGGCGGCGGTGACGCCACCCGATATTTTCCTCAGACATTGACGGCGTTGATCAGCCGCGACTTCATGGACTGATACGCAGACGCCGCAAAATCCTCCGCCCAGCGCTGGTCCTCAATCGCCTCCAGCTGCACCGCGCAGTACTTCGTTTCCGGCGTTTTGGAGATGGGATCGAGATTATCCTGGGTCAGCTCGTTGCAGGCGCCAATCCACCATTGATAGGTCATATAGACCGCCCCGGGGTTGATACGCTCGCTAATGCTGGCGCGGGTAATCACTTTGCCGCGACGCGAACGCACCCAGACCAGCTGGCCCTCTGAGATGCCCAGCTTTTCCGCATCGGCTGGGTTCATTTGCACCCGGCCCGGCTCATCGGCCAGGCTTTGCAGCGCGGCGCAGTTCCCGGTCATCGAGCGGCAGGAGTAGTGTCCCACTTCACGAACCGTACACAGCACCAGCGGGAAATCCGCGTCCGGAGTTTCCGCCGGCGCGCGCCACGGGGCGGCAAAGAGCTGGCCTTTACCGGTTGGGGTGTCGAACTGATTGTCTTTATACAGGTACGGCGTTCCCGGATGATCCAGCGTCGGGCACGGCCACTGCACGTGGCCCATCTCGCCCATTTTTTCATACGTCACGCCGTAGAAGAGCGAGCACAGCTCGCGCATTTCATCCCAGACCTGCTGGTTGTCGTCATAATGCATCGGGTAGCCCATCTCGGTGGCGAGCAGGCTGATGATTTCCCAGTCGCGCTTCACGTTGCCGCTGGCCTCAATGGCTTTGCCAAAACGCTGGAACCCGCGATCGGCACAGGTAAAGACGCCGCCGTGTTCACCCCAGGAGGTGGCAGGAAGCAGGACGTCCGCCACTTCTGCCGTTTTGGTCATAAAGATGTCCTGAACCACCACAAAGTCGAGCGCCTCAAAACCGCTGCGAACGAGACCGAGATCGGCTTCGGTCTGAAGCGGATCTTCCCCCATGATGTAGTAGGCCTTGACCTTGCCTTCCAGCGCCAGATGGGGCACCTCGGTAATGCGCGTTCCGACCCGATCGTCCATTTTATTGACGTCAATTCCCCAGGCATCGGCAAACTTCTGCCTGACCGCCGGATCGGTCACATCCTGATAGCCCGGGAACATATTCGGCAGAACGCCCATATCGCAGGCGCCCTGAACGTTGTTTTGTCCGCGCACCGGCCCGACGCCGACGGCAGGGCGGCCGAGGTTGCCGGTCAGCAGCGCCAGGCTGGAAAGCCCTTTAACCACATCCACGGCCTGACCAAACTGGGTCACGCCCATCCCCCACATCACGGTGGCGGAAGGGGCCGCCGCGAAGGTGCGCATCGCCTGGCGAACGTCGCGGGCGGGAATGCCGGTAAGATGCTCAACCGTCTCTGGCGCATAGTCTTTCACCGTCTGGCGATAGGCCTCAAGCCCCTCGGTAAAGCGTGCCACGTAGCTTTTGTCGTAGAGCTCCTCTTCCAGCAGCACGTAGCCAAAGGCGTTTACCAGCGCCATGTTGCTGCCGTTTTTCAGCTGCAGATGCTGGTCGGCAATGCGCGCCGTTTCAATGCGCCGCGGATCGCAGACGATAATTTTTGCGCCGTTTTCACGCGCTTTCAGCACGCGCCGGGCGACGATGGGGTGGGAGTCCGCGCAGTTATAGCCAAACACCAGCAGGCATTTTGAGTTTTCAATATCGTTGATTGAGTTGCTCATCGCGCCGTTGCCGAGCGTCTCCTGTAAACCGGCCACGGAAGGGCCGTGACAGACGCGCGCGCAGCAGTCCACGTTGTTGGTGTTCAGCACCGCGCGGGCAAATTTTTGCATCACATAGTTTGTTTCATTGCCGGTTCCGCGAGAGGATCCGGTGGTCATGATCGACCGCGGCCCGTGCTGCGCTTTAATGCTGCTGAGTTTGTGCGCGGTGTAGCGGATAGCCTCTTGCCAGGTAACGGGAGTGAATGCCTCGCCTTTATGGTAGCGGATCATCGGCTGGGTCAGACGCGGGGTGAGCAGACGGGTATCGTTGAGGAAGTCCCAGCCGTAAAAGCCTTTCAGACACAGGGTACCCTGGTTTGTGACGCCTTCTGCGGCTTCGGCACGGATGATACGGTTATTTTCAACGACAAGGTTTAATTTACAGCCTGCACCGCAGTAGGGGCAGACGCTGGCGATCTTTTTCATCAATAACAGACCTGTTAAGAAATGAAGCAAAGTTGACTGGAAAACCCAGTCCCGTAAGCAGAGGTAAGCAGGAACCGTGCCAGGTTGGCTTTGCTGGTTTAACAGGGTGTTAAGCGGGGAAGGCGCGTGTCATCGTCAGAACATTTGTCAGTTTTGACGATGACACGAAAGCAGGATGAGTGGCCGTGAAATTACAGGTCGTCCATGGTGTAGCCCACGACAATTTCTAGCGTCTTGCGAATCACATCCGCCTGAACCACGTCGTGAGTGGCTTCTAGTGTCTGAATGAGCCAGAGGATAATCGCTTTATTGGACAGATGACCTTCGGAGGCCAGAACACAGCGTACTGCAGTAGAAAAAACAGCGGACTCTTCAGCAAAACGATCGCCTGCGTGACGGAAGTATTCCGACAGCGCACTGTCTAAAAACGCAGAATGATATTCGGGTTGAAGCTGAATATTTTGTCTCATTTGTTCTCACCGTAGCTGTTAATTGCAGTCAATGTATTTTCTTTGGATCGGACGGTTTTCCACTTCCAAACAACGGCACAACATTGTCCCGGTTATCGTTGAGAGGTCCCTCTCTTTTCGTTCGTCCTTGCGCGGTTCTGCGACGTGTAAAGGCGATGCTGTTTGAGCCGATCTCGGCAATCACCACCGCAAGTGTCTCCCGCCGCCGGGGATCCTTTTCATGTTCTTTCATGATCCGCAGACGCTGAAGCAATCCTTCGGTTGTTACCGGTCCCCGCTCTTTCAAAAGAGAGAGAACGGCTTCACCGATAAGCGTGTCGATCAGTTTGTCTGCGTTACTGCTCTTCATATCCTTACCGTTCGAAGAGCAGACCAAGCAGCTTGTGGTAATGCTCTTCCTCTTCCGGGCCATCGGCCTTTTCGAGGCGGCTGAGCAATTTTGTACAAAGCGATTTGCGATTCAGATTTCGCCCGTCGCTGAGAATTTCAACAACCACCTGGCCCAGCGTCTCCTGCTGGGTAGGAAGCACGGCTTTATCGAAGTACTGTGCGATTGCTGCTGCGGAATCTGCGACGTAACCTTTCTGCTGCATGTTTCGCTCCTGTAAAATTTTGTAATCAGTAACGTTACATTTAAGGTATACATAATTTCAAAATCTGTACATAGAAAATGTACAATTTTTTAAATTTTTTTCGATATATTTTATAAATTATTTATTTTTCATTTTGTTAGGTGTTGAGTGGGGTGCGGTAGCTATGCAGGATATATTGTACAAAAAGCGCGGCCGCTGGTAAGTTGTACAGTTGAGAAAAAAGGCCATATTAACTGCCGTAAATGATTGAGATGTAGATTATTTGTCAGGCAATTAATGTGCTATAAATGAACCTTATCCACCTCTTTTGTGGCCAAACCCCTAACCCCAGGAATCGCATGCTCACCACCATCATTTACCGCAGTCATATCTGCGAGGACGTTCCAGTGAAAGCGCTGGAAGTCATGGTTGCTGCTGCAAATAGTAAAAACCAGCAATCCAATATCACGGGGATCCTGCTGTTTAATGGCACACATTTTTTTCAGCTGCTTGAAGGGCCAGTGGAACACGTTTCTGCCATCTATGAGCAGATTTGCAACGACCCTCGCCACCACAACGTAGTGGAGCTGATGCGCGATCACGGACCTGTCCGTCGTTTTGGCAACGTGGGCATGGAGCTTTTTGATTTACGCCACTTCGACAGGGACGAGGTGCTGCAAGAGGTGCTCAACAGGGGGACGACGCGCTATCAGCTGACGTACAACGACCGCCCGCTGCAGTTTTTCCGCACCTTTGTCGAGGCCACGGAAAAAGCGAACTATTTTGAACTGCCTCCTGCGGATTCCTGGGAATTCGTGCGCGAAGAGACGCGCTTGTCCGCGCAGCCCGAGGTGGTCGCGAAAGGGGCGGATTGCAGCTTCGCGTTCCAGCCGATAGTCGATCCATTTATGCAGCAGGTCGTCTCCTGGGAGGCGCTTCTCCGCACGCCTGACGGCGGCGCGCCGGGAGTTTACTTCGCCAGTCTGCCGCGTGACGACGTGTATGCCTCGGATTTACAAAGCAAGCAGGTTGCGCTCTCCATGGCCAGCGCGCTGGGGCTACAGGACCAGACGTTATCCCTTAACCTGCTGCCGATGACGCTGGTCAACATTCCAAACGCCGTGGATTTCCTGCTCACCGCCATTGAAGCAAATGGGTTTGTACCCGAGCAAATTGTGGTGGAGTTTACCGAGAGCGAAGCCATTTCCCGATTCGATGAATTCACGGATTCGGTCAGGCAGTTAAAAAGCGCGGGCATCAGCGTGACGATCGATCACTTTGGTGCCGGATTTGCCGGGTTGCAGCTGCTGGCTCAGTTTCAGCCGGACAGAATTAAGATTAATCGCGATCTGGTCGCAAACGTGCACAAAAGTGGTCCCCGACAGGCCATTATCCAGGCGATTATCAAATGCTGTGCCTCGCTTGAGATCCAGTTCTGCGCGGTGGGGGTAGAGAAGGCTGAAGAGTGGATGTGGCTGGAGTCAGCGGGAATATCCAAGTTCCAGGGGCATCTTTTTGCCAGCCCGCGACACGGCGGTATTCCCGCGATTGCGTGGCCGGAGAAAAAGTTCGAATTCTGATAAAGCTGTACACAATCCGGCAGAGTTAACTGTACGAACGGCAAATTTTATACAACAATGTATTAACAGGTGGATGGAAAAGAACCCCGTTCACCGGTTCAAAATGCGGTCTTAGTTATACAAATAGTGTGTACAATCTGATAAGGTTGGTGCAGTTAGGTATGGAAGTTCTGAGCGTGAGGGAGTTAATGGCCTATTACAGTATCGGCGAAGTGGCCGAACGATGCGGTATCAACCCCGTTACGCTGCGTGCCTGGCAGCGCCGTTATGGATTGTTGAAGCCGCAGCGCAGCGAAGGGGGCCATCGTCAGTTTGACGATGAAGATATCCTGCGTATCGAAGAGATCAAACGCCTGATGAAAAGCGGCGTCTCGGTCGGAAAAGTCAAAGCCTTGCTGGAAAACAAAGAAGTTTTGACGCAGGGCAACTGGGTTTCATTCCAGGAAGAGATGATGACCGTTCTGCGTTACGCCAGCCCGGCAAAGCTGCGTGCCAAAATTGGCGAGTTCCGCCGAGATCACGCGATAGACGCGCTGATTGACAATATTATTTCTCCCGTCCGTCAGCGCATGAACCAGGACCAAAATACCGTGCGTCACATGGCAAGCCTCTTAGACGGAGTTCTGATTGAATTCGCGATTGCAAGCCTGGCGGAGTCCCGCAAGAAAGCCGGTAAAGACGCACTGTTGATTGGCTGGGAATGCGATGACCGCACCCACCTGTGGCTGGAAGCCGCGCGCCTGGCGCAGAAGGGCTGGCACATTGACGTCCTGGCGGAACCCATCGATTCGCCGCGTCCTGAACTGTTCCCCGGGCAAAAAATCTTCGTCTGGACGGGGAAATCCCCAACGCCTCGCCAGCAGGAACAGCTCGACCACTGGCGTGAACAGGGATTTGCTGTCGCATTTCATCATTGAGTATTAAGAGGCCTTAAGGGCCTTTTTTGTTTTTGTCATTTTCTGTGCAAAATCTATCTCAAAAATAGGCATTTCCGATGCATATTTTACTTTTCTTCTCTTCGTTATGAATGCCGCGACGAAATGCATTATTAATCAATGCATTGAACAAATACATCCATCCTGACTGCATCCTCTCACAGGGTCTATGCTTAATAAAACCAGGCAAAAAGGGCGCTTTAGCCGAATGCCCCTGCTGACAGAGGGTTGAAGTGATAATCGTTATCACTAACATGGTGTTATGCCCTGATGGCTTATCAGATGAGGTGGACCTATGGAACTGCATTCAGAAACCTTTAATCCTGCCGATTTCGCCTGGCGCGGCTTAACGCTCACGCCAGCGGCGGCAGCACATATTCACGAGCTGGTGGCGAAAAAGCCCGAGATCCTCGGCGTGCGTTTAGGCGTCAAACAGACCGGCTGCGCGGGTTTCGGCTACGTGCTCGACACCGTCACCGAACCCGAGAAAGATGACCTGGTGTTCGAGACTGACGGCGCGAAGCTGTACGTTGCGCTGCAGGCTATGCCCTTTATCGACGGCACCGAAGTGGACTACGTCCGCGAAGGCTTAAACCAGTTATTCAAATTTCATAACCCGAAAGCCCAGAACGAATGCGGCTGTGGCGAAAGCTTTGGGGTATAGGCGGTGCTATGTCTCGTAATACTGAAGCAACGAGTGAAGTAAATACCTGGGGCGGTGGACACCTCAACTATAAAGAGGGGTTCTTCACCCAGCTCCAGACAGATGAGCTGGCGAAAGGCATTAACGAAGATGTCGTGCGGGCGATCTCGGCGAAACGTAACGAACCCGAGTGGATGCTGGAGTTCCGCCTGAGCGCCTTCCGTGCCTGGCTGGAGATGGAAGAGCCGCACTGGCTGAAAGCGCACTACGACAGGCTGAACTATCAGGATTACAGCTACTATTCTGCGCCCTCCTGCGGCAGCTGTGACGATACCTGCGCCTCGCAGCCCGGCGCGGTGCAGCAAACTGGCGCTGAAAACAGCTTCCTCAGCAAAGAGGTGGAAGAGGCCTTTAACCAGCTTGGCGTGCCCGTTCGCGAAGGGAAAGAGGTGGCGGTGGACGCCATTTTCGACTCCGTCTCGGTGGCCACCACCTACCGCGAGAAGCTGGCAGAGCAGGGGATCATTTTCTGCTCCTTCGGCGAAGCGATTCACGATCATCCGGAACTGGTGAAAAAGTACATCGGGACCGTAGTGCCTTCAAACGATAACTTCTTTGCGGCGCTCAACGCGGCGGTAGCCTCTGACGGCACCTTTATCTATGTACCGAAAGGCGTGCGCTGTCCGATGGAGCTTTCCACCTATTTCCGCATCAATGCCGAAAAAACCGGCCAGTTCGAACGCACGATTCTGGTCGCGGATGAAGGCAGCTACGTCAGCTATATCGAAGGGTGCTCCGCCCCGGTTCGCGACAGCTACCAGCTGCACGCGGCGGTGGTGGAGGTCATTATTCATAAAGACGCCGAGGTGAAATACTCCACGGTGCAAAACTGGTTCCCGGGCGACGGCAATACCGGCGGTATCCTGAACTTCGTCACCAAGCGCGCGCTGTGCGAAGGCGAAAACAGCAAGATGTCGTGGACCCAGTCTGAAACCGGCTCGGCCATCACCTGGAAATACCCGAGCTGCATTCTGCGCGGGGATAACTCCATCGGTGAGTTTTACTCCGTGGCGCTGACCAGCGGCCACCAGCAGGCCGATACCGGCACCAAGATGATCCACATAGGTAAAAACACCAGGTCGACCATTATCTCGAAAGGCATTTCCGCCGGGCACAGCCAGAACAGCTATCGCGGGCTGGTGAAAATCATGCCGACGGCCACCAATGCGCGAAACTTTACCCAGTGTGATTCGATGCTGATCGGCGCAGACTGCGGGGCGCACACCTTCCCGTACGTTGAGTGCCGTAACAATACGGCCCAGCTTGAGCACGAGGCGACGACGTCACGCATTGGGGAAGATCAGCTCTTCTACTGCCTGCAGCGGGGGATCAGCGAAGAAGACGCCATCTCGATGATCGTTAACGGCTTCTGTAAGGATGTGTTCTCTGAACTGCCCCTGGAATTTGCCGTTGAAGCCCAGAAACTCCTCGCCATTAGTCTTGAACACAGCGTCGGTTAAGGAAAGCACATGTTAAGCATTAAAGATTTACAGGTCAGCGTAGAAGACAAAGCCATCCTGCGTGGCCTCAATTTTGACGTCAAGCCGGGGGAAGTCCACGCTATCATGGGGCCGAACGGTTCCGGGAAAAGTACGCTTTCCGCGACGCTGGCGGGGCGCGAAGATTATGAGGTGACCCACGGCTCGGTCGAGTTCAACGGCAAAGATCTGCTGGAGATGTCGCCGGATGACCGCGCGGGAGAGGGCATCTTTATGGCCTTCCAGTACCCGGTCGAAATTCCGGGCGTCAGCAACCAGTTCTTCCTGCAGACGGCGCTGAATGCGGTTCGCAAGTATCGCGGCCTGGAGGCGCTGGACCGCTTTGACTTCCAGGACCTGATGGAAGAGAAGATCAAGCTGCTGAAAATGCCGGAAGATCTGCTCACCCGCTCGGTGAACGTTGGCTTTTCCGGCGGCGAGAAAAAGCGTAACGACATTCTGCAGATGGCCGTGCTGGAGCCCGAGCTGTGCATTCTGGATGAGACCGACTCCGGTCTGGATATCGACGCCCTGAAGATTGTCGCTGACGGGGTGAACTCCCTGCGCGACGGCAAGCGTTCGTTCATTATCGTCACCCACTACCAGCGCATTCTGGACTACATCAAGCCGGATTACGTTCACGTGCTTTATCAGGGGCGTATTGTGAAATCTGGTGATTTCACGCTGGTTAAACAACTGGAGGAGCAGGGCTATGGCTGGCTTACCGAACAGCAGTAATGCGCTCCAGCAGTGGCACCGGCTGTTTGAAGCCCAGGGTGGCACCCGCTCTGAGCAGGCGCAGCAGCATCTGCAGCAGATGCTGCGTCTCGGCCTGCCGACGCGTAAGCATGAGAACTGGAAATACACCCCGCTCGATGGCCTGCTGAACGCCGAGTTTGTGACCCGTCTGGCGGATCTTACCCCGGCGCAGCGTGACGCGCTGGCCGTAAACGTGGACGCCGTGCGCCTGGTGTTTGTCGACGGTGAGTTCCGTCCGGAGCTGAGCGACGCCCTTCAGGGGAGCGGATTTGAGATTGAGATAAACGACGATCGCCGGCCCCTGAGCGCCCCGGTTCAGCCTGAGGTTTTCCTGCACCTGACCGAGAGCCTGGCCCGCAGCGTGACGCATATCGGCGTGAAGCGTAACCAGCGTCCGGCAAAACCGCTGCTGCTGATGCACATCACCCAGGGGCTGGACGGCGACGAAATCAACACCGCGCACTATCGCCACCATCTTGAGCTGGCGGAGGGGGCTGAGGCCACGGTGATTGAACATTACGTCAGCCTCAACGAGACGCGCCATTTTACCGGCTCGCGTTTGACGATGAATGTGGCGGCCAATGCCCAGCTTCACCACGTCAAGCTGGCGTTTGAGAATGCGCAGAGCCACCACTTTGCCCATAACGACATTGTGCTGGGTCAGGATGCCGCAGCGTACAGCCATAGCTTCCTGCTCGGCGGGTCTGTGCTGCGCCACAACACCAGCACGCAGCTTAACGGCGAAAATACCACGCTGCGCATCAACAGTCTGGCGATGCCGGTTAAATCAGAGGTGTGCGACACGCGCACCTGGCTGGAGCACAACAAGGGCTACTGCAACAGCCGCCAGCTGCACAAAACTATCGTGAGTGACAGAGGTCGCGCGGTGTTTAACGGCCTGATTAACGTGGCGCAGCACGCCATTAAAACCGACGGGCAGATGACCAACAACAATCTGCTGTTAGGGCGCCTGGCGGAGGTGGACACCAAACCGCAGCTTGAGATCTACGCCGACGACGTGAAGTGTAGCCACGGTGCGACGGTCGGGCGCATCGACGACGAGCAGATGTTCTACCTGCGTTCCCGCGGTATCGACCAGCAGGCGGCGCAGAAAATGATTATCTACGCGTTTGCCGCCGAACTGACGGAAGCGCTGCAAGATGGTCAGTTGAAACAGCAGGTGCTGGCGCGTATCGGTAAGCGCCTGCCTGGAGGCGAAGCATGAGTTTTCCCGTCGAGAAAGTGCGGGCAGATTTCCCGGTTCTGACCCGTGAAGTGAACGGTCTTCCTCTGGCCTATCTGGACAGCGCGGCCAGCGCGCAGAAGCCGAACCCGGTCGTGGATGCGGAAGCCGAGTTTTATCGCCACGGCTACGCCGCCGTGCATCGCGGTATTCATACCCTGAGCGCCGAGGCGACCCAGCGTATGGAAAACGTGCGCACGCAAATTGCCGCCTTCCTCAATGCAAAATCGCCCGAGGAGCTGGTCTTCGTGCGCGGAACCACCGAAGGAATCAACCTTGTCGCTAACAGCTGGGGCAACGCGCAGGTCCACACGGGGGATAACATCATCATCACCCAGATGGAGCACCACGCCAATATCGTGCCGTGGCAGATGCTCTGCGAGCGCGTTGGCGCGCAGCTGCGGGTGATCCCGCTGAACGCCGATGGGACGCTGCAGCTCGAGCAGCTCGATGCACTGCTAGACGATAAAACGCGGCTGGTGGCGGTCACCCAGGTCTCTAACGTGCTCGGGACTGAAAACCCGGTGGCAGAGATTGTCGAAAAAGCCCATCAGGCCGGCGCGAAGGTGCTGATTGACGGCGCCCAGGCCGTAATGCACCACGCGGTTGACGTTCAGGCGCTGGACTGCGATTTCTACGTCTTCTCAGGCCACAAGCTCTATGGGCCGACCGGGATCGGCGTGCTCTACGTGAAGGAAGACATTCTGCAGGCGATGCCGCCATGGGAAGGGGGCGGCTCGATGATCGCCACCGTCAGCCTGACCGAAGGCACCACCTACGCGCGCGCGCCGTGGCGTTTTGAGGCGGGTACGCCCAACACCGGCGGGATTATCGGGCTGGGGGCGGCGGTTTCCTACGTCTCCGCAATCGGCCTTGATAGCATTCAGGAGTACGAACAGCTGCTGATGCACTATGCGCTTGCCGAGCTTGCCAGCGTGCCGGATCTGACCCTCTACGGGCCTGCCGACCGGCAAGGGGTGATCGCGTTTAATCTCGGGAAACATCACGCCTATGACGTGGGCAGTTTCCTCGATAACTACGGCGTGGCGGTCCGTACCGGGCACCACTGCGCCATGCCGCTGATGGCGTTTTACCAGGTGCCGGCAATGTGCCGCGCGTCGCTGGTGATGTACAACACAACGGAAGAGGTCGACAGGCTGGTGGCGGGGCTTAAGCGCATTCACCAGCTGCTGGGCTAACGGAGAGGCAAAAGATGGCAGAACTGCCGGACAGAGACAAATTGCTGCGCAACTTTGGGCGTTGCGCAAACTGGGAAGAGAAGTACCTTTATATCATCGAGCTGGGGCAGCGTCTGCCGCCGCTCGGTGAAGAGGCGCATAACCCGGAAAACAGTATTCAGGGCTGTCAGAGCCAGGTGTGGATTGTGATGGAGCAGTCTGACGACGGCACGATAGCACTGCACGGCGACAGCGATGCGGCCATTGTAAAAGGGCTTATTGCGGTCGTCTTTATTCTTTACCACCGGATGTCGGCGCAGGATATTGTTGCGTTTGACGTCCGCCCGTGGTTTGAAAAAATGGCCCTGACCCAACACCTCACCCCGTCACGCTCCCAGGGACTGGAAGCGATGATTCGCGCGATTCGCGCCAAAGCTGCAATCCTTAGCTAGACTTACAGAACAGCATTCATTCTGTTTCGCGAGGTGGTTCCCGCCTCGCTGGTTTTTCAGCTTTCTGGCGTCCTGCCAGTGAATAAGGAATCTCAGCATGAAGCGCGCGTCTCTCATAACTCTATTACTCCTCAGTTCGCTCGGCGCACTTAATTCGGCCCGCGCGATGGACTATCCGTTGCCGCCCGCAGGCAGTCGCCTGATTGGGCAAAATCAAACCTACACGATACAGGAAGGGGATAATAAGCTGCAGACCATCGCCCGCCGGTTTAATACCGCGGCGCAGGTGATTCTGGAAACGAACAATACCATTGCGCCGGTAAACCCTGCGCCGGGAACCGTCATTACCATTCCGTCGCAAATGCTGTTGCCGGACACGCCGCGCGAGGGGATTGTGGTGAATCTCGCAGAGCTTCGGCTCTACTACTTCCCGCCGGGAGAGAACATCGTTCAGGTTTTTCCGCTGGGTATCGGACAGCTGGGGCTGGAAACGCCGGTGACGACCACGCGGGTGAGCCAGAAGATCCCGAATCCCACCTGGACACCCACGCCGGGCATCAGAGCACGCTCTCTGGAGCAGGGCATTAAATTGCCTCCGGTGGTACCTGCCGGGCCAAACAACCCGCTGGGGCGCTTTGCACTGCGTTTAGGCGTGGGCAACGGGGAATATCTCATCCACGGCACCAGCGCGCCGGACAGCGTGGGCCTGCGAGTCAGCTCCGGCTGTATGCGGATGAACGCCCCGGATATCAAAGCGCTGTTCGAACAGGTGCGGGTTGGCACGCGGGTACAGATTATTAATGAACCCGTGAAGTTCTCCGTGGAGCCGGACGGTAAACGCTATATTGAGGTCCACCGTCCGCTGGCGCAGGCTGAGGGAGAAAACCCGCAGGTCTCGCCCATTACCCACTCCGCCGACTTTGCGAACTTTGTTTCTCAGGCTGGAAGCGATAAGGCGCTGATTGAGAAAGCCCTGGCACGTCGTGCGGGCATCCCGGTTATCGTGTCGTCAGGGAGCGGTCCTTCAGCCAGCAATAGCGTATTGTCGGTGCAGAACAGCCGGGTGTCTGCTGCGGTAGCGGAAGATGAAGGGGAGAAGGTGACGCAGTAGCCGTTTGACTCAGGCAAAAAAAATGGCGCACAATGTGCGCCATTTTATTAACAGGTACTATTACTTACGGTATTTAGTAGCCTGGTTGTCCAGACGCTGGTTAGCGCGAGCTGCGTCGTCTTTAGCAGCCTGAACGTCGGAACGCATTGCGTTCACGTCGTTGCTCAGCTGGTCAACTTTAGCGTTCAGAGTCTGAACGTCAGAAGACAGCTGATCGATTTTAGCATTGCTGGAGCAACCAGCCAGCAGAGTAGAACCCAGGATTACCGCGCCCAGTACCAGTTTAGTACGATTCATTATTAATACCCTCTAGATTGAGTTAATCTCCATGTAGCGTTACAAGTATTACACAAAGTTTTTTGGGTTGAGAATATTTTTTTGATGGGAATACACCTATTTTTGATCGTTCGCTCAAAGAAGCATCGAATCAGCCCTTTTCGGGCAAAAATCTAAGGAAAAAAAGGCATTTATCATCGGATTCATCTTAGATAAATCGCAATTAAATAGAGAAACCCGATTTGCAATTTGAATGACTTTGGCTAATGCCAGGAATAAAAAAAGCGCCCGGAGGGCGCTTTTTATCAAAATTAATTCGTTCGGGAATTATTACAGCACGTGAACAGATGCGGTATTGGTGGTTCCGCTTGGTACCAGCGCGCCAGAAACCATGACCACAACGTCACCTTTCTGTGCCAGACCACGATCAACCAGCTCCAGAGCCACTTCTTTACCCAGACGGTAAAAATCATCCGTAGACGCGATCTCTTTCACCAGGTGAGGGATCACGCCTTTGCTCAGCACCAGCTGACGAGCCGTGGTTTCGTTGGTGGTCAGCGCCAGGATAGTCGCATCCGGGAAGTATTTACGCACCGCCCGAGCTGATTTACCGCCCTGGGTGGCAACCACGATCAGCGGCGCTTCCAGCTTCTCAGCCGTTTCTACTGCACCGCGGCATACCGCTTCGGTGATGCGCAGCTTGCGGCTGTCGTTGTTGTAGTCCAGACGGCTTTTCATTACGCGGTCGGTACGTTCGCAGATGGTGGCCATGATGGACACCGCTTCCAGCGGATATTTACCTTTTGCGGATTCGCCGGACAGCATAACGGCATCAGTACCGTCGAGGATGGCGTTAGCCACGTCGCCTGCTTCTGCGCGGGTTGGGCGTGGGTTTTTGATCATGGAGTCCAGCATCTGCGTTGCGGTGATAACCACTTTGCGCGCGCGAACACATTTCTCGATCATCATCTTCTGCGCGAAGATCACTTCTTCAACCGGGATTTCTACGCCCAGGTCGCCACGTGCAACCATGATGCCGTCAGACGCTTCGAGGATTTCGTCGAAGTTGTTCAGGCCTTCCTGGTTTTCAATTTTAGAGATGATCTGGATCTTCTCGCCGCCGTGCGCTTTCAGGTGCTCACGAATTTCAACCACGTCTGAGCGCTTACGGATGAAGGAGGCCGCAACAAAGTCAACGCCTTGTTCGCAACCGAAGATCAGGTCCTGTTTGTCTTTTTCAGCCAGTGCTGGCAGTGCGATAGAGACGCCCGGCAGGTTAACGCCTTTGTTTTCGCCCAGGTCGCCGTTGTTCAGCACTTTACAGATAACCTTGTTGCCTTCGATAGCGGTGACTTCCATACCGATCAGACCATCGTCTACCAGCACGGTGTTACCGACGGACAGGTCGTTGGTGAAGCCTTCATAGGTCACTGCAACGATTTCGCTGTTGCCGACAACGGATTTGTCGGTGGTGAAGGTGAAGGTCTGGCCCGCTTTCAGAGAGACGTCGTTACCGCCTTCCAGTTTGATGGTACGGATTTCTGGACCTTTGGTGTCCAGCAGGATGGCAGCTTTTTTACCGGTCTTGCTCATCACGTTGCGCAAGTTCTGGATACGCTGACCGTGTTCTGCGTAATCACCGTGGGAGAAGTTCAGACGCATCACGTTCATGCCGGCGTCCAGCATTTTGGTCAGCATCTCTTCAGATTCGGTTTTCGGGCCGATAGTACAAACAATTTTCGTCTTTTTCATGACAGTCTTAGTCTTTAAGTTGGGAAGGATATGGAAATCTCGCTCCGGGGGCGCACCGCCGCGGAGTCAAACCTGTGTTGCAAAAGAGTATATGACACGCACTAAGGATAGGAGACATCAAATGAGCGTGCAGAAGAAAGTGTGCCTGAGTGACAGCCCAACGAAGGAGAGGAGAAGTTGTACGTTGTTTTTTGTATTCCAAGCGCTGAAACCATTCACCAGGGATTAGGCGCGCATTATACGCTGATTTTAAGATAAAAGGAAAATGGAAACGGTGTTTCAGAAATAATCTGTGCAGTTTCACATAATATTGTTATCAAGGCGTTAAGCCATGATGACAACTTATGACGGCAGGTGATTGACCTGCCGCGTTTTACTTATTTTTGCAGCGCCTGGCTGAGATCGGCAATCAGGTCTTTCGGATCTTCAATCCCGACTGACAGACGGATAAGCTGCGGCACAATGCCGTTTGCCAGGCGTTGCTCCAGCGGAATCGAGGCGTGCGTCATGCTATAAGGCTGGCTCACCAGACTTTCCACACCGCCGAGGCTTTCCGCGAGGGTGAACAGCTTCAGGTTGCGAATCACCTCGGTGGCGCGTTGCGCATCGCCTTTTACCACGACGGAAATCATCCCACCGGGCAGGGCCATCTGCGTGCGGGCAAGCTGATATTGCGGATGCGATTCCAGGCCGGGATAGAACACTTTTTCGACCAGAGGGTGCTGATCCAGCCATTGCGCAATCGCCAGCGCGTTGGTGCTGTGCTTTTCTACCCTCAACGCAAGCGTGCGAATACCGCGCAGCGTCAGGAAGCTGCTGAACGGATCCAGTACGCCGCCTACCGCGTTTTGCAGATAGCCCAGCTTATCCGCCAGTTCCCTGTTGTCCCCGACAATCGCCAGCCCGGCCACCACGTCAGAGTGGCCGTTCAGGTATTTGGTGGCGGAGTGCACCACGATATCGAAACCCGACTCCAGCGGACGGTGGATCACCGGCGACGCGAAGGTGTTATCCGCCACGCTGATGACGTTATGACGGCGGGCGATCGCCGCAATGGCCGCCAGATCCGCCAGCTTCAGCAGCGGATTGGTTGGCGTTTCGACCCACACCATGCGGGTATCCGGGCGAATGGCGGCCTCGAGACCGGCTAAGTCGTCCGGTTTAACCCAGCTGACCTGCAGGCCGGTGCTGCGCTTGCGCACGTTTTCAATCAGGCGGTACGTCCCGCCGTAAACGTCATCAATGGCGACAATATGGCTGTCTTTGTCCAGCAGTTCGAGCACCGTGGAGATGGCCGCCAGACCGGAGGCGAAGGCGTAGCCGCGCGTGCCGCCTTCCAGTTCGGCGATGGCGGTTTCCAGCGCATGGCGTGTAGGGTTGCCGCTACGGGAATATTCATAGCCGGTATGCTCGCCGGGTGACGGTTGCGCAAACGTCGAGGTGGCGTAAATCGGCGGCATGACGGCGCCGTGCTGGTCGTTGAACTCGCCGCTGTGTACGCTCAGGGTAGCCAGGTTTTTCATCATCGATTCCTTTATTGCTGAAGACGGTTGCGCCAGGCGGTCAGAACGTCGCTGCGCGTAATCAGACCGAGAAAACGGTCGTTGTCATTAATCACGGCCACCAGACCGCGGTCGAAGATGGCGTTCAGGGCGCTTTCCGGGGCATGTTTATCAAGAAACTCCACCTGGCGCGTCATGGCTGCCGTCACCGGAAGCGCGAAGCGATCGCCGTCGCCGCCGATATGCCGCAGAAGATCCCACTCGTCGATAATACCCACCACCTTGCCGTTCTCCAGCACCGGCAGCTGGGAGATGTCATACAGGCGCATGCGTGCCAGTACGGTGGAAAGCGTGTCGTCCGGGGCGGCGGTAACGGTGGCGCCTTCATCGTGGCGCAGGGCGATGTAGTCAGAGAGATCGCCGGCCTGAGGGCGCGTGATGAGCCCTTGCTGACGCATCCAGTCGTCGTTGAACATCTTCGAGAGATACTTATTGCCGCTGTCGCAGGCGAAGGTCACCACGCGTTTCGGCGCGGTCTGCGCCTGGCAATATTTCAGCGCGGCCGCCAGCAGCGTGCCGCTGGAAGAGCCAGCCAGAATGCCTTCCGTTTTCAGCAGGTCGCGCGCGGTGGTGAAGGCCTCTCGGTCGGTGATGCGCCAGGCGTGATTCACCCCTTCAATGTGGGCCAGCGGCGGAATAAAGTCTTCGCCAATACCCTCAACCAGCCAGGAGCCCGCGTCGTGATAGCGTCCGGTTTCCACCTGGTCGGCCAGAACGGAACCGGCCGGGTCAGCCAGGACAAACTCCGTGTGCGGAGAGTGCTCGGCGAACCACGCCTGCAGGCCGCCCAGCGTACCGCCTGAGCCGACGCCCACCACGATGGCGTCGATCTGGCCGTCAAGCTGCTCGTACAGTTCCGGTGCCGTGGTGGTGCGGTGCGCCAGCGGGTTGGCCTCGTTATTGAACTGGTCGATGTAAAACGCGCCGGGCAGCTCGTTGGCCAGGCGCTGGGCGTAATCCTGGTAATAGGCGGGATGGCCCTTGTTGACGTCGGAGCGGGTCAGCACCACCTGGGCACCCAGCGCGCGCAGGTGGAAAATCTTCTCGCGGCTCATTTTGTCCGGCACCACCAGGATCAGCGAGTAGCCTTTCTGGGCGGCAATCAGGGCCAGGCCGAGACCGGTATTCCCCGCCGTCGCCTCAATAATCGTGCCGCCCGGCTGCAGCTGGCCGGTACGCTCCGCTTCGTTAATCATCGACAGCGCAACGCGATCCTTAATAGAGCCGCCCGGATTTTGGTTTTCCAGCTTCAGGAACAGCGAGCAGGGACCGGTATCAAGCTTATGCAGCTGTATCAGCGGGGTACGACCAATCAGTTCGGTGACGGAGTGATAAATCGTCATGATGTTTTCCTTTCTGGATGTAATGACGGGATGATAGGGCGGTGAAATTTTCTCAATAAAGAACCATTCACTGCCGTTTAGAACAGAAAGGAATATAAATGCCATTTCTGGATGGCAGGACAGCAAGACGTAAAGTTGTCTGGATGTGAGGATGGCTATATCGGGATAAAATGCTGCAAAAATGACCGTTTTTTGCGCCCGTCCGCCAGCGGATATGCATCCGGCAGATAATCATTGCTGAAATTGGTCTAAATGCTTCCCACCCGGTAGATCCGCTGTTTATTGCCGAAAGTTATAACACATTCTTTTTTGTTCATTTAAAAGCTGATAACGCCTGTTTACTATCGTTTGGACATCCATACTGCTAAACAGCCATGCGCGAAACGGATAAAGAATAATAATGATCGTACTCAGGAATATTTCGAAGGTTTTTGACAACGGAAAGGTCGCGCTGACTGCCGTTGATAACGTCAATTTAACGATAGAGCAGGGACAGATTTACGGGATTATCGGCTACAGCGGAGCCGGGAAAAGCACGCTGATTCGTCTGCTAAACGGCCTGGAAAAACCCAGCGCCGGAAGCGTGACCATTAACGGGCAGGATATCTCTGCGGCAAAGGGCGAAGCGCTGCGCCAGGCGCGCCTGAAAATCAGCATGGTGTTCCAGCACTTCAACCTGCTGTGGTCGCGCACGGTAAGCGAAAACATTGCTTTTTCCATGCAGATAGCCGGAGTACCTAAAGCAAAAATCACCGCTCGCGTCACGGAACTGGTGGAGTTGGTAGGGCTGAAGGGGCGCGAGAATGCGTACCCGTCCCAGCTGAGCGGCGGGCAAAAGCAGCGCGTGGGCATTGCGCGTGCTTTGGCTAACAGCCCTGACGTGCTGCTCTGCGATGAAGCCACGTCCGCGCTCGACCCGCAGACCACCGACCAGATCCTCGATTTGCTGCTGGATATTAACCGCCGCTTCAGGCTGACCATCGTGCTGATCACCCACGAGATGCACGTGGTGCGCAAAATCTGCGACCGCGTGGCGGTGATGGAGAACGGTAAAGTCGTGGAAGAGGGCGACGTGCTGAGCGTCTTTACCCATCCGCAGCAGCCGATTACGCAGCAGTTTGTCCGTCAGGTAAGCCAGTACGCTGAGGAAGAAACCTTCAATACCGAACTGGCAAACGATCTGGAAGGCACGGTCATCAGGCTGACCTTTACCGGGCACAGCACCCATAAGCCGATTGTGGGTGAACTGACCCTGCGCTACGGCCTGCCGTTTAACATCCTGCACGGGAAAATGACGCAAACCGCCCACGGCGTGTTTGGCCAGCTCTGGGTGCACGTGGTGGCATCCGATGAACAACTGAACAATATCCTCGCCGACCTGAAGCACAGCGATATTGAAGGCGAGGTGATTAAACATGGCTGAGAATCTCTTTCCGCATCTGAAGTGGGATCAGCTCTGGGCGGCGACGCTGGAGACGCTGTACATGACCGCGCTGTCCGGCGTGGCGACCTTTGTGCTGGGCATCGTGCTGGGGCTGGCGCTGTTTTTAACCGCGCGCGGCGGATTGTTTCACAACCGCACGGTTTACAGCGTGATTTCGATTGTGGTGAACGTGTTCCGCTCCATTCCGTTCATCATTTTGATTGTCCTGCTGATCCCGTTCACCAAGACCGTCGTCGGCACCATTCTTGGCGCCAACGCGGCGCTGCCGGCGCTGATTGTGGGCGCGGCACCGTTCTACGCACGCCTGGTGGAAATCGCCCTGCGTGAAGTGGATAAAGGCGTCATCGAAGCAACGCGCTCGATGGGCGCACGACTGAGCACGTTAGTGTTTCGGGTTTTACTGCCGGAATCATCACCCGCACTGGTATCGGGTATTACGGTGACGCTCATTGCGCTGGTGAGCTACAGCGCAATGGCGGGGGTGATTGGCGCCGGCGGTTTGGGAAATCTGGCTTATCTGGAAGGATTCCAGCGCAACCATGGTGACGTCACGCTGGTGGCAACGGTGACCATACTGATCATCGTTTTCATTATCCAGTTCTGCGGCGATGTCATTACTTCACTGTTAGATAAAAGATAATCTCTAATAACACACAGGAACCACATCATGAAAAAAACACTGACACTGATCGCCGCCGCAACCCTGAGCGCCCTGAGCTTCGCGTCCTGGGCTGACACCCTGACCGTGGGCGCATCCAACACGCCGCACGCCGAAATTCTGGAGCAGGCAAAGCCAATTCTGGCAAAGCAGGGTATTGACCTGGAGATCAAACCGTTCCAGGACTACATTCTGCCGAACACCGCGCTGGCGGGTCATGACATCGACGCGAACTATTTCCAGCACATTCCTTACCTGAACAGCGTGCTGAAGGATCATGCGGGCGATAAGGACTACGATTTTGTCAGTGCGGGCGCGATCCACATTGAGCCAATCGGCATCTACTCCAAAAAATACAAGTCGCTGAAAGACCTGCCGGAAGGTGGCAAGATCATCATGCGTGACGCGGTTTCTGAAGAGGGTCGTATTCTTTCCATCTTCGAGAAAGAGGGCGTGATCAAGCTGAAGCCGGGCATCGATAAAGTGACCGCGCGCATCAGCGACATCGTCGAGAACCCGAAAAAGCTGAAGTTCACGCCGAACGTGGAAGCGTCTCTGCTGCCGCAGATGTACAACAACAACGAAGGCGATGCGGTGGTGATTAACGCCAACTACGCGATTGACGCGGGTCTGGATCCGGTTCACGACCCGATTGCGGTAGAGAGCGGTGAAAACAACCCGTACGCCAACATCATTACCGTGCATCGCGGCGACGAGAAGAAGAAAGATATCGTTGCGCTGGTGAACGTGCTGCACTCGAAAGAGATTCAGGACTGGATCCGCACCAGGTACAAAGGCGCGGTCATCCCAGTAAACAACTAAATTACTGATTTTACAGATGAAGCCCGGCGAGTCTCTCGCCGGGCTTCTTTTTTGTATCCGGCAGGAGAATCATTTAAGCTCAACGTTTAACAGGCAATGGAGTGATGACGATGGGTAACGTGACCAAAGATGATGCGTTGTACCAGGAGATGTGCCGGGTGGTCGGAAAGGTGGTGCTTGAGATGCGTGATTTAGGGCAGGAGCCAAAGCATATTGTCATTGCCGGAGTCCTGCGTACCGCGCTGGCGAACCAGCGCGTGAAACGCAGTGAACTGACAACCGAAGCGATGGAAACGGTGGTTAAAGCGCTGGCCGGGTAATGCGCCAGCGTTTCGCAAGCTGTTCGAGCGAGCAGCAGAGCAGGTAGTAGACCACGCCCGTAAAGATAAAAATGGCTGCCGGGTAGATTTGCACCCGGTTGTTGACCTGTCCCGCCACCGTGGTCAGCTCCGGTACGTTCACGATAAACGCCAGCGACGTATCCTTCAGCAGGCTGATAAAAATCCCCACCAGCGACGGCAGAATATTCCTCAGCGCCTGCGGCAGCAGCACGCGCAGGAGTGTTTGCTGCGTGCTGAATCCCTGTGACAGTGCGGCCTCGTACTGCCCGGACGGTAGCGCGTTAAGCCCGGCCAGTACCGAGTGCATTACGGTTGCCGCGGTAAACCAGGCCAGGGCCAGCGTGACGGTCAACGCTCCCGGCAGATCGCCCCCGGTCATAAGCGGCAGAAGATACCACATCCAGAAAATTACGAAGATGAGCGGGATACCGCGAATCAGCTCTGCCCATAAAAAGAGGACCTTTCGCACGAGCCCGGTAAAGCGCCAGGCCAGACATGCGAGCACTATCCCTCCGGGCAGAGCGATAACGGCGGCCCCGGCAGCCATCATTAACGACAGCAATACTCCCCCCGGTTCACCCGTTGCCGCGCGTCCCCACAGCAGATAGTCGAGGTTATCGGTGATGACGTTAAGTCCGGCAATCATGTTTTTCACTCCGAGTGGCGGCGGCGCCTGGGCGTTTACGTTTCGCGTCAGGTCCGATGCGAACCAGCACCATCCCCATGACCAGGCCGGTCAGCAGATAGAGCGCGGTTCCGAGGGTAAACGCCTCCAGCGCGTGCGCGTTATAGCTCTCGATCTGCCTGACCTGATAGGTCAGCTCGGCGAAGCCAATCCCGCTGGCGAGCGAGGAGAGCTTCATCAGATTAAGATACTGCCCCACAACGGGCTGCCAGGCGTTGGCCAGCCCCTGCGGCAGAAGGATGTAACGAAACAGACGCCACGCGGAGAATCCCTGCGCGAGCGCCGCCTCCCGCTGTCCGGCAGGCACGGAACGTAAGCCCGATTCCACCTCTTCGATTAAAAACGCCGAGGTAAAGACGCCCAACCCCCAGGCAGAACATAAAAATTCGGGCGTAAACCACCAGACGTTACCAGGTAGAATTGACCAGCTGTGATCCGCGTTCACCGCGTCGCGGAACGCCTGCGGTAGCCCGTTCCAGGCGGCAAAATACCAGAACAGCAGTTGCAACAGCAGCGGCGTATTGCGAAACAGCGACACCCAACTGCTGACGACCGCGTTCCCGGGGCGTCCGCCGGAAAGGCGCAGGAGCATAAAAAACAGTGCGAGCAGGCTGGCCAGCAGCATCCCGGCAAGCGTTACCCACAGGGTGGTGAGGAATCCGGAGAGTATCCACTGCAGAGGCTGTCCGGTCAGTACCCCCTGCCAGTCGAGCGCGGGCATTACAGATGCTCCTGATGCAGCGGGTTGAGCACCTTCTGCAGGAACCGCTGCGCGCGCGGATGCGACGGCTGGCTGAAAAACTGCGCCGGCGGCGCGGTTTCCAGAATTTGCCCGCCGTCGATAAAGACAATCCGGTCGGCAATTTCCCGGGCAAACTGCATCTCGTGGGTCACCACGATCATCGTGATCCCGCTGTGGGCGAGGGCTTTCATCACGTACAGCACTTCACCAATCATCTCCGGATCCAGCGCGGAGGTGGGTTCATCGAACAGAATGATTTGCGGTGAGGAGGCCAGGGCGCGGGCAATCGCGACGCGCTGCTGCTGTCCACCGGAAAGTTCTGCCGGGAAATGGTGGGCTTTTTCCAGCATCCCGACCTTCTCCAGCAGGGCCAGCGCGCGCTCCCGGGCAGGCTGCGGCTTCCATCCGTGAACCTGCTCCAGCGCCAGGGTGATGTTCTGGCTGGCGGTGAGGTGGGCGTAAAGATTGAACTGCTGGAACACAAACCCCACGCGGCTGCGCAGCTGGCGCAGCCCGGTACCGGAGAGCTTTGCGGTAGGCTTGTTGTCGACCAGAATCTCTCCGCCGCTCAGGGTTTCAAGCTGGTTGATGAGACGGATCAGGGTGGATTTACCGGAACCTGAAGGGCCGAGGATGGCGACCACTTCACCGGGCGTGATGGTGAGGTTAATGTCGTTTAAAACCTGATGGTCACCGTAGCGTTTGTCCACGTGACGAAACTCGACGCTGGCCTGTTCCAGATGTGAAAAATCCGCGGCACCGGCCGCGGAGTGTGAAAATAAACCTGAGAGCATAATTATCTGGCTTCTATTTTAAAGGCGCGAGGCTGTGGGGAAGGCGTGTTTGGGCCAAACCAGACATCGTAGATTTTTGCTGCCTGACCGTTCTTCTCGAGGTTAACCAGCTCGTCGTTAACGGCCTTCAGCAGCGCCGTTTCGCCTTTTTTCACCCCAACGCCAATCTCTTCTTTGCTGAGCAGGTCGGGCAGGATTTTAAAGTTCGCTTTATCCGGCGCCTGCGCCAGCAGACCGGCCAGAATGGTGCTGTCCTGGGTGATGGCCTGTAAGTTACCGTTGCGCAGTGCCGTCAGCGCCAGCGGAATATCGTCATAAGAGAGCACGCGTGACTGCGGGAAACGCTGGTGAAGCGCCTGCTCGCCCGTCGTTCCTTTGACCGCGCCAATACGCGCCCGGCTATAGTCATCAAGCTTGTCCGGTGATTTAGCCGGCACGAGGAACTGCTGGCCGGTGACAAAGTAAGGCGTCGAGAAATCAATCACCTGCGCGCGTTCCGCGGTGATAGTGATATCCGCCACGATCAGATCGGCTTTTCCGGACTGCAGCAGCGGAATACGGTTAGCCGGATTGGTGGCAACCAGTTCAAGCTTCACGCCGAGCGATTTTGCCAGCGCTTTGGCGAAGTCCACGTCATAACCGACGATCTCGTGCGTTTTGGCATCAATAGAGCCAAACGGCGGGTTGGCGTCAAACGTGGCCACTTTCACCACCCCTGCGGCCTTAATATCCGCCAGCTGATCGGCCTGTGCCTGCGCTGAAAGCAGGCTGCCCGACGCCAGTAATCCCAGAACCAGTGTCCGTTTTGTAAACCCTTTCATGTTTGCTGCCATAGTCATTCGCCATCTCGTTGTTTTTGTTTTACCCCTCTACGCTCCCATAAGCGAAAGCTATCGCCAAATAAGAAATCGTTCTTTGCTATGAGCAAAAAAGCATTAGTGAACAAGGTGTTAATGAAGAGTGAAAAGAACGGGAGGCTATTTGCAAATCCTGCACATCGACAGTGGATTTTGGTATTTCCCCCGCGCGGCATTTGAGTGCTTAACTGAGATCAGACACGGCGAGAGAGGGTAAGACGATGAAAAAATGGATCAGCACGTTACGGCGGTTTTTTGCGACCCGACCAGTGAATGCGGAGAACAGCGCGCAACGTGTTCTTGAGTCAATACTGCCTGTCGCCAGCCTGTATGGCGTCGACGTCGCCAACATTGACCCGGAGTGGTTCCATGATAAAACGTCACGCTGAACTGCGCCGCACGCGCGAAACGTACTGGAACGAGGTGTGCGTGACGTGTAACGAGTGAAATAAAAAAGCACCGGCTTCCCGGTGCTTTTTTATTAGATCTTGCAGGCGTCGCCGCAGTCGTCGTCGGCGACAATCGCTTGTGCTTTTTTGTCTGCATCGTCCAGACGTTCCGCATTACGCTCTTCGGCTTCATCCAGACCGTTAAAGACTAAGTTATCGAGATCAATTTCCATGTGGCACCTGCTCTGTTCAGTTTTTGATACTGGCACAGTATAGGGCAAAAAAAGCCAGCAATGTACCTCGCAGCACATAAGGATAATCCCTGCCATACTCAGTGCTTTATCGCTGAGGAGAGCACATGATTACACTCTGTAAAACCTGCGGAACCGCCTACGATGCCCGCCCGGACAGATGCCCAATTTGCGAGGATGAACGCCAGTACGTGCCCGCCACGGGCCAGGCATGGACCGATCTCGACACCGTCACCGCCACGCATAGCAATAAATGGCAGCAGCTGGAGCCGCGGCTGTTTGGGATCAAAACGGTGCCCGCGTTTGCGATAAACCAGCGGGCGCTGTTCCTGCAAACGCCCCACGGGAATATCCTCTGGGACTGCATCGCCAACCTCGACCCCGCAACCAAAGCGCTCGTTACCGCCCTCGGCGGCATCAGCGCGATTGCTATTTCACATCCGCACTATTACACCACCATGCTGGAGTGGGCTGCGGCGTTTGATGCGCCGGTGTATCTGCACGCCAGCGACAAAGAGTGGGTCATGCGCGACAGCCCGGCCATTCATTTCTGGGAGGGGGATGCGCTGGATATTTTCCCGTCGGTCACCCTGCTGCGTCTGGGAGGGCATTTTACCGGTGGAACGGTGCTGCACTGGCAGGAGGGGGGCGGGGTATTGCTGGTGGGCGATATTCTGCAGGTCACGCCGGGTAAAGACGCCGTCTCGTTTATGTGGAGCTATCCGAATTATCTTCCGCTGCCGGCCCGCACCGTGGCGTCGGTGGTGAGTCATCTCGAAGGCAAAACCTTTGAACGTCTTTACGGCGCGTTTGAAGGGCAGAACATCCAGGCCAGTGCGGACGAGATTGTGCAGCGGTCGGGCCAGAAATATATTGCTTGTCTGAAGTAAACCACGATGGGTAAACTTTACGAGTGTGATCTCGATCATGCCTAAACTAAAACAGATAAAAGAGACATTGCTATGCAACATATCATTGAAGGTTTTCTCAGCTTTCAAAAAGAGATTTTCCCGCAACGTAAAGAACTCTTCCGCAGTTTAGCGTCCAGCCAGAATCCCAAAGCGCTGTTCATCTCATGCTCCGACAGCCGTCTGGTCCCGGAACTGGTCACCCAGCAAGAGCCAGGACAACTCTTTGTCATTCGTAATGCTGGCAACATCGTACCGCCTTTCGGGCCGGAGCCTGGCGGCGTGTCCGCCACTATCGAATACGCCGTGGTGGCGCTGGGCGTCACGGATATCGTGATTTGCGGTCACTCCAACTGTGGCGCGATGAAGGCGATTGCCGATAACGCGAACCTGGAGCCGATGCCTGCTGTGTCACACTGGCTGCGCTATTCAGACGCGGCGAAAGCCGTGGTTGAGAAGAAAACCTGGGATAAGCCGATCGATAAGGTCAATGCGATGGTGCAGGAGAACGTGTTTGCGCAGCTGAGCAACATTAAGACCCACCCGTCCGTCGCGGTGGGCCTGCGTAATAACTCCATCCGACTGCACGGCTGGGTGTACGACATTGAAAGCGGCAAAATTCTTGCCCTGGATAAAGCGACGAAAACCTTCGTTTCGCTGTCTGAAAATCCGGAAGTCTTCTTCGAGTAATCCGCGACAGCAGGGCATGGAAGCCCTGTCAGTTCTCGATATACGGTAATCTGCGCCGCGATCGAGACGCGGGTTTTTCCGCCGCCTTCGCCATTGCTTCCGCAATCTCTGCACACTCAGCCAGCCCCTGAACGAAGGGACGATCGTGCATCAGCCACGGTATCGCGCCGAAGGCAATGCGCCCGCGAACGGCGTCAGGCGCATTTAAGGTGTAATCCTCACCGACGTCCGGTATCTCTTCGCCCGTGGCTTCCAGCTGTTTGCGCAGCGTCGGAAAGGGCAGATCCTTCGTTTTGAGCGGCTTCTGCCCGCGCGCATCAATAAACACGTCGAAACGGTAAACGGTCTCTTGTGTAGTGATTACCGTTCGATCGCTGCCAATATCCAGCGCGTAATCGTCGCCGAGCGTCGCCACGCTAATGATGCCGGCTTCGCGAAGCGCGAGCAGCCTGCGGATAGACTGCGGAGGGATGGCCGCATAGTTGTCGATGAATACGCGGGCGAGGCCTTGCTTAAAGCGCTCTCTGTCCCGTTCGTTGAGGTGGGGAACAATCTCCTGAACCACCTCATGCAGCCGAAGCACGGTATAGCGCCAGGCTACGGTGCGCCGCTCGCGTTTGTTCCGCTCAACCTCGTTGAGATTCTCCTCTGCCCAGGTAAAGGGGCCGTGCCGTTTACGATCCTCAAACCAGGCCTCACGAATGCTGTCCGCATTCTGCTTATGCAGGGATATTTTCTCACACCACGTCGGGTCAGCCAGCTGAAGCTCTTTGACCATCAGGGTAAATATACGGTCGAGCAGGCCATCCGATCCTTGGGCAATCTCGCTTTCAGCCGCGCCTTCGGTCAATACCGACAGCGGTTCGTAAGGAATAGGGCAGTAAAAATCGGCTTCCGGCAGAATACCCGTTCGGGACATCAGGACAATCTTCAACGCGTCGCTGCCTTTATCCAGCACGAATTTATCATCACGAAATTCACCGTGCTGCATCACCACCGCCATGGCCGCGTCGAGACCGCTTAACGATGTCCCAATGATACCGACGCGGCAGGGAGGGATACTGGCGTCCATCAGACCGGACCACGGGCTTGGGAAGAACGTGCGCGTGGATTCGTCCTCGTCTGGCCAGACGTGGCCGGTGGCGATAACCGCAAGGTCGAATTGTTCAGGCAAGACGCTGCCGTTGACGGAAAGCGTAACGCCGGTTGTCGCGGGAATGATGTCTGTGACCTTCGCAGATTCATGGACATCAACGTTGAATCCCAGCCTTTTTGCCTCTTTTACGATGGAAAGAAAGCTGTCGCGGAAATATTGACCCAGCAGAAGCCGCGGCAGGAACTGCCGGTCATGCAGGCGGGTTTTATCAACCTTAAAGCGCGCAATATGGGCGTCACTCTGTTCCTTGAGCCAGTCGAGGTAGGTGATAAAAATGGGCGGGATTTCAATGCTCGCAATGTTCGCCAGCATTAGCCGGGAATTATCGTCGTCGTTATAGGGCATACCCACGCCAGCGTCTTCGGATTGTTCGAAAACGGAAACGGAGAGCGGCGTGCTGTTCTTGAGGAGGTGATAAAAGGTGTAAATCCCTGTGGGGCCGGAGCCGATAATCGCGATCTTCTTCATCAACACGTTTCCTGTGTTTTTTTCCATAAGAAAAGCGTAGCAGGAGAATAATGATGAAAATAAGGGATTAGGATAATTCAGGATATCAGAAGAGGATTTGCACCATTTCAGGACTGAAATGGTGCGTCCGAGTGGACTCGAACCACCGACCCCCACCATGTCAAGGTGGTGCTCTAACCAACTGAGCTACGGACGCAGAATGGTGCGTTCAATTGGACTCGAACCAACGACCCCCACCATGTCAAGGTGGTGCTCTAACCAACTGAGCTATGAACGCAACGTGTTGTCGGTGACAACGGGGACGAATATTAGCGGCACAGCACCGAGGTGGCAAGAGGGAAAATGCAATTTTCTCTCTGATTTCACGCGATTGCTGTATTACCGCGCAAAGTGAAGAGAAAGTAGCCGCCGGGTGGCGGCTACTGCGTATTTAACGGGCAGCGCGTTGCAAAATGATCGTTGATGGCTGGCGCTGCAGGAAGCGCATTCGCATCATCATCATAATCGCCGCCGACGTCAGGCCGATGATAAAGCCCATCCAGAACCCTGCCGGCCCCATGCGCTCAACCACTAAGTCCGTCAGGGCCAGAATATAGCCACACGGCAGACCCAGCACCCAGTAGGCGATGAAGGTGATAAAGAAGATGGAGCGCGTGTCTTTATATCCACGCAGCACGCCGCTGCCAATCACCTGGATGGAGTCAGAGATCTGGTAAATCGCGGCCAGCAGCATCAGGTGCGATGCCAGCGTGACCACTTCCGGGTTGTCGTTATAGAGCAGGGCAATCTGCTCGCGTAATGCAACGGTAAAGAGCGCCGTACAGACAGCCATGCAGACGCCGACGCCCAGCCCGGTCCGGGCGGCCGTTTGCGCATCCAGCGTTGAGCCCTGGCCCAGGCGGAAGCCGACGCGAATCGTCACCGCCGCCGCCAGCGACATCGGTAGGACGAACATCAGGGAGCTGAAGTTCAGCGCAATCTGGTGCCCGGCCACGTTCACAATGCCCAGCGGGGAGACCAGCAGGGCAACCACGGCAAACAGGGTCACCTCAAAGAACAGGGCGAGGGCGATCGGTAACCCTAACTGCACCAGACGCGTCATGATGTTCCAGTCCGGCGTGCTAAATCTTTTCTCGTTACGAATGTCGCGCATGGAGCGGGCGCGTTTTACAAAGGCGATCATGGAGAAGAACATCACCCAGTAAACGGCTGCCGTCGCCACGCCGCACCCGACGCCGCCGAGCTCCGGCATCCCGAAATGACCGTAAATAAAGACATAGTTCACCGGAATGTTGACCAGCAGGCCGATAAAGCCCATCACCATCCCGGGCTTGGTTTTCGCCAGGCCCTCACACTGGTTACGCGCCACCTGGAAAAAGAGGTAGCCGGGCGCACCCCAGAGCAGGGCGCGCAGATAGCCCACGGCTTTATCAGCCAGTGCCGGGTCAATGTTATGCATAGCGCGAATGATGTGGCCCGCGTTCCAGAGCACGACCATGATCAGCAGGGAAACAAACCCTGCCAGCCAGAAACCCTGACGAACCTGATGGGCAATGCGCTCGCGACGACCCGAGCCATTGAGCTGAGCGATAACCGGCGTGAGCGCGAGCAGCAGACCGTGGCCGAACAGGATGGCCGGAAGCCAGATTGACGTGCCGATAGCCACGGCCGCCATATCGGTGGCGCTGTAGCCACCTGCCATTACCGTATCCACAAATCCCATTGCGGTCTGGGCCACTTGCGCGACGATCACTGGTATAGCCAGTGCCAATAGCTGGCGCGCTTCATTCATGTACTTCTGCACGTGAACACCTTTATTTTGTAGTTATTTGAGAGACTAAAAAAGCCGCCGAAACGGGCAGCAAGAAGAAAATGCAGGGGGGTGCCAGCTATTGTAGCGGGCTTTAGCTATTTATCTAGTGAAAAAATCGCCAGAAAATGCGCTCCGCTGGCAACCTCTTTTTCCAACTGTTATTGTGGTGGGATTAAACGGTGTCACCACCGTCCGGAAAAAACAGGAGTTGTAAGCATGTTTACTGGTATTGTGCAGGGCACCGCCAAAGTGGTGTCCATTGATGAAAAACCTAATTTCCGTACTCATGTTGTTGAGCTGCCGGAATATATGCTTGAGGGTATTGAAACCGGCGCGTCGATTGCTCACAACGGCTGCTGCCTGACCGTTACCGAAATTAACGGCAACCAGATTAGCTTTGATTTAATGAAAGAGACGCTGCGCATCACCAACCTGGGCGAACTGGCGGTAGGTGATACCGTTAACGTTGAGCGGGCGGCGAAGTTTAGCGATGAGATTGGCGGCCACCTGATGTCCGGGCACATCATGACCACCGCCGAAGTGGCAAAAATCGTGACCTCGGAAAATAACCGTCAAATCTGGTTTAAAATGCAGGATCCTTCATTAATGAAATACATCCTCTATAAAGGATTTATTGGCATCGATGGGATTAGCCTGACGGTGGGTGAAGTAACGCCAACGCGTTTTTGCGTGCATTTAATTCCTGAAACGCTGCAGCGCACCACGCTGGGTGCCAAAAAACTGGGGCACCGCGTGAATATTGAAATCGATCCGCAAACCCAGGCGGTGGTGGATACGGTTGAGCGCGTGCTGGCAGCAAAAGAAGCGGCAATAATAAAGACCGCCGCAGAAGAAGAATAAAAAATAACCCCGGGCATCCGGGGTTATTTTTTTAGCGTGCGACACGTAGTCCGTGTTCAATCCCACGGCTGAATACCACCTGCCAGAGCTGAATATCCCGTGCGCGAAACGCCCCCGCGCAGGCATTCAGATAATAGCTAAACATCCGCCTGAATCGTTCAGAATAGTTGTCCGCAATCTCAGGCCAGGTCTCCTGAAAACGCGCATGCCATGCCATCAACGTGGTGTCGTAATCCGCGCCAAAGTTATGCCAGTCTTCCATCACGAAATGGGGTTCACTGGCGTTGGCAATCTGGCGGACGGAAGGCAAACAGCCATTCGGAAAGATGTATTTGTTGATCCACGGGTCGACGTTATTGTCGGTTCGCTTAGAGCCGATGGTGTGCAGCAGGAAGATGCCGTCCAGTTTCAGATTCCGATCCACCACCTCAAAATAGGTAGCGTAGTTTTTCGGCCCTACGTGCTCGAACATGCCGACGGAGACGATCCGGTCAAACTGCTCGTTCAGGTCACGGTAATCCTGCAGCCGGATATCCACGTCAAGACCCTCACAGCGCTCCCGCGCCATTTTTTGCTGTTCCGCTGAGATCGTCACGCCGACCACGCTGACGCCATAGTGTTTCGCCATAAAATACGCCAGCCCGCCCCAGCCGCAGCCGATATCCAGCACGCACATGCCGGGCTGTAGCTGCAGCTTTTCGCTGATCAGACGCAGCTTGGCCTGCTGGGCCTCTTCAAGCGTCGACGCGTCTTTCCAGTAGGCGCAGGAGTATTGCATGAAAGGGTCCAGCATACGGCTGAACAGGTCGTTGCCCAGATCGTAGTGTTCTTTGCCAACGATCCACGCGCGTTTTTTACTTTGCAGATTAAACAGTCGGGCAGAGGCGACACGCAAAGTGTCTTTCAGATTGCGAGGGAGTTGATTTTCAAGACCGGCACGCAGCACGCTGGCGAAAAAGGTATCCAGACGTTCGCACTCCCACCAGCCGTCCATATAGCTTTCTCCCAGGCCTAACGATCCCTCTCGCAGCACGCGTTTAAAAAAGTCGGGATGTTTAACCTGAGGATCGGATGGCGATGATCCATTGATAGTGATGCCTGCTCGACCTAACAGTTCACTGACGATCCGGGACCAGTTGTCGTCCGGAACGCTGACTTCTTCTATACACGATGAACTCATAGCTTCTCCATCACCCTACTGTGATCAGAACCTTAAAACAGCGTAGACGCTTTTTTTGGTTTGTGAGAAATCTCACGGTAAATACCGCGAGGCTAATATCCGACGTAGAACAGAGGAAGGGAGATAACCCTTGCCGAAATGCCTTCCATGGTAAAACGGGAGCACTCCGGCTCCCGTTAACACTTAATATTTATCGTATTTAATCGAACCAAATTTAGTATAGGCCTCAAAATTTGGTGATTCAACAGAAAATTCTTAGCAACCTAATCACTGAAAATTAACATAGTTTCTGGCGCGATTAGGCATGCGAGGTTTCTACCTGCGTGCTCTCACCCTGCGCGGAAGCCTGCATGCGATAGCCTATGACGGCCAGCGCAACGGTAGCCAGCATCACGCTGGTTGTCGTCAGCAGCGGCGTGGCAATCAGCGCGGAGACCACCAGGCTTGCCAGGAAGCACAGCCCCAGCTGCAGGGTGTTCTGCAGCGCAGCCGCGCGGCCTGTCGCCTGCGGGAACGGACGCAGTGCCTGGGCTACAACGATAGGGTAGATCGCCCCGTTGGCGATGGCCATCACGCAGAATGGAATCAATATTTCGGCCAGACCCGCGCCCGGAATAAAGCCAACGGCCCAGGTGCCGATGACGCTCAGCGCATAGAGCACCAGCAGCCACGGCAGCATCTGCTGGCCTTCCCATTTTTGCAGCGCCGCGCGACAGCCGTACCCGCCCACCAGGAACGCGATGGTCTGCGGAACGTAGCTCAGGCCAATGGCCGCCGGGCTATAGCCCATATCGTGCAGAATAAACGGCGAGCCGGTCAGCCACGCGAAGAAGCTTGCCGAGCAGGCGGCATAGATCAGGACATTCCCGCGATACGCTTTGGCGCTGAGCAGGGAAGTAAAGGTAATCGGCTTCGCGTCAGTATGCGCTTCTTTTTTATGCGCGGGCTTGAGGGCGAACGCCGGCAGCATCAGTACCAGAGTAATGGCAAACAGCGTGGCGAAAATGGCCTGCCAGTCGAAATGCGCGAGGATCCAGCTGCCCAGCAGGGGAGCGAGGGCAGGTGAGAGACCCACCAGCGGCATAATGGTGGCGAAAATACGGTTTGTGCGGTTAGCCGGGTAATAGTCGGTGACCAGCGCCTGCCAGGTCACGGCCGCGGCACAGACGCCCACGGCCTGAATAAACCGCAGCACCAGCAGCCAGGTGGCATCGCGTACCCATAACATTCCCAGGCAGCCTACCGCAAAAATGGCCAGGCCCAGCAACAGTACCGGTTTACGACCAAAGCGATCCGAGAGCGGTCCCCAGAGCAGCTGAGCGAAGGCAAAGCCGGCGAGGAATAAACTCAGGCTGGCGCTGATGGCGGCAGCAGGCGTTTGTAAATCTTCCTGCATGGCGGCAAACGCCGGCAGGTACATATCGGTGGCCAAAAAGCCCAGCACGCTCAAGCCGCCGAGCCAGACTAAAAAACCGTTCCTGGGTTGCACTGTTTTATTCTCCTGAGGAGGCAGGTATACATTGGCGCTGAGTGTAGGGAGTGCAAAGCCGCTTGTGAAACGCTAATATTTGGCGGATGCATTCAAAAATTTTGCAGGCAGAAAATGTGGTCAGATTATTCTCTTGAAGTGGTCGATGCTGTTGCGCGTAACGGCAGCTTTAGCGGTGCGGCGCAGGAGCTGCACCGCGTCCCTTCGGCCATCAGCTACACGGTGCGCCAGCTGGAGGAGTGGCTGGCGGTTCCGCTATTTGAACGGCGGCATCGTGATGTGGAATTAACGCCCGCAGGCGCGTGGTTTTTGAAAGAAGGGCGTTCTGTTATCAAAAAAATGCAGATCACCCGCGAACAGTGTCAGCAGATCGCTAACGGCTGGCGGGGACATCTTTCCATCGCGGTGGATAACATTGTTAAACCCGAGCGCACCCGGCAGATGATCGTCGATTTCTACCGTCATTTTTCTGACGTCGAGTTGCGGGTCTCGCAGGAGGTGTTTAACGGCGTCTGGGATGCGCTGGCGGACGGCAGGGCAGAGATGGCGATTGGGGCCACGCAGGCGATCCCGGTCGGGGGACGTTACGCTTTTCGCGATATGGGAATGCTGAGCTGGAAATGCGTGGTGGCAAGCGATCATCCGCTGGCGGCGATGGAAGGGCCGCTGAGCGATGACACGCTGCGCAACTGGCCGTCGCTGGTGCTGGAGGATACGTCCCGTTCATTGCCCAAGCGTATCACCTGGCTTCTCGACAACCAGCGGCGGGTGGTGGCCCCTGACTGGGAATCGTCGGCGACGTGCCTCAGCGCCGGGCTGTGCGTCGCGATGGTGCCCGTTCATTTCGCGCGTCCGCGCATCGATACCGGAGAGTGGGTTGAGCTGACGCTGGAGAATCCGTTCCCGGATGCGGCCTGCTGCCTCACATGGCAGCAAAATGATGTCTCGCCTGCGATGGCCTGGCTGCTGGATTATCTGGGAGACAGCGAAACGCTGAACCGGGAATGGTTACGGGAGCCAGCGTAGCTGGCCCCCGTAAAGCGATTAACGACGGTAGTCGCGGAACGGACCATCCGCAACGGAACGGCGTTCGATAAGACGCGGGTGAACTTCAATGGACTGCGACTCTTCACGCTTGTTGACGATTCTGTCCATCAGCATGTTAAAAGCCGTTTCGCCCAGCGAGTCTTTTGGCTGGTGAATGGTGGTCAGCGCCGGGGTGAAGAAGCGCGCGTTACGCACGTTGTCATACCCGATCACGGAAATATCCTGCGGTACGCGCAGGCCCAGCTCGTCGGCAGCGCAGAGCGCGCCCATGGCCATGATGTCGCCTCCGCAGAACACGGCGGTCGGACGGTGCGGCTGGGAGACGATCTGCTGCATCGCGCGGTAGCCCGATTCCGGCTCAAAGTCGCCCTGCACAATCCAGTTTTCCGGCACGTTGATCAACGCTTCTTCCATCGCTTTCATAAAACCGGCCAGACGGCCCGCGCCGGTGTTGCGCTCCAGCGGACCGGGGATCACGCCAATCTCGCGGTGACCGCGTTCGATCAAATAACGACCGGCCATATAGCCGCCTTCAAAGGCGTTATCGATAACGGAATCGGTGAAGTCTGCGCGCGCTTCGCCCCAGTCCATCACCACCATCGGAATATGGCGATACTCTTCCAGCATCGACAGCACTGACTCCGGATACTCGGAGCACATTACCAGCAGGCCATCAACGCGCTTTTGCGCCATCATCGACAGGTAGGCACGCTGTTTTTCAATGCTGTTCCACGCGTTGCCCAGAATCAGGGTATAGCCTTTCTGGAAGCAGTTCTTTTCGACCGCTTCAATGATCTCGGCAAAATAGGCCGCTTCACTGCTGGTTGCCAGCAATCCAATGGACTTGGTGTGATTAACCTTGAGGCTACGTGCAACCGCACTTGGCGAATAGTGCAGCTCTTTGATCGCTGCCCAGACGGCGTTGCGCGTCTCTTCCGCCACAAAGCGGGTTTTGTTAATTACATGTGATACGGTTGTAGTGGAAACGTTTGCGCGTTTTGCTACGTCTTTAATTGTTGCCATTAAATGTCACTCCAGACCATATCCTAAGCTCCTGAAAAACTTGAAGGTAAACGTTTGCCTTCTCTCACCCTTATCTCGCAATGTTGAATTGCGGCACGCCGGGAAAACGACACGGGACGTCAGGAGGGGGTCAATGGCCGGTACGCTAATAAATTTAGCGTGGAATTTTGTCCTATCTTGATGAAAAGGGGAAGAGGTAAAGTGGTTATCAGTATAAATCCAGGAAGATTTTTGACGTAATCTGTGCAAAAATGAGCAAGCTCACTTTTCGTGTGGGGATTAAAAGGAGAAAAATTGATGAGTTCCGATCTTAAGTTTTCGCTGTTCACCACCGTTGTTGTGCTGGCTCTGATTGTTGCGGCCGGTCTGACGGCTGCGCTGCACTGATTTACGCGGAGGGAGAGCCTTCTCCCTCCCGACTCCCCGGATTGTTACTTCTCTGGCAAAAATCTTTTGCCATTTTGTTAACTTCTCATTTTTTGTGATTGATGTCATGCTTTCCGCTTCTTTGTTCTGTGTCACCACATGACACGGCATTCGGAGTTGACGCATGAAAATCAATTTTCCCCTGCTGGCCCTGGCGATTGGCGCTTTTGGGATTGGCACCACTGAATTCTCCCCGATGGGGTTACTGCCTGTTATTGCCCGGGGCGTAGATGTCTCTATCCCTGCGGCAGGGATGTTAATTAGCGCCTACGCTATCGGCGTGATGGTCGGGGCGCCGCTGATGACGCTTCTGCTTTCGCACCGCGCGCGCCGCAATGCGCTGATTTTCCTGATGGCGATTTTCACCCTGGGCAACGTGCTTTCGGCCATTTCGCCAGATTACACCACTCTGATGCTATCGCGTATTCTGACCAGCCTTAATCACGGCGCATTCTTCGGGCTGGGATCGGTCGTGGCAGCCAGCGTGGTGCCAAAACACAAGCAGGCGAGCGCCGTGGCGACCATGTTTATGGGGCTAACGATTGCCAACATCGGCGGGGTGCCTGCGGCAACCTGGCTGGGGGAAGCGATCGGCTGGCGTATGTCCTTCCTGGCGACGGCCGGACTGGGCGTGATTGCGATGGTGGCGCTGTTCTTCTCCCTGCCGAAAGGAAGCGCCGGAGAACGTCCGGAAGTGCGTAAAGAGCTGGCTGTGCTGATGCGCCCGCAGGTGCTCTCCGCGCTGCTCACAACCGTGCTGGGGGCAGGGGCGATGTTTACCCTCTACACCTATATTTCTCCCGTCCTGCATGACATCACCCACGCAACGCCTCTCTTTGTGACCGCGATGCTGGTGCTGATTGGCGTGGGCTTCTCGATCGGCAACTATCTCGGCGGGAAATTTGCCGACCGTTCCGTGAGCGGGACGCTTAAGGGCTTCTTAACCCTGCTGATTGTCATCATGGTTGCCATTCCGTGGCTGGCGCGCAATGAGTTTGGGGCCGCGATTGCGATGGTCGTCTGGGGAGCCGCCACTTTCGCCGTGGTGCCGCCGCTGCAGATGCGCGTGATGCGTGTCGCGCACGAGGCGCCGGGACTTTCATCTTCCGTGAATATCGGTGCGTTTAACCTGGGTAATGCCCTGGGCGCCGCGGCCGGTGGGGCCGTGATTTCAGGTGGTCTGGGATACAGCTTTGTGCCGGTGATGGGGGCGATTATTGCCGCGCTCGGCCTGCTGCTGGTGATGATGTCGGGTCGTAAACAGCCTGAAGCAGCCTGCGCTGCGGAATAAACCAAAAACGCAGAAGGGCGAACCCTTCTGCGTGTCTCTTACGCGGCGAAGTTCTTCGCGACAAAGTCCCAGTTAACCAGTGCCCAGAAGTGCTCCAGGTAGTTCGGACGCGCGTTGCGGTAGTCAATGTAGTAAGCGTGTTCCCATACGTCCACTGTCATCAGCGGCTTAGCGCTGGTAGTCAGCGGGGTACCCGCGTTTGAAGTGGACACGATAGCCAGTTTGCCATCCGCCTCTTTAACCAGCCACGTCCAGCCAGAACCGAAGTTCTTGATGGCTGCATCGGTAAATTTCGCTTTGAAATCCGCGAAGCTGCCAAATGCGGCGTTGATAGCGGTAGCCAGTTCACCGGCAGGTTCACCGCCGGCATTCGGCGCCAGGCAGTGCCAGTAGAAGGTGTGGTTCCACACCTGAGCCGCGTTGTTAAAGACGCCACCCTCTGAGCTGCGGACGATCTCTTCCAGCGTTTTGCCTTCAAAATCGGTGCCCTTGATCAGATTGTTCAGGTTGGTGACGTACGTCTGGTGATGTTTGCCGTAATGATATTCCAGGGTTTCCGCAGAAATGTGCGGTGCCAGGGCGTCTTTTGCATATGGTAGTGCAGGTAATTCGAACGACATTGCTTCTCTCCTTATTGTATTTTGTGTTGCCAATAACCACACAGACAACATGGACAGGATAGCAAATTGAAAGGGTATGCAAAAGAGGAACTTACCCTGCCACGGATGTGGCAGGGCAGGGGTTAGCGAATGGTTTTCGGCGTCATCACGCGACGCGCGCCGACGTAGTGGCGTACCCAGTAGTCTTCACTGAGAGAGGTGATCTGAATATCCTGGCCGCTACGTGGAGACTGGATGAACTTCCCGTTGCCGACATACACGCCAACGTGGTCAGCCGTGCCGCGACCCTGAGTGCGGAAGAACACCAGATCGCCGTTTTCCAGCTCACCGCGGTCAACCGGTGAGGCATCGCGCAGGTGGTACATCTCATTGGCGGTACGAGGGATGCGGAATTTGACAAGATCTTTATAGGCGTAATAGACGAGGCCGCTGCAGTCAAACCCGGTACGCGGCGAACTGCCACCCCAGTGATAAGGTTTGCCAATCTGGCCCATCAGTTTGTTCATCGCGGTTTTTTGCGCTTTCTGTACACGCACTTTATGCACTTCAGCTATTTTCGTGACCTTCGTGCATTTCGCCTTGTGGCCTTTACGCGTGATGCATTTTTCAGTAACGAGGTTAGCAGCGGTTTGCGAAGCTTTACTTTTAGCGGAGTGGGCAGTGCGGGAAGGTTTTGTTTTCGTCTTGCTGGAAGCGGTCTGTTTCGTCTGAGCCGGTGTTTTTTTCTTGTCGTTCTTAGCGGTGGTTTTTTTCTTACGTTCTGTGGCTTTCACCAGATGGTTTTTTTGTACAGCAGAATGCCGCGCCTGCTGAGAGGCGTTTGCCACTGGCGTGAAAGTGAGTGAAGTAAACAGTAAAGCACAGAGCGTGATCGAGATTTTATTTATCCGCGCCACTGGGCAGTCCCCTGATAAATGCAGGTCATCAATAATACCCGCGTGTGATTTACAAAGCCCGTCGATTCTAATCTATAAAAACCCAGAAAGTTAATAGCATTTTTCAATCTACAATCGTGTTTCGTTAGCAAGTGCAAAAAAATTCATCGTTCTGTCGCACATTTGCCCACTCCCTAAGCAAAACCCTGACCGCCGCAGGGGTAAACACCATTTGCAATGCAACTTTTCGTGACTCGGGGTAGAATGTATAAACGTGACAAAAATGTTATTTTCCGATGCCAGTCTGAACCGCTACAATGTCAGACGAATGCCGTAACAGAAGTTAAAGGAAGCAAGACATGAGCACCACTATTGAAAAAATCCAGCGCCAGATCGCTGAAAACCCAATTCTGCTGTATATGAAAGGTTCTCCGAAGCTGCCAAGCTGCGGCTTCTCCGCACAAGCGGTTCAGGCGCTGTCAGCCTGTGGTGAGCGTTTTGCTTACGTTGATATCCTGCAGAATCCGGACATCCGCGCTGAGCTGCCTAAGTACGCTAACTGGCCGACTTTCCCACAGCTGTGGGTTGACGGTGAGCTGGTTGGCGGCTGCGATATCCTGATTGAAATGTATCAGCGCGGCGAACTGCAGCAGTTGATCAAAGAGACGGCGGCGAAGTACAAAACCGAAGAGCCGGACGCAGAGTAATTTTCTGCGCAAATAAAAAAGCGACCTGATAAGGTCGCTTTTTTTTATTCTTCGCTGTCGCCCATCGGCAGCGGCCAGCCGCCCAGACGCTTCCAGCGGTTGACGATCTCACAGAACAGCTCTGCGGTGCGCTCCGTGTCGTATAAAGCGGAATGCGCCTGCGTACCGTCAAAAGGTATACCCGCCGTGATGCAGGCTTTTGATAACACCGTTTGTCCCAGGGCCAGGCCGCTCAGCGCGGCGGTGTCGAAGGTCACAAAAGGATGGAAGGGGTTGCGTTTAAGCGCGGCGCGCTCGGCGGCGGCCATGGTAAAGCTGTGATCGAAGGTGGCGTTATGGGCCACCATAATGGCGCGGCTGCAGTTACTCTCTTTCATGCCTTTACGCACCATTTTGAAAATGGCGTGCAGCGCATCATATTCACTGACTGCACCACGCAGCGGGTTATGCGGATCGATACCGTTAAACGCCAGCGCTTCCGGCTGTAAGTTTGCCCCTTCGAAAGGTTCAACGTGGAAATGCAGCGTGGTGTCCGGTGTAAGCCAGCCCTGTTCATCCATCTTCAGCGTGATGGCGGCAATTTCGAGCAGCGCATCGGTTTTAGCGTTAAATCCGGCTGTTTCTACATCAATGACAACGGGATAAAAACCACGAAAACGGTCGCACAGACCGCTAAATTGAGCGTTATCGGACATCAGGGTCTCTTACCAGGGGAAAAAAGCAGAGCGCATTATGGCAAATTTTGCAGGGTGATGCAGTAAAACTACGGGCGCATGTTGCGCCCTGAGGGATCAGTTGCCCAGACCGCGACCCGCGTCTTTGGCTTCAATCAGCTCGATTTTGTAACCGTCCGGGTCTTCCACGAACGCAATCACGGTGGTGCCACCTTTTACCGGGCCCGCTTCGCGCGTAACGTTACCGCCGTTGCTGCGAATGCGCTCACACGCTTCGGCCGCGTTGTCCACTTCCAGCGCGATGTGGCCGTAGGCGGTGCCCAGCTCATAGCTGTCTACGCCCCAGTTGTAGGTCAGCTCGATCACCGCTTCATCCGTTTCCGGGCCGTAACCCACAAACGCCAGCGAGTATTTGTATTCCGGGTTTTCGCTGGTGCGCAGCAGCTTCATGCCCAGGACGTTAGTGTAGAAATCAATGGAACGTTGCAGGTCGCCAACGCGCAGCATGGTGTGAAGTAGGCGCATAATTTCCTCATTAACCAATGGAATAGACTGTCTTTTTGAACAGAAACGATGTTTTAGTATAGCGGCGAAGTATCGCCGCTATCAATGAACAACGGCGAGATTACAGAGAAGGGTAGTCGGTGTAGCCTTCCGCGCCGCCGCCGTAGAAGCTTTCCGGGCGCTGCGGGTTCAGGGCCGCTTTTTTCTGCAGACGGGCAACCAGATCCGGGTTGGCGATATAGTCGCGGCCAAACGCGACGGCATCGATCAGCCCTTTGCCGATCAGATCTTCGGCTTTCTCCGGGGTATAAGCCCCCGCACCGATGATCACCCCGTGGAAACGCTCGCGCACTTTCTGACGGAAAGCGTCCGTGTAAGGCTTACCGCCAGCCCAGTCCGGCTCGGACATGTGCAGATAGGCGATGCCGCGTTTAGCCAGTTCTTCGATCAGGTACAGGGCATCGGCTTCTTCGTTCGGACCGTTGTCGACGTTCTGGAAAGAACCGATTGGAGAGACGCGGATCCCGATACGATCCGGGCTCCACTCCTGGCATACGGCGTCAACCACTTCCAGCACCAGTCGAGCGCGGTTTTCAACGCTGCCGCCGTACTGGTCGGTGCGGTGGTTAGACGACGGTGACAGGAACTGGTGCAGCAGGTAGCCATGCGCGGAGTGCAGCTCAATCAGGTCAAAACCGGCTTCACGGGCGTTGGCCACGGCCTGGCGGAAGTCGTTCACGATACCCGGAATTTCATCCAGCTCAAGCGCGCGCGGCATAGAGGTATCCACGCGGATCGCATTGCCGTTTTCATCACGCAGGGACGTACGGGTATTTGCGCTCAGGGCCGAAGCGGAGACCGGAGCCTGGCCGCCAGGCTGAATGCTGCTATGGGAGATACGACCGGTATGCCACAGCTGGACCGCAATGCGGCCCTCTTCAGCGTGAACGCCCGCGGTGATTTTCTGCCATGCGGCGATCTGTTCCGGGCTGTGAAGACCCGGCGCACCCGCATAACCTTTAGCCTGAGCGGAAATCTGCGTGGCTTCGGTGATGATCAGGCCAGAGCTTGCGCGCTGACGATAGTATTCACCCATCAGTGGAGTTGGGATGTCGCCCGGCTCAATGCTGCGCAGACGGGTAAGCGGAGCCATAAACACGCGGTTTGGCGCAGTGACGGCACCCACTTTTAAGGGGGTAAATAATTTTTCAGCTGACATAAAGACTCCTGAGTAGACCAGTCGACTAGTAGTTGGGTAAATAAAAACGCCTGTTAAATGCCAGGCGCAGTAATGCTGTTTTTCACATGTGCCAGCGCGCTTTCCAGCGGCACGGCACTGCGCGAAATTTTTGCCTGCAGGTTAGCGCCTAGCCAGAGCGCATATAACACCTGCGCCTGGGTTAACGGCTCGCCGGAAAAGGCCAGCGTTTTTTCATCGCGGCCTTTCTCCAGCGCCTGGGCCAGCAGGGCGATAACGCCGCGGGCACCTTTATCCATCGCCGCGCGCATATCTTCAGAAAGATCGCACACTTCTGCAGACAGTTTAACGGTCAGGCATCCGCTAATAATGCCCTGCTGACAGAACTGGTTCAGCGTTTCCTGATAGTAGTTCAGAACACGATCCCGGTAGTTACCTTCACCCGACGCAAAGTGGGTCGCCAGACGCTGGTGGTAGCCAGCATAATGACGTTCCAGCATCGCTACGCCAAAAGCCTCTTTGGACCGGAAGTAGTGATAAAACGACCCCTTCGGAACCTCAGCGGTTTTTAATAGCTCGCTCAACCCCATACCGGTAAACCCGCGATGCATGCAAAGTCGCTCGCCGGTTGCCAGTAAATGTTCGCGGGTATCGTGTTCAGTATTTCTGCTCATGGCCGCACTCTAATAGACCGTTCGGTCTAATGCAAGCGAGTTTACTGACGACATGCGCTCAGTATATCCAGCTGTGGTTGATAAACCGTTGATTTCACGTCCATCATACCCAATACGGTTGAGAATAAATTGTCCTGGGAAACCGCATTTTTTGCTGCATGGTCACGCAAACACTGTTCGTTGATGCCAAAGTTTTTCGCGTAATCCGGTGACAGCCAGAACATAAACGGAATATGCGTTTGCTGCTCCGGCGCCAGCATATAAGGCGTACCGTGCAGATAAATACCGCTTTCGCCCAGCGATTCACCGTGATCTGAGAGATAAATCAGCGCGCTGTTCATGCTAGACTGGCGCGCTTTCAGCGCATCAATGGTTTTGCTGACCATGCTGTCGGTATAGAGGATGGTGTTGTCATAGGTATTGATCAGCGCCTGATGATCGCAATCCTGAATTTCATTGGTGTCGCAGGTTGGGGTGAATTTACGGAAGTTGTCCGGGTAACGGCGATAGTATGCCGGACCGTGGCTCCCCATCAGGTGGATAACCAGCACCGTATCTTGCTTCACGCCATCCAGCACGTTATCCAGACGGTAGAAGTTCACATCGTCAATACAGGATTTGTCTTTGCAGAACTGATCCAGCTGCCACTGCGTCATATCGGTATGTGGCACGCGATCGCAGGCACCTTTACAGCCGCCGTCGTTGTCGCGCCACAGCAGGTTGATACCCGCATGCTTCAGCACATCGAGCAGACCTTCCTGATGGTGAGCCAGGTCGGCATCGTATTTGCTGCGCGTCATGCCGGAGAACATGCAGGGAACGGAAACCGCGGTTTCGGTACCACACGAGGAGGCCTGCGGGAAGTTAATCACGTCCTGCTTTTTCAGTTCCGGGTTGGTTTCGCGCCCGTAACCGTTCAGGGAGTAGTTTGCCGCGCGCGAGGCTTCGCCGACGACAAGCACCAGAACGGTTTTCTTCTGTTGACCGGTAATCAGTGGCCCTTTATGGGCATCTTCACCAATGCGCACCAGCGTTTGATCGCCGGCAAACCAGCGCATCTTGCTGTACTTCACCACGGCGCTGACATAGTTCGCCGGGGTGACCATTTTGACGATGCTTTTGTTATTGCGGAACAGCGATGCGTAATCTTTATAAAACAGCGCGGCAATCAGGATAATCACCAGCAGAGCACCGAGCATCGCGGCAACGCGCGTCAGCAGCGCGTACCACCATTTACCGGTACGAATGCGGGTCAGAGCCAGCACCACGGAAGGCACAAGGCCAGCAATAACAATCCACAGAATCATCTGCGGCGTCACCAGGGCTGTCGCTTCCTGAGAGTTGGTTTCGAACACGTTCACAATCATGTTCTGATCGATCACCGCGCCATAGGTGTACATAAAGTAGGTTGCCGCAGCGCATCCGATCGTCAATACAATCAGCAGCGGCTTACGGATATAGGGGATATTCAGCAGGCTAAAAACAATCACCCAGCCGCAAAACAGCACCAGCGGTACGGACGCGGCAAAGAGGATGTCGTGCAGGTGCGAAGGGGCAATAATGGCCCAGCTGCGCTGGATAAACAGCCCGTTGATTAGCGTAAAAAAGAGTGCACAGCTCAGAGTAAATTTAATATCGTTACATTGTAACTTTTTGATTAACCACATCGATCGGTAAACCCGTTATTGTCATGATGGGCCGAGTATAGAGAGGGAAGATTAGTGAAACCTTAATGCCACAAATCTGTGATATAGGCCTTGCACGTGGTGCGATTAACGTCTTCACTGTAGGTGAGAGGAGCTTTCGGGAGGTGAGTGTGGCAGAGCAGCTGGAGTTTTTCCCCATCCAGAGCCCGTGCCGGGGTATTTGTCAGGTCGATGAACGCGGATATTGCCGCGGGTGCATGCGTACCCGCGATGAGCGTTTTAACTGGCAAAACTTTAGCGACACGCAAAAGCAGGAGGTGTTACGCCTCTGCCGACAGCGTCTTCTGCGCAAAATACGCGCAAACAAAGCGGGTGAAACCGAAGAACCCCAGCAACCTTCACTTTTTTAACACGGTAATTGCGTATACTCATGGCATTACGTCCTTGAGGAAAATGTTATGGTTCAGCGAATTACCCTTGCCCCCCAGGGGCCAGAATTCTCCCGTTTTGTCATGGGCTACTGGCGCCTGATGGACTGGAATATGTCCCCCCTTCAGCTGGCGAGCTTTATTGAAGAGCACCTTGATTTAGGCATCACCACGGTTGATCATGCGGATATTTACGGTGGATACCAGTGCGAGGCCGCGTTCGGCGAGGCGCTTAAGCTGGTTCCTGCGCTGCGCGATCGCATGGAGATCGTCACGAAGTGTGGGATTGCCACCACGGCAAAACCTGAACACGCCCTCGGTCATTACATCACCGACAGCGCGCATATCATCAAGAGCGCCGAGCAGTCGCTGGTCAATCTGGCGACCGATCGTATCGACCTGCTGTTAATCCACCGCCCCGACCCGCTGATGGATGCCGATGAGGTGGCGGAAGCCTTCCTGAACCTGCATCAGAGTGGGAAAGTGCGTCACTTCGGCGTCTCTAACTTTACCCCGGCACAGTTTGCGCTGCTTCAGTCTCGTCTGCCGTTTACTCTGGCCACCAACCAGGTTGAGATCTCCCCGGTACACCAGCCGCTGCTGCTGGATGGCACGCTCGATCAGCTGCAGCAACTGCGCATTCGCCCGATGGCGTGGTCCTGCCTGGGGGGCGGACGCTTGTTTAATGATGATGAATTCCAGCCGCTGCGCAACGAGCTTGAAACCATCGCCCGCGAACTGAACGCGGAGAGCATCGAACAGGTTGTTTACGCATGGATCCTGCGCCTGCCGTCAAAACCTCTGCCTATTATCGGCTCCGGCAAAATAGAACGCGTGCGTTCTGCGCTGGCCGCTGAAGAGCTGGAGATGACCCGTCAGCAGTGGTTCCGCATCCGTAAGGCCGCGCTGGGTTACGACGTACCATAAACCGCCTGAAGGTGACTTTCCGGTGAAATCTTTGCCCCTGGTATACACTTAAGGGGCAAAAAATAACCCGCGGAGGTCATATGAAGCGTTTTGCTCTGGCATTGGTCACGCTGGTTGTTTGCGCAGGGGCGCAGGCAGCCAGTGACGAAGTGGAAATGAATCTCGTCACCCCACAGGGTGTGGGTCAGTCCATCGGAACGGTGAAAATCACTGAAACCGATAAAGGACTGGAGTTTGCCCCCAACCTCAAAGCTCTCCCTCCCGGTGAACATGGTTTCCATGTTCATGCCAAAGGCAGCTGTCAGCCAGCTTTAAAAGAAGGTAAACCGTCTGCTGCGGAAGCGGCAGGAGGCCACCTCGATCCGCAGCATTCCGGCAAACATGAAGGCCCGGATGGAATGGGGCATTTAGGCGATCTGCCAGTGCTGGTGGTGAATAACGACGGTAAAGCCACCGATCCTGTCGTCGCGCCGCGACTGAAAAAGCTGGATGAGGTGAAAGGCAAAGCGCTGATGATCCACGTCGGCGGCGACAATATGTCCGATAGCCCTAAACCGCTCGGCGGCGGCGGGGCACGCTATGCGTGCGGCGTGATCTGATCCCCAATCGTTCCCGGTGGCGGTGCCTGTTCCAGCTGCGAGAGCGAGCAGTGCAGGCGCCAGATTATCGAGGCCAAATCACGGGCTGCGGGCAGATGATGCTGTGCCAGCGTATCGCAGATCCGCTGCAGCTCATTCAGCGTGGTTTCCAGCGGCCGCTGCTGGACACCGCGCTCGCTCATCACATTGCGCAGCAGGGAGATGCAAACATCCCGAACCTGCGACAGCGGATCGGAACGCGTTTCCCACGCGCGAAGCTGCCAGACCACGTGCGAGCAGTTCAACAGCACCACGCCCCAGCGCAGCAGCCAGCGCCGGGACAGCGCGTCCTGGCTGTTATTCAGCTGACTGACGTGATGATAGACCAGCGATTCATACTCGTTTTCACCCAGATGCGGTTTACGGCTGAGCTGGTCAACAAACCCTCTGCGTAACTCCCGGATATGCCTGCGGCTCTTGCGTGCATCGGAGCCGGGACGTAACACCGCGAAAGCCAGCCACGCCAGCCCCACGCCGAGGATCTTCGCCAGGTTATCATTGAGAAAATCGGCGTAATCATAAACCGGCGGATTCGTCACGGAGATAAACGAGCCCATAAAGACAATCAGCTGTCCCCAGAGGCCCGCCAGCTTAGGCATTTGCAGCTTCAGAAGCTGCATGGTGGTCAACAGGGGAAACAGGAACAGCAGGAACTGCCACAGATCGCTTATCTGTACCATCAGGCCAAACTTCACCACAAAGCTGAACAGCGACAGCAGCACCAGCGTGCGCAGCAGGAGCGTAAGCGAGTTGAACGGCGAGGCCGCGACGGAGTAAAGCACGCAGCTGATGGCGGCAAGCGTCAGGGCCGCCGTACCGGACTCCCACTGCGTGGTAATACTCCACGCCCCCACCAGCATCAGCGCACAGAAGGTGCGAAAACCGCTCCACAGCGCTTCCAGATAGTCGGTATGGCGCGCGAGTGCCGGGCTGCCGGGGACGTTGAACTCCGTCAATGGGGTCGCGTTTTCGATGGCCGTAATCCAGCGGCTGCTGCGCAGGTACAGACGGCAGAAGTAATTCAGGCGCTGCCAGAAGGCGCGATGGCGGTAGTCGTACTCATCAGCCGGGGCGAGCGGAGCGATAATCCGCGCTACGGTGTAAATGTCCGCATCCGGGCGCGCAAGGGCCGCGAGCAGCGTTTCAATCACGGCACGGGTGTTTTCAGGCGGCGTTGGCCAGTTGAGCAGCATCCGGCGAAGGCTGGAGATGGCGCTGGTCATGCGCAGCTGCTGGTGCAGCAGATAGTTAAGAAGTGTGTTCTGGCGGCGAAAGCGGTAGTGGCTCCAGAACGCCTGAATGCGCAACAGATTCATCGTCAGGATCTGTCCGATAACCTTTTCATGCGCGAGGCGGATATTGTCGCTGGTATCCGGTTGCCACAGCAGGCTCGCGTGTTCCAGTAACCGGGTATGCATGGTTTTCAGCGCGGTGATGAGCGCGGTGCCGTCGGATGTGCTGGGGAGGATCATCTTCATGAAGCCACCGCTGAGGATCCCGACAATCACTTCACAAACGCGCGCCTGGGCAATATCCCACAGCTCGGTGGTGTCGAGCACGTTAACCACCGGAAAGGCGATAATGGCGGCGGTATAGCCCGCCAGCTGAAACGCGTAGGCGACGTTATTGGTAAAATGGGCGCAGGCCCAGGTACAGCAGCCCAGCCATGCGGCCAAGCTCAGCAGGAACAGCCACGGATCGTTCAGCGTATGGCCGGCGATAATTAACGCCGCGGTGGCGCCCAGCAGGCTGCCTGCGATGCGCCCAAGGCTTTTACTGATCACCCCGCCGACCGTCGGAAAACTGACCACCGCCGCAGACGTCATCGCCCAGTAGGGCTCATCCAGGTTCAGGTAATAAGCCACAGTTAGCGCAAGACACATGGCAATGCCGTTACGCAGCGCGTAGCGCCACTGGGGACGCGTCGCTTTCATCCACGGCGTGTTTTGCCAGGAGAGCCCCTGCAGCTTCATTAGCGGGTTCCGATAGAGACAGTGCAGGTGGTGCCAGACACCAGGGTAATGTCCTGCGGTAGACGGTCAAACTCAACGCGAACCGGAACGCGCTGGGCCAGACGCACCCACGGCACGTTCGGCTTTATGTCCGACACCAGACCGGAATCCGTTTCGACGCTTTGATCGTAAATAGCGCGGCCAATGCTGGATACGTGACCCTGTAACTTCTGCGAGCCGCTGTAAAGCGTAATGGCGGCAGGCGATCCCTCGCGAATATGGCGAAGCTTGGTCTCTTCAAAATAGCCCACCACGTAGAAGGAGTGGCTGTCGACGAGGGCAAAAACGGGTTGTCCCGTGGTGGCATAATTCCCCACGCGAGCGGAAAGGTTGGTTACCCACCCGTCAACCGGCGCGGTAATCACCGTTTGGGTCAACTCCCACTGGGCCTGCTTCAGCGTGGCTTCGGCTACGTTGACGCTCGCCTGCATGGCCTTTACGGTGATGTTGGCGGTGTCTAAATCTTCCGCTGAGATGTAGTTTTGCGACAGGTGGCGGCGGCGGTTGGCCTCGTTGTTAGCCTTTGCCAGATCCGACTGGGCTTTAGCCAGCTGCGCCTGGGCGTTCAGAATCGCAATGTGGTACGGGGTGTCGTCGATGCGGAATAAAATGTCTCCCTTTTTGACGAACTGGTTATCCTTAACCAACAGCGCCGTAATACTTCCCGACACCTGAGGGGTAATGCTGACCTGCTCAGCGCGAACTTTGCCGTCACGCGTCCAGGGCGATTGCATATAAAAATTCCACATCCACCAGCCCGCCACCAGCGCAAGGGCAAGGACAAGCAGGGTGGAAAAGTACTTTAGCGTTTTAAGGGACATATTCACCACACAGTCAAAACGGCAAGGCCCAGGCATACGGAAAGGGCAAACAGGGAAAGATCCATCAGCATGGGATGCCAGATTTCGCCGGAGTACATCCAGTCGCGGAGCAGGCGATGCGCGATGAGCCAGAGCATAAAGCCGACCAGAACGGCCTTAAACAGGGGAGGAAAATAGACTGACGCACCGAAGATCAGATCCTGAAGGGGTAAACCCTCTGAGCGATGAAAAAACGTCACGGGCAGAAATCCTTTGCAGTGAACAGAATGCCGCATCGGCTTGTCTTAGTATGATGAAGCATCACAATTCAGTGTAAGTCATACTTTTAAGTTGGATGAATGCAGTATTGCATTTGTTTTGGCAATACAAATGCTGCACACTATTCTAAAATCAGTATAATAACTTAGCAAGCTAATTATAAGGAGATGAAATTGGAATCGCCATTAGGTTCTGATCTGGCAAGGTTGGTACGCGTCTGGCGTGCTCTGATTGACCATCGCCTGAAACCTCTGGAACTCACACAGACGCATTGGGTCACGCTGCACAACATTCACCAGCTGCCGCCCGATCAGTCGCAAATTCAACTGGCAAAAGCGATAGGCATTGAGCAGCCGTCGCTGGTGCGCACGCTTGACCAGCTGGAAGAGAAGGGGTTGATCTCGCGGCAAACCTGCGCCAGCGATCGTCGCGCCAAGCGGATTAAACTCACCGAGAAAGCGGCGCCTATCATCACGGAAATGGAAGCCGTGATTACGAAGACGCGCGGTGAGATCCTGTCAGGCGTTTCACCGGCGGAGCTGGAAATGCTCATCAGCCTCATTGGGCGCCTCGAGCAAAACATCCATGAACTGCAGTCGCGCGACTGACAAACAACCAGGCCTTGCAGCAGCAAGGCCTTTTTTTTATTTAAAGACCACCACGCGGTTACGGCCGGTCTCCTTCGCTTCATACATCGCTTTGTCGGCATTTTCCACGCACGTTTCTGCGGCTACTGCGGCTGACGTCGCCGTAAACACCCCCATGCTGATGGTGATTGGCTCAGGTAGTTGACCGCCGCTGCTGGCGTTATCGAAGCTGCTCAGATTTAACCGAATGCGTTCCGCCACCTGGTACGCCGCGTCTGATGAGGTGTTGGCCAGCATCAGAACAAACTCCTCACCACCGATACGGGCCGCGATGTCCTGGGGGCGCACGGAATCCATCAGCAGATTAGCAACAAACTGCAGGACCTTGTCGCCCTGAAGATGTCCGTACGTGTCGTTGATACGCTTGAAGCGATCGAGATCGCTGACGATGACGGAAACCGGACGGCTGGGTTTGGCGATATCCAGCGCCTGCTTTAATGATTCATAAAAATAACTGCGGTTATACAGGCGCGTGAGCGGGTCGCGAATCGAGTTCTGGTAAGACTGCTGGTATTTTACGTGCGAGTCGCGATACAGCCTGAAGACATCGTAGAGCAGAACAAAAATAATCAGCAGCGTGGCGGCCGTTTCAAATAAGCGGGCGCGATACCAGGAGATACCTTCGGCATGTCCCCCCATCAACAGCATTGAGAGCGTGACGATATAGCAGACGCACAAAAAATTACCGCCCACCCAGAATAAATTGCGTACGCGCGTAATAAACATCAGAGTTGCTAATGTCACTACCCACAGAGCAATTAATGAAATATTAATAAACTGGCTCCAGAGAACCATAAACTGACGCGTTTCATTATCAACCAGGTCAATTGATAAGAGTTGTGAATGACTGGAATAGAACCAGGCCAATCCCACCGCACAGACCGTAAAGAGAAATTCGCCGCTCACAATCGCGATATGTGCTAATCGTGAAAGGGGAGAATTGCGCATGGTATAAAGTATTGCCGCAACGATGATGAGCACCGCCATTATTAGATGGCGGAACATATAGTAGATCATCGCATCGTTGTAGTTCACGACGTTAAACTGGTAGAGGTCCAGCCAGGCGGGAAAGCTGGACAGCGTTCCGACCATCAGCAGTGCGGAGCCCGCAAAGGCGAAGGCGAATGCCACCAGATACAACCGTTTTCTGTCGCACCAGTATTTCATCGCCATGAAACAGGCAATAAACAGGTGGAACACCAGCAGAAAAATGGTAAGCGTAGGGAATAGCAGCGGTGAAAAGGAGGGAACCCATTCAACGAGTTTTAAAAACAGAGTTTGTAATATCCCGATGACAACAATGCAACCAAGGCAGAACGCGATATAACGACTCTTTAAAGAACGACGATTCGCAATCATATACGTTATTAACGACTTTATAATGAATGAAGGTAAGAAGATTGCGAAGAGTTTAATAAATTAGCGCGCTAAATACTTTGCGCAGAAACAATATATGACGTGGTAAATAATAGGCGTGATGAATATATTTTGTAAATATATTTTTGGAAGTGATATATATTGTAAATGGATGTGGCCTAATGACCACATCCATTTTTAATTAACGTGGAGAAACGGTCACCTGACTTCCGTTGCTTGCCAGAACAACGCGCTGGCCTGCAGAGAAGCGAGTGCTGCCTTGTTTCTGTACAACCATGATCGTGCTGCCGTCGTCTTTACGAATTTCCAGCTCTACGCCCTGGGTTTTGTTCATCGCACCCTGAACGCCCTGGCCGGCTACGCCACCCGCAACGGCGCCTGCGGCTGTTGCCAGCGAGCGACCTGTACCGCCACCGACGGTATTACCGAGGAAACCACCCAGAACGGCACCGCCGATTGCACCCATTACGTTGCTTTCATCACCACCCTGGATCTGTACAGGACGTGCGTTAACAACGGTACCGTAAGTCACGTTCTGAACCTGTTTCGCTTCAGAAGCGCTGTAAACGTCGCCAGAAAGTGAACTGTCATTCACACAGCCAGCCAGAGTTAAACCAATCAGCGAAACGCCCAGTACACGTAAAATCATTTGAATCTCCTGTTCACCAAAAACGCCCAATTGGGGGCATCCGTTATGGCTAAATTATATGGCATAAGGAGCCATAGTTCATATCTTTGCACTAACAATAAGAAAATTGTACTTGAATTTGACTTAACGAGACATAAACAGGATCTGCCTGTGCTACCCGTCTGACATTGTTAAAAAATATTATCGCCGGATGGCAAAGCGGCGCCGTTTATGGTTGAGTGGGTATCCTTAGCCCACGCAACGTAAGGAAAGCGCATGAAATCGGGTCGCTACATTGGTGTGATGTCAGGCACCAGTCTGGATGGGGTAGATGTCGTACTGGCCGCCATTGACGAAAACATGGTGGCGCAGCAGGCGAGCCTGACCTGGCCAATCCCCATTTCACTGAAAGAGGATATTCTGAGTATCTGTCAGGGGCAGCAGCTTACCCTCTCCCAGCTTGGACAGCTTGATGTTCGCCTGGGGGCGCTGTTTGCGGATGCGGTGCAGGCTTTGATGCAAAAAGAACATCTTCGCCCGCAGGACGTGGTGGCCATCGGGTGTCACGGACAAACGGTCTGGCATGAGCCAGGCGGAGATGCCCCGCATACCCTGCAAATCGGCGATAACAACCAAATTGTGGCGAAGACGGGCGTGACGGTGGTTGGCGATTTCCGTCGTCGCGATATCGCCCTTGGCGGGCAGGGCGCGCCGCTGGTACCCGCGTTCCATCAGGCGTTACTGGCGCACCCTTCAGAACGGCGTATGGTGCTCAACATTGGTGGGATTGCCAACCTGTCGATGCTCATCCCAGGGCAGCCCGTACGCGGCTATGATACCGGCCCGGGCAATATGTTAATGGATGCCTGGATCTGGCGGCAGTGCGGACAACCGTATGATAAAAACGCTGAGTGGGCGAGCGGGGGGAAAGTGATTATTCCGCTGCTGCAGTCGATGCTGAGCGATCCATATTTTGCCCTGCCAGCCCCTAAGAGCACGGGGCGTGAATACTTCAACCTGGGCTGGCTTGAGCGTCAGCTGGCGCCATTCCCGGCGCTCGCGCCGCAGGATGTCCAGGCGACGCTTGCCGAGCTGACGGCCGTGTCGATCTCCGAACAGGTTCTGCTCAGCGGCGGATGTGAACGCCTGCTGGTGTGCGGCGGAGGAAGCCGCAACCCGCTGGTGATGGCGCGTCTTGCGGGGCTACTGCCGGGTACCGAAGTGACCACGACCGATGAGGCCGGCATCAGCGGGGATGATATGGAGGCGCTGGCCTTCGCCTGGCTTGCCTGGCGCACCATTGCGGGACTGCCGGGCAACTTGCCGTCGGTAACCGGCGCGCGTGAGGCGAGCGTCCTCGGGGCGATTTTCCCGGCAAATCCTCGTCATAATCAGAGTTAACTGAAATTCAGCGCGGCGCGTCGTCGTTAGAATGGAACGAAACAGGAGGGCAGCCATGCCCTCCAGGACCAGGAAAGTCTTCGGAATACGCCCATGAAAAAACTTCTTCTTATTGCCGCTCCTTTGTTGCTGTCAGGATGCAGCGTCTACAACCAGCTCCTTGAGCGCATGCAGACCGATACGCTGGAGTATCGCTGTGACGAAAAACCGCTGACCGTAAAGCTGAACAATCCACGCCAGGAAGCCAGTTTTGTTTATGACAATAAATTGCTGACGCTGAAGCAGGGGATGTCAGCCTCCGGCGCGCGTTATTCCGACGGTATCTACGTCTTCTGGTCGAAAGGCGACAGCGCCACGGTCTACAAACGCGATCGCATTGTGCTGAACAATTGCCAGCTCGAAAATCCGAAGCGTTGAGATTTTTACAGGGGCGGCGCACAATAGCGCCACCCACTCTCAATGTCAGCTAACGCCATGTCAGATAACGACGAACTGCAGCAAATTGCGCATCTGCGCCGTGAATACACTAAAGGCGGCCTGCGTCGCCAGGATCTTCCCGCTGAACCCCTCGTGCTTTTTGAACGCTGGCTGAAACAGGCCTGCGAAGCGAAACTCGCCGACCCCACGGCCATGGTCGTCGCAACGGTGGATGAAAACGGTCAACCGTATCAGCGCATCGTATTGCTCAAGCATTATGACGAGAAAGGGCTGGTGTTCTATACCAACCTCGGCAGCCGCAAGGCGCACCATTTAGAAAACAATCCGCGTATCAGCCTGCTGTTCCCCTGGCACATGCTGGAGCGTCAGGTAATGGTCACCGGCAAGGCGGAACGTCTCTCGACGCTGGAAGTGGTGAAGTATTTCCACAGCCGCCCGCGTGACAGCCAGATTGGCGCCTGGGTATCCAAACAGTCCAGTCGAATTTCTGCTCGCGGCGTGCTGGAAAGTAAATTCCTGGAGCTGAAGCAGAAGTTCCAGCAGGGGGAAATTCCTCTGCCAAGCTTCTGGGGCGGGTTCCGCATCCCGATTGAGCAGATGGAGTTCTGGCAGGGGGGCGAACATCGCCTGCATGACCGCTTTTTATACCAGCGCGAGAATGGCGGCTGGAAAATCGACAGACTGGCACCATAATCCCCGAAATTTGTTGATTTAAGCGCTAGCGCACACCGCGCTTGCGCTTTATTCTATGGTCCTTTCGCATCAGGCGAAAAGTCGTGTACCGGCAAAGGTGCAGTCGTTTATACATGGAGAATTTGATGGCAAGCAGTAACTTGATTAAACAATTGCAAGAGCGGGGGCTGGTAGCCCAGGTGACGGACGAGGAAGCGTTAGCAGAGCGACTGGCGCAAGGCCCGATCGCGCTCTATTGCGGCTTCGATCCTACCGCTGACAGCTTGCATTTGGGGCATCTTGTTCCATTGTTATGCCTGAAACGCTTCCAGATGGCGGGCCACAAGCCTGTTGCGCTGGTGGGCGGCGCGACCGGCCTGATTGGTGACCCAAGCTTTAAAGCCGCTGAGCGTAAACTGAACACCGAAGATACCGTGCAGGAGTGGGTGGATAAGATCCGCAAACAGGTTGCACCGTTCCTCGACTTCAACTGTGGTGATAACTCTGCCATTGCCGCGAACAACTACGACTGGTTTGGCAGCATGAACGTGCTGACCTTCCTGCGCGACATCGGCAAGCACTTCTCTGTTAACCAGATGATTAACAAAGAGGCCGTTAAGCAGCGTCTGAACCGTGACGACCAGGGTATCTCCTTTACCGAGTTCTCCTACAACCTGCTGCAGGGTTATGACTTTGCCTGCCTGAACAAGCTGCACGGCGTTTCCCTGCAGATTGGCGGTTCCGATCAGTGGGGTAACATCACCTCCGGTATCGACCTGACCCGTCGTCTGCACCAGAACCAGGTCTTCGGTCTGACCGTTCCGCTGATCACCAAAGCCGACGGCACCAAATTCGGTAAGACTGAGGGCGGCGCAGTATGGCTCGATCCGAAGAAAACCAGCCCGTACAAGTTCTACCAGTTCTGGATCAACACGGCGGATGCCGATGTTTATCGCTTCCTGAAGTTCTTCACCTTCATGGATATCGCAGAGATCAATGCTCTGGAAGAAGAAGACAAGAACAGCGGTAAAGCGCCGCGCGCGCAGTACGTGCTGGCGGACGAAGTGACCAAACTGGTTCACGGTGAAGAAGGTCTGGCCGCGGCAAAACGCATTACCGCAAGCCTGTTCAACGGTACCCTGAGCGATCTGAGCGAAGCGGACTTCGAACAGCTGGCGCAGGACGGCGTGCCGATGGTTGAGATGGAAAAAGGGGCTGACCTGATGCAGGCGCTGGTGGACTCTGAGCTCCAGCCTTCGCGCGGTCAGGCGCGTAAAACCATCGCGTCTAACGCTATCACCATCAACGGTGAGAAACAGGCCGACCCGGAATACACCTTCGTTGACGGTGACCGTCTGTATGGCCGCTACACGCTGCTGCGTCGCGGTAAGAAAAACTACTGCCTTGTCTGCTGGAAATAATTAACAGTCTCCAGGGGCGTGGGAAACCACGCCCCTTTTGTTTTTTCAGGGTTTGGTAAGAAAAAAATGAAGAACATCCTCGCCATTCAGTCCCACGTTGTTTTTGGACACGCTGGCAATAGCGCCGCGGAATTCCCGATGCGTCGCCTCGGCGTCAACGTCTGGCCCCTTAATACCGTACAGTTCTCTAATCACACGCAATACGGCAAATGGACCGGCTGCGTAATGCCGCCTTCGCACCTCAGCGAGGTTGTGCAGGGGATTGCCGATATCGACCAGCTTAAACGCTGTGACGCCGTGCTGAGCGGCTACCTCGGCTCAGCGGAGCAGGGGGAGCATATCCTCGGCATCGTACGCCAGGTGAAAGCCGCAAACCCGGCGGCAAAATACTTCTGCGACCCCGTTATGGGCCACCCGGAGAAAGGCTGCATCGTGGCGCCTGGCGTTGCAGAGTTTCACGTCCGCCACGCGCTGCCCGCCAGCGATATCATTGCGCCAAACCTGGTCGAACTCGAAATTCTCTGCGAGCATCCGGTTAACAGCGTTGAAGAGGCGGTAAGCGCGTCTCGTGAGCTGATCGCTCAGGGGCCTGAAGTTGTGCTGGTAAAACACCTTGCGCGCGCAGGGCTGAGTCAGGACCATTTTGAGATGCTTCTGGTGACGAAAGATGACGCCTGGCATATCAGCCGTCCGCTGGTGGATTTCGGCCTGCGCCAGCCGGTTGGGGTCGGGGATGTCACCAGCGGTCTGCTGCTGGTGAAATTACTGCAGGGGGCGACGATGCGCGACGCGCTGGAGCACGTTACCGCGGCGGTGTACGAAATCATGATTGCGACGAAAGAGATGCAGGAATATGAACTGCAGGTGGTTGCGGCACAGGATCGTATCGCGAAGCCGGAGCACTATTTCAGCGCAACCCGGTTATAACCGGCCAAAACGTGTAGGCCGGGTGAGCGTCAGCGCCACCCGGCAACACAGGCCGCTCGGTTAGTTCAACCCTTCCGCTTTCAGCGCCGCAGCTACTGCAGGACGCTCTGCCACGCGTTTCATATACGATGCAATATGGTCTAACCCTTCCAGGTTCAACTTAACCGCGCGCGCCCAGCGCAGCACAGTAAACAGATACGCATCGGCAATCGTGAAGCGCGAACCACAAATCCACTGTTCGTCTTTCAGCGATTCGTTAACGTACTGCAGCTTTTTCTCAAGAAGCGCACGCAGGGTCGGCTTGAACTCTTCTGGGGTATCCGGGCGGAACAGCGGCGTAAATCCTTTGTGCAGTTCGGTCGCAATGTAGTTCAGCCATTCCAGCGTCTTATAGCGAGAAATGGTACTGACCGGTGCCAGCAGCTGACGATCGGGTACGCTATCGGCCAGGAACTGCATAATCGCGACGCCTTCGGTCAGCAGAGTACCGTCATCCAGCAAGAGCACCGGAACTTGTCCCTTGGGGTTAATGGCAAGAAAATCATCGCCATTTTCCAGACGCTTTTTCATCAGATCAACGCCATCCAGCGTGAAATCTTTGCCGCTCTCGCGCAGGGTGATATGGGAAGCAAGAGAGCACGCGCCCGGTTTGTAGAACAGTTTCATCGGTAACTCCTTTTTGCTGAGGTTTCAGCTATGTTAGTGCGCCAACGGACAAAAAAAAAGCCGCTAATATGCATTAGCGGCTCGTCGTTTCTCAATAATCTTACGCGGTAGCGGTTTTGGTCGCTTCAGCCGTCTTGTCGTCGTCCTGAGTCATACGATTCAGTTTCGGCGCGGTCAGCAGCATCAGAACTGCAATAACCGCAGTCGCGATACCAATCTGCATGAACACGGTGCCGTAGACGTTAAGGGAGACCAGTGGGTCAGTGACGTTTTCAGGCACAGCCATCAGGTTCGCAATTTTACCCGCAATGATTGCCGCACCGGCAGTGGTCAGGAACCAGCTACCCATAATGAAGCCCATCAGACGCTGCGGCACCAGCTGTGCAACCATCGCCAGACCCAGACCGGAGATCATCAGCTCACCGATAGACTGCAGCGCGTAGCTCAGGATCAGCCAGTTAACGGACACGATACCCGCGTCGGTGGCAAATTTGGTACCCAGCGGCAGCACCAGGAACGCGCCGGAGCACAGCACCATACCGATCGCAAACTTGTGCGGCATCGGCAGACGGTCGCCCATCTTGTTATAGATAGCGGCCAGAATCGGGCTACCAATCATGATCCAGAACGGGTTCAGCGCCTGATACTGTTCCGGTTCGAACGCGATGCCCAGAATTGAGTGCTCAACGTTACGAATGGCGAAGAAGTTCAGTGAGGTTGGCATCTGGCTGTACAGCACGAAGAAGATAATCGCTTCCAGCATCAGAATGAACGCCACAATCATCTTGCGACGGGCAGCACCCTGCATGGCGAACGCTTCTTTCGCAAAGATAACCACGATACCCAGCGCAACCACGCCCAGAACGGCACGGGCGATACCCTGGTTGTGCAACAGCCAGGTGGCAATTGCCGCGAGGACAACAACGCCCACGATGGTGGCCAGCAGTTTGCCCATATGAACAGGCTCGAAGTCAGGTTTTGAACCGTAGTCTTTAACCCAGCTGCGGCAGAACAGGAAGTTCACCACGGTGATCAGCATACCCACGAAGCTCAGCGCGAACGCCACGCTCCAGCCGAACTTAGCTGCGAGCCATGGGGTTGCCAGCATCGAGAAGAACGAACCGATGTTGATGGACATGTAGTACATGGTAAATGCACCGTCCAGACGCGGATCGTCTTTGCTGTAGCAGGTAGAGAGCAGGGAGGACGGGTTTGCTTTGAACAGACCGTTACCGACGGCAATCGTCGCCATACCCATATACACGACAGCGGCATCGTGCCCTGACCATGCAACCAGACCATAGCCAATCGCCAGGACAATGGCGCCCAGCATGATGACACGTTTAGTCCCGAGGACTTTATCACCCAGCCAGCCGCCAATTGCGACCAGACCGTACACCAGAGCACTAAAGGAAGAGAACAGCGTGATGGAATCGGCTTCGGACATACCCAGCTGTTTTACCAGGTAAACCGCCATGATCCCTTGCAGGCCGTAATAACCAAAACGCTCCCATAACTCGATAGAGAAGATGAGATAGAACGCTTTAGGCTGTTTAAAAGCGTTAAGACTTACGCTTTCATCTGTTGGTTTATTGTTTGCAGTAGACACATATACCTCTTTTTTTACATCCCATATTAACGGGGGTGTTCATAGCGTGATGGCCGTCGTCCATACGCCTTATAGTTATATTGGGAGGAGAAACGGCGGGTAATGTTCACTATCCTGCCCCATCTGGCAATACATTTGTAATAATCTGTTACATATATCTGAAGTGGTATAATCGTCGGTTCATATAAATGTTATTCAGCGTTAAATTTCATACGATGATTAAAGGTAGTTTTTTCGACTGGCAATAACCCACTTCAACCGGCCTTTGGCGATATGTTCTGCTATTTGCCGCTTATCGCAGTGATATAGCCCATATTCTGAAAAATAGCTGGTCTTATCTTCGGCAATGGAAGGAGAGTATCTTGTCAGACAAAGGGTTTAGGCGGGTTTTGACAACAAAAATTCAACATGAAGTTATCAGGGTGATCGCGATCACAGATGTATAGAAATTTTTGGCTATGAAAAAAGTATTAACCTGTTTGAGCGTTAAACAACCGAACAAGTGACAGGTCAGGGGGAACGAAAGACGGACAAATAACGGCCAAAAGAAGGGTACCTGGTAGCCCTTCTTTTGGTAAGGGTTGTGACGATCAGGGATACACTTTTTCTTTGTATTCGCAGAGATCTTCAATAATGCAGGAGCCGCAGCGAGGCTTACGGGCAATACAGGTATAGCGACCGTGCAGAATCAGCCAGTGATGGCAATCAACCTTAAATTCGGCCGGAACCACCTTTAACAGCTTCTCTTCGACCTGCTCAACATTTTTCCCCGGCGCGAAGTTAGTCCGGTTAGACACGCGGAAAATATGCGTATCCACGGCGATGGTCGGCCAGCCAAACGCGGTGTTGAGCACCACGTTCGCAGTCTTACGCCCCACGCCCGGTAAGGCTTCCAGCGCGGCGCGATCTTCCGGTACTTCGCCCCCGTGCTGTTCCAGCAGGATCCGGCAGGTCTTAATGACGTTCTCGGCTTTGCTGTTAAACAGGCCGATGGTTTTGATATAGGACTTCACGCCTTCCACGCCCAGCTCCAGCATGGCTTTTGGCGTATTGGCGACCGGATAGAGCAGGGCAGTGGCTTTATTGACGCTCACATCGGTCGCCTGCGCAGAGAGCAACACCGCGATCAGCAGCTCAAACGGGGAGGTAAAGTTCAGCTCCGTCGTCGGATGCGGGTTCTCGTCCCGCAGACGGGTCAGGATCGCAATGCGCTTTTCTTTATTCATGAAGCCTTCTCGGGTGTCCCTTCCAGAACGCTACGCTCAGCCGCGCGGCGCTTACGTTTCTCATCAATCAGGTATTTTATCGCCAGCATCATGCCAAGGCCAATAAACGCGCCAGGGGGCAGCATTGCCAGCAGGAATGGCGTATCGGTGTGGAAAACTTCAACGCGCAGCGCTTTGGCCCAGCCGCCCAGCAGCGCATCTGCGCCGTCAAACAGCGTACCGTTACCGAGGATCTCGCGCAGCGAGCCCAGCACGAACATGGCGCAGGTGGCGCCCATTCCAATGGAAAAACCATCCAGCGCCGACATGGCGGGACTGTTTTTCACCGCGAACGCTTCCGCACGGCCAACGACGATACAGTTGGTGACGATAAGGGGAATAAAGATCCCAAGCGACTGGTACAGGCCGAATGCGTAAGCGTTGATGAGCATTTGTACGACGCTAACAACAGACGCAATGATCATGACGTAAATCGGAATACGAATTTCCGACGGCGTCCAGCGGCGCAGGGCGGAGATGGAGAGGTTGGTCAGGGTCAGCACCAGCGTGGTTGCCAGACCCAGACCGAGCGCGTTGGTGGCGGTGGACGTTACCGCCAGCAGTGGGCACATCCCCAGAAGCTGGACCAGCGCGGAGTTGTTCTTCCACAACCCCTGGACAATAACCTCTTTAACCTGGCTCATGATTACTCCCTACAGGCCGGAAGATTGTTGATTTGCGCGGGCAGCGTTTCGGCATACAGCCCGGCTCGTTTTACGGCGTTCACCACGGCGCGCGGCGTGATGGTCGCGCCGGTGAACTGGTCGAACTCGCCGCCATCTTTCTTCACCGCAAACGCGGTATCCCCTTCGCCATGGATAACTTTACTGGCGAAGTGCAAAATCCAGTCGCTCAGACGGGTTTCAATTTTATCGCCCAGGCCCGGCGTTTCATGATGCTGCGTCACGCGGGTACCCAGTATTGTGCCGGAGAAATCGCTGCCGACGAGCAGTTGAATGGCGCCGGAATAGCCGTCGGGCGCCGTCGCTTCCATCACCGCGCCTACCGGTTTATCCCCTTTGCGGGCAATAAAGAGGCGGTGAGAGCCTTTCCCAAGCTGCGGCGCGTCTACCACAAAGCAGCTCTTTTGCAGGTCATTATCGTAGAAATCTGATGGGATCACCTGATCGAACAGCGCCTTTTGCTGCTTTGAAGCCTGCTCTTCGATGGTCGTTTTGGTTAACGAGTTAACCAGGGCCGTCAGCCCGGTCAGGACCGCGGCGAAGACAGCCAGCGTGACGCCGTGTTTTTGCATCGTTTTTAACATGGCGAAACCCTTAGCGATGGCCGTACACGCGCGGACGCGTGTAATAGTCGATGAGCGGAACGGTAATGTTGGCGAGCAGGACGGCAAACGCGACGCCGTCCGGGTAACCGCCAAAGCTGCGGATCAGCCATACCAGCAGGCCTGCCAGCGCGCCGAAGATCAGGCGGCCGCGGTTAGTCGTTGACGCCGTAACCGGGTCCGTCAGGATAAAGAAGGCACCCAGCATGGTCGCCCCGGAGAGCAGGTGCATCTGCGGGCTGGCGAGTGATTCAGGAGAGAATACCCATCCCAGCGTGGCGCAAACCGCCAGCGTCACGAGGAAGCTGACCGGAATATGCCAGCGAATGGCTTTCTGCTGCAGCAGGAACAGGCCGCCCAGCAGATACGCCAGGTTGACCCACTGCCAGCCTGCACCCGCCAGCATGCCGCTGTAAATCGCGGATTTCATAATCTGCTCAACGCTGTGCCCGGCATGCAGGGACGTTTTAAAGGTATCGAGAGGCGTCGCCTGGCTGATGCCGTCCACGCCCATGCGCAGCGCGTTCATGTCAGCGCCCAGCGCCGTATGGCCGGTAAAGATAACGTGCAGGGCATCCATAAAGCCCGGAACCGTGGCCGCAATCTCGTGCGGCGGCAGCCAGCTGGTCATCTGCACCGGGAAGGAGATCAGCAGCACCACGTAGCCAATCATCGCCGGGTTAAACGGGTTATGGCCGAGCCCGCCGTACAGCTGTTTGGCAATGATCACGGCAAACACGGTACCGAGCACGACCATCCACCACGGGGCAAACGGCGGAATACTGATGGCGAGCAGCAGGCCGGTCAGCAGCGCGGAGTTGTCAGCCAGAATGCGTGACACCGCCATCTTACGCAGCTTCAGGACGAGTGCTTCCGCCGCGACGGCGCTGGCGCAGCCCAGGGCTATCTGGAACAGGGTTCCCCAGCCGAAAAACCAGCACTGAACGGCAATGCCCGGCAGCGCGGCCAGGCAGACCAGCATCATAATGCGTGATGTCTGACGCTGGTTGTGGGTGTAGGGGGAACTTGCGATTCTGAAAACCATTTAATCCTCGTTTACGGCTTGCTGTGCGGCTTTCTTCGCCTGAACGCGCGCAATGGCGGCGGCGACGGCGGCCTTGCGCGGGTCATCGTTGGCGGCCTGCGGCTGCTCTTCCTGCTGCGCTGCCTTACGGGCTTTGGCGCGGGCAATCGCTGCTTCTACGGCGGCTTTACGCGGGTCGACCGGTGGTGCTGCTGCTTCTGATACTACCGTTGGTGCCTGCTGCGCAGCCTTACGGGCTTTAGCCCGTGCAATCGCTGCTTCTACGGCGGCTTTACGCGGGTCGACCTGTGGTGCTTCTGCTTCTGATACTGCCTCTGGCGCCTGCTGCGCAGCCTTACGGGCTTTGGCCCGGGCTATCGCCGCTTCAACCGCGGCTTTGCGCGGATCGACCGCATCCTGCTCGATGACCACGCTTCGCTCACCCGATTTGCGGGCTTTGGCGCGCGCAATCGCCGCTTCAACGGCCGCTTTACGCGGGTCGATCTCAGTATCTGCCTGAACCGTTTGCGCTTTTTCCGCCTGACGCGCGCGAGCCGCAGCCTTTCGCGCTTCGCGAGCGGCAATCGCTTCGCTGTTATCCGGTTTTTCCCCGGCCTGGATCACTACCGTCTGGGCGGCATCGGCTTTTTTCTCACGAACGCGCGCCAGTGCGGCGTTAATCGCATCCTGATCTTTCCCGGCAGGCTGAACGGCGGCCTGCTTATGGCGTTCCTGACGGGCGATTTTTTCGCGCTCCAGTCGCGCCTGACGTGCTTCGAAACGTGCCTTGGCTTCCGCGGCGCGTTTTTCTTCCATGGAAATGGCATAAATCTCGGCCTTCTCCTGACGGAAGTATTGCACCAGCGGAATGTTGCTTGGGCAGACCCAGGCGCAGGCGCCGCATTCAATGCAGTCGGCCAGGTTATGGGATTTTGCCTTGTCGTGCAGCTGGCCTTTGCTGTACCAGTACAGCTGCTGCGGGAGCAGATCCGCCGGGCAGGCATCGGCACAGGCGCTGCAGCGGATGCAACCTTTCTCTTCCTGTTCTTCACCCATTTCGGTTGGGGAAGGGGCGAGCAGACAGTTCGTGATTTTCACTACCGGAACGTCCAGCCACGGCAGCGTAAAGCCCATCAGCGGGCCGCCCATGATCACCATCTGGTCGCTGGTCGGGCAAAATTCAGCCTGTTCCAGCAGATGGCGCACCGGCGTACCCAGACGCGCCCAGACGTTGCCCGGACGGGAAACCGACTCGCCGGTCAGCGTCACCACGCGCTCGGTCAACGGCTCGCCGTCAATCACCGCGCGTTTCACCGCATAGGCGGTGCCGACGTTTTGCATCAGCACGCCGATATCCGAAGAGCGTCCGCCGTGCGGAACCTGCTTGCCGGTCAGAATTTGCGTCAGCTGTTTTGCGCCGCCAGAAGGGTACTTGGTCGGGATAACGCGCAGGCTAATATCGTGACTGCCCGCCAGCACGGCGCGCAGCATCGAAATGGCCTGCGGTTTATTGTCTTCGATACCAATCAGCACTTCCCGCGGCTTAAGAATGTGCGCCAGGATGCGGATGCCTTCCACCACCTGAGCGGCGCAATCCTGCATCAGACGATCGTCGGCGGTGATATAGGGCTCGCACTCGGCGGCGTTGATAATCAACGTCTGGATGTTATCGCCACCGCCGCGCAGCTTAACGCCGGTCGGGAAGCCCGCGCCGCCCAGCCCGGCGACGCCGAACTGATGAATACGCTCGATAAGCGCTTCGCGGCTCTGGCTGCGGTAATCGCTCCAGCCGTCACGTTCAATCCAGCGGTCTTCGCCGTCGGCTTCAATGATCACGCTCAGCTCCGATAGAGCGGACGGATGGGCCACCGTATGAGGGGCAATCGCCACTACTTTACCGGAGGTAGGGGCGTGTATCGGCAGCATACGTCCACGGCCAAAGGTCAGCGGCTGACCGCGAAGAACCGTATCGCCTTCTTTCACGCACAGCTCGCCCTCAGCGCCAATATGCTGTTTGAGCGGCATGACGTAACGCGTCGCCAGCGGAATTTGACGCAGCGGCGTGCCGTTGGACTGGGTTTTCATCTCCGGCGGATGGATACCGCCGTCAAAGTCCCAAATCTTCTCTTTTCTGAAAGCAGAAAATAACTTAAGCATGTTGTTCCACAGGAATGATGCGAACCGGAATGGTTTGAAGATCCCACTTCCAGCTTTCGGTAGTCGTTTCAACCGGGCGCAGCTCAATACATTGCGTCGGGCAGGGGGCCACGCAGAGGTTACAGCCGGTGCACAGATCCGCCACGACGGTGTGCATGGCGCGGGTGGCGCCAACAATGGCGTCAACCGGGCAGGCCTGAATACATTTGGTACAGCCGATGCAGTTTGCCTCGTCGATCACGGCGAGGGCGCGAACCGGCTCCTGCACCTCCGCATCGCCATCAACGGGCTGCGGATCGACGTTAAGCAGGGCCGCAATTTTCAGCATCACCGCTTCGCCGCCGGGGGCGCAGCGGTTAATTTTTTCACCCTGAATTCCTACCGCTTCGGCATAGGGACGGCAGCCCGGGTAGCCGCACTGCCCGCACTGGCTTTGCGGCAAAAGCTCATCAATTTTTTCAACAACAGGATCGTCCTCTACGGCGAAACGGCGGGAGGCGTAACCCAGGATAAGGCCAAACACCAACCCCAGGACGCTGATAGAGGCGATGGCAATCCAGATAGCATTCATTACAACTTCACCAGACCACTAAAGCCCATAAAGGCCAGAGACATTAAACCAGCGGTCACCAGCGCAATCGCGTTACCGCGGAAGGGAGCAGGGATATCCGCTGCCGCCAGACGCTCGCGAATCGACGCGAAGAGGACCATAACAAATGAGAAACCGACGGCGGCGGAAAAACCGTACAGCGCCGACTGCATGAAGTTATGGCCAAGGTTGATGTTCAGCAGCGCAACGCCGAGAACGGCACAGTTGGTGGTGATCAGCGGCAGGAAGATACCCAGCAGGCGATAGAGGGCCGGGCTGGTTTTACGCACCACCATTTCAGTAAATTGCACAACAACCGCAATGACCAGAATAAAAGCCAGCGTACGAAGATAGATTAACCCCAGCGGGATGAGGATCCAGGTATCAATCAACCACGCGCAGATGGACGCCATCGTCATGACGAAGGTTGTCGCCAGCCCCATGCCCATCGCCGTTTCCAGCTTTTTGGACACGCCCATAAACGGGCACAGGCCAAGGAACTTCACCAGAACGAAGTTGTTAACCAGCACGGTGCCGACAAAGAGCAGTAAGTAATCGGTCATTATTTAGCCTGAAATAAAAAAGCCGCCTATTATCGGACAAACTCACGCAGGCGACAACAGGTTATCTGTAAGGTTATTACGGGTTCACGAAGGTGTTTTTTACCCGCGTCGAACGCTTGAAATAGGGGACCAGCAGCGCGGCGGCCAGTAACGGGAAAAGCAGCTGACGAACGGCCAGAGCGTCTGATACGGGCGAAAAAGCAAAGGCTTTCACCGCCAGCAGAACCGAAATCAGCAGCCAGATAATGTAGTGTTTAGGTACACTTTTGCGGCGCTTAAAGAAAGCGATGGTCAACCACAGGGTGTAGTACCACATTCCAATTGCGAAAACGAACGACACAAACCACATCGCAATATTCAGCACGCTTTGCGACATCAGTGTCTGGATGGCGTGAGGGGTAATCAGTGCGGTGGTATACAGCAGCAGCGCAAGCGATGCGCTTAATAAGGCAACCAGCAGCCATGCCAGTGGGGCGATTAACCAGCCTCCAATGCGTTCTCCAGGCGTTGCGGTCATGAACTCTCCCATAATCTGCGCGAAATGTTGTACAGCCAGTTTGCAGGGCGGAGAGTATATAACATTTCGCGCGGATGGCTACTTTCTTATAAAACGTAACGCCATACGGACTTAGGCACTTCACCCACGTTGAACAAACGACCTCCGGAAACCAGCTCCGCACGGCGATGGTCAGCGGCGCGATACATATTAATGATGTCCTGATTATCCGACAGGGTGTAGTTCAGATGGTCAAACAGTTTTTCCAGGCTCTCAAGCGAATTGATCTTGCGAAATTTTAATAAATAGTCCTGAACTGTCATATTAATAAGTTTCCATATAAAAGTGAGTAATACCAGTTAAGGTAATTCGTTCGAATAATAAACGGATTAATAAAGACGTAAACAGCCCACTCAGGTAACGCGACGAAATTAGGAGTTTTCTTTGCTGAAATTCAGGCATCAGACGATGCCTGGAAGAGAAGGTTAACCGTGTTCACCAGGGCTGGCAATAAGTAACTGACATATTATGTCACTCTTTATTGCAGTAACCGGTTACTTAGGTTGGGCGACTGTGACAGGCTCCGGCGGCTGGTAGTTATCGATATGGCTGGCAACACCCAGCAAAATGACCGAAACCCCAAGAACAATCCATCCCGCTAATTCAATGATTCGATTAATAATTGACGTCATGATTCGTAGTTGTACTTTATCCATAAATACAGGTCGCAAATGTTACAGCGACGTTTCCCCGACGGCAAGCGCTTTGGGAACGGTTCCCTTAAACAAAATCAGTGGGTTAATACTATGTAACAAAAACAACCCGTACAACCTGCTATTTTAAGTCATATGGCACATTATTAATCTGTGGTAATGCCAGGCTAGCCAGTGTGAAATAAGAACGTCATAAAAGAGGACGGCACTATGAGTGATAATATCCGCGTTGGGCTTATCGGCTACGGGTATGCAAGCAAAACGTTTCATGCGCCTCTGATAGCCGGAATGCCGGGGATGACCCTGGCTGCGGTATCCAGCAGCGATGCCGCTAAAGTCCATGCCGACTGGCCTTCCGTGCCGGTTGTCTCTGAGCCAAAACACCTTTTCAACGATCCGAATATCGATTTAATCGTTATCCCCACCCCGAACGACACCCACTTTCCGCTGGCAAAGGCCGCGCTGGAGGCCGGTAAACACGTGGTGGTCGATAAGCCCTTTACCGTCACGCTGTCTCAGGCTCGCGAGCTGGATGCGCTGGCAAAGAGTCTCGGCAGGCTGCTGTCGGTGTTTCATAACCGCCGCTGGGACAGCGACTTTCTGACGGTAAAAAGGCTTCTCAGTGAAGGCACGCTAGGGGAGATCCTCTTCTTTGAATCGCACTTTGACCGCTTCCGTCCGCAGGTACGAAACCGCTGGCGCGAGCAGGCTGGTCCAGGCAGCGGCATCTGGTACGATTTAGCCCCGCATCTGCTGGATCAGGCGGTCAATCTTTTTGGTCTGCCGGTGAGCATGACGGTCGATCTGGCCCAGCTCCGGCCCGGAGCGCAGACGACCGATTACTTCCACGCGGTGCTCAGCTACCCGCAGCGGCGGGTTGTGCTGCACGGCACGATGGTCGCGGCCGCGGAATCGGCCCGCTACATTATTCACGGCACGCGCGGGAGCTACGTGAAGTTTGGCCTCGATCCGCAGGAGGACCGGCTGAAAAGCGGTGAACGTTTGCCGCAGGAAGACTGGGGCTATGATATGCGCGACGGCGTGGTAACGCGGGTGGAAGGTGAGGAACTGGTAGAGGAGACCTTGCTGACGATCCCGGGCAACTATCCGGCCTATTACGCGGGCATCCGCGATGCGCTGAGCGGCACGGGCGAAAATCCTGTTCCGGCCAGCCAGGCGATTCAGATTATGGAGCTGATTGAGCTGGGTATTGAATCTGCCAAACATCGCGCCACGCTCTGTCTGGCATAATTTTAAATATTTTTGTAGGCCGGGTAAGGCGTAGCCGTCACCCGGCAAATGCTCAACCGCGAGCCACTTTATCTTTAAGCGCCTGCTTCTCTTCAGGCGTCAGGAAAGCGATCTCCAGCCCGTTGATCTGCGCCTGACGGATCTGCTCGCGGCTCAGCCCCGCCTGCGGTGCGGCGATGTTGTACTCGTGGATGATATCCACGCCCTGTACTGCCGGATCGTCCGTGTTCAGCGAGGCCAGCACGCCGTGTTCAAGGAACGTTTTCAGCGGATGATGCGCCAGCGTTGCGACGGTGCTGGTCTGAATGTTAGACGTCAGGCATGACTCAATCCCGATGCGCTGCTCCGCCAGGAAATCCATCAGGGCGCGATCTTCTACCGCCTTCACGCCGTGACCAATACGCTCGGCGCCCAGCTCTCGGATGGCCTGCCAGATGCTTTCCGGGCCAGCCGCTTCACCCGCATGCACGGTAATGTGCCAGCCGGCATCGCGCGCGCGGTTGAAGTGGGAGAGGAACAGACTGCCCGGGAAGCCCAGCTCGTCACCGGCGAGATCGACGGCGGTGATGGCATCGCGATGGGCCAGCAGCGCTTCCAGCTCCTGCAGGCAGGCGGCTTCGCCGAACGTACGGCTCATAATGCCAATCAGACGGGCCTGAACGTCGAAGGTTTTACATCCTTCGCGGACGCCTTCAATCACGGCTTCCACCACGCCTGCAACGGGCAGGTTGTGGGTCATCGCCATATAGCCCGGCGAGAAGCGCAGCTCGACGTAATGCAGGCCGTTACGGGCCGCATCTTCAATGTTTTCAAACGCCACGCGGCGGCAGGCATCCAGCGAGGCCAGCATCTTCACGCCCCAGTCGAGTTTGCTCAGGAAGCTGACCAGGTCCGGTTCATTGGAGGTCACCTGTACGTGAGGGATCAGCGACTCAAGCGTCTGCGCAGGAAGCGTTAAATTGAACTGGCGGCCAAGATCGAGGATGGTTTGGGCACGAATGTTACCGTCAAGGTGACGATGAATATCAGTTAAAGGCAGGCGTGTATCAATCATGGTCGCACTCTTTTCTGGTTAAAGTGCGCCATATTATAAAAACAAAACGGGGTAAAAAGCTATTTGCGCAAGGGAATATTCCGTTGCGCAAATTGATTACAGGAGCGTGTTAATCCCGGCAATGAGGCGTTGCACCCCTTGTTCCAGCTTGCTGCGTGGACAGCCGGCGTTCAGGCGAACAAAGCCGTTTCCCTCTTTGCCGTAGGTATATCCCGGCATGATGGCGACTTTTTGCTGCTCGATTAGCACTTTTTGCAGCGCCCGATCGTCAATGTTCAGCGGGCGCAGGTCAATCCAGGCCAGGTAGGTCGCTTCGGGCGGCTGCCAGTTCAGTTTCGGAAAGGCGCGGTTTACTTCCTGCGCGATATACAACAGATTCTCTTCCAGATATCCCCGCAGGGCATCCAGCCACGGCCCTCCCTGCTGATAGGCGGCGATATGCGCCGTTAGCGCCAGCACGGAAGGAGAAGAGAGCCCGTCCCGGCCTTTTAGTGCGCTGAGATAACCGTTACGGCTCTCCTCATCACCAATAAGGCCGTAAGCGCCCGTCAGCGCCGGAATATTAAAGCTTTTCGAGCCGGAGGTGAGAAGCGCCCATTTGCCGCGCGCCACCGCGCTCCACGGCGTGTGACGATGCTCTCCCCACACCATGTCCATATGAATTTCATCGCTGATAACCGCCACGTCATTGCGTGCGCACAGTTCAGCCATCTGCGTCAGCTCGTCCCTCGTCCAGACCTTGCCGGTTGGGTTTTGCGGGCTGCACAGCAGCAAAATTTTGTTTTCAGGTTTTGCCAGGGCCGCTTCCAGCGCAGCCATATTTCCCTGCCAGCCTGCGGCGTGCTTTTCCATCTCCACGGGCACCACATGACGCGCATTCCCTTCAATAGCTTTGTAAAACGCGTCGTATGCCGGGGTGTGAACCACTACGCCGTCGCCTGGGTGTGACCAGAGACGAATCAGCTCTGACACCATGTAGATAACGGAAGGACCATAAACGACGGTTTCCGTATCAATCGTGCTGTTAAAGCGCTGCTGGAACCAGTGCGCGACGGCGGCGAGAAACTCCTCGTTCTTCCAGCGGCTGTAGCCCAGCACGCCGTGATTAATGCGCTGATGCAGCGCGTCGGTAATGCAGGGCGCGGTGGCGAAATCCATATCCGAGATGGTGAAGGGCAGCAGATCGGCCGCGCCAAAGCGGTCGGCGACGTAGTCCCACTGCGTACACCAGGTGCCGTGTCGATCCACGACGGTAGAAAAATCAAACATGACGTGAGTCCTTAAAGTAAAACCCCCTCATGAGAGGGGGCTGAGGCATCAGGCTTCAACTGTTCGCATCAGGGTTGCCAGCTCATCCTTCACCGACTGGACCTGCGGGCCGATAACCACCTGCAAATTGTGCTGATTTAACTGTACCACGCCGATGGCCCGGTTGGCTTTCAGGGCGTTGGTATCCACTTTTGACATATCCGCCACCGACAGACGCAGGCGGGTGATGCAGTTATCGAGCGAGGTGATGTTATCCGCACCGCCCAGCGCCGCCAGAATGGCCGGTGTGTTGTAGCCGGATTTGCCCACGGTCCCGGCAACCGCCTGTTCAACGCTGCTCGCCGTATCGGTATCGCGGCCAGGCGTTTTCAGGTTAAAGCGGGTGATGGCGAAGCGGAAGATGCCGTAGTAAACCGCAAACCAGATAGCCGCCACGACCGGCACCAGGTACCACTTGGTGGACAGGCCGTGCAGGATCCCGAACACCACGAAGTCGATCACGTTGCCGTCGGTGTTGCCGATGGTCACGCCCAGCACCGCCATCACGGTAAAGCCCAGACCGGTCAGCACCGCGTGGATGAGGTACAGCACCGGTGCGACGAACAGGAACAGGAATTCGATTGGCTCGGTGGTTCCGCCCACGACGCAGGCGATCACGCCGGAAATGAGCAGGCCTTTAATTTTATGACGGTTTTCCGGGCGCGCGCAGTGGTACATCGCCAGCGCGGCACCTGGCAGGCCGCCGAGGAAGGCAGGCATTTTACCCTGAGACAGGAAGCGGGTGGCGCTTTCCGAGAAGCCGTGGGTGGTCGGACAGCTCAGCTGCGCCTGGAAGATGGTCAGCGCGCCGCTCACGTCGTGACCGCATACCTCCATCGTACCGCCCGCTTCGGTGAAGCGAATCAGGGCCACCAGGATATGCTGCAGGCCAAACGGCAGGAGCAGACGCTCGCCGGTGCCGAAGATCATCGGACCGAAATCTCCCGCGCCGTTGATGATGCGGCCGATGCCGTTGATGCCCATCGCGAAGACCGGCCAGATCAGCGGAATGATCAGACCAAACAGGCCCATCACCACCAGGGTAACAATCGGCACGAAGCGGGTACCGCCGAAGAAGGCCAGGGCATCCGGCAGCCGGATATTGTGGAAGCGCTCGTGCAGCATCCAGATAATCACACCCGCGATCACTGCCCCGAGGATCCCGGTATCAATAGACTGGATGCCGATCACGCTCTGAATGTTGTTGGCTTTCAGCACGGCGGCGTCGGTGGTCGGCAGAATGCCTTTCGCGGTCAGCCAGAAGTTAACCGCCAGGTTCATCACGGCGTAACCCACAAACCCGGCAAACGCCGCGACGCCTTTATTTTCGCGCGCCAGGCCCAGCGGGATAGCAATACAGAACATCACGGGCAGGAAGCTAAACGCAAAGGAGCCGACTTTACTCATCCAGATGAATCATGATTGAAGTGATATTAATATGTTAAATCAGATAGTTAAGGTTATGCGGTTTTTCTATGGGGCATCGGTGGGGCATTTTGAGTAAATGATGCGTTCAAAATGCCCACCTGGTCATGGTTATTCTCGGTCATCCATTTACCGTAAACCGTGAATAGCATTTGCGCTGACGAATGGCCCATCTGGTGCGCAACGAAATTTGGGTTCGCTCCGGCGACCAGTGCCCAGCACGCATATGTGTTCCTGGTTTCATAAGACCGTCTTTGTCGGACGCCTGCACGACGCAGGGCAGTGCGCCAGGCTGAATTAATGGATCCGGGGACGTAGCACATCGTCTTCTTACCGTTCATTGAAGTAATGGACGGCGAGAATATAAAGGTGCATTCATCGGTTCTCTTTTTTTTGTATTCCCGTAGGCTGACGCTTACCTTGTGGGATGCCATCATTCTGGTCAGTGGCATTTGCGCCTTGAGTGCATCAATTGCTGGCTGGGTCAGCTGTATTGTTCGAATCCCGGCGTTGGTTTTTGGCAGGGTGAAGTTTCCCTTCAGGGAATAGTTCCGTGACACTGTAACAGTCCAGTTGACAGTATCCACATCCTCCCAGGATAACGCGCTTAGTTCGCCATGCCTGACGCCTGTATTTACCGCAAAGATAACCATATTCTGAAACTGTAGTGTTGGGCAGGCCGCCACCACTCTCTGATACTCATCAGAAGTAAGAGGATCTGGAATGGGTCTTTCTTTTGCGAGAGGGGTAATACCTGCCATCAGATCGGTTTTCAGGTAGCCACTTTTGAAAGCAAAGCTCAGCATCCCGCCAAGGCATGCCATATAGCTATTGACTGTAGGAACGCTTCTTCCCTTTTTGGGTGGATGATTTAGGCCATGTCTGGTCTTCTGCCAGCCGTTCAGTAGCTCCTTCCTGGCGCTAAGGATATCTTCAGTGTTCAGGCTGCCGATATACCTGTGCTCACCAATTGTTTCGATAGTGGTTGTGAGGTGGCAATCGTAACGCCTCAACGTCCCGAGGCTAAGCTCCATCTCTTTAAGCCCAAGCCATTTCGATTTCAGTTCAAGTAGTGAGATTTGCTTTCTGACAGTGCTGAATTTCTCTGCGTTCGATGAATCAGGGAATTGCGAGGCATAATTGAATGTGCCTGTCTTTATCGCAAAGCAGACTGAAGCCCGAAGTTCGCCTGCCATTTTCCTGTTTTTTGGCGTGTCAGGAACGCCGAGATTTTCCCTGACACGCTTCCCCTGATATATGAACCATATGCGTAACGATTCGCCATGAACCTCTACGCCTGTTGGGTATGCTGCCATAATCATTCCTCGTTTGATGTGCCAAAGGACATTTAAGCAGATATTCTCCGGCGTTTCGCTGGGCTTTGGTGCTCGATCCAGTGGTTTATCTCATCGCGGTTATACATGATTGGGCTGTTTTGCTTAGGTGCCATATCAGGGGCAACATGGCGATAATGCTTTCCTTCCATCCAGGTAGACCGGCGGGCATGCTGAATCATGTGCTTTGACATGCCGGTTGTCGCAGTTAAAAGTTCCTCTGTGACCCATTTATTCGGTACCAACTGAATAATGTCGCTCATGGTTTTCTCCAGGCAAAAAGAAGCCGCCCGTAGGCGGCAATAACATCAAGGGATGTGAGGCGGTGCTTTCGCACCCAATAGCCAGCTCATAACTGGCTATCAGTTGCTTCAGTCATCTTCGTCTTCGTCCCAGCCCTCGTCGTAATATGGCGAGGCGAGGAGTGGGTTTGTTGCGGAAAGTATTTCACCAGCGGCACCCTGGCGTTGAAGTCGACGAAGCGCTTCGTATAGCTCGAAAGCCTCGGTTCGCTCATCACCTATATCGAGGGCACATGCAACCTTGTGCGCCTCGGTGACCAGGGTTGATAGCTGGTTTCGGATGTCCTGAATGGTGCTCATAGTTCTCCTCATGCCGCACGCTCCAGCTTTGCGAGCCCACCGCGCACTGCATCAATGATGCGTTCGAGGTACTGATAATGATGGTTCGGCACTGACGGCCATTTTGCGTACCATGGATCATCGCCTAGCAGGTTAAGCAGCTTGTCGCCAACGAGATAATTGCAGCAGCTCGCCTTCACATCTTCAGCATCTTCAGCCTCATCCCACATTGTGCGGGCTTCATTACCGTCAATTTCCTGCTCACGACGCAGCCGGATAATCTCACCCTTAACGAAAGCGAGGTTGGCATCATTGTCATCATCTATTGTGCTTTGCAGCTGCGGATCGAAATAGCCGATAAGGTACTCATTGCTGACGCGCTTAATGAAGTCCTGCACGGTATCACCGCCCATAGCAAGCCAGGCACCGGTCCACGCCTTACCGAAGCAGGTGATGGTGATGCGACCCTTACCGGGCTCATAGTTTTCAATCATCACCCTAACCGGGTCGAGGCGTTCAACATCTGAAATGGTAAACGCCAGAACATCGCTTTTTTCAACCTTCACGATTCAACTCCGAAGCGGCGATTAAGCCTGCCTGTGTATACGACGAACTCCAGGAGGCTAACTCCCAGAGCTTCAATTTTCTTGTGATGCTTGTTGATGATGGGAGGCACCGTTTCGTTCCAGTTTGGCTTTGGCTTCTTGCGCATGGCCTGCTGGATTTCTTCGGTGCAGCGGCGGCAGGCGGCGCGGATGGCGTTGTCTTTTTCTGGAGTCGTGTGCATCAAGCTGCCCTCCATCCGTCTTTGAGGATGGGCTGGATGTTACCTGGGAAAAGCTCAACATCCGGTGATTCAGCCTGATTTCCCCAGTGATGCCAGCCTGGCGCCGCGCTGCGGCTAAACAGCTCAATGCGCGGCACATCACCGTAAAGCAGCTCCAGCCGGTGCCGTACTTCCCACGGCTTTTCGCTGTGCTGGCCGAGCGGGCTGTAGACAACCTGCTTAATCCCGGCGTGCTTACGTTCCAGCCCGGCGCCGCGGGTGGCGATCAGTAGGTCTTCGGTATTGGCCCGGGTGTGGTTGCCGCCGTTCATGCGCGTCTCGGCGTTAAGCAGATCGAGGAAGTCGTAAAAGTCGGTGACTTCACCCTCGGCCAGCGCCTTGTTGATGCGCAGTTCGGCATTCTGATTCAGCTTCACCCAGGTAAAGCCCTTCATCGTGCGAACGGTAAAGCCCCAAGCCTCGGCAAGTTCGATAGCCTCCTGGTTATGCGTGCCGGTGTACCACATCGCCAGCACCGAGTTTTCGGCGGCAAGTTCCCAGACTGGTAGGCGCTTGATGTCGATTAGCTTCATGGTGGAATAGTGGTCGGCAGCGGCACCATTGCTGATGGTGTTGCCGTAAGACCAGGGAGGATCTGCATAGATAAGAGAGTATTTTCCGATCATTGAATTACACCTCGAAAGCAAGTTGCGGCGTGAACCGATCACGTTCTGCGTCGTAATTCAGCGAACTTGCAGAGTTGAAGGATTCAATGCGTTCGACCAGCACCGCAGCGCGTGTTTCTTTGCTAGCCGGCGCGTAGGCTGATTTATCTCACGACTTGTTAATGCCGATATTCCTGGCAACGTTAGTGCTGTCAGCCGACGATAATGGAACCTGCATAAAGAGGTCCTTATTCAGCATGCGGAGACCGTGCAACTTGGTAATTGGGTAGCCATTCTCATCAACAACATGGCGAATCATGTCGCGCAATTTCGCGGCGCAGTCCTTTGGTCTTTTAGCGTCATACTCGCCCATTGAACCAATGCATACCCGCGGGAATTCATGACACAGGCGGATGAAACGCTCGTCAGGCTCGTTGAAGTGATACACCGGCGCGCCGACTACTTTGCCGTGCGGCCACTCGGCGATTAACGCGTCGTTCTCTTCACTGGTCCCGCCGATCACGTCAGGGATAACTGCAAAAGAAAAGCGAGGATGATTCATCCAGCGGCCTACAAACGCGTAGTAGTCATTCCAGTTAACAACCCGCTTTTTCGTCCAGAAGCTGAATGCGCCATTATCCAGTGCGAAAGACTGGGTGACTTCGCTGGCCAGGGCTAATTGGCCGGGGTTAGCGAAGGAGATGAAGGCGTGTCTGCCTTTCCATGCCTTTAGCGCGCATGTGTCAGGCGTAATCGGTCCTCCGTGAAAATGAATCATGCCGCCTCCTGCCTTTCCCGATATTCCTCAGCGAGCCGCTGCGCCTTTAATGGATTGCTGACCACTTCACCCCATGGCATTAGCCAGCCTTTTCCAATGAAGGGAAGGCACACTGTGCCAACCCTGATGTCGTCGTGAGCGTGAGTCATTAGTCACTCCTTGAAGCGCCGCCGAGGCCCTTGCGGTTGTCGTTGAGGTATGGGTCAGCTGGCGTGTAGTTGGGTGGGGCAGGGGGTGAATCTTCTTTGGCTCTTTCTTGCTGGATGATTTGGTAAAGCTCTTTGCGATCGGCTCGCTCGGAGGGTGAAAGCTTCCGGTCAGGAATTGGCCGGAGAAGATATTTTCGATACTCGGGGGTAAATTTGTTCATTGGCTCCTCCTGGCCGGGAGATGCTTCAAAAGGGTATATCGTCGTCGAAGTCCATTGGCGGTTCGTTTGATGGGGTGGGTGCCGACTGCTGCTGAGGACTAGACCGTGCGCCGCCGCTGAACTGATTTCCGCTCTGCGGTTGGCCGCCACCTGCTGGTGTCGCTCCACCGCCCTGACGGCCACCCAGCATCTGCATTGTGCCGCCGACGTTTACCACCACCTCAGTGGTGTACTTCTCGGTGCCTGCCTGATCTGTCCATTTTCGGGTGCGAAGTTGACCCTCGATATAAACCTGAGAACCCTTTCGCAGGTATTCCCCGGCTACCTCAGCCAGTTTTCCGAACAGAACGACGCGGTGCCATTCCGTTTGCTCTTTTTGCTCGCCAGTGGCTTTATCTCGCCATGACTCCGATGTCGCCAGCGTCAGGCTGCATACTGCGCCGCCGGACGGAAGATAACGGACCTCGGGGTCTTGCCCGAGGTTACCGACGAGGATTACTTTGTTTACGCCTTTGCTAGCCATTTACGCCGCCTGTTTAAGTTCTTTGAGTCGAATGCCAGTAACGTCTTTGCATTTAGCCTGGTGATCAGCAAAACCATTCAGACGTGACCATGTTGTCGCGTATTGCGCCTGCAATTTTTTGCTGTCGTTTTCAGTACTGGCGTACTGAGTAAATTCAGCGAGAATTTGATCGGCATCTGCCGGTTGCACCTGATGGGTTTCGGCATCCGCGTCGATTGCAGTTTCCTCAGTTGGGATGCAAAACGCCTGAAACGCCGCGTATTTGTATGCTATCGACATGGCCTTGTTTGTGGCCTTGTCGCCGCTATCCATCGCTTCACCATAGGTGGTGACGGTGTGGATGCTTCCGTCCTCGGTGCTGACGAAATCGAAGTCACCACGAACCGTGATGTAGAACAGCGCACCGCCATTTTTGCTGGTTCGCTCGACGCTGGTGCGTTCGGTGTAGCGGGGTAGGATCAGGAGTTTGTTTTTTACCAACTCCGGGGCCAGCGCGTTGTAAATGTCGTCGATACCACGAAACGCGTAATTGACCTGACTCCCTTGCTTCCTTTCTTTGCTGATACCCTTCTCAGCCAGCGCTGAAGCAACGCCGCTAATGGCGGCGTATACTTTTTTATCTGTCATGTGTAGTTCCCCGCAAATTCATCCCAACTAATGATCGGGTTCTGCCGCTCGGCAGCCAGGTTAACTGGCTCGTCATCACCCTCCGGCTTTTCCGGCAGCACGTCGCGCATAAGGCGCAGGAATGACTCTTCATCCCACCGTTCTGCCGCCGTCATGCTGCACGCTCCTGATGAGTGATGATGTAACCCTGCTCAGCCAGCCATTCGATGACTTCTGCGCCGTCGAGTTGGGGGAGTACGTCACGGGTTTTAACGGTGCCGGCCAGGACAACGCCTTCCATCTCAACTTTGATGGTGTTATGGGGGCCGACGGATGTGCGCATGTCTACGCACTCGCATGTGATATTCATGATTCACCTCAGTAATGAATTTTCGCGCAGGGGATCAGGTCATCTTTCAGAGCGGTAAGCACTTCGATAGCCTGCTCGCGGGTTAAGCTGGTGTGGCTGGTGAGCGCGTTAACGATGTTGGTGCCGACCGTTTTGCGGTGCTTCACGTCAGCTTCGCGTTTTGCCTGTTCGTCGGCGATGCGCTTCTCTTCGGCCAGGCGGGCTTTTTCTTTCGCTTCAGCTTCACGCTTGATGCGATCTGCTTCTTCCTGCGCTTTGCGTTTTTCTTCTGCGATGGCTTCCTGCTTCTCGCGTGCCGCACGCTGTTCCGCTTCGATGCGCTGGCGCTCCGCAGCTTCAGCACGCGCTTTCTCCTCAGCTTCGCGGCGTGCTGCGGCTTCGAGTTCAGCCTTCGCATTTTGCTCTGCATCACGACGAGCCTGTTCTGCCGCTTCCCGGCGAATATTTTCCTCACGTTCCAGGCGAGCTTTTTCTTCCGCTTCTTTACGAAGTCGCTCAAGCTCTGCAGCTTCATGCTCACGCTGCTTTGCGACGATCAGTGCAGATTCAAGCTGCTGGATGGTGGCGTCTTTAGCCACTCCAGCTTCAGCCGCTACTTCCTGCCAGCTTTCATCAAGTGCAACGGCTTTTGCTGACTCAATGCGCTGCTGAATGTCAACTGACGGCAGGTAGTTACCCAAGCCATCAATCACATCAGCCAAGGATCGCAAATCATTAAGTCTCTGCTGCAATGCGTCCTTTCTTGCCGACTCGGCGTTTTCCCAGTCAGTGAGAGGTTTGCGCACTTCATCCTTCAGCGCGTCCAGACGCTCACGCACAATGCGGCGGCTTTCGTCGATCTGCTTCGGCAGGGCTTTAAGCTCGGCAACCAGATCCTTGCCGGCGTTGTCGATATAGGTTTTGGAGCGGGCAACCTTATGCGCCATGGATGCGATAGCATCGCGGCCTTTACGGGTCGACACATCCGGTACTAGGCTGCGAGCTTCTTTCTCGATCGCCTCAATAATCGGGTCGAGCTGCTCTTTGGTGGTGAATACCGCCATTGCGTTCTGTTTCTCAATGACGACTAAATCCGTTACTTCGCTCATGGTTTCTCCTGAAATTTGGATGTGCAGATCCCGCCCGCTTAATGCCAGGCCGATCGGTTGAATAGGGTGGTTAGTGCTGGATAGGGTTGCCGTGACCGTCAAGAAGGACGTCAATCACGCAGTCACTGAGTCGGATTATTTCTGCGTCAGTGTGCAGGTATACCCATTTGCGCTCCTGAATGACTGCTGAGACGCGATATGTGCGGCCTTCATGCAATGCCATCATGCCGGGCGTGACGCACTGGCGAATGAGCGGGGTGGTGCCGTAGTGGTTGATCATGCCTTCACCTCAACCTGTTCCAGGAGTCCAGCCAGCTTCATGTGCCAGCGGTTCAGCGTCAGCTTTTCACGCGGGTTCGATACCGACGTCAGCTGCCACTCGTTATCGTTGAGCTTTTTGGCTGTGTACTGCTTGCCGTTGTGGGTGACTGTCATGAGGCCTCCAAGCCAATGGCATCAGAGATAATCTGGAGCTTCTCAACTGAAACGCCTTTTCCGTTGCCTACTGGCTTTTCCATCCAGTCGAGCGACACTAGTCGGCCGTCGGCGATAACACCGATATTGAAATCATCACAACCTGCTACTTCAAATCCGTGAGAAATTGCCACTTCCCGCTTATCAAATCTTTCCAAATCTGAGGAATAACCAATGCCGTAACCGTGGTCGTTTGACCAAGCGTGCTGCTGGATAACGATAAATTTTTGCATAATCACTCCGCCCGTAAGCTGGGCTTCTGAACGTTGAAACAAGACTTCTGCGCTATTGGGCGGTGGATGGCCGCCGGTTGTCATAACTCACGCTCACTCGTTGGAATGAGCTGAGGTATGGCCGATAAAAAACCCGCCGGAGCGGGTCTTCAGAAATAGTCTTTGTGGTCGTGCATCGCTCGCTCGAGGATTACCTTTGCATCTTCAAAGTTGGCGGATTCAAAAGCCTCTCTTACGGCCTTAGCCAGGCAAGTTGCATCGCTTTCATAGTCGTCAGCTCTGCTTTCCCAGTTTGATGCCTCTTCTTCAGCTTCATAAAGTCGATCGCCATACTCGCACTCGAGTTCCTGGCGCACTTCATCACGAAGCTTCTCCTTGATGATTTCGGAGGCTTCTTCAATCGGCATTGTTTCCAGAATCGTCTCTGGCTGATGAGTGCCGTATTTCAGTGAGATGTCAGTAGCAAACATGCAACCTCCAAAAAAATGCCCGCGCGCTGGCGGGCCAAGAAGACTTTTCCAATCCAACCAGAACAGGATCATCGTCTCCTGTGCGGTTGAGATGGCAGTATTACCATCACCAAGCATCGGCGTCCGGTGCTTGAGGCTGGCTCTGTCGTTACCCGCTGATGCGGGAGAAATGCTTTGGCGATTGGATGGCCGGCGCTGAACTACTCCCGGCATTGATGATTTCTCGCTAGGTAAACCTGCCTCTCACCACTTTGCGAACCGTGCCCAGGCAGCTTGAGCATCATCATCTTGACGTCTCAGCGCATCAGCCTGCGCATTCATCCAATCCCAAAACATTCCCTCTAATGGTCAGCGCCAACTCCCTGCCAGTGTTGCCCGTTCTCACGCCGTTCTCGCTCTCGCGCGGGGATACTCTCTCACCGACCGGATCGCACCCGGTGATACAGCACGTTTTCGTGTAGGGGTCTTAACAGGTCATTGACGCTGTAAATCTGCATGTTGTTAAAAAGCAGGCGACTTGCTGTCCGCCGCTGGCTAACTTCGCTCAGCTGTCGATGTTTCGTTTCGATGGGTGGATAATCACATATTGTGTTTTATTGGTCAACACGAATTGTGATTAATGATGACAACAAAGCGTGTTGTTGCTGATTTGAAAGGGAATTTATTTTTTTAAATACCAGTGCTACGCTTAAAAAAACAGCAGGAGGGATGTGCATGGTTCTGGATGAAGAGCGTATAAGCAGGAAAATTCACGCCATGGGGCGGGCGGTGATGGAATTGTCACTGGCTGATTTACCCATGACCCAGCAAAACATCATCGACAAGCTGGAACGGTACCGGAAGGAAACGGGAAACGTGATAGGTAAGGGCGTGAGCAGGGATACAGCCGATATAGTGCCGAAGGGACAATAAAAAAAAGCCCGCACGGGGCGGGCAGGTAGTGTTGCGATAGTTATTGTTATCAGCTTCAGGCTGGATAGTTATCGGCAGAATGGGGGATAGCTTTATGGGTGGGCAATAAAAAACCCGGCGCGGTGGCCGGGTTTTAGTAGAAATCAGAATTTGGTGATGTCGATGTTATAGATTGCCATCCATGCCTCTGCGGGATAGGAGTTCAGCGGTACTGATTGGTAATGTGGGGTCAGTATTTCAACTGACAACCCGTGATAGCCACAGTAGTTGGCAAGTGTCTGCCAGCTATACTTCCCGGGGATGACGCTCTTTACGTGCGCAATCGTGGCATGCCTAAATCCTTCGCCTTTACTATGAACGTATTTGTTGTGCTGCATGACGTGATTGCCGAAAGCGCCGCGTACAGATTTGAACTGACCGTCTTTCTTTTCCAGCATCATCTGAGCCCGTTCTGCCGCTTCTGCCTGGTCGGCCAGTTGACGAAGAGCATCCGCGTAGGTCTGTGGCACCATCTTGTATCCGCCTGTTTTGCGGATAGAGGGAAGCACTTCTGAGGTGACCCATTTTTTAAACTGCTTTGCCTCATCTTTTTGAGAGCCCATAACGGCATTGTACAGTCCAGATTCATTTATAAGTGTCTGATTATTCTGGGATGCTGCTATATACAGCGTCCGTTTTTCATCTTCATCAAGACGCTCTGTCATATTATTTGTCTTTGCATAGCCAAGGATATCTGCAACATCCTTAGCTACAAACCACACCTCTGAATCATCATCCGTCATAGTCCTGACAGCATTGCCGTTAAAATCAAATTCATTTAATGCCACTGCGTTACTCATTGGTTCACCTATTTTTTTAAGTTGAAATTATGTGCAAGCCTAAACCAGCCGCAGCTTCGTCTCTATCCAAAAGTCTCATCAGGCCACCATAAGCACGATCGCAACAACCGAGAGCAAAGTAACCACGCCTACTATCAGATATTCTCTCATCACCCAAACGTCTCTTCAGGCCGCTACCAGCTATGCGTCGACCAGAACACCTTGCCGTCACACCAGCCGCAGCTTCGTCTCTACAGCAACACCGATAATTCGACAGTTGCCGTTAATCGCAACAAGTGGCCACTGAGGGTTGAGACCTTTCAAATACTTCTGTGCGCCATCGATCACCAGTTTCTTAAAGGTCGCCTCGTTCGAATCGGATAGCTTAGCTATAACCAGGCTGCCATTTACCGCATCTCTACCGGTGTCGAAAAGTACATAGGTTCCTTCAGGTATGCTCAAGCCAGTAGGGGCTGTCATTGACTCGCCCTCAACGAGCAACCAGAACGCCTCCCCCTGAATGTGAGCATCTGATTCAAGCCAAAGGTCGATATCTTTAAGGGTGTACGGCTCAACAGCTTCGCACCATGCTCCTGCCTGCACCTTGCTTATAACTGGGTATTTATCACCTGGCTTGTAAGGGCCTTTGTAGTCATCGCCAAAAAGCAGCTCGGCAGGCGCAACCCCCAGCGCCTTAGCTATTACAGTTGCATCATCAACGCTAACGCTCCTGGTGCCTGATTCGTAATTCCCTATGCGTGACTGCGAGGCCCACCCGCAAAGCTCTGCGAGAGCCTTTTGTGACAGCCCTTTATCTTCGCGAAGTCGCTTAATGCGGCCCGCTATATCTTCGATTCTATTCATTCTCATTTTGTATCACGCGCCGTGTTAAAAAGCTTTACACGAATTGTGTTGATTAATAATCACGAATTGTGTTTAATGATGCTGAGTGACCATTCTTGAAAGGATCAGCATGAACAATATCGCCAACGAACGTAAGAAGCTTGGCATCACTCAATCAGAGTTAGCAGGTTCGTGCGGCTGGAACCAGTCCCGCCTTGCTAACTATGAAGCTGGCATACGAGCACCAGACCTGGATTCGTGCCGCCGCCTGGTTGACGCGATGAATAAGCTGGGGAGCAATACATCTCTCGATGCGTTGTTCCCACCAAAAAATAATGCCGCCTGATTGGCGGCCCTAACCACGAAAGGGAAAGCAATGCATTCACTTGCGTATCAACAAGGTAACAAATTTTCGCCAACGGCGATGATTTACCAGAATCGCCGGGAACCTGATTCCAGGGCGTTAAACATCGATGGGATCCGCGCAGCTGTTCGCGCCTGGGCAGCTGATTGCCGCAGCCGTGAATTTGTCGCAGCGCTGATTGTTGAAGAGTGGCGGGCAACCGGCGGAACCGGGCTGGATATCCCGACCGACTCGCACCGCCAGATGCAGAAGGTATTCCGCTGGATTGATGGCGACACCGAATACGCCGCCAACAACATTCGCCAGCTGGCCCCGGCAATCATGTCGGTCCTGCCGCTGGAGTACCGCAACCGCCTGGCGCCGCAAAACGACACGATGTCGCTGATCGCATCCGCGATGAAAGAGTGTGCCGAAGCTAAGCAGGCCGTGCTGCTGGACGCTCCAGAGCATCAGAAGCTGAAAGAGGTAAGCGAGGGTATAGCGTCGCTGTTCCGCCTCATGCCGGAGCAGGCAGGGCCGCTGATGACGATGGTCACTTCGATGCTGGGGGTTATGTGAGAACTACAAAAATGGCGAAAGCCGGTCTGCGCGAACAGAACCGACTTTCTGGTGGAATTAATTGGATCAATTCACAGAGGCAATTATGCATCTCGAGCCATTAACAAAGCAAGTCGGCGTATTGAAGACTATGGATGTTCCAGCCGACTTCAGAATGGAAGGGTGGGTATACGTGTTAAGCAATCCATGTATGCCTGGAATCTACAAAATTGGAATGACCACAACAAGCCCGGAAGTTCGAGCGCGAGAACTTTCATCAGCTACTGGTGTTCCTGCTCCGTTCAAGGTTGAAGCGGCTTTCTACAGCCATTCTCCGCTCGAAGCTGAAAAAGAGATTCATGATGCTTTGTCGGAGTGGAGAGTAAACGAGTCTCGCGAATTTTTTCAGCTTGATTTGAAAGAAATTATTCATGCGTGCTCTTGCAGCTGTGAATGCCAGGTCGGTGAAAAAGCTGAATATATAGCTATTTACCACGACTTCATCATTTTTGAGAGCCTCAGCAAAATCAATATACCTGAACTTTTTAATGAGATTGGGATTAGCGTCTTCGGCGACAAGCTTGCAGCTGCTGAGCGATTAATTCGAATCGGTGCGGAAACTATTTTCAATATCCGCAGAAAAAGCGGCGTTGTTATCGCTGTGCACGATTCAAATGCGTATGCGATCGAACCGGCTGATGAACAGGCGCTAAAAGAAGCCATGAATGAATATCAGGCTTATAGAGAAGAGCTTGATAGACGTGGAATTTACGGCCCAGAACAACCAGTGGAGTATTAAATGGCCAGATCGCGAAATATCAAACCCGGCTTTTTCACGAACGACGAGCTTGCAGAATGTCAGCCGCTGGCGCGCATTCTCTTCGCTGGTCTGTGGACTATCGCCGATAAAGAGGGTCGCCTGGATGACCGCCCTAAGAAAATTAAAGCCATGGTGCTGCCTTTTGATGATGTCGATTGTGACGCTTTGTTGCAGCAGCTGCATCAGCACAAATTCATCAATCGTTACCAGGTAAAAGGCGATTCCTACATTCAGGTTTCTAACTGGAAAAAGCACCAGAACCCGCACTGCAAAGAAGCGGCAAGTGAGATACCAGAACCGTCTCAGAACCAAAATGGCACCGAACAAGAACAGTGCAATTCAAATGCAAAAGAGGAAAAGGAAGAAGAGGGAAAGCCTCAAGTAATTGAAAATAATGAAGCACAAGAAAAGCACGGTGTTAGTAAGGTGCAAGAACAGGTTAAGAACAGTTTAAATCCTGCTGATTCACTTAACCTGATTCCTGATTCCCCTATCCCTGATCCGGATTCCTTGGTTAACACCCAAGCCGCTGACGCGTCTTGCGAAGAGGCCAATGCAGATATTCATGAAATATCGAGTCGGTACGCATTCGAGGGCCAGATCGTACGGCTGAACCACAAGGACTACCAGGCATGGTTAAGCCTGTACCCGCTGATAGACCTGAATTACGAACTTCAGAAGCTGGATATCGAGTTCACGCATGAGAAGCCAAAAAATTGGTTTATCACTGCTAGCCAGAAGCTGAGTTATCAGAACAAGCAGGCGGCAGTACGCGGCAAACCGGCCGCTAAGCCGGATCTGGACTTCAACAACACTGACTGGGCCTATGAGGTGATGCGATGAAATCTCTTGCAGAGCAGATGCGTAACCACGACCGCGAGCAGATGAGCCGCATGGCCCATAACCTGCCAGAGCAGTACCAGGAACGTGCACCGGTCGAGCAGGTAGCGCAGGTATTCAACAAGCTTTTCAACGAACTGCGCGCCGCGTTCCCGGCAAGCATGGCGAACTTCCGCACCCAGGACGACCTGAACGAATTCCGCCGTCAGTGGCTGCTGGCGTTTCAGGAGAACGGGATCCACTCGATGGCTCAGGTTGATGCCGGTATGCGCATTGCCCGCCGCCAGGAGCGTCCATTCCTGCCGTCGCCGGGCCAGTTTGTTGCCTGGTGCAAGCAGAGTGGCGGGGCGTTGGGCGTCACCGTTGACCAGGTGATCGCCGAATACTGGGACTGGCGTAACCGTTCGTTCGAATTCACCTCCAGCGAGCAATTCCCCTGGTCACAGCCGGTCATGTACCACATCTGCGTTGAACTGCGCCACCGCAGCACAGAGCGACAGTTAACGCATGGTGAGCTGGCACGCGAGGCGGGCGACCTGCTGGACATGTGGGAAAAGCGCGTCACCGAGGGTAAGCCAGTGCCGCCGGTACGCCGGGCAATTGCAGCACCTGCCGCCGAGCATGGTCCTACGCCGATCCAGCTGCTTAAGGCGAAGTACAACCGCAACAAGTCGAACGGGATGGTGTGAGATGAAAGGCAAACAGGCAATTCTGCGTTATCTCGAAACGCACAGGACCTTCACCGCGAAGGATGTGGCCACAGAGTGCGGCATCACCATCAACTGCATCACGAAGAACGCTATCGATCTGGAGCGGGCCCGGAAGATTGTGCGCGTGAGCAAGGTCTGGCGAACGGTGACTTATCGCCTGGCCACGCCGGAAGAGCAGGACGGCACCGCGCGCAGCTGCACTAACGGAATATTTCAGGAGTGCCGGAACAGTCCTGCGATGAAGCGAGTATTGATGGTTTGGGGGAGGGAAGGGGTATGAAAATCGAAGATATCAAAAACGTTGCGGTGTTCTTCAATTTTAACGGTAAAACGGTGGCTTTGCGCATGGATCCTGAGCAGAAGCGAATCGTCGCATTAATGGCGCTTAACACGGCTGATGCCCGGGCAGAACTGATTGAGGTGCCGCACATGACTTTACCAGCAGACCCAGCCATGCAGGAGGCCGCCCAATGAGCAACATCAACAAACAGGAGCTGCGTGAAGCGGCGGAGAGAGCAGAATCCGATAGTTGGGGTTATGATCGCGATGAATTCAATGAGGCTCTAACCCCGTCCACCGTGCTGGCACTGCTAGATGAGTTGGAAGCCAAAGATTCCATGATAGCAGCACAACAACATGAGATCCGTACGTTACTGAATGCGCTTGAGGGCAGACCATGCCCTAAATGCAACGACACAGGCATGGCTGATAGTGGCGGTACGCAACCCTGGGGCGAGCCAATAAGCGTTCCATGTGATTGCGCCGCCCCGCCATCGCCGGTAGCTGTGCCTGAAGGATACAGGTTGCAGCCAATTTCTGAATATGACGCAATGTGCGCCGCCATGCTTCAGGGTGCCGAAAACGCCGAGTCGCGCTGCACCATCAAGACCGCGCCACCACTGGATTCTTTGACAAAAAATGCCGAGTCGCGCTGCGGCAACTCTCCGGTGATTCAGGATGGTTGGGTGCTGGTGCCAGAAGAACCCACCCATGAAATGCTTGAGGCTGGTGATGAACAATTCGGAACTTACGATGTGTATCGCCGGATGATAGCAGCATCACCGCAGCAGAAGTGATCTATAATCCCCTCAAATAACCGAGGGGGTTTTATGTTTAAAGAAAAAATGAATCTTGAAGCTGGCTACACTCTTATGGACGACGGTACCTTCAGAAGGGGGCATTTAGCGAGCCGCATTGACCGAAATTACATTGTCCTTGACGATAATCAGAACAAAATTGGCACAGCCACAGTTACTGTTATCGAGCAGACAAAGCCTCCATTTAAGGAAAATGTCCATATTGTGAGAAAGGACCTTGAAGGAAATGTAGTTTTAGATGTGCGATATGTCGACGATTAAAAATGAGTAGATTCAATATCGCATCAAAGCCGAAAGACGATCAGGATAAGGTTAACGTCGATCTTGCAGCGTCCGGTGTGGCCTACAAAGAGCGCCTGAACATGCCGGTTATCGCTGAAGTGGTGATGCGCGAGCAGCCTGAGCATTTGCGCGATTACTTCCTTGAGCGCCTGAAGTTTTATCGCGAGAAGTCGATAACTTTACCGAAAGGTAGCGATCCGGTTTATCTGAAGCAGGAGGATAATAAGTGAGTGATTTTTATAGTCAGGTTGATGATAAAGATTTCATCCATGTCATAGCTGAGCAGTTTTATTTATATATGCAGACCAGGGATGATGATGTTGTCTCAAGTGATTTTCAGGTCATCACCGGACAGAGTGCGATAGAAGTAGCGGAGCGCATGATAGAGGTTATTACCAACCAAGAATTTCCACAGCCCAGACAAATTAGTCATGACGCTACCGCTGGCAGAATGCATGATGGATACCCAATCTTCACACTTTTTGCCACGAAAAAATAAAATCTTTGAAGCTTTGATTTTAAAGAATCAACCAGCCATAATCATGTCATCGGAGCCTGAACAACTCCGGTGACTTCTGCGCATTTAAGGGGACTTAAATGCGACCACAATCTGAACTCCTCACCTTGTCACAGATGCAGAAATGCACCTGCGATTTTCTGCATTCTGCGTTACCTCTCGGAGGTGGCGCATGAAACAGCATTACTGCATCGTCAATGACACCGTTAAAGACAACCTCATCGCGTACATTCGCACCCTGCCGGTAAACCCTCGCGCGCCGATGGTTGTCGAGGCCCGGGAAGAGACCCGCACCGACAAGCAGAACCGACTGATGTGGCCGCTTCTGAAAGACCTGTCTGTCCAGGTTGTATGGTTCGGAGAACAGCTTGAACCGAAGGAATGGAAAGACCTCATCACTGTCCTCGTCAGCCAGATGCAGAACCCGGAAAGCGAGCAGAAATCCGCACCGGGCATTAATGGCGGACGTGTTTATTTCGGTGTCAGCACATCAAAATCCAGCAAGCGATACATGGTCGACGTCATCGAGGCGATTTACTGGTTCGGTACCGACCGCGGCGTAAAGTTCTCCGAAGCATCCAGTAAGCGCATCGCCTGGGCGCAAGAGTGGAGGGCTTCCCGTGGGTAGTCCTCTCGCGCGCGTCATCACCAATGAAATCTTCCGCGTTCCGGCGCGCCGTCAGCGCAAGGCAGCGGTTAAGCCGTCCGAAATCCCGACACTGAAGGGCTACACCGCCCGCCTGGTGGATCAGAAATGGCTGCGTCTCGCGGCGAGGAGAAAATCCGCATGAGCATGTATCAACGCATTAATGGCGCTGACTGGCGCAATATCTTCGTTGTCGGCGATCTGCATGGGTGCTACACCCTGCTGATGAATGAGCTCGAAAAAGTTTCGTTCGACCCTGCGTGCGATTTGCTGATTTCGGTTGGAGACCTTGTTGACCGCGGCGCGGAAAACGTCGAATGCCTGGATCTGATTACTATGCCGTGGTTCCGTGCTGTTCGTGGCAACCATGAGCAGATGATGATTGATGGGCTATCGGAGTATGGGAACGTCAATCACTGGTTGGCAAATGGTGGCAGCTGGTTCTTCAATCTCGACTATGACAAAGAAGTGCTGGCTAAGGCTCTGGTTCATAAAGCAGCTGAGCTGCCACTCGTCATCGAGCTGGTTACGGCTGAACGGAAGGTCGTTATCTGCCACGCTGACTACCCGCATAACGAATATGCGTTCGATAAGCCAGTATCAGAAGAAATGGTGATCTGGAATCGTGAGCGGGTTAGCGACGCTCAGGGCGGCATTGTCTCGCCAATAGCCGGTGCTGATCTGTTTATCTTCGGCCACACCCCTGCGCGCCAGCCCCTGAAGTATGCCAACCAGATGTACATCGACACCGGTGCCGTGTTCTGCGGAAAACTCACGCTGGTACAGGTCCAAGGTGGTGCCCATGCGTAAACCATCCCGCCGTAAGTGCAAAGTATGCGGTGAATACTTCGTGCCGAAATTCCACGATATCCGGATCCGGTGGTGCAGCCCGGAGCACGGCGCAATCCTCGCGATGGAAGAACGCGAAAAGGAGAAGGTGAAAGCCGCGGCTAAGCGCATTAAGGAACGTAAAGAGAAAGAGCGCGCGGAGCGCCGGGATCTGAAGGCGAGAAAGGTGGCGCTAAAAACGAAACCGCAGTGGAGAGCTGAAGCACAGGCGGCTTTCAACAGGTACGTCCGTCTGAGGGATGCCGGTAAGCCATGCATCAGCTGCGGCAGGATGCCAGAGCAGAAGTTTGGCGGAACCATGGACTGCGGACACTACCGCACCCGCGGCGCAGCGGCGCATCTTGCTTTCAACCTTCACAATACCGCAGCCCAGTGTGTCTATTGCAACCGGGATCGGGACGGCGCGCAAAAGGCATTTGAACAGGGCCTTATTGAGCGCATCGGTGCCGAAAAAGTCGAGGCGATAAACAACGATAACTCTGTCCGCCGGTTCGACATCCCATATCTGCAGCGCATCAAATCCATTTTCACACGCAAAGCCCGCGCGCTGGAAAAACGCCGGGCGCGCCGACAGGAGGCCGCATGAACCACGCCGACTTCCTGCGATACCAGGCAGAAAGCGTTAAGCGCGCCAGCATGCCGCCAGTAGCAAAGCACAGCCAGACCAAAACCAACCAGCCACAGAAGGAAGCCGCATAATGAACCTCGAATCAATCGCTAAATACTTTGCGCCTAAATCACCGATGTTCAGTGACTCTCCTCGCGCAACCGCATCAGACAGCCTCACCGGCACTGACGTTATGGCGGCACTTGGTCTTGCCGGCCATAAGTGCGGCTTTGGTTTCGATCTTTACCTCTCGAAAATCGGCATTAGTAGCCCAGATATAGCACTGGAGAGACTCTATGAGCAGGCACGTAAGTTATCAGGTAAATTCAGAGCACTGTCGGAACTCGATGAATCAGCTCAGTCAGGCGTGCTTAAGGTTCTCTGCGCTTTTGCATACCAGGATTATTCAAGAAGTGCTGCCAGCACTCGAAAATGTGATTGCTGTGATGGTAGCGGATTTACAGAGGCACAAGTTTTTACCAACAAGGTCTCATATCCATGGGGGAAACCGCCGTACTGGTCGAAAATGTCGCGGGCCGTTCGCCCAAGTGACTGGGAGAGCTGGGCGCAGGCGCGGGAGGTGGTGCGGGTCAAATGCAAGCCGTGTAACGGAAAAGGCGTTATCAGCAATTCGTGTCGCTGCCATGGCAAAGGTAAGGTGCTGGACAAGGCAGAAAGCGATCGCCAGGGCGTTCCAGTAATGAAAGCCTGCGACCGCTGCGGTGGTAGAGGTTACGCCAGGCTTAAGTTCTCAACGGTAATTGAGGGCGTTAATACTGTTGCGGAGATAAAGAAAACGGCGGCATATGAGCAACTTCAGCCGCTATTTGAGGAATTGGTCGCCGAATGCCATAAACAGGAGTCTATGGCTGATTCCATTCTCTCAAAAGTAACGAGATGAAAATAATTTTCCCTAATGTTGAAAATATATAGGAAATAGATATTGCATTTCGCGGAAAAACTGGATAGATTCATCTCTAACGCTGGGAATCCGTTCAGTCGTTCCGAAGCCAAAAAAATTCAAGCCCGAGGTTAACGCCTTGGGCTTTTTTATTTGCGGTACGCCGCACACCAAACCCACTACCTGGGACCCTTCGGCCAGAGAGCCGACATTGCCTTACCCTCATCTTCCCGGCCTGTCGCCGGGTTTTTTATTCCAGGCCCCGGGAACCATCATCGACACGCCTACTTGTTAAATCGTCCCGAGGGCCTGAACCAACTACACACGGAATAAATATGTCTGAGACCTTCACTATCGTAGGCGTTGGTCTTACATCGTCATCAGTCGGTGTAACCTTTGCCACGCTGTTTCCGGAGGCGACTCCAGCAGTGATGCTCGGATCACTCGCCGGAACGGCGCTATACGTTCTGACCTCAGATCCCCATCAACTCTGGAAGCAGGCTATCTTTGCGCTGATATCGTTTATCAGTGGCGTATTCTTCTCCGTTCCCATGGCGAAAATCATGGCCGGAATCATCAACACGCCGTTAAGCCTGATGAAGCCACCGGCCAGCATTGAGGTATCGCCAGCTGTCGGTGCAATTGTCACTGCTTCCATTTCCGTGGCAGTCCTGCTGCGCATTCTCCGCAAATCCAAAAGCGGGAAGATGCCGGGGCTGGGGGAGGAAGATAAATGACATGGCAGCTTCTTCTGATGGATGCAAACGCCATAGTTTGCCTTTTAATCATGGTCAGGCTGATGTTTTTCCGAAAAGAGGGAAAGCGTCATCGCCTGAGTGTCGCGGTGCTGGCCTACCTGGTCATCCTTGCCGCCGGATTCAACGCCTTCAACATTCTTCTCGGCCACTACGTTCAGGTTAATCTCGGCGATCTGCTGCTGAACTCCGTCATCTGCATGGCGGTGTGGCTGGCGCGCGGAAACCTGGCGAAGGTCGTCATTACGGAATAGCCATGACCAAAGACGATATCTTTAACACCATCCTCGGCAAAGAGGGTGGTTATGTTGATCACCCGAACGATAAGGGCGGCCCAACGAACTGGGGAATTACTCAGGCAACCGCCCGAGCGCATGGTTATACCGGTGATATGCGAAATCTTACGCGTGAGCAGGCTCTGGCGATCCTTGAGTCTGATTACTGGTATGGCCCGCGCTTTGATCAGGTGGCAGAAGTATCCCCTTCCATTGCCGCCGAACTTTGCGATACCGGTGTGAACATGGGGCCATCAGTGCCGGTTAAATGGTTCCAGCGCTGGCTGAGCGTGTTCAACACTCAAGGCATACTCTACCCAGACCTGATTGCAGATGGGGTTATTGGCCCCCGAACTATCAGCGCATTGAAAAGCTATCTTGCTCGACGTGGAGATGAGGGAGAAATCGTATTGCTTCGCGCACTGAACTGTAGCCAGGGCCAGCGTTATCTTGAGCTGGCAGAACAGCGGCCGGCTAACGAGTCATTCGTTTATGGCTGGATGCGCGAGCGGGTGAGCCTATGACGACACTCAGATCTGTACTGGCGGCAATAGGAGTTGCGATCCTGATGGTGCTTGGTGCGTTTGGTGTGGGCCGTTTTCGCGGGCGTGAACAGGCTGAAGAAAAAGCAGACCGACAGCGCACAGAAGAAAAGGCCTCGGCCATTGAGTCAGCAGCCGAACGCCGTGTAGAAGCAACGAAAGAGGCCAGCAATGTACAGCAGAATGTTAACCGCATGCCTGATGACGATGTTGATAGCGAGCTGCGTGACACGTGGAAGCGTCCCGGTGGTGGTTGATACAGCCTGTGACTGGGTAAAGCCAATCTACCTTACTGATCACGACATTGATGTTCTTGACCGCCAGACGAAGCGCGACATCCTGGCGCATAACAAAGCGTGGCAGGCGAACTGCCAGAAAACAAAAGAATCGGGGGCAAAGTGATGAAAACCAGCCAGTGCAGTGAAGGTTTCGACAACCCATCCAGGTTCCGCGAGGAGTGGGATAAGCAGACCCAGGGGAAATAGCGCAATGGGGACTTTAATCAAAGGCTGGAAGGTGATGCTTCTGACCAAGGATGGGCATGAGTCTGGAAAGGCACCTGAGGAAGTCGGCTGGCAAAGCACCAATGAGCCAGACATTCGTGATGGGGTGCTCATCATTAAAAATGGCCTGGACACCCACGGTGTACCCCTCAGCATCATTCACGGATTCAGTATCGAAGCTGTAAAAGCTGAATGACATTACAGAAGCTCTTCACTGAGGGGCTTCGATAATGATCTGTGTAACCCCGCAAGGATGGTGATCACATCTTGCTGACGGGTAAGCCGTAAGTGGCTAAGCACTTCTGAGAGGCAGAGCAACAGCTGCGACAAGGCAAAGAGGTAATCATGTCCGACATCTACCAAATCACGCTAACCACCCAAACAGACGAAACCTTCACAGGCAAGATGTCACGGCGTCAGCCTGAGTTGGTTAACGGGTTTGTACCGCTGGCGAACGAGGATGGTGAGTGGCTGTACTTCATCCCAACTGACGTGAAGCGCATCAGGTTCACGCCAGTGCCGGTAGAGGAATCATCGGCAGAAACTGAGGAATCCGCATCATGAAGAGCGCATTTATCCCTGTTACCCTGAGTCTGGATGTTTCAGCGGCGGGCGAAGAGGCTCAGGCCGTAGCCAGCGAGTTACTGCGCCGAACCAATGGCCTTAGCCCGCGCATCTCTGAAGATGAGGCGCTTCGGATACTGCTGGTCGACGTGACCCGGGATTACCTGAAGGCCAAGGCCAAGAGCAAGGCAGAACAAATAACGGAGTAACCCATGGCTAACGATGACGAGCGCAGGCCGTATCCGCCGGTTAACTTCATCGCCTCCGACAACTGGCAGCTATACACTAGGCTGATCCCCGCTAACGAAGTGTATGAGTGGATAAAACGGCAAATCCTCAGCGATACCGGAAGCATCCATAATCCTGACCACGAACACCTGTTAGAGGCTGACCTCTGCTTCATGTGGGCGTCCGATTCGTTCGCTAAGAAAGGGCGGTATGTCCTCGGCCAAGCCGAGCAGGTAATGCTCCGCGCCGGTGGTTGGCAGAAAGCCAGAATGGAACAGCAGATGTATGAATGGTTCGGGCGAATCCCGAAGTTCATCATCACCCTGGCAGCCGATTACTGCTCACAATGCAGTGACCTGGAGTTCTGCGCACTGGTAGAGCATGAGCTTTACCACATCGCACAGGCCACCGATGATTTCGGTGCTCCTAAGTTCAACAAAGAGACCGGGCAGCCAGTGCTAACTCTGCGCGGCCACGACGTCGAAGAATTCACTGGTGTCGTACGTCGATACGGTGCCAGCAAAGAAGTACAGGAGCTCGTTGATGCGGCCAATGCGCCAGCAGAAGTGGCTCACATCGATATAGCCAGGTCATGCGGGACGTGCATGCTAAAGCTGGCCTAACAATATGACTGATTATGACAGGCAGGTAATCTATGGCGACACTGAAAGGTGAGGTCAAAGCCTTCATCGTTCAGTCCCTTGCCTGCTTCGATACTCCATCGCAGGTGGTGGAGCTGGTCAAAAAAGAATTTGGCCTGAGCATCACTCGTCAGCAGGTCGAATCTCACGACCCGACGAAAGCAAACGGCAAGGGGCTGGCGCAGAAGTGGGTGGACATGTTCAATGCTACCCGTGAACGCTTCCAGAATGAAATCTCCGATATTCCGATCGCCAACAAGGCGTACCGTCTTCGAGTTCTCGACCGTATGGCGACGCGCGCCGAGAGCATGAAGAACCTCGCGCTTACTGCCGAGATTATCGAGCAGGCGGCGAAGGAATGCGGTGATGCCTACACCAATAAGCACAAGTTTGAACATTCCGGCCCTAATGGTGGCGCCATTCAGACGATCACCATGAGCAAAGAGGAATACAAATCCGCACGGCAGGAGATGATGGAGGATGACGACTGCTGAGCAAAGGGCGTTTGCCCGAAAGGTTGAATGCGAAGAGGACGGGCTCTATTACGCTCGCTACTTCTTCAAGCAGCGCACCGGCGGAAAGATGATTGTCGCGCCGCACCACAAGGTGATTCAGCAGACGCTGGACCGCGTCATTGATGGTGAGATTCAGCGCCTTATCATCAACGTCCCACCTGGGTACACGAAAACGGAGCTGGCTACCATCAATATGATGGGCCGAGGGCTGGCGCTGAACTGCCGGGCCCGATTCATGCACCTGTCCTATTCGCACAATCTGGCGCTGCTGAACTCCTCCACCGCACGCGGCATGATTAAGTCGCAGGCCTATCAGTCGATGTGGCCGATGTCGCTACGCGATGACGCTGACAGTAAGGCGATGTGGTGGACAGAGCACGGCGGCGGCGTTTATGCTTCGTCAGCTGCGGGACAGGTTACCGGCTTTCGTGCCGGACACATGGAACCGGGCTGGCAGGGCGCGCTGATTATCGATGACCCAGTTAAGCCGGATGACGCTTACTCTGAGATCGTCCGAGACGGAGTCAACAACCGTTTCAATGAGACAATCAAATCACGACTGGCGATCGAGACGACGCCAATGATTGTCATCATGCAGCGGATCCACTACCACGACCTGAGCGGCTATCTTCTGCGGGGCGGGAGTGGTGAGAAATGGCATCACCTGAATCTGCCGGTGATTATCGACAATAGTCAGCCATACGCAGCGCAGTACCCTGAAAACTCACACGCTATACCGATTGACCATGGCTTACCTGACGGCTGGCTGTGGCCTTTTAAGCATAATGAATCGCATCGTGTATCGCTGTTCTCGCACCGGCGCACCGCAGAAGCCCAGTACATGCAGAAGCCTCGCAGGTTTAATGCAGAAGGCGCTCTGTGGACAGAGGTGATGATCAGCGCGGCTCGCGAACTGCAAATTCATCACGATAAGGTTCGCACTGTCGTAGCCATTGACCCGCAGGCAACAAACAGCGACGAAAGCGATGAAACAGGCATTGTCGCTGCCAGCTCATATGGTGCCGGTGACAAAAAGCAGTTCTCTGTGGATGGCGATTACAGCGGCAAATATTCACCTGCTGGATGGGCCAAGAAAGCCATATCGGCTTATGAGCAACACGAAGCTGACGCGATAGTTATTGAGACGAACCAGGGCGGAGATATGGCGGAGGAGACACTCCGCAACGCCGGGTTCAAGGGTCGCATCATTCGTGTCCATGCCAGCAAAGGTAAGTATGCCCGAGCGGAGCCGATATCGGCGCTCTACGAACAGGGGAGAGTGGCAAATCACGGCAATCTCTACGTATTGGAGAACCAACTGATGGAATACATCCCCGCCACCGCGAAGAAATCACCTGACCGCCTCGATGCGATGGTTTACGCACTGACTGAACTGAATGGATCGCAACCTGTGGGGATGATGATTCCGAAACGCCTTCGCTAACCAAACGGACAAACCATGACTGACAAATTAACTCTCGCCGTCAACCATGCGTTGAACGATGCGCGGATGGCTCGCGCCCGTATGGGGCTGATGGCGCCTACAATGGGGCTGGACAATAAGCGTCATTCTGCATGGTGCGAGTATGGATTCCCTGAGCAGGTAACCTACGAAAACCTTTATGCCCTGTACCGTCGCGGTGGTATCGCTCACGGTGCTGTTGAGAAGCTGGTGGGCAAATGCTGGCAGACGAACCCAGAAATCATTGAGGGTGATCAGGCAGACAAAAAGCGCAAAGAAACCGCCTGGGAGAAAAAGTCCAAGCAGGTATTCACCAACCGATTCTGGCGCTCATTCTCTGAGGCGGATCGCCGCCGTCTTGTCGGTCGTTATGCAGGAATCCTTCTGCACATCCGCGACGAAAAAGACTGGAGCCTTCCGGTCACCAAAGGGCGAGGTCTTCAGAAAATATCGGTGGCGTGGGCCGGATCGCTCACTGTTGGTGAGTGGGATACTGGCCTGAACTCGCAGACATACGGACAGCCTAAGATGTGGCAGTACGCCGAGCGGTTGCCGAATGGATCAAGCCGCCGCGTCAATATCCACCCTGATCGCGTTTTCATCCTTGGCGATTACTCAGATGATGCTATTGGCTTCCTTGAGCCAGCTTATAACGCTTTTGTGAGCCTGGAGAAGGTAGAGGGCGGGTCTGGTGAGTCATTCTTGAAGAACGCAGCGCGACAGTTAGCACTTAGTTTCGATAAAGAAATCGACTTTGCCAATCTGGCATCAATGTACAGCGTCAGTGTTGACGAGTTGCAGGACAGATTCAACGACGCTGCACGCGAGATGAATCGCGGCAATGATGTGTTGCTTTCTCTCCAGGGTGCCAGCGTAACCTCCTTGGTTTCTCCGGTTTCTGACCCGTCACCAACGTACGATGTAAACCTGCAGACCGCCGCCGCAGGGGTTGATATTCCGACGCGCATTCTGGTTGGTAATCAGCAGGCCGAGCGCAGCAGCACCGAAGACCAGAAATACTTCAATACTCGCTGCCAGTCTCGCCGTGGCGACCTGTCATTCGAGATTGAGGACTTCTGCGACAAGCTGATCGAATTAAGCATCCTCGATCCGGTCAGTCAGAAGACCGTTATCTGGGACGACCTCAATGCGCAAAGCGACAGTGAAAAACTGGATGCCGCTCAGAAGATGTCGCAAATCAACAGCGCTTCCATCGGCACGGGTGAGCAGGTGTTTACTGGTGAAGAAATTCGCGTGGCCGCCGGGTATGAGGGTTCGCCCGAACCACTTCCAGAGGTAGATGATGACGAAGAGGAAAGCGAAGTCACCGATACTTCCGGGAAACCTTAAAGACCCGACGGGTGCCGACCGACTTGAGCGCGGGGCAATGAGCGAGTTCGCCAGGCGAATGAAGCGAATTGGCAAGGCGTACAAGGGCATTCTCGACCGCATTCCTGCATCGCCATCAGTAAACCAGCGTTACACCTTCGACCTCGATTCCACCCAGCTATCAATGCTCCTCAGCAATGCCTCATTGCTGGTTGATGAGATTTTAGGTGCAGATAACGAGACAGGATTCTGGTTCTGGGCTGATTACGTCAACCCGGCGTATCAGCGCGGCACGGCGCAGGAGTTTGCCAATCTGGCGCAGCAATCAGCCGTGTACGCTGCCGGACAGGAAAGCGTATCGACAATCCTTCTCAGCGAACCGTACCGACGTAGGCTGATTCTTGTTCGCGCTCGTACCTTCGAGGAAATGAAGAACCTCAGCGCCAGTGTGAAAGCGGATATGGCGCGGATACTGACCGATGGACTTGGGCGCGGACAAAATCCACTGGAGATAGCTAAGCGCCTTACTGAGCAGACGGGGATTGAGTCTCGCCGGGCTAATCGTATTGCCAGGACGGAGATTACCACCGCGCTGCGCCGTGCGCGCCTGGACGAAGACGACGAAGCCAGAGAACGATATGGCATCCGTACAAAGCAGATGCACATATCAGCGCTCAGCCCGACGACCCGAAGCACCCATGCCGCGCGTCACGCCCATCTGTATACCGCAGAAGAGCAGCGGGAGTGGTGGGCTAAGGATGCAAACGGCGTGAACTGCAAATGCTCCACGATCGCGGTTATGGTCGATGAAAGCGGCAAGCCGTTAAGTGACACCATCATCGATAAAGCTCAGAAAACATTTAACACAATGAAAGCCCGTGGCTACCAATGGGCTAAGGGTTAACTCATGCCAATGCAAGTTAATGTCACCTCGAAGGTGAACAGTAAGGCCATCCGGCGCGAACAGCACAACGGACGCGAGCACTGGGTTGTTCCTTCTTACACCCTTCCGGCGAACGTGGTCATGAACGGCGGTCTGTATCCGGCCAGTGAGATTGACCAGCACTACAGTGGCCTGGAGGGGACACTGGCACCGCTTGGACATCCACAGGTCAACGGTCAGTTTGTTTCTGCTTTTAGTCCTGAGGGGCTGAATGTGGGTTATGTAGGGGCATGGAACAAAAACGTCAAGAAGTCCGGCAACCGCGTCTACGTCGAGAAGTGGATCGATACAGAAGTGGCAAAGCGCACGGATGACGGAAAGCGCCTCCTTGAGCGTCTTGAAGCGCTGGAGAAAGGCGAGGATGTTCCGCCAATCCATACCAGCGTTGCCGTATTCCTGGAGGAGCTTGAAGCGAACGATGAGCAGAAAGCTCAGGGGGCTTCATGGGTTGCGAAAATTCACGCGATGGACCATGACGCCATCCTTCTGGATGAGGTTGGCGCAGCTACGCCAGAACAGGGGGTAGGGATGATGGTAAATGCTGATCTTGCCACTCCACTGAAAGCTAATTCCGGCGCTCTGGTGGGGGAAACCTATCGCGAGCGTGAGCGGAGGCTGGAGAAGGCAGCGAAAGATAAATTCGCTCCTGGCGAGAAAGAATACGCCTGGGTGGCTGACTTCACTGACTCGCAAGCGGTAATCATCCTCAACAATGGCGAGCCGAAGGTTTACGGATACAAGTCTGAAGGCGGAAAGATTGTCTTTGACGATACCGGTACAGAGGTTCAGCGCCAGAGTTCATGGGTTGCTGTCGTCAACAAGCTCAAATCATTTTTCACACCGCAGGAACAGCCTGCACCAAACCACAAAACGGAGGGCGACATGCCTTTAACCAAAGAAGAACTGGAACAAATCGGCAGCATGGTTAGCGAGGCCGTTGCCACCAATACCGAAAAGGCGATCAAGCCTCTTGCGGAAAAAGTTGATGCGCTGCAGGTCAATCAGAATCAGCTCGCGGAAACTCTGACCGCCAACTCACGCGCTGAAGAGAAAGCCAAGCGTGATGCGGTTGCTAAGGTCCATGGTGACATCGTGGCCAACGCGCTTTCTGGCGATGCCCTGGACGCAATGTTCAAGTCGCTGGGCGAAGCTGCTCCGCTGGGCACCAACAATGCGCAGCAGCAGAAAGAAACCGGTGCACCTAACCCTGCCGAATACTTCAAATAAGGAGCCAGAATAATGGCACGTTATCGTCGCGTTAATATCGACGGTCAGTCTCTGTACAAGACCGAAACCCGCGTTACTGCCGCATCCTTGCTGCCCGGTACCGCTGCAGTCATCAATGACGACAATGAGTTTGCGCAGGCAACTGCGCTGGCTGGTCGTATCTACATCATCGATGTTGCCTATCATCAGGGCCTCAAAATCACTGAAGCAGTGCCAGCCGGCGACTCCGCAGTGGGTAACTACGTAGAAGAGGGCCGCGAGCTGGCGCTGCTGTGCGTGGCGGGGACTTATGCCAAAGACGATCCAATCAAGCTGGGTAGTAATGGGCAATTTACCAAAGCTACTGCAGACACCGATTCGGTGATTGGCTATAGCCAGGACGATGCGACCATCGCAGCCAGCACTACCGATTTCATCCGCGTGCGTATGCGCGTCGGTACCGTAGCCGCTGCAGGTGCTGGCGCTTAATCAGGAGAATAATAATGTATTTTACCGCTGAAACACTGGCTACTAACCGCCGACTGCAAGGGCACTGGAGTGAGCTGTGGGCCAATCGTGATATCTATAACGCCCAGCATGACATGATGGTCAACGCGTACCGCACGCGCATGACGCATGAAATGCTGGCGGCGAATGCCATCGGAGGCTTTACGCGTGAATTCTGGGCCGAAATTGACCGCCAGATTATCCAGATGCGCGATCAGGAAATTGGCATGGAAATCGTCAATGACCTGATGGGTGTGCAGACCGTGCTGCCGATTGGGAAAACTGCAAAGCTGTATAACGTCTCTGGCGATATCGCGGATGATGTGTCTATCAGCATCGATGGTCAGGCGTCTTACTCTTTCGATAATACTGAGTTTGGTTCTGATGGCGACCCGATCCCGGTATTCACTGCTGGTTACGGCGTTAACTGGCGCCATGCTGCCGGACTGAGCACTGTCGGCATCGATCTGGCTCTGGAGTCTCAGTCGGCCAAGATGCGTAAATTCCACAAGAAGCGTGTAGACTTTTACCTGAATGGCGCTCCAAGCATTGTTGTGGAAGGTATGCCGGCTCAGGGCATGAAGAACCATCGCAACACTCAGAAAATTAACCTGGGTAGTGGCGCTGGCGGCGCCAATATCAATCTCACCACCGCTACACCGGCTGAGCTACTGGCATTCTTTGGCCCTACAGGTCCATTTGGCCTCACTGCCCGCCGTAACAAGGTTACAGCTTACGACAAGCTGTGGGTGAGCCCTGAAGTCTGGGCCAACATGGCTAAGCCGTATCTGGTGGATATCAACACCGGCACAAATGCGCTGCTTAGCGGAACCGTTCTGGATGCGATCAGCAAGTTTATTCCTGCTAAGTCTATCCAGATGACCTATGCACTGGAAGGTAACGAGTTCCTGGCGTACGAGCGCCGACAGGATGTGATTTCTCCTCTGGTAGGTATGGCTGTGGGCGTTGTACCGCTCCCGCGCCTGATGCCGCAGAGCAACTACAACTTCCAGATCATGTCCGCAGAAGGTTTGCAGATCAAGAAGGACGGCGAAGGCCTGTCCGGTGTGGTCTACGGCGCTAACCTGGCTTAAGGAGCAATCATGGCTGAAAAATACGAAGTGGTTAAGCCGTGGCACGGCGTTGCGCTTGGTGACGTTGTTGAGCTGGGCAAAGTACACCCGTCACTTAAATCGCATGTGCGCAAGCTGTCCGATAAAGCTGCTGCGGAACTGCTACCTGCAACTCCGGGTGCTGGCACTGACAACAAAGCGCGCAAAGAGGCAGTCATTGCCCGACTCGATGCGCTGGGCATTGAGCATAAAGGCAACCTGGGCCTGGAGAAGCTCACCGAGTTGTTGCCGGAAGGTGAGTTCGAACAGCTTTTCCCTGCTGAATAACGGCCGCCTCTAAGGCGGTTTTTTTATGCCCTCTTCGGAGGGCTTATCAGAGGCTCGCATGATTACCACAGTACAGGCCAAGGAATATCTGGAGTCAGTCGGTATCACGCTGCCTGATTTCATCCTGCAGGCTCTTTTAGAGCAGGCTGGCAGCATTCAGGAGTGTCTGGATGCGCATTACCCTCCCGCAACCGCTCTGCTAATACAGTCCTACCTGCTGGGGCTAATGGCGCTGGGGCAGGGTGACAAGTACATCAGTTCTCAGACAGGGCCCAACGGCGCATCACGCTCATTTCGGTACCTGTCTTTTGCTGACCGATGGAAAGCCTCTCTGGGGCTTCTGAGGGGACTAGATAAGTATGGATGCGCTACAAGCCTGATCCCGCCTGATCCGACTAACACCGCTTTCGCTGGCATCTGGATTGCCAGGGGCGGCTGCATGTGCAACGGGAGTCGATGATGGCGTTGATATCGGTCAAGCAGAGGCTTCCTGAGCCCTTCGTAAAGGTCTGGGTTATCACTGACTGCGGGCGGCGGGTCACGGGTTACGTTAAAAGTAACGGTGAATGGTATTTGCTGTGCCGGAAGGTAGCCGCTGAGAATCCGGAGGTTATCCGGTGGGAGGATAATAGTGTCAGCCACGGCTAACTGGTCTTACACCAATGTCGCCACTGTCTACCCTCGCGTCTATGACGACTGGAACAACACCTGGACAAACGGCACACCATACCTGATTGACTGCACCTGGACGGCTAACAATGAGGTTGCAGTAGATGCCAATGGTAAAGAGTTCACCACTAACCTGATTTTCTTCACTGAACTGAAGCGTAACGGCGTCAGCTCAACCATGCCGCAGCGAGACTGGTACATCGCCAGAGGTGACACATCGGCGCTATCAGATCCGCTTAAAGCAGGTGCCAACGTCATTCGGGCCGTAACCGACTGGGACATGTCCTTTTTCGGCGAAGAGCCTGACTACAAAATCCTGACGTGAGGTAATCATGCCCGTTAAAGGTATCAAGCGCGTCCAGATGAATACCAGCAGGGTGCTGAGTGACATAGCCGGAATACGCACGGAGAAGGTTCTCTATCAGGTGATGAATGCCGGCGCCAATCATGCTGCTCTAATCACTCCTGTTAAATCGTCAACCCTCATCAACAGCCAGTACAAGCGGCTCGAACCCATGCCCTCAGGAATGATAGGCAGAGTGGGTTACACGGCAAATTATGCAGCTGCTGTTAATGCTGCAAAGGGCAAGCTCAAGGGCAAGCCAAGGCCTGACGGTAGCGGTAATTACTGGGACCCTAACGGCGAGCCGGACTTTCTCCGCAAAGGCTTTGAGCGCGACGGCCTTAACGAGATTAAGGCCATCATCAGGCAAGGATACAAAGTATGACGCGTAGCGAGGTGTATGACGCTCTGAGAGCGTGGTTGCAGTCCCACGGTTTTGATGTCGGCTATCGCGTCCAGAAACGCTTCTGGAACGAGCTGGAAGGAACTGAAGGGGAAAGATACCTCGTCATCCAGCAGGGCGGTGGCGGCAAGCCTGATGAGGCTATAACACGAGATTATTTCAGATTCCTTGTTCTTTCCGGTCAGAACGACAGCGACATTAACGAAGTTGAAGACCACGCTGATGCAATACGTCAGGCGATGATCGACGACTACCAGACTGAGTGCATCATCTCGATGCAGCCAATCGGCGGTATCCCCGCCATCCAGACCGAAGAAGGTCGCTACCTCTTCGATATTTCATTTCAAACCATCATTTCCCGATAACACGGAGATAAAGACATGGCATGTGAAGCAGGTGCTTTCACAGGGCGTGATGTCGTCGTTTACTACGCGATTGGCTGCCCCGAATCACAACCCGCCAACGGTGACTATAAGCGCCTTGGTATGATGCGCGGGAAGACTGTTTCCGCTGAATGGGATACTGCAGACGCTACCGCTGATATGAGCGCAGCGTACACGCAGGAAAATCTCGTAACCTATAAAAACATCTCTTTCTCTGGAGATGGCGTTACCCGCAAAGAAGATGTCTATGCGCAGAACGCGTTGAAGCGTCACGTATATAACCCGCCGGCAGAGACCAGCAATCAACCGTATGTCTGGCTGAAAATCATCTCTCCAAATGATATTACCGAAGGCCCGTTCATGGTGACTTCGTGGGAAGACGAAGCCCCTCATGATGACGTGGCCACATGGTCAATTGAGGCTTCAAGCGCGGGTCAGGTGGATGTGCGTGATGTCGGCGCCGTAATCACGATCACTACGCAGCCGCAGAACCGCACGCTCACGGTGGGCGATGCACTAAACCTGTCTGTGGCGGCAAATGTCTCTGACGGCTCCACTCTGACCTATCAGTGGAAGAAGGGCGGAACTGACATCTCTGGTGCGACGAACGCTACCTACACGAAGGCCAGCGTCGTTACGGGTGATGCGGGTTCTTACTCCTGTCAGGTTACATCCTCAACCGCCGGCTCGGTAACCTCCAGCCCAGCCACTGTGACCGTGAACGCAGCCTAAACCAACGGGAGGCTTAGCCCTCCCATTTATTAAGAGATTCCATGAAAGCAATCACCGATATCGGTCAGGCTGTCATTCGCGCCGCCGGCAAAGAGATATTTCTCAATCCTTCATTTCTGGCTATGTCCCGGATCGGAACGCCTGAGCAAATCGTTGATGCTTTCGTGAAAGTTCATGCGGGTCATTACCCAAAGCACAGAATTGCTGACATCCAGACTCTCAAGGCGGCCAATGCCCGCTGCTTTGCTGAAATGGCCGCAGCTGCAGCTAACGTAGTCAGGCACTGCTCTGAAGGCGACATTGCTGAAATCATCGGGTCCTACTCGGTGACTACGGCGGGGCGCCTCCTGTTTAAGCCTGGCTCGTTGCCAGTTGAAGACGTTATCCAGCTGGCGCGCCACCTGATTCTGCATGGCGTGATGGGTGATCAGCCGCCAGAAGAGTTCGAGAGTAAGAAGGGCGAGTACAGCGATAAATTCGACGTTCGGACATTCGTTTACACCGCCGTTGCCCACCTCGGAATGAGCGAGGCGGACGCCTGGAACATGACGATGACCAGCTTCCGGGCTGCCATGAATGCCAAGTTCCCGCAGAAGGATAAAGGCAAGGTGCCAACCCAGGAGAAATACGACGAGGTTATGGACTGGGCAGAGCAGATGCTAGCGATGGATGCGCAGAGGCATGGGCCGCACTAAATGGCCCACTCAGGTGGGCTTTTTCTCAGGAATCTCAGCAGTGAAGCCGGTCACATCCCAAGTTTTTTCCCATATCTCATAACCAAGCTCTTTAAGGCGTAGGAAAGTTTTTTGGAAGACGGTATCGAAATCCTCATCGCTTAGCCCATCAAGCTCCAAATCATCAAGGTGGATATGGAAGGTGGTGTGACCAATTCTGACCTTTTTATTAATCTCAGAGAAAGTTCTTTTGAAAATTATCGCTGATAGCTCATCCCTTGCCTTGCTTACTATCTGAATAGCCTCTTCGGCAGAGATGACCTCATCATCTGACACTTCTGCCAAAAAGCTACCATCAAGCCTCTGCACAATTTCTGCATTCATTGAACGGTTGTTAGCTTTGGCAGAGTCTTCAATTTTCTCTTTAAGTTCAACTGGAAGCCTGATTCGTAGCTGCGGATCTTCTCTGCTCATGTTCAGCGTTATGCCTACAAAAAATTCACAATAAGTAAATTATGCCCCACCGTGGGGTTGACAGCAATGACGCACGGTGTGACACTTACATCAAGCCTCACGGTGGGGCATTTACTGGAGGGTTTAATGGAAAAGGCAAAAGACATGTACCAACGCAAGGTTCGCTTCCCTGAAGACGTACGTAAGGCTATCGAGAAGAACGGTGGCGATGAGTGTCGTCAGTTTAATACAGAGCTTATTTACCAGCTGAGAAAGGTGTACGGATTGGCAGGTGAGAAAAGTGCTCAAGCATAAAAACGTTGAAGCCCCGGCTGCGCTAACAGTCAGGGCTTCGGTATCGAACAAATCCGGCAAGGAAAATATCGACATGAATATTGTAGCAAAATCAGATTACAACTTCCAAGGATTCGCATTTAACCCAGTGACAGAAGGCGGGGCTATCTGGTTTACCTCCACCGAACTGGCGAAGGCACTCGGTTATAAAAAAACTGATGCCATCAGCCAAATTTATGCACGTAATGCTGATGAGTTTTCCGAGTCGATGTCATTGACACTCAATATGAAGGTCAACGGGATAAACAATAGCTTACGTAACAAATCGGTCAGGGTTTATTCACTTCGAGGCGCTCATTTGGTTGCGATGTTTGCCTCAACACCAAAGGCCAAAGATTTCCGACGCTGGGCGCTGGACATCCTGGATCGCGAGGTTAAGGACTCACCGATCGCCAAGCAGTTTTCTGATGAGGAGTTGGTGAGTCTTTGTTACTTGCAGCTCTGGATGGAAAAGAGCCAGCAGATCAGCAAGAAGCTCTATCCTGCGATGCGCGAACTGGGATCTGAACTTTCAGGCAAGCTACGCGATATCGCACATGAAACCAGGTACATGACGGACGAAACCAAAAAGATTTTACTCCGAGAAACACAAAACTTGGATAACACGAATTTTGTCGTAAGTAGCGCTCAGCCTGTGCTGGCAAAACTCCGCGGCGAAGACGGATGGATTCACTGATGGGCGCATGGGATGGCGCAAAAAGAAAAAGCCGATAGTTCGAGCTACCGGCTTCCTTTGAAACTTGTCATAAGGGTCCAACCAATGACTTCTTTAAATTTAGCAGTTCATGAACCAAATGTCGATCCCAAGCCACTGCCAGTGATTGAATGGAAGGGGTTGCGTGTTGTTACGACTGAAACGCTGGCCGCAGGTTATGGTTCTGATGAGGCTAATATTAGGAAAAACCTTTCGCGCAATGCCAGCCGCTTCATTGAGGGCATCCACATCTTCACCATTAAAGGCCAAGAGCTGAAGGATTTGCGAGTGACTAATAGTCACGCACAAATTTCGAGCAAAGCCCGCTCTGTTGTTTTTTGGACCGAAAAGGGCGCGGCCCGTATGTCGAAGATTGTTGATACTGACGAAGCATGGGCCTTTTTCGAACGCCTTGAGGATGCTTACTTCCGTCCAACTCCATCAATGGGTATCCCGCTGACCTATGAAGCAGCTCTGGAAGACCTCCTGACAAAAGTGAAAGAGAACCGCATTATTGCTGAACAGCGCGATCGTGCAGTTAAAGAGAAGCGCTGGATCTCTGAGAAACGCGAAGTAACCGCGATGGCAACAGCTTCCGCTGCTGTTCGTGCCAAAAACAAACTGGCGGAACGCATCGGGGAAGGAAAAAACTATGCCGCCATTATCCCGGTAGAGAAGAAGCTCGGACAGAAATTCAAATGGCAGCCACTGCGCAAGTGGTGCAGGGAGAATAGCGCCGAACCGCATGAGGTTGAGGATCCGCGTTTTGGCACCGTGAAGTCCTGGCCTCGCGCTGCATGGATGGCGGTGTACAACGTGGATTTGCGCAAGATCTTTTAATCGGCGTAAAAGTCCGCCAATCCGCCGATTTCTCAGCCAATCGACATCCCAACCCGCTTAACTGCGGGTTTTCCCGTTGCCATGGATAGATGAACAGTTTTTGAAGTCATGCCCGCGTGATAAATTTAAGGAAATACCATTTCGTGGTGAATCAGCGTGGAAGACGAAAAACAGCACCAAATGCAACTTCAACTGACCCTTCAGCGGCGGCTGGAGAAAGTTACTCCTGAGCTATTTTCTGAATATCTCTTCGAACGCGGCGTCAAAACAGTCATATGCCCAATTTGTGGGAGTGATGATATTTCTATACCTAACGCCAGTTCAATCACTGTGGGGCCTGATGGGTGCGAAAGCAGCATTTATGCCATCCCTGTCAAACTTGATACAGAAGGACCATCATACTCTTTAGTAAAATATGAATATCGTTTGATATGTAAGAACTGTGCGTATTCTATGCACTTTGCAACGTGGCCAGTATTGAAGTGGGTTGAACAGAAGTTGTCAGAAGCAGGGGAAGACCAATGAATATTAGAATGGAAGATAACATTCACGTAGTCGATTTCCCGAAACACGGTGGCGGAGGTAGCGGAGGAGATGACATGCTAGAGAAGCGTGTAAAGAAACTAGAGGATGATCTGGCTGGCATTCGGACTGATATAGCAGTCATAAAATCAAATTATGCAAACAAAGAAGATGTCGCCTCTTTAAGAGCTGAGTTACACCAATCTATTTCCGCTCAGACAAAATGGTTAGCTGCGACCATGATTGGTATAGCCGGCCTTGCCATGGCAGTTGCCAAGCTCATTTTCTAACCCAGCGCTCGCTGAGTTTTCCCTGGCCACGATCCCTGCTAGGATTCCCTCATCTTTTACCAAAGGGGATAGGGATATGAAGAGGCTGATTATTACTTTAAGTTTGGCATTTACTTTAGCGGGCTGCTCAGCTGGTCCAAAACTAACCGACTTTCCTCCGCCACCATCTCAGCAACAAATTGCGAGCGCAAGCTATGGAGAGCTTCCTGCGGACTATAAAGAAAAAATATCTCAATACGTTTCCTCCCGGCTGCTAGACCCTTACAGCGCCAAAATTGAGATTGGGAAACCTTACAAGGCTTATAGTCAGGATAATGTAGCTGGAGGAGGATTGGTAAGATTTGGCTGGGCAGTCCCTGTGATGACTAATGCCAAAAATGCTTATGGCGGCTATACCGGATACAAGCCTAGTAGATTTATATTCGACCACGGAACAATGTACGATGTAACGCTAATTTACGGTCTTGGACATCTGGTCGAAGTTAAGTAACTACAATCTATAAAACAATAAACCTCGCTCCGGCGGGGTTTTTTATTGCCCGGAGAAAATGAAATGGCCGAGAACGTAGGTGATATTGAATATGTAATTAAGGCCGATACGGCTCAGCTACTACGTGCTGATAAGCAAGTTCGAGGTATAACAGACGGCATGGAGGGCGGGTTCAACCGCGCCGACAAGGCTGCTTCATCACTAACATCATCCTTCGGTAGTCTTAGCCGGGTTGCCACTTCTCTTATGGCCATTTTGTCTGTGCAGCAGGTGGCTCAATACGCTGACGCATGGACGACTCTGAACAACAAACTGGCAAACGCCCTTCGGCCTAGCGAGCAACTGGTTGACGTTACTGAGCGAGTATTCAACATCACACAGCAAACTCGCGGCAGCCTCGACGCTACAGCTTCTTTGTATGCACGGCTGGAGCGAGCAACCAGGGAATATGGAACCAGTGCTGATGATCTGGCTAAGCTGACTACCATCATCAACCAAGGGTTTGTTGTCTCCGGTGCGACCGCGCAAGAGGCCGAAAACGCTATTATCCAGTTGTCTCAGGGGCTGGCTTCTGGTGCGCTGCGCGGGGAAGAATTCAACTCTGTGAATGAGCAGGGGAACCGCCTGATTGTGGCGCTTGCTGACTCTATGGGGGTTGGCATTGGACAGATGCGTCAGATGGCTGCGACCGGAAAGTTGACTACTGATGTTGTGGTGAACGGGTTACTTTCACAGGGTGTGACGATCGGCAATGAGTTCGCCAATACCACCACAACTATCAGCCAGGCTTTGCAGGTTGCCGGCAACAATATCACCAAGTTCTTTGGTGAAAACTCTACGGTTAAAACCGGTACAGCGATTTTCAACGACGCCGTAATCAGCGTCAGTGAGAACATCGGCGCTTTAAGCGCCATTCTGACTGGTGTCGCAGCGGTAATGGGAAGTCGTTACGTTGGCGCTCTGACTATGGCGACCGCTGCTAAAGTTAAGGCTGCTGTGGCTTCAAGGAATCAGTCAGCCGCTGAACTGCAGGTCGCACAGGCGGCGGCAAACAAAGCTACAGCAGATCTCCGCGCTGCCGCTGTCGCAAAAGAACGTGCGCTGGATGAAATCCGCCTTGCGGAAATGATGAAGCAGACAGCCGTTAGTGCAACGAACGCTGCCGCTGCTGAGCAGCGTTTATCTGCGGCCCGTATAGCAGCAGCTGGGGCTGTTGATAATTACAATCGCGCTCTGGCAGCAAATAAAGCGGCACAGGCTGGATTGTCTACCGGGGCTGGTTTGGTTAGCCGAGGATTGTCTCTCATCGGTGGTCCCGCTGGCGCCGCCATGCTCGCGGGCAGTGCGATCCTTTATTTCTCTCAGCGAGCCAAAGAGGCCAAAGACGATGCCAATAACCTGGCTGATAGCGTCAATGAACTGAGCGCTAAGTTCCAGACCATGTCGCATACCGAGTTGGCAGCCACCATTGGCAAGTTAAGCCAGAATCTGCCAACCCTTAGCGATGCGGTAGCAGACGCACAGAAAGAATTTAACGACGCTACAGCTGCTGTTCAGAGGCAAGAAAGGGAGATCGCAAGCTGGGGAACGAACACTACTCGAGGCCGTCAGGCCGCTGAAGCGTTAGGTGGCGCTCAGGATAAATTAGCAATTGCAGCCCTTGAACTTGAACGTGCTCAGAATCGCCTTAGTCAGACTCAGAATGCTATTAACATTGGACGCGCCACGCTTAATGGCACGATGAGGCAAGGGATTGATCTGCTTCGCCGGGATGGGGAGGAAGCGGGTGTCGCCGCTGGCATGATGGGCAAGCTTGGCGACATGATTAATTTCGCTGCAAAAGCGAAGGAAAAATTCAACTCCAGCAGTTTGATGGTAGAGCGCCCGAAAGATGTTCAGGATTACCTTGATAAACTGCAAGACCAGGTGACGCTTCAGAGTGAACTCAACGATCGTAAGCGTGCGCAGTTGAAGGCCGAGCAGGACATAAGGAAGTTATACGCCGGTAGCGCTAATGATGAAAAAACAAAGCGTCAGATGGAAAGAGATGTAGGCTTTGCACGCAAAAGAGCCGCCGCAGAATACGATGCCCAGCAAGCTCAACAGAAAAGCAAAAAGGCAACTAAAGACGCTGCATCTGAAGCTTCCAAAGCAGCCAGGCAGCAGGAGTCAGTTGCCCAAAAACTTGCCAATCTTAAGCAGCAATCAGACCTCGCAGCCGATTCTACAAAAGAACTAAGCCGCGAACAGGCAGTTCTCGCAGCCCAGCAATCACTTGGGAAAGGCGCAACTCAAGAGCAGATCGCGCTGGCTGGTAAATATCGCGGGGAAATTTGGGATACAGCAAATGCCCTTAAAGCCCAGGCCGCTGCTGAAAAACTACTACCGGAAGCCAAAGAGAATGCTAGCTACAGACAGGATGTTGAAGACCTTAAAACCGCTCTGGCCGCCAAGAAGATAAGTCAGGAGCGATTCAACGAAACATCTCTGCGTATCGAGCAGCAGCATCAGGCTAACCTGGCAAAAATCCGGGCCCAGCAGGCAGTAACACCTCAGCAATCTGCAATTGGGGAAATCGACCCGGTTCAGCAATTAGCAAATCAGCACGCGCAGGAACTGGCTCTCATCCAGCAGTTTGAAACGCAAAAGGGCCAGATCACTCAGCGTGGTCTCGAACTGATGAATGCTGCCAATACTCAATACGAGCAGGCCCGTATCGCTGCGCAATGGGAAATCTATCGCAACCAGAGCACCACCAACCAGCTCATGGCTGACGCTGTAGATTCGCTTCAGGGCGGGGCGACCAATGCCATAACCGGGCTGATTAACGGCACTCAGAGCCTTCAACAATCACTGGCTAACATTGGCACTACCATCCTCAACAGTGTTGTAGGCAGCTTTGTCCAGATGGGCGTGGAGTGGGTAAAAAGCCAGTTGATGGGGCAGGCTGCAGCAGCATCATCATTAGCGTCGACGATGGCCCAGGCTACCGCTGCCGCTTCCGCGTGGGCGCCGGCGGCAATGAGCGCCTCAATAGCAACGTACGGCAGCGCCGCAGCAATAGGTCAGGCTGCTTATGCAGAATCCATGGTTGCCGCGAAAGGGTTAGCCCTTGCGGGAGGCCGTCGCTACGGCGGCACAGTATCAGCCGGCAACGCCTACCGCATCAACGAAGATGGACGCTCTGAAATCTTCCAGACTACAGGTGGGCAGCAGGCATTCATCCCGAACCAGTCAGGGAAGATTATTCCTGCTGATAAGGCCGGAGGTGGTGGGTCGTTTAATCCTGTAATGAACCTTACGATAAACACCACAGGAGGTATTGGCGACGATGATATCGCAAGGCTGCGAAAGGCATGGAACACCGACATGATGAAAATGATGATTGACCAGCAGCGTCCTAACGGCTTGCTTCGGAGGAAATAATGCCAGAAACATTCACATGGACACCACAGCGAGCTTACCAGGTTGAACGTACCCCAAACGTAGCCGTTGTTAAGCTCGGTGACGGTTACGAACAGCGACAGGTGAAGGGTATCAATCCACTGATGGATAAATACTCGCTCACCTTTCGCGGCGTCAGCGGAGCTTGCCGTAGCAACCCAGCGAAGGATGCAGAGGTGTTCCTGAAAGCCAGAGGCGCAGTTGAATCATTCTACTGGACGCCATCAGATACCGGAGCCAGAAAGCTGTTTGTCTGCCGCTCATGGAGTTTAACGAAGACGGGGCCGCTGTATGAACTGACGGCCACGTTTGAACAAGTACCACGATAAGCCGAAAGGCGGGAGACAGTTATGACTTTAGCTGAACGTGTAAAGAGAATTGAGAGCGAATTAAAAGATATTAAATCGCAACTCAATTCTGGTACCGATTCTAGGAAAACAGCAAAAGCAATGCCCTTATCCAGTCTTGCAAAAGAGGGAGGTATCCCTGGGGGGTTAGTTAAAAAATGTTAACTCAAATACTTGATTGGAAAAATCCATCGTAAGGGCGCCCATTTTAATTAGTTGCATTCCGAAAACGACTTGGAATTTTCTCCCGTTACTTACCAATGGCACTGAAGTCAATTCTGTTGAAAAAACTCTTTCGTCCTCAGTGAACGATATTACCGCATGCCGAACTGTAGTTTCTATTGTTGAGGTGGCTCCGCTCACAGTTGTTTTTTCCGCGATTGGGAGTTTTAAATCGTCAGCAAAGTCTGAATCCACATAGCAAATATCTGCTCCGGTATCTATAAGTGCGTAGGCACCAGCCTTCAATCCATTTGGTTTATAAACGTTTATATCTTTTGAGCTACTTGGCCATACTGTCAATGGAACTACGGGAATTGCATGCTCCGTGGGGGTATCTGATACCGATCCATCAATAGGGGAAATAAACTTGATTTTTACTTTGGTGATCATCCTTTTTCCTTCGAAGAGTTATTCAGCCATTCCTCCTCTTTGCGTGAATCAGTGTCCCACCACTGACGGGCTGAGCTTACACGTTAACCAGGGTTATAAGTAAGCAACATCCTGATATTCAAACAGTAGCCACCACTTGGTGGCTTTTTTTATGGGAGTTTGCCGTGCGCGACATACCAGCCAGTATGATTATTGATAGCGTCGACGCCGGAGTAGGCGCGTTTATCGACCTGTTCGAAGCCGACCTGCAACCCTTTGGCGGAGACCTTATCCGGTTCCATTCCGGCACCAATGGATATTACGGAAATGTGATCTGGAAGGGAAACCAGTATCAGGCTTACCCGATAGCAGTTGAAGGTTTCGAGTCAAAGAACGAAGGCACATACGCCCGCCCGTCAATGGCAGTGGCGAACGTTACCGGTCTACTGACTGGCATCAACCATGACTTTGATGACATGCTGGGAGTAGTCATTACCCGAAGACAGGTTCCGGTGAAGTACCTGGACGCGGTAAATTTCCCGAACGGGAACCCTGACGCAGATCCGACGCAGGAAGCGGTTTCCCGCTACGTTGTTGAGGAGATGACGGAAGAGACGTTCGAGCAGGTGACCTACACGCTGGCGACACCGATTGACTGCGACAACGCCATCATCCCGGCCCGTACCATTCTCGCCGACGTATGCCAGTGGCAGTATCGCGGCGTCGGGTGTGGATATGACGGGCCGCCTGTTGCAGATGAGCGTGACAACCCAACCACTGATCCAGCGAAGGATCAATGCTCCCACCGTCGTACCGGTTGCCGGTTTCGCTACCCACGTCCTGAACCAATGCCAATAAGCAGTTTCCCCGGCTCTCAAAAGGTCTCCTGATGCAAGAATTACTCGATTATGCGGCATCGTCGCAGGATGAAGTGTGCGCGCTAATCCTGAACGACGAGCGAGTGTTTCGCTGTCGGAATGTTCATCCGGAGCCCTGGCATCACTTCCGCATACGTGACGATGACTGGCTTGCAGCGGAGGAAGAAGGGGAAATTACAGCGGTCTTCCATTCGCACCCGAAAAGCCAGCCAGCGCTTTCTGGTGCCGATCGGCAGATGCAGCTGATGACGGGGCTGCCATGGTGGCTCGCATCTGGCGGGCAACTGAGGAAATTCAGGCCTGTTCCGCATCTGCAGGGTCGCAAGTTCGAGCATGGCATTATGGACTGTTACACGCTTTTCCGGGACGCATACCACCTTTGCGGCATCGATCTGCCGGACTTCGTGAGGACTAATGGATGGTGGTTGCGGGGAGAAAATCTCTATCTGGCTAACATGCCGGCCAATGGGTTCTATCAGGTATCTATGCAGGATGCCAGACCAGGCGACGTCATTATCAGGCAGCCATTCCCCGGCGCCGACCCATGCCACTCAATGATTCTCCTTCATGACAACCTTGTGCTTCACCATGACCATGTCGGACACCTCAGCAGACGAGAACAAATGCGCCCGGCATACATCAAGCAGACGCATTCAATCTGGAGACACGAACAGTGCTCATCTTTAAATTTGCAGGCAATCTACGCCGATTTTACCGCCAGATATCCCTGAATGTTGATACTCCAGCGCAGGGATTACGCCTCCTATTGGCGCAGGATTTCGAATTCAAAAAAGCCTTTCTCAATACAAAGCTGCGTGTGCGGGTGGCGGGCGAGGATGTTGAGGTGTCGGCCATGCAATGGCATCTGGATCGCCACCTGAAAGATGGTTCTATAGTCCTGTTTGTGCCGGTAGTTGAAGGTGCCATCACTGCCGCTGCTGCGGCTTGGATTGCGGTGGCTGTCAGCGTGGCTTCGGTAGCTTACTCGGTTTACATGTCACGCAACATGAAAACCAAAACATCAGCAGAAGCAGCTGAGACCAACACGTTAACAAACAACTCATTTACCAGTGCTGAGAACCGGGTGGGTCAGGGGCGCGCGGTGCCACTCCTACTGGGAGAAATGGAGGTCGGTTCGAACGTAATTTCACTCGGTATCGACACAAGCAACAACCAGGACTGGACGGAATCTATTAGCTAAGGTGGCATTATGTCTTCAGGCGGCGGCAAAGCATCAACCCCCAAACTCCTCGACGATAACCTCAAGTCAAAGCAATTTTACCGGGTACTGGATCTCATCAGCGAAGGGCCTATCTATGGGCCCGTTGATCAGGAACACCTGTCATCATTCAAGCTCAATAAGACTCCCGTAACTGATGCGACAGGCAGTGTCAGCGTAAATGGTGTCAGCGTCGCCTGGCGCCCCGGATCTGAAACGCAATCCCCCATTAATGGCTTCTCTGCTATTGAAGCGACCACCATCGTAAACACCGAAGTAACCTATGATACTCCGCTGGTTCGCACTATAACCGATCAGGACGTTACCCGGGTGCGGTTTAACGTTGGTGTGACCGGACTGGTCGAGCAGGACACCAAAGGCAATCAGAAAAACACGTCCGTCACTCTGGTGTTGGAGAGCAGAACTGGCGCTTCAGGCTGGGTTATTGAAAAGACCGTGACCATCACCGGGAAGATATCAGGCGAATATCTTGAGGCCCATCTGATTGATGCTCCGGATATCAAGCCGTTTGATATTCGCGTTCGCCGCATTACGCCCGACAGCAGCAGTGATTTGCTGTCCAACGGCACTATCTGGAATAGCTACAGTGAAATCACCGATGACAACCTGAGCTATCCATATTCAGCCATCGCAGGCGCCGTTATTGACCGCGACCAGTACACCGACACCCCAAGCCGCACTTACCATCTTCGCGGACTGATTGTGTCTGTACCAGACAATTATGACCCAATCGCCCGAACTTACTCCGGATTGTGGACGGGTGGTTTCAAACAGGCATGGACAAATAACCCTGCCTGGTTGTTCAGAGAACTGGCAAAGAACTCCCGCTTTGGTCTGGCTAAGCGCGCTGGCTACATCGATGTTGATGACGGTGCGCTGTATGTGCTATCTCAGTATTGCGATCAGCTTGTTGATGATGGGTACGGCGGCAAAGAGCCACGCATGACGCTTAACGCTTACATCACAGAGCAGGCCAGCGCGCGTGACATTCTCGACAAGATAGCGAGCATGTTCCGTGGAATTGCGCTGTGGGACGGCCTGCGCCTTTCTGTCATGCTGGATGCGCCACAAGACCCGATCGCGACAATCACGAATGCTAATGTGGTAAATGGTGAGTTCAAACGCAGTTCTGTAAAGCGATCTGAAAAATACAATGCAGTTATTGTGTCATGGACTGACCCGGATAACGGCTGGGAGCAGGTGAAAGAGTACGTTTCCGACGATGAGATGATTGCCAAAGGAAACTACAACGAGACCACTCTGGAGGCGTTTGGCTGTACCTCACGCGGTCAGGCATGGCGGGCTGGTAAATGGCTACTTGAAACAGCGAAACGTGAAAGCAGCAGGCTGTCCTTTCAGATGGCGCGTGACGCCATCCACTTCACTCCAGGAGACATCGTTGAAGTGATGGACAATGACTACGCCGGAACGCGACTCGGTGGGCGAATAATGTCTTACTCCGGGAGGTCCATAATCGTTGATGCGGTCGACTCATCGGTGGTTACGGATGGATCCACCATGTCGATCATGGGGAGAGATGGTAAGTTTGTACGCTACGAAATTGATGGTGTTGCAGGGAATAGTGTTACCCTAAAAACAACCCCGGACTGGGTCAGGGCAGGCACCGTATTTGCCATTTCCACCGCGAGCGTGGCGATCCGCCTTTTCAGGATTCTGAGCGTTGCCGAAACAGAAAATAACTCTGTCTACAGCATTAGCGCCTCCCAGCACGATCCAAATAAGCAGGCCATTGTTGATGAGGGGGCTGTTTTTGACATTCCCAGCGATACCCTTAATGGCTACCGTGTGCCAAACATTGAAAATCTGCGCATCATTAACACAAATTCTGAGACCATTCAGGTCACAGCAACCTGGGAAACAGCTACAACCACTAAAAAGCTGATGTTTGAACTGTACGTTTACAGTGCTGATGGGAAATTAGTTGCGCAGTATGAGACCGATCAGTTCCGATATGAGTTTTACGGCCTGAATGCAGGAAGTTACACGCTTGGGGTTCGTGGTCGAAACGAAAATGGAATGAAAGGCGCTGAGACTCAGGTAAGCCTGATTATCGGAGCGCCTAATCCCCCGAACTCGGTTCAGTGGATACCTGGCCCACTTCAGGCCACTTTAGTTCCGGTCATGTCTGTTACTGCCACATCTGATACTTCTTTTGAATTTTGGTACGCAGGTGAGACTCCGATTCCATTGTCCGACGACATTGAGAATAAAGCTCAATTCCTTGGCCGTGGCAATCAGTGGACCATCCAAAAACTTAAGTTTGACCATGTTTATTACGTTTATGTTCGAACTCGTAATGCATTTGGCGTTTCAGGATTTGTAGAGGCTTCTGGAAAACCAACGGACGACTTCAGTGATATCACCAATGCAATCCTGGAGGATATTAAAGAGACTGATACGTTCAAAGACATGATCGAGAATGCAGTGGACAGCAATGAAAAAATTGCTGGCATGGCTAACGATATCAAACAGGCCAACGACGAACTGGAGCAGCAGGCGAAGGATATCGCCAAAAATGCCCAGGACGTCGGGAAGGTTCAAACCAGCGTTAATGAGCTTTCCAGCACGGTCGGGAATGTTTCGTCTTCACTCAGTCAGCTTGAGCAGACCGTTGCGACGGCTGATACCGCCCTGGGCCAGCGAATCGACAGCATCAGCGTGTCTATGGACGGCATGACGGGCGGGGTCAAGAACTCAGCCATTGCCATTATCCAGAACGGGCTGGCGCAGGTGGCTGCGCGTAAAACCCTGTCTGCATCCGTCGCCGGTAACAGCGCGCAGCTGGACCGCATTGATGAGGTGATCGTCACTGACAGGGAGGCAACGGCACGCGCATTGCTGAGCCTGCAGACGAACGTCAACGGCAATACGGCATCCATCAACAGTCTGAGCCAGACGGTTTCGAATTACCAGCAGACCACGGCGACGCAGATAAACGCCATCACTGCGACCATAAACGGAAATACGGCGGCGATAACAACGAACGCCCAGGCAATTGCGAACGTAAACGGCCAACTCAGCGCGATGTACAACATCAAAGTTGCGGTAACGAGTAATGGCCAGTATTACGCCGCAGGCATGGGGATCGGGGTGGAGAATACGCCATCAGGGATGCAGTCGCAGGTAATCTTCCTGGCCGACCGTTTTGCCGTCACTACGGCAGCAGGAAACAGCGTGGCGTTGCCATTTGTGATCCAGAATGGTCAGACGTTCATCAGGGCCAGCTTCATTCAGGACGGTACCATTGAGAACGCCAAAATCGGTAACTATATCCAGTCGAATAACTATGTGGCTGGCTCGGCAGGCTGGAAACTTGATAAAGGCGGCACCTGGGAAAACTACGGCAGCGACGGTCAGGGAGCAAGAAAATCCACCAATGTCACTGACAGTATCAGGGATTCAAATGGCGTGCTCCGCGTGCAAATCGGCAAACTTACAGGGGTGTTTTGATGTCATGGGGTATACAAACATGGGATGCGTCGGGTAAACCCAACAACTACGGTATCAAGCCAGTTTCAGTTGTTGGGCGTATACAGCTGGCTGCCGGACAAAACTCCGGCAACTGGTCTTTCGCGGTGCCCTCAGGAATGAAGGTCGGCTTTGTGCTCACACTTGATGAAGGAGGAAGCAGCGTAGGGAGGCGCATTGTCGCGTCAGGGAACACAATAACTGTAACTGCTGCCTCTTCTGTAGGCCTGGGAAATTACCCGGCCTCTAAGTGTGAGGTGATCGTTTTCATGGAGAAAGCATAGTGTCTGACTTTGGCGCAATGATATTAATGGAGAACGGCAATCCCTTTGTTACACCACAATCAACGCCTTTCTGCCTCTACGGAAAATACTCCTTCAATTCCTCAGCTAATGGCAGCTCTCAGCAGGTGGCGCAATATCTTTCGGTTCCTGACGATTATCCGGTAATGGTCTTCATAAAAACGACTAATACTGCGCAGCCGACTCCGGCCATGTCATATCGGATAGGAGGAAATGTCTATATTAGTGGCGTAAATCCCTATAACCAGGGCTTTACGCTGACAGCATATGTATTTGCAATTTTTCCGCAAACACTTCCCGCGTGGGGATTTGCTATCTGGGATGCCTCCGGGAAGCTTGTTCTGACGAACGAATCAAGGGTGCTTTCTGATCTTCAAACAGTGGGCACGCCAGGTGCAAGCGGCGGGATTAATATTGACCAGACGCTGAGCGGGTCATGGGCTGTTGCGCCTGCACAGCTTGGGCAGACCATCGTTGTGAATAACTCCACCCAGCCTCCGACCATCTACACCATCAATGCTTATTCGGCTTGCAGGTTTGACGGGACTAATACGAGGATAAATGCAGGGGGAACCTCCACCGGAACAGGTTCTCCGGGAGGGGGAACGAATACTGGCATTTCCTTGACCGCGATAAATACAGCGGCCTATGACTGATTGATCGTTTTGAGCGATCAATAACAAATAATTGATCTATCTAATCAATTATACCCGTTTCTTTCATGTTGGTATTGTCTAAGTTCATGAATACCCCTGGATACCATCAATATGATTAAGCTACTTATCTGCATGGCTGGCGCTGTCATGCTTTCAGGCTGCGCTGGAGTAATTGAGAAACAGGAACCAATTTGCAGCGGAACGGCCATCGTTGGCGGTCAGGAAAATACCGTCCAGATTTACGGTGTTCGTAAACAAAATAACCAGACGCAGTACCGAGCCGGTGATCCCTTTAACTGGCGCTGGGTAGGTGCAAATACATTCACTGGCACTACCTGTAAATAACCCACCTCATTCGAATACAACTTCGCTCCGGCGGGGTTTTTTGTTGCCTGGAGAAAATATGCTTTATAACACTGGCACCATTGCTATCAACGGAAATACCGCCACCGGGACGGGTACAAACTGGACGGCACCCGCCAGCCAGGTTCGCGCTGGCCAGACGATTATCGTCATGTCGAGCCCGGTACAAATTTTCCAGATCTCAAGCGTGGACAGTTCCACCTCAATGACGGTTACACCTGCCGCCGCTCCGGCACTTAGTGGCCAGAAGTATGGAATCCTGGTGTCCGACAATATCTCTGTCGACGGACTGGCACAGGCCATGTCGCAACTCATCAAAGAGTATGACGAGAATATTGGCGCGTGGGAGACGTTCGCCACAACCTCAGCCAATCAGAGCATCACTGTAACCATCAACGGCACCTCCGTAACCATCCCTGGCATCGGTAAGCTGGCACAGAAAGGGAGCAACGGCGCGCTAGCTGTCGAAGACGGCGGAACCGGGGCAACCACGGCAGAAGGCAGTCGCACAAACCTCGGTTTGGGAAACAGCGCCACCAGGAGTGTTGGGACGGTAACTGGTACCGTAGCTGCTGGCGATGATTCTCGCATCACTGGTGCCCTTCAAAAAACTGGCGGGACACTAACAGGTCAGCTGAATTTGAAAAGCGCGCCAATCGCTGCCGATGCTAACTCTGTTATTTCTGCCAACGGTGGGCTTGATGTTGATCTTTCTAAGGGGTTCGTTTTAAAAGGAAAGGTGCAGCAGGGGGCAGGTAGGGACAATAATATACTTACAATCTCGGGTGATGGAGATACGCCAACAACAGGATATGTAGGCGCATTTCAGTACAAATGGTACAGCGATAGCTGGGTTGCGGGTATTACTCGAGGGTCTGGAACGGACACTCTGGCTTACACAATTTACTATTATGGACCAGGCACTACAAAATACTGGGCATTCAATTACGATGGTTCTGCTACTTCGCAAGGACCCTGGGTTAATGGTTCTGATGAACGTCACAAGTCGAATATTGAGGCGGTAGCGCAACCTCTTGCTGCCATACTCTCTCTTCGCGGGGTTACTTATAATATTAAGGATGGTGGTAGGGGTGTCGGGCTCATTGCTCAGGATGTAGAAAAGTGGTGTCCTGATGCTGTCAAAACATACGGAGACCGCAGGTTTAGCGACGGCACGGTGATTGAGAATTTTAAGTTTCTCGATACATCAGGCGTGGCTGCCGCGTACCATACTGAAGCAATCAAAGAACTCTTCAATCTGGTGGAACTGGCGCTTAACGATCCGGACAAGGCTCGTGATATTATTAAAGCGGTGAAAGCTGCCTCAGAGCTTAGCCAGTCAGGTTCGTGAATGATATAGCCAGGCGGCGGGCAAGGAAACCGCCTCCCGTCGTATGCAAAAACGGGAGGCGGCAGGTTGCTTAGTGTTCATGTCCGAGCAAACGTGGGGAAAATTACACGATAGATAGTTAAAGCCCAACCTGGCGAACTGTCGGGAACTCAGAAACCAGCCACATATCGGACTCTTCAAACATTTCCTCCAGCATGCGGTTCAGTTTTTCCCGATCGCTTTTGCTGGCATCGCTATTTAGGCCGTTTGCCTGCATCGGTTTCACTTTCACTTCGGCATCAGGGAAAATCTGGTGCACACGCTTAGTCAACTCGGCCAGGATAATCTCTCTGGCGCCTACCAGACCATCAACATTACGCTTGTCATAAACCAACTCAACGAACATCACTCTCCATCCTTGCTGACTTGATCTGGTGAAACAAAAATACTACTGTATATACATACAGTCAATAATCAAGTGAGGGTGCTGCTATGCCTCGCCAATATGATATTCACGCAGCTTTTTTAGCCTCTATAGAAAAGAATCCAAAGGGCTACCTTTGCCTAAAAACAAATAAATTCATCAATAATTTGCGTGAGAGGAACTGGCATTTCATCCAAGCAGACGCTAACGCATGGATTGAGAGATACCAGCCAGATTTCGCTGATAAGACGACCGACGGAAGCGACAACCGTTATTGGATCCTACGTAATATGGGGAGGGTTTTCTAATGGGCTTTCCTTCGCCGGCTACGGATTACGTTGAACAGCGTATATCGCTTGACGAGCGCATCATCACCAGGCCAGCGGCTACGTACTTTATGCGGGCCGGTGCAACGCATTACCGGGAAGGTATCCTCAACGGTGCTTTGCTGGTTGTCGACGCGTCACTGTCTCCATGTGATGGTTCATTGCTGGTTTGCACAGATAGCGGTGAGTTTAGGATTAAGCGGTATCGCACACACCCGCGGCCACACCTGGAAAACCTTGAGAACGGTAAACGGGAGAGTTTGCCAGATAAGGATGAGGTATCCGACACTTCGCGTCCGGTATTTGGGGTGATCACGTATATCATCAACGACGCGCGTTCGGGTGAGTTTGATGATTGTCCGGTGATGTGATGGGGCATGGGTGGGGCATAAAGTTACCGCGAAACGACGTTAGTTCATTGCACATGACAAATCGTATCGCGGCAACATAGCTGAAGTTACCGCACATCAATCCAACATCAAGCCACTTCGTTAAAAGACTTAATAGTCTCCAGATGAAGATCGCCTGCAGCACCGGGGTACCGAGGAACGGGATCAGCGTGATGACGTCTTTACTGCTCAGCGAGCTGCCGATCCCGAGCATGATCCCGCAGAACGAGAGGAGTGCCACGGGCAGCATAAAGGTTTTACCCAGTTGCTGGAAAAATTCCCACAGCGATATTTTTTGTGCTGCTTTCGCCGTCATAAAACGACTCCTTTATTGTTAAAATCAGTTTGCCTGCTTCAATGCTGCGAGAAGATAAAACGTTTTATCAAAGTTTAGTGCGCGCTAAATCACATTCTCAGGCTTTGACTGGTAGTATAAAGATAACGTATTGATAAAACGTTTTACCGATCTCATTTCAGGGAGTCACGCCAACACATGGCTGTAGCGAAAAAAATCACCATCAACGATGTCGCGCTGGCGGCGGGCGTTTCCGTCAGCACCGTTTCTCTGGTGCTAAGCGGAAAAGGGCGCATCTCTCCTGCGACCGGTCAGCGGGTTAACGAGGCGGTTGAGCAGCTGGGTTTTGTGCGTAACCGTCAGGCGTCGGCGCTGCGCGGCGGGCAAAGCGGAGTGATTGGCCTGATTGTTCGCGACCTGACGTCACCTTTCTATGCGGAGCTGACCGCCGGGTTAACCGAAGCGCTTGAAGCGCAGGGGCGGATGGTCTTTCTTCTGCACGGCGGTCGCGAGGCCGATCAGCTTCTTTCCCGGCTCGATATGCTGCTGAATCAGGGTGTTGACGGGGTAATCGTCGCCGGAGCGTCGGGCGTGGGCAGCGAGCTGTGCGAGCGCGCCGCCGAAAAAGGCGTGCCGCTGGTGTTTGCTTCGCGCGCCAGCTACCTCGACGAGGCCGATACGCTGCGCCCGGATAACATGCAGGCCGCGCAAATGCTGACCGAGCATCTTATTCGTCGCGGACACCAGCGCATTGCGTGGCTCGGCGGGAAAAGCTCGTCCCTGACCCGCGCCGAGCGGGTCGGCGGCTACTGCGCGACGCTGATTAAATACGGCCTGCCGTTCCACAGCGAATGGGTCGTGGAGTGTGAATCCAGTCAGAAGAAAGCGGCGGAAGCGATAGGCGCGCTGCTGCGCAGCAGTCCGACGATCAGCGCCGTGATTTGCTACAACGATGTGATTGCCATGGGCGCCTGGTTTGGCCTGATCCGCGCCGGGCGTCAGAGCGGCGAGGGCGGGGTGGAAACCTTCTTCGGTCACCAGGTGGCGCTGGGGGCGTTCGCCGACGTTGGTGAAAACGCGCTAGACGATCTGCCGATCGTCTGGGCCACCACCCCTGCGCGAGAGATGGGCTACACGCTGGCGGACAGGATCATGCAGCGCATCGACAACACGGACGTTCAGGCCGGACACCAGATTGTGGCGGCGCGGCTGGTGACGGTGAAATAATATCAGGCGGGTTGCGTTAGCGGATTGAGCAACAGTTCGGCTTCCAGCGCTTCCACAAACTTTCGTACTTTAGCCGGGATCAGCCGGGAGGTCGGGTAAACCGCCCAAACGGCCAGCGATTCCGGGTGGGCATCCTCCAGGACGATCCGCACGAGTTTACCCTCTCTGAACGCCGGCTCTACGTACCAGCGGGATAAATTGGCGATCCCTAACCCTCCCAGGCAGGCTTCGAAAATGGCCTCAATAGAGTTCGCGGAGAATCGGCCCGACACCTTTTGTTTGTAGCGCTGTTCACCCTGTTCGAATGACCAGTGGACGGTATCTGACGTGGTCAGACAGCTGTGTGCCGCCAGATCGTTAAACGATTTTGGATAGCCATTCGCGGCAAGATACGCCGCGCTGGCGCAGAGATCGCGAGGGTTGTGACACAGGCGATGGGCAACCAGCCGGTTATCGCGCAGCGGCGCAATGCGTAACGCCACGTCTATGCCTTTTCCGACAATATCAACCTGTTCGTCGGTGGCGAATAAATCGACCTGCAGGGCGGGATGTTGCTGCATGAACCGGGTCAGCATGGGAGCAACGATCTTACGGCCAAACCCCGCTGAGGCGGTAATGCGCAGTCGTCCGGAAAGGTGCGTCCCCTCGGGAAATAGATCGGCCAGCGCGTTATTTTTATCTTCCAGCAACGCCTGCGCATGGGGCAAAAAAACGGCCCCATCGCTGGTGGGTGAGAGGGAACGCGTGGTGCGGTGCACCAGCCTGACCCCCAGTTCAGCCTCAAGATTATTAAGAGACCGTGATGCCGCCATGGCGCTCACAGAGAGCCGACGCGCGGCGCCCGCCAGGCTACCCGCCTTGACGGCTTCGACAAACACTTCAACGTCTTCCAGTTTCATTGTATCGATTTTCGTTATGCTGACTTATCAAAGTATATATCTACATTATTTATCGTTACGCTGCCATAGTCTCTTCACAACCTGAAAAATATCAATCTGGAGTGAAGATGAAAAAGTTGAAAACGGTTCTGGCGCTCAGCGGCCTGCTCCTGGCAAGCACATCGTGGGCAGATGCCCCGGCGCAGGTTAAACAGCAGGTTCCGGGCTATTATCGTCTGGCGGTCGGGGAGTATGAGGTGACGGCGCTGTTCGACGGCTATAACGATCTTTCGCCAGCCTTGCTACACGGGCTCTCAGGCGAAAAGGTTCGCGAACTGCTGGCTCAACACAAAATTGATGCCGAACGCATGCCTACCGCCTTTAACGCCTTTCTGGTGAATACCGGTAAACACCTGCTCATGATTGACAGCGGGGGTGGCCACTGCATGGCGGAAACGGCCGGCCAGCTGGTCAGCAATATGAATGCATCAGGGTACCGTCCCGAGCAGGTTGATACCATTTTCCTGACCCACCTGCATCTTGACCACGTGTGCGGCCTGAGCGATGCAGAGGGTAAGGCGTTGTTCCCCAATGCCACCGTCTACGTACCGCAGGGGGAGGCCGACTACTGGCTTGATCCCGCAAAAGAAGCGAGCGCGCCGGCTAATGCGAGGGAGTATTTCGCTATCGCCAGGAATGCGCTGTCCGCGTATAAAGCCGCCGGGCACCTTAAAACCTTCGTCCCGCCAGCTTCGCCTGTCCCGGAAGTCCAGACGGCATATGCCATAGGGCATACGCCAGGCAGTACCGTTTATCGCTTCGCGTCGCAGGGGACGGCTATCAACTTCATTGGGGATTTGATTCATGCTCCTGCCGTCCAGTTCCCGCACCCTGAAGTGTCTATTCGCTTTGATGTCGATCCGAAAAAAGCCATCTCATCCAGGGGGCAGGAGTTTAACGCGCTGGCAAAAGACGGTGAGTGGATGGCCGCAGCGCATCTGCCTTTCCCCGGTATCGGTCATATCACCGCCTGGCAGCAGGGCTATAGCTGGAATCCTGTCAATTACGGTCCTTATCAGCGTGCGGCCAACGTGCCTCTGCTGAAATAAAGTGATGTGACGAGCATGAAAAGTTACACCGTAACGGCAAACGGTATTCGTCAGTTTGTGGTCGAAGAGGGTGAAGGTGCACCGGTTATTCTCCTGCATGGTTTTCCTGAAACAAACTATGCCTGGCGCTACCAGATACCCGTACTGTCCCGGCACTACCGCGTGATTGCACCGGATTTACGCGGGTATGGCGAAACGGATAAACCTGCTTCTGGCTATGATAAGCGCAACATGGCGCGGGACATCCGGGAACTGATGCGAGTCCTGGGTTTACAGAAAGTGGTGCTGGTGGGGCACGATCGCGGCGCGCGCGTCGCGACGCGGTTTGCAAAAGATTACCCTGAGCTGGTGGATCGACTGGTGGTGATGGATAACGTGCCAACGCGTATTGTGGCGCGCGATCTGAATGCGTCGATTGCGCGTGCGTACTGGTTCTTCCTGTTTCATCTTGTGCCAGACCTGCCGGAAGCGCTGATTGCGGGTCGGGAGCATATCTGGCTGCGCCACTTTTTCTCGGACTGGACCTACAATCCGTCGACCATCAGCGGCGAGGCGTTTGATACCTATGTTAGGGCGTATCAGGCGCCGGGTGCCGTGCGTGGCGCAATGGCTGACTATCGCGCCAACGCAGAGGATGTGGCGCAGGATATGGCTGACGCTGAGGTGAAAATCACCTGCCCGGTAATGTCGCTGTGGGGTAATGATTTTCATGCGGTCGGCAAGCTTTTCGATATGGAAAGCGTCTGGGCCGAAATGGCGGAGAACCTGCGGGCGCAGGGGATTGATGAGTGTGGCCATCTGCCGCAGGAGGAGCAGCCAGAGAAAGTGAACGCGCTTCTGCTGGATTTCCTGGCGGGATGGAAAAGTTAGCGGGCAATAAAAAAACCCCTCATGCGAGGGGTTTTGCTGTTTACTGCTGCGGCGCCGCCGGTTCGGCTGGCGCTGCCGGTTCAGCTGGTTCCGGCATCCCCAGAGTCGGCATACCAAACATGCCGACGAAGTCTTCCAGCGGCATCTTGTCGCCGTTGAGCGTTACCTGGCCGTTGGCGTACTGCAGGCTGGTGGAGATCGTGTTGTTTTCCACTTTGGTGATGCGGAACATCTGACCCATGGCCGCCAGACCTTTCACCTGCTGGCTCGCCAGCTTGCCGGCGTCTTCATCGCCGTAGCCTTCCAGCTTCGCAATCTGGGTCATAAACTCGGTCGCCATATCCATCGGGATGGTCAGCTTGCTGTCGAGCGACTTAACGCTGCGATCCACTTCCTGCGCCAGCGTCTGCGGTTCACCCGTTGCGGTTGCCGGATCTTTCAGGAACAGCGACAGGTTAAAGCTGGTTTCGCCTTTGCTGTTTTTCCAGCTCAGCGGCGCAACGGTGATCACCGGCTCGCCTTTCAGCAGGACAGGCAGGTTGTTGAACAGTACCGCCATCGCCTGCTGCTGATACACCTCAGGGTTCTGCTGGAGTGCGGCATCGGTCAGCAGCGCCTGGCTCTCTTTGCTGTATTTCTGGCTAAACTCGTGCCACGCCTGGCCGTCGATATTGCCGATCTTCAGCGACAGCTTGCCGGTGCCCAGATCCTGATTCTGCACCTTCAGGCTCTTCAGCGTGTAATCCAACTGCGTGTTGATGCTTTTACCGTCTTTGGAAACGTCGGATTTGCCGTTGACGTCCATGCCTTCCAGCACGGCCATCTCTTTTCCTTCAACCGCAATGGCTACCTTGTCGAGAGAGAGTTTCTGATCGCCGATACGCTCCTGGAAATCGGTCATTCGGCTGTTGCCGTCGGCTTTCAGGTTGTTGAAGGTGAGCTGAACCTTTTGGTTATATTCGTTCACGGCATTGACCAGGCCGCTTTCCGCTTCACCCGTCAGGGAGAACACGTTTCCGTCGCGGTCGGCATCGAGTTTGAAGTGGCCGCCGCTAAAGGCGACTTTCTCATTCTCTTTCTCGTAGTTCAGCGCTTTCAGGGCAATATTGGAACTCGTGTCACCGGCATAGCTAATTCGGGTATTAATGTCGAAAGGCGATTCATTCTTCGCCAGGTCAAACAGCGGTTTGGTGACGTCGTTATTCACCAGCACGGTATGAACGGACGCCATCGACGGGATCAGGTTAAAGGACTTCAGCTGCGCCAGCGGCAGCGGACCGTGGCTCACCACCTCATCCAGCACCACGCTCTGGCCCGGTTTCAGCCAGCCGTTTTCAGCACCGGCAACCGGCTTCACCACCAGCTGCATACGGCTGGTAAACACGCCGCGATGATAATTCTGGTAGCTCAGCTCAAGGCCCGCCTCCGGCGCGCTGCGCTTAATCTCTCCGTTAGCCTGCGCCACCATCTCAGCCAGACGGCCTTCCAGCTGTTTCCCGGTAAACCAGGAGGCACCCGTCCAGACCACGCCTAACGCTACAATCACTCCAACCGCTACGACCGATTTTTTCATTGCGACTATCCCTAAAATGAAACCAGGCGGTAAAAACCGCCTGGAGATATTAAGCCTGCAACTAGCTTAGCAAGAGTTGTTAAAAAATTCAGTAAGTGCTTAAAGCTTATTGAAAACGCGCGCCAGACGACCGGTGCCGCTTACGCTGACCGGAGACTCATTGGCTGCAACGAATGCTGACTCACCGGGCTTAAGCACCAGACGCTGTTCGCCTTTGCGCAGCGTCGCTTCGCCCTCGGCGCAGAACAGAATCGCCGCGCTTTCCTGCGCGATGGCGGTTTCGGCCTGGCTCAGGTCGTGCAGGGAGAAAGCAAAATCTTCAACCGGAATCGGGAAGTCCAGCTCTGCGCCGTTTTTCACCGGCTGAGTCAGCAGCTCCGCGGCAGGTTTCGCCACAAACTTCACGTTGGCAACCAGCTCAGGAATATCGATGTATTTCGGCGTCAGGCCCGCGCGCAGCACGTTATCGGAGTTGGCCATTACCTCCAGCGCCACGCCCTGTAGGTAGGCGTGCGGGGTTTCGGCAAACAGGAACATCGCTTCGCCCGGGTTCAGCTTCACCACGTTCAGCAGCAGAGGGGAGAACAGGCCGCTGTCGTCCGGGTAGAATTCGGAGATCAGACGGATAGTCTCCCACGGTTCACCCTGCTGGCTGCCCAGAGCCGCTTTCAGTACCGCCATCGCGTGAGATTTCTCTTCACCCTGCATATTCAGCAGGCTGGCAAACAGCTGGCTCAGCGCGTCCGCGTTAGGGTTTTCAAGGAAGTGGGCGATAGCCTTGTGGGCACCCGCGACCGGTTGCAGCAGGGAGACGATCTCTGAAAACTCGCGGAACGCGTTCATCGCCAGGAACGGCGTCAGCGCGAACACCAGCTCCGGCTTGTGGTTAGGATCTTTGTAGTTACGCTCGGCGGCGTCCAACGGAATACCCGCCGCGTTCTCTTTCGCAAAACCGATTTCAGAGGCTTTCTTGTTCGGGTGAACCTGGATGGAGAGCGGCTGGTCGGCGCACAGCACCTTGAACAGGAACGGCAGTTCCCCAAAGCGCTGAGCCACCTTGTCGCCCAGCAGCGCGGCTTTATCGGCATCAATCACGTCACGCAGGCTGCGTACCTGGCCGCTGGCGTCTTCAATTTTTGAGCTGCTCTTCGGGTGCGCCCCCATCCACAGTTCTGCCATCGGCAGGTTGTTCGGGTTCGCGATACCGTAGAGATCCGTTAACGCAGTTTTACTTCCCCAGGCGTAGTTTTGCACTGAGTTAATGAGTTTTTGCATTATCAAGCCCTGATTCAATTGTGGAATTAACTCCGGGTATTAAAGCAATAAACCTCATGGAAGTAACCTGTGGATGTAAAAAGTCGTACTAGTCTCAGTTTTTGTTAAAAAATTGTGTAGGATAAGCTGACTCGCTTTTAAGCCGGGCAGCGGAACATCTGCCCTGAATAAACAGACCGAAGCAGTAAGTGAGAGACCAATGTCGAATAAACCCTTCCATTATCAGGATCCTTTCCCCCTCAGTAAGGATCGGACCGAGTATTACCTGTTAACCCGCGATCACGTCTCCGTCTCTGAGTTTGAAGGACAAGAGATCCTCAAGGTCGATCCTCAGGCGCTAACGCTGCTGGCGCAGCACGCTTTCCACGACGCCTCGTTTATGCTGCGTCCTGCGCACCAGCAGCAGGTTGCCGATATCCTGAGCGACCCGCAGGCCAGCGAAAACGATAAATACGTTGCCCTGCAGTTCCTGCGTAACTCAGACATCGCCGCGAAAGGTATTCTGCCTACCTGTCAGGACACCGGCACGGCGATCATCGTCGGTAAAAAAGGCCAGCGCGTCTGGACCGGCGGCGGTGACGAAGCGGCCCTGGCGCACGGCGTCTACAACACGTACACCGAAGATAACCTGCGCTATTCGCAAAACGCGGCGCTGGATATGTATAAAGAGGTCAACACCGGCACCAACCTGCCAGCACAGATCGATCTCTACAGCGTGGATGGTGACGAGTACAAATTCCTCTGTATCGCCAAAGGCGGCGGTTCAGCTAACAAAACCTATCTCTACCAGGAAACCAAGGCGCTGCTCACCCCGGGCAAGCTGAAGAACTACCTGGTTGAAAAGATGCGCACCCTCGGCACCGCGGCGTGCCCGCCGTACCATATCGCGTTTGTGATTGGCGGTACGTCGGCGGAAAGCACGCTGAAAACCGTCAAGCTGGCCTCAACCAAATACTACGACGGCCTGCCTACCGAAGGTAACGAGCACGGCCAGGCGTTCCGCGACGTGCAGCTTGAGCAGGAACTGCTGGAAGAAGCCCGCAATCTGGGCCTCGGCGCGCAGTTTGGCGGTAAATACTTTGCCCACGACGTGCGCGTGATCCGTCTGCCGCGTCACGGCGCCTCCTGTCCGGTCGGGATGGGCGTGTCCTGCTCTGCGGATCGCAACATCAAGGCGAAGATCAACCGCGAAGGCGTGTGGATCGAAAAACTGGAAAACAACCCGGGCAAATACATCCCGGAAGAGCTGCGCAAAGCGGGTGAGGGTGAAGCGGTTCGCGTTGACCTGAACCGTCCGATGAAAGAGATTCTGGCGCAGCTTTCGCAGTATCCGGTCTCGACCCGTCTCTCGCTGAACGGTACGATCATCGTGGGCCGCGACATCGCGCACGCGAAGCTGAAAGAGCGTCTGGACAACGGCGAAGGGCTGCCGCAGTACATTAAAGATCACCCGATCTACTACGCCGGCCCGGCGAAAACGCCTGAAGGCTACGCGTCCGGCTCGTTAGGCCCAACCACGGCAGGACGTATGGACTCGTACGTTGACCAGCTGCAGGCCAACGGCGGCAGCATGATCATGCTGGCGAAAGGTAACCGCAGCCAGCAGGTGACGGACGCCTGCCACAAGCACGGCGGCTTCTACCTCGGCAGCATCGGCGGCCCGGCTGCGGTTCTGGCGCAGGGCAGCATTAAGAGCCTGGAGTGCGTGGAGTACCCGGAATTGGGTATGGAAGCGATCTGGAAAATTGAAGTGGAAGACTTCCCGGCGTTTATCCTGGTGGATGACAAAGGCAACGACTTCTTCAAGCAGATCCAGTCGTCCCAGTGTTCGGCGTGCGTGAAGTAATTCTGTAAATTGTCGGGTGGCGGCTGCGCCTTACCCGGCCTACGAGTCTGGTAGGTCGGGTAAGCGTCAGCGCCACCCGACATCAAAAAGAGCGCACAAAGCGCCATATCGTTTCTCAGAAGTCATCAATACTTATTCCTTAAGCATGTGAGCAATCCCTCTTTTGTTATCAAGGAGAAAGTAATGACCACGGTACGCCATGAGAAAGATTCGATGGGCGCCATCGACGTCCCGGCCGATAAGCTATGGGGCGCGCAAACCCAGCGTTCGCTGGAGCACTTCCGTATTTCGACTGAAAAAATGCCCGTCTCGCTGATTCAGGCGCTGGCGCTCACCAAACGCGCCGCCGCTAAAGTGAACCAGGATTTAGGCCTGCTGCCGGCAGAAAAAGCGACCGCCATCATCAACGCCGCCGACGAAGTGCTGGCGGGTAAGCATCCCGACGAATTCCCCCTCGCCATCTGGCAGACCGGTTCCGGCACTCAGAGCAACATGAACATGAACGAAGTGCTGGCGAACCGGGCCAGCGAACTGCTGGGCGGCGTGCGCGGCATGGAGCGTAAGGTCCATCCGAACGATGACGTCAACAAAAGCCAGAGTTCCAACGACGTCTTCCCGACGGCGATGCACGTGGCGGCGGTCATCGCTATACGCGAGCAGCTTATCCCGCAGCTTAACGTCCTGAAAGCCACGCTCAACGAGAAAGCGCAGGCCTTCCGCGACATCGTCAAAATTGGCCGTACGCACCTGCAGGACGCCACGCCGCTGACGCTCGGCCAGGAGATTTCCGGCTGGGTGGCGATGCTGGAACATAACCTGAAGCATATTGATTACAGCCTGCCGCACCTGGCGGAGCTGGCGCTCGGCGGAACGGCGGTCGGGACAGGGTTAAACACCCATCCTGAATACGCGGTGCGCGTGGCGGAGGAGCTGGCAAACATCACCGGGCAGCCGTTCGTCACGGCGCCCAACAAGTTCGAAGCGCTGGCGACCTGCGATGCGCTGGTCCACACCCACGGCGCGCTGAAAGGGCTGGCGGCCTCGCTGATGAAAATCGCCAACGACGTGCGCTGGCTGGCCTCGGGTCCGCGCTGCGGCATCGGTGAAATCAGTATTCCGGAAAACGAGCCGGGCAGCTCCATCATGCCGGGTAAAGTGAACCCGACCCAGTGCGAAGCCATGACCATGCTCTGCTGTCAGGTGTTGGGCAACGACGTGGCCGTCAACCTGGGCGGTGCGTCCGGCAACTTCGAGCTGAACGTCTATCGCCCGATGGTGATCCATAACGTACTGCAATCGATTCGTCTGCTGGCGGACGGGATGGAGAGCTTTAACGAGCACTGTGCGGTAGGGATTGAGCCGAATCGCGAGCGTATCAGCCAGCTGCTCAATGAATCCCTGATGCTGGTGACGGCGCTGAATACCCATATCGGCTACGACAAAGCCGCCGAGATCGCGAAAAAAGCGCATAAAGAGGGGCTGACGCTGAAAGCCTCCGCCCTGGCGCTGGGCTATCTCACGGAGGAGGATTTCGATGCCTGGGTGCGCCCTGAGGCGATGGTCGGCAGCCTGAAATAGTCATCCCGCCACGTACAGGTGCAGCCGCGGAATAATCAGCTGCAGCGGCTGCGCCTGAGGTCGGTAACGGTGCTGGACATTTTCAGCATCGTAATTCAGCAACTCACCAATATCCGGCACGATAGCTCCCCGGTCGGCATCATAAAGCGCAATCAGCGGCGTAGGGCAGGCATACTGAACCTGTTTTTGCTGGCCGGAATACCAGACGCGGGCGATAGGCTGCACCTTCACCGGGCGCTTTATCTTGAGGCGCGCGTCCGCCGGAAGCGAGGCGATGCTGTGGTACTCCTGCTCCAGGCGCTCAATCCACTGCTCGCGCGACCACGGTGCGACGGCGCGCGGCGTCTTCAGGCTTTTTTCCAGCTGCGCCAGAATCTCATCCCGGGTGAAGTTTTTAATGATGTGCTTATTCGCCCAGCCGAAGCGCAGCGTGGCGGGGTGACGCAGTACCGTCAGCGTGCGATAGGCGTTCAGGGTAATCAGCCCCGGAAGCTGACGGTGCACCCATTCAAACCGGGCGGCAGGGGCGAGGCCGGACTCTTCGGTAACGATCTTTTCAAAGGCCGCTTTCAGGGTGTTGATATGGGTAATCTGGCTTTCCAGCGCGTCACGCGTTGTCGCATCGGTTTGCAGGCAGATCACACCGGGCAGACGCACGGCGGCCTTACTGCTGCGGTTTTCTGACTGCTGCTGGATAAACAGGCGGCGATAGTGCTTCAGCGCCAGCTCAAGGGCGGCGCTGCCGATGTGCTGTTCAACCTCGATGGTGTCCAGCGGGTCGTGCTCGGCCCCTTTAGCCACCTCGGGCAGGGTAAAGACGCGCGCGGCCAGCAGGCGGCAGTTCTGCAAACGTTCGGTCAGGGTCAGGAGCTCGTGTTCTATTTCCCGAAACGTGCTGTTCAGCCGTTCTAGGAGATCGTAAGTCGCCATAAACACTCTCGTTAGTTACAACATACTTATCATATAGCACAGCACGCCGGGTCAGGCCAGCGTGCGGTTAAGGTCAGGCAGGGACGGGAAGGGCGATGTTATGATACACCGGCCAGCTAAAGCAGAAGCGCGCGCCGCCGAGCTCGCTCTCTTCGCAATGCACCGTGCCGCCCATCGCCTGCGCGATAGAGTAAACAATCGCCAGCCCCAGGCCGCATCCGCCAGTGGCGCGATCGCGGCTGGGGTCGAGGCGGACAAACGGTTCAAACACGGTTTCTCGCGCTTCCGGGGCAATCCCCGGACCGTCATCCTCCACCGTCAGGCTGGCCTGATTGCCCTGCAAATCCAGTCCGATCTGTAGCGTACTTTCGCTGTAGCGCATGGCGTTGTTCATCAGATTGTCCAGCACGCGCTCCATCAGGCGCATATCGAGCGCGCCGTAATCACCCGGCGTGACGCGCGTTAACAGCGTGCGCTGCGGGTTCACGCTCTGAACGTCATCGATGTGGGTTTGCAGCCACGCGGGCAGATCCGGCGTGCTGAGGTTCAGCTCGTTTTGCGGACGATCGAGGCGCGCGTAGGTCAGCAGCTCCTCAATCAGCGCCTCAAGCTGGCCGATGTCGCGGTTAAGCGCCTGAGACTCCGCGTCAGTCAGATTCTCGCTCATCTCCAGACGGTAGCGCAGGCGAACCAGCGGCGTGCGCAGCTCGTGCGCAATGCCGTCGATCAGCTGCTTCTTACTGGCGATCAGGGCATTGATGTTATCGGCCATCTGGTTAAAAGCCACGCCCAGACGTTCAAAGCTGGAACCGCTGTCGAAGTGAATGCGTTCGGTAAAGTGCCCCTCGCCAAAACGCTGCGCGGCGGATTCCAGTTTCAGCATGTCCTGCCAGTGCGGGCGCATCCAGATAAAAACCGGAAACGCGAGCGAAATGGCGATAAAGGCCATCAGCGCCATGTCCAGCAGACGCATCTGGTGGAGATAGTAGAGATAGGGCACCGGCCCGACGGCCAGCACGTAATGGCTGCGCGGTATGCGCTGGATAAAGGTGTATTTCTCATCCAGCGCGACGATGTCCCCGTCGCGCAGACGCTGCATAGCGGGCGGATCCAGATCGAAATCTTTCAACGGCTCGATGCGTAAATCGAACGACAGATTCAGGTCCAGCTCTTTGAGGGTTTTCGCCCAGTCGTGTGGGGGGATCTCTCTCAGCTCGCTGCGCATCAGGTAGAGCGAGCTTTTCATCAGATCGTCCAGCGACTGCCTGCCCGCACGTTCGGCGGTGAATTTATAGACCAGCCCGACCAGCATGGTCATGACCAGGAAGCAGACAAACAGTAAAAGATAAAACTGCACAAACAGCTTTTTCATTGGGTCTCACCGAAAAAACGCTATGTGCAGAATATACATGAAAACCCTTCGCGTTTTTCACGTCTGTCGCGCGTGTTACATGGCTTTCGCGCTGTTTTTTACCTTGGCGATGAGTTTTTCCGTCACGGCCAGGCCTTCTGCAATGTGCGTATCAATCACATCGGTACCGAATTCGTTAATTAAATCCAGGAGTATTTCGAAATACTGGATAAGTTCCAGCAGGTCAAAAAGCGCTTTTTGATCGGAGCGCGAGGGAGAGGCGCGCCTTAAAGCTGCCTGATTAACAATCCACTCGAGATTGGTTTTGATGGCTTCTACCTGATTGTAGCTATACATATGCCATAGGCTTAAATCCTCATTTCAAGATTGTATGGGAGAGATATCGTAACGCTTCGCGGTGAAAGCGAGTCTACATGCAGTCGGGGCGAGCTGAAGAAAGGAGAGTGGGAGACTTAATTATGGAATAGTTCGCGTGCTTAGCAAGTCAATTGTTGCGCAAACGGATAATAAACGCGCGAAAGAGAGGGCATCGGTGTTTAATCCCTTCATTTCGCGCAGGTTATGCTAACCGGATAACGGAGTCAGGTTTCCCAGGCGTGCGGGGCAAACAGATAACCCTTGTTACGCACGGTTTTAATGCGGTAGGGCTCGGTAGCGTTATCCTGCAGCTTTTTGCGCAGACGCGAAATCGCCACGTCAACGCTGCGGTCCATTCCGTCATAGCTCACGCCACGCAGGTTTTTCAGCAGCGCGTCGCGGTCCATAATTTGCCCTGCGTGCGTTGCCAGCTCCCACAGCAGGTCAAAGTCTGCGGTGGAGAGGGCGATAAGCTCGCCGGAGAGCAGCACCTGGCGGTTAATAGGGTCGATAGACAGCGTACCGAAGCGCATCGCTTTGTGCGGCGTCAGAGAAGGCGCGGGCGCTTCGCGTTCGATGCTGGCGTGCTGGCGCAAATGCAGGCGCAGGCGGGCAAGCAGGACGGCAGGCGGTGTGGTTTTCAGAATGTAGTCATTTGCGCCCATCTCCAGCGACAAAATGTGGTTCATATCGCTGTCCAGTGAGGTGAGCAGAACGATAGGGCCCTCCCACCGGGCGCGCAGGTCACGGCAGAGCGTCATGCCGTCTTTGCCTGGCAGCATGATATCCAGCAGCACCAGATCCGGGTTTTCACGGACGACCACCTCTTCGGCACGATCGCCGCGAGGTTCAACAATGACGTCCATATCATGTTTACCCAGATAGGCGGCGATCAGTTGCCCGACCTCGGGTTCGTCTTCAACATAAACAATCTTATTCATACAGCGTCTGTTTTCGTGAAAAAAGCCAACATACACCGCGGAACCTTAACCTTCCATTAATCTTTCAAAATTAACGCCGGTTCCGTTATTCTGGCTCTTAATGTTATTTGATTGTTATAGGAAAAAGTATGGGGCTGGCGATCAAAGCCGCGCTGGGCGCGCTGGTGGTGTTACTGATTGGCATTCTGGCAAAAACGAAAAACTACTACATTGCCGGGCTAATCCCGCTGTTCCCGACCTTTGCGCTGATTGCCCACTATATCGTGGCTTCTGAGCGGGGCACGGAAGCGTTACGCACAACCATCGTGTTTGGCATGTGGTCTATCATTCCGTATTTTCTCTACCTGCTTTCGCTGTGGTATTTCACCGGTTTTCTGCGTCTTCCCCTGGCGCTGAGCGGGGCGGTAGTCTGCTGGGGACTCAGCGCCTGGGTGTTAATTTTCTTCTGGAGCCGCTTTCACTAGCGCAGCGGTCGGCCGCCGTCCACGGCAAAGGTTCTGCCGGTGACGTAGCAGCTGGTGAGCAGATAATCCACAAGATCGATGACCTCTTTCTCGCCCGGGGCGATTTTCATGAGCGACTTATTCAGCGCCTGCTGACGATACTCTGCATCATCGTTTTCGTTAAACAAAATCATCGCCGGGGCGATGGCGTTCACCTTCACCTCGGGCGCGAGCTTGCGGGCAAACGAGCGTGTCATATTATCCAGCGCGGCTTTGCTGGCCGCGTAGGCGATGTGCTTGTCGCTGCCGCGCTCAACCACATAATCGGTAAAGTGAATAATGTCGCCCGCCGCGTGCCCATGACCGCGGAGCAGATCCTGCAGAGCGTGGTTAAGCAGATAAGGGGCATTGACGTGGATCTGCAGCATGGAGGAGAGCGTTTCGCTGAGTGACGTACCGGGTTTTTCGGCTTGCCATGCGCTGGCGTTATGGATCACGGCGCGCAGTCCCGTCGTGGCGGCTTTTACCTTTTCCGCGAAAGCCAGAATGCCTTCATCGGTCGAAAAATCAGCCTGAATGCAGACCGCCCCGGCTTTGCGTAACCCTTCAATCGACGGGTATTCCGTACGGTAGCTGACAATGACCGGATGGCGAAGGTTGAGAAAGTGATGGGCGAGGGCGAGGCCGATACGGCGGCCTCCACCGGTAATCAGTATTGGGCGAAGCGGTGCATTTCCCATCGTATTCTCCTTTACAGTTCAACAATGGGAAAGGCGATGCTAACCCATTAACATCCAGGTTGCCGGCAGGGCAGCAACCAGTAACAGTCCAATTAATGCCATTTCACGGCGATTCAGCGCGTTCTCCAGCTGATGCGTGCGGAGGGCGTAGATAAACACCAGCAGACCCGGTGCGTACAGCACCACCGACAGCAGCAGATGCATAGGCCCGGAAGCATACAACAACCACAGGCCGTAAATACAGGCTCCGACACCCACGACATAATGCGCCGGGCGTGTGGCAATTTTTAACAGATACGCACCCACTAAGAAATAGGGTACCAGAATCATCTCCGAGGCGATGGTCAGCAGGGTGTTATAGTCAGAACCTGTGAGCCAGATCAGCACCAGACAGACCTGAACGCTGATGTTGGTCAGCCAGAGCGATGCCGACGGCGCGCTGTTTTGGTTTTGACGGGCGAACAGGCGTGGAAACGCCTTGTGCGTCGCGGCCAGGAACGGCACTTCAGCCGCCATGATGGTCCAGCTCAGGTAAGCGCCGCAGACGGAGACGATCAGCCCTGCGGCAATCACCACGTCGCCCCAGGGACCAAGCATTTTCACCATCAGGCCTGCCATTGACGGGTTACGCATTTCAGCCAGTTCAGGACGCGCCACCACGCCCAGCGACAGCAGCGTCACCAGCAAATAGACCCCCAGCGCGGCCAGTACAGCCAGCAGCGTGGCGCGGCCCACATCGCGTTTATTCCTGGCCCGGGCAGAAACCACGACCGCGCCTTCTACGCCGATGAACACCCACAGGGTAATCAGCATCGTGTTTTTCACCTGCTCCCAGACGGGAACGCCCAGCGCAACGCCGCTAAAATCAAGCCTGAAAACGTCCAGACGGAACGCAATAAAGGCCAGAACGATAAACAGGCCGAGCGGAACCAGTTTCGCCAGCGTCGCCACCAGGTTGATGCTGGCGGCCGTTTGTACGCCACGCAACACCAGCCAGTGGACGAACCACAGCAACACCGAGGCGCCCACAATAGACTGCCAGGTATTCCCGTCGCCAAAGAGGCGCAGCTCAGGCGTATCGGTAAAGAAACTGAGCGCCGAGAAGACGATTACAAGATAAGAGACGTTGGCGATAACGGCACACAGCCAGTATCCCCATGCGGAACAGAAGCCAATCAGCTCGCCGAAACCTTCACGCGCATAGGTGAAAATGCCGCCGTCCAGATCGGGGCGAATGCGGGTGAGCAGCAGCATCGCGAAGGCCAGCAGCAGTATGCCGACACCCGTAATGCCCCAGCCAATGATGAGCGCGGAAGGGCTGGCGACGGCGGCCATATTTTGCGGCAAACTGAATACGCCTGCACCCAGCATTGAGCTTAAAACGAGTGCAGTCAGAGCACTCAAGCCAAGTTTCTTTTCCATTGGCATCCTGTTATGAAAGGTCAAAATCCAGAATAATTATTTCGCTCAGGCGCATAAAAATGGTGGATCACACTAAGGCGCGGGATTTTACGGAGTGTAACGAATGCATGCAATGACGTGAGGCAGAAATTCAAAAAAAGTAACAAAAAAAGGCGGCATTGCGCCGCCTTTCGTAAACGATGTTGTTACTTGTACAGATCGGCGCTGATGGTCACGTTGTTACCACGTTCCTGCCACTGGCGGGTGATGTGGTAGTACTTCGCCCCTTTCTTCGCCGCACGCTTCGCGACCTGGTAAGAGACTTCCGTCATGTTGCCGTAGTTGCCGGTAAACTTGATGCTGTCGAACGGCACCATCTGCGCTGCAGTGGCGTTGTTCAACTCTTCAATTTTGGTACCGTCCGGCAGCGTAACGGAATAACGGCCACCTTTCGTGGACTGCGTTTCGAAGAAACGGCCCACTTCAGCGCTTGGAGCAGCCGTCGTTGCTACGCCTGGAATTTCAACTTTCTTCGCTTCTTCGCCGCCTTTAGCTAGCGCCGCGCGACCTGCTTCTGAATTCGCCGGGATGGCATCCGGGCTCTGCAGAACACGTTTTTTCGCATCTTTTTTATAGATGAACGCGGTAATACGCTGGTTGCCACCCTGGTTAGCATCGACCTGACGCACGATGAAGAAAGAGTAGGCCCCTTTCTCTTTCGCGGCTTTGGTAATGGCATCGTTCACTTCAGGCTGGCTGCGATAGAAGCCCTGAACGGTGACGGTGTCGTAAGGTTCCAGCTCAATCGCCTGATCTTTCGGCAGTTCAACAACACCGTTGATCACGCGGTTTTTTGGTGCGTCAGCTTTCGGCGCATTGTCTTTGAACAGCGCAATGGTCACGCGCTGGTTACCGCTGTTGCCGTAATCGGACTGGTCAACCACATAAAACGAGGCCGCTCCGTTTTTATCTGCGGCTTTTGATGCAGCGGCGACGGCGTCGCCAATAGAATTATAACGACCCACAATGACCGTATGGTCAAAAGGTTTTAACGCTGCCGCTTGCTCCGGCGTTAACTCTGTTGCGGCATTCGCAGACAGGGCGGTCGCGGAAAGAAGTGCGGACGCCAGGAGTGTGTTCTTAAGCTTCATAAAAATGATCCTTCGCCTTGCGCAAACCATGTACTGGTATTGTTGTTAATTTGAGACGGTCCCGATTATTGCATTTAAAACCCGTCGCTGTCTGCGCCATTTTTCACTGCCTGTGCTTACTGAATCACCGAATTCGATAACATTTAGTGATATGTTGAAAAAACACGCGTTTGACAAGTAAAACTGATAAAGCATATGACTTTTACAAGTTAATTTAATGTTAACAAGTTGTTCTCTTATGGCGCTATATCATGTTTTTACCGCTTCGCTTGCGCGTTTTATCGGTTCTGGCAGTGAATTTAAGGTAAATATCACTGTCAGTGACGCCGATCGCTTATTTTTCACAGATAAAGTAAGAAATAGTGTTTTCTGGCGGTAGATCACGGGCGCTATTTTCAGTAGGTTATAGACAGTTTGTTACTGTTTTATTTTCCGGGGTTAATCATCTCTCGTCGCTTGCGCGATGGCGAAAATTGATACAAACCGCGGGCATTTATCGATAAACCATCATCAAAAACCGATGGAAGGGAAAACTATGCGTATTGGGGTACCAAAAGAACGGTTAGCCAATGAAACCCGCGTAGCGGCAACACCGAAAACGGTGGAGCAACTGCTTAAACTGGGTTTTACGGTCGCGGTTGAAAGCGGCGCGGGCAAACTGGCGAGTTTCGATGACGAGGCCTTTATCCAGGCCGGCGCGGAAGTGGTCGACGGTGCTGACGTCTGGCAGTCGCCGGTGATTCTGAAGGTCAACGCACCGGAAGAGAGTGAGATTGCGCTGCTCAATCCGGGAACGACCCTGGTGAGCTTCATCTGGCCTGCGCAAAACCCGGAGCTGATGGAGAAGCTGGCGGCCCGCGGCGTGACCGTGATGGCGATGGACTCCGTGCCGCGCATTTCGCGCGCGCAGTCGCTGGATGCCTTAAGCTCCATGGCAAACATTGCCGGCTACCGCGCTATTGTTGAGGCGGCCCACGAGTTTGGTCGCTTCTTTACCGGTCAAATCACCGCCGCGGGTAAAGTCCCTCCGGCGAAAGTGATGGTGATTGGCGCAGGCGTGGCGGGCCTTGCCGCAATCGGTGCGGCAAACAGCCTGGGCGCTATCGTACGCGCCTTTGACACCCGTCCTGAAGTAAAGGAACAGGTCCAGAGTATGGGCGCCGAATTCCTTGAGCTGGATTTCAAGGAAGAAGCAGGCAGCGGCGACGGTTACGCGAAGGTGATGTCCGAAGCCTTTATCAAAGCCGAAATGGAACTCTTCGCCGCCCAGGCGAAAGATGTCGACATTATTGTCACCACCGCGCTTATCCCGGGTAAACCGGCGCCGAAGCTGATTACCCGTGAGATGGTTGACTCCATGAAGCCGGGCAGCGTGATTGTCGACCTGGCCGCCCAAAACGGCGGTAACTGTGAATATACCGTTCCAAATCAGGTAACCACGACCGCTAACGGCGTAAAAGTGATCGGCTATACCGATCTGCCGGGCCGCCTGCCTACGCAGTCTTCTCAGCTCTATGGCACCAACCTCGTCAACCTGCTGAAGCTGCTTTGCAAAGAGAAAGACGGCAACGTCACCGTTGATTTCGACGATGTTGTTGTGCGCGGCGTCACGGTGGTTCGTGAAGGTGAAATTACCTGGCCTGCGCCGCCTATTCAGGTTTCTGCTCAGCCTCAGGCGGCAACGAAAGCGGCACCTGAGCCAAAAGAACCCGCCAAACCGGCTTCTCCGTGGCGCAAATACGCGATCATGGCGCTGGTGATTATTCTGTTCGGCTGGCTGGCTGACGTCGCACCAAAAGAGTTCCTCGGCCACTTTACCGTCTTCGCGCTCTCCTGCGTCGTGGGCTACTACGTGGTGTGGAACGTCTCCCATGCGCTGCATACGCCGCTGATGTCGGTAACCAACGCCATCTCGGGGATCATCGTGGTGGGGGCGTTACTGCAGATTGGTCACGGCGGCTGGATCAGCTTCCTGAGCTTTATCGCGGTGCTGATCGCCAGTATCAATATTTTCGGTGGTTTCACCGTGACTCAGCGCATGCTGAAAATGTTTCGTAAAGGCTAAGGGGTAGCATATGTCTGGAGGATTAGTGACAGCCGCATACATTGTTGCTGCAATCCTGTTTATTTTCAGTCTGGCGGGGCTTTCCAAACACGAAACGTCTCAGCAGGGTAATAACTTTGGTATCGCCGGGATGGCGATTGCGCTGATTGCCACCATCTTCGGGCCGGATACCGGCAACGTGGCGTGGATCCTGGTGGCGATGATCATCGGCGGCGCGATTGGTATTCGCCTGGCAAAACGCGTTGAAATGACCGAGATGCCGGAGCTGGTTGCCATTCTGCACAGCTTCGTGGGTCTGGCGGCGGTGCTGGTGGGCTTCAACAGCTACCTGTATCACGAACCGGGCCTGGAACCGATTCTGGTGAATATCCACCTGACGGAAGTGTTCCTCGGTATCTTCATCGGTGCGGTGACCTTCACCGGTTCCATTGTCGCGTTCGGCAAGCTGCGCGGGAAGATCTCCTCTAAACCGCTGATGCTGCCAAACCGTCATAAGCTGAACCTCGCGGCGCTGGTGGTGTCGTTTGTTCTGCTGGTGGTCTTCGTGCGTACCGAAAGCGTGGGCCTGCAGGTACTGGCGTTGCTGGTGATGACCATCATCGCGCTGGCGTTTGGCTGGCACCTGGTGGCGTCCATCGGCGGTGCGGATATGCCGGTGGTTGTCTCGATGCTGAACTCCTACTCCGGTTGGGCGGCAGCGGCGGCAGGCTTTATGCTGAGCAACGACCTGCTGATCGTCACCGGTGCGCTGGTGGGTTCTTCCGGTGCGATCCTGTCTTACATTATGTGTAAGGCGATGAACCGCTCGTTCATCAGCGTTATCGCCGGTGGTTTCGGGACCGATGGGTCTTCTTCCAGTGCGGATGAAGAAGTGGGTGAGCACCGTGAAATTTCTGCGGAAGATACCGCAGACATGCTGAAAAATTCGCACTCCGTGATCATCACTCCAGGCTACGGCATGGCGGTGGCGCAGGCGCAGTATCCGGTTGCGGAAATCACCGAGAAGCTGCGCGCGCGCGGCATCAAGGTTCGCTTTGGTATCCACCCGGTGGCAGGGCGTCTGCCAGGCCATATGAACGTGCTGCTGGCGGAAGCGAAAGTGCCTTACGACATCGTGCTGGAAATGGATGAGATCAACGATGATTTCGCCGACACCGACACCGTGCTGGTCATTGGCGCCAACGATACCGTTAACCCTGCGGCACAGGACGACCCGGGTAGCCCAATCGCCGGTATGCCTGTTCTGGAAGTATGGAAGGCGCAGAACGTGATTGTGTTTAAACGCTCCATGAATACCGGCTATGCCGGGGTTCAGAACCCGCTGTTCTTCAAAGAGAACACCCACATGCTGTTCGGCGATGCTAAAGCCAGCGTGGATGCGATTCTGAAAGCGCTGTAAGTTGCGCTGAAACGAAAAAACCGCCGAATTCGGCGGTTTTTTTATTGCCGGGTGGCGCTGACGCGTACCCGGCCTACGGGTTTGTAGGCCCGGCAAGCCTGTGCCGCCGGGCGTCAGGCGTTAATCGTCTTCCGGATCGTCCAGCTCAACCGGCGTCTGGTAATCATCCGGCTTAATGACCAGCAGGTCGCAGCGCAGATGGTCGATCACCTGTTCGGCGGTGTTGCCGAGGAAGGCGGCAGAAATACCGGTCCGGCCGATGGTACCCAGCACCACAATCCCCGCCTGCAGGTGTTCCGCCAGATCCGGGATCACCTCTTCAGGCAGCCCTTTTTCCACGTGGGTCATTTTCTCATCGATGCTGAATTTCTGACGCAGCGTTTTCATGGCCAGCAGATGCTGACCCCGGATCGCGTCGTTGTACACGCTCGGGTCAAATTCAGGCAGCTCAATGGCGATATTGATCGGCGTGACCGGATAGGCGCCAACCAGATGCACTTCGGTATGATTCACCTGGTCGGCAAGCTGGATGGTCTCCTTCACCAGCTTCTCGTTCAGCGAGTTGTGGTAATCCTCTTCGCTCGCGAGGTTTACCGCCACAACGGCTTTCCCGCCTTCAGGCCACGGCTGGTCTTTCACCATCCAGACCGGGCAAGGACATTTGCGCAGCAGGTGCCAGTCGGTCGGGGTGAAGATCACGGATTCCAGCTTGTCGTGCTGGTGCGCCATCTTCAGCAGCAGGTCGTGCCCGCCGGCGACAATTTCCTGGATGATGGCTTCGAAAGGTCGGTTATGCCAGACCACTTTAATATCAATGGGCACGCCCGCTTCCAGATAATACTTCGCCTGTTCACGGATCCACGCGGTACGCTGGCTGATGACGCCCTGACGCATAGCGGTGCGCTCGTCAGGCGACAGAAGGGTGGTCATCTCATACGAGAAGTCATAGATGGGCAAAAACGCTTTGATTTTGCCACCAATCCGTTGATGTAAATACACAGCACGTCGTAATGCCGGCTGATCGTCCTGATTCGGATCGATAGCTACCAGCATGTTTTGATACTTGGCCATACAGGTCTCCTTACTACTGTCACCACAGTCTGTAATTAAAAGAGTAACCTATATATCCTGAATGAAACAGAGGGGAGGTTTTGCCAGATCAATAATTCATGAAAATTTATCAGAGGAAAAGCACCATAGTCGTCACCGCGATAAACGCAATAAACAGCAGCACCATCACCGCTATCGCAAAGGTCGTGGAGTCCTGAACGTAGGTTTTTTCCTCCCCCTTCATTGGGCCGACAAGCATGATCCAGATGAAGAGAAAGGTCACAGAGGCAATCACGACTGAAACGAAAAACAAACTTTCTCTCAATTCATAACCTCAACGAGAACCTTTTGGGCGCTGTGTGGGGACGTGCTACGGTGAAAATGTTCTGAAACGGGAGTGATTATACCAGACCAATAAATCACAAGATTTATTGGTCTGGTGATTGATATGCGGAGAGTTACGCCACGTTGCGGGCGTGCCCGGCAAGAACGGCCAGCGCCTCACCGTTTTCGATAGTGATGTATTTACCTTTAACGGCCAGCATCCCGCTTTTCTGGAAACGGCCCAGCAGACGGCTGATGGTTTCCACGGTCAGGCCCAGGTAGTTACCGATATCGCCACGCGTCATCGTCAGACGGAACTCACGCGGCGAGAAGCCACGCTCGGCGAAGCGGCGGGAGAGGTTGTAGATAAATGCGGCCAGGCGCTCTTCTGCGTTCTTTTTAGAAAGCAGCAGAATCATGTCCTGATCGCCTTTGATCTCACCGCTCATCAGACGCATCATCTGCTGACGCAGGTTAGGCATCTTGCCGGACAGATCGTCCAGGGTTTCAAACGGGATTTCGCAAACCATTGAGGTTTCGAGCGCCTGAGCAAAGCTCGGGTGATGGCCCGTGCCGATGGCATCAAAGCCCACCAGGTCGCCCGCCAGATGGAAGCCGGTGATCTGCTCATCACCCTGTTCGGTGATGGTGTAGCTTTTGATGGTGCCAGAACGGATAGCATAGAGCGATTTCAGTTCGTCTCCCGCTTTAAACAGCGTCTGCCCTTTCTGAATAGGCTTTTTGCGCTCAATGATATTATCAAGCTGATCGAGTTCATGCTCATTCAGGGTAAACGGGATACAGAGCTGGCTGATGCTGCAATCCTGGCAATGGATAGCACAACCGCCAGACTGAATGCGTCGTATAATTCGCTTTTCCGGGATCATAGGTTTGCTCAAGCCTTAATTGATATTGGTCAATTTTAACATCTTTTTGGTAAGTACGTAAGCCTGACAAACCCTCAATAAGGACAAGAGACGGCAACGTGTCGCCATCTTCTTGAAATTCCACAGCTTGATTATGGATTTTTAGCCTAACCGGTAGAAAATTAAGCACAAAAAGCCTGGAAGCTAGAGCAGGAGATACCCTTCGTGACGCAGCAGCCACTCTTTTCGCTGCACGCCGCCGGCATAGCCTGTCATGGTGCCGTTGCGGCCAATGACGCGATGGCAGGGCACCACGATGCTGACCGGGTTAGAGCCGTTAGCGGCACCCACCGCGCGTGCGGCGCCCGCGCGGCCTAGCTGTTCCGCGAGCTGGCCGTAATGCATGACCTGCCCGCACGGAATCGACCGCAGCGCCTGCCACACTTCGCGCTGAAAAGGCGTGCCAGCCGTGGCGGTCGGCAGAGTATCGATGATGCTGAGATCGCCTTCGAAGTACGCCGCAAGCTTGTCGCTCAGCCCGCCCGGGTTGGTTGCGCTGATACGTTCATAACCCTGCAAGCGGTAATGAATATTGAGCAGCTCTTCCATGCGGTCGCTGTGCTCTTCCCACTCAACGGCGCGCAGATTGAACGTCTCATCCGCGATAACCCACAGCGGTCCAAGCGGCGTCGCAATCTTATCTTCGAGTAATCTCAGCATCCTCATTCCTTCAGTTCAGCCTCGGGTATATTCCCGGCCCAATCGGCAGGCCGACAAGATACCATGCCACCAGCATCACCAGCCATACCCCTAAAAAGATAAGCGGGTAGGGTAAAACCAGCGAATAGTAGGTACCCAGTTTGGCCTCGGGTTTATAGCGCTGGAGGAAGCCTAAAAACAGCGGAACAAACGGCGAGACCGGCGCCAGCGGTATCACCGAGGAGTCCGCGATACGGAACAGGATCTGGGCAAACGCCGGGTGAAAACCCAGCATCATAAACATCGGCACGAAGATCGGGGCCAGAATCGACCAGATGGCGGAGCCGCTGGCGATAAACATGCACAGCAGGGATGACAGCAGCGCCAGGCCGACAAACGCCGGTACGCCGCTTAGCCCGGCAGCCTCCAGCGCGTCGGTCAGGCCCACGGCCATAAACTTGCCCATGTTGCTCCAGTTAAACATCGCCACAAACTGGGCCAGCGGGAACACCATCACGATAAAACCCGCCATCTCCTTCATCGGCTCGATCATCAGCTGCGGCAGATCGCCCTGGCGGCGGATTTTACCGGTGGCGATACCGTAGGCGAGCGAGACGACAAAGAAAAAGAGGATAATCAGCGGCACGATGCCCTGAATAAACGGCGAAGGCAGGACGGTATGTTTAACCGGATCGCGCAATATGCCGTTTTCCGGCACCACCATCAGCGCCACCAGCGCGATAAAGGCCAGCGAGACCACGCCCGCCACGCGCAGGCCAAAGCGCTGCGTTTCGCTCAGCGTCTCCAGCTTTTCATCACTGCGGCCTTCCCATTTGCCCAGGCGCGGCTCGACGATCTTATCGGTAATCAGCCCGCCAACAATCGTCAGGACAATCACCGAGCTTGCCATAAAGTACCAGTTGTCGATCACGCTGACGTGCATTGCCGCATTGATGGTCTTTGCCGCCTCCGTGCTGATGCCAGAGAGCAGCACGTCGGTGGTTACGATCAGCAGGTTGGCGGTAAATCCGCAGCCCACGCCCGCAATCGCCGACAGCAGGCCCGCCACGGGGTGGCGCCCGACGGCGAGGAAGATCAGCGCCCCCATCGGCGGCATGATCACCAGCGCGGCGTCGGAGGAGATATGGCTAAAGAAGGCGATAAACAGCACCATGTAGCTGGCGTACCGCGCGCTGACGTGAGAAGCCATCTTTACCATCAATGCGGGCAGCAGGCCCACGCGTTCGGCCAGTCCGGCACCCAGCACCAGCGCCAGAATGGCGCCCAGCGGGGCGAAGCCGCTGAAGTTTTTAATCACGTTGGGTAAAAACCAGTGCAGCCCCTCAACGCTGAGCAGGTTTTTTACCGCCACCAGGCTGTTGTCAGCCGGGCTGCGCACGCTCACGTCAAAGGCGGAGAGCACGGCGGTGGCGACCATTAAAATCACAATCAGATAGATAAACAGCAGGAAAGGGTGCGGCACTTTATTGCCGATCCTTTCAACCCAGCCATAGAGCTTACCGGATGGGGAATGCGAAGGTATGGAAGACATACTCATGGGCGTTCCTCGAGAGTGTTGTGTTGTTGTGTTGTGTTTTTTTATTTTAAAGGTGACGGTGTCACGCCCTGTGGGATCGGACACACGTACGGTTTTTCTTGTATTTGTTGTTCGAACTCTTCACGGCATTTTTTCAGTAGCGCCGCGTCCTGCAGCAGGTTAAGCGCGGTTGCGCCCATCACTTTTCCGGCCAGCAGCATGCCTTTGTGGGCAATGGAGGTACGTCCCTGCGCCACCAGCTGCCAGGTGTGCAGCGGCGTGCCGACGGTAAAGCAGGGGCTGAAGCACTGGGCGACCGGCATTTTCCAGCTTACGTCGCCCACGTCGGTTGAACCCGCCAGCACGTTGTCGGTGATGGCATAGGGCGCGACTTCATCCACCAGCAGCGTCTCCTGATGACGCCGGGCAAAGGCTTTACCCGCATCACCGCCCGTTGCAGCAATATTTTTCAGGCTGTTTTGCAGATCGTTGGGCGTCAGGGTGGCGCGGATCTCGCGGGCGAAGGTGCGTTCTTCCTCCGTCCAGAGCGGCGTGCCGTAGTGCTGCAACGCGCGATACATCGCCGCCTCGAGCGTGCGGTTCGGCAGGTAGCTGGAGCAGGCTTTATCAAAGCGGCACTCGACGGTGGTTTCGGTCATCATCGCCGCGCCCTGAGCGATTTTTTCGATGCGTTCGTAGATCTGCTGCGCATCGGCCATCTCCGGGGCGCGGATCAGATACAGCACCTCGGCCTGCGCCTGCACCACGTTGGGCGAAATCCCGCCGGTATCGGTGATGGCGTAATGGACGCGCGCTTTCTCAATGATGTGTTCGTTGAGGAAGTTGGTGCCGGTAGTCATCAGCGTCACGGCGTCCAGCGCGCTGCGCCCCAGATGAGGGGAGTTGGCCGCGTGTGCCGCCACGCCGTGAAAACGCCAGGCTGCCTGAATATTCGCCAGCGTGCTGACGTTAAACATCCCGGCGAAGGCTTCCGGGTGCCAGGTGACGGCGGCATCGACGTCATCAAACAGACCTTCGCGCACCATAAAGGTTTTCCCGGAGCCACCTTCCTCGCCGGGACAGCCATAAAAACGCACCGTTCCGCTGCCGCCGTGCTGCTCCAGCCAGCTTTTCACCGCCACCGCGCCCGCAAGCGCCGCGGTGCCTAAGAGGTTATGCCCGCAGCCATGGCCGTTGGCCCCCGGCGTGGCGGATTGCGCCGTCGCGCAGTGCGCCTGCTGGCTTAGCCCGGCCAGCGCGTCGTATTCGCCCAGCAGGGCAATGACCGGTTTCCCGCTGCCGAAGCTGGCGATAAAGGCATTTGGAATACCGCCGGCCTCGCGCGTCAGCGTGAAGCCCTCGGCCTCCAGCTCGCTGGCCAGCCGTTCGGCGGACCAGAACTCTTCGAAGCGGGTTTCAGGACGATCCCAGATCGCGTCGGCAATATCGGTTAACGTCCGACATCGCGTGTCGATCGCATCGGCAATAAAAGCGTAGTTCTCCTGCATTACACACCTCGCGTCCACGGGAAATTGAGCGCAGTTCGCGCCAGCGTTTCAATGGCAATCGCCATGACCTGTTCATCGAAGTCGAATTTTTCGTTGTGATGTCCGGCGCTCAAATCCGTGCCGAACACCATATAGGACGCCATGCCGCCGTTCTCCTGCACGCGGGCCATCATCAGCGTGGCGTCTTCGGAACCCGCTGGCGCCTTCACCTTATCGATGGCGTGAATAATCCCGGAAACCCGGCTCGCCTGTTCGCGCAGGTAATCAACCCACGCCGGTGTCGGCGCGCTGGAGGTTGCGGCGCCCATCAGGCGCATCTCGGCGCTCACGCCGTAGAGCGCCGCTGCGCCGGTAATAACCGCCTGCGCGCGTTCAAAGACATACTGATTAATCGCTTCGCTTTCGCCGCGCGTTTCAACCTTTATCAGGGCATTCGCGGGCACCACGTTGCGTCCGCTGCCCGCCTGCATCACTCCGACGTTCACCCGAGAGGCGCCGTCGCTGTGCGGGGCGATGCTGTGCAGGGCGAGGGCGGCCTGCGCGGCGGCGAGCAGGGCGTTACGTCCGTCCTCCGGTTTACCGCCCGCGTGTGCGGCAACGCCGGTAAAGTTCACGTCAAACTTGGTGGTGGCCATAAAGTTATCGCTGCCGCAAATCACCGTTCCGGCAGGGACGCCGGTACCAATATGGATGGCCGTGTAATAGTCCACGTCGTCCAGCGCCCCGGCGGCAACCATGGCGCGCGCGCCGCGGGTACCTTCTTCGGCAGGCTGGAAGATCAGCTTGATGGTGCCGTTGAGCTGCGCGTCATTCTGCTTAAGCACCTGGGCCAGTCCCAGACCAATAGCGGTGTGGCCGTCGTGCGCGCAGGCGTGCATCATGCCCGGATTGCAGGAGGCAAACCCGTCGCGGAACGGGCGATGGCTGTCGTCAAGCGCTTCGCTTAAATCAAGGGCGTCCATGTCGACGCGAAACGCCAGGGTTGGGCCCGGGCGGCCGGTATTCAGGGTGGCGACAATGCCGGTGAACCCGCCTTCAAACGGCGCCAGCCATTTCTCAGGCGCGCCCTGCGCCCGCGCGCGGGCAAACTCTCGCGCCAGGGTTGTGTCATCGGGTAACCCCATCCGGCTTTCGGCATCGACCACGTCGCGGCCCATCGCCAGTGCGTAACCCAGCGAGTCCAGTATTTCCGCGACTTTCGCGGCGGTACGAAACTCTACCCAGCCGGATTCCGCAAAATGGTGAAAATCGCGACGCCACGCGCTCAGCTGCGGCGTTAACGTCTGGATGTACTGCGCCAGTGTGTCCATATCTGTTCCTGTCATCATTAAAATATGTGAACTGCTTCACGCTGTGATAGTTTTTACTTATCACTAACCGATTTTTCACAGTTTCAACCGTTCAGGAATTACCCTCGCACATCCCTTTCCATTAAAGTAGATGACAGTTTCTTTACTCTGATAAACAACGGTTATCGGTCGGGCTATGACATTCCAGATTAAATTTCATCAAATCCGGGCGTTTGTTGAGGTTGCGCGTCAGGGCAGCATTCGCGGTGCCAGCAGGACGCTGAATCTTTCGCAACCGGCGCTGACCAAATCCATCAAAGAGCTGGAGGAGGGCATGGCGGCGCAGCTTTTCGTGCGCAGGAGTAAGGGCGTCGCGTTGACCGAATGCGGTGAGGGCTTTTACCAGCGCGCCCGGTTGATTCTGGAAGAGCTGCGTGCCGCGCAGGATGACATCCGTCAGCGGCAGGGTGAGCTGGCCGGGCAGATCAACATCGGAATGGGGGCCAGCGTTTCGCGCACGCTGATGCCCGCCGTTATCACCCGCTTCCATGCGCAGCATCCGCAGGTCAAGGTGCGGATAATGGAAGGGCAGCTGGTGTCGATGATCAATGAATTACGCCAGGGCGAGCTGGACTTCACCATTAACACCTATTATCAGGGACCTTACGACCAGGAATTTACGTTTGAAAAACTCTTCGAGAAGCCGTTTGCGGTATTTTGTCGCGAAGGGCATCCGGCAACGGGGGCAACGTCGATTAATGAACTTCTGCATTATAACTGGACAATGCCGACGCCGCGGGGAAGTTATTATAAGCAATTAGAGGAGGTATTTAGCTATCGCTCGCAAATACCGCGAATTGGTGTGGTCTGCGAAACATTTTCTTCCTGTATTAGCCTGGTCGCGCAAAGTGATTTCTTAAGCATTTTGCCGCAGGAGTTAGGCTGTGACCCACTGCTGGCACACCGTCTGGTCATGTTACCGGTTGTCGAATCGCTTCCCAAAGCAGCATATTATTTAATTCAACGCCGTGATTCACGTCAGACGCCCCTTGCTGAATCATTAATTACGCAATTCAGAAGGGAAGCGAGAAAATTAATCGGAGCGTGAAATGCCTATTAAAAAAACAGGATCTGCCCGACATCAGACAGACCCTATAGTACACACAGCAGTGCGTCCTTTCGCCAATCCTGGGTATTATTTCCATGGGGCAGGTATATTTAGGTATAACACCTTTCCCGAAAAATGAAAGGCGGGCGAGTGATTGATTTCACGAAATTTTAACATAAATCACGTATTTTACCTTTGCTGAAATTTTAGTTAAGTCTGATTTAAGTTTATTTAATAATTACTATATATATTCATCAGGTTAATATTATTGCCACGCATCGCCCTGTAACGGTGATTGAGACCGGTCTCTGGCGCAGGTATAGTACAGTCCTCAGATGTAGCCGGAGGATGTCCATGAACCCTGACGACAAATCCTTTTTTCTTGACGCCATGGAAGATGTCCAGCCCCTGAAGCGCTGCGCGGATATTCACTGGCAGCCCAGCCGCAATACGCGGACGCGCGAGGAGGTGGATAGCGAACAGCTGGATAACTTCCTGACGCTGGATTTTCTTGACGTGCTTCCCCTGGAAGAACCGCTGGCGTTCCAGCGCGAAGGGGTACAGCAGGGCGTTATTGATAAGCTGCGCACGGGTAAATACGCCCGTCAGGCCAGCTTAAACCTCCTGCGTCAGCCCGCCGAACGCTGCCGTCAGATGCTCTATTCTTTTATTCGCCAGGCCGGACGAGACGGGTTACGCAATCTGATTATCATTCACGGGAAAGGGCGCGAGCAGAACTCGCATCCCAATGTGGTGCGCAGCTATCTTGCGCGCTGGTTAACCGAATTTGAGGAAGTGCAGGCCTTCTGCGTGGCGCTGCCGCATCACGGCGGCAGCGGGGCATGTTACGTTTCACTGCGTAAATCCGGTGAAGCAAAACAGGAGAACTGGGAGCGGCACGCCAAGCGCAGTCGCTAGCGGGCGATATTCTCGCCCGCCCGAAACTCAAAAGGTTTCCCAGTTGCTGTCGGTGGAGGCGTTTGCGGTTGCCGGGTGCAACAGCTGGGGCGTTTTCACGCTGGCCGGGCGCGGGGCTACCGTTTTTTCTTTGCCGTTCAGACGAAACGCGGCTACCGCCTGGCGCAGCTGCTCGGACTGATCTTCCAGTGCCGCAGCCGCCGTGGCGGACTCCTGCACCAGCGCGGCGTTTTGCTGCGTCACGCTGTCCATCTGCGAAACGGCCAGGCTCACCTGCTCAATACCGCGGCTCTGCTCGTCAGAGGCAGATGAAATCTCACCCATAATATCGGTCACGCGGGTCACGGCGGCGACAATTTCCTTCATGGTGGTGCCAGCCTCGCTGACCTGCTCAGAACCGGTATTCACCCGGCTGACGGAGTTCTCAATAAGCCCTTTGATCTCTTTCGCCGCCTGCGCGCTGCGGCTCGCCAGCGTACGGACTTCACCTGCAACAACCGCAAAACCACGGCCCTGTTCCCCGGCGCGTGCCGCTTCCACCGCTGCGTTAAGCGCCAGAATGTTGGTCTGGAACGCGATGCTGTCGATCACGCCGGTAATATGCGCAATTTGCTGCGAACTGTCGGCGATTTCGTTCATGGTGCGAACCACGTTATCCACGACGTGACCGCCGCGCGCGGCCGTTTCAGAGGCGTTTTTCGCCAGCAGCGTGGCCTGACGGGCGTTATCGGAGTTCTGTTTAACCGTCGCGGTCAGCTCTTCCATGCTGGCGGCGGTCTCTTCGAGCGAGGCGGCCTGCTGCTCGGTGCGGGCGGAAAGATCGTTGCTCCCTGCGGCAATTTCGCCTGCGCCGGTGTAGATGGAATCTGTACTTCCACGTACGGCGCTGACGGTGGTCACCAGCGACTGCTGCATCTCATGCAGGCCCGCGGCCAGCTGGCCCATCTCATTGCGACCGGAGATAGCGATCTCCTGCGTCAGGTCACCCCCTGCAATGGCGCGAATATGGTTCATAATGGAGTGGAGGGGTTTTAACAGCAGGTGCTGTAAACCCTGCCAGATGACCACCAGAACCGCGATAACGGCCAGCAGAATAGCCGCCAGCGTCCACTGCATCTGCGTGAAGCTGCTCTGGTTCTCTTCGGTTGCGGCCTTCAGCAGGGTGTTGTTTTCGGCGCGCCAGCGGTTATAGACCGCTTCCATCTCGTCCTGCGCCTGCTGCGCGTCCAGATCGCCATAGGCCTGGTAGTTGTCGGCACGCAGATACTCAATCGATAAGCGCATCACTTCGTGCATCTGGTTCCAGGACTTCTGCATCTCGTCGGTTAATACCGCCTCCTGGCCGTTAACCTGCGGCAGCTTCTGCCACTCTTTGTTATAGGCTTCGGCTTTTGCCAGCGAGTCGGCTGCGGTGCCAAGCAGTTTATTGATCGCCGCAAGTGAAGCCGGGTCACGCTGGTTTTTCAGGTAGCGGATCGCCACGCGGGTGACGGTGACGCGCGTTTTCACCAGCGTGTTCACGCTGTCGCTCAGGCTTTCCTGCTGGGCATTGAGCACGCCGGAATTCTGGAAGTTATGGCGATCGTTGCTGACGGCAGAGTAGAACAACCCTCCCGTCACAACTTGCAGCAGACAGAATATGGTGAGGGCAAAGATAATACCGGTAATCACGTGCAAATTTTTCAGCATAGCGGTCGTCCGTTAGAAAGGATGCAGAGGTACACCAATACTATCGTAGTATAGAATTTAAACTTTAATTTAACTCGCGCTTAACTAAGGGCTCCGGTGAGGAACCTGTTGTAAATCCGGATCATTTTTATGAGGAAGGTTAACATGAGCAGCATTGATAAAAGCGGGACGTACGCGCTCGGGACGCGGACGGTAAAACGACTGGGCTACGGTGCGATGCAGCTCGCCGGGCCGGGCGTCTTTGGCCCACCGAAGGATAAGCAGGCCGCGCTGGACGTGCTGCGCGAAGCGGTGGCGGCGGGGGTGAACCACATTGATACCAGTGATTTTTATGGTCCCCATGTCACTAACCAGCTGATCTGCGAGGCGCTTCACCCATACCGGGACGATCTGACGCTCGTCACCAAGATTGGTGCCCGCCGCAACGACAAAGGTGCCTGGCTGCCGGCCTTTTCCGCGCAGGAACTGACTCAGGCGGTGCATGACAACCTGCGTAATCTACAGCTGGACGTGCTGGACGTGGTGAATCTGCGGATCATGTTTAGCGCACACGGGCCGGCGGAAGGGTCGATTGCGGAACCGCTCTCCACCCTGGCCGAATTACAGCAGCAGGGTCTGGTGCGTCATATTGGCCTGAGCAACGTCACGGCCACTCAGGTTGCGGAAGCCCAGAAGATGGTCCCGGTGGTGTGCGTGCAGAACATGTACAACATTGTAAACCGGGGTGACGACGCGCTGGTGGATCTGCTGGCGCAGCAGGGGATCGCGTATGTGCCGTTCTTCCCATTGGGAGGCTTTACGCCACTGCAATCTTCCGGGCTGAAGACCGTCGCGGATTCACTGGGCGCCACGCCAATGCAGGTTGCGCTGGCATGGCTGCTGCAACGTTCCCCGAATATTCTGCTGATCCCGGGCACCTCTTCCGTAGCGCATTTACGGCAAAACCTCGCGGCGGGGGAGCTGCGTTTGCCGCCTGAAGCACTGGAAACGCTGAATTCGCTGAGGGATTAAAGGTGACACGCGCAAAGCCTGAAGGATGCTTCCGGCTTTGCGCGCTTAGGCTCCTGTCTGACTTTTCTGCCTGTGCAGCGCCAACGCTTCCGCCACAATCTCCTGCTTGCTCTTACGCGTCTCAAAGGCGGTGGTTCTGATGTACTCCATCAGATCGGGATCGATGCGGGCGCTCAACATCCTGAGATCGGCCTCCTTTGCCAGACCGCGTGCAACACGCTTGTCTGGATAGTCACGGGCTGGCATTGAAAATATTCTCCAGTAAGTCTTATTAATTCGCTCGGTAAAATATGCTTTTATCTGACTTAAAAGTCAATATTCAGTGATTTAATAGTGATTGTGTTTTTATATAAGTCATTATGAAGTATTTTGATTTGTGACTTTTTCATGACTTTTGTTGGCGCGTCTCTTATCGCACTCTGGGGAGAACCATGGGGAGGGGTATCGGCGGGCAACGTTGCTAAATTAAAACCGCTCAAACTTCAACGCGTTTGGGTTCACCTTTGGAAATGACCTTGATCCTTGTCCATAATTCGTAATACTGTATTTATATACAGTATTCGGCGAGAAAGGCATTATGGACACTCTCTTTTCTTATCACTCAAATCAAGACATTGAATTACCTTTGTTTTTAGAACGCGTGGCCTGTGGTTTTCCCAGCCCGGCGCAGGATTATGTGGAGGATCGTCTCGATCTTAACCGGCTGGCAGTCAGACACCCCAGTGCGACCTATTTTATCAAGGTGAGTGGAGACTCCATGATTGGGGCGGGGATCGGCGACGGCGATCTGCTGGTGGTCGATCGTTCGTTAAATGCCGAACACGGGGATATCGTCGTGGCGTCGGTCGCCGGTGAGTTTACGGTGAAAGAGCTACAGACCCGCCCGGTTCTGAGACTTCTGCCGCATAATGCCCGCTATCAGCCGATTACCTTTCAGTCCGAAGAGGAGCTGCAGATCTTCGGCGTCGTCACCCACACTCTCAAAACGCATAAACATGTTCGCGCTGGTTGATGTGAATAGCTTTTACGCCTCCTGCGAGAAGGTATTCCGCCCCGATCTGGAGGGGAAACCCATCGTGGTGGTGTCCAATAACGACGGCTGCATTATTTCGCTGTCGCGGGAGGCAAAGCAGTTCGGCATAAAAATGGGGGAGCCGTATTTTAAATTCAAAGAAAAGCTATACCCGTCAAAAGTTTACGTCTTTAGCTCGAACTATGCGCTGTATGCCGATCTCAGCAGTCGGGTCATGCAGACGCTGACCGATCTCGCCCCGGCAATAGAGATTTACTCCATCGATGAGGCGTTCGTGAACGTTTCAGGGGTCAGCCACTGCCTGTCGCTGGAAGCGTTCGGTCACCAGATGCGCACAGAGGTCTTAAAAAATACGGGCCTAACCGTTGGCGTCGGTATTGCCCCGACCAAAACGCTGGCGAAGCTGGCCAACTATGCGGCGAAACGATGGTCCGGCACTGGCGGCGTGGTCGATCTCTCAGGCCGAGAGCGGCAGCGTAAGCTGCTGGAAAAGGTTCCGGTAGAGGAGGTGTGGGGGGTAGGGCGGCGCATCACGAAAAAGCTCAACGCTATGGGGATCACCACGGCGCTGGAGCTGGCGGAAGCGTCGTCCTGGGTCATCCGCAAACATTTCAACGTGGTACTGGAACGTACGGCCCGCGAGCTGCGCGGTGAGCCCTGTCTTGATCTGGAGGAGTTCACCCCCACGAAGCAGCAAATCATCTGTAGCCGTTCGTTTGGACACCGTATTACGCAGTACGAGGAGATGCACCAGGCCATTTGCGCCTACGCGGAACGCGCTGCGGAAAAACTGCGCGGCGAGCATCAATACTGTCGTTTTATCAGCGTATTTGTTCGCACCAGCCCGCATGCGGACAACGAAATTTATTACGGCAATCAGGCTTCTGTCACCCTGATGACGCCCACCAATGACTCGCGTGATATCATCCGCGCCGCCACGGAGGCGCTGGGGCGCATATGGCTCGACGGCTATCGCTATATGAAAGCCGGGGTCATGCTGGCGGACTTTTTCAGCAGCGGCGTCGCCCAGCTTAATTTGTTTGACGATAATCGTCTGCGCGCCAACAGCGCGGCGCTGATGGAGATGATGGACAGCGTAAATCATTCCGGTAAAGGGAAGATATGGTTCGCCGGGCAGGGTATTGAGAAATCCTGGGCGATGAAGCGTGAGATGCTGTCACCGGCCTATACGACGCGGTACGCCGATTTGCCGGTGGCGAAGTAGAAGATGGTTGCGTTATTTCTTTTGCACCAACCAGGTTGCCGCAGCCGCCAGCGCGCCGATCAGCGGCATTTCGCCCGCTCCGGCCAGGAAGTTATAGCGATCGATCTCGTTATTTTTACGGATATCGGCAAGGCGGGTAAGCGCCTCTTTTTCATCCGCTGCGCCAATCTCCTCAAACTGTTTTTCAAACCCCTGAGCGATGAGCTGAGCGGCCGCATCGGTGTTTGCGCTCTCGATCGTAATGAGGTTCGGGCCTTTTTGGAAAAAACGGTAATCCGGCATAAGTGCTCCAGAAAGAGGAGGATACGGTAAAAACACTCTATTCCTGGCGGTTAAAAAATGCACGTGATTTACGGCGGAAACAATCAGTTTTTCTTCAGTATTTCAGGCAGCAACTGCTCAATCACGCTGACGACCTTTCTGACGCGCTGCGGAATAAAGCGGGCGTCAGGATAGACGGCATAGAGGAAGCGATCGGGTAACCGCCAGTCGGGCAGCACCGGTACCAGCGTGCCCGCCTGCAGCGCCCTGGCCACGAGCGGTCGCTGCATGCCGCCGATACCGATGCCTGACTCCAGCGCCTGCAGCAGCGCGTCGCTGGTGTTGGCACGGAAAACGGTATTCACGTTGACCTCGACCGTTTCCTCGTCAGAAATCAGGCGCAGGGGGGCATCCAGCGGAATACCGCTGAACCGTACGTGTGGCAGCGACGTCAGCTCGCTGACGGCGTGTACCGCCTGAAAACCGGGAGCGGCAAACAGCGCGGCTTCAATCCGCCCCAGCACGCGAGCCGCGTGCGCCTGCGGAGGCTCACTGCTCAGCCGTATCGCGACATCCACGCCCTCCGTCACCAGATCGGCAAGGCGGTCATCCAGGGAAATCATCAGCTGCAGTTCGGGATGCAGGCGCTGTAGCGCCAGCAGATGCGGCAAAATGATCTGCCCCAGGCCGCTCGGTAGCTGGACATGGACGCGTCCCTGAATGCTATGGTCAACAGGATGCAAACGCCTCTCCGCTTCCCCCATAGCGTCCAGCACAAGCTGCATATCACGCCGGTAACGTTCACCCTGTTCGGTCAGCTTCATCGTACGCGTCGTTCGATGCAGCAATACCACACCAAGCGCTTCCTCAAGCGCCGCGATCTGTTGACTGACGGCGGACTGCTTAATCCCGGTCTGACGGGCGGCCGCTGAGAACGAGCCCGCTTCAGCGACGCGTAGAAAGGTAGAAATGGCGGTGAGCTTGTTATTCATTTAATGATTCTGCTTATAAGTGTCATCGATTTCAGGGAGTATTTGCAGAAAAAATAATATATCACACTGTGGCTGTCACCCTTTCCGGAGAAACACCATGAGTAAGAGGCAGCAACACAACGTCGCCCTGGTCGCGGGCGCCAGCGGCATTGTCGGCAGACAGCTGGTCAACACGCTCCTGCACCATCAGTGGGAGGTGATTGGCCTCAGTCGCCGCGAGGTAACCCATCCGGACGGCATTCCCATGGTGAACGTCGATTTACTGGATGCGCAGGATACCGCACGGGCGCTGCACGCCCTGAACGGTGTCACCCACATCTTTTACAGCGCCTGGGCGAACGCGGCGAACTGGACGGACATGGTTGAGCCGAACGTCACCATGCTGCGTAATCTGGTCAGCACCCTCGAAAAAACGGCGCCTTTGCAGACGGTAAGCCTGATGCAGGGATACAAAGTCTATGGTGCGCATCTGGGGCCGTTTAAAACCCCGGCGCGGGAAAGCGATCCCGGCGTGCCGGGTGCCGAATTTAAACCCGCTTACCGCGTCACTGACCACCGCTGACTGATCGGCAACTTTCACCATCTCGATACCGTGCGGCAGCCCGGCGCTGAGGGCCGCCATTCTGGCATTCAGCGCAGCGCCGAAACGCAGCATGTTGCCCGTTGGTGCCATCGACACCGCCAGCCCGATAGCCGGCTTGCCGTTTACCCGGTAGGCCGGGGCCGGTGGCTCGGCGATTTCCCGGGTGACGGTGGCAATGTCGGTCAGCGGAATATAGCGATTGTTCACGTGCAGCGTGACGGCGCGTAAGCTCTCTTCGGTCATGAGCGCCCCGCTGACCTTGATCGCCATGTTCTCTTTTTCGGTACGCATCGTTCCTGCCGGGACAACCGCATTTTGCGTCCGGAGGGCGTCGGCAACCTCCTGAATATCAAGCCCCATCCCGGCCAGGCGCGCCGGAGAAAAGGCGAGAACCCACTGCTCCTGCTGTTCGCCCAGCAGGGTGGTTTTGCCTATATCCGGCAGGGACATCAGCTCGCGACGAATTGTCTCTGCGCGATCCCGCACCTCCCGCAGGGTGAAGCCCTCGGGAATAAAGGCGTAAATTGTGCCGAACGTGTCGTCAAACTCGTCGTCCACGGCAGGGTCCTGCACCCCTTCAGGCAGGGACGGCGCGATGTCCTGCATTTTTTTGCGAACCTGATACCAGATATCCTGCACGCGTTGCGGGGGCGTATCGTCACGAAGGTTGACGTGGATAACGGTGCGTCCGGCCCGGGTTTCACTTTCGAGATAGTCCAGCCAGGGCGTTTCCTGCAGCTTTTTTTCAAGCGTATCGGTCAGCAGGCGGGTGGTATCCGCCACGGAGGCTCCCGGCCACTGCGCGGAGACGACGGCCGTTTTAATGGTAAAAGCCGGATCTTCATTACGCGGCAGCTTCTCATAGCAAAACACGCCCATCGCAATCACCAGCAACATCAAAAAGCTGACCATCTGCTGGTTCTTCAGCGCCCAGGCGGAGAGGTTAAATTTCGCTTCCGATCCCGTGTTCATGGCTGAACCTCTCCGGCAACCACCGGCTCGCCGGACCGCAATGTGCTCACGCCCGCCGTAATCACCCTGTCGCCCGGCTCAAGGCCGGAGGCAATCATGACGGAGGTGGCCGTATAGCTCGCGGGCACCACCGCGCGCAGCTGCGCCCGCGACTGCGGGGTAATCACAAATACGGCCGGTTTGTCGCCGACGCGGGTCAGTGCCGACGCGGGGAGGGTGTAGCCGCGCGGGGCAGACGATGGCAACGTGACGGTAACGCTGGCGCCCAGCGCCATGGCCGCCGGCGGGTTTTGCAGGGTGGCTCTGACGCGCCAGGTGCGGGTCTGAGGATCGGCCTGCGGGGTAATATCCCGCAGCGCGGCAGACGCCTGTACCGACGGGTCGCTGAGGAGTGAAACCCGCAAAACCGCCTTATCCAGAGGCGGGATCGCATCCGGAGTGGCAATATCAAACGCCACGTCGCGGGCTTCACCCGTTGCCAGCGTCAGTACGGACTGACCGTCGCTGACAACCTGTCCGGCAGAGGCGTTCACGGCGGTGATGACGCCCGCCTGCGGCGCGATCAGGCGCGTCCAGCCGAGGCTTTCGCGGGCATTTCGCCACGCGGCCTCGCTGCTTTTTAAGCGCGCGCGGGCGACAAGCCAGTCGGCACGGGCGCTGTCGAGCTGCGTGCGGGCGATAGCACCCGTTGGTATGAGCTTTTGCATTCGACTGACGTTAAGCGCGGCGACCTGCGCCGAGGCTTTGGCACCTTCATAGTCGGCCTCAGCGCCGTCGAGCTGGTTTTTCCCGGTTGTATCGTCAAGCGTGGCCAGCAGCTGTCCGGCAGTGACCCGGTCGCCAATATCAACGCTGCGCGTCAGTATTCGGCCCCCGGTCCGAAAGCTCAGGGTCGTTTCATCGTGGGCATGGATCTCACCGGTTCTTTCCAGCGCGGGAAGGGTCTGGGCGGCCCCGATGACGACGTAGCGTACCGCTCGCGCAGGGTCGGGCTTATTTTCGTGTTTATCACCGCAGCCGGTCAGCGGAAAAATCGCCAGCGCAAGCAGGGCCAGGGGAAGAAAATGCAGCCAGGAAAGGGTGCGCGCCACGCCGTACAAATGATGCAGGCAGTGGCGGAGGGAGAGAAAAAATTCGTCTGACATAACGCCGCTCCATAAAGGGAATGGCGTTATTAAATGTGCGCTACGTCGAGAAAGATTCGACGTTCTGTCAAGGCTTTATCAAGAGTGGATATTTTCATTACCGGACGGGTGCCAGGGCAAAAAAATGCGCACGGCGAGGCCGCCGGTTTCCGGCAATGACGCGCTAATCTCACCCCCATGCGCCTCGCAAATCGCCCGGGCGATGGACAAACCGAGGCCGCTGCCGCCGGAATGCCGCGCGCGGGACTGCTCCTCGCGGCTAAAGCGTTTAAACATTTCCGGTAAGAACTGGGGCGACACGCCCGGCCCGTCATCGGTAAATTCGAGGATGTAATGACCGCTGGCGTAGTGCAGCGCCACCTCGAGGTGGCCGCCCTCGCGTCCGTAACGTAGCGCATTTTCCATGAGGATGGTAACGACCTGTCCAAGACGGAACGCATCGCCTCTGAAGGGGCTGGTGCGCGGGTTGCGAAGCGTTATCCGAAAATGATGCGCGTCAGCCTCGGGCATGATCCAGGCAGCCCGCTCCTGAATCAGCTCATCGAGGCAAAACGGCTGGTCCTCCAGCACGAGGTTACCCGCGTCGGCGAGCGACAGAAGGTGAAGCTCATCGGTGAGGCGGTTGAGGTGCTGAAGCTGTTTCATCACCATGCCGAGCTGTGCCGGGCTGGCATCAAACACGCCGTCTAACATGCCCTGCAGACGCCCGATGGCGGCCGTCAGGGGCGAGCGCAGCTCGTGCGCCATCGCGACGTGCGAGGCGCGGAGCTCTTTTTCATAGCGGGCGAGCTGTCCCGTCATGGAGTTAAAGTCGGTCGCAAAGCTGATCATTTCCGCCGGCGCATCCTCGATCAGTTCCGCCTGACGGCCAAACTGCCCGTCGGCGACATCCTTTGCCGCATCGCGAAGGCGGCTGAACTGCAGCGCCAGCGGCCGGGCGTGTTTGAGCCCCATCACCACGATAAACGGGATCATCACCAGCACCAGCAGGGCCACCGTGGCCCAGTCGGCTGAGGCGATAGACGGCGTGGAATAGCTCAGGCCCCACCAGGTGTCCACAATCGAGTGGAAGCGGGCCGGATTGGCCTGCGGGTTCTGGCTGAGCGTCAGAAACTCCTGGCGCACCGCCGCTGGCATTTTGCCCATTATCCAGTAGTTCTGAACCGCATAGCGCAGCCACATGCAGGTGGCAATGACGATCACGCTGCCGATAGCCAGCGCCAGGATGCGCGCGCAAATCCAGCGCCACAGAGAGGAGTGCTGATTTTTAATCATGGCTGTCTGAACCTGTAACCCACGCCGCGAACGTTGATCAGCACGCCGGAGATCCCCGCCGCTTCGAGTTTTTTACGCAGGTTATAAATATGGGTGTCCACCACGCGCTCCAGCGCCTCGCTTTCCGGCAAACAGTGCTCCAGTAAATACTGGCGGGAGAACGGGTGCGCCGGAGAACGCAGCAGCGTTGCCAGAAGCGAGAATTCCGTTGGCGTAAGATCGAGCATCACGGGCGCGTCGCCGCCGTTATCCACGCTCGCCACAATGGCGGCCACGTCCACCTCCAGCGTTTGCCAGCGAAGGATCGCCCCGTCCGTCTCTTTTTTACTGCTGCGCCGCAGCACCGCCTGCACCCGAGCCACCACTTCGCCCGGATGATAAGGCTTCACAACGTAATCATCGGCACCGTATCGCAGGGCGCCAATGCGGTCAGGGGTATCCCCCATGGCCGTGACCATGATCACCGGCACATCGCTTTTACGACGCAGGCCAGCCAGCACCTCGGTGCCGTTAAGCCCCGGCAGCATCACGTCCAGCAGAATGAGGTCGGGCTTCCACCGCTGCGCCATATCCAGCCCGGAATGACCGTCTCCGGTAATGGTCACGTCGTAATTTTCCCGCCGTAAATAGGCCTCGAGCACGCCAGCCGCATCGGCGTCATCTTCAATAATCAGCACTCTTCTGGACAACATCCGTTCACCTTGACCATTTCTTAACACTATCCCGACGATTCATTGATTCAGCCAAATCATACTGCGCCAACGTTGTGTGGCCGCCCCCGTATCAGGAGGCGCTAGCGTCCGTATGGAGAGCAGTATGATAGCGATAAAAAAAGTCCTGTATATGTCCGTCCCGCTTCTGATGGCCGTGGTTTCCGGCGCGCAGGCGGAGGATGGCGCCGCGTCCGATTCCTTAACCGTCGGGCTTGGGGGGCAGTATGCCCCGCGTTACTCAGGCTCAGACAAGCAGGTGTGGCAGGTGGTTCCGGTGCTGCAGGGACGCAAAGGCGCTTTCTTTATTGATGCGCAAAAAGGGGTGGGATATGACCTGCAAAACGACAGCGGCTGGTATTTCGAACACACGCTGGGCTACGATTTCGGAAGGGCTGAGAAAAATTCTGGCTGGCGTGAGGGCGCAAACAATCTGAAAGGGATGGGGGACATTGATGCCACCCTGAATACCGGCCTTGCCGTGGGCTGGCAGGCCGCGCCATGGCTGAGTATGGAAGGCAAAGCGACGCTGCCGTTAACGGACAGCCAGGGGGCAAGCTATCAGGCCTCCGTGACGCTAATCCCCTTACAAAATAATCAGGACACGGTTGCCTTTCAGTCAGCGGCCCTTTTTGGCGACAGCCGTTATCTGAATACCTGGTATGGGGTCAGCGAGCGGCAGAGCCGCCGCACCGGATATCGCCGCTATGCTGCGCCGGGTGGATTCTATGGCGTCGACACCAGCCTGACCTGGAGCCATCAGTTCGATGCCCACTGGGGGACGGTGCTGAGTGCGGACTATACCTGGCTGGGCGATCGTGCGAATAACAGCCCGATCGTGATGCGGCGCAATGAGGGGGCTGCAACCGCCGCTATCACCTGGACATTTTAAATTCGAGGAGCACGAGGGGGCGAGAGGATTATTTCTTCTTATCCATCATCGCTTTTAAATCGGCAAACGGGTTAAACGTGGCGACGCCCACGTCTTTTTGCGCGTCTTCCCCGGCCACCACGGTGGTGCCGTACTGATCCGCTTCGGTGTATTTCGAATGTTCGTGATCGTGGCAAAACAGGCACAACAGCTCCCAGTTGCTGCCATCTTCCGGGTTGTTGGTATGGTCGTGATCGATATGGTGCACCGTGAGTTCACGCAGATTGGAATAGACAAACTCGCGCGAGCAGCGTCCGCAGACCCAGGGATAGATTTTTAATGCTTTTTCGCGATAGCCGCTTTCCAGCCGCGCGTAGTTTTTGGGGATCAAAGCCATTGCCGGTTTTACCTGCCATGAAAAGAGTGGGGAAGATTATATCCCATTATGGGGCGGAATGAAGAACCACGCTATTCTGTCAATTTATTTGATGCTTTCCGTTAAATAAACGGCATTTATTCTTATCGGGTAATGCGTAAAGTGGACAGAACGCAACGTATTATCAGGAAAAATGGTTATGAAAAAGATCGGATTTTTATCCTTTGGTCACTGGACGCCTTCTCCGCAGTCCGGCACGCGCTCGGCGGCAGACACGCTGCTGCAGTCCATCGATTTAGCCGTGGCGGCTGAAGAGCTGGGGGCAGACGGCGCGTATTTCCGCGTGCACCACTTTGCCCGACAGCTTAGCTCGCCGTTCCCTCTGCTGGCGGCAATAGGCGCAAAAACGAAAACCATCGAAATCGGTACCGGCGTGATTGATATGCGCTATGAAAATCCGATGTACATGGCTGAAGATGCGGGCGCGGCGGATCTGATTTCCGGCGGTCGTTTGCAGCTTGGCATCAGCCGCGGCTCGCCGGAGCAGGTCATTGATGGCTGGCGCCATTTCGGCTATGTCCCGCAGGAAGGGGAAGACGAATCGGATATGGCGCGCCGTCATACCGAGGTGCTGCTTGAGGTGCTGCGCGGTGAAGGGTTTGCCAAACCCAATCCACAGCCTATGTTTCCGAATCCGCCGGGGCTGCTGCGCCTGGAGCCGTATTCTGAAGGGCTGCGCGAGCGTATCTGGTGGGGCGCCGGTTCCAATGCGACGGCCGTATGGGCCGCAAAGCTGGGAATGAACCTGCAAAGTTCAACCCTGAAGGACGATGAAACCGGCGAGCCGTTCCATATTCAGCAGGCAAAACAGATCCGCGCGTACCGTCAGGCCTGGAAAGAGGCAGGGCATTCTCGACAGCCGCGGGTGTCGGTCAGCCGCAGCATTTTTGCGCTGATGGACGACCGCGACCGGATGTATTTCGGTGCCAGCCGCAACGACAGCGATAGCGTGGGCTATCTTGATGAGAAAACGCGCGCGATCTTCGGGCGCAGCTATGCGGCGGAGCCGGACAAGCTGATTGAACAGCTGAAAAAGGACGACGCGATTGCTGAAGCCGATACGTTATTGCTGACCGTGCCGAACCAGCTCGGTGTGGATTACAATGCGCACGTGATTGAATCTATTCTCAAACACGTCGCACCGGCAATGGGCTGGCGCGAGTAGTCGTTCCGCTATCAGCCGTGAGATCGTAATGGAAAATCTGGCCCTCTGGTATCGCCGTTTTGGCGAGCCAGAAACCGTTCTGCACTCTGAAACCGCGCCGCTGGGGGCGCTTGCGCCGGGTCATCTGCGCGTGCGAATGCTGTTTTCTCCCGTGAACGCGTCCGATCTTATTCCCATTACCGGCGCCTACCGCCACAGAACCCCGTTACCGGCGGTAGCGGGGTATGAAGGTGTCAGCATTGTCACCGACGTGCCCGCGTCCTTTGCGCATCTGCTGGGTAAACGCGTCCTGCCGCTGCGCGGTCAAGGCACCTGGCAGCGCTATGTTGATTGCCCGGCAGAGTATGCTATCCCCGTTCCGGACGCTGTTGACGCACATCTGGCCGCACGGGCCTATATCAACCCGCTGGCAGCGCAGATGATGCTTACCCGCTATCCGCCTGAAGGAAAGCGGGTGCTGCTGACGGCTGCCGGGTCGGATTGCGCCATTCTGCTGGGGCAGTGGGCACGTCAGGCAGGAGCGGAAGCCGTGTACGGGATCCACCGTTCCCCCGTTCACGCTGAACGGCTGGAGGCGATGGGTATCATTCCCGTCGCGCAGCATGACGCGCAGCGGATTGGCACCGTCGCCGCGCGTGCTGACGTCGTCTACGATGCAACCGGCGGGCCGCTGGCGGAAGCGATCCTCAGCGCGATGCCCGAGCAGGGCATGTTTGTCTGCTACGGGCTGCTCTCCGGGCAAACGTTCAGACAGCAACGGCCCGCGCCGCGCGTGGCGTGGTTCCATATCCGAAACGGTCTGGATGCGCTCAGCGCTGAGGCGTGGCGCGCGGAGTTTGACCGCATCTGGCTTAATTTGCCCGCCAGCGGGTACAGCGACGTCACGGTGTATCCGCTGGCGGAATGGCGGAGGGCGATCGGTACGTATCGCGAAGGGGGAAGGACCCGCAAGCCCCTCCTGTCGATGGCGGACTGACCGCTATTTATGGCTCATATCGCTCAGCAGCACGGCGATGGTTTGCCCGCCCGCCGTCTGTTCCAGGCCAATCTTGACGATAATGGTCAGCGGGACGGAGAGCAGCATTCCAACGGGCCCGAGCAGCCAGCCCCAGAAAATCAGGGACAAAAAGACCACCAGCGTGGAGAGTCCCAGCCCTCGCCCCATCATGCGTGGCTCAAGAATGTTACCGAACACCAGGTTGATGACCAGATAGCCGGCCAGCAGGATCAGCGCGTCATAAAACCCGCTGAAAACCAGCACCTGAAGGATAGGGGGGATCGCCGCCAGCACGGAGCCGATGTTGGGAATGTAGTTAAGCGCAAACGCCAGTAACCCCCAGACAAAGGCAAAGCGAACGTCCAGCGCCAGAAGCATCGCCCAGACGACACCGCCCGTGACCAGGCTAATCGCCGTTTTCAGCACCAGATAGCGGGAGACGCTGTCCAGCGCGCGTTGAATCGCCCCCATGCCTTCAACCGGACGGACCATCATCTGCTGCAGCTTTGCCGGCAGCTGCGGCACCTCCAGCAGCATGAACACCACCGTTAAAAACAGCAGGAAAATGGAGGTCATGGCATTGGAAAGCTGCGCCAGCAGGCTGGTGACGATCGTCATCGCCGCGTTGGGGTCGATATATTTCAGCAGTTCTTCCACCGAGACTTCGATACCCGCCCGCTGCAGCCAGGGTTCTAGCTGCAGCAGGGGGATAGCCAGCGAAGAACGGTACTTCGGCAGCGTTCGCGCCAGCTCATTGAGCGAGGTCCCCAGATACGCCACCAGCAAGACCATCGCCACAATGATGATGCTGATAAGCAGCGTGATCGCCAGCACGCGCGGGATGCGCAGGCGCGTCATGCGCTGCACCAGCGGGTTAAGGATCACCGCGATAAACAGGGCCAGAATAAAGGGCACAATAATGTCGGCGGCAAAACGAACGCCTGTCAGTATGATCACCAGCATGCCCAGCATGATGACAATTTTTAACCCGTTCAGGGTAATAATGGGTTTAGCCATGGTGACTCCGAATTTTTCTTTATATTTATAATAAAGGTGAAAGGCGTTGCAATAAACTAACCAAAATCAAACGGTATGGGTAAAGAATTGCAAAGACTTTGAGTAAAATCCTGGCTTATGGTACAAATCTGGTGTGTTTAACTACCGAGGACAATTTTCATCCGCAAAGACGAGAAGCAACAACGCGGATAATTGTAATTTTATGGACAATATGTTCAGGACGTACTCTTCAAACAATACCGCTGTCTACTCCACCTCCTTCTGCCTGCTTTCTGGTGAGCAACACTGGCGCACCGCACTATAGTCATTTCTTCTGCCTGAGCTGGCGCTAAGCGCTTAGCTAACTGATTTCAATTCGTTTTTTTTGGTTTGCTGCACGCAGCGGGCCACAATGGATTATATTCTCAAGCAGGAGAAAAACATGTTTTACTGGATCCTATTAGCGCTGGCTATCGTCGCTGAAATTACCGGCACGCTGTCTATGAAATGGGCAAGCGTCAGCGATGGCAACACCGGTTTTATTTTGATGCTGGTGATGATTTCGCTTTCTTATATTTTCCTCTCGTTTGCGGTGAAAAAAATTGCGCTGGGCGTCGCGTATGCACTGTGGGAAGGGATCGGTATTTTGTTGATTACGCTGTTCAGCGTGCTGATATTTGACGAAACATTAACAACAATGAAGGTCGCCGGATTAACGACGCTGGTCGCGGGTATTGTGCTGATTAAATCGGGTACCCGTAAGCCTGGCAAACAGCAGAAGGAGCAGAACCATGCAACAGTTTGAGTGGGTTCATGCGGCCTGGCTGGGGCTCGCCATCGTGCTGGAAATCCTGGCGAACGTTCTGCTGAAATTCTCGGATGGTTTTCGCCGTAAACTGTACGGCCTGATGTCGATTGCCGCGGTTCTGGGGGCATTCAGCGCCCTGTCCCAGGCGGTAAAAGGGATCGATCTGTCGGTGGCCTATGCGCTGTGGGGCGGTTTTGGTATCGCCGCCACGCTGGCCGCAGGCTGGGTGCTCTTCGGCCAGCGTTTAAACAACAAGGGCTGGATGGGGCTCATCTTGCTGCTTGCCGGCATGATCATGATAAAACTCGCCTGATAACGTTGCGATCCTTAGTTTCAGGCCTCCGCGCTGGCTTACTGTGTAGCCAGCGCCTCCAGCTGGTCGCGGAAACCGGTAACGGACAAGGCGCGGTTGTCGGCGCGCCACCGGTCTTTTGCCGCCGGGGCAGAGCTCTGGACACCAATCAACTGCCAGCCCTTGTCGGTTTTCAGCATCAGCGGTGAACCACTGTCACCCGGCAACGTATCGCACTGATGCGAGAGTACACTGGTTTGCGCCCAGCCCGTCACAATACAGTCGGTGTGCGTATAAAGCGTATCCAGGTGATCGACAGGATAGCCTGACTGCGTCACCTTTCGGTCGGCGGCTTTCAGCGCGGCGGTGAGGGCGGCCTTGTCGCCGTCAAATAACGGCAGCGGCGTAATGCCCGAAGGTGGGTAGCGTAAAACGATCAGGCCATAATCCCACGAGGCGGCCGCAGGTGGCACTATCCAGCCGTCGCCATCTGGCTTCAGGCGTTTGCCGAGAGAAGGATCAACCCTTCCCTCAATGCCGTGGATTTCATAGCGCCAGGTCCCTTTTTGCGACACAAACCGCAAGGCAACGGCTTTATCCGGCTTGCCGTTTGGCGGCGTTAACAGGCAGTGGCCTGCCGTCAGGGCAAGCTGCGGGGTGATCAGCGTCGCAGTACATAAGTTACCGCTGGCGGTTTCCAGCTGGCCTATAGCATCCCAGGGTGCCTGGGTGGGATCGGCGACGCGCGTACGATCGTCATGACCGAAAAAAAGCGTCTTTAGCTCTTTCGCGCTAATGGTGTCATCACCGCCATCATCCGCATGTGAGAATCCAGAAAAAAGACCAAACGTTCCCAGTAACAACACAACAGATTTACGCATATCACACTCTGGTGGGGGTAATTATGATTATTAAAAGTGAACCCTATGAAAATACTATAGACGGGACAGCGCTAAAGTGGGAGTAAAATCAGCGTGCTACAATCAGGAAAGATAAAAATGGCTGGCGATGAGCGCGCATAAAATAAGCAGGATCAGAATCAGCTCAAACCGATAGCGTCGCAGCATACGCCCTCCGGAAATAAAAAAACGGCGCGGAACCTGTTCCGGTTCAGCGCCGGTTTACCAACGTGCCCCGAAGGGCACGGTTAAGCTTGTACTCTTACGCAGCTGGCTGTGCAGCTGGTTTAGCAGCTTCGTGTTTTACTGCTTTTTTGTGATGCTTTTTAGCAGCCTGAGCTTTCTGTTCTACAGCTGGTTTGGTTGCTTTTTTGTGGTGCTTCTTAGCGGCCTGCGCTTTCTGTTCTACAGCCGGTTTGGTCGCTTTTTTATGGTGCTTTTTAGCAGCCTGAGCTTTCTGCTCTACAGCCGGTTTAGCGGCTTTTTTGTGGTGCTTTTTGGCAGCCTGAGCTTTCTGCTCGGTTGGTGCTGCGGTTGCTGGTGCAGCGGCTTCTTTTTTCGCTGCAGCTTTGTGATGTTTCTTATGGTGAACCGCTTTTGCTGGCGCAGCGGTGGTGGTTGCAGCAGGCGCGGCAGCCGGTGCAGCAGTTGCGGTAGTGTCAGCAGCAAATGCAGCAGAAGACAGACCCATAGCAGCGGCAACAACCAGAGCTAATACTTTATTCATTCTCATACCCTCGAATTTGGTTTTTCATTTAACCCCACTGCGGGGCCGTTGAAATAACTATATCCCTGTAAATTCGAGGTTTCCGTGAGTGATTGGTATCGGCGTGTAACGGAATGTACAGAGGGGAGGAAAGTGTACGAACAGGCCAAACGCCGCTGCTCGTACGGGCCTCTGTTATTTGTTCAGTGTGGCCAGAATAGCCGCCGGAGACTGACTGCCTATAATCGTCCGTGATTCAGGCTCGATCACCACCATTACCGGGGTGATGCTAATGCCCAAACGTTCTGCCAGGGCAGATTGCCGCGCGATCAGATCGGAGCAGGCTGTGGTGGTGTCGTTATCCGGTAAAAATCCCGCCATCGCTTGTTGCAGGCTTTTGACCTTATCGGTTGAACACCAGACGCGCCCCATATCTTCAATTACCGAGTCGCGAATGGCGTTGGGCGCAACGGTCAGAAACGACATCGTCAAACCGGCATCCGTATATTGCTTAACGTTTTTCACTACGTTGCTGCAGTAAATGCACTGGTTATCAATAAACACCAGCAGCTTATATTTTTCAGCAGGAGCCTGAAACGTGATGGGCTGGAGGTCTGCAAGAGAGCGGGTAATATCGTTAAACGCGTCTTGCGGGGTATTATCCGTGGCTGCGAAAGTACTTAAACTGGTCGCACACAGAATGGCTAACATCGTTTTCATTATGCCTTTCATCATTCATCCCTTTATTTTTTTAATCCTGACCTGATGGCAGTCTAATTGTGTCGGAAGGACACGCATTCATACACCCGACGCAATCATGACAACATGTGCTAAATCATATTCTTATTGAAAAGGGTGAGAAGAGTGCCGGAGCAGGCTCCGGCAGAGGGATTAAAGATAACGGGAGGTCAGATGTTCCCGGAAGTAACGGATATTCAGATCTTCGCCCGTCGCCTGGGTGATTAATTGCGACGTGCTGAAGCGGCTGCCGTGCTGCCAGATGTTCTGACGCAGCCACTCAAAGAGTGCGGAAAAATCACCTTCGGCGATGGAGGCCTGCAGACCCGGCAGTGCGGTTCTGGCGGCATGGAACAGCTGCGCGGCGTACATAGCGCCAAGCGTGTATGACGGGAAGTAACCAAAACCGCCGTCGGTCCAGTGGATATCCTGCATACAGCCGTTGCGGTAGTTGTCTTTGGTGGATAATCCGAGCCAGGCCTGCATTTTCTCATCCCACAGGGCGGGAATATCGTCCACCTCTATCTCGCCGTTGATCAGCGCGCGCTCAATCTCATAGCGCAACACCACGTGTGCCGGGTAGCTCACTTCGTCCGCATCGACGCGGATATAGCCAGGTTTGACGCGCTGGTTCCAGGCAATAAAATTCTCTTCGCTAAACGCCGCCTGGCTGCCAAAGCGGGCGTGTACCGCAGGGAGGAGATGCCTGAGGAAGGCTTCACTGCGCCCCAGCTGCATTTCAAAGAACAGGCTCTGTGACTCATGGATCGCGGTTGAGCGCGCCAGGGCAATCGGCTGTCCTGCCCACGCGCGCGGCAGGTTTTGTTCGTAGCGGGCGTGTCCGGTTTCGTGGATCACGCCAAACAGCGCGCTGAGCAGCTCATCTTCGTCATAGCGCGTGGTGATGCGCACGTCTTCCGGGACGCCACCGCAGAACGGGTGCGCGCTCACGTCCAGGCGACCGCCGTTAAAATCGAAGCCAAGCATCTTCATGGCTTCCAGGCCCAGCTCACGCTGTGTGGCCGTCGGGAAGGGGCCCTGCGGGGGAATAAACGACCGTTGAGCCTGTTTTTCCACCACGTTTGCCAGCAGGTCCGGTAGCCAGGACTTCATATCGCCGAACAGAACGTCCAGACGCGCGCTGGTCATGTCGGGTTCAAAAATGTCCAGCAGCGCGTCGTAAGGCGTACAGCCTTTGGCTTCAGACCGCAGGCGAGCCTCTTCGCGGCTGAGTTTTACCACCTCTTTCAGGTTGGCGGAAAAACCCTGCCAGTCGTTAGCGGGACGCTGGGTACGCCAGGCGTGTTCACACTTGCTGCCCGCCAGGGATTTGGCTTCCACCAGCGATTCCGGCAGCAGAGTGGCCTGCTGGTAGTGGCGCGTCATTTCGCGCAGGTTGGCCTGTTCGACATCATTCAGATCGTCACCTGCCGCCGCCGCTAACAGGTCGCCGACTTTTTTATCGGTCAGGATCTGATGTTGCAGGACGCTCATCTCCGCCAGCGCCTCGCCGCGCGCGGCGCTGCCGCCCGGCGGCATCATGGTGAACATGTCCCAGCTGGCGATGGAGGAGAGGTGAGAGAAGCGGGAGAGACGCTGGAAGGTGCGGGTGAGTTGTTGGTAGTTATTGTTTTTCATGAAGTCCTCGTGTCTGAATCAGCCGATGACAAAAATTAGCATCGGCTTGATTTAAACACGAAGGCGCTGGAATGTTAATGCAGACGTTTATGCAAACTGGTGCCCACCAGCAGCGCCGCGCACAGCATCAGCGCGATAAACCCGCCCACGCCGTTCCAGCCGTAGTAATGCCAGAACACGCCGCCGAGGGTCCCGGCGATGCTGGAACCCAGGTAATAGCTAAACAGATACAGCGATGATGCCTGTCCTTTGGCGCGACGCGCGCGCGGGCCAATCCAGCTGCTGGCGACCGAGTGGGCGGCGAAGAACCCGGCGGAGAAGAGCAGCATCCCGGCAAAGATGAACCACAGCGAGGATAATAGCGTCAGCAGCAGGCCGAGTAACATCACGCCCGTGAATACCAGCAGTACCGGCCCGCGTCCATAGCGTGCGGTCATCGCCCCGGCTTTTGGCGAGCTCCAGGTGCCGGTGAGATAGGCCACAGAAAGCAAACCGACAACGGCCTGATTCAGATGCCACGGCGAGAGCATCAGGCGGTAGCCAATATAGTTAAACAGCGTGACGAAGGCGCCCATCAGCAGGAATCCCATCAGAAACAGGCGCGGCAAACCTTTGTCGCGCCAGTGCAGGCGGAAGTTGATAAACAGCGTTTTCGGGCGTAGCGATGTCGGCCGGAAATGACGCGATTCCGGCAGAATTTTCCAGAACATCAGGGCCGATGCCAGCGCAAAACATCCGATTACCGCCAGCGCAATACGCCAGTTAAAGAAGTCCGTAAACACCCCGCTCAGCAGGCGGCCGCTCATTCCGCCAATCGAGTTCCCGCTGATGTAAAGCCCCATAGAGAAAGCAACAAAGCTCGGGTGGATCTCCTCGCTGAGGTAGGTCATCCCGACCGCCGCCACGCCGCTGAGCGAGAGCCCAATCAGCGCGCGCATTACCAGAATGCCGTGCCAGCTGGTCATCATGGTCGAGAGTAACGTACAGACCGACGCCAGCATCAGCGCGGTCACCATCACCGGTTTACGGCCAATGGCGTCGGACAGCGGCCCGGTAAAGAGCAGCCCAATCGCCAGCATGCCGGTAGAAATAGAGAGTGAAACGCTGCTGCTGGCAGGCGATACGCCAAACTCATGAGAGAGAACGGGCAGGATCGGCTGAACGCAATAGAGCAGGGCGAAGGTCGCCAGACCGGCGGAAAAGAGCGCCAGCGTGACGCGCATAAATTGGGGGCTACCACGTTTAATGAACTGGACCGGCTGCGGTGCTACGGGTAAATCATTGATATCTCTTGCCGGATCGATATCAATAGTCGTTGTACGGCTCACACTGTTTCCTTGCTTAAACATCCCCGTGATTTCTGGTGACGGGTATGACCACCTGTTCAGGGTAGGAAAATGTAAATATTCTGTCTAATATATTAATAATCTCAAATGATACTTTAAAAATATGAATATCGAGCTGCGTCATCTTCGCTACTTTGTCGCCGTTGCCGAGGAGCTGCATTTTGGCCGCGCGGCGGCACGGCTGAATATCTCTCAGCCACCGTTAAGCCAGCAGATTCAGATCCTGGAGCAGCAGGTCGGGGCGCGCCTTCTGGCCCGCACCAACCGCAGCGTGAGCCTGACGGCGGCGGGTAAGCAGTTTCTGAACGACAGCCGACAAATTCTGAGCATGGTCGATGACGCCGCCGCTCGGGCAGAACGGCTCTATCTCGGGGAAGCCGGAGAGTTGCGCATCGGGTTTACCTCGTCCGCGCCGTTTATCAGCGCCGTCTCGGAAACCCTGTCGTCATTCCGCCGCCATTTCCCGGATGTTCACATCCAAACGCGCGAGATCAATACCCGCGAGCAGATTGCGCCGCTGAATGAGGGTTCGCTGGATCTGGGGCTGATGCGTAACACCCAGCTGCCGGACACGCTGGCGTGGGAGGTGATCCTGCGCGAGCCGCTGATGGCCATGATCCCGCACGATCACCCGCTGGCGTCGCGTCCGGCGGTCTCGCTGGCAGAGCTGGCAAAAGAGCCGTTTGTCTTTTTTGACCCGCAGGTCGGGACGGGCCTGTATGACGATATCCTGGGGCTGATGCGCCGCTACGATCTTGCCCCGGTCATCACTCAGGAGGTAGGGGAAGCGATGACCATTATCGGCCTGGTCGCGGCCGGGCTGGGCGTGTCTATTCTTCCGGCCTCCTTTAAACGGGTACAACTGCGCGAAATGCGCTGGGTGACCATCGCCGAAGAGGATGCCGTTTCCGAAATGTGGCTGGTCTGGTCAAAACATCGTGAACAGAGCCATGCCGCACAGCGCTTCAAACAGCAGCTAATGAGCGCCTCTTCCGGGCGGCATTTTCAGTGAAAATAGGGAAAAAATGTGCGGTAAATCACATGGCTAAGTAAATATTTGACGGCAGCCATACAAGTGCTTCACCATAGCCAACAGTTTATTTCGAAGCTCGAAAATAAGGGAGTACGAGGTGGTTGCTGATAGTCAGCCAGGGCATATCGATCAGATTAAGCAGACCAACGCTGGCGCGGTGTATCGCCTGATTGATCAGCTTGGTCCGGTTTCGCGTATCGATCTTTCGCGCCTGGCACAACTGGCACCTGCCAGTATCACCAAGATTGTCCGCGAGATGCTGGAAGCGCACCTGGTTCAGGAGACGGAAATTCAGGAGCCGGGCAGCCGTGGCCGCCCGGCAGTCGGGCTGGTGGTGGAGACGGAAGCCTGGCACTACCTGTCGCTGCGCATCAGCCGCGGCGAGATCTTCCTTGCGCTGCGCGACCTCAGCAGCAAGCTGGTGGTAGAGGACCGGCTTGAACTGCCGCTCAACGCGGAGGAACCGCTCCTCGACGCGATTGTCTCGCACATCGATCGCTTCTTTATCCGCCATCAGCAGCGGCTTGAACGCTTAACGGCGATTGCCATCACCATGCCGGGCATTATTGATACCGAAAACGGCATCGTCCACCGCATGCCGTTTTACGACGATGTCAAAGAGATGCCGCTGGGTGAGGTGCTGAAAAATCATACCGGCGTACCGGTCTATATTCAGCATGACATCAGCGCCTGGACGATGGCGGAGGCGCTGTTTGGCGCGTCGCGCGGTGCGCGGGACGTGATTCAGGTGGTTATCGACCATAACGTCGGGGCGGGCGTGATTACCGACGGTCGTCTTCTCCACGCCGGAAGCAGCAGTCTGGTGGAAATCGGTCATACCCAGGTCGACCCGTACGGCAAGCGCTGCTACTGCGGAAACCACGGCTGTCTGGAGACCATTGCCAGCGTGGAAAGCGTGCTGGAGCTGGCGCAGGTTCGGCTTAGCCAGTCCATGAGCTCCTCGCTGCACGGACAACCCCTAACGGTGGATTCGCTCTGCGCCGCCGCGCGCCAGGGCGATCTGCTGGCGAAGGACATTATTACCGGGGTGGGGAATAACGTTGGCCGCATTCTGGCCATTATGGTGAACCTCTTCAACCCGCAAAAAATCCTGATTGGCTCGCCGCTCAGCCAGGCGGCGGAGATCCTTTTTCCGGCGATTACGGCCTGTATTCAGCAGCAGTCGCTTCCCGCGTACAGCAAAAATATCGCGGTAGAAAGTACCCAGTTTTCCAACCAGGGAACCATGGCCGGCGCGGCGCTGGTCAAAGATGCCATGTATAACGGCTCGCTGTTGATCCGCCTGTTACAGGGTTAACTCTTTTCCGCTGATGTAAGAAAAATTGCGCTATCTCAAGCCGGGTAGCGCATGCATCCCGTAGACTTCCTCCACTGAATTATTTACCTGGTTTATATTTTCGAAGCATACCCAAGAGGTGGAGTGAGTCATGCTTAAGCGTTTCTTTGTTACTGGTACAGATACCTCTGTCGGCAAGACCGTCGTATCCCGCGCATTGCTGCAGGCGCTGGCAGCAAGCGGTAAAAGCGTGGCAGGGTACAAACCGGTCGCAAAAGGCAGTAAAGAGACGCCAGAGGGATTGCGTAATAAAGACGCCCTGGTGCTGCAAAGCGTCTCGTCGCTGGAACTGCCTTATCACGCGGTCAATCCCATTGCCTTAAGCGAAGAGGAGAGCAGCGTAGCGCACAGCGGTCTGATTAATTATCCCCTGTTGTCCGACGGACTGGCGAACCTGAGCGAGAAGGTTGATCACGTGGTGGTGGAAGGGACGGGCGGCTGGCGCAGCCTGATGAACGACCTGCGCCCGCTTTCTGAATGGGTCGTGCAGGAGCAGCTTCCGGTGGTGATGGTGGTGGGTATCCAGGAAGGGTGCATCAACCACGCGCTGCTGACGGCCCAGGCGATTGCCAATGACGGCCTGCCGCTGATTGGCTGGGTGGCAAACCGCATCAACCCGGGCCTGGCGCACTACGCGGAGATTATCGACGTGCTGAGCAAAAAACTGCCCGGACCGCTGGTGGGTGAACTGCCTTATCTGCCGCGCGCCGAGCAGCGCGAGCTAGCGCAGTACATCGATCTCTCTGCCCTCGGTGGCGTGTTGACCGTAGACCGAGTCGTGGCGTAACGTCCGCGACAGCACGGACGCGACCACGCAGGCGACCAGCAGGCCGGGCAGTAAAAGATATTGCCCGGTCATTTCACAGACCATCAGCGCCGACATAATGGGCGCATGCGTGGTCGCGGCAAGTAGAGTTGCCATCCCCGCCAGCCCCAGCAGAATCGCCGTCTCAGAACCCGGTAGCCACAGCGCGAACAGCTGCGCAAACAGCATCCCTGTTGCCATCCCGACAAACAGCGTAGGTGTAAACACCCCTCCGGGCGCGCCCGATCCGCTGCTCGCCAGCACTGCCAGCAGCTTACAGATGAACACCCCGGCAATGACCGTCAGCAGCGGCGGAGCGAGCAGAAAAGCCTGAACCACGCTGTAGCCATTCCCCCACACCTTCGGCGTGAGGAGAGACAGCAGCCCGACGATCGCACCGCCCAGCGCCAGCTGCCACGGCGGCGAAAGCTTGAGGCGCAGGAAAAGCCCGTGGCTGAAGTCCATCAGCCACATCAGCAGCGGTCCGCAGAGGCCCGCCACCAGCCCCATCGCGACGAGAAGAGCATAATCGGCCGCGGTAAGGATGCCGCTCAGATGGACCGCGTAGAGCGTACCCGCGCCCGGAGCCAGGAGCTGCGTCGTAAGCAGCGCCACCACCGCCGCAATCACCACGGGGCCGAGCGAGGCCAGCATCAGCGTGCCAAACAGAATTTCCGCGATGAACAGGCTTCCGGCAAGGGGGGCGTGATAGGCGCTGGCCATCCCGGCGGCGGCGCCGCAGGCAATCCATAATTTCCACTCGGATTTGGGCGTAAAGCGCCGGGCGAATAGGGAGGCGGCGAGGGCGGCAAGCAGGATCATCGCCCCTTCACGCCCGATGGCGCTTCCGCTGGCAACGACCAGCAGCGAGGCAAGGGATTTCACAAGGCTGGCGCCGTAGTCAAACTGGCCGTCTCCGGTCTCCAGCGCCTCCATGTAATCGGTAGGGGCATGAGGCCGCTGCGCGGTCAGACGCTGCCATCCCCATAGCAGCAGTCCGGCGGCCAGCCCGCCCAGCGCTGGCGTCAATGCGCGCCGCCAGGGCGAGAGCGACGCGGCGGCATTCACCAGGCTGCCGCTGTCGTTGCTGAGAAGCAGCCACTCCAGCAGGTACATGCTGTGGCGGAATACCGCAACGGCCAGCGCGGCCAGCACGCCGGTGACGGTGGCAATCAGCAGTCGGCGAAACATCGCGCGGATGTCGGGGTAGGTATGAAGACGTTGCATGGGGTGCGTTTTTACGGGGACGATACGATATTGTGGCGGGAAATCGCAGGGTTAGCAAAAGGTCTGCGTGCGAAAAGGCCGGGCGATGCCCGGCCAGAAGGGTTAGGTGTCGCTATGAATATTCAGCGCCCGGCGCGTGCGTCCGGAGCTCAGGTACTCGGCAATATAGTCCTGCGAAATCTCGCCGTTGTAACGACCGTCCTCATCCACGATCGGCATCCAGCTGGTATTACTCTCATACAGACGTGAAAGCACCACGCGCAGGTTGTCTTCCGCTTTGCCGGTCATGCGGAACGGATGCAGGATGTCGGCGCAGGTACCGCTCGCGTTACGCGCTTCGCGACGCTTCACAAAGCCCAGGGGTTTGCCGTGCTCGTCGACCACCGTCACGGCACGAATGTCGTTATCATCCATGGTCGCAAAGGCTTCGGGAAGCGGAGTAGAGCCCCGCACCGTAATGGTCGGCTGCTGGTCGGTGACGTCGCCCGCCGATACCAGCAGCAGACGCTTCAGCGTCCGGTCCTGGCCGACAAACGAGCCGACAAACTCATTCGCCGGTTTCGCCAGCAGTTCATCCGGGCTGGCGCACTGCACGATTTTCCCCTGACGGAACACCGCAATACGGTCGCCGAGCTTCAGGGCTTCGTCGATATCGTGGCTCACCAGCATGACGGTTTTTTTCAGCTTGCGCTGCATCTCCAGGAACTGGTTCTGGATCACCTCGCGGTTGATCGGGTCCACCGCGCCGAAGGGTTCATCCATCAGCAGCACCGGAGGATCAGCAGCCAGGGCGCGGATCACGCCGATACGCTGCTGCTGGCCGCCCGACATCTCGCGCGGGTAGCGGTTGAGAAACTTATGCGGGTCCATCGCCACCATATCCATCAGCTCTTCGGCGCGGGTTTTGCAGCGCGCTTTATCCCAGCCCAGCATGCGCGGCACGACGGTGATGTTCTCTTCGATTGTCATATTCGGAAACAGGCCAATCTGCTGGATCACGTAGCCGATGTTGCGGCGCAGGGTGACGGTGTCCATCCCGCTGGTGTCTTCACCGTTGATCAGGATCGTCCCGCTGCTTGGGGTAATGAGGCGGTTAATCATCTTCAGGGTGGTGGTCTTTCCGCAGCCGGACGGGCCGAGCAGGACGCACATTTCCCCTTCGGGCACGGTCAGATTAACGTTGTCGACGGCCTTAAAGGTCTGTCCGTGCTTCTGTGAAAATTGTTTGGTGAGGTTTTCCAGTTTTATCATTATCGAATCCCCTTTGGAGTCAGAACCACCTGCAGACGATGCAGCAGCCAGTCGAGCACAATCGCTAAAAGACAAATCATCAGCGCGCCCGCAATCAACATGCGAATATCGCTTCCGCCAATGCCGTTGAGCAGCAGCAGGCCCAGTCCGCCCGCGCCGATCACGGCGGCAATCGCCATCACGCCGATATTCATCACCACGGCTGTGCGGATGCCGCCGAAAATCACCGGCAGCGCCATCGGGATCTCAACCCAGCGCAGCCGCTGCCAGAAGGTCATGCCGATACCGCGTCCGGCTTCACGCAGGCCCGGCGGCAGGCTGTCGAGCGCCGTATGGGTGTTACGCACAATCGGCAGCAGCGAGTAGAGAAACACCGCCGTAATCGCGGGCAGGGCGCCAATTCCCTGACCGATCAGCGAAAACAGGGGGATCATCAGCCCAAACAGGGCGATGGACGGAATGGTCAGCACGATAGTGGCTATCCCCAGCACCGGCGTCGCCAGCCACCTGTGGCGGACAATCAGAATGCCCAGCGGTACGCCGATGATGATGGCTAAACCTACGGCCAGCGCCACCAGCCACAGGTGCTGAAGGGTGAGGGTTAAGAGGTAATCCCAGTTGTCCAGAATGTAGTGAATCGTCTCCATAGCGCCTCCTACAGCAGCTGTTTGCTACGCAGGAAATCGCGGGCGACCTGCTGCGGTGACTGATGGTCGATATCCACCTTCTTGTTCAGCTCGGTGATAACGTCGTTGTTGAGCTGCGCCGAGAGGGTGTTGAGCGCCTCTTCCAGCCCGGGGTTGGCCTCCAGCGTGTCCTTACGCACCACCGGCGTCACCGCGTAGCTCGGGAAGAAGCCTTTATCGTCTTCCAGCACCTTGAGGTCGAAGCCTTTCACGCGCCCGTCGGTGGTGTAAATCAGACCGGCGTCGACGAAGCCGTCGCGCACCGCGTTATAGACCAGACCGGGGTCCATCTGACGGATCTGCGGGCGGTCCAGGTCCATCTTATAGGCGGCCTGAAGCGGCTTCATGCCGTCGCTGCGCCCGGCAAACTCCAGGTCTAAGCCCAGCAGCCAGTTTTTGTCCGGGTTGGTTTTACGGATCTGCTCAATCTTCGCCACCATCTCCGACATGGTGTTGATATGTTCCGCCTCGGCGCGCTTGCGCTGCATGGCGAACGCATAGGTGTTGTTCATGTCGGCGGGCTTGAGCCAGACCAGACCGTGCTTCGCGTCCAGACGTTTCACCGTCTCGTAAGACTCCTGCGGCGACATGCGCTTGTTGATGTGGTTAAAGATGATTAATGACGTGCCGGTGTACTCCCAGGTCATGTCAATCTGCTTGTTGATCATCGCGTTGCGGGAAATCACCGTGGCGATATTGGTTTGCGGCTGGACCTGGAAACCTTTTTTCTGCAGGTACTGCACGGTCATCGCCGAGAGAATGTGCTGCTCGGTAAAGCTCTTGGTCGCCAGAATCAGCGGGGCCGCCATCGCCTGGCTGGTGAACAGCGCCGCGGCACATAGCGCCGTCAGGCCGGAAAACAGTCTCATAAAAGCTCCTTGTTATTGTTATCGAGCGAGATGGGGACTCATCGCGCGACCCAGCGCCGCCAGCAGGGTATCGAGGATCAGTGCGAACAGGGCGGTAGCCGCCGCGCCGAGGATCAGGGTCGGGAAATCGTTCAGGTAAATGCCGGGGAAAATCAGCTCGCCGTAGCTGCTGGCGCCAATCAGGAACGCCAGCGGTGCGGTACCGACGTTAATGGCGGTGGCGATGCGGATCCCCGAGAGCATGACCGGCCAGGCGGCAGGCAGCTCTACCTGGCGCAGACGCTGCCATTTGGTCATCCCGATGCCGTTTGCCGCTTCCAGCAGCGACGGCGGGACCGAGCACAGCCCGGCGTAGGTATTGCGCACGATCGGCAGCAGCGAGGCGAGGAACAGGGCGATGATGGCGGGCGTATCGCCAATGCCAATCACCACCATCGCCAGCGCCAGAACGGCCAGCGGTGGCAGCGTATTGCCGACGTTGAAGATTTGCATCACATATTCGGCGATACCCCGCGCGGCCGGGCGGCTCAGCAGAATACCGGCTGGAATACCCACCAGCAGGGCAAAAAACATCGATGAGAAAACCAGAATCATGTGCTGTTGCCCGAGATAAACCAGGTCAACCTGGCGCGCCCTGATCGTTTCCAGCCCAATGCCCCAGACGAGGAGGGCGAGAACCACGATAATGGCGCCGACAAACAGCAGCGAACGTTTGAGTAATGGATGCATTGCGGTGTGTCTCCCTGTGCGCATGCGTTATAGCAACCATCGGTTGCCTGTTGTTATGCCATGTTTCGGCAGGGGTATTTCACCTATAGCAAGCGTTTGGGAAGGGTTCCAGCGAAGGGGTAAAATCAGTAACCCTATGAAAACAGTGACAACCTTGTGTTAGGCCTGATGGCATAAGGGCTGATTGAGGGTCAGGCAGAATAGTCCTAAAGCGAATCTTTAGATGTGACGGTGTCACATCTAAAGGGCTCATACGCCGGATATCGGTCATTAACTTCACAGAGAGGCACGAACCCGTCGAACCCGCGTCGAGACGGTGATAATTGAAACGATAGCGACCACGGCGAGCATCAACCCGAGCGCCAGCATGGCGTTAAACCCGATCCACCTGAACAGCAGCAGCCCCGTGATACCGCCCGTAATAAACGAGAAAAGGGTGGTTAAGTGGGTTTTCAGCTGGCTTTTTTGCGCCGCCGTATCTTTGGAGTAATCCCTGCGCAGCATCGCCACCAGTACCGAGGCCAGGGAGATCCCCGCGTCCGTCAGCGTGCCGGTAATGTGCGTCGATCTTACCCGTCCGCCGGAAAGCTGCGTGGAGGTAGAATTATGAATGCCCATCAGAAAGCAGAGAAAAAGAATTATCTCGCGGTTGCTGGTGAGGGCATGAAAATACATTTCGTAGAAAGAGACGCCGGTCAGTAATATCCCCTCGACAAACAGGATCTGGCAAAAAACCAGCCTGACGTTATGGATAATCCCCCATATCACGATCGCGCGCGCAATAATGGCGCCGGCCACAAAAGAGAGAATAATCGAGCCGAAGAAAATAATATCGCTGAGATCGGTGGAGGAGACTTCGCTGGATAACTGTGAGGTGTTGCCGGTCATGTGTGAGGGGAAAAAACCAAATGCCCCGAGGGCGATGGCGTTTAGTAAACCTGCCGAGGTCGCCAGCCAGAGAGCAAGCCGGCGATCTTCCTTATGCGTTCGTTCTTTCTTGAGTCTAATCAGCAAGAATACCTCCAGGTTGAGCGTTGCCTGACTATTCAGGCTAGCAAAGCAGTGCAACGGGCTGTCCAGGATATGGCTTAATTATTATTCCCTCTGACGACTTTCAGGGTTTCGTAATTAAATAAAATAGTCTTGCTCAACATGGGGGCGTAAATTTCAAATCATGCCGTTATTGCCGTGACGCAAAAACGCCGGTCGCTGGTTAAGACGTTCAAACCAGGCCTCAATCGCCGGCACGTCAGGTTTATCAAACGGCGTCATTTTCCAGCGATTCACCGACAGCCCAAGCACCACGTCCGCTAGGGTAAACGTCTCGCCCGCCGCAAATGCGCCGGTGCGCTGCAGCTGGTTTTCCAGAATGGTGATGCAGTGGTTCCACTCTTTTATTCCCGCCGCAATGCGCTCAGGGTCGTTAAAGTCCGGGTTTTTACGCCCCAGCGCCGGGAAGACATAGCGCCAGGCGTTGTTAAATTCAGTGGCCTGCCAGTCCATCCAGCGCTCAACGTTAGCGCAGGCTTGCGGTTCTGCGGGCAGCAGATCGTGACGTTCGGGCTTGCGCGCCAGATAGCGGCAGATGGAATTGGACTCCCACAGCACGAAATCGCCATCAATCAGCACCGGCACCATGGCGTTGGGGTTCAGGGCGCGGAAGGCGTCCGTTTCCGTCGAGGCGAAACCGCTGCCGTAATCTTCCTGCTGATAGGTTATGCCCGCTTCTTCGCAGGTCCAGAGCACTTTACGAACGTTGATGGAGGTGGTTTTGCCGAGGATGGTGATCATTGCGCAGGTGTCCTTTAATGGATGTTATTGTTTAAAAACAATACACGAACGGTGAAGAAAAGCGTCAAAAATCATCCGGCGCGTTATTTGTGAAGACGCGAAAGCAGAAACGTTAGCGCTGCCGCAAAGAGGAGCACTATGCCACTCAATGCAAACGTGCTCTGCCATCTATAACGATCGAACGCTATACCGCCCGCCGTTGAGCCGAGCGCAATGGCGAGCTGGATCACCGCAACCATCAGTCCACCGCCGGCTTCAGCATCCTTCGGCAGCGTTCGCGCAATCCACGTCCACCACCCCGTCGGTGCTGATGTTGCCAGCATCCCCCATAGGCCTGACAGCAGGGCCACAATCCACACGTTATGCCCGGCGAGAATCAACGCGACTGCGATGGCCGCCATCAGTAGAGGGATCGCGATCAGCGTTATGTAAAACGCGGCATTAAGCACCAGGGCAACGAAAAGGGTGCCCACAAAACCCGCAACGCCTATGGTGAGCAAAATCAGCGACAGCCCGGCTCCGCTCACCCGGGTGACGGTTTCAAGGAACGGGCGCAGATAGGTAAACAGCGCAAACTGCCCCATAAAGAACAGGCCGCAGGCCAGCAGACCAACGGAAACGGCAGGCTGGCGGAATAACCGAAAAACACTTCCTCGTGATTTACCGTTTTTACGCGCGCTCATGTCAGGCAGGCTTAAACACTGCCAGATGAACGCGACTATCGCCACGGGCACCAGACAAAGAAATGCGCCGCGCCAGCCAATAATGCCCCCAAGATAGCTGCCAAGCGGGGCGGCCACCACCGTTGCCAGCGCGTTACCGCCGTTGAAAATGGCCAGCGCGCGCGCAACCTTATGCGGCGGAACAAGGCGAATGGCCGTTGCGGCAGACATGGACCAGAACCCGCCTATAGCGATACCGATCAGCGCGCGGCCTGTCATGTAAACCAGATAGTTTGGGGCGAAAGCGATAATCATCCCCGAGAGCGCCATCAGGAGCGTCATGCCCAGAAGAAGGTGTTTGCGGTTTATATTCCCGGCAAGCCGGGAAAGGAAGAGGCTGGTCAGCACCGCCAGCGCGCCGGAAATCGCGATCCCCTGGCCAGCGAGACCCTCCGTAACGCCCAAATCTCTGGCAAGGGGGGTAAGCAGGCTGACGGGCATAAATTCCGAGGCAATCAAGATAAATACGCACAGGGTCATGGCAAAAACGCCACTCCAGTGTGCATGCTCTGTGTTCTGTGATGTGGTGCGGCTCAGTGTAGACATAGTCAGATTTCACAAAGAGCCACCCGTATAGGGCGAGTGGCGTAGAGATTTATTTCAGGTTGGTTTTGAAGAACTGCTCAAACTGGCCGAAGGGGATCTTCCCGGCAGCATTATCGTAGAGATCGACATGGTTTGCGCCCGGAACAATCACCAGTTCCTTCTGCTTGCTGCCGACCGCTTTAAACGCATCTTCAGCAAAGTAGCGGGAGTGTGCCTTTTCACCGGTTACGATAAGCGTTGGAATAGTAATTTCCCCGGCGTAGCTCAGCAGCGGCATATTCATAAATGATAATGGCGTGGTCGCGGTCCACGCGCCGGTGGAGTTGACGGAGCGCGCATGGAAGCCGCGCGGCATACGGTAGTAGTCAAAGAACTCTTTGAGTACCAGATTCGGGTTGTCAGGTAACGTCTCCGGCAGAATACGTTCAGCTGCCGTCACCTTACCGTTCTCATCGACATAAATGTCATGGCCGCCGTGCGCGAAGGTACCGTTCTCAGCATCTTTCCAGCGCTGTGCGTTCAGATACTGCAGAACGGCACGGCGGTCAGACGTTGAATAGCGATCTTTCCCGTCGCCCACGCCGTGGCCCATCGCCCGGCTCATGTCATACATCACGCTGGTGGCGACCGCCTTCACGCGGGTGTCCATGGATGCTGCGTTGAGCGCCATACCGCCCCAGCCGCAGATGCCGAGAATACCAATGCGGTTACGATCAACCTCTTAGTGCAACCCAAGGAAGTCCACCGCCGCGCTAAAGTCTTCGGTGTTGATATCCGGAGACGCTACGTTGCGCGGCTGGCCACCGCTTTCGCCCGTATAGGACGGATCGAACGCCAGGGTCACAAACCCATTTTCTGCCAGGGTTTGCGCATACAGGCCGCTGGACTGCTCTTTGACCGCGCCAAATGGCCCGCTGACCGCAATCGCCGCCAGCTTGCGGTCGCCGCGGTTTTTGGGAAGATACAGATCGCCTACCAAAGTGATCCCGTATCGGTTCTGGAAGGACACCTTACGGTGATCGACTTTGTCACTTTCGGCGAAGGTTTTATCCCATGTGCTCACCATCGAAACAGGCGCGTTTGGGTTGGTGGTTTCTGCATAACTCATTGTTGTCACTCCACTTAATGATGCACATAGCAGCATCGCAACGGACAGTTTTTGGGTAAATGTTTTCATAGAAATGAACCCTGGGTTGTTGTGTTGCGGTCATTATAGTTAGCAGAAATAGTGCTGATTAGAGGGCGAAAGCTGCTAGGATTCATATCATATTGTTATAAATGGGTGGGGATGATGGCGAAACGGGAAAACTATAATGAGCTGTACCTGTTCATGCAGGTGGTACGGGAGGGGAGCTTCACGGCGGCCGCGCTTCGGCTTGGGCTGGCGCAATCCGGGATCAGCCGCTCGGTTCGCGAGCTGGAAGAGCGATTGGGCGTTCAACTTCTGGTCCGCACCACGCGCAAGCTCTCGCTCACCCATGCCGGGGAACAGCTTTATCAGACCGCCGAGTCTGCATTCGATACGCTCGATACGGGTCTGGCGACCCTGGCACACTATCGTCAGACGCCGTCCGGCACGGTGCGTATTAATGCCAGCCAGCACGCTATCGATAAGTGTCTGCTGCCAAAGCTCGCCATTTTTAAACAGCGTTACCCGGACATCAGGCTGGAACTGATGAATGAAAGCCGCTTCGTCGACATTATCGCCGAGCGGTTCGATGTGGGTGTCAGACTGGGGCCGGAAGTGGGGCAGGGAATGATTGCAGTGCGTATCACGCCTGATATGGAAATGGCCGCGGTGGCTGCCCCGGAACACTTCAGACGCTACGGTTTTCCGCAGACACCAGCCGATTTAGTGGCTCATCCCTGCATTGCTTACCAGTTTGCCGACGGTAGTGACTATCAGTGGGAACTGGTGCAGGACGGGAAAAAAATCACCCATCGGCCAGAGGGGCAATGGGCGCTGTCTGACAGCTACATGGAAGCCGAGGCCGCCCGGCTGGGGCTTGGGCTGGCCTATGTCCCGGTGGAGCTGGTGGCTGACGATCTGGAGCGCGGAACGCTTATCCGGGTGTTGCAGCGCTATAGCCTGCGCATGGACGGGTTGTATCTCTATTATCCGCACCGCAACGTGTCGCCTGCCCTGAGGGCTGTGATCGATACGCTGAAAATTTAGGGCGGCATAACATCACGAGAGCGGACATTCAAATTGCCCGCCGGTGAGCTAAGCCTAAAAATAAATCAGGACCGCTGTGGTGAAGCAAGTTTTGCAGCAATCATTTCAGATGTGGGCTGTATTCCCCCAAGACTCCACTGTTCCGGTTCATGCTCGTCAATACGGATCAATACTGAACGCCGGAATTCAGGGTCGCCGTTTCCCTCAATTTCAACAATAAGGTCAGTCATACGACGTAGCAGTTCTTTTTTTTGCTCCGAATTCATAATTCCATTAATGGTTTGCACATTTACGAAGGGCATTGTATTCTCCTTAAATAACTGAGTCTTTAAATCATACTCAGGTTACGAGGCAAACGAAGAGATGTCAAAAAATAAATCATTACCGTACTTATTACCTGAGCTTTGTGGGTTAGCGGCGGCCGCTGAGCTTCTTGGCGATCAATGGGTTTTGTTGATTCTGAGAGAGGCGTTTTTTGGGGTAACACGCTTTGAAACGATACGGGATCATACAAAAATCACCAGGCAGACGCTGGCGAACCGGTTAAAAAAAATGACTGAACTCGGCCTGCTTTGCAAAATCCCTTATCAGGAAGAAGGGGCGCGTGAACGGTATGAGTATGTTCTCACCGCCAAAAGCCGCAGCCTTGCGCCGATTCTTTTCTCTTTGATGGAGTGGGGTCATAAAAACATACTGCACGACGCACCGCATATTGCGTTAACAGACAAAGAAAGTGGAGAAGTGGTTAATAGCGCCTATGTTACCGCCGACGGTAAGTTCGTTGACCCTAAAAACGTTCGGTTAACGTTTCACGACAGCCAATACTTAGCCGCCATGCCCCAGGCGCCTGACCATACTGACGCTTAAAGCTGCGGTTGAAGGA